>CXWL01002551.1_pt1 | contig 215951 bp, 177 predicted proteins | sample 590931 | NCBI WGS metagenome assembly CXWL01 (sample SAMEA3498368, study PRJEB10139) | groundwater metagenome | biome: water well; material: biofilm material | place: Germany | collected 2015-04-27
GCGGAGAATCGAAGAATCGGCCGGCAGGGACGCCGGCCGCGACTCGCGAGGGTTGAACCCAAGAACGAGCCGTAGGGGCGGCCCCCCGTGGCCGCCCTCTTCGGAACGCCGACGCGGGCTTCGAGCGAAGAAACGAGAAAGTCATGGTCAACGAAAAAATTCGCATCCGCCTCAAGGCGTACGACTACCGCATTCTCGACACGTCGACCCACGAGATCGTGGACACGGCGCGCCGGACGGGCGCTCGGGTAGTCGGGCCGATTCCACTGCCCACGCATATCTCCAAGTACACCGTCAACCGGTCGGTGCACGTCGACAAGAAGTCGCGGGAGCAGTTCGAGATTCGCACTCACAAGCGTCTGCTCGACATCTTCGATCCGACCGCTCAGACGGTCGACGCGCTGATGAAGCTCGAGTTGCCCGCGGGCGTGGACGTCGAGATCAAGGCCTTCGGCAAGTGACCGAGGCGCGAGGAGAGGACGAGGCGATGCAAGGCATCCTGGGCAAGAAGCTGGGCATGACCCAGATCTACAAGGAAGACGGCACGGTGATTCCGGTGACCGTCGTGCAGGCCGGTCCGTGCCTGGTGGTTCAGATCAAGACGGTCGAGACCGACGGCTACGCCGCGATTCAGATCGGCCTGGTCGAAGACCGCCCCCCGCGCGCGGTGCCGAAGCCGATGGCGGGGCACTTCTCGAAGGCCGGTGTCGCGCCCACTCGGCGCGTAGCCGAGTTCGAGATCGGCGCCGACGGTGCTCCGGCGCCGGGCGACCAGATCAAGTGCTCGATCTTCGCGGAAGACGACTACGTGGACGTGGTCGGCAAGAACAAGGGCAAGGGCTTCCAGGGCGGTGTCAAGCGCCACGGATACGCGGGCGGTCGCGCCAGCCACGGCTCCATGTTCCACCGCGCCCCCGGTTCGATCGGCGCGTCGGCGTTCCCGTCGCGCGTTTTCCCGGGCACCCGGCTGCCGGGCCACATGGGTGACGCGCAGGTCACGACCAAGAACCTGAAGGTGGTCAAGGTCGATCCCGAGAACAACCTGCTGTACCTCCGGGGCGCCGTCCCGGGTGGGCGCGGCAGCGTGATCGCGATTCGCCGGGCCAAGCGCGGCTGAGCGACCGACTCCAACGAGGCATCGTCATGAAGATCACAGTCAAGAACCTCAAGAACGAGCGGGTCAAAGAGCTCGAGCTGCCGGAGTCGGTTTTCTTGTATCCCTACAAGGAACACCTGGTTCACCTGGCGGTCGAGGCCATCCGGGCGGCGAGTCGCGCCGGTACCCACAAGACCAAAACCCGTGCTGAAGTGTCCGGTGCCGGCAAAAAGCTCTGGCGCCAGAAGGGCACCGGTCGCGCGCGCATGGGCTCGCTGCGTAGCCCGCTGTGGCGCAAGGGCGGTACCGTCCACGGCCCCCAGCCGCGGGACTACACCACCCACATGAGCACGCGGGACAAGAAGAACGCTCTCAAGTCCGTGCTCGCACGGCGCCTCGCCGAGGAGCGCATCGTGGTGGTCGACTCCTTCGAGCTCGGCAGCCACAAGACGAAGGACCTGGCCCACCAGTTGGGCGGCCTCGGAATCGCCGGCAAGGCCCTGGTCGTTGATCGTCACGACAACCTGAATCTGGTGCGCGCATCGCGCAACAACCCGAGTCTGAAGACCGTCGACGCCATGGGCGTCAACGTCTACGACGTCGTCGCCCGGCCCTTCCTGGTGCTGTCCGAGGGCGCCCTGGTTCGGTTGGTGGAGGTTCTCGACCGATGAGAGTGCAAGAAGTCATCCGCCGTCCGCTCATCACGGAAAAGTCGACCGAGCTCCGGGACTCGGCCAGCGTGGTCGCCTTCGAAGTGGCCTCGTCAGCGAACAAGATCGAAATCAAGCGGGCCGTCGAGGCTCAGTTCAAGCGCAAGGTCGTCGAGGTCCGCGTCGCGAACCAGCATGGCAAGGTTCGTCGCCGGGGTCGCAGCGTCGGCCGACAGTCCGACTGGAAGAAGGCTTACGTGCGGCTAGCTCCGGGCGAAAAGCCGATCGAGTTCTTCGAGGGCGTCTGACGGGCCGTGAGGCACGAGCTTCACCACGGACCACCGAACTGACTTCACGGATATCGGGTAAGGACTAGAGGAATGGCGATCAAGCAGATCAAGCCGACAAACTCGGCGAGCCGGTTCCAGACGTACTCCTCCTTCGAGGAGATCACCACCTCGCGGCCGCACAAGGCGCTGACCGAGGGCAAGCCGGCGACCGGCGGCCGCGACAACCGCGGTCACCTGACGTCCTGGTTCCGGGGCGGCGGCCACAAGCAGCGCTACCGGAAGATCGACTTCAGGCGCGACAAGCACGGCGTGCCCGCGAAGGTCGCCTCGATCGAGTACGACCCGAACCGGTCGGCCCGCATCGCGCTGTTGCATTACGCCGACGGCGAGAAGCGTTACATCCTCTGGCCCAAGGGCCTCGAGGTGGGGCACGAGGTGGCCGCGGGAGCCGACGCGCCGGTCAACACCGGTTGCGCGCTGCCTCTGCGCCAGATGCCCCTCGGCACCTTGGTCCACAACATCGAGCTCAAGATCGGCAAGGGTGGCCAGATGGTTCGCGCTGCCGGTGCCGCGGCTCAATTGGTGGCCAAAGAGGGCGATTACGCCCAGGTCAAGCTGCCCTCGGGCGAGGTCCGCAAGGTCCACGTCGAGTGCTTCGCGACCGTCGGCCAGGTGGGCAATCTCGATCACGAAAACGTTTCCCTGGGCAAGGCGGGCCGCAATCGCTGGGCCGGTCGCCGGCCCCACAACCGCGGCGTCGCCATGAACCCTGTCGACCACCCGATGGGCGGCGGCGAAGGCAAGACCTCCGGAGGTCGTCACCCCACCACCCCGTGGGGCAAGCCGACCAAGGGCTTTAAGACGCGGAACAACAAGCGCACCGACTCGATGATCGTGCGCCGCCGCAACAAGAAGTAAGACGGCGAGGACGGAGAGACCATGTCGCGTTCGCTCAAGAAGGGTTACTTCATCGATCAGCATCTCCTCGACAAGGTCGAGGCGATGAACAGCCGCGGGGACAAGCGGGTCGTCAAGACCTGGTCCCGCCGCTCCACCGTCATTCCCGAGATGGTCGGGCACACGCTCGCCGTCCACAACGGGATGAAGTTCATCCCGGTTTACGTCAGTGAGAACATGGTCGGCCACAAGCTCGGCGAGTTCGCCCAGACGCGGACTTTTCGTAGCCACGGCGGCAAAAAGGAAAAGGGTGCGAAGCCCCGCTGAGGCGGACTTCGTGGCCCAAAAGGACTAAACCGATGGAAGTGACCGCGAGGCTCCGATACCTCCAGGCGTCGGCCCAAAAGGTTCGTCTCGTTGCCGACCTGATCCGTGGCCGCAACGTACAGGAGGCCACGAACATCCTGTCGTTGACCAACAAGGCCGTGGCCAAAGACGTGGGGAAGCTCCTCAAGTCCGCCATCGCCAACGCCGAGAATCGCGAGAACGGTGTCGACATCGACCGGCTCTACGTGAAAGAGATCTTCGTCGACGGCGGACCGATGTTGAAGCGCATTCAGGCGGCTCCGATGGGACGTGCGTTCCGGGTGCTCAAGCGCCAGAGCCACGTCACCATCAAGCTCGATACCCGGAAGGGCTAAGGAGAGGACTGTGGGTCAAAAAACTCACCCGTACGGGTTCCGGCTGGTCTACAACAAGGCGTGGCACTCGCGTTGGTACGCCGAGAACACCTACGGCGACCTGCTGCATCAGGACATCAAGCTGCGGCGCATGCTGAAGACGCGCCTCGGTCACGCCGGCGTCTCGGAGATCGACATCGAGCGCGCTGCCGATAAGCTCCGGGTCACGATCTACACATCGCGCCCCGGCATCATCATCGGCAGGAAGGGCGCCGAGGTGGACAAGCTGCGCGACGACCTGATCAAGGCCATGAAGCGCGAAGTCCACATCAACATCCAGGAGATCCAGCGCCCCGAGCTCGATGCCCAGTTGGTGGCCGAGTCCGTCGCGGGTCAGCTCGAACGCCGCGTCTCCTTCCGGCGAGCCATGAAGAAGGCCATGGAGTCCTCCTTCCGGTTCGGAGCGAAAGGTGTCAAGATCATGGTTTCCGGCCGCCTCGGTGGCGCGGAAATCGCGCGTACCGAGTGGTATCAGGACGGCCGGTTGCCGCTCCACACGCTCAAAGCCGACATCGACTACGGTCTCGGTGAAGCCAAGACGACCTACGGCATCATCGGCGTCAAGGTGTGGATCTACAAGGGTGAAATGCTCCGCGAAAAGACGCGCCGAGCGAGCTGATCAGCCGCGGAGCTGGACGCAGGGAAAAAGGACTGACACGCCATGTTGATGCCGAAGAAGGTCAAGTATCGGAAGGCCCATCGGGGCCGGCGCACCGGCAACGCCAAGGGCGGGGATTACATCGCGTTCGGCGATTACGGTCTCCAGGCGCTCGAGGCGGGTTGGGTCACGTCGCGTCAGATCGAGGCCGCCCGTGTCGCGATCAGCCGCAAGGTGAAGCGCGGTGGCAAGGTCTGGATTCGGGTGTTCCCGGACAAGCCGGTCACCAAGAAGCCCCTCGAAACCCGCATGGGTAAGGGCAAGGGGCCACCCGAGGAGTGGGTCTCCGTGGTCAAGCCCGGCCGCATCCTGTACGAGCTCGAGGGCGTGCCGACCGAGATGGCCGAAGACGCGATGCGCGTGGCCGCCCACAAGCTGGGGATCAAGACCCGCTTCGTGTCGCGCCACCAAGAGCTGCGCTGAGCGGGGAGTAGAAGAGTCATGAAAGCGATGAAAGCCAACGAGCTGCGCGGCAAGACCGCTCAGGAGCTGCGCGACAAGGAGACTGAGATCGCCGAGCAGCTGTTCGCTCTGCGCCTGCAGAAGGTCACCGGTCAGCTCGAAAACCCGGCCCGGATCCGCGGGCTCCGGCGCGATCTCGCGCGGGTCCTGACGGTTCTCGATGAGAAGGGTCGATGAGGTCGACACCCATGGAAGAAAACAACGAGCGCGGACAGCGCCAGGTCAAAGTCGGCCGCGTCACCTCCGACAAGATGAACAAGACGGTGACCGTCGCGGTCGAAAAGGTCGTGACCCATCCGCTCTACCAGCGGGCCATGAAGCGGACCTCTACGTTTCACGCCCACGACGAGAGCAACCAGTGCAAGATCGGCGACGTCGTGTCGATCGTGTCCTGTCGCCCGCTGTCGAAGACCAAGCGCTGGCAGGTTCGCGAGATCCTGAACCGAGCGGAGTAAGGGAGAGCGCGCCATGATTCAGATGAGGACTCTCCTCGAAGTGGCCGACAACTCCGGGGCCAAGAAGATCGCCTGCATCCACCTGCGCGGTGGGTCGGCGGGGCAATACGCCGGCTTGGGCGATGTGATCACGGCTTCGGTCAAGGAAGCTCTGCCCGACGGTACGGTCAAGAAGGGCCAGGTGGTCAAGGCGGTGGTCGTGCGGACTCGCAGCGCCCAGCGACGTCGAGATGGCAGTTACATCCGCTTCGACAACAACGCCGCAGTTCTGATCAAGGACGACGGCGAGCCGGTGGGCACCCGCGTCTTCGGTCCGGTGGCCCGCGAGCTGCGCGAGAAGCGCTTCATGAAGATCGTGTCCCTGGCCCCCGAGGTCCTTTGAGCTCGGGCCTTCGATAGAGAAAAGAGACACCCATGGCCAAGGTCAACATCAAGAAGAACGATCAAGTCCTGGTGACGGCGGGCAAGAACGCCGGCACGCGGGCCAAGGTGCTGCGGGTCCTTCCCGAGAAGGACGGAGCGATCGTCGAGCGCGTCAATATGATCAAGCGCCACACCCGCCCCAATCCGCAGCGCGGCATCCAAGGCGGCGTGCTCGAGAAGGAGGCCCCGATCCGCCTCTCGAATCTGATGATCATCTGCCCGACCTGCGCCAAGGCGACGCGCGTGGGACGGCGGGTTCAGCCCGAGGGCGGCAGCGTCCGCTTCTGCAAGAAGTGCGGCGCGAATCTGTGAGCCACCCAGCCAGGACAGACGGAGCATCCGACATGGCCGAGAAGAAGGAAAAGAAAGCAGCTGCTAGCGCGCCCGCGGGCGAGCGCTACGAGTCGCGCCTGCGGGCGCGCTACCGCGACGAGGTGGTGCCGAAGCTCCGTTCGGAGTTCGGGCTCGACAACCCGATGGCCGTGCCGCGGATCGAGAAGGTCACGCTGAACATGGGTCTCGGCGAGGCCATCCAGAACATCAAGATTCTGGATACCGCGGTCGAGGAGATGGCGGCCCTGGCCGGCCAGAAGCCGACCATCACCCGGGCCCAGAAGTCCATCGCGTCGTTCAAGCTGCGCGAAGGCATGCCGATCGGCTGCCGGGTCACGCTGCGCGGCGACCGGATGTGGGACTTCCTCGACCGGTTGATTTCCGTCGCCCTGCCCCGTGTCCGCGACTTCCGCGGCGTGCCGTCGAAGAGCTTCGATGGGCGTGGCAACTACACCATGGGCATCAAGGACCACACGATCTTCCCCGAGATCGACTTCAACAAAGTCGAGAAGGGCAAGGGGATGAACGTGACGATCGTCACCACGGCTGGCAACGACGAGCGCGCCCGCTACCTCCTTCGGGAGCTAGGGATGCCGTTCTTCAAGTGATGGCCCCGAGAAGGTAAGGAAGAGGAGCTTCGACAGTGGCTACCGAGGCCAAGATCGCAAAATCCCTGAGGAAGCCGAAGTTCGCGGTGCGCCATCGCAACCGCTGCAAGGCCTGTGGCCGGCCGAGGGGTGTCTACCGCAAGTTCTCCCTGTGCCGCATCTGCTTCCGAAACTTGTCGCTCCAGGGGTATCTCCCGGGCGTGACGAAGTCGAGCTGGTAGGCGAAGGAAGGTTCGATCCATGAATGTGAACGATCCCATCGCGGATCTCCTGACCCGCATCCGGAACGCCCACCTGGCGAAGCACGATCGGCTCGATGTGCCGACCTCGCGCCTCAAGGTGGAGCTGGTGCGGATCCTCAAGGAATCCGGCTTCATCAAGAACTATCGTCTGATCGAGGCCCAGCCGGTCGGCAAGCTGCGGGTCTACCTGCGCTACAGCACCGAGGGTGAGCCCGCGATCGCCCATATGCACCGGGTCTCAAAGCCGGGGCGTCGCGTCTACAAGGGCGCGGACGGCCTCCAGCCCGTTCGCAACGGCCTCGGCATCGGCATCGTCTCGACCTCGAGCGGTGTCATGACCGACCGCGAGGCGCGCGAGAAGCGTCTCGGCGGCGAGCTGCTCTGCCAGGTTTGGTAAGGAGAGATCATGTCGCGCATCGGAAGGCAGCCGATCACGATTCCCGCGGGCACGAAGGTGGCCATCGCGGACGGGGTGCTCACGGCCGAGGGGCCGAAGGGCAAAGTGGCCCAGCCGCTGTTCGCCGGCTTCCCGGTCGAGCTCGAAGGCAGCACCATCACCGTGGCGCGTCCCGGGGACCTGGGCCCAGAGCGCTCGAAGCACGGTCTGCTGCGCAGCCTGGTCGCGAATGCGGTCCAGGGCGTCTCGAGCGGCTTCACGAAGCAGCTGGATATCGTCGGCGTCGGCTACAAGGGTGAAGTCCGGGGCCCCGAGGTCCATTTCGCCCTCGGCTATTCGCACCCCGTGGTGTTCCCGATCCCCGAAGGCATCGCCATCGAGATCGACACCAAGGCCAATCGGGTCACCGTGACGGGCGCGGACAAGCAGCGCGTCGGACAGGTCGCGGCGGAAATCCGCGGCCTTCGCAAGCCCGATGTCTACAAGGGCAAGGGCATCAAGTACTCGAACGAGATCCTGCGCCGCAAGGTCGGCAAGGCCGGAGGCAAGTAAGCCATGGCGGAACATCGGGCGAAGAAGACCATCGAGAAGCGCGAGCGGCGCCAGCGCGCCCACCGGCGCGTGCGCCAGCGGGTGCGCGGGACCGCCGAGCGTCCGCGCTTGTCGATCTACAAGAGCCTGCGCTACGTGTACGCCCAGGTCATCGACGACGAGCGCGGCGTCACCATTGCCCAGGCGAGCTCCAAAGAGACTGCGCTGGTCGCGGGCCTCGATAGCTCGAGCGGAGGTCGGGACGCCGCCAAGCGGGTGGGAGAGGCGATCGCCCTTCGGGCGCGCGAAAAGGGCGTCGCCAAGGTGGTCTTCGACCGCGGCGGCTACATCTATCACGGCAAAGTCCGCGCGGTGGCTGAAGGCGCCCGGGACAAAGGTCTCGAGTTCTAAGGAGGGTCGCCTTGGCTAGAACGAACTACAACGACAGTCAACCGAGCTCGCCCTCTTCGGAGTTTTTCGAGCAGGTAGTGCACATCAACCGCGTGACCAAGGTGGTCAAGGGCGGCAAGAATTTCTCCTTCTCCGCCTTGATGGTCATCGGCGACGGCAACGGTCGGGTCGGCTACGGCTCCGGCAAGGCCAAGGAAGTGCCGATGGCGATCAAGAAGGGCATCGAGATGGCCAAGAAGAACATGGTCAAGATTCCTCTGCAGGGCACCTCGATCCCGCACGAGAGTCTGGGCATTTTCGGTTCGGGCCGGGTGTTGTTGAAGCCTGCGTCTCCCGGTACCGGCGTGATTGCCGGGGGCCCCGTCCGCGCCGTGGTCGAGGCCGCGGGCATCGCTGACATTTTGACCAAGTCCCTCGGGACGACCAATCCGCACAACGTGGTCAAGGCCACCTTCGATGCGCTGCTCGCGCTCAAGAGCGAGGCCGACATCCGTCGCCTGCGCGGTCGCGACGAGGTCGAGACCGAGGTCGCTTGAGACCTCGAGCTTAAGGAACGCGCCAATGGCTAAGAAGCAGGCAGAGAAGTCGGAACAGAAGAAGATCACGCTCCGCCAGGTGCGCAGCCTCATCGGGACGATTCCGGCGCACCGGACGATCGTCCGGAGCCTGGGTCTAAGGCGGCCGAACCATACGATCGAGCGCCCGGACACCCCAGCGGTCCGGGGCGCCGTGGCCAAGGTCCCGTACCTGGTTCATATCGTCGAGGAAGCGCCATGAATCTGCACGAGTTGAAGCCGGCTCCCGGCTCGAAGACGTCCAAGAAGCGGGTCGGTCGCGGTCCGGGCTCGGGCCTCGGCAAGACCTCCGGACGCGGTGAGAAGGGCCAGCGTTCCCGCTCCGGCTACAGCGGCCGGATCGGGTTCGAAGGTGGCCAGATGCCCCTCGTTCGTAAAGTGCCGAAGCGGGGCTTCACCAACATTTTCCGCGTCGAGTACTCGGTAGTGAACGTGAGCCAGCTGGCGGACTTCGAAGGCGAGATCACGCCGGAGACGCTCCTTGCCGCCGGCCTCACCCACCGGGGCATGCCGGTCAAGATCCTCGCCAAGGGGGAGATCGGCAAGGCCGTCACCGTCATCGCCGACAAATTCAGCGCTGCCGCCAAGGCCAAGATCGAGGCGGCGGGTGGCACCTGCAGGGAGTCCGCCCAGTGATCCTCGACAGCTTCCGCAACCTGTTCTCGATCCCGGACCTCCGGAAGCGGTTGCTCTTCACCTTCGCTCTGCTCGCAGTCTACCGGATCGGGTGTTTCATCCCGACTCCCGGGGTGGATCCGACCGCGTTGCTCGAGTTCATGGAGGCGGCGAAGGGCACCATGCTCGGCTTCGTGAACACCTTCACGGGCGGGAGCCTCGAGCGCATCGCGGTGTTCGCGCTGGGCATCATGCCCTACATCACCGCGTCGATCATCCTCCAGCTGCTGACGGTGGTGTGGCCGTATCTCGAGAAGCTCTCGAAGGAGGGCGAGCTCGGCCGGCGCAAGATCACCCAGTACACCCGCTACGGCACGGTGGTCATTTCGATCATCCAGTCGACCGGTATCGCGCTCTTCCTCGAGAGCCAGCAAACACCCGGCGGCGCGGCCCTGGTGCCCGATCCGGGCATCGGTTTCAAGCTGATGACGGTGCTGACCCTGACGACGGGCTGTGCCTTCGTCATGTGGCTGGGCGAACAGATCAGCGAGCGCGGCATCGGCAACGGCATCTCTCTGATCATCTTCGCGGGCATCGTCGTCGGCCTGCCCAGCGCCGTCGTCGGCACCGTCGAGAGCATTCAGAGGGGGGACCTGAACCTGCTGGCGGTGCTGTTCCTGATCGCGTTCATGGTGGCGGTGGTGGCGTTCATCGTTTACATGGAGCGCGCCCAACGCCGCATCCAGGTGCAGTACGCCAAGCGGGTAGTGGGCCGGCGCATCTACGGCGGCCAGCAGACCTACCTGCCACTGCGGGTCAACACCGGCGGCGTGATCCCGGTCATCTTCGCGAGTTCCGTGGTGATGCTGCCAACGACCATCGCGAGCTTCATTCCGGTCGACTTCGTGCAGAAGGTGGCCAACCAGCTCGGCTACGGCCAGCCGTTCCACTACCTGCTTTTCGTGGCTGCGATCGTCTTCTTCTGCTACTTCTACGTGTCGATCATCTTCAATCCAGCGGATCTGGCCGAGAACATGCGGAAGTACGGCGGCTTCATTCCGGGCATCCGGCCCGGCAAGCGGACCGCCGAGCACATCGATCGCATCCTCACCCGGATCACGCTGGTCGGCGCGCTGTACCTGGCGGCCGTGGCGATCCTGCCGGATTTCCTGTTGAACGGCATCAAGCTCGGCAATCTGCCGTTCATCGGTCCGTCGATCGACCCCTACCTGCCGAGCTGGCTGACCAGCGGCATGGGGATCAACTTCTACTTCGGTGGAACCTCGCTCATGATCGTCGTCGGCGTCGCCATGGACTTCGTCCAGCAGGTCGAGAGCCAGCTCGTGATGCGCAATTACGAGGGCTTCATGAAGCGCGGAAGGGTCAAGGGTCGCCGTGGCTGAGATGGGGAGCGCGAAGATCGTGTTCCTGGGCGCTCCGGGATCGGGCAAGGGAACCCAAGCCCAGATCCTGGCGACCAAGCTCGGCGTCCCCACCATCTCCACCGGCGACATGCTGCGTGGCGCCGTGGCGGCGGGCAGCGATCTTGGACTACGCGTCTCTGGAATCATGGCCTCGGGCGCCTTGGTCGACGACGACACCATGGCGGATGTAGTCCGAGACCGGCTGGCCCGGGCGGATGCGCTTCGGGGCTTCATCCTCGACGGCTATCCGCGCACGCTGCCGCAGGCGGAAACCCTGCGCGGCATTCTCGAGGATCAGGCGGACGCGTTGTCGGCGGTCGTACTCATCGACGTCGACGACGAAAAACTGGTCGATCGAGCCCTCCTGCGGGGGCGGGCCGACGACAAGGCGGAAGTGATTCGTGAACGTCTCCGCGTCTACCGCGAGCAAACCATGCCCTTGATCGGTTACTATCGGCGGCTCGGACTGCTGAGGGAGATCGACGGCAACTCCACCGTCGACGCGGTGACGACGGCTCTCCTCCAGGCGATCTCGTCGTGATCGTACTGAAGAGCGCCGGTGAGCTCGACCTGATGGACGCCGCGAATCGCGTCGTCCTGGCGGTATTGGACGGCATCGCGGAGCGGATCGGACCGGGTACGACGACGCGCGAGCTCGACCGGTTCGCCGAAGAACTGATCCGGTCCCGGGGCGGGGTGCCGGCGTTCAAGAACTACCGGGGCTATCCCTCGACGCTCTGTACGTCGGTGAACGACGTCATCGTTCATGGGATCCCGGACAACCGGCCCCTCGCCGAGGGCGACATCGTGGGTGTCGACTGCGGGGTGTCGTACAAGGGTTACTACGGCGATTCTGCCCGGACCTTCGCGGTCGGTCGAGTCTCCGAGGAAGCCAAGCGCTTGCTCGCGGTGACGCGGGCGGCCCTCGACCGCGGGGTCCAAGCAGCGGTGGTGGGGGGGCGGTTGGGAGACATCGGGTGGGCGGTGCAGAGTTACGCGGAGGCTGCCGGCTACTCGGTGGTACGCGACTTCGTAGGGCACGGCATCGGGACTTCGTTGCACGAGGAACCCCAGGTCCCGAACTACGGAACTCCCGGCCGCGGCACCCGTTTGAAGTCGGGAATGGTGTTGGCCATCGAACCGATGATCAACCAGGGCCGGCCGGAGCACAAGACGGACGCCGATGGCTGGACCGCCCGAACCAAGGACGGGGCCTTGTCGGCGCACTTCGAGTTTTCCGTCGCCCTGACCCCCGGCGGACCAAGAATCCTGGGCCTTCCGGCAGTCGCCGAGACCGCCGCGCTGGCTTCTTGAAAAGGAATTGCGATTTGTCCAAAGAAGAAGCCGTCGAAGTCGAGGCGACAGTCGTCGAGCCACTCCCGAACGCGATGTTCAGGGTGGCGCTGGAAAACGGTCACGAGGTGCTCGCCCACATCTCTGGAAAGATGCGGAAGCACTTCATCCGAATCCTGCCCGGCGACCGGGTGAGAGTGGAGCTCTCGCCCTACGACCTGACCCGAGGCCGCATCGTCTATCGTTTGAAGTGAGGCCTCGAGTCCGTGTCGAGGCGAAAGTTGTCGGCGAAAGGATCGTCACCATGAAAGTCCGTGCGTCAGTCAAGCGGATGTGCGCGAAGTGCAAAGTCGTCCGGCGCAAGGGCGTGGTTCGGGTGATCTGCGAGAACCCGAAGCACAAGCAGCGCCAAGGATAGTAGGGGAGAAACATGGCACGCATCGCAGGGGTGGACCTCCCCCAGAACAAGCAGGTTTGGGTCGGCCTGACGTACATCTACGGCATCGGCCGGACTCGCTCCAGAAAAATCCTCGAGCAGGCGCAGGTTCCCCAGGCCACCAAGGTCAAGGAGCTGACCGAGGACGAGACGCGGCGCATTCGTGCGGTCATCCAAGAGGAAGGCCGTGTCGAGGGCGACCTGCGCAAGGAAGTCAGCCAGAACATCAAGCGTCTGATGGAGATCGGCAGCTACCGGGGCGTTCGCCACCGCAAAGGCTTGCCGGTTCGCGGTCAGCGGACGTCGACCAACGCCCGCACCCGCAAGGGTCCGCGCAAGGGCGCCGTCGCCGGCAAGAAGAAGGCGACCAAGAAGTAGGATCGGGAGAGGCGAAACGACATGGCCAAGGCAGAGAAGAAGCCCAAGGGGAAGGCCGGCAAGCGGCGCGAGAAGCGCGTCGTGCCCCACGGTGTGGCCCACATCCAGGCGAGTTTCAACAACACGCTGATCACCATCTCGGATGCCGAGGGGAACGTGCTCAGCTGGGCGTCCGCGGGTCGCATCGGCTTCAAGGGTTCGCGCAAGGGAACCCCTTATGCCGCCCAGATCGCCGCGGGTAACGCCAGCTCCACCGCCCGGGACTACGGGATGCGCACCATCGACGTGATGGTCAAGGGTCCCGGTGCCGGGCGCGAGTCCGCCATCCGGGCCATCCAGGCCGCCGGCATCGATGTGCGGGCGATCAAGGACGTCACCCCGATTCCCCACAACGGCGCCCGGCCGCGCAAGCGCCGCCGCGTCTAGAGCGAACCATCAGCCGGGCCCGGGCAGCCGCGCGGGGCCGGTTCACACGTCGACCGTTCTTCGGTGTCGAACTCTCCGTAGCGTCGGAGAAAGAGCGGTCACGAGAGGGAGATTCGAAAAGTGGCTCGTTATACCGGTTCCGTCTGCCGGCTTTGCCGCCGCGAGCGGATGAAGTTGTTTCTGAAGGGCGACCGCTGCTTCAAAGAGAAGTGTGCGGTCGAGCGCCGGGGCTATCCGCCTGGCCAACACGGCACCCGTCGCGGTCGCCGTATCCAGGGCTTTGGCCTCCAGCTTCGCGAGAAGCAGAAGGTCAAGCGTTACTACGGCGTGCTCGAGAACCAGTTCCGGAATTACTTCAAGGAAGCCGACCGCGCCAAGGGCATCACCGGCGAGCTCCTGCTGGTCCTGCTCGAGCGCCGGCTCGACAACGTCGTCTATCAGCTCGGCTTCGCCTCGTCGCGCAGCCAGGCCCGGCAGCTGGTCCGCCACGGCCATGTGCTGGTCGACGGCAAGAAGGTCACCGTGCCTTCGTTCCAGGTCAAGCCGAACATGAAGGTCGTGGTCAAGGAAGCCAGCCGCAAGAACGACTTCATCCGCCAGAGCGTCGAAACCGCTCGCGGCCGCGGCGTTCCAGACTGGCTCGATCTCGACGCCGAGAACGTGGCGGGCACCGTGCTCCGGTTGCCTGTACGCGAGGACATCAAGCTGCCGATCCAGGAGCAGCTGATCGTCGAGCTCTACAGCCGCTGACCCCGGCATCGCGGTCACGGAAAGAAGGAGAGTTCATGCTTTGGAAGGGTTTTCAGCGCCCCAAGCGCCTCGAAGTCGATCGGGAGAGTCTCACCCCGACTTACGGTAAGTTCCATGCACAGCCGTTCGAGCGCGGTTTCGCGACCACGGTCGGCAACGCCCTACGGCGCTGCCTGCTGTCGTCGATCGAAGGCGCGGCGATCACCTCGATCCACATCGAAGGCGTGCTTCACGAGTTTTCGTCGATCCCCGGCGTGGTCGAGGACGTCACCGACATCATCCTCAACCTCAAGCAGATTCCGATCACGCTCCACACCGACGACTCCAAGGTGCTGACGGTCGACGTCAAGGGCACCGCGCGGGTGAGTGCGGCGGATCTGTCCGAGGACGCCCAGGTGGCGGTCTACGATCCGGACATCCACATCGCGACGGTCAACGAGGAAGGCCATCTGAAGCTCCAGGCTCAGGTCAAGCTCGGCCGCGGCTACATCTCCGCGGACCGTAACTTCGACGAGACCATGGGCATCGGCTGGATTCCCGTGGACTCCGCCCACAGCCCGGTCCGGCGGGTCAACTACAAGGTCGAGGCAGCCCGTCTCGGCCAGACCACGGACTACGAGCGCCTCATCCTCGAGGTCTGGACCAACGGCACCATTTCCCCCGAGCAGGCGGTTTCGCTCGCGGCCATGTTGCTCAAGGACCACCTCGGCATCTTCATCAGTGCCGAGGAGAGCTTGAAGGAAGATCGCGCCGATGCCGGCTCCGACGAGCTGACCTCGATGGACGCGCTGCTCGGTCGTCGGGTCGACGAGCTCGATCTGTCCGTGCGCTCGATGAACTGTCTCAAGAACGCCAACATCCACACCCTGCGGGACCTCGTGCAGCGCTCCGAGAAGGACATGCTCGAGACCAAGAACTTTGGCAAGAAGTCCTTGGAAGAGCTCCAGGAGCTACTGTCCCGACTCGGCCTCGCCTTCGGCATGAACGTGCCGAACGAGGCGGGCGCCTAAGGAGAGCGACCATGCGTCACGGCATGAACAACCGCAAGCTCGGGCGGACTTCGTCGCACCGACTGGCTATGCTCAGGAACCAGATCGCGTCGTTGCTCGAGCACGGTCGGATCAAGACCACCCTCCCGAAGGCCAAGGAGCTGCGGCCCTTGGCGGAGAAGCTGGTCACGCGCGGCCGGACTGACTCGGTCCACAACCGGCGCATGGTGCGTCGCGACGTGGCCGACCAGGGCCTCATCAAGAAACTCTTCGAGGAGATCTCTCCGCGCTTCCAGGAGCGCCCGGGAGGCTACCTGCGCATCACCAAGCTCGGCGTTCGGCCGGGCGATGCGGCCGAGATGGCGATCCTCGAGTTCGTCGACCACGAGCAGGCCGCGAAGCCCGCTCCGGCCGACGCGAAGGGCAAGAAAAAGGCAAAGAGCAAGGACGCGGCGGCGGGCTAGGTCGCTTCCGTTCTTCACCTCGCCGTCCGAGAACCCCGGTCCGAAAGGGCCGGGGTTTTTTCGTCAGACCTAGCCCTTGCGCCGCCCCGCGACCCCGTGTATGCTGTGGCAGCATTTCAAGGAGGTCGTGATGCGATACCTAGTGACAATCCTCTCGCTCGTGTTCCTGGTCCCCGCCGCGGCGGCAGACCTGCTTCCGATTCCCCTGCGCGGGGAAGAATCCACTCTAGCCGAGGCCCTCGAATCCTGCGGCCACGCGGAGCCTCAGGTGGCGTCTCGTGGTGCGGCCGGATTCCTGGCCGTCTGGCTGCAGGAAGGCAATGTGGTCGCCCGCCGGGTCGGGTCCGATGGCTTCCCCGAGGGCTCCCAGATCGCCGTCAGCCCGGCTCTAACCCCCGCAGGAAAGGCCTCGGCGGTGCGCCTGGCCCGCACCTCCGACGGCAACTTCGTAGTCGCCTGGCTCAACCAGACGACGACCCAACGTCGCGAAATCCAGTTCCGCCGCTTGGCGGAGGACGGCTCGCCGCTCGGCTCGATTCAGGTCGCCATCGGCCTCGGACCGGTGCCCGCGCTCGGATCTCCGGCGTTGGCCAGCTCTCCCGACGGCTTCTTCTCGATCCTCTGGAGTGAGCTCGACACCACGCCCTCGAGCTTGCCCCGGCTCGCCATCCGCGGACGGATCTTCAACAACGGCGGAGGCCTGGTCGGTGGCATCCGCACCGCCGCGACGCTCCCGAAGAGCGCCACCGGCTACACCTCGTCGCCGCCCCTCGCCGCCGCCATGCCCGCGAGCGGAACGGTCTACGCCCTTTGGGCACGTCCCGGCGACCATTCCGTGTTCCAGGCGCTCCTGGGCCAAACCGCTCCGGCCGAGCAGGTCTATCAGGGCGCGGCCGGTCAGCAGGATCAGGCCGTTGCCGCGGCCGTCGTCGATGGCGGGGTGCTCGGGGCCTGGAAGATCGTCGGCGAGTTCTTCTCCGGGATCTCCGTGCGAGTCCTGCGGCCGGCGAACGGCCCTTTCAACGGCGCCGACTACTTCCTGCCGGACGTGATTGGCGCGCCGGCCCTCGCCGCGGACCTCGACGGCACTCGCGCCGCATTGCAGTGGGCTCAGCCCGGCCAGGAGTTCGATACCGAAGCTTCCTTCGCCCACCTCCTTGACGCCAACGGCCAGCTGCTGGTCCAAGGGCAGGCGCCCCTGCGCATCGATGTACCCACCATCGACAGTTTCGGCCCCCAGCATCACCTCACTGCCACGAACCTGGCCTTCGGACCCGGTGGCAAGCTGGCGGCGACCTGGCAGGTGTGGCGCGAGAATCCGTTCCTCTCGACCCCCTGTGACGATGGCGTGGCCACCCGCATCCAAACCTTCGAGCTCGACGAGGAAACGGTAGCGCCGCCACCCGAGCCGCCGGCCGGTCCCTATCTCACCTCCCCCGCGGTACCGGGCTTCCGCTACAAGGTCCGGTTGTCGGGCTCGACCGCTGGCAAGTCCGAAAGTGCCTGTCTGCCTCAGACCGGTTGCGTGAGCGGCGCACTGGCAGGGCGCACCGAGGTGCTGCTTCGGGTCGTCGGACCGCGGCCGAACGGCCGCCTGTGGCCCACGATCGTGCGCTTCACGACTGCCCAGGTCGAAGTCTGGATCGAGCAGATCGCCACTGGAACGCGCCTCTACTACCTGCTTCCGGCGGTGGACCCGGACAGCACCGAGCTCGGTGGGACGGTCGATCGGGAGGGCTTCCCTGCTCTGTGAACCGTGACGCGGGGACCGACGCGACGGCGGGGTCTCGCTCGCGGAGCCGGGTGAAGAGAGTCGAAAGCAAGACCTCCTTCGCCCGGCTTCGGTTCGAAGGCTCGAGAACTCCCGTTCAATCGAACTCGCGACGCGGTGCGGCCTGCTCGAGCCCCACTCGCCCCACTTCGATCTCCGAGCGGAAGTAGCTCTCGCCGCGGATCGGGCAACCCGCCAGGCGCCGCAGGTAGGTCAGCTGCCCGGTGTGCTGGAGCGCGTCCGCGATGGGGCCCTGGAAGATCTTCTCGGGCGTGGAAGCGAGCGGTCGGTCCTCGGACAAACGAGCGTCCAGCCGCGTCAGACCGATAAAGAAGCGATCCACTTCTTCCTCCCATGGCAGCCGCGGCGCGTCGGTCCAGGTGACCGGGCCGTCGCAGATCGTCAGCGCCCAGTCGAACAGGTCGCCCATGTGGGCCAGGATCTCCCCCGGCGAGCGGCTTCCCGGCGCGGGACGGAACTCGGCGAAGGACGGCGGTGCATCGCGCAGCGCCTTGCCGGCGCGGTACGCGAGGGTGGCGAGAGTGTGGCGGAGGAGGGAGGTGCTCATGGGCGGAATTGTCTCGCCATCGGGGCCTTCTTGTCTCGCGGCCTTTCGCCCGTCACAGGTTCAGCACGAGCTCCGGCGTCCGCGCTCGAGATACGCAGGTGCAGAGGGTGGTGCGGCGTTGGGCCGGCGTCAGGCAGAAGTCGCGAGGGTCGGGCTCGCCATCGAGCACCTCCGTCACGCAGGCGCCGCACTCGCCGCGCCGGCATTCGTAGGGCGCCCACACGCCGTGCTCGAGGAGCGCGTCGAGAATCGTCGTACCCGCAGGTACCTGAACGCTCCCGCCGGTGAGCGCGAGATGCACGGTGACCGGAACGTCCGCCGGGTGAAGAGCCGGACCGAAGCTCTCGAAGTGAACCCGCTCGCGGGGCCATCCACGCTCCCGGGCGCCTTCGCGGACGGCTTCGATCAACGAGCGCGGACCGCAGACGTAAAGGTCGGAATCTTTCGCCAGCGAATCGAGAAGCATTGGGACCGCCAGAGTCTGCCGGCCGTCGACACTCGGATAGAAGGACCGCCGTGCGACGGCTTCCGGAACGGGAAGGAAGTGGTCGGCACTCCGCGCCGTGTAGTGGAGCTCGAAGCTCCGAGACGTCGCTTGAAGCGCATCCATCATCGAGAAGAACGGCGTGATGCCGATGCCGCCGGCAATGAAGACCGAGTGCCGAGCGTTCAGATCGAGCGGAAAGGCGTTGAACGGTCCGGCGGCCGTCAGCTTGTCGCCGACGCGAAGCTGGTCGTGGAGGTAGGCCGAGCCCCCGCGGCTCGGATTCCCGCGGAGCACGCAGATCTCATAGTGACCACGCTCCCGCGGCGACGAAGTCAGCGAGTAGCGGCGGGTGAATCCCGCGAAGGACAGCTCGAGGTGAGCGCCGGGTTTGAAGACGGGCAGCTCGCCGCCCGTGGGCCCGGCGAGCCGGAGGCGAACCGTCTCCGCGGCCAGCCGCGTCCTATCGACCAGGATCAAGTTCACGGCGACACCTCACGGCAGAAACGGTGACTCATCGATGAACGCCCAATCGAAGGCTTGATCGAGGGGTGATACGCGCCATTGCCGCGGAGTGAGCTCCCACCAGCGGCCGGTTCCTCCCGTGGCGGAGGAGTCGCTCTCCGACTCGAGGTCCAAACGGACTTCGCCGGTCACCTGCAGCTGCCGATTCGCCGCGAAATCGACGAAAACGAGTCCGGCCCGCGGATGGAGGGCGAAATTCCCCAGCGTGCTGAACAGGCTGTTGCCGGGATAGTCGGGAATGCGCAGCGCGCCCTCCCGAAGCTCGATGAATCCGGGCCTGCCGCCGCGGTGAGCCACATTGGCGGCCTCTCCGGGGCGGCTGCTGGCGACGAAGCAGGTATCCGCGCCGCGAATCCAGGCGACCAGGTGATCGTCGAGGACCTCTCCGGCTCGGGCAGACGACGCTGCCGGTGGAAGGGCCTCGCCGCCACGAATCCGCCGGCGCTGAATGTACCTGGGGCACAGCGGGTTGGCCTGATCGATCGCCAGGGCGAGCTCGTCGCCGGCAATGCGTTCGATCCGACCGGTGACGCGCAGCCGTCGGCGGGTTTCCAGCTCGAGGAAGAGCACCGCGAGGGGACTGCCGACCCGGGAGCCGGCGAGCGGAGGCGGCAGGTCGAGCTGCCGGCGGCCCTCTGGGAGACGGAGAAATAGCGTCTTCCGGTCCTCGGCGGTGTGGGCGAAGCCCCGGTCGGCGGTCAGGAAGCTCGCCCAGACCTCGCCCGTGGGGGAGGCGCCACCGAGTGCACAGGTGCGCTGCTGGGTGACGAACTGCATCGCCGCCGCGGGAATGCGGTCCGCGATCGCCTGGCCATTCAAGAGGGCGAGGTCGCGCTCGCCGGTCAGCTCCTGGATGGCCCGTTCACCGGAATGGAACGGGTCGCGCATGGTGTCCTTTCAAAGGTAAGCCGGGGCAACGCTTTCTTGGGCGCGGCCCCGGCGGGCGGGTCAGAACGGGAGCAGCCGGTACCCCTCGTCGAGGTACCGGGAGAGGTCGACGACGCCGTTGGTGCCGGGGATCTGGGCCTCCCGGACCAGGGCCACGCCCGTGGCCTCGACGGCCGCCGTGGCGCCGAAGACGTCGGCACAGCCACCGCAGACGCCGCGGACGGTGCTTTCGACGGCCTTGTACAGAGGGTGGGCGGGATGGTCGGCTTTGACGATCTCGCTCACCCAGCGGGTTCCGGCTCCTTGGAAGATGACCGCGACGTCACGGCCCTTCTCTTTGAGCTCGTAGGCGAGGAACAGGGCGTTGAAGAGGCGGCCGAGCGCTTCCTCGGAGCCGGCATTGGGATCGGACAGGACGACGATGGCGGTCTTGGACATGATTTCCTCTCGGTCATGGACGGTAGATTTTTACCGAACGACCGGTAAAATACGATCCCGATCGGCCGTTGTCAAGAGGCGCTCGGCCGATCGTTCGATCATAGGATCGAACAGAGAGGAGATCTACCGTGGGGCGACCCGTGAAGGTTGAGGATTCGGTCCTGTTCAAGAAGCTGAGCGACGTGTTCCGTGAAGTGGGCTACGAGGGTGCCTCGCTGGCCATCCTCTCCGCGGCGACCGGCCTCAAGAGAGCCAGCCTCTACCACCGGTTCCCCGGCGGCAAGGAGCAGGCGGCGCGCGAGGTGCTGGTCTGCGCGGAAACCTGGCTGACCGATCACGTGCTCCTCCCGCTCGCGTCGGACGGCCCGCCGGAGGTCCGGATCCGCGCCATGGTCCAGAGCCTCGACGCGTTCTACTCCGGCGGTCGCCAGGCCTGCCTGCTGAACATCCTGTCGTCTCCCGGGCCGGACCGCGGCCCCTTCGCGGCCCTGATCGAGCACGCCTTCACGGCCTGGATCGCGGCCCTCGCGGCCGCTCTGGTCGATGCCGGGATCGATCCAGAACGGGCGGGCCTTCGCGCTGAGCGAGCAGTAGCGCTCGTGCAGGGCACCCTGGTCCTGTCGCGGGGACTCGGCACGACGCGGCCGTTCGAGACCTGCCTGGCAAGCCTCGAGCTCGAGCTGCTGGCGAGCGAGCCCGGGGAGATGGGGAAGCCTTCGTGATCGGCGCGGACGAGGCCTTCATGCGCCGCTGTCTCGCCCTCGCGGCCGCGGCGAAGGACCAAGGCGAAACCGCCGTGGGGGCCATCGTCGTCCGCGACGGCGAGATCCTCGCCGAGGGCCTGGAGGCGACCCGCGCCACCGGCGATCCCACCGCCCACGCCGAGGTAGAAGCAATTCGTGCGGCCCTTCACGGCAAGCGAAGCACGAGCCTCGCCGGCTGCACGCTCTACACCACCGTCGAGCCCTGCCTGCTCTGCTCCTATGTGATTCGCCAGTCGGGGTTGAGCCGAGTGGTCTATGGGGTTCCCGCGGGCCACCTCGGGGGAGCCACGTCCCCCTACGCCCTCCTGACCGACGCGAAGCTCGAAAACTGGCCGCCGCCGCCGGAGGTGGTGGCTTCGGTCCTGGCAGCGGAGTGTGGGGCGCTCCTGCGGAAGCTTGCGAGTTGAGCCTGGCCCTCGGGGTGGTTGCCATAAATGCGCTATCGGCATATCATGGCGCTCTCAATCACTCCTGGGAGCTGGACCATGACGATGCCCTCACGCCGATCCCGGTCTCTTCGCGGCCTTCGGGTCGCCGCCCTCCTGGCCCTCGCCGTGCCGCCGCTCTCCGCACTGGAACCGCGCCTGGTGGCCAATCTGGACACCTCGGTACCGGGCGTCGACCCGGCGCACCTCGGCTCCGGCCCCGAGCAGTTCCTCTCGGTCGGCGGGCGGACGCTGTTTCTGGCCTCGACTCCGGAGCATGGCCGCGAGCCCTGGGTGAGCGACGGCACACCGGAGGGCACGAAGCTCCTGGTCGACGCTTGTCCGGGGCCGGCGGACGGCGTCCCGGGGGATCTCGAGATTCACCACGGTCGCACCACGGCCTTCTTCGTTCTGCCACCCTGTGCCCCCGCCGCGAGCCGGGTGGTGTGGCGCACCGACGGCACCACCGAGGGCACCCGCGGGCTGTTCGCCTTCGATCCCTTTGACGATAGCTCCTGGTCCCTGATCGCCGCGGCCGGGAACAACGCCCTGGTGCTCCACGAGTCGTTTTCAGGCTTCCAAGATTCCCTGCTCGGAGTCGACGGGCTGACCGGCGCTGCGCAGCAGATCCTTTCGCCCCAGCAACCGTTTGGTCGGGTCGTGGGGACGTTGCCGGAGCGGATGATCCTCGCTCCGATCAACGCGGAAAAACTCCTGGCCAGTGACGGCACGGCCGCTGGCACGGGGCCGGTGCTGACGATCGGAGCCCAGAGTGTTGTGGGTCCCGGAGCCCGCTTCGGCGATTCGCTGGTCAGCCTCGCGTCGGGCTTCTTCGATCCCCGGGTGCGCCTGCTGCGCACGGGGGGCACGGCGGCGACGAGCCAAGTCCTCGCCGAGATCGTCACCGACGGCGGATTTCAGGAGGGCGACGGGCCGATCGTCGCGGGGTCTGAGCGCATCTTCTTCCTCGCGGACCCAGGGGACCTGTGGACCAGCGATGGCACACCCGCGGGCACCCACCGCGTCCTCGACTTCGGCCCCACCGGGTCCATGGTTTTGCCTCCGGGTGCCGAGCTGCCCGGCGGGCGCTGGTTGTTCTTCCGCGGTCCTACTAGCGAGAGCCTCGAGCCGTGGGTAACCGACGGCACTCTCGCCGGCACCTTCGCCCTCGGGGATTTCTGCCCGGGTACCTGTGGCTCGATCGGGGATCCTCGCGTCGTCGCCACCCGCGATCGGGTGATCTTTCTGGCATTCGATGGCGTCCACGGGACCGAGCCCTGGGGGACCGACGGTACCGTGACGGGCACCGCCGCCTTGGGCGACTTCTGCCCCGGCCCGTGCAGCCCGGCCGTGATCTTTACGGCGAGCCCGGGAGGCGACGCTTGGATGATCGGCGCGGAGACTTTCAATCCGGCGCCGGGCGACGAGCGCCGCCTGTTGCGCACTGATGGCACGGCCGCGGGCACCCGGGTGGTCGAGTCCTTCTCCGACGGGCTTCTGACGAATCTGCAATCGGACGGTGCCGGCGGCGTCTTCTTCGGCCGCCGGTCGGGCGACGGGGTGCCGGAGCTGTGGCGAAGCACGGGATCGCCGGGTGCTGCCGAGCGACTGGCGACTTTCGGGGCCTCGTTCCGCGAGCAAGGGAGCGAGCCGCGGGATCTGCAAGCCCAAGCGGGCCGCCTGCTGTTCGCTGCCCACGGCGACGACCAAGGCGACCAGATCTGGACCAGCGACGGAACCGAGGCCGGTACCCGGGCACTCTCGGCGATCACCGGCCCCGCGGGGACGATTCTCGCCACCGCCGCGACGCCCAGAAATCTCGTCGCCGTGATCGATCAGGGTAGCGGAGGAGAGTGGGTCGCGGTGAAGCTCGAGGATGGGGCCACCACCCGCCTCGTCGGGCCCGCTCCACTGGCGCTCGCCGCGGACAGCCCACTGGCGCGGCTCGGTGCGGAGGTCGTAGCCGGATTGCCCGAGGGAGGCCTGGCCGTGACCCGGCTCGCCACCGGCAGCATCGAGATCCTCGGTCAGGGCGACTTCGAGGCGATCGTCGGGGATCCGAGCTTCGTGTCCCTCGGCGGTCGGCTCTACTTCCTGGCCGCGAGCGACGGCGAGGTGCGACTCTGGCAGACCGACGGCACCGCCGCGGGGACCCGCCGGACCCTCGCTGCAGATCGGGTGATCCACGGGGTCGTGGCCCTGGGGGACCGGTTGATCGTGGCCGAGCGCGCCCCGGCCTTCCACGAGCACATCCTCGCCTTGGTGCCGCGCGGCGACCAGCCGCCGCTCGAGGCCGAGCTCGGCGTCGTGGGAAGGACGCTCCTCATGGCGAGCGCAGCCGACAAGGCCCTGATCTTCTTCGCAGAGGGGGGCCGCACCCGCCTCGCTTCGACCGATGGCACCCCAGCGGGCACGATCGTCCTCGGGCCTCAGCTCTTCACGACGTGGAAAAGCCTCGCGCCCCGCCCGGTGGCCCTCGGAGGCACGCTGTTTTTCGGTATGGAGGATCTCGAATCAGGCCTGGAGCTCTGGCGTACCGATGGCACGCGCCTCGGTACGCGCCGCGTGGTCGACCTGCAACCCGGCGCCGGAGGCTCTCACCCCACGGAGCTGCGAGTCGTCGACGACCGCCTGATTTTCGCGGCCACGGACGGCGTCCACGGCCAAGAGCTCTGGACCACCGACGGCACCGCCGCGGGCACCCACCGGCTGACCGACCTCGCCCCCGGCGCCGACTCCGCGAACCCCGCCGACTTCGCCGCCCTGGCCCCCGATCTCTACTTCGGCGCCACCGATGGCACCGTTGGCCGCGAGCTCTGGGCCCTGCCCCTCGTCGACCTGCCGGCCGCGCTGCCGCCCACGCCGTCGGCCCTGTGGCTCAGCTCCGCTGCCGTTCCCGGCTTCCGCTTCCAAGTCCGCTTCGACGGCGGCCGCCTCGGCCGGCAAGAAGCCTCGTGCCTCGCCGAAACCCTCTGCGTCTCCGGCGCCGTCCCCGGCCGCCCCGAGGTCTTCCTCCGCGTCGTCGGACCCAAGCCCAACGGCTTCCTCTGGCCGACCCTGGTCAAATTCTCGACCGCCGCGGTCGAAGTCTGGGTCGAGCAACCCGCCACCGGCGAGATCCGCCACTACCAGCTCCCCGGCGCCCGCCCCGGCTTCGACGAGCTCCCCGGCCTGTTCGACCGCCAAGGCTTCCGGCCGGTCCCGGTGCCAGCCGCCGAGTCCGCCAACGCGGGCACCAACCCCGAACGCTCCGACCCTGAGCCCCCGGCCGACGGCTGGTTCACCACCCCCGCCGTCCCCGGCTTCCGCATCGCCGTCCAAATCCAAGGCGCCCCAAGCGCCCACCAAGAGCCCTGCATCGCCGAAACCCTCTGCGTCAGCGGCGCCCTGCCCGGCCGCCCGGAGGTCTTCGTCCGAGTCGTCGGCCCCAAACCCAACGGCCGACTCTGGCCGACGCTGGTGAAGTTCACGACCTCGGAAGTGGAGATCTGGATCGAGCAGCTGCGGACGGGGGAGACGGGGGAAAGGAAGTACTACCGTCTGCCGGGGGTGGAGGCGGGGAGCGGGGTGTTGAGTGGGTTGTTTGATCGGGTTGGGTTTGGGCTCTAGACCAGAGTCTCCAAACTTCGGCTACTGGGAGGATCTCATCCGATGTAGGTGAGATCCTGCCTGATGAGCCCCGCCCCCGCGGGTCCTCGGCGAAGGGCTCACACGAGGGCGCCAAACTCTTCTTGACGGAAGTTCCTGAATCCGACCGTCAGAGAGCATGATAGTCTCTACTCTCTTTTTATAGAGCGTTTTGCATATCGTTTCCGTAGCGAGGGTGTGCGTCCATGCTAGAGTTAGTCGTTGGATTCGAAGGTGAGTCTCCTTTGGTGGTCTCCCTGTTGACATCCGCGAGGCGGGCGGCTTGCGGAGGCGATCGGCCGGTCTTGATCACTGGCGAGATCGGCTCAGGAAAAAGCCATCTGGCTCGATATGTCCACCGGCACTCGCCGCGCGCCGGCAACTCCCTGGTACTGGTGGACTGCGGGGCTCTACCCGATCTCGACAACTCGCTGTTCGGTCATCGGGCTGGATCTTTCACCGGAGCCAACCGCGACCTCGGCGGGCGGCTCAAGCAAGCCCACAAAGGCGCCGTGGTCTTGGAAGATGTCGAGCGGCTTTCCGATCGTCATCAGGACCAGCTTCATCGTGTACTGGTGGACGGCTGTTACTACCCGGTCGGCTCGGATCGGGAGCTTCAGGTGGACGTTCGCTTTCTAGCCACGACCAACAAGCCGGTTCGCGACGAGATCGCGAGTGGTCGATTGAAGAGCGACTTCGTCAGTCGGCTCAACTACTTCGAGCTTCACGTTCCTTCTCTCCGAGAGCGGAGCGAGGATATTCCGACCTTGTGCATGGACCTGCTTCGGCGCAATCTCGAAGAGCTTCTGCGCAGGGGGCACTCGATCTCCGCCAGTCTTCATTTCGACGAAGACTGTTGGCCGGCGATCCAGGCGCGCGAATTCGAGGATAACGTGCGAGGTCTGGACAAGCTGGTCGTCCGTTTGATCGCGCAGGTGGGACAGCGAGCGACGATCACGCCCGCGGATATCGAGGCCGTGCACCCAGCTCCCCACCGAGCGGGCACGGGTACCCGGTTGTGGTTCGAAGAATCGGCGCCCCTCCGGGCGGTCCGCGAGGCTGCGGAAGAACGGTACATCCTCGAGGTCTGTCGCCGGACTCAGTTCAATCTGCGTCGCGTGGCTCGCATCCTCGACATCAGCCCAAAGTCGCTCTACGTCAAGCTCCATCGTTACGGAATCCAGCGGCCAGCCGGTTGAGAGAAGCGTTTCCTCAGGGTAACGCTGTGTTACCCCTCAGGGTGAACAGGAGCAGCTCAATCCCGGCACCGAGAAGTGGTGCCCAATCCTGATTTTGCGGTCGATTGCTCCGCTGAACCAGGTCTGTTTTGCTTGGCACCGACCTTGCGCAAGGCAAGAGACATGAGTCGCTTGTCCTTGGCCTTGGTGATCGTTCTGGCTGGCTTCTTGGCTCCGTCCTCCGCGTTGGCGGAAGGGGAGTTTCGCAAGCAGATCGTGGTCTACCTGGACTCGTCGGGCAGCATGTTGCCGCGCAGCTCGAACCCCGGTGATCCTTTCCAAAAGACTCTCGAGGCGCTCCAACTCTTCCTGGGGGAGCCGGGTTTCGTCACAGCCGCGGACTCGATCACGGTCGCGACCTTCGGGGGCCAGATCGAATCGCGGACGAGGTGGACGGGAGCCTCCAACCCGAGTCTCGAACTCCAGGCGATCCCGCGGGCTTCGAATGCCGAAACAGACCTCGGCGCGGTGTTTGATCACCTCGTCAAGGAACTCGACAAGAACGCCGATCGGCGCCTGGTGATCATCGCCAGCGACTTTATCCAGGAACCTCGAGCCCGAGGGGCGAGCCCTGGATCGTCTCTGGCGAGTTGGAACGAGCTCGCCCGATCTCGTTTGCCGCGCCTCCAGCAGTTGTTCGGCAAGGACCCGAAGCAGCGCCTCCTGCTGCTGCGGGCTCCCGCTCGGGGAGACCGACAGGAGTTCCTCTCGATTCGCGACCGAATCGTTGATGAGATCGCTAAAGCCACGGCTGCTGACACATTTGACATCGGGGCCGGGGGCCTGAGGGCGGACGAACTGGCGCGCCAAATCCGCAAGAAGCTTCTGTACGACCTTGAGGTCGAGGCGCGGTACGACGCCGACGGGCATCGAATCCAGGTCACGGTGACCAACCCCAATGGCCAAGGCCTGGAGCTCGAGGAGACGCTCCGCGTGACCTGTCTCGACGAGCAGGGGAGAGACCTTGGAGATTCCGCCAGCATTCCTGTTCCACGCGAAGAAGCCAGTCTCGGGGCGAGCGGAACCGAGGCGAGTGCCCGTGCGCTGCCTCCTCTCTCCGTGAGACTGGATTGTCTCGTTAAGGCTGCCAAGTATCGCGTCGACGTTGTCACCCGCGAGGGTGCGGAAGGGAGAGTCTCGGTATTGACCGATAGCTGGATAGTCCATCGAGTCGACGAAGCGCAAATGGAGAGTCGGCTCTTCCAGAGAGCCTTCATTCGCTTGCGGCTTTACCTTCGCGGGCAGGGCGAGCGCTTCCGGATTGCCGTCTATGCTGAAGACGATGCCAGAAGTCCGCTCGCGACCGCAAACTTCGAGTCGCCTCCCGAACTCGATCCCTTCGAGGAGCATCTGTTCCATTTCGCTTTGCCGGTGCTGGGCGGTACGAGCCGAAACCTACCCGATAAGAACTCGATTCGGGTCGAGATTGGCGATGAGGGTTCCGAAGGCATCGTTAGCAGAGATGAAGCTGCGAGTTGGGCCAATCGGATCCAGGAGGGGGCGGGGCTGGTTCTTTCCGGTCTCCTAGTTGCTTTGTTCGTGACACGAAGGCGAGATGTTGAGGCGAAGATCTCGGCCCTAGCGGCACTTCAGGAGCTTCAAAAGCCCGCTCTCGGGGCGTTCGCAGCTTTGGTGAGCGGAATGCTCCACCTTGCGCAGCTACAGCTCGTTCCGCGGCTGGCAGACTGGTCGCGGTTTCTCATCCTACTTGTCGTCGTCCCCTTGACGGTTTTTCTCATTGCGCGAACTTTCTTGGGCTACCGGTTGGCCCAGCGCCTTCGTAACCCCGATCCCGATTTGACTTCGGAGCAACTCCTCGCGCTGATCCGGGCGACCGGGCCGGCCACCTTTTTAGCTCTTCTCACATTCGCAGGGGTTGTTCTGATCTTCGTCTTGAATGCCTCGGTACCGATCGAATCGACCGCGGCGATTCCTGTGGCAGTGACCAAGAACTGAGGCGAACCAGATGTCGGCCATCTCCACCCTCGTCATCGGCCTTGGTGGCACCGGCGTGCTCTCGGTGCGTGCCCTTAAGAAGCTGTGGATGTCGGAACTGCGCTCAAACGAGCGAGTCGATGTCCAGTTCCTCGCCTTCGACTTCGACCGGTCCTCTCTGCTGTCGCTCAACAAGAGCGAAGACCTTGCCGATCTCGACGAAGGCACCGAGTTCCACTATCTTGACCCCCAAGTCATTCAGGACGCGCTTCGGAATCTCGACCGAGTGGAGGCTGGCAGCCCCGCCTGGGGGCCCATCCTCGAGTGGTTTCCGGATCGCGGCCAGGTGAAGATCCCTGTGGGCGAGGTCGAGGCGAACGGCGCGGGTCAGCTGCGTGCCCTGGGTCGACTCGGCTTTTTCTTGAATGACGAATCGATCGAACGGCGCATCCGTCAGAAACTACGTGCTCTGAAGCCCGAGGTCGATTCGGTTCGGTTGTCGACCCAGCGCCGGGTGATCCTGATCTCTTCCCTCGCCGGCGGTACCGGCGCCGGTATGCTCGTTGACATCGCCTACATCGCGCGGCGCCAGGAAGAACGACCGCGCGTGTACGCCTACCTGCTCCTGCCGGAAGTCTTCGAAGATGTCGACAGCGGTGGGCGGATCTACCAGAACTCGTATGCCTGCCTGAAGGAGCTGGCTCATCTCAAGGACCAGCTGATCCCCTTTCATGCTCCCTATCTGAAGATTCCCCCTGTGGATATCTCAGCGGGTGGCGCCGAGCCTTTCGCCCGCATCTTCCTGTCGCGCTCGAACGGCGGCAACGGATCGGACGCTATTGTTGGCGCTTGCATCGGCATCGCCAGGTCCGTGCTCGGTCAGCTGCAGGTCACGATTCAAGAGAAGACACTCTCGATCGTCTCGAACACTGCCTCCTCAAACGCCTTAGAGGAGCAGCGGCGGCGCCGTACCCACTGCTTCAGTACAGCAACGAGCGAGTTTGTGCCATTGAAGCTGGTTCCACCGATTGACGGTGTGGTCCTCGAGGCCGTCGTGCGTGCCGTGAAGGACCCCGCCTTCTTGGAGTGGGTAGTCGAGCCCGAGATCCCGGCCGCCTTCGCAGCGCTTGAGAAAAGGCTTCTTGCGAAGGGTGGTGCGGCGCCGGCCGCGGAAGGGGCGAGAGTTGGCGCCGGTGGAGCCTCTCCGCAGTCCGCCACAAGCGCGGACGAGAGTCTCCCCGAGGGGACGGATGAGGCGACGAAAAGCCTTGTGAACTGCTGGCGCGGGCTGATCGAACGCCAAGCTAAATCGAGCGCTCAGGATCTTGTCCGCGACTTAGTGGCTCGGCTCGACACGGTCCGGGAGAAACTTGGAGCTGACTCGGAGAAGATCGCGGAGGCAGAGAACGATCTGCGAGAAATGAAGGAGCTGGTTCTAGACGAGTTCGACGCTAAGACCTACTTGAAGAAGCTCGAATCTCTCAGTCGGTTGACCGCCTTCACGAACCGTGACAAAGATCTACGCGACGATGTCCGTACCCTGCTTCGTACCGCTTTACAGGCCAGGGAGGAGGCGTCCACCCCCCTTAGACGGCGCGCGTATCTAAGTCGCCTCCTGTCGCTTCGCCCGCTCTTTTTCTACCGGTTCCCTCAAGTGCCGTCGGAGCGAGTCAAAGAACTCCGTGACAAATGGAAGATCACGGGCGATCATAGAGAGAAAGTAAGTAAGCTCAGGTTTTGGCAGCGAATTCCGATTTTCGGAGCGGCCCGCAGCGGCTTCGCATGGGTCGATCAAATGACACTGAGACAAGCGCTGCAGGACGGTCGCTTTGCCGAAGAGCTACAAGCTATTCTGAGAGTCCGGGCGATCACAGAGCTCGAACAACTGGCCCGAGTGGAACTCGCGGAGGCGGAGGCAGAGCTGGCAGACGAGTTCAAGCCTTGGAAGAAAGTGCAGTTGGAAGCGGTGCCCGGCCGCCTCGAAGAACTCAATGAAGACCTGCGCAAGCGAGCCGAGCAGTTCTTGCGCGATCTGCTGCCCCAACTCCTGATCGAGGCACGGGACCTCCATATCGACGAGCTGGAGCCGGAGGCTCTCCTGGTCGAACTGCAAAAGCTTGTTTCTCGGTTCATCGGTAAGAAACCTGGACTCGGAGGGGACCATTTCCTCATCGAGTGGGATAAGCAAGACGCCGAGGAGCGCCTCCTTCGCGCGTTGCTCGCCTGTCGCCAAAGGATCTTTGAGCGGCGAACCCCCAATCCCCAGCACAAGGCTTTCACACTCATCATGCTGCCGGTGGGGGTCCTCTGGAACAAGGGCGATCGAGAGGCCCTGCGCCGTTTCCTGAGCGCCACCGCGGGCCAGGTGCTGGGGAGCCGGGTGCAAGTAGTTGACTACTCGGGCGCTCGCATCTGGTTCTACGCCGAGGATCTGTTCAATCCCGGGGACCACCTGCGGAACCTCGACGAATACTACCGTCAATACCAGAGCCAGACTTTCCGCGAGTTGTTCCATATCGATCGTCGGTTCCTGGCGGAAGAGAACTTCCGCGAATTGATCAGCGCGGCCTCGGTAGGCGTCGTCACCTGCGGCAACAAATGCCGCCACAGCATCGCCAATCTTCCGCGCACTGCGCGACTGTGTCCGGGCTGCGGCGAGCTGATCCGCAGCCGCTGTGGGAATGTCGATTGCTCGGACGACGACATGATGCGCCACAACCGCGGTGGTGAACCCCCGAAGACCTGCCCCAGCTGCGGCGGTTTCAACCACTCGGCGTGGTGGATTTGCTGCGAGCATGGCAAGACTCCGGTCGAGATCCCGATCGACAAAGAACACTGCCCGCAGTGCATCGAGGCGCACCACGAAGATCCCATTGGGTTCCCCCGGTCGCGAATCAGCATGCGGCTCGATCGCCAGAAGATTCGCTTCTGTCCGCGCTGTGAGGATCTCGCCGCGAAGGACTCCGAACACAAGCCGTTCCAGATTTCTGCGGACCTCCTGCCCTACTTCAGGAACGGCGTCAACGGCCACGATCGCCGGAGGTTCGAGGAGATCAGCCGCCGGCTCAAGTTGCCGGATCGATTCCGCTGCCCCAATTGCCGTACCCCGCTCATTCCCGTGCATCACTCAGAGGGTTGGCCCGAATGCTCGGAGCACCAAGAGGCGGGCTGGGACTTCGGTTCTGGCGGCTCTCGGGAGGAGACCTGCCGATGTCAGTAGAGCTCGACTATCTCTTCCGCCGGGGGCGCCCCCACGTGTTTCTTTGCGCAAGTCGCCCGGAGGCCCGCTACGAACTCGTCTGTTCTCACTGTGACTACCCGGTCACCGCGGATGATCCCCACTGTCCGCGCTGCCGCCGTGAGCTCGAAGCCTGCCCGGTGTGCAGCGAGGTTCGCCATCACCGCGTCCCAAGGGTGGAGGCAGAGCCGCGGACCAAGGAAAGGCACTGTCCGTCGTGTACCGTGCGGCGTCGGCCCTTCGGCGATCCGGCGCGGCTGGCGCGGATTGAAGGGACGTACTGCCGCAATCTTTTCGGTTGCCCGGCGGGCGGGCTGCTGCTCAAGTCTCAAGAGATCGCCGTCCTCGATGCCGATGCCAGCCTCTGCCCGATCTGTCGGCACGAGGAGCTCAAGCCGCTCTCCATGCCGGCTTTCCGCGAGCGACTCCAAGAGTGTCTTTTCTGTAGCACCTGCCTTCGGCGGGAGGTTGCCTGGCCGGCAGAACGGAGCCTCCTCGAAGAACCGCTGGAACGGCTCGGGACCGAGCGGACGGAAGATCCGCGTTTGCCGTGCCTGCAATGCGGCCGGCGCGACTACCAAGTTGATTCCGGGCAAGTCGCGATCCCGCACGCCGAGCGTCAAGGGCCGATCTCGGTCCCGACCGGCAAGTACTTCCGGGTCGCTGAGCTTGGGCGCATCCTGATCCTCGAGCCCACCGACGAGGGGGCCTTCAAGGCCGCCTTTCGCCTCTGGACCGAGCACGGACCGGCGGCGAAGGGCGAGGGTGCGCCGGTACACGAGCTCTTCGATCTCCTCCTCGGCGGTACCCACGACGAGGCCATGCGCGAGATCGTGAGTCGACGCCTCGAAGTGCTCGCCGAGCGCTGGAAAGGGCGAATGGGGGATGGCGACCTCAAGTTTTCCGTGGCGTTCAAACAGCTCCCGGGCAAGACCGGAGGCGAGGAGTGAGTCGGCATGCTGGCGAAGATATTCGGTACCTGTTTGGCGATTCTGTTGATAGCGGGTTCCCTGGCCGCGCAGTCCGGTGACGGGGACTGTCAGTTTCGACTCGATGTGTTTCTCGATCGTTCGGGCTCCGTGCAACAGCTTCGCAGCACCGGCAAGTCCTCCTACCAGGAGGTGCTCGAAGCGCTGAAGGAAATGCTCGCCACGTCCCCCAACCACCTTCTCGATGAGAACGATGGCGTTCAAGTCGAGCACTTTCCTCAGTTGGAGACCCGTTCGAGGATTTTGGTCGGCCCTGAGGAAGTGGCCAAACGAATCTCGGAGCTGGTCGATCAGCCAGCACCTTCGACACCCTTTACGGATTTGAGGGAACCATTTCATGAAGTTAGCGGGCGCGCCTCGAATCGGAAGTCGGTAGCCCACCGGCAGATCTTCCTTATCGTCAGCGATTTTCTCCACGATCCAGAAGGTGGCAACGATCCTCAAGATCTCGCCGAAGAAGAGTTAAATGAGTTTATCAATAATAGACGGGCGGACCTGGAGAAGGCATTCCCGAGCCCTCCTGGCGCAGGGGCGGCGTCCGTGCGCCAGGCGAGCGATCCCTTGCCGCTGGCAGGTAGCCAGGAAACAGCACCCCCTACGAGCCCGTTACCCCACGAGAATCTTCTCTTGCTTTATACCCTCGGAGTGAGCAAAGAAGATCAGGTTCGGAAGCAGCAGCAGTTCTTGGCTTCGCTCGGTGGCATTCACTTTCAGCAGCTCAGGAGCCTGCGCGACCTGGAGAGGGCGATCATCGAGCATTCGTTTCGGGTTGCCTCCGAGGTGGTCTGGGACGTGAGATCGGCAAGTAATAAGGATCGCCAGGCCAAGGTCACCCTTGTGAACCGAAACTGCTCCGCCTTCACCATTTGTCAAGTCTGGGTTGAGTGCTTGGAGAGCGACAAGGTCTCGGCAGAATCGGCGCCCTTCGTGCTCCAGCCTGGAGCCACTTCGGAACCGATCCCTGTAAAGCTCGGCAGCTTGTTCTGCTCGCAACCGGTCGTCAAAGCTTCGAGCCGCTACGGAGCTGCTAAGGACGGACGATCCCCCAGGTCGTGTTCAGACCCCGAGGTTCTGCCACTCTTCGAGGAGCTACCTCTTGTCGGCGACGGGAGCCCGCCCGAGATGCGCGCGGTGCAGGCCGCCTACGAGGGCGGATGGCTGACCTCCGGCCGGCTCCAGCTGAATCTCGAACTCCGTGGTCGCTTCGAGACCGACCATATGACCGAGTCCGCGATTTTGGTTAAAGCAATCGGCCTAGGTTCGTCGGTGAAGGTGGCTCCCGTGGCCCTGCCGAAATCTATGACCCAAGGATGCGAGGATGCCCATCCGTCGGAAGTCTGCCTGGACGCTCGCAAGTGGCACCCATTCAGGTGCACCCTGGACCTGGGAAGACAGGCATTGCCGAAGTTTGCGTACCTACCTCTCGATGTCGAATGGAAATCCGGTTCTCGCTCAGATGCTCAGGACCAACCTACTGGTGACTACAAGAGCAACCTGCCGTCAGTCTCTAATCCGACCTTCGTTGCTCTTTCCATACCTGCCTTCTTGTGGGCATTCACCCTCTTCGTCTTATGGGCGACAGGCGAGTCCCTGACGATGGCCACAGTGGCGAGCATGGTGACGATCGTTGGGGCCTCGTCCCTCGTGTTCGGTGTCAACTACCTCGTCAACCCGGCCCCGGGCTTCGAGGACATACGGAGGTTTCTGTTCTGCCCTGAGTTCCTCTTGACTTGCCTAATAGTGGTTTGCGTCCTTTGGGGTCTGCTCACCCTACGGCGCCACCGCCTCGAGCATCGAAGCTGGTTGCGTGCCGGCTATGACTTTGTGCCCCCATTCGTCTTGTGCTTTTTGCTAATTTTCGGAATAGGTTACTTCTTTCCGATGTTCGTCGGCGATATCAAACAACGTTGGGGGGAGAACCAGGCCGTATTCGAATCCAAGTGGGGGGACGAGATTTGTGTCCAGGAAGGTGACGGGTGAGTGCCTCGACGCTAGTCATTGGCTTGGGTGGTTTCGGTTGCCGGGTGGCGGCCGAAGCTCGGAGGTTGTTGCACGAGGTCGTAGACCCGGTCGGAGTCGAGTTCCTCGCGCTCGATCAGGACGAGCTGCCGATCGACATCAAGGGTGACCTCGAACCGGATGAGTTCTGGCGAATTCCTTCGAGCCGGGTGACGGACGTTCTAACCCACCTCGACGTGCGCGGGGATGGGCCCAGCTGGCGAACGCTGCTGCCTTGGTTGCCGGCCGGAGAGGGTCTCGAGCTTCTCGATGCCCTCGAGCCCGGGGGAGCACGGCAATACCGAAGTCTGGGCCGGGTAGGTTACTTCGTCGCGGCGAAGCAGATCGATCGTCAGCTCGAGATGGCGCTCGATCGTCTGCGCCTCTCGGGCGGGTGCCATGGCTGTACCGACGAGATTCGGGTCGTCCTCGTGACTTCCGCGGCCGGCGGCACGGGCTCGGGCATGTTCTTGGATATCGCCCATCGCTTGCAGCGAATCGAGCCCCGCGCCGTCTTGCTGCTTCATCTAGCTTTGCCGGAGATCTTCATCGGCCTCGGTGATGTCGAACGGGGCAAGGCGAACACCTTTGCGACGCTCGCCGAGCTACTGGCCTTGAGGGCAAGGCTTTTGCCTTTTCGCCCTTGCCAAGCTTGTGGCGGCGCCCCTGAAGGCTCGGGCAACCGCGAGCTGTTCTCGCGGATCTTTATTCATAGCCGCGCGGCGGCAGCAGGTACTTCCGCTCCCGCCCAGACGGCGCGGGCGGTAGCCCGCGCCATTGCGAGTCAGTTCGAAGCCGTTTTACAAGGCGCCAATCGCACCGCGGTCGGAGCTTTGGCACGGTTGCTCAACTCGCCAACGGAAGACCTGGTCCGAGGGCATATGCTGAGTCACGGTGGTGCCGCATCTGTTGCGGTGCCGCCGTTCTCCCTCGCGGACGACTGCGTCATCGATTTTCTGCTGTCGGACCTCGAACGAGCTTCCGCGGGCGATGCCACGAATTCGCTTCCGCCGCCGACCCAACAGCCGCTTTTTCCTCCTGCGTCCGCGTCGATGCCGACCGGCGCACTCCCCGAGGCCGTGGTGGCGGCAGCGCAGGCGTGGGCAGCTGGACTCGAACAAGAGCGTCGGCGAATTGAAAGCGGACTTCGATTGTTTGTTTTCTTCAGCGGAAGATTCAGGGAGGTTGATCGAATCGACCCGACGCTTCCTGTCGCCGACAAGGTGCCGCGAAAAGAGGATGGGTTCGGAAACACGACGACCCTCGACTTGTCGCTCCTGGTCGAGCTTCCTGGGTTCAAAGAGCAACTCGCTTCGCTCCGACAGACCTACACCACCCAGGGCTCGGCTGGATTCAACGTTGGCTCCGGCCCGGTAAGCGACGTGACGGTCAAACAGTACCGACTGCACGCGGACAGGCTGCGCGGATGCAGGAGGTGGCTTCGCTGGCTCCGGATGCAGATCAAAAAGCGGCTCGATCTTCTCGAGGCCCTGTTCGCCAACCCTAGCTTCGTCCAGGAACTTGGGATTGCTCTGCGGGAGGGATTGGCCACCTCGTCAGGAGAAGCGACAGCGACAGCTTCCCCAGGCGCTCGTAGCGAGGGACACGCACCACCTCCCAAGGCCGTTCAGGATTGGTTGTTGGCCAAGCTCGAGCACGAGAGGCCCGGCCTCGTGGACTGGTACCGAAGCCTAGGCGCCGAGAACCTGAGTCGGGCCGAACGCCGGGAACGGCTGCGGTCCCGGCTTGCAGGCGGCGAGATCGAAAACGGGTTGAGCGAAAAGGCACCCCTTGACGGCCAAGAACTCGGGAAGAAGCTGAACGAGCTTTGTGTCGAGGCCGTAGCGACGAATCCATTCATCGACCGGACTCCCTCGTGTCGCCAGGGAGAGGTTACTTTCTTGCTCGTACCCGAACGGCTGGAAAATCTCGAGGAGTCGACTCGAGCGTTGCAGGAATTTCGGAGTCGCCACGGCCACCCGGTGGAGGTTGCAAACACCGTAAGCGACCGCCTTGTCCTTTATACCGAGGACTTGCTGCACCCGGTCACCCACCTCAAGCGTCTCGACGACTACCGGCACGCCTATCGGAACCACGGCAATCGTCGCGCATTACTCCACATCGACGCCCGCTTCCTCGACGAACCCGAAGATCTCTATCGGTTCATCGGGTCTCCGGATCGGCCTCCAGAGCCAACGGCAAGGAAGGGGCCGGAACTGGAGGACAAGCCCGCTGCTAAGGCCCGCCGTGCGATAAAACCCTCGACTCGCACGCCTCGCGCATAACCGAAAGGCTCGCCCCCTTATGCGTCGGTAGATGTTCATCGATCGTTCGGCGTAACCCCAGCGTAAGATACCCGCGTGCCGCCTCTCTCCCATCCCCTCCCCTTCCACCCCCTCACCCAAACCTGGTTCACCGCCCGCTACGGCACCCCCACGGACGTCCAGGCCCGCGCGTGGCCAGTCATCGCCTCCGGGGCGCATGCACTCATCACCGCCCCGACCGGTTCCGGTAAGACCCTCACCGCCTTCCTGTTCGCTCTCGATCGGCTGCTCACGGGCGCCATCCCCGCCGGGGCGGTCCGGGTCCTGTACATCTCGCCGCTCAAGGCGCTGAACACGGACATCCGCAGGAATCTCGAGACACCCCTGGCGGAGCTTCTGGCAGCGTTCGAGGCCGCCGGGCTCAAGCCGCCGGCGATTCGGGTGGCGGTGCGGAGTGGGGATACTCCGGCGGAGGAGCGGGCTCGGATGCTGCGGCGGCCTCCTGAGATTTTGATCACGACGCCGGAGAGCTTGAACATTTTGCTGATCTCGCGGCGGGGGCGGGCGTTGCTGGAGGGGGTGCAGACGCTGCTGCTGGACGAGGTGCATGCGGTGGCGGGGTCGAAGCGGGGGACGCATCTGGCGCTGGGGATCGAGCGGTTGGCGCGGGTGGCGGGGGAGTTTCAGCGGGTGGCGCTTTCGGCCACGGTGCGGCCGCTCGAGACGATCGCGGCGTTCGTGGGGGGGCACCAGTGGGTTTCGGGGACGGGAGAGGAGGCGATGTACCGGCCTCGGCCGGTCACGATCGTGCGCTCGGCTTCGAAGAAGGTCTACGACCTGGCGGTGCGTTCCCCGGCAGAGAAGCTGCCGGAGGAGGACGACCCGGAGGTCACGATCTGGGACTTGCTGACGCCGGAGCTGAAGACGATCATCCGCTCTCACCGCTCGACGTTGGTGTTCGTCAACAGCCGACGGCAGACCGAGAAGCTGACCCGGATGTTGAACGCCGACGAGCGCCGGGACTTGGCCTACTCGCACCACGGTTCGCTGGCCCGCGAGGTGCGCCAGGTGGTGGAGGAGCGGCTCAAGAGGGGGGAGCTGCCGGCCATCGTGGCGACCAATTCCCTCGAACTGGGCATCGACATCGGGGCCTTGGACGAGGTGGTGCTGGTCGGCACGCCGCGCTCGGTGGCCTCCGCCGTCCAGCGGGTTGGGCGGGCCGGCCACGGGGTGGGGGAGGTGTCGAAGGGCACGTTCTACCCGCTCTTCGGCCGCGACTTCCTGGACGCCGCGGTGGTCGCGAAGGCCGTGCTCGAGGGCGAGATCGAGGACGTGGTGCCGATCCGCGAGCCCCTCGACGTGCTGGCCCAAGCGATCCTTGCGCTGGTGGCCCAGGAGAGCTTCGGGATCGACGAGCTCTACGACCACCTGCGCACGGCCGAGCCCTATCGCCATCTGAAGCGGCGGCACTTCGAGCTGGTGCTCGAGATGCTCGCCGGGCGCTATGCCGACACCCGTCTGCGCGAGCTGAAACCGCGGGTGCGGCTCGACCGGGTGACCGGCACCGTCGTGGGCCGTGAGGGCACGGACCGCCTGCTCTACCTGTCCGGAGGCACCATCCCGGACCGCGGCTACTACCACTTGAAGGTGGCGGGGTCGAACGCGCGCTTGGGCGAGCTCGACGAGGAGTTCGTGTGGGAGCGCTCGGTGGGCGACACGTTCACGTTCGGCACCCAGATCTGGCGGGTGCAGAAGATCACCCACAACGACGTGCTGGTGGAGCCGGGGGCGGGGTCCGCCGCGATGGCCCCGTTCTGGCGCTCGGAATCGGAGGACCGCGGGTTCTTCCTGTCCGAGCGCATCGGCCGCTTTCTGGCGGAGGCCGAGCCGGAGGTCGATCGACCGGAATTCGTGACTCGCTTGACGACGGAGTTGTGCTTCGATTCCGAGGCGGCGCACGTGCTCCAGGAGTTCCTGTCGAGCCAGAAGGCGGCTCTCGGGGGGATTCTGCCGCACCGCCAGCGGGTGGTCTTCGAGCACGTGGCAACGGACCGCCTCGGGCGCCCGGATGCGCCCGATCGCCAGCGGGTGGCGATCCACGCGCTGTGGGGGGGCAGGTCGAACCGGCCCCTCGCGATCGCCCTGGCGGCGGCCTGGGAGGCCAAGCTGGGCGGCCCGGTGGAGGTCGAATCGGACGACGACTGCCTGATGATCGCGGCGCCCGAGGCGCAGTTCGCGGGGCTGTCGGGACGGGAGATTCTCGGGATGGTGGCGCGCGCGAGTCTCGAGGAGCTGCTGCGGGAGCGGCTCGAGGCGACAGGCTTTTTCGGCGCTCACTTCCGCCAGAACGCGGGCCGGGCGCTGCTGCTGCCGAAGGCCGGCTTCAAGAGCCGGACGCCACTCTGGCTGCACCGCCAGAGGGCCAAGAACCTGCTCGACGCGGTGGGGCGCTACGGCGATTTCCCCCTGGTGCTCGAGACCTGGCGCACGTGTTTGGCGGACGAATTCGACCTCGAGACGTTGAAGCGGCTGCTGGCCGAGGTGGAGAACGGCGAGATCGAAATCCGCGAGGTCTGGACGTCCGCGCCGTCGCCCTTCGCGGCCAACCTGATGTGGGCCGAAACGAACCGGCTGATGTACGAGGACGATGTCCCCGGCGGCGAGGGCAAGTCGAAGCTCTCGGGGACGATCCGGCAGGAGCTCCTAGCCGAGCTGGTCCACGCCGGCCACCTGCGCCCGCGGCTCGACCCGGCCCTGTGCGAGGAGCTGCGCCGGAAGCTTCAGCGCTCGGCGCCCGGGTACGCCCCGCGGGACGGCGGCGAGCTGCTCGAGTGGGTGCGCGAGCGAGTGTTTCTGCCCGAGCCCGAGTGGCGGGAGCTGCTCGCGGCGGCCCGCGAGGTCGATCTCGAGCCACTCGCTGGGCGCGCGTCCTGGTTGACACTGCCCGGCGGCTCGGTGGCGGGGCTCGTGGCGGTCGAGGCGCTGCCGCGGCTGGCGAGGATACTGGGGGTTTCTTGGGACGCCCTCACGCCGCTGGAGGCCCTCACGCCGCTGGACGCCCTCACCCCAACCCCTCTCCCGCGGGGCGGGAGAGGGGCTCAGGACTCTCTGCGAGAGGTGGTCGCGGGGCTCGCGGCGGAGCCCGTCGATTCCGGCGAAGCGGGCGATCCGGCGGCGGACCTGCTGCTCGAGTGGCTGCGCTTCTACGGTCCGGTCCAGCCGTCGTGGCTCGAGGCCGTGTTCGGCCCGATGGACCGCGGCTTCTGGGCCGAGGCGCTCGAGGCCCTGTCCGAGGACGGCCGGGTGGTGATCGACGAGCTGACCCGCGGGGCCGCCGGGGTGGAGATCTGCGACGCGCAGAACCTCGAGATCCTGCTGCGCTGGACGCGCTCGGCCGGCCGGCCGACGTTCCAGGCCCTGCCCCTCGCCCGTTTGCCGTTGTTCCTGGCCGCCCATCAAGGCCTGGCACCGCGTGGGGACGACCTGCCCGGCCTCGAGCGGCGTCTCGAGAGCCTGATCGGTTGGAGTGCGCCGGCCGAGGCGTGGGAGGAGCTCTTGCTGCCGGCGCGGATGGAGCCCTACCTGCCGTCCTGGCTCGACGGCGTACTGCAGGCGTCGCCCCTGGCGTTCGTCGGAACGGGGAAGGAACGGCTGACGTTCGCGTTTCCGGATGACCTGGGGTTGTTGAAGCCCCCGCCCGCCCCGGCCGGGACGAGCCCGGCCGCTGCCCCGGAGGGGGAGGGCGGCCACGGGGGGCCGCCCCGACGGCAGCTGGGGCCTGCGGCCACGGGCGGACACTTTGGTCCGCCCCTACGGAAGGACGACCGGCCTGGTTCGGCATTTCGGGCGGCGGCCGCCCTCGTGGCGGCCGGGGTGGGTGGGGGCGAGATGGCGGCCGCTCCCGCGGAGCCCGGCGTCGACAGCCTCTTCCCCGACCGCAGGGGCCGGTATTCCCTCTTCGACCTCGTCCAACCCGGAACCTCCGTGGCCTCCGTCACGGAACGGCTCTGGGATCTCGTCTGGGCCGGCCAGGTCACCAACGACAGCTTCGAGTCCGTGCGCAAGGGCATCCCCTGCCACTTCCGCCCTTCTACCCAGCTCTTTTCTTCTTCTTCCTCCTCGTCTTCTCCTCCGACCTTCTCCCGCCGCTCCGGCTTCAACCGGTGGCGGGCCGCCCAGCCGGCCGACGGTCTCTGGCGCGCGCTCCCCGTTGTCGATTCTTCGCCGCTCGATGCTCTCGAGGAGGAAGAGCTTTGGAAGGCCCGCGCTCGCTTGCTCCTGGACCGCCACGGCGTCGTCTTCCGCGAGCTGCTCGCCCGCGAGCTGCCGGTACTCCAGGGCGGGCGGATCTTTCGGGCTCTCCGCCTCATGGAGCTCTCCGGCGAGGTGCTCGCGGGGCAGTTCTTCGACGGCGTTCCGGGCCTCCAGTTCGCCAGCCCCGCCGCGTTTCGGCGCCTGAAGGGCCAGGACGGCTGGCCGGACGACGTCGTCTTCTGGTTGAACGCCACGGACCCGGCCTCGCTGTGCGGCATCGACCTGCCCGAGTGGAAGTCCCGGCTTCCCGAGCGCCGGCCGGGCAACGGTGTCGTCTTCCACGGCGAGCGGCTGGTGGCGAGCTGGCGCCAGGGCGGCAAGCAGCTCCACCTCGAAGTCGGCCCCGACCACCCGCGGCTGGCCGAGTATCTCGGTTTCTTGAAGACCTTCTTGACCCGCGCCTTCCAGCCCGAGAGCGCGGTCGCGGTGGCCGAGGTCAACGGCGCTGGGGCGGCCTCCAGCCCCTACGCGGCCGTCCTGCGGCGGGAGTTCGCGGCGACCGCCTTCGGGGACGTCCTGACCTTGCGGCGGCGCTACTGACGAAGAACGCCCCCCTCCGGCCTGTCCCACTTTTCCCAATTCGACGTGTTACTTTCAGCAGACGCCGAACAACCGGGTTCGGAACACTTCCACACCGCTCGTCATACTCATCAGGATCCACTTGAGACGCACCTATTTCTTTTGCTCACTCGTCCTCCTGTCGAGCCCGGTGCTGGGCACGGCGGGAGTCGACGTGTCGCCGGCCACGCCCGAGATCTGGCGGCTGATCGCCGCCGCCCACCACCCCGACCTGACCCAACCGGAGTTGGTCGACGTATTGCCGGCTCTCTCCTCTCTGTATACCGGTCGCCACGGGCAGCCCCTGTGGGTGGACGGCGATCGGCCCACCCCGGGCTCGGTCAAGGCGGTCAAGGTGCTGACCGGGGCCGGGTGGGTGGGCCTCGACCCCGCGCGCTACGAGGCGGGGAGCTGGGGTGCGCGGTTCCGCGCGCTGCGCACCGGCGGTGCACCGGCGGCGGCGAGCTTCGACGTGGCGCTCTCGGCCACTCTGGCCCGTTACGCTCGCGATGTTCACGAAGGGCGGGTGATGCCCTCGGAGCTGGACTTCGACATCGGTCTGCCGCCGCCGAAGCTGGACCTGGCCCGGGTCCTGGCCGAGGTGGCCGGCAGCCCGACGCTCGAGGCGGACCTCGCCCGCCTCGAACCACCCTTTGCTGCCTACCGGGACCTGCGCGCGGTCCTGCCCCGCTACCGGGAGCTCGCCGCGATGCCCTTCTTTGCGCTGCCGGAGGTCGAGAAGCTCGAGCCCGGCGAGCCCTATCCCGAATCGGACGGGTTGGCGGAGCGCCTGGAGCTCCTGGGGGACCTCGAGCCGGGCCTGCGGCCGGAGCTGCCGCCCGGGGTCTACACCCCGGATCTGGCGCTCGGGATCGCGCGCTTTCAGGAGCGCCACGGCTTGCTGGCCGACGGCATCGTGGGGGCACGCACCTGGAAGGCCTTCAACACGTCGCCGGCGGACCGGGTGCGCCAGATCGAGCTGACGATGGAGCGCTGGCGTTGGCTGCGGGGCGCCTTCTCGGCCTCGCCGATCGTGGTCAACCTGCCCGAGTTCACCTTGCGCGCGATGCGCTACGAGGATGGCGATCTGAAGACCGAGCTGGCCATGAAGGTGGTGGTCGGCAAGGGGGTCAAGAACGAGACGCCGGTCTTCGCGGGCCGGCTCCAGTGGTTGGTCTTCCGGCCGACCTGGAGTGTGCCGCCGCGCATCGCCGAGGAGGAGGTTCTGCCCGAGATCGACGAGGATCCTGAGGCCATCGAGAACAAGGGCTACGAGCTGATCGACGGCGCCGGGATGGTCTACGAGTCGACCGACGAGAACCTCGAGGCCGCTCGCGCCGGTCGTCTCGTGGTGCGCCAGAAGCCCGGCGCGCGCAACCCCCTCGGCAAGGTCAAGTTCCTGTTCCCCAATCGCTATGACGTGTACCTCCACGACAGCCCGGCCAAGCACCTCTTCGCCCGTTCCCGCCGCGCCTTCTCCCACGGCTGCATCCGCGTGGCGGACCCGGAGGGACTCGCCGTCTGGGCTCTCGCCGACCGGCCCGAATGGCCGAAGGAGCGGGTCCTCGCGGCCATGAACGGCGACAAGACCTTGAACGTGCCGGTGTCCCGAACGATCCCGGTGTTCATCCTCTACGCCACGGCCGTGGCCGGAGAGGGTGGCGCCGTGGCGTTCTACGAGGATCTGTACGGCTACGACGAGGCGTTGGGGAAGATGCTTCCACCCCAGCGCCACAATCTGCCCTAGCCTTTCCTCGATTCCGCCCCGCCTCGTCCACCGCCGCGCGTTCTCATGCCTCGCAACCCCACCAAGGAGGGGGTTGCTCATGAGAACCCGCAACGCCTGGCTGATCGAATTCGCGCTCTTCGCCTGCTTTTTCGCCGTGCCCGCCTGGGCGGAGGTGCCCGTGCCCGCGGGACTCGACCAGCTCGGGGAACCCGTGCCCCTCGAAGCGGCGGGTACGGGGACCCTGTTGCTGTCGACGACCGCGCCCGGGGTCTACCTGCCCGCGCCCACCCTCGAGACCGGCGTCGACATCGAGGTCACCGGCCTGGTGGCGCGAACCCGGGTCACCCAACGGTTCCAGAACCCCACGGACGCCTGGGTCGAGGGCATCTACGTGTTCCCGTTGCCGTCCGGCGCGGCGGTGGATCAGCTCCATCTGGTCGTCGGAGGGCGGGTGATCGAGGGCGAGATCCACGAGCAGCAGGAGGCCGAGCGGATCTTCGCCGAGGCGCGGGCCAGCGGCCGGCGAGCCTCGATGGTCTCCCAGGAGCGGCCGAACCTGTTCACGACCGCGGTCACCAACCTGGGGCCCGGCGAGCGGGTCGAGGTGGTGATCCACTATCAAGAAGACCTGCGCTTCGACGACGGCACCTTCGAGCTGCGCTTCCCGATGGTGGTGGCGCCGCGCTACATCCCGGGCGCGCCGCTGCCGGTGGCGCCGACCGGCGTGGGCTGGGCGACGCCCACCGACGCGGTTCCAGATGCCGACCGGATTACCCCGCCCGTCGTCGCGACCGCCAAGCTCAACCCCGTCGAGCTCTCCGTGAAGCTCGACGCCGGGTTCCCCCTGGCCGCCCTCGACAGCCCCAGCCATCCCCTCGCGGTTGAGTTGGCGAGCGATGTCGGCTACCTCGTGCGGCCGGAGGGCGGTGCGGTGCCGGCGGATCGAGATTTCGTGCTGCGCTGGCGTCCGGCGGTGGGCAGCGAGCCCAAGGCGGCGGTGTTCACCGAGGAGCGCGAGGACGGCGTCTACGCCCTCGTGATGGTGATGCCGCCCTCGGACAAGAACCCCACGGCGACAGTGCGGCTGCCGCGGGAGACGGTGCTGATCATCGACACCTCGGGCTCCATGTCCGGTGCCTCCATCGAGCAGGCGCGGGAGTCCCTGCGTTTCGCCCTCGATCGCCTCGCGCCCGAAGACAGCTTCAACATCGTCGAGTTCAACTCCTTCGCCAAGAAGCTGTTCGCCGAGAGCCAACCGGCCCGGGCGGAAACCGTGGATGAGGCCCGCGCCTACGTGTCCAGCCTCCAGGCCAACGGCGGCACGGAGATGCTGCCGGCCCTGAAGCTCGCTTTGGAGGGTCCGACCGTCGAGGGGGCCGTGCGGCAGGTGATCTTCATCACCGACGGCAGCGTGGGGAACGAGAATGAGCTGTTCGCCTACCTGGGCGAGCACCTCGGTGAGAGCCGGCTGTACACCGTGGCCATCGGCTCGGCGCCCAACTCGTTCTTCATGGAAGAGGCCGCCGCGCGCGGCCGGGGCACCTTCACCCACATCGGCCGTCCCGAGGACGTGGCGGGCAAGATGGGGGAGCTGTTCGCCAAGCTCGAGAGCCCGGTTCTGTCGGGAATCGAGCTCGAGTGGAGCGATCCGACGGTGGAGGCCTGGCCCGAGAAGGTGCCGGACCTCTACCTCGGCGAGCCGGTGGTGGTGGCCGTGCGGCTCGCGAAGTCAGGTGCTCGCGTGGAGCTGACCGGTCGGCGGGGCGACGAGCCCTGGTCCACCGGCCTGCGGCTCGGCGCCGGCCAGGCTCAGGCGGGGATCGAGAAGCTGTGGGCGCGGCGCAAGGTGGGCGCGCTGCTGCGCCGCCAGGGTCCGGAGGTGGATGCGGCGGAAACCCGCCGGGAGATCACCGAGCTGGGGCTCGACCATCACCTGGTCACGCCCTACACCCGCCTGGTGGCGGTGGACCCGACGCCCGCGGCACCCCCGGGAACGCACCCGGCCGTTCGCGCCCTGCCGGTGAACCTCCCCGCGGGCTGGGACTTCGGCGCCGTGTTCGGTGAGCTGCCCCAGGGGGGGACCTGCTGGCGCCTGCTCGCGCTACTCGGTCTGGCGATGCTCGGCGGGGCCGCGTGGGTGGGGAGGCGGTCGTGAGGGGGGCGACCCGGTCCTCGCGGCGCTCGCTGGCCGTGCTGCTCTTCGGGCTCGGGCTGCTGCTGCTGGTCCAGGGCTGCTGGATTCCGGCCAAGGCCCGGGTCGCCCAAGTCCTTCTGGCCCGGGCCTGGGGCCGGGCGCTCGCCGGGGAGGCCCGACCGCGACCGTGGCCCTGGGCCGACACCTGGCCCGTGGCCCGGCTGAGCGCGCCAGAACAGGGCGTGTCGCTCTACGTGCTGGCCGGGGCCAGCGGCCGCAACCTGGCATTCGGCCCCGGGCATCTCGACACCAGCTCGCCCCTGGGCGGCGCCGGCAACGCGGTGGTGGCGGGTCACCGGGACACGAGCTTCGCGTTTCTCGAGCGGCTCGAGCCCGGAGCGGAGCTGGTGGTCTCGACCCCCGATGGGGGTGAGCACCACTACTGGGTCGAGTGGAGCGCGGTGGTCGATCAGGGCGACACCCGCGCGGTGGCGCCCACGCCCGAAAAGGCGCTCACGCTCGTCACCTGCTGGCCCTTCGACGCCGTCACGGCGGGGGGCCGGGAGCGTTTCGTGGTACGGGCGGTGGGGTAGAGCTGACCCTCCCCCGCGCGCCCCGGCCGGGACAAGCCCGGCCGCTGCCCCAAGGGAAGCATTTGTTCTTGGCAGCGGCCGGGCTCGTCCCGGCCGGGGCGGGTGGTGGGCTGCCCCAAGAGAATCCGTCGTTCCTGGCAGCGGCCGGGCTTGTCCCGGCCGGGGTGGGGGGCGGGCGCGGGACTGCCGGTTCTCGGCTAGTCTTCCCGTATGTCCGATCCTCGTTACCCCATCGGTCGCTACGAGCGGCCTGCCGTGATCACCTCCGAGCTGCGGGCCGCGGCGGTGGCCGAAATCGCCGCCGCCCCGGGCCACCTGCGGGCGGCGGTCGCCGGGCTCGACGCCGCTCAGCTCGACACCCCTTACCGCGATGGCGGCTGGACCGTGCGCCAGCTCGTCCACCACGTACCCGACAGCCACTTGAACGCCTACATCCGATTCAAATGGGCCACCACCGAGGAGACGCCGGCGATCAAGGCCTACGACGAGAAGGCCTGGGCCGAGCTGCCCGAGGCGCGGCAGGCCGACCCGGAGCTCTCCCTGGCGCTGCTCGATGCCCTCCATGGTCGCTGGGTGGCATTCCTCCACACCTTCGGGGAAGCGGAGTGGCGACGCGGATTCGTGCACCCGAAGCTCGGCGAGATGTCCCTCGAAACGACCGCCACCCTCTACGCCTGGCACGGTCGCCACCACGTGGCCCACGTCACCGAGCTGCGCCGCGCGCGCGGCTGGTGATCCGCTTTCGAAGGAGGACTGGTCGTGGACCGCTTTCGCCTGTTCATCGCCTACGCCGCTTGGCTGATGCTGCCGCCGGCCCTCGCGTTCTGGTTCGTGCTCCATCCGCTGGTGGCCGTCTGGCGCAAAGTCGGTCCGGGCGTGACCTACGCTGTCCTGACCGTGGTGATGTTCGCCGCCGCCTTCGGCATGTACCTCTTTCGCCACCACGTGCCGCCGAGCGATCTCGGTTTTCAGCCGCTTCTGGCGGGCCTAGGCCTGGGATTGATCGTCGTGGGGTACGGGATCGGCTGGCAGCGGCGAAAGCAGTTGACCAAGACGATCCTGGTGGGCCTGCCCGAGGTCGCTCCCCACAAGGTCGAGGGCAAGCTGTTGACCGAGGGCATCTACGCCCGGTTGCGTCACCCCCGCTACGTCGAATTCAGCCTGATCCTGGCCGGCTGGAGCCTGATCTCGAACCACGGCGCGGCCTACGGGATTCTCCTCGCCGCGATCGTCGGGCTCTACCTGATCGTCCTGATCGAAGAGCATGAGCTGCGCGAGCGGTTCGGCGACGAGTACCGGCGCTACTCCGAGCAGGTGCCGCGCTTCGTTCCCCGCTTCAGGAGGCCGAGGTGAAGCGGCTGGTTGTCGTGGCGCTGGGCCTGGCGGCGGCCGCGGCGGGGGCCGAGGCCCCGGCGGGGCCGTTCCTGCGCGCCGTCGGGACGGTTCAGGACGGCGGGTTGCCCCACGCCGGATGCACCTGCGACCGCTGCGAGATCGCCCGCCGCGACCCGGCCCGGAAACGCCACGTGGCGAGCCTGGCCCTGGTGCTGCCGGCGGGTAAGAAGGTCTTCCTGATCGATGCTACGCCGGACCTCCGGGAGCAGCTCGACGCCCTGGCGGATGTCCGGGACGCTCCTGCCGGTCGCACCGACCGCGCCCCCCTCGACGGCGTCCTTCTGACCCACGCCCACATGGGCCACTACCTGGGTCTCGCCTTCCTGGGTTACGAGGCGATCCACACGAGCCAGGTGCCGGTTTGGGGTACGCCGCGGATGTGCTCGTTCCTGCGCGCCAACGGACCCTGGAGCCAGCTCGTCGAGAAAGAGGAGATCGCCCTCCGGGAGCTCGCCGACGGGGCCACCGTGGAGGTCGGCGAAGGCGTCCGGGTGACCGCCGTGCGCGCCCCCCATCGCGACGAATTCGCGGACACGATCGGGTTCCGGATCGCCGGTCCCCGGCACACCGTGCTCTACGTTCCCGACACCGACAGCTGGCTGGCCTGGGGCGACCGCCTCGCCACCGCGCTCGAAGGCGTCGACGTCGCCATCCTCGACGGCACGTTCTTCTCCGGCGACGAGCTCCCGGGCCGGGACGTCACCAAGATCGGCCACCCGCTCATGACCGACACCGTCGAACGCCTCGGCCCCCGCGTCGCCGCGGGGACCTTGAGGGTGTACTTCACCCACCTGAATCACTCGAATCCCGCCCTCGAAGCCGCCAGCACCGCGGCGAAGTGGTTGCAGGAGAAAGGGTTCGCGGTGCTGGCAGAGGGTGAGGAGATCGGGCTTTAAGAAAAGGACGAAATGGACAGCAAGGACGGACCGGGCTCGCGCGGGCGGGGGGTCGTTGCAGTCCTTGCAGTCCTTTTCGTCCTTTCTCTCTCTCCCCCCCTACGGCAGCCAGCCCAGCCGATCGAACAACCCCGTCAGGCTGTCATCCGTCGGCCCCGCGGCGGCGTCGAGCTTGTAGTACTCGAGCCCGCCGGTGGCGATCTGCTCGATCCAGATCTCGACCTGGCTCTGGGTGAACTTGGTGAAGTTCGGCCACAGGTAGCCGTTCGGACGCGGGCCGACGACTCGGATGAAGACCTCCGAGCGCCCCGGCACGGCTCCGGACAGGCAGGCGGTTTCGGGAACGCAATCACTTTCCTGGACCGCCGCGAGGGGCGGGCCGCCGCCGGTGATGCGCACCTTGAAGCGGAACCCGGGCAGGCGGCTGGTGGAGAGGTATGAGCCGTCGGGCAGGGCGGGGATGAACGACAGCGTGCCGTTGATCGTGCCGTCGAGAGCGGGTCCGATGCCGCCGGTGGCGGCGCCGTCGGTGTTCAAGCCCCAGGCGCCGACCAGGCCGGCCTGGCCGAAGCCGGCCGCGAAGGCGAACAGGGTGCTTTGGATCTGGGGCGCCGTGCGGGCCACGTTCCAGATGCGAAGCTCTTCGATGTCCCCTTCCGGGCTGAACTGCCAGGCCGTGTCGCTGCCGATCCGCAGCGGCTGGCTGTTGACCGGCAGCGGGCCGGCTTCGGCGAAGCTGGCCACCTGCACGCCGTTCACGAAGTGGCGCCGGAAGGAGCCGTCGAAGGTCACGGCGAAGTGGGTCCAGACGCCCGCCGGAATGGCGCCGCCGTCGTGGACCGACCCGCTGCCTTTGAGATAGCTGCGCAAGGTCGAGCCGCAGACGCCGATCCACAGGGTGCTCGTGAACTGCTTGCCCACGATCGAGCGACAGCTCTGGACGGTGAAGGGGGTCGGAAAGTTGATCCAGCCCTCGATCGTGATGTCGCCGGTGATGTCGAGAGCGGCCTGGTCCGGCACCTCGATGTAGCCATGGCCGGCGCCGGCGGAGGTGGTGTTGCCGGCGAACCGGCTCCAACCGGTCAGAAATGGGAAGTCCGCGCGCGCGGCGCCGGTGCCGAGCAGGAGCGACAACATCGCCGCACCCAGGATTCTCCGAGGGAAAGTTCGATCGAGCATCATGTGTCTCCTCTGAACGAGATCGGTCCGAACCTCAGGCCAACAACGGTTCCAACGACTGGATCAGCCGATCCACCTCATCCAGTCCGTTGTAGTGGACGGGGGAAAACCGGACCGCGCCGTCCGGGCGGCCGGGCAGGATCTCGTCGACCAGCCGCTTCGATGAGAAATGCCCCGAGCGCAGGATCGCTCGACCCTCTTCGGCCGCGGCCACCAGGCGGGGCGACGGTAGCCGGTCGTGGATGAAGCTCACGATCGAGACCCGGCTGTCGCGGTCGGCGGTGGTCTCGCCGAGCACGCGGACGCCCGGGCAAGCGGCCAGGAACGCGAGAAACCGCGCCGCAAGGGTCTCCTCGTGGCGGGCGATCGCGTCGAAGGCGCTCGCGAGCAGCTCGCTCTCGGTCCCCTCTGCGCCGGCGCGGCGACCCAACTCGGCCAGGTACTCGAGGATCGCCGGCAGTGACGCCACCGCCTCGGCACTCGCCTTGCCCGGCTGCAGGCGTTCGCGGTACTCGTGCTCGGCGGTGAAGAAGTGCGACAGGTTGGCCAGCCGCGCCAGATGCTCGGTTTTGCCCCACAGGGCCGCCAAGTGGGGGCCGAAGACCTTGTAGTGGCTGAGCGAGTAGAAATCCGCTCCGAGGGCCGCCACGTCCACCCGCCGGTGGGGCGCCCAGGCGACCCCGTCGACCAGCACCAGAGCTCCCTGGGCGTGCGCCCGCTCGATCGCCCCGGCGACCGGGCTCACCGTGCCGAGGACGTTCGAGGCGTGGGTGACCACCAGAAGCCGCGTGCGTGGCGTCAGGAGCGCCTCCAGATCCTCGAGGCGCAGCCGCTCGGTGGCGGGATCGACGCTCCAGGTCCGCACCTCGACGCCGTAGCCGGCGAGCCGTCGCCAGGGGCCGATGTTCGATTCGTGATCGACGTTGGTGACGATCACCTCGTCCCGCGGGCCGAGCAGGTGGCCGACCATGGCGCGGGCGAGGTTGTGGAGCAGCTGGGTGGTCGACGGGCCGAGCACCACCTCGTCGGGGTCGGCGGCGCCCAGGAGCCGGGCCGCGGCCGCCTGGCCGGCCTTGACCCGCTCCGTGGCCAGCCGCGAAATCTCGTTGCGCGCGCCGAGCTGCACGTTCGAGTGGAGCAGGTACTCGCGCATGCGGTCCCCCACGCCGGCGAGCACTTGAGATCCCCCGGCGTTGTCGAAGAACGCCCAGCCGGTGGTGAGGGCGGGGAATTGGCCTCGCACGAAATCGAGGTCGAGGGAGGATGTCATCGACGTGATTCTATGCGTCCGTCGCGCCGGTTACACTTTCCGGCAGGAGAGCCGCCCATGAACCCATCCCGCCGCTACTGGCTCGGCAAGTCCGAGCCCTCGCTCTACTCGATCGACGACCTCGCCCGCGACGGCAAGACCGGCTGGGAGGGCGTGCGCAACTTCACGGCCCGCAACTTCCTGCGCGACGACCTGAAGCTCGGTGATCTGCTGCTCTTCTACCACTCGAGCGCCGTGCCCATGGGCGTCGCGGGGGTCGCCGAGGTGTGCCGCGAGGCCTATCCGGACCCCACCGCCTTCGATCCCGCCCACCCCTATTTCGACGAGAAGAGCAAACCCGAGGCCCCAACCTGGTTCCGCGTCGACGTCGCCTTCGTCGAGAAGTTCCCGGCCGTCGTCACCCTCGACACGCTGAAGACCACCCCCGGCCTCGAGGCCATGAAGGTCGTCCAGAAGGGCCAGCGGCTCTCCGTCATGCCGGTGACCCCGGAAGAGTTCGAAATCGTGCTCGCCCTCGGCCGGCGTTCCTGAAATCTCCCTCTTCCCTTGTCTCCCGGTCAATGCTATAAACGCATCGTTCGGTCATTGCCTGCCAGGAGGAGAATCGTGGGACTTCCGAGTCTCCCTGTCCTGATTGTGTTGATGGTGGGTCCTTTTACGGCGATCAGCGCCCGCTGCATGCAGAGGTCGAGCGACGAAGTCCCCGTCGCGGCCTTGCTGCTGCCCTATTTCCGGCTGACCCCGAGGACCCGACCATGACCCGCTTCCGCTGCCTCTGCTCCGTGCTTCTCCTGGCGCTCGCCGCCGGCTCCGCCCACGCCGGCCTGTGCACCATCGACGACGTTCCGGCCGCAACTCTGTTGCTGCCGTACTTCGAAGTCGACCTTGCCCATCCGAATGGCACCACGACGCTGTTTTCGGTGAACAACTCCGCGGCCACTGCCCGGCTGGTCCAGGTGACCCTGTGGACGGATTGGGCCATTCCGACGCTGCGCTTCTCGGTCTATTTGACAGGCTTCGACATCCAGACCGTCAACGTGCGGGATCTGTTCAACGGATCCCTTCCCCGGACGGCTCCCGATTCGCTCGACCCAACGGACCTGATCAGCCCCCAAGGGGAGTTGTCTCAGGATGTCTCCTTCGCCGGTTGCACCGCACTCGGCGGAGACTTGACGGCGCTCGAGGTCGACGAGCTTCGTCGGGCTCACGGGGGCCTGGATGCCCCGAGCTTCGGCGGCTGCGTCGGCGAGAAGTGGCCGGACGACCACGTCCGGGGCTACGTGACCCTCGACGTCGTGAACGACTGCTCGGATCTGACGCCGGCCGATCCGGCCTACTACCAAGGCGTCCTCGGCTCGGCGAACGTGCTGTGGGGCAAGGTGTTCCAGATCGATCCCGAAAACGGTGCGGCTCGGGGTGAGTCCCTGGTGGCGATCGAAGCCTGCCCGGCCAGTGTCTCCGGCCAGCCGGATCCCTGCTCTTTCGGGGACGGGGACTACACCTTCTACGCCCGCTACGTGGGCGCCTCCGGCGCCGACCGGCGCGAACCGCTGCCGATGGTGTTCCAGACCAGCTTCCTGAACGGTGGGTCGTTCGCGGGGGGTGCGGAGCTGACGGTGTGGCGGGACACCAAGAAAGTACCGCCGGGCCTCGCCGGGCCGCGCTCCTGCTCGGGGTCGCCCAAGCTGCGGCCGGACTGGTGGCCTCTCTATCTGACCGAGTGGGTCGCTTTCGATGAAAGTGAGAACGTGGCCCACCTGTGCTTCCAGGGCGAGAACATAGTGCCCATCGGACGCGACTGGGCCTGCCTTCCGCTCGCCACCCAACACCTGGCCTTGGACGAAATCGCCCCGGAGGGGGATGAGCATCCCGTGCCATGGAGCTTCGGGATGTTCCACCTCCACCTCAACCAGCGGGTTCCGACCGGCGCGGAGAGCGATTTCGCCCGCAGTGCCCAGGCCTGGATCTCGGCCGACCTGACGGCCTTGGACCAGTACAGCGTGGGCTTCGCCGCGACTCACCTCGATGACCTGTGCCAGCCGGATGCGTCCGATTCCTTGATTCTGATTCCGTGAGGAGAGAACCATGAGACTCCACCCCCAGGCTCTTGTGGCGCTCCTCGCGCTCGCGGCTCCTTCGGCCCACGCCGAGCTTTGTTCGATGGACGCGGTCCCTGCGGCGACCTTGCTGCTGCCGTACTTCGAGCTCGATCCGTCGGACCCCAACGGGGTGACGACGCTGTTCTCGATCAACAACGCCGTTGCCGAGCCCACCCTGGCTCATGTGACGCTGTGGACCGACTGGGCCGAGCCGACCCTGGTCTTCGACGTCTATCTGACCGGCTACGACGTGCAGACGATCAACCTGCGGGACGTCTTCAACGGCCGGCTGCCCCAGACCGCGCCGGCCAACCGGGATCCGGACGACAATCTGAGCCCCCAGGGCGTGCTGTCCCAGGATGTGGCCTGGGAGGGCTGCGAATCCCTGCCGTACCAGCCGCTGCTCCTGCCGCCGTTCATCTCGGACGAGATGACGCTCGCCCATCGGGGGCTCGAATCCCAGGCCTTCGGGGGCTGCCTGGGCTATCCCTTCGGCGACGGCAAGGTGCGCGGCTACGTGACGATCGACGCCGTGGCCTACTGCTCGTTCTTCTCGCCCGCCGATCCGGAGTACTTCCAGGGCATCGCCACCGCCCAGAACGTCCTGTGGGGAAGCTATTTCCTGGTCGATCCGGAGAACAACTTCGCGCAGCAGGAGACCCTGGTCCACATCGAAGCCTGCGAACCCATCCTGATTTTGCCTCCGGCGGGCGGCTGTGGCTTCGGTGAGGACTCCTCGACGTTCTATGGCCGCTACGTCGAGAACGCGGCGGACCAGCGCGAGCCGCTGCCCTCGACCTTCGCCCTCTCCTTCCTGAACGGCGGGGCTTTCGACGGCGGCACGCGGCTGACCATCTGGCGGGACACCCTGCGCCCGCCGGGCGGCGGCCTGGCCTGCGGCACCTCCTTGCCGAGCTGGTTCCCCCTCGACGCTCGCGAGATCGTGGCCTTCGACGAGCAGGAGAACCCGGAGGAGCTCTGCGGAAGCTGCGACAACTGCAGCCCGCCCTACGACCCGGAGTGCTTGAACGTCGCGACCCAGTCGGTCGGCCTCGACTACGCCTCGCCGGTGGCCGGCGGCTTCGGCACGTCTTGGGACTACGGCTGGATGTTCCTGAACCTGAGCCAACCCTTCCCTCCGCAGCCGGCCCAGGCCTGGGTGACCACGATCTCCTCGGCGTCGGGGCGGTTCAGCGTCGCGACGGACGCCGTGGCCCTCGACGACCTCTGCTCGCCGAACGCTGGCAGCCAAACTTTGTTCCAGTGAGGAAACCATGACGAGGTCACGACGGACTTGCACAGCCTTCACCCGGCCCACCCGCCCCGGCCGGGACGAGCCCGGCCGCTGCCCCGAGAGGATCGATGCAGCGACCGCCCCCCGTGGCCGGGGTGGGTGGAGCCGGTACTTCTGTACCGCCCTGCTGGCCCTCCTCGGGTTCGGAACCAGTCTCCGAGCGGACATCTGCTCGATCGACGCGGTGCCCGCGGCCACCTTGCTCCTGCCCTACTTCGAGGTCGACCTCGCCGATCCGGGCGGGTTCACCACCCTGTTTTCGATCAACAACGCCTTCGACAGCCCGGCCCTGGCCCACGTCACCCTGTGGACCGACTACGCCCGGCCGACCCTGCGGTTCGACGTCTACCTGACCGGCTACGACGTCCAGACGATCAATGTGCGGGACCTGTTCAACGGCTTCCTTCCGGCCACCGCCACCGCCAGCCACGACCCCACGGACTCGATCAGCCCTGGAGGACCGCTGTCTGAGGACGGCGATTTTCCCGAATGCCCGATCGAGTTCGAGCCCTCCGCGGTGGTCGGAGAGACCCTGATTCGCGCTCACCAGGGCCTGGACGCTTCGTCCTACGGCGGCTGCGTCGGCTTTCCCCACGGCGATGGCCGGGCCCGCGGGTACATCACGGTCGATTCGGTCTCGCGCTGCTCCCTGCTGGCGCCGTCCGACGCCGGCTACTTCTCGGAGGTGGCCGCGACGGCCAATGTTCTGTGGGGTACTTACTTCTTCCTCGACCCGGCGAACAACTCGGCGCAGCAGGAGACCTTGGTCCATATCGAAGCCTGCACCCCCTCGCCGCTCAGCGTGCCGCCGCCGGGCACCTGCGAATTCGCTCCCGACGCCTACACCTTCTACGGCCGTTACGTGACGGACGCCGCCGACCAGCGCGAGCCGTTGCCCTCGACCTTCGCATTGGCCTATTTGAACGGCGCGGCCTTCAACGGCGGCACGCGGCTGACCGTGTGGCGCGACACCAAGCGCGAGCCCGATACGAGTGGCCAGTGCGGCGCCTTCCGACCGCCCTGGTTCCCCCTGAGCAGTCGGGACGTGGTTTCCTTCGACGAGCAAGAGACTCCCACCGACCAGTGCCACGGGCCCATCGCGGATCCGCCGCCGCCGGTGAGCGGCTGCTTCCCCCTGGCCAGCCAGGCCGTGCGGCTGGGAGAAGCGGCGGTTGCCGGTGGCGAGGCGGTGCTTCCCCCGTCGGACTTCGGTTGGCTGTTCCTGAACCTGACCCACGAGCGGTCCGGCGACCCGTTTCCGGGCCGGGCTCAGGCGTGGGTGACGACCCTGCTCTCCGCCTCGGGCCGGTTCAGCGTCGCCACGGACGCCGTGGCCCTCGACGACCTGTGCTCGCCGGATGCGGGCCAACAGTTGCTGTTCTGACCTGAAAGCGAGCCCTATGAAAACCCATCGACTGGTTCCGTCGCCCGCCTGCCTCGCTTGGGCGCTGGTCTTCGCCGCAACCTGCCCGTCGCCCGCCGAGGCCAAGTTCTGCTCGACCGACGAGGTGCCGGCGGCGACCCTGCTGTTGCCCTATTTCGAGGTCGATCTCGCCGACCCGAGCGGCTTCACGACGCTGTTCTCGATCAACAATTCCCTCGCCAAGGCGGGCGTGGCCCATGTGACGCTCTGGACGGATTGGGCCCTGCCCACCCTCGCCTTCGACGTGTACTTGACCGGCTACGACGTCCAAACCATCAACCTGCGCGACATCTTCAACGGCTTCCTGCCCCGCACCGCCAGCGACGGCCAGGACCCGGCCGACCAGCTGAGCCCCCAGGGCTTCCTCTCCGAGGATGTCGACCTCGCGAGCTGCGCGACCCTCCCGTATTCGTCCGGAAACGCGTTTCCCGCCATCCTCCAGTCAGAGTTGCGGCTCGCCCACAGCGGAGGCGCGGCGCCCGCGATCTTCGGCGGCTGCGCGGGCGACGATCACGGCGACGGCCGGGTTCGCGGCTACGTGACCGTCGACTCGGTGTCTTCCTGCACCTTCGACTATCCGAGCTCCCCGGGGTACTTCGCGGGCATCGCGACGCGCCAGAACCGCCTCTGGGGCACGGTGACCTACATCGATGCCACCAACAATTTCGCCCAGCAAGAAAGCCTGGTGCACATCGAGGCCTGTGATCCCAGCGATCCGACTGCGGAGTGTCCGACGGGCGCGGGCAGCTACACCTTCTACGGCCGTTACGTGGGCTTCGACGGCAGCGACGACCGCGAGCCGCTGCCCTCGACCTTCGCCGCCAGCTACTTGAACGGCGGCGCCTTCGAAGGCGGTTCCCAGCTGCTGGTGTGGCGCGACACCAAGCGCGGGGTCACCGGGGCCGACGGTGCCCACCCGTGCTCATCCCACGAGCGGCCGAGCTGGTACCCCCTCCTGGACCGCGACGTGGTCTCCTTCGACGAGCAGGAAAACCCTCAGGACCACTGCTTCGAGCCCGTCATCGTGATACCCGTGCCCGGCACCGTCTGGGGGTGTTTCCCGTTGGCGACCCAGCAGTCGCAAATCGGCGCGTTCACCGAGCCACCGCTGACGATCATCCCGAGCTCGCCTTTCGGCTGGATCTACCTCGACCTGCGCCACACTCTGGCGACGGACGACCCGATGCCCGGACGCGCCCAGGCCTGGGTGACCGTTCTCAACTCGGCCAGCGGCCGGTTCTCGACCGCCGTCGATGCCGTTCGTCTGGACTCCGCCTGCGCCGCCGCTGCGCCGCCGGTGTTGATCCCGTGACTTCTCATCGTTGCCATCGAGGGCCGACACCATGAGAAACCGCGCGACGATTCTCATTCCGCTTCTGGCCGTCCTCGGCGCTCCGGCCGCCGAGGCCAAGTACTGCGCGGCCGACGAAGTCCCGGCGGCGACCCTGCTGCTGCCGTACTTCGAGGTCGACCTCGAAGACCCGAGCGGCTTCACGACCCTCTTCTCGGTCAACAACGCCCTGGCCACGGCCGGCGTGGCCCACGTGACCTTGTGGACCGACTGGGCGATCCCCACGATCAACTTCGACATCTACCTGACCGGCTACGACGTCCAGACGATCAACCTGCGCGACGTCTTCAACGCTTCGCTGCCGCTCACCGGCAGCGACGGCCAGGACCCGAACGACACTTTCAGCCCCCAAGGATTCCTGTCCGAGGACGTCGACTTCGCGAGCTGTTCGAGCCTCCCGTATTCGGCCACGGCCTTCGGCGCGACCTTGCGCTCGGAGCTCCGGCTGGCCCACGCCGGCGGCAACGCGGCCGCGATCTTCGGTGGCTGCCTCTCCGAGAACCACGGCGACGGCCGAGTGCGGGGCTACGTCACGATCGACGCCGCGAAGGCCTGCTCCTTCGACCCACCGAGCAGCCCGGACTACTTCACCGACGTCGCGTCGAACGAGAACCGCCTGTGGGGCACGGTGACCTACGTCGATGCCGCCAACAACTCCGCCCAGCAGGAGAGCCTGGTCCACATCGAGGCGTGCAGCCCGGAGAACTTCGGCCAGACCTGCCCGACGGGCGGCGACCGATACACCTTCTACGGTCGCTACGTGAACTTCGACGGCAGCGACGAGCGCGAGGCCCTGCCGACCACCTTCCACGCGAGCTTCTTGAACGGCGGTACCTTCAGCGGCGGCACGCGCCTGATCGTGTGGCGCGACTCCAAGCGAGGCGTCAGCGGCTTCGACGGCGCCGCTCCCTGCCTGCTCCACCGGCGGCCGAGCTGGTACCCGCTCGACGAGCGCGACGTGGTTTCCTTCGACGAAGAAGAGAACCCGGAGGACCACTGCGTCTTCGGCAACGTCATCATTCCGCCCCCGAACCCGGCGGGTTGCTTTCCGCTGGCCACGCAGCAAGTGGCCCTGGACGGCAGCTCCGCGAGCGTGACGCCGCTCGTCCCGGCGGCACCGTTCGGTTGGCTCCACCTGGACCTGAACCCCCTCGCGGAGGGTACCGAGCCCCAGCCGGGCCGCGCTCAGGCCTGGGTGGTCGCGATCGCTTCCGCCGCGGGCCGATTCTCGACCGCGGTGTCCGCGGTTCACCTCGACTCCGCCTGCTCGGCGGCGGCGGGGCCGGTGTTGATTCCCTAGCGGTACGCCCCGCCAGTAGCGAGCCGGCGAGCCCCCTACGGCATGACCTCGCTCCACGCGGTAGTGTCCTAGCTTGAATCCCCGCCTTTTTTTCGCCTCGGTCCTGCGGTAGCGTCCTTCCGGGAGGGGACCGTATCCCCTCAAAACCGAAGCGGCTCGACGGAGTGTAGAGAGCACCCCGCCGAGCCTAGACACTCAAGGAGGACAAGCCACGGATGACGACCCAGACCCGATCGCCCGCGAGATCCTCCCCGCGGGTGAAGACCTCCGATTGCACGGCTGCTACCTGCGGCGGGTGGCACGGCACCGGGAACAAAGCTCACTGACTCCGGCACAGCGGCGGATGTGCGAGCGTGCCGCGGCATGCGCAGAGAAAGCCGAAGCCCTGGCGCGGAAGATTTACGCCGTTCTGGAGCTTGAAGCCTGAGAAGGGGACGGGGCGGGCTTCACGGCCCGCCCCGTCTGCTACCATGAAGACCATGCCTGACCGACCACGCAGACCACGCGACCCGAATCAACTCGCCTACGCCGTCTTCCTGGACACGATCGGCGAAGCGCCCGTGCTTGAACCGAAGCCCGAGAAGAACCCGGCCGCCGTCGCCCTGGGGAAGCTCGGCGGGGCGAAGGGTGGGGCTGCTCGTGCGCGGAGAATGACGCCTGAGGAGCGAAGCGCAGCGGCCAAGAAGGCAGCGCTCGCTCGATGGCAATCCAAGGTACAGGGCTAGAGCCCTAGACCTCCTTGTCTTCAGCTTAAGGTGCCCAATGCGTCTGCTTCCCGTCCTCGACGCCGTCGAATTCAGAAAGCGGATGACCTCAGGGAATTCTCGCCCAGCGGTCTTGCTTTGCGAAGATGGGAATGGGGTTGTCGCTGAGTACGTGACGAAGTTCAACTCCGAGATTTTTCGGCACAAATCCGGCTTTCTTTATGAAGCCTGCGCTGCGTTGCTCGCGGCGCATTTCGGAATAAAGACGCCGGGACCTGCTTTGATCCGACTGGATGAGCCTTTGGCTGATGCTCTCTCGTCCGACTCTGAAATGGCATCTCTGGTTCGTAAGAATGCCGGCCTGAACTTCGGTTCAAGACTAATTTCTGGATACACGACGTGGCCTGAAGATCGCGCGATCCCCAACCATCTGCGGGGCGCGGCCGCTGATATTCTTGCCTTTGACGCGCTCATCGACAACGGGAATAGAACCGCAGAAAATCCGAACGTTCTGACTGACTCTCGCGATATATTCCTTATCGACCACGAATTAGCCTTCCAGTTCTTCACCTACGGTGGCGGCAGCCCCGGCGACATTGACCGAGCTGTCCTAGGTCTCAAGGACCATCCATTTTATAACAACTTTCGCCGAAGAGTGGTAGACTTCAGCTCATTCTCTCGCAAACTAGACGAGCTTTCGGAGAATAGAGTGGCTAGCTTGCGATCGTGTTTGCCTGACGAGATGAACGGCCCTGAACTCGATCAAATCGCCCAATGGCTGAGGCTGCTTCGCGACGAGCGCGTTAGTTTCCTCCGAAAAATACAAGAGGTGCTGCTATGAGCAGAGTAAAACATAGCTACAGCTTCTCCGTCTTGCGCTACGTACACGACGTTGTTTCGGGCGAGTTCGTAAACGTAGGGGTCATCCTGTATTCGCGCGACCTCCGCTTTATCGAGGCGCGCTGCACCTCTAATTACTCGCGCGTCGCCGAGTTCTTCGGCGGAATCGATGGTCGCCACTTTCGTTCTTTGATGAGGCACGTTGAAGAATCGACACGGGAGCTGGCCCAGCACTACTGTAGCGGATTGCCAATCTTTGCGGCCCCGGCAACAATAGTAGAGTTAGCTAAAAAACTGCTTCCGGTGGATGACTCCGCCTTGCAGTTTTCGCCTCGACCTGGCGGAGGGCTAACTAGTAGCCCTGCCCTGGCGCTGGAAAGGCTGTACGAAAGATACGTCGAACTTCATCTGGATAGGTCGGACAGAACTCGTCGAAATGACGCACAAATACTTACGCTGTTCAAAGGGCCGCTTCGCGAGAAGAGGGTTCTGGATCATCTGAGGACCAAGCGTATCGAATCTCCGCTGAATGAGCATGAGTTTCCTCTGGCGTGGAAGAACGGAGTTTGGAACGTTTGCGAGGCTATTTCCTTTGATCTTCTCGAAGGATCTTCGATTCGCGAGAAGGCGGCCCAGTGGGCAGGAAGGGCGATGAGTCTGAAGAGTTCCGAGCTTGACTTCAAAATCTTTATGCTCATCGGAAAGCCTTCGAAACCAGGTCTCGCGGAGGATCTAAGGAAGGCCGAAGAGATCTTGAGGCAAATGCCGGTAGATCACGAGATTTACGAAGAAGGGCAAGAAGGAGACTTTGCTGATTTGGTGGCGGACGAGCTGAGCTTGCACCCCCAAGACTCAAGGGCTTGATGCCGCGCCGAGGACCACTTCGATTTCGTGCTCGCCGCCGTCGTCGACCAGCGGCACGGTGGCGCCGGTCTGGACCTGGCCGTCGAGCACCACCCGTGCGACCTCGCGGCCGCCCGCGCGGGCGTCGATCGCGATCCGGTAGCTCGTGGCCCCGCGGCGCAGCCGGGCGCGGGCACCGGGCCACGCGGCGGGCAGGTTGGGAGCCAGCACCAGGATCTCGCCGCGGACCACGAGACCGAGCAGGCCCTCGACGATCAGCCGGTGGAGCCACCCGGCGGAACCGCTGTACCAGCTCCAGCCGCCGCGACCGGCGTGGGGCGGCTCGCTGTAGATGTCGCCCGCCAAGGCGTAGGGCTCGAGCCGGTAGAGGAGCGCACCTTCGCGGGTCGCCGCACGGGCGCTCGGCAGGATGCCGCGGATCACCGCGAGGGCACGGTCCGCGTCCCCGGCGAGGAGCGCGGCCCAGGCACCCCAGACCGCCGCGTGGTTGTACTGCCCGCCGTTTTCCCGCACTCCCGGGGGGTACCCCGCGATGTAGCCGGGCCACGGACGGCCCTGGTCGAACGGCGGTGCCAGGAGCCGCAGCAGGTCGAGCTCCGGCACGAGAAGCTGGTCGAAGGCGGCGGCGAGAGCCCGCTCTACGCGATCGGGAGGTGCCCCGGCCCAGGCCGCCCAGGCCTGGGGCAGGAGGTCGATCCGAGCCTCCGTGCTCTCGTGGGAGCCGAGGGGTGTCCCGTCGTCGAAGGTGGCCCGGCGGTACCAGTCGCCGTCCCAGGCGCTGCGCTCGATCGCGGCCCGGTAGTGCCGGGCGCCAGCCAGGCAGGCCTCGGCCTCGGCGCGGTCGCCGCGGGACTCGGCCAGGGGCGCGAAGCGCTCGAGCACGACAATCAGGAACCAGGCCAGCCACACGCTCTCGCCACGGCCCTCGGGGCCGACGTGGTCGAGCCCGTCGTTCCAGTCGCAGGAGCCGATCTTGGGCAGGCCCTGGGGGCCGCGGGTGGAGCCACGCACGAGGGCGCGGCGGCAGTGCTCGTAGAGGGTCCCCCGCTCCCGGCCCGGCACGTACTCGTCGTAGGACTCGAGCTTGCCCGGCGGCAGCTCCGCGCCTGCGAGGAACGGCACTTCTTCGTCCAGCACCGACCGATCGTCGGTCGTGGCAACGTATTCGAGGGTGGCGAAGGGCAGCCACAGGAGGTCGTCGCTGCACCGGGTGCGGATGCCGCGCCAGCCTTCGGGATGCCACCAGTGCAGCACGTCGCCGGCGGCGAACTGGCGCGCGGCGGCACGCAGCAGGTGCGCCCGCGCCACCGCGGGCAGGGCGAAGGACAGGGCGCAGACATCCTGGAGCTGGTCCCGGAAGCCGTAGGCCCCGCTCGACTGATAGAGCCCGCTGCGCCCCCAGATCCGGCACGAGAGGTTCTGATGGAGCAGCCACCGGTTGGCCAGGAGGTCGAGCTCCGGAAGCGGCGTCTCGACTTCGACGGCACCGAGGACCTGGTCCCAGAAGCCCAGCACCTCGACCCGCGCGGCTTCGATCCGGCCGGGCTCCCGGTAGCGCTCGACCAGCGCTTGAACGGCGTCGAAGTTCGCCTCCGCCCCGAGCAGGAACGCGATCTCGGCGACGCCGCCGGGAGGCAGGTCGACGTGGACCTGGAGCGCGGCGCAGGGGTCGAGCCCGTTGCCGACCGCTTCCGCCAGGCCGATCCGGTAGAGCGCCGAGGGCCTGGCCAGGTCGTGGCCGCCGCCGCCCAGGAACTCGGTGCGGTCGGCGGTGAAGCCGTGGGGTTGGCGGTCGGCGGCGAGGAACGCCACCTGGCGGGAGCGGTCGGGGTGGAACGGATTGCGGGCGGTCAGAATGCCGCTGGTGCGCCGGAAGTCGGTCGACAGAAGCGGCGCGATCGCGGGCCGCCGTGGCCCCAACACCCACTCGGCGAAATAGGTCGCGGTGATCCGTCGCGGTCGCCGCCACACGTTTTCGAGCCGCAGGCGGACGATCTTGACCGGATCGCGCCGCGGCACGAACAAGGTGAGCTCCTGGAGCAGCCCGGCGCGATGGTGGAAGAAGCGGGTCTGGCCGGCGCCGTGGCGCACCTGGTAGTCCGCTCCGCCGCCCGCGGGAAGGGGGGTGGGGGACCACACCTCGCCGGTTTCCTCGTCGCGCAGGTACATCGCCTCGCCGGTGGGATCGGCCAGCGGGTCGTTCAACCACGGGGTCAGGCGGTTCTCGCCGCTGTTGCCGATCCAGGTGCAGCCGGCACCGGTCTCCGACACCAGGAAGCCCGCTTCCTCGTTGGCCACGACGTTGATCCAGGGCGCCGGGGTGGGCGTTCCGGCGGGTGGCTGGACGACATACTCCCGGCCGTCCGCCGTGAAGCCGCCGAAGCCGTTGTCGAGGCGGAGATCCGCGGGACGGCGGAGCGGTGGGGTCGGCTCCCGGCTCGGAGGGCTGCTCGGCACCGGCACGAAGGGGGGGAGGCGCTCGGGCGGCAGATCGCAGGGGTCGAGCACGGCGTCGAGACTGGGCGCCGAGCCGTCGACGAGCACCCGCGCGGCAACGCGCAGCAGCTCGCGGTCGGCGGTGGGCAGGCCCGAGGCGCGCAGCACGAAGATGCCGCCGCGGCGGTGCAGCCAGTCGAGGGCGCCGGTCCTGTCCAGCTCGCGGTCGAGCCAGTCGCGGAGCGGCCAGGCGTAGCCCTCGCCGTGCTCGTCCAGGAGCACTAGGTCGATCTCGATGGCCCGCCGCCGCCACAGCGCGTGGATGACGAGAAGCGAGCGCACGAGGGCGCGGTTGGGCTCCTCCTCGAGCCGCACCAGCACGATCGGCAGGTCGCCGGAGATCCCGTGGCCCCACAGTCCGCGCTGGCCGAGCCAGTCCCCCGCGGGGCTCCAGGGCACCGCCGGCCGCAGGCTCCGTGGAGGTGCCAGCACCGCCGTCAGGAGGCGCTGGGCCTGGCGGTACTCGTCGCCGAGCAGCTCGAGCTCGCGCCGCTCCTGCTTGGCCTGGCGCCGGGCCTCGTTGAGAAGCGCTTCGATCTGGGCGATGTCGCGCAGCCGCTCAAGCAGAGCGAGGGCCGCCTCCCGCGACTCGCCGACCGCGGTCACGAAGGCGATCTGGGCGCGCCCTCCCGGTTCGAGCGCGAGGTGGGTCTCGAGCACCGCGGCGGGGTCGAGGGTGGCTCCCGCGGTGCCCGGCCGCGGTGGGGGACGTAGGCCCGCGGGCTGGGCGAGGCGCTCACCGCGGCCGAGAAACGCCTCGCGGGAGCTCTCCCAGCGCACCGCCGGTCCTGGCACCAGGGCCACCACCAGGTGCACCGGGGCAGCGTCGATCGACCGCGGCCGGCGCTGGAAATGGAGCGCGTTCGCGGCCGGCAGGAACTCGCTTTCGACGAACAGCCGGGCAAAGGCCGGATGGCGGGCCGCCTCGTCGACCCCGGCGAGGGCCACCTCGGCGAAGGAGGTGATGGCGAGCCGGCGAGGCCGCTCGCTTTCGTTCGCCAGGCGCAGGAGGCGCACCTCGACATCGACTCCCGGGGCCACGGCGATCGTGACGTGGAGCCGGATCTGGTGATCCCGCCGCCGGATTTCGACCTGGTGGGGCGCGAAATCCACCTCGTAGGCATCGGGGACGGCCGCCGTCGGCGCGCGCCCGGCGGACCACAGCGCTCCGGAGTCGAGATCCCTCAGATAGATCCAATGGCCCTGCCGCTCGCGGGCCGGATCGAAGCTCCAGGGGACGAGAGCCACGCCCTGCCAGCGGGAGCCGCCGCCGCCCGCGGCAGTGACGGTTGTGGACAGCCGTCCATTGGCCAGCACGTGGACGGCGGTGCGGCCTTCCGCCGGCTCGGCCCGCCAGGTCGGCAGCCGGGTCTCCTCGGGGAAGGTCGTGCGCTCGGCCCCGAGCCGCACGTCGGCGAGGGGAGCGAGGCGGGCCTCCTCGTAGAGCAGGATCTCGGCGGAGGCAACCCGCGGATCGGCGTGGAAGCGGCGGACCAGGGGGCCGCCCGCCAGGGAGTTGTCGAGGGCCGCGAGGATCATGCCCTGGTGGTGGCTCATGAACGAGCGAACCACCGCCGCTTCGCCGGTCGCGCCGTAGTCGATCGCCTCGTAGAACCCGAAGCGGGCCGCGGCGCCTTCGCGGGTCAGGTGATCGAGATTGCGGAGCACCGCGCGCGGTTCCACGGAGACGGCCAGGAGCGAGGCATAGGGCGCCACCACCAGGCGCTCGCCGAGGCCCCGGCGCAGGCCGGTGCCGGGCACGCCGAAGGCCCGGTACTGGTACCAGTCCTGGGCGCCGAAGTGGTGGTAGGCGGACTCCGAGATGCCCCAAGGGACGCCGCGGCGGGCCGCGTACTCGATCTGTCGGCGGGTGGCCGCGGCGACACTCCTCGCGAGCGGGGTCCTGCGTGGCGAGCGCAACAGCAGGTCCGGCATCAGGTACTCGAACGCGGTGCCACCCCAAGATAGCAGCGCCCGCTCGCCCGCCATCCGGCCGTAGGGCCGGCCGAGGTGGAGCCAGTGCTCGATCGGGACGTCGCCCTTGGCGATCGCCCACAGGCTGGTGAGGCGGACCTCGGAGGCCAGGAGGTCGTAGTGGTTGGGGTCGAGCTCGCCGCGCTCGGCGTCGAAGCCGATGCGGAAGAGCTTCCGCCGGGGGTCGAACAGGAAGCCGAAGTCCATCTCGAGGGCCAACCGCTCGCCCGTCGCGGCCAGCTCGCGCAGCTCGGTGACGAGCTCCCGCGCCGCGGCGCTCGTGGCCGTCGCGGCGAGCCAGGAAAGACCCGCCGATGCCTCCTCGGCCCAGCCTTCCAGGCCGGCGAGCTCGTCCGCCACGTCCCGCCGCAGGCGGTCGAGCCACGGCACGATCTCGCCCGCCGCGGACCTGTCGACGCCCGCCTCGATTCGATGCTCGAGCCAGCGGTGGATCGGGTCGGTCAGGGCGGGCAACACGTGCTCGTGGAGGTTCTGGAGGCGGTCCCGCCAGGAACGCCCGTCGCGCGGAGCTCCGCGCAGGTCCGACTCGAGCGTCGCCAGGCGGAGCTCCAGCTCGGTCTCGGCCTTCGTCCGGGGACGACTGGCGGCCAGCGCGACGGTCTCGCGCAACACCGCCACGGCGTCGGCGAGGCCGGCGGCTCGCCCGGGCCGCACGGCCGGGCCCGCCGCGATCTCTTCGACGCCGCGGGCCAAGGCGATCAGCGCGGCCGCGAGGTTGCCGCTGTCGACGGTCGATACGTAACGGGGCTCGAGGGGGGCCAAGGTCTCGGTGCTCAGCCAGTTCCAGAAGTGGCCGCGGTGCCGGGGAAGGCGCTCGAGCGTGTCGAGCGTGGTGCGCAGCCGGGCCGCGAGTTGCCGCGCGTCGAGGTAGCCGAGGTCGTAGGCGGCCAGGCTGGCGAGCAGGTAGCAGCCGATGTTGGTGGGCGAGGTGCGGCGGGCGAGCCGGTCGTGGGGAACTTCCTGGAGGTTGTCAGGTGGCAGCCAGTGGTCCTCGGGCCGAACGAAGCGCTCGAAGAAGCTCCAGGTGCGGCGGGCCACGAGTCGCAGCCGGCGCCGATCCTCCTCGGTGATCGGCTGGCGGTCCCGGCGCGGCGTGTCGGCGGGCCGGCCGCTCCAGAAGCTCACCCACGGCGCCGCCAGCCACAACAGGACGATCGGCAGAGCGATCCACTCCACCCTCGATCCGGCTCCGAGGCTTGCCGCCGCCAGCATCGCGGCCGCCACGGGAGCCGCCCACAGGCGCCCGAAATAGCGGCCGAGGGGGGGCCGGGGACCGAGCTGCCGAGCCGTGCGCGCGGCGGTTCGCCATTCGAGAAGGCGCCGCCTCGAGATCGCGAGCCGGTAGAGCGTGCGGACGATCGCGTCGAGCATCACCTGGGCTCGCACGGGCAGGAGCATCAGCTCGACGAGCACGCGCACCGCGCCGCGGGCGAACCCGTGTCCGCCCTCGGCGGCGACGAAGATCCAGCCGCGGCGGACGGAGAGCAGCCGTACGAACAGGCGCAGGCCGGTGAGGAGCAGGCGGGCGAAGAGCGGCCCCAGGGCCACCACCGACCAGATCCAGGGTTCCCCCGGCAGCACCAGGAGGCCTGCCAGGAAGAGGGCGAGGGCGGTCGGCTCGACCAGGCTGCGACGCAGATTGTCGGCCAGCTTGAAGCGGTCGAGAGCCGAGAACCGGCTGGGCACCGTGCCACCGTCGGCCGCCGGAACGCGACGGCCCAGCCAGGCCAGGAGCTGCCAGTCGCCCCGCGCCCAGCGGTGGACGCGTGCCAGCTCGCCCAGGACGTGGCTCGGGACGTCTTCGTAGATGGCAACGTCCGAGAGGTAGGCGACTCGGGTGTGCAGGCCCTCGAACAGGTCGTGGCTGAGCACCCGATTCTCGGGCACGCGGCCGCGCAGGCTTGCGGCGAAGGCCCGCACGTCGTAGATCCCCTTGCCGGCGAAGATGCCCTCGGCGAACAAATCCTGGTAGACGTTCGAGACGGCCGAGTTGTAGAGGTCCGGCCCGAGGAGGCCGGCGAGCAGCCGGGCGAAGTACGACCGGGAGGCGCTCTCCGGCGAGACCTCCGTGCGTGGCTGGAGAATGCCGAAGCCGCGCAGGACCCGCCCGTCGGGGGCCAGCTCGGGCGCGTTGAGGGGGTGGGCCAGAGCTCCCACCAGCTGCCGGGCCGTCGCCCGCGGCAGGAGGGTGTCGGCGTCCAGGGTGATCACGTGGCGGACGTCACGGAGGAACTCCTCTGCCCCCACGCGGGTCGAAAAGCCGTCGCCTTCGCCCGCGAGCAACCGGTTCAGCTCGTCGAGCTTGCCGCGCTTCCGCTCCCAGCCCATCCAGCAGCCTTGCGAGGGATTGAACCGGCGCGCGCGGTGGAGGAGGTGAAAGCGGCCGTTCGACCGCGCGTTCAGGCGCTCGATGCCGGCCACGGCGCGGGCGAGGAGCGCCGCGTCCGTGGGCTGCTCCGGGGTGGGCGCGTCGGTCCAGTCGCTCAGCAGGGCGAACCCCAGCTCGGGGTCCGGATTCGCCAAGGCGTTGATCTCGAGGCCCTTGAGCAGGCCGTCCACCTCCGCGGCGCTGCCCAGCAGGACCGGGAAGGCCACCAGGGTGCGGTGTTCCGGGGGAATGCCTTGGGCGGAGAAGTCGAGCTTGGGCAGGAGACGGGGCGGCACGAGGGCGCCGAGCACGCCGTGCAAGAGGGCCTCGGCCACGGTCAGGGCGGGTACCAGGCTGAGGACCAGAAGGACGGCGAGCCTCCAACCGCCGAGCCCGACCCCCACCGCCGCGGCGCCGAGGATTGCGACGAGGCCGACGAGCGCGAGGGATCCGCCGCCGAAGAACACCCCCCGGGGGTGGCGCAGGATCGCCCGTACCCCGCGCTCGCGGAGGGTCCGCGGGCCCGTTTCGAGCTCGCGCTCGAGCGGCTCGAGCCCCGCGTCCAACAGCCAGTAGCCGACATGGCTCGCGGCGGTGCCCGGGGTGGCATCGCGCGCCTTGGCCAGGACCGTGGCGGCGACTTCGCCCTCCTTCTTCGGATCGCTCCGGGCCAGGCGCTCGACGACCTTGCGGCAGCGATCGCGAGAGGCGAAGTCCATGCGTGGATAGACCTCCGCCGGATCGTCGCGCAGGCGGGCCTCGACCCGGCTGACACCCTCGAACAACTCGCGCCAGTCGACCGCTCCGAGCTCCCTCAACCAGCGCACGCAGCCGGCCGCGTCGAGGCCGGGCGTGGCACCGACGCCGGCACCGATCAGGGCTTCGCCGACCACCGCGGCCCGCTCGAGAGCGGCGAGGCGGACGAAGGAGGGAAAGGCCCAGAGCTCCGCCATCGACAGAGGTGCGATCTCCTGGTATCCATCGAGAAGCGCACTCAGCCGCGCCGCGGCGTCGGCGGGCTCGGCCCCTTCGAGGGCCCGCGCGGCCAGCTGGGCGACGCGCGGCGAGCGGGAACCGGCAGAAGCCGGCAGAAGCCGGTGGAAGGCGGGCGGCAAGTCGTTGCCCACCTGGGCCAGGGCGACCTCGAGCACGTGGCCGTTGTCGAGTAGCCACTGCTGGTCGCGAGCCCCCGGAGCATCGGGTGGCAGCTGGGCGAGGGGACCGGCCAGCGCGCCGAGGCGCCGGCCGAGCCGCGCGACGGTGCGCCGGATGGGCTCCGCGGCGCGAACGAGAGGCCGGCCCGCCTGACCGAGGGCCACCTCGCGCCCCAGGCTCGCGGGATCGCGCGGATCCGCGACGACGACCGACCCCGCGGGTACCCTCATGCCCCGGGGTGGGCGTGGCGCGGCTCGTCGTCCGTCCACTCCGGAGCTCCCGGCTCGAGAGGAGAGGAGCTCTGGTCCTGAAAGACCAGGAGGGGCGTCGAGCCATGGTGGATGAGGTGGCTGGAGACGGAGCCGAAGGGGCCGCGGGTGTTCCCCGCGGAGCCGTGGGCGCTGATCACGACCAGGTCGGCCCGCTCTCGCAGGAGCAGGGGATCGAGCTCGTGTCGCACATGGCGGGAGGACGACACCACCGTGCGGACCACGAGGTCCGGAGCCTCGAGTCGACGTTTCATCTCGTCGAGGTACTCCTCGGTCCAGCGCAGGTTGAGGGCCGCGGCCTCGTCCATCAAGCGTTGCACCCGGCGCTCGAGGGGCGGCCGGCGCACCGTTTCGGGGATCGGGGCGATCGAGACCAGGACCAGCTCCGCCGCCTGGCTGCGGGCCACCGAGGCAGCCAGGAACAAGGCCCACTCCGCGCGCTGGGATCCGTCCACGGGAACCACCACCCGGCGATGGGTCGGCTCGTGCCATGCCCCCGCGGCGGGGCCGTTCCGGCCGCGGGCCAGGAGCACCGAGGTACCGGTTCGGGCGATCACCTTCTGTGCCGTGGAGCTCAGTGGAAAGGGTGTCAGGCCCCCTTCACCGTGACTTCCGAGGCTGATGAGCCCGACGCCGTGGCGCTCGGCCGCAGCCACGATCTCGCTGGCCGCGTCCCCTTCGGTGAGTTCGGTGCGGACCGCGAGTCCGCGGCCTCCGAGGCTCTCGGCGAGGTCCGCGAGGTACCGCTCGGCCTCGGCGCGCCCCAGGCGCCAGGTCAGCGGATCGGCCGCCTCGCCGAGCCGCCCGCGGGAGGCGAGCACGCGGAGAATCAGGATCTCCGCCCCGAAGGCGCGGGCCACCGCCACCGCGTGGGGCAGCGTCGCTTCGGACAGGGGCGAGCCGTCGAGCGCGACCAGGATGCGGTCGACCACCCCGGGTCGTGGAGTTCCGGGTGCGGTCGCCGGTGGGCGCTGTGACGGCATCGCGGCCTCCTCAGTCGAGCATTGCTGCACTAGCTATCAGATCATAAATATGCAGCGAAGAACGGTTTCTTGCCCCCCTCTCCTGGGGCCTCTCACAGCACCGTCGTGCCCGGCGCGACGATGTCGTCGATCCGCGCCAGCTCCTCGGCCGTGAAGGTGATCTCGATCGCTCGCAGGTTGCTCTCGAGCTGGTCCATGGTGCGCGGGCCGATGATCGTCGAGGATACGGCCGGGTGTTGGAGGGTCCAGGCCACGGCCAGCTCGGCCAGCGGCACCCCCTTGGCCGCGGCCAGCTCGAGAAGCTTCTCGACGGCGTCCATGCGGCGGGCGAACTTCGGGTCGTTGTGATCGCCGATCCACTGCTTGGCGCGCGGGCTGTCCGGCGGCGGCGCCTGACCGCGGCGGTACTTGCCGGTCAGCCAGCCGCCCTCGAGGGGGCTCCAGACCAGGTTGCCGATTCCGTGGCGCAGGCCGGCCGGGAAGCTCTCCGCCTCCATCGTCCGGCGCAGCAGGCTGTAGGGCGGCTGGAACGAGACGAAGCGCTCGTAGCCCCGGCGGTCCGCGAGCCACAGCGTCTCGACCATCTCCCAGGCGGGCAGCTTCAACTGCCACGGCTCCGGGCCGTCGTAGTGATTGGCCGAGCAGCCGAGGTAGCGGACCTTGCCCTGGCGCACCAGGTCGGTCAAGGCAGAGAGGGTCTCTTCCCAGGGCGTCGCGCGGTCCGGCCGGTGGATCTGGTAGAGGTCGATCACGTCCGTGCCCAGCCGGCGCAGGCTCGCCTCGCACTGCTCCTGGATCGCCTTGCGGGAGAGCCCCTTCTGGTTGGGGCCGGAGCCCATGGCGCCCCAAACCTTGGTGGCCAGCACCACCTCGTTGCGGCGTCCCGCGAGAGCCTTGGCGACGATCTCCTCGGACTCGCCGGCGGAGTAGACGTTGGCGGTGTCGACGAAGTTGATGCCCGCGTCGATCGCCCGGTGGATGATCCGGACCGATTCCTCGTGGTCCGGATTGCCCCAGGCGCCGAACATCATGGTGCCGAGGCACAGGGGCGAGACCTTGACGCCGGCGGAGCCGAGATTGCGGTAATGCATGGAGAGACCTCCCTTTCCGGTCGCGAGTCTACGCGAAGGCGAGGACTCACCCGCCTCCGATCTGTGTTAGCGTGCGTGCCTTCTCGAATAAGAACCACGGAGGGGTCGAACATGCGACTGTTCATCGCTTCGCCGGTCGAGGCAAATGCCCGTGTGTTACGCGCTTCGGGACGAGTTGCTCGATTGTCTGGTTCCTGGCACGGCGGACCAACGCGTACGTGAAATCCTGACAGTTGAAATTTGGAACACAGCTTTCAACGCTGGCAACGCCTTCTTGGAAGATCTCGACAAGGCTTCTTCGCGAGCGGATTTCGCGGTTTTCGTTTGCGATCCAATCGGCCGGGGCAATCGGGGGGCCGTGGCTTTCGAGATCACCTCGGCCAACATCCTGTTCGAGTACGGACTGTTCTTCGGGCGCCTTGGGAGCAAGCGATGTTTCCTCGTTACCCTTGCGGATCGTCCTGTGTATCTGCCTTCAGACGCGGAGGGGCACTCGCGGCTACCTCCCATTCACGACCTGCCGCCCCGCACGAATCACCTCGAATTGAAGGCGGCACTTCACGGGACTGCTGCCTTGATCGCAAAGCGCGTCGCGGAGGAGCGTGTCCACCACGGCAAGCTGCTTTTCCAGCGGTTGTCCACCTTCACCCAGGTCATCGAAAAGGGGCTGGACGACCTCTATGAGCGGCGCGAGGATGCCCGCGAGCCCATTCTCGATCGGATCGCGGCCTCCGAGCGTTCTCTCGAGCTTTACGCGCGGGTCTACATCTCGGAGCTCATCAAGCAGGGCAAACGGCTGGCGGAGGCGATTCTCGCGGCCGTGGTGCGGGGCACCGTGGCCGGAGTGACCGACCCGTACGAGATCCGGCTTGTCTCGGTCGATCCCGAAGATAGTCGGACCGTGGCCCGGTTATGGCGGATTGAGGACCCGAACGACGCCAGCCTCCGGTGGAAGGGCGGTCCCGAGGAATATCGAGAGAAGCATCTCCTGGCCGCGGTCCCGAGTCATTACGACAGCTTGTGGAATTCCCTGCACAAGCAGATCGAAGAACGCCAGCGTCGGCGGGGCGTGCTGGGGCGGAAGATCAGGGTCTCCCGCGCCTACTTCCAAGACTACCTGACACCCTACAGCGTGGTCATGATCGACCGGGAGGTGCTCTGGGTTGGCCTCTACACCTTCACTCGTCTCTTCGGTTCTGACAAGAATTACGGCACCTTCACACCGACTATGAAGTTGATCGACCTCGAGCCCGGCAAGACATCGTGGTTCGATCGCTTCGTCGAGGAGGTCCGGCGCGTGGAGAAGAACGAAGTGGGCCCCGAGACCTTGATCCAGGAGTTCGACGTCTGACCGGTAGGTCGGCGAGTCGACACCCTCGTGATTCTGTTTCTCGATATCAACGAAACACTGATCAAGACGGGCCGAGTGTCGCTGCCCGATCGCCTCGAGGAACAGCGTCAACTTGAGTTCTTCGTCAAGCTGGCTGGGCGGCTCGGCGGCGGGCCCGAGGGCCTGGCAATCGTGCTCCTGACCGGCAACAGCTTCGAGTACACCCGGCGCGTGGAAGAGCCGCTCGGTTTGCACGGCTTGCCCGGAGTGAGGGTTGTCATCGTCAGCGAGAACGGCCTCCTGGCTCGCGACCTCGGTCTAGGGGATCTGTGGTGCTTGGAGCCATCGGAGGCCTACCTTGAGGCCAGCAAGAAGTTCTTCGCTCACGCGCGGAGCGAATCCTCTCTGGCCCGAAGATTCATCACTCAGGGCAACGAGTTGCGCCTCACCCTGAAGCCCGTGGCGAATCGCTTCGCGCCATCGGAGCTGGCGGCCTTTGCGGCGTTGGCCGAGCGGCTGGGAACCGCCAGGGATGCCCAGCTCTATCTCCACCCCTTTTACGTCGATCTCGATCCGCTCGAGGTGCGCGACGGCGACCGGAGAATGCGCTTGCCAGGGAAGGCGTACGCCGTGGAACGCCTGGTCGGGTCGGATTTCGAGGGGCAGATCGTTGCGATCGGCGATTCGAGCTCCGACAAGCCCATGTTCGAGGCGGTACGGGCGAAGGGAGGGCGCTGCTTCCTGGTTGCTAACGCTTCAGTCGAGGAGAGCTTCGGGGTCCAACGCACCGCGGCGCCGTTCACGGAAGGGGTCAACGAAGTGCTTGCAGCCCTTATCGCGGGCTAGAAAAAAGGACCCTCCTCGACCGGGCGAGGAGGGTCGGAGGACGGGTCCGGATGGAGGTCCGGACCCGTGGGGACCGGGGTAGGGCGGGCGGCGGCGGATGGCTCGACTCGGAGCTGATGCCCGCGCACATTGTAAATTCTGTATGAGTCTATGGCAAGCCCTCGGGCGGTGCTGGGCGCCCGGACGATCTGCTAGGCTTCGATCTCCCTTCCCTTCGGATGCTCGTGGGACGAGGTTTAGGAATCGATGAAGACCAAGCTCAGCGGGGCCGCGCTTGCCCTGTGGATTCTCTCGAATACCAGCGCCGAGGCGGCGATTTCCGGTACCGTTCGCAACTCCGACACCCTGGCCCCGGTGGCTGGCGCGGAAGTTCGCCTCCAGGTCGATCCCGGTGGTCCCTTCGTGCTCTCCGGAGCCGATGGTTCCTTCACCCTGAACGTGGTGCCGCCGGGGGTGGTCGCGCTGACCGCGGTGGTGCCCTACGACCCGCTGGCGGCGATCAACTACACGATCGCCGGCGCAGACGCGTCGGACGGCGACTCGGGAGTGCTTCTCGACCTGATTTCGATCGGTGCCGACGACCCGGCCTACGAGCCGCCGCGGGCGGCGGACTCCTGCCTCGCCTGCCACCAGGGGCACTACGACGAGTGGACCACCAGCAACCACTCGGGCGCCGCCAACGACTTCTGGGTGCTCGACGTGTTCTCCGGCACGGGCTCGCCGGGCGGGGCGAACGGCTTCAACTATCGCGACACTCACGATCCCGGCGAGACGGGCTTCTGCGCCACCTGCCACACCCCCATGGCGGACGTTTTCAACCCGGGCATGACGATGCTCGACGAGGTGACGGCCCCGGGTGCCCTGGACGGCGTCTCGTGCGTGGGTTGCCACCAGATCGACCACGTCAACGAGAGCGTCAACTCGATCCATCTTCTCGGCAACGCCACCTACCGGTTTCCCGAGGGCTTCCTGACCGAGCGCTACGTCTGGGGGCCGCTCAACGACGTCAGTTACCAGGGCATGCGGGTGGCATACAACCCGATCTTCACCCAGTCTCGCTTTTGCGCCTCGTGCCACCAGTACTCGGCGCCCTTTGGTCAAACCACCTACACCGAGTGGCAGGCCTCGAGCTTCGCGGTGCCCGGACCGGGCTTCCGCAGCTGCCAGGATTGCCACATGCCGGCGCGCACCGAGCCGGACGTGATCTGCGACGAGCCGTTCCAGCCCGAGCGACCGGTGGGGCAGCGCCACGCCCACACCTTCGTGGGTGCCACGCCGGAGCTCCTGGCCTCGGCGGTGGAGCTCGACACCACGGCGGAGCTCGACGGCGACACCGTGCGGGTGCTGGCGAACCTGACCAACCTGGTGGGTCACTCGTTCCCCACCGGGGTCTCGATCCGCAACGCGTTTCTGGTCGTGTCCGCGGCCATCGACGGCACGCCCTTGATCCAGACCTCCGGCCCCACGGTGCCCGGCTGGGCCGACGACGAGGTCCCCGGCATTCAGCCCGGGGATTTCGGCGGTCAGCCCGGGACCGGTTTCGCCAAGGTTCTCGAGGGGCGCATCAACGGTGCCGGCCCGCCGGTCTCGCCGGTGTTGTTCATCGACGCCGAAACGGTGCTCGAGAGCTCGAATCTGCCCGCCGGCCAGAGCCGTCTCACCGAGATCGAGTTCGCCCTGCCGCCGGGCACTCCCACCGGCGCCGAAATCGAGATCGAAGCGCGCCTGATCTACCGCCGCGCGTTCCGAGCCCTGGCGGTGACCAAGGGCTGGACCCAGACGCCCCAAGGCGGGCCGATCGAAATCGAGGTCGAGGCTGATCGCTTGACCCTCGTCAACGGCAGCATCCTGGACATCCCCACCGCGAGCGAAACCGGCCTCCTGCTCCTCGGCCTCGGCCTCGCGGCGGGCGCCCTGATGACCCTGCGGCGGCGAGGCATCTGAGATGACGCGGGCGGACCCACGCGTCCGCCCGCCGTTTCCCGTCAGGGTAGTTGCGGTGCCGGCTGCTAAGCTCGCTTTTCGTGGCTGCTTCCCCTTCGCTCTCAACCGACGTCCTCGATCGGCTCACCTCGGCGCTGTACGACGAATTGCGCCACCTCGCCCGGCGGCGGTTGCGCTCGGAGCGGGAGGGGCACACGTTGCAGACCACCTCGCTGGTCCATGAGGCCTACCTGCGGCTCGCGGCGGCGGAGGTGGCGCCGGTCGATCGAGCCCATTTCCTGGCCCTCGCCGCGGCGACCATGCGCCGCGTGCTGATCGACCACGCGCGCGGGCGGCAACGGGACAAGCGCGGGGGCGGCGCCGTCCGCGTGGCGCTCGAGGAGGTGCGGGAGGTGGCCGCGAGGGCCGAGCCTGCGGCCGCCGATGTGCTCGACATCGATCGTGCCCTCGAAGAGCTCGGCCGCTTCGACGCCCGCAAGGCCCGCCTGCTCGAGCTCCACACCTTCGGCGGCCTCACCTACGAGGAGCTCGCCCAGGTGGCCGAAATCTCCGAGGCCAGCGTGCACCGCGAGCTGCGACTCGGCCGTGCCTGGCTGAAGCGCGCCTTGACCGGCGCGCCCCCGGCCGGGGACCTCTAACCCGCCACCATGGACCCCGAACGCTGGCAGACCATCGAGGAGCTCTTCGCCGAGGCGGCGGAGCGACCGCTCGCCGCACGCGCCGCGTTCGTCGCCGCCGTGGCGGCCGAGCGCGGCCTCGACGGCGGAATCGTGGCCGAAGTGCTCACGCTTCTCGAGCACGACGTGCCGGCCGGCGCGCCGCTGCCGGAAGTCGACCACGCCCTGGCCGCGGCCGCTGCCCGGTGGGTGGCCGATCGCGAACCCGCGTTGCACCGGCTCGGGCCCTACCGTTTGATCGAAGTACTCGGTGAAGGCGGGATGGGCACGGTCTGGCTCGCCGAGCGCGACGACGCGTACCACCAGCGGGTCGCCATCAAGGTTTCGCGCGCGGGGGCGCTGTCGCCGGCCGAGCTCGCGCGCTTCCGCGTCGAGCGGCAGATCCTCGCGCAGCTCGAGCACCCGGCGATCGCCCGTCTGCTCGATGGCGGCGAAACGGCCGAGGGCCTGCCTTACCTGGTGATGGAGCTGGTCGAAGGCGCGCCGCTCTTGACCTTCGCGCGGGAGCACGGGCTCGACACGAGCGCCCGGCTTCACCTCTTCCTCGACCTCTGCGATGCCGTCGAGCACGCCCATCGCCGGCTCGTCGTCCACCGGGATCTCAAGCCGTCCAATCTCCTCGTCACCGCGGACGGCCGAGCCAAGCTGGTCGACTTCGGCATCGCCAAGCTGCTCGGCGAGGACGGCCGGCCGCGCGAGGCCGGGACCGCGCTCCACCAGCGGTACTACACCGCGGGTTACGCGAGCCCCGAGCAGGTGCGCGGTGAGCCGATGACGACGGCCTCCGACGTCTACTCCCTGGGAGTCGTGCTCGCCGAGCTGCTGACCGGCGAGCGGCCCACGGGCGAGGCCCCGACCGCCCGGACCCGGGGCCTCGACCGCGACCTCGGTTGGATCGTCGACCGGGCTCGGGCCGAGGAGCTCGAGCGCCGCTACGGCTCGGTGGCGGCCTTCGCGACCGACCTGCGCCGCTGGCTTTCTGGCCTGCCCGTCGAGGCACGACCGACCACCCTGCGCTACCGCGCGGGCAAATTCGTGGCCCGCCACCGCTTCGCCGTGACCGCCGCGACCGTCGTCCTCCTCGCTCTACTCGGCTTCGTCGTCGCCCTGGCGCGCCAGAACGAACGCATCGAACGCGAGCGCGACCGGGCCCGCCAGGCCGAGGCCGAGGCCCAGGAGGTGGCGGCGTTCCTGACGCGGCTCTTCGCGACGGCCGATCCGCGGCGCTCCGGCGGCGAGGCGGTGACGGCCCGCCGGCTGCTCGACGAAGGCGCGGCGCTCCTCGAGAAGGACACCGCGAACCCGCCGGAGGTCCGGGCCGCTCTGCTGCGCACCATGGCGATCGCCTACCGGGGGCTGGGCCTCGACGCCCGCGGCATCGAGCTCGCCACGGAGGCCCTGGCCCTCCAGGGTACCCGGACCCCAACGAACGAGATCGAGATCGCCAAGACCCTCGAAGTCCTGGGCGACGGCCTGCGCAACACGGCCCGCTACCGCGAGGCCGAGCCGCACCTGCGCCAGGTCCTCGAGATCCGCTCCCGGCGGCTCGCCCCGGACGACCTCGACCTCGCCGAGACCTTGAACGATGTCGGCCTGCTGGAGCTCCAGACCCAGAAGCTGGCCGAGGCCCGCGGTCATCTCGAGGCGGCCCTGGCGATTCGGCGTCGCCACGCCGCGGCCCGGCCCACGGACCTCGCCGTCAGTCTCTCGAACCTCGCCCAGCTGGCCAACGAGGAAGGCCGGCTGGCCGATGCCGAGGCCCTCAACCGCGAGGCCCTCGAGCTGCGCGTGCAGGTGCTCGGCGCCGAGCACCCGCTGACCGCCAACTCCCTCCACGGCCTCGGCCGCACGCTCGAACGGCTGGCGCGCTACCCGGAGGCCGAGGCGCTCATTCGCCAGAGCATCGCCGTGCGGCGCCAGACGCTCGGGGCCGACCACCCGGACACCGCCATGGCCGAGAACAGCCTGGCTTCGCTGCTCCAGGACCAGGGCCGGCTCGACGAGGCGGAGGCCCTGTACTTGCGGGTGCTCGCGGTGCGCAAGAAGACCCTCGGCGAGCGCCACCTCGAGACCGGGGTGGCGCTCAACAACCTGGCGTCGCTCTACGAGGAACGGGGACGCTGGGACGACGCGGCGGCGGCCCTGGCTACCGCCCTGGCCATCCGCGAGGAGGTGCTCGGCCCCGAGAACGCGTCGGTGGCCCGGGGCCGCAACAACCTGGGCCGCGTGCTGGCAGCCCAGGGGAAGGTCGCGGCCGGCCTCGAGCTCCTGGCGCGCGCCGAGGCGCAACGTCGAGCCCTGCTGCCGGCCTCGGCGTCGGAGCTGGCGCAGACGTTGACCCAGAAGGCGCGCATTCTGCGTGCGAACGGCCGGGAAGCCGAGGCCGTTCCGCTCTACGACGAGGCCGTGGCGCTGCAGCGGGAGGCTCTGGACCCAGACCACCCGGTGGCGGTCGAGACCCGCGCCGAGCGCGCCCCCCTCGCCGAGCGCCTCGCTGCCGGCGGCGACTGTCGACCGGAGGTCGAGGCGGCTCTCGCGACGCTCGCCGCGGCGGGGCCCGCCTTCGAGCCCGCCCTCGCCCGGGCGCGTCTCCATCACGGGGACTGCCTGGTCCTCCACGGCCAGGCCGAGCGGGCGCGGGAGGCCTGGTCCCAGGCCCTGGCTTTCCTCCAGCCGCGCTACGGTCGGGGCAACCGCTGGGTGGTCGAGCTGATCCGGCGCCTCGGCTGAGGGCGTCGCGGCGGAAACATCGCTTCACTCTTCGGGAGCTCGTTCGCTTCCGAGGAGACCTTCGATGACGTCCTTGCGCACTTTCTGCCCAGCTCTTCGTAACTTCGCCGCCGTCTTCGCTCTTTGCGCGTCGCTCCCGGCCTTCGCGGCCGGCGAGCTCGACTGCACCTTCGATGGCGACGGTCGCAAGGTCCAGAGCTTGAGCTCCGGCACCACGGACCAGGCCAACGACATCGAGGTGCTCGCCGACGGCTCCATCGTGACCCTCACCTCCGAGAGCGACTCGTCCCCCGCGGGCAATCTGCGGTTCAGCCGCTTCCTCGCGAACGGCAGCCTCGACCCGAGCTTCGGCGGTGGCACGGGCACCGTGCTCGTGACCATCCCCGGCGTGGCCTTCGGCGATTTCGCCTTCGTTCCCTCGGGCGTCCAGTTCGCCCGCGACAGCCTGGGGCGCTATGTGGTGGTCGGGTCGATCGTCGTCGGGGGCCTCGACCGCGAGGTGTTCGTGGGTCGCTTCACCAGCGCGGGCGCCCTCGACGCCACCTTCGGCGGCGGCGACGGGTGGACGAGCTTCGATTGGAGCCCCGCGACCAACGGCTCCGGCGGCGCTTTGGACAGCGGCCGGGAGATCGCCATCGACGCGAGCGATCGCCCCGTGGTGGCGGGCACCGTCGACGGGAACGGCCCCATCTTCAACCCCTCGAACGCCGATTTCGGCTTTGCGCGCCTGACGACGGCGGGGGACCTCGACGCCACCTGGGGCACCGGCGGCATCACGCTCGTCTCGAGCCCCGGCACTACGACGGATGACACGCTGCGGGAATTCAAGCTCGACCCGAGCGGTCGGGCGGTGGCCGTGGGTGACGCCGATCCGAACCTGACGGTGGCGCGCGACGCGATGGTGGTCCGCCTGACGGCGGCCGGGTTGCCCGACCCCACCTTCGACGGCGACGGCGTGCTGCTCTTCGACCTCACCCAGACCGGTGCGATCGATTCGAGCGGTGACGACGCGGCCCAGCACTTCGCCCTCACTACCGACTCGCCCGCGAAGATCGTGCTCGCGGGCTTCGCTCCGCAGTCCATGGCGATCGCCCGCTTCAGCGACAGCGGGGTGCTCGACACCAGCTGGGGCGGCGACGGCATCGTGAGCCACGATTTCGAAGTCGGCAGCCAGAACATCCTTGAGCACCTGATCGTCCAGCCCGACGGCAAGCTCCTCGTCACCGGCTGGATTCCCTTCGACTTCTCGGTGATGCGCCTCGAGGTCGATGGGGACCTCGATCCCACCTGGGGCGGCGACGGCCGCCAGACCTTCAACATCCTGAACCTCGACCGGGCCTACGCCGCCGCCCTCATGGCCGACGGCCGGCTGGTCATGGCCGGCGGCACCGCCAACGACACCGACATGGCCCTGGCCCGGCTCCTCGGGGACGCCTCGGGTGTTGCGGGCTCGACCACTTCGATCACGAGCGACCTTCCCGATCCCTCGGTGACCGGCCAGGTCTTCACGGTGTCGGTCAGCGTCGCCCCGACGAGCGGAGCGACCGCCCCGACGGGCTCCGTCACGGTGGGGGATGGCGTGCAGGCGACGCCCTGCGTGCTGGTGCCGCCGGGCTCGGGAACGACCTCGACCGCGTCCTGCTCGCTCGCTCTGACCACGCTCGGAGCTCGCAGCCTGACCGCGTCCTACCCGGGCGACGGTACGTCGATTTGCCCGAGCGTCTCCCCGGCGGAAGCGCACCAGGTCGTCGCCAACACGAGCTCGACCTCGATCACGAGCGACCTGCCCGATCCCTCGGTGGTCGGCGAAGCGGTTCTCGTCGCCTACACGGTGACCGCCGCCGCCGGCACGCCGGTCGGCAACGTCACCGTCTCGGACGGCGTCACCTCCTGCATCGGCACGGTGGCGACGGGTTCCTGTTCTTTGGCCTTCCCGAGCCCAGGCGCGCGGACCTTGAGCGCCACTTACGCGGGCGGCGGCGGCATTTCGGGCTCGACCTCCGCCGGAGTGCCCCACACCGTCGACCCGGCGCCGACGACCACGACGATCGACGCCGATACGCCGGACCCGAGCGTCGTCGGCGAGACCATCACCGTCGCCTACACCGTGGCTGTCCCGCTTCCCGGCGCCGGGACCCCGACCGGCACGGTCACCGTGACCGATGGCGTCGACTCCTGCTCCGCGTCGGTGGCGGCTGGCCAGTGTTCCCTTGCGCTCGGCACGGCGGGGGCTCGCAATCTCACCGCGTCCTACGGTGGGGACGCGAATTTCAGTGGCTCGACCTCCGCCGGGGTGCCCCACACGGTCGATCTCGGGGCCACCACCACGACGATCGACGCCGACGCGCCGGACCCTTCGGCCGTGAACGGCGCGGTGCAGGTCTCGTGGGTCGTCGCGCCGCTGCCGCCGGCCGTGGGCGTGCCGACGGGGACCGTGACAGTCACCGTATCCGGCGGCGCCGAGAGCTGCGCCGCCGCCGTCGCCGCGGGGTCTTGCACGTTGAATCTCGCAGCCCTCGGCAGTCGCACGCTGACCGCCACCTTCTCGGGCGACTCGAGCTTGGCGGGCTCCGCGGACACCGAGACCCACGAGGTCGTGGCGGGCTCCTCGATCACCACGATCGACGCCGAGGGACCGGACCCGTCGGTCACCGGCCAGCCGATCCAGGTCGACTTCTCCGTCACCTCGCCCTCGGGTACTCCGACGGGCTCCGTGACGGTGTCCGACGGCGCGGGCGGCTCGTGCACCGGCGTTCTCGCCGGGGGCGCGGGCGGTTGCAGCTTCGCGCCCGCCCAGGCCGGCGCCCTGACCCTGACCGCCGACTACTCGGGAGATGCCACGATCGCCGCCAGCCAGGGCACCACGGGTCACACCGTGAACCCGGCGGCGACCACCCTCACGCTCCTGGGGGTCGCCCCCGAGCCCTCGATTCCGGGCGACCTCGCGGACGTCTTCTTCACCCTCGCGGTCGTGGCACCCGGAGCGGGCACCCCGTCCGGCACCGTCACGGTCTCGAGCGGCGCCCTCTCTTGCACCGCCCCCGTGGCGGACGGCACCTGTGCGATCGCGTTCCCCGCCTCCGGCACCTTCGCCCTCACCGCCACCTACTCCGGCGACCCGGACTTTGCCCCCGCCGCCGCCGCGATCCCCATCGAGCACGAGGTCCGCGGCGTCGTCGAGATTCCCACCTTGAACGAAGCGGGGCTGTTGCTACTGGCCCTGGTGTTGGGAGGGTTGGCAGCTTGGCGATTGCGGAGGGGGTGAGGCCGACGCCTCGGCGCCTCAAGCTCGCACGGCCGAAAAGTAGTGGTTCTCGCCTTCGTCGACGTAGGTGTCGACGAGGGCGAGGCCGACCGCGGTCAGGGCCTCGCGGTAGGCCTCCGCGCCGAGTGACATCGAAGGGCGACCGGTGAGCGCGTCCACCCAGCTGCACTCCTGCTCGGGGGCGGTGAACAGAAACCGCCCCGCGGGCCTCAACGCCGAGGCGACCCGTCCGATCAATCGCCGCTGCGTCGGCGCAGGCAGCAAGAACACCAGCCCAATCGCGACGACGCCATCGAACGAGCGGCCGAAGAGCTCGGACTCTTCGGCCGACTCGCAAGCGACGGGCGCCCGCGGAAAGCGCTGACGGAAGGCGGCGACCAGGCTCGGGGACGCGTCGACCCCATGGACGGCGAATCCGTCGTTCAGCAGCGCTTCGGAAATCGGCACGCCGCTCCCGCACCCCAAGTCGAGGACTGCGGCGCCTGGCGACAGAGACCGCGCCCAGGCCCGGACCGTGGCCACCCCGACGCGCGACCGCAGGGCGATGAACCTCGCGGCCACGTCCTCCCATCCACCCGAACGGTCATCGCTGTCTGAGTGGCCAGATGTCATTTCTCGCTCGTCCGTCCCGCGTCGGGGCCCGGGCGTTACAGATCGAGATCCGAAAGAGTCGGATGATCGTCGGGACGGCGACCTAGCGGCCAATGGTACTTCCGTTCGCGCTCTTCGATCGACACGTCGTTGATGCTGGCGATGCGGCGTCGCATGAACCCGCGCTGGTCGAATTCCCAGTTTTCGTTGCCATAGGAGCGGTACCAATGGCCGGAGGCATCATGCCACTCATAGGCGAAGCGGACGGCGATTCGGTTACCGTGAAACGCCCAAAGCTCTTTGATGAGCCGGTAATCCAATTCCTTCTGCCACTTTCGAGTGAGAAACTGAACAATGGCCGCTCGTCCCGACAAGAACTCGGAGCGATTGCGCCAGACACTGTCCTCTGTGTAGGCGAGCGAAACTCGTTCTGGATCGCGAGTGTTCCAGGCATCTTCCGCCATGCGAACCTTCCGGGCCGCGGTCTCGGCGTCGAAGGGCGGAAAGGGAGGTCTTGGGTCTTCAGTGGGGCTCATTGCCGTGCTCCTTGATGGGGAAAGAAAATGCGCGAAACTCCCAGTAGCTGCTTTCGGGCTGATGGGAAACGACGGGCAAACGAAGATTCCTTGGGGCGGACCAAAGCGTCCGCCCTTTTCCGAGGTTCAGACGGGTTGCGTCAGGATGCCGCTACCGCCTCCACCTCGAGCTTCCACCTCGGCTCGAGAAGCCAAGGCGCGCTTCAGCAGTGCGATCTGGCCGGCATGATACAGGTTGTGCTGAGTGACGCCGATGAACTGCGTGTACGCGGAGTAGGGAACCTCGGGGACGAGGGGGTCGTCCAGCCGCTCGGCCGGAAACGCCCGCACTGCCTGCCGCAGCTTCTCGTTCAGCCGTTTGAGCTCCTGCACGGTCTGCCGCCAGTTCGCCTCGGTGGCCGCCGGGCAGGGAGGCCAGTCTTCACCCGCTGTGAGCGGGCGCCCATCGCCCGCCATTCTCCGCAGGACCAGCTCATAGTCAGTGGCGATATGAACCACCAGCTCCCAGATGCTGTGGGCACCCGCGATGGGATGGCTGGCCGCTTGCGCGGCGGAAAGGCCGGCCAGCAATTCGAGGACCGAGGGTCCATGCCACGCCTTGCCCTCGAGCGCGCGCCGGAGCTGTTCCTCCAGTCGGTTGACTTCCGTGGACCTCTGCAACATCCACCTCTCGTTCGCGAGTCGCCAGTCTTCCGTTCCAAAGGCTATCTTATCGGCTCATAGCGCATCGCCATCGCCCACAAACAGTCCCTTGCCCGGGTCGCTGCAGCGCCTGGTTGGATCGATCGAAACCCTCAGTTCCGCACCGCCTCCAGCCAAAGCGCGTGTGCGCTGAAGTCGGTCGTGATCACGAAACGCCTCAGCACGGAGATGCCGACATTGAGATCGGTGGCGGAGTCCCCTTCGTCGATGGAAGCGGGAACGTCGGCGAGGGTCAGGCCGGCGACCTCGAGTGATTTGAGGGAGATGACGCTGCGCTGGGTTTCGCCACCCAGGCCGCCACCCGTTTCCTGGGACACGGTGCGGCCGTCGGTGAGCAGGCCACGGCGCTTGGCGTAGTCGCCGCTCACGAACACATTCGAGCCGTTGCCCAGGTCGAAAGCGGCGAGCACCGGCTCGCCTTCCACGAGCACCGGGAAAACTTCGATGCCGTTGACCGTTTTCAGCTCGAGCCGGATGCCGCCGGGCTCGGCCCGATCCTCCATCACCTCGAGCTCGCGCCGATCGATGTCGATCCGCAGGCGCGCGGCGTCGAACAGCTCGCGACCGAGAATCATGTCGAGGGGATGGCCGAGCAGCCGCTGGCCGACATCGGAGAGATCCGCGATCGCAACCGTCTGATCGCGAAGCGTGAGCCCGGCAGCGCCGAGCGTCACGCCCTGTGCCAACGGTACCTCGACGGTCTTCTCTCCCGAGCCCTTGGCCGTGGCGACACCCGAACCCGTGAGGCCGATCTTGCGAGCGAATTCCCGGTCCAAGACGCTGGCCTCGGCCGCCGAGTCCAGAAGCGCCTCGACGGCGTGCCCATTCACCTGCGTCGCCAACAGAAGCCGATCGCCACGCGTCAGCTTCAGAGGGTAAACAGAGGCCGCCCGAGCCCAAGGCGGCAAGACGCAGGCTGCCGTGGCGAGCGCCCCGGTGATCAGAAAGTCGCGTCGGTCGAGCATCGGACTACCCTCCAAAGGGGTGATGTGAGCCTCACGCCCGACTACCGGCGGAGGTTGTTCAATAGATAGAGAATAACAGCCTTGACTCGAGCATGATTGGACATGTCGATGTCCGCAACCAGCTGTTTGATGAATTCTGCCTCTCGAAGTATGCGCCCTGACTTCAGGCACGATTCGACGAAGATCGCGAACACTTCATCTGACATCTGCCCTAGTGCCTTTAAGGGCAAGAGGAGAACGCCTGCCGCGGCAACGTCTACTCGTGGGGAGTACACCAGAGGCGAGAGGGATGATGTAACCTGGGTCCACGGATCTGCGATTTCCTGTGGGGCAGCCACTTGAGAATTAGTCAGGTCGACGACGGCCAAACGGACTGGCCGGAGAGGTTTATCCTGATTGAATAGATCTGCATTTCCATAAAGTTCTCTCAGAGGTGCCTGCTGCCGATCTAGTTGTTCGCCTCCACGGAGTAGAGACCGCAGTACTTGGGGGAGGCGCGAATGCATCTTCTCCGGACTCCCCGTCCAGCATTGAGTCTTGCACGCAACGGAGCCGGCGATCATGCTGGAGCAAGAAGAAAGGCAACGCCAAGGTACGGTGTCTGGCTGGCAGTGAATCCACTTGTACGACCGAGCTCCCCTCGTCGCCAGGGCCGCGCGGACGAGCGTAGCAGGGGCCACCGAGCAACCAAGTTGCTGAGTCTCGCGGGGAAGTCTGCAGGACCAGCCGTGTACCTCGGACGAGTGGTTGTAAAAGCAATAGATCGGTTCCGCACCGTTGGCGCGGGAGTAATCTTCCAAGATGTCTATCTGGCGATGGCCGCCTACAGTGTGTGCCAGGCCCGCGTACTTGCCTGTTGATAGATTGAGCTTCTTGGCTTGGGCAGCGTAGCGAAGCCAGCCCGTCCTATCGGTGCCAATCCACAGTTCGAAGTCGCAGCCGCGCTTGGCCTCGTCCAATCGGGAGTCTTCGCAGACGACTGTCGAAGATTCCATTTTGAGAAGGTTGAGAAGAATAGACGTGATCGCATCTTCACCGAGCAGAACGCAATTCCTTCGGCTCTCGCCTAGCACTTGCCAAACTGCCCGTGCCAGAAACTCGAAGAGATTGGTTGCGTCCATAGTGAAGCCTAACTCAACCAGTTGTTAGCCGTCCGCCGATCGGCGGTCGTCCTCTCCGGAGACACTCCCGGCGCTGAGCCATTGCCCGTTGCCGGGTCTTCAGCTCCGCTCCCTCGCTGCCGAGTGCGCTGCGCGTTCTCGGATAGCCGCGCTCGGCAGGCTTCAAACCCTCGCCAAGAAGAACTCCAACAACGATAGCGTCACGACTCCCGCGAGAAAGAAAATCACCATGAAGCTCGATGAGGCCAGAAGGCTGGTACGACCCCGCCTTGCAAGAGCTTCGAAGTAGGCATCCTCGGGCAACCCTTGATCTCGTATCTCGGCGATAATCTTCCGCGCGTGCGAAAGATACCAATCGTTAGCGTAACCGCCGCAAACGATGCACGCTACAAGGCCGAGAACATGGCCGGGACCCACCGGCGCTTCAGGCCTTCCAAGAATTCCTACGTAGATGACTTCCTCAAGGATCGTTTCAAGCAGGATGACCCCAAGGAAGATGCCCGCGACTCGGTACATTTTTCGATAAGGCAGCCACATGACAGTGAAGAATAGGGCTGACCAATTGAAACCTGTGTCTTTTCCCGGGCCATCCACAGCCCTCCGCCAGTTCTTGAGGTAGTAGTCCGCCCTCGGACCGACAAAGGCCCTAATCTCCTCCTCAGTAGGGTTATTCATGAGCGAGCCTCGATTCCCTTGCTTGGGCGCCGCGTTTTGATTGCCCAGTTGCCAACACGTTTCAATGGCTCATCCGACCCCGCGGTGCTCCAGTGCCTTCGTGATCTTCCGTAACTGTAACATGTACGGGAAGAGAAGGCCGAGGCCCTATTGGCTTTCAAGCGACCCAACCCATGGCCGATCGCTCGATGTCGCTACGAGGCAGCCGGTTCGGGCCTGGAGTGCCGAGGTTCGTAAACGCCGACCTTACCTCCGCTCGGAAGGGTCACCTGCGTGAGCCTGCCCCAGCCCATGTCGCGGATGGGCTCGCATACGACGCCGCGGGCCTCGACGGTAGCTACGAAGACAGCAATGTCCGAGCACATCAGGTAGAGCTCGTGCACGTTGCCCGTGGACGCCGGGTGGACCGCCAACTCTGCCGGCGGCAAGCCGAAGATCAACCAACCATCCCCGACATCGACGTTGGGCAGGCCAAGGACTTCGCGAAAGAATTCGCGGTCCGCCTCGGCGTTGGTGCTGTAGAGGATCGAATGCGCGCCGTTGATCATGGCCACCTCTCCCTCAATTCGGCTGGCCCCGCTTCGCGGGCCGGTAATCGTTCGGGCTCAGAATAGGTCCGCCTCAAGCCGCGCCACCGTCGTCGGTGCCGTTCTTGTGAAGACGTCGTCCGTCGCCGCAGGCACCAGGGCGATATTGTAGATTTCTCGACGATAACACTGCGAGCCTTCCGCGTCCGTGTGCCGGCCGTTCGCGAAGAAGCGAGCCCATTGGTTGCTCGTGAGTTTGGCTACGCCGGAGGATTTCCGAGGGGGCTGGCCCATCTGCGCGGTCCAAGACAACTGAACGTTGAGCACGCCGTCTTCGAGCGTGAGACCGAGATCGCGACAAGACCTCGGTACCTGGTTGGCCGTTTGGTCTTCAACCAGGCGGTGTGAGTAGCCGGCGGCCTCGGAAAACGCGTGGCGCTGGTAAATGTACGCGGCGTCGTGCGAGATGACGGGGAGCGCCTGTGGCAGTGCATTCCGCACTGCCGCTGCAGGAGTTCCGCGCGACTTCTTCGTCCACACTACGCTCAGCTGCTGGACGATCACGACGTTCATCTGCTACCGCCTGCCGGGTTCGACGTGGGTCGGCCGGTGGAACCAGAGCGGCAGTCCTTGGCGGCGTGCTGGAAGAGGGTGTCCAAGAGGGCGGTTGGAAAGACCCGAGCCGCGGTTTCTGGGTGGTCCAAGAGATCACTGCAAGTGCGATATTGGATGACATCGAAGCGAGCGCGGCCCACCGCGGCGACGCGCGCGGCTCCCGACAGGTCCTCGCCGTCCGTCGATCGTGCCTGAACCCAAACGTAGTACTTGGGATTGGCGACTCCCGCCTGCGTCGGTGTGTCACTAAGTAGCGAGACGCTGTCGACCACGACGGCCGAGTCGTCGGTGGTCAGGTACGTCGTGATGTCTCGTCTGAGAAATCGATCAAAATTTCTCTTTGACGGTACATTGGCGGCGATGTGCGACTGCTGGACCGGAGAGCCGGCCAGCCGCGGAGCACAGGCAAGCGCCGTGAGAGTCACGGGGAAGAGCAGGACCGTGACGGCCAGCGAGATCAAGGACTTCTTGGGGAGCGTCATGGTGTTTGGTGGTCTCATTGCCTGCAATTCACGAGGAGTCCGAGTGGGGAGATCAAGGAGCAAGTGGGCGCTCGCTCAGCAGTTGCCACCGGATGGCATAGCCGGGCCCGGCAGGAGGATCAGCGTTGTCGGCGACCGGAACGACCGTCGCCAAGGCGCGATGAGCCAAGGCGGGGTCGATGATTCGACGTGGGGCCAGGATGACCTCCAGTTCGTCCCAGCGGGCGTTGCCGCCCTTGGCGGGATGGTCCTCTGCTGTGGCCAAGCCGGCCCCGAGGGCAGCCTGCCACTGCAGGAGGATCTCGTGCTGCTCGAGCTCGAGATGGAGCGTCTCCTCGTCGACGGCCACGAGAAGATAGTCGGAGTAGCCCCCGAGAGCCGGATCGTAGACGCTCTCGAACCGGTGCGGTTGGCCAAGGAGGTCTGCGATGCCAGAGCGCGGCCCGTCGTGCCAATCGATCTCGACGTACAAGCGGTCACAGGGTTGACTCTCTGCTTCCCTTGGCATGGGGCATAGGGCGTTGGCACCGACGGCGAACCAACCGTTTATTGCCGGCCAGCGTAGCACGCAGGCGTTCATCTCCCCAGGAGCCCCGCGCTGGTCTTTCCGGCCTCCCTCGTGGTCTGATTCCTGAGTTCCCGCTCGGGCTGATGGCCTGGGCGTCCCCACGGAGGCTTCCCCATGCGCTTGTTCGTCTTCGGGCTCGGAGTGGTTTTCGGCTTTTCGGCCCTCGTCGCGACGGCGGACGAGATGCCCAACCTCAACGATCCCCGGGAAACTCATTTCGGCCCGACCGTTCAGCTGACCCACGGCGGCGAGAACGCCGAGGCCTATTGGTCGCCGGACGGCCGCGAGCTCACCTTGCAGACGACCCGGCCTCCCTACGCTTGCGACCAGATCGTGCGGATCTCCTCGACCGCGCCCGGCGAGGCCAGACTGGTGTCCACCGGCAAGGGCCGGACGACCTGCTCGTACTTCACCTATCCCGACGGCGAGCGCATTCTCTACGCCACCACGGAAAAGGGCGGCGACGCCTGCCCGGCGCCGCCGGACCGGTCCATGGGTTACGTCTGGGCGCTCTATCCGGAGTTCGACATCGTCTCCGTGACGCCCGATGGCAAGGACCCGCGCTGGCTGACCTCGACCCCCGGCTACGACGCCGAGGCCACCGCTTGCCCGAAGGACGGGACGCTGGTGTTCACCTCGGTGCGCGACGGCGACATCGATCTTTACACCATGAAGCCCGACGGCTCCGAGGTGAAGCGCATCACCAACGCGCCGGGCTACGATGGCGGGGCCTTCTTCTCGAACGACTGCACCCAGCTGGTGTGGCGCGCTTCGCGCCCCCAGGGCGCCGACCTCGACGAGTACCGGCGCCTGCTGGCCCAAAACCTGGTGCGGCCCTCGAAGCTCGAGATCTGGGTGGCCAACGCCGATGGCAGTGACGCCCGCCAGGTCACCGATCTCGGGGTCGCCTCCTTCGCGCCGTCCTTCTTCCCCTCGGGCAAGCGCCTTCTGTTCTCGACCAACTTCGGGGACCCGAAGGGCCGCGAGTTCGACATCTACGCCATCGACACCGATGGCACGGACCTCGAGCGCATCACCTTCAGCGCGGATTTCGACGGGTTCCCCCTGTTCTCGCCGGACGGCCGGCGGCTGGTCTTCGCCAGCAATCGCCACAACGGCAAGCCGGGGGACACCAATGTGTTCGTCACCGATTGGGTCGGCGGCGAAGCGCCGAACCCCGCGAACCTCGTTCCCCGCGCCGCGGACCGCTACCTGGCCGACGTGGCCTGGCTGGCGGACGACGCCCGCGACGGCCGGGGCCTGGCGACCAAGGGTCTCGACGCCGCACGCGATTGGCTGGCCGAGAGCTTCCGGGCGATCGGTCTCGAGCCGGCCGGCGAGGACGGTTACTTCGATCGCTTCGAGGCGGCGGTGGCCATCGAGTCCGGCGCCGGAACGAGCCTCGTCTTGGACGGCACCGCGGTGGCTGCGGACGCTTTCGTGCCCGCGGGGTTCTCGGGCTCGAGTCACGGCGCCGGCCCGGTGGTCGCGGTGGGCTACGGCATCTTCATGCCTGAGAAGGGCCTCGACGACTACGCCGGGCTCGACGTGGCGGGCAAGGTGGTGGCGGTGCGCCGCTTCGCGCCGGACACGATCACCGACTCGGCCGAGCAGCGCCGGGCAAGCGACCTGCGCCAGAAGGCCTTCACGGCGCGAGAGAAGGGCGCCGTGGCGATGATCGTGGTGGACCGCCCGGCCGAGGGGGTCGAGGAAGCGCCCCTGCCCGGTCTTCACCTCGAAGGAGTGGGCGACGCGGGGATTCCGGTGGTCGTCGCCAAGGGCGCGGTGGCCGGGCTCCTCTTCGACGCCGGGGAGCACCGCGCCGAGGTCCAGGTCGAGCTCCACCGGCGGATGGCACCGGCCGCCAACGTGGCTGGGCGGGTGGTGGCGGGTGCGGCGGACCGGCTCGCCGGGCCGATCGTCATCGGAGCCCACTACGACCACCTCGGGTTCGGTGGCGCCGGCTCCCTGGCGCCCGACTCGAAGGACGTTCACAACGGCGCCGACGACAACGCCTCGGGCACCGCGGCGCTGCTCGAAGTGGCCCGCCAGCTCCAAGCGGCGCGCGGCGAGCTGCGCCGGGACGTCGTCCTGATCGCCTTCTCGGGCGAAGAGTCGGGGCTCCTGGGCTCCACCGCCTTCACCCGCCAGCCGACCGGCGGCGTGCACCTCGACGGCGACGACAAGGTGTTCGCCATGCTGAACATGGACATGGTCGGCCGGCTCCGCGGCAACGGCCTCACGGTGCTCGGGGCGGACTCGGCGGCGGAGTGGCGGGAGATCGTCGAGCCCCTGTGCACGGCGGCCAAGCTCCAGTGCGCCCTCGGTGGCGACGGCTACGGTCCGTCGGATCAGACGCCCTTCTACGCCGCGGGCGTTCCCGTGCTGCACGCGTTCACGGGCACTCACTCGGACTACCACAAGCCCTCGGACGACACCGCCGGCATCAATGCCACGGGCGGCGTGGCGGTGGCCGGCGTGGTGGCCGAGGTGGCCCAGCAACTCGCCGGCCGCGCCGCGCCCCTGACCTACCAAAGCGTGCCCTCGCCCGCGCCGCGGGGCGATCTGCGCTCCTACGGCGCCTCTCTCGGCACCGTGCCGGACTACGCCGGAACGCCGGACGGCCGGCCCGGGCTGCTCCTCGCGGGCGTTCGGCCGGGCAGCGCGGCGGAGAAGGCGGGCATCAAGCGTGGGGACGTGCTGGTCCACCTGGCGGGCCGCGAGGTGCGGGACATTTACGATTTGATGTTCGTACTCCAAAGCTCGAAGCCGGGGGAGACGGTCAAGGCGATCGTCGAGCGGGAAGGCCAGCGGGTCGAGATGCAGGTGACCTTCGAGGCGAGCCGCGGGCGCGGCCGCTGAGCCGGTCCCCGTGAGCTTCCACGGCCACCTCTGGACCCTCGGGCCCCGCCTCCGGGCGCGGTTGCGGCCCCTGGCGCCTCCCGCGGGCACCGTGGACTGGTCGATCACCGTAGTCGACCCGGTCGCCGGCCCCCTGCGGCTCACGGGGCGCTGGCACCATCCAGCCGAAGCCACCGAGCTGGTGCTCCTGGTCCACGGCCTGGGCGGTTCCGCCGAGTCACCCTACATGATCCGGGGAGCGCGGGCCGCCGCGGTGGCGGGCATGGCTTCCCTGCGGCTCAACCTGCGCGGCGCGGACCTGTTGGGCGAGGACTTCTACCACGCGGCCCTGACCGCGGACCTCGTCGCCGCCTTGGCCGATCCGACCCTGGCGGGTTACGACAGCCTCTACGTGCTGGGCTTTTCCTTGGGCGGCCACCTCGCCCTGCGCCTCGCCACCGAGGGGCCGGACCCGCGGATCCGCGCCCTCGCCGCGGTCTGTTCGCCGCTCGATCTGGCCGCTACCCAGCCCGTGCTCGACGGCCCCGGCGCGGCTTTCTACCGCCGCTATCTGCTCGAAAACCTGATGCGCTCCTACGCCGCGCTGGCGGCCCGCAAGCCCGTGCCGGTCCCGTTGGAGGAGGCGCGGAAGATCCGGACGTTTCTCGAGTTCGACACCCGCATCGTGGCCCCGCGCCACGGTTTTCTCGACGCGCCGGACTACTACCGTCGGGCCTCCGTGGGCTCGCGCCTGCTGCTGCTCGGCCGGCCGGCTCTGCTGGTCGTTACGCGCGAGGACCCGATGGTCGCCGCCCACACCGTGGCGCCGAGCCTCGAGCGGGCGGCGTCCCCGCTCGAGGTGCGCTGGAGCGATCGTGGCGGCCACGTGGGATTTCCGCGGGATCTCGACCTCGGCCTCCCCGGCCCCAAGGGCCTCGAAGGCCAGGTCCTCGGCTGGTTGGTGCGTCAGTAGGGGGGGAGGCCTCACCCCCCGGCCCCCTCTCCCCACCGCCCTCGAACCCGCCCCCGGGAGAGGGGGAGGAAGACCAGGAGGGACGCCTAACTCGCCCTCCTAGAGGCCCACCCGCGCGCACAGCTCCGCGAACCGCGCCGAGCCTTGGAGCGGATCGTAGACGGGCCAGATCTTCAGGAACGCGACGAAGTGGGAGCCTTCCTCGAAGGCCTGCTCGAGGCGGTCGAGGGCGTCGGCGTGGCGGCCGAGGGCGAGCAGTACGAGGGCGGCGTAGTTGGCCTGGACGTGCTGGCTCCGGGCGCGATCGTCGAGCGCGGCGAGTACCTGCTCGGCGCCCGCGGGGTCGCCCGCGAGGGCGCGGGCTCGCCCCAGGGTGGCGAGGGCGAAGGAACTCGACGACAGCGCCACGGCGCGCTCCGCGGCGGCCACGGCCTCGGCCATCTCGCCGCGTTCGCACAGGGCGAGGGAGGCGCCGAGGTGGGCGTAGGAGAAGCCCGCGTCGAGCTCGAGGGTGCGGGCGAACTGGACCAGGGCCTGGTCGGGCCGGCGGGCGAAATAGTGCACGAAGCCGAGGTCGGCGTTGATCACCAGCGACAGTGGATCGAGCTCCTGGCCGCGCGTGGCGTGGGTGAGGGCCTCCGCGTGGCGACCGCGGGCCGCCAGGAAGAAGGAGTACCAGTGGTGCGCCGTGGCATAGCTCGGGTTGGCTCCGAGGGCGCGCAGGAACGAGTGCTCGGCCAGGTCCCAGTGCCGGTCGTAGAAGAAGCGGGTGTAGGCGAGGGAAGTGTGGGCCTCGGCCAGCTCGTCGTCGAGCTCGAGGGCCCGGTGGGCCGCTTCCTGGGCCTTGGGGAAGGCCTCGCGTGGGGGGGCGCTGCCGTAGAGCGGCAGCAGCACGAAGCAATCGGCCAGCCCGGCGTAGGCGTGGGCGTAGAGCGGGTCGCTGTCGAGGGCCTGGCGGAAGCAGGCGATCGCCTTGTGGAGGCTCTCCTCGGTGCGCCGATCCCAGAAGAAGCGGCCACGGACGTAGGCCTGGTAGGCCTCTGTGCTCACCGTCGCCCGGCGGCTGAGCCCGCGCCGCTCGGGGGCCGTCAGCTCGAGCTGGAGGGCGTCGGCCACACGCTCGGAAAGGGTGTCCTGGAGGGTGAAGATGTCGGTGGCGCCGGTGTCGAGCTTGTCGGACCAGATCACCCCGCCGTCCGCAACGGTCACCAGGCGCACGGTCGTGCGCACCCGGGTCGCGGCGCGCTGCACCGTGCCCTCGAGCACCGCGTCGACGGCCAATTCCCTGCCCACCACCAGCGGGTCCGGGGTCTGGCCGACGTAGCGCAGCACGGCGCTCGTGGCGCGCACGGTCAGGCTGCGCACGTGGGTCAGGCGGGTGATCACCGCGTCGGCCATGCCCAGGCCCAGAAAGTCCTTGTCGGCGTCGTTGCCCAGGGCCGCGAAGGGCAGCACGGCGATCGTGCGCGGCGCCGAGCGGGGTGAGCGGTCGCCGGCGGTCGGGAGGGCCACCGCCTGGGTGGTGGCGGCCGAGACCACCGGCGCGGCGAACCGGTAGCCGCGCCGCGGCACGGTCTGGATGAAGAGCGAGTCGTCGGAGCCTTCGCCGAGGGCCTTCCTGAGGGTGTAGACGTTCTGGGTGAGCGTCGCCTCCTCGATGAAGACGCCCGGCCAGACCGAGTCGAGAAGCTCTTCCTTGGTCACCACCCGGCCGTGGTGCTCGACCAGCATCAGCAGGGTATCGAAGGCCTTGGGCGTCAGCGCCACCGCGTCGCCACGATCGCGAGTGAGCAGCCGATTGCCCGCGTCCAGCCGGAAGGGTCCGAATTCGTAGACGGCTCGGCTCGAGCTCACCCGCTCCCCTTTGAGAAAGTTTTGAGGTTCCTTTGAGCGCCCGTTTGAAGACCCCGCCGGGGCCCCCGGCTTACCTTGGAGCGGTCGAGGGATCGAGGTTCGGTGACGCGCCGGATCGGCCCGAAGTCTAGCAGAGCCCGTGGGCTCGGCAGCCCGGCCCCCCCCTCATACCAAGGAGAGATGATCATGACCCGCAAAGCCTCCTCCGCCCTCGTTTGGGGTGCGGTCCTCGCCCTGGCCGCCCCCGCGGCCTTCGCATCCAGCCACCGCGAAGCTCCGGGCATCCTCCGTTCGCCTCAGGTGGACGGCACGGATTTCTACATGTTCCGATCCTACGAGGCGGGCCGGGCCGGCTTCGTGACCCTGATCGCCGACTACAACCCGCTCCAGGACCCCTACGGCGGCCCCAACTACTTCCCCTTGGACCCCGACGCCTTCTACGACATCCACATCGACAACGACGGCGACGCGGTGGAGGACCTGACGTTCCGGTTCCGCTTCCGCAATCCGTCGCCTGGAATCGCCTTGCCGGTGGGCGGCAAGAACATCGGCGTGTCGCTGTTGAACCTCGGGCCCTTCGGCGCCGGCTTCGGCGCGGGCCTCGTCAACCAGCAGCGCAGCTTCACCCTGCGGGTGGTCGAAGGGCCGGTCTCCGGCCCGACCCGGACCCAATTCGCGACCTTCGCCAACAGCAGCGCGACCCGCTTCGGCGTCCCCTTCGACAACATCGGCACCAAGTCGATTCCGGACTACGCGAGCTACGCCTCGGCCTTCATTCACGATGTCGACTTCCCGGATTGCGGCACCGGCCGGGTGTTCGTGGGCCAGCGCAAGGAGCCCTTCGCGGTCAACCTCGGGGAGGTCTTCGACCTGGTCAACCTGAATCCGGTCGGCCCGCGGGATGGCAAGCCGAACCAGATCGACGACGCCAACATCACCAGTCTGATCCTCGAGGTGCCCATCTCCTGCCTGACGGGTGGCAACGGCAGCGGTGTCATCGGCGGCTGGACCACGGCCTGGCTGCCGCGGGTGCGCACCTTGACCGAGACCCCGACCTACGAGCAGCCGGACCTCCAGAGCGGCGACTACGTTCAGGTTTCTCGTCTCGGTCACCCGCTGATCAACGAAGTGATCATCGGCCTCAAGGACAAAAACCGGTTCAACGCCTCGCGCCCGAAGGACGATCCCCAGTTCCTCGACTACGTCACCAACCCGTGGCTGCCCGAGGCCCTCGAAATCCTGTTCGGGGTCCAGGCGCCCAACAACTTCCCCCGCCAGGATCTGGTCGCGGTCTTCCTGACCGGCGTGCCGGGGCTCAACCAGGACGGCTCGGTGGGCGAGGTCCTGCGCCTCAACACGTCGATCAACCCGGTGCCCGCCGGCCAGCAGAACAACCTCGGCGTCTTCGGCGGCGACAACGCCGGCTTCCCCAACGGCCGCCGGCCCGGCGACGACGTGGTCGACATCGAGCTGCGCGGGGCCATGGGGGCCGTCTGTCACGCCTTCCCGGGCGCCTTCTGCAACCCGGCGGACGCGCCCTCCGGTACGCTTCCCTACACCGATGGCACGCTCCAGGACGCCAGCCAGTTCGACTCGAGCTTCCCTTACCTGCGCCATCCGCTGGCCGGGTCGCCCTCGAACTGAGGACGCCCGCGGGCGGGAGGACGGTGCAAGGGGATGTCGTCCTCCCGCCTTTTTTTCAACCTTCCGAGGTGACCGACCATGATCGCCCGCCGCGCCGCCGCTGTCGTCGCTGGAGCTGCCCTTTGGGCCGGCCCCGTCCTCGCCCATGACCTTTGGATCTCCCCGTCGACCTTCCGGCCGGTCCCGGGGGAGGTGGTCCGCGTCCAGCTGCTGGTCGGAGACCAGCCGGCCAGCGCCGAGCCCGTGATTCGGGATCCGGCGCGCCTTCTCCGGCTCTCCGCGTTCGAGGCAGCCGGCGCCGAGACGCCCGTTCCAGGTTTCGACGGCCAGTACCCGGCGGGGCTGTGGAAGCCCACCGCCGCCGGCCCCGCGATCTTGATCTATGAGAGTTCGCCGCGGCCGATCGAGCTGCCCGCGGAACGCTTCGACCACTACCTGGCGGAGGAGGGGCTCGAGCCGATCGCGGCCGAGCGCGCACGGCGCGGCGAAAGCGCGACCGCGGGGCGAGAGCTCTACTCCCGTTCGGTCAAGGCGCTGGTGCAAGTGGGGGAGGGGCCGCTGCGCGACCGCGTCGTGGGCCTGCCCCTCGAATTCGTGCTCGACGAGGTCCCGGCGGGCAAGGCATCCGCGCGCCTGCTGTGGCGCGGCCGACCCGCACCAGGAGCTCTGGTCGAAGCCGTGGCGCTCGACGGCGAGCCCACGAGGCTCGCGACTCGGAGCGATCGCGAGGGCCGGGTTTCCTTCGCCCTGCCGCGCGGCGGCCGCTGGCTGCTGGCCACGGTCCACATGGAGCGCCTCGAGCCTGGTCAGAACGCCGAGTGGCGCTCGACCTGGACCTCCCTGGCCTTCGAGCTGCCCACACCTCACCAGTGAAGCGTGGGTTTGGGACGCGGGGTCGACTCGTCGTGGCGATCCCTCGACCAGTCCACAAATCGCCGATATGCTTATGGGGCATTGCCCTCGAAGGGCCACCACCAGGAGACCCCGATGCCCTATCTGTCTCGCACCTGCGCACTGTTTATAGTGGTTTTCGCGGCTCCTCTCGGCGCGCAGACGGTGCCTTGTCCCGAAGTGGGCCTCGAGCCGCGGGCCTTCCGATCGGCGGGTCGGTGGGCATCGTTCTCTGCCCTGGAACCACCTACGACGTGGATTTCCGATGGCACGATCACGGGGACCCATCCACTCACCGATTTGTGCGGCGCTTCCTGCCAGGAGCCAGCCTCCGCGCCGTCTCGGCTGGGGGCCGGTTTTCTCTTCGGCACGCCGGAGGGGCTGTGGTTCTCCGAGGGAACCGCGGAAGGGACGCGGTTCTTGCGTCCGTGGCCGGCCAACGGATTCGCCGTGACGCAAGGCGAGCCCTTGGCCGCGGAGGCCGACCAGCGGGTCTTCCTGCAGGTCTTCGACGAGCTTTGGGTCTCTGACGGCACGCCGGGCGGCACGACCTCGGTGTTCCGCGCAGCCGTTGGCGCGACCGGGTCTCCCGTGCCGGGAGCCCATCTCCGCTTGGCGGCCGGTCCGGCCGGTCCCGAGGCCTTCTTCACCGCGGAAGCGGCTGCGGGTGGGCCGGCCGGGTGGTGGGTGTGGCGCACGCGCGGGTTTGGGCCGCCCGAGGCCTCGGGGCCGGAAGTCTCGAGTTTCGCGCCCTTCGGTCTGGCTGCGACGGCCGCTCGCGCCTTCTATTTTCACGGCACGCCGTTGACCGCCGGCGGAGTCGAAGCTTGGAGCACGGATGGAACTTCTGGTGGGGCTCATCGGCTGGGCACCACCGGTGGAGCCACTCCCATTGGTGTCTTGGCCGGTGCCAGCCTGGCCTACTTCTTCACGGCGCCCTCTCGCTTTTTTGAAATTCGGCGGACGGACGGCGAGCCGGGTTCGCTCACGCTGGTTAGCGGCGCGGAGAGTTTCCACGTGCTTTCAATCGGCCGGGCAGGTCACGGCCACCTATCCGATCTGCTGCTCTATCGGCAGGGTGCGCCTTATCAAGTACCTCGCGAAAGAGATTCGCTGGCGGCCATCGACGCCCTCGGTTATCGAAATCTGGGCCAAAGCCTGGGGGCGCCGGGCGAGCCGGTATTGCCGCATGAGGGCGTCGTTCTGTTTGCCGGTCTCGACTCCGACCATGGAGTCGAGCCTTGGGCGACCGATGGCACCGCGGAGGGAACACTTCGCGTTGCCGATGTCTGTCCGGGGGTCTGTTCCTCGGAGCCGCGTCCGGTCGCCTCGGTCGAGGGTCGGGCCTTCTGGCTCGCGCGCTCGGGTGGCACGGGAGGCGATGGCGAATTGTGGGTCCAGGACTCCCCCGCGGGCGGCTTCCGGCGGCTGACTCCCCCGGGGGTGGCAGCCGGTCCGGCCGCGGGTTCCTCACCCGAAGGCCTTGGAGCCCGCGCCGGGAGCTCCGTGCTGTTCGCGGCGGGCCGTGGCCGAGAGTCCGAGCTCTGGGTTTCGGACGGCACGAGCGAAGGGACTCGACAGCTGCTGGACTCGACGCCCGGCGACCCGTCGCCTCCTGCCGGTCCTTGGCTGGAAGGCCCGGGGATGCCAGGGTTCCGAGTCAAAGTCCTGATCGAAAACCAACCCGGCACCTGCCGCGCGACGGCGGTCGAGCCCACGTGCCTGGCGGAGACGGTTTGTTTGAGCGGCGCCCTCCCGGGCCGCGCCGAGGTGTTTCTGCGCGTCGTGGGGCCCAAGCCCAACGGCTTCCTCTGGCCGACGATCTTCCGGGCGACGACCTCCACGGTTCACGTCTGGATCGAGCAGATCGCGACGGGGGTCCTCCGCTACTACGAGCTGGCGGGAGCCGCCCCAGGCCGCGACGAGCTCGATGGGTTGTTCGATCGCCTCGGCTTCGAGCCGTGATGGCCCGAACAGGAGGTCTGGCCACGGGTCGGCCCCGCGGCCGCACTCTTCCAAGTAGAATCTCCCGCGGTCTTTCCCCATGAACTCCCTCACCCCCGAGCTCATCTCCCGCATCCTCGTTCGGCAGGGTCACGTCAGTGCCGAGCAGGCGGAGCTGATCGTCAAGGAAGCGCGCTCGGTGCCGCAGCGGGTCCGCTCCAGCCAGGCCTACGAGCAGCGGGCGTTCGGCTACGAAGTGGTGACCGGGTTGCAGCTGGCGGATGCGAAGTCTCCGTCCGACCAGGTGGGAGACAACCTCATCGGCCAGGCGATCGCCCGGGAAGCACGGCTGCCGTTCGTGCGGATCGACGTGTTGTCGCTCGATGCGGACCTGATCGAGTCGCGCATGTCGCGGCCCTTCGCGCGGCGCCACCGCATGCTGCCGTTGGCCATGCAGGGCGGGAAGTTGCGCGTGGCCTGCGCCAATCCGTTCGACCTCGAGGCGATCGACTCCTTCAAGCGCCTGGCCGGCCGGGACATCGAGCTGGTGGTAGCCACCGAGCCCGACATCCTGCGCGCGATCACGGACTTTTACGGCCTGCGCCACTCGGTCAACCGCGCCGAGCACGACTTGCAGACCGGCGTCGACCTGGGAAATCTCGAGCAGCTCGTTCGCATGAAGAGCGAGAGCGAGATCGAGTCCTCGGACCAGCACGTCGTCAACGCGGTCGAGTTCATGCTCCAGCACGCCTTCGAGAACCGGGCGTCGGACATCCACATCGAGCCCAAGCGTGAGAAGAGCCTGATCCGCTTCCGCATCGACGGCGTTCTGCACGACATTCAGACCATGCCGGCCATCGTCCACAAGGCCGTCATCTCGCGCATCAAGACCATGTCCCGGCTCGACATCGCCGAGAAGCGCCGCCCCCAGGACGGCCGGGTCAAGACCACCCGCGCCGGCCGCGAGGTCGAGCTGCGCGTGTCGACCCTGCCGGTGGCCTTCGGCGAGAAGGTCGTGATGCGCATTTTCGATCCCCAGGTGCTGCTCCAGGACCTCTCGGGCCTGGGCTTCTACCCGGAAGAGCTGGCCGTCTTCAACGACTTCATCACCCGGCCCCACGGCATCGTGCTCCTGACCGGACCCACCGGCTCGGGCAAGACCACCACGCTGTACTCGGCGCTCAAGACCATCGCCGTGCGCGAGGTCAACGTGACCACGATCGAAGACCCGATCGAGATGGTCCACGAGGACTTCAACCAGGTCGCCGTGCAGACCAAGGTCGGCATCACCTTCGCGGCGGCCCTGCGCCACATCCTGCGCCAGGACCCGGACGTCATCATGGTCGGCGAGATCCGCGACGCGGAGACCGCCCAGTACGCCATCCAGGCCGCGCTGACCGGCCACCTCGTTTTCTCGACCCTGCACACCAACGACGCCGCCTCGTCGATCAGCCGCCTGGTCGACCTCGGCATCGAGCGCTTCCTGATCAGCTCCACCCTGACCGGCGCCATGGCCCAGCGCCTGGTGCGCCGCATCTGCGTCCACTGCTCGACCGAGCGCACCCTGACCGCGGACGAGGTGCGCACCCTGCGCCTGTCCGTGCCGGACACCAAGAAGGTCAAAGTGCGCGAGGGCGCCGGCTGCGTCGAATGCCGCGGCACCGGCTACCTCGGCCGCTCCGGCATCTTCGAAATCCTGGCCATCGACGACGCCATCAAACACCTCGTCATCGGCGGCTCCGACGCGCCCGAGATCAAGCGCGAGGCGATCAAGAACGGCATGCGCACCCTGCGCCAGTCGGCCTTGAGGAAGCTGGCCGAGGGAGTGACGAGCTTCGAGGAGGTGGTGCGGGTTACGGGGTTGCTGTAGCCGTGCCCGGCCGTGAGCTCCGCGCTCTCACCCGTCGATCCTTGAACGGGGTTCTTCTTGATCGAGACCGCCTTTCCGCAACACCATCTCTAGCGGAGGACAACCGATGGTCCTGCCTCGTCCGAGCATTCTGGGTGCACTCTTGCTGGTCGGGGTTTCGAGCGCTTTCGCCGAGCTGCCGGTGCCGCGGCTCGTGGCGGACCTCGCCGATACCGTTCCGACTTTTCCGGGCCAGCAGTTCCTCGGTGGCCTTCCGACCCGGGAAGGTCTGGTCTTCGCGGTCTCGCGCCTGGACTCCGGGCTCGAGATCTGGGGAACTCCGAAGGCTTTCGAGCCGGCTCGTTTGCTGCTCGATGTGTGTCCGCTGCCGAATACCGTCAACCCGACGCCGCTGCTGATCGCGCGCGATGGGCTCGTCTATTTCCGGGCCGGTTGCGGCGGCAGCTCGACCTTGTGGGTTTCGGACGGTTCGCCGGCCGGTACCCGTCTGCTCGATTCGAGCTTCGAACCCGATGCGCGAGGAGCCGTCGCGGGCTTGGTTCCGGAGTCGAACGAGATTCTGTTGTTCGGTTCCCGCGCCGAGATTTCCGGCCTGTGGGCCTTCGCCGATCCAACGACCGAACCGGTGAAGGTCGCCGGCCTGAGTTCCTTCACGAGCGATGGTCCGGCTCGGGGCCCGGAGTGGGCGCCGTCGCCCGCCGGGGTCGTGTTCGCCGCCACGGGGGAAGGCGGCCGTGCCGCCCTGTGGGTCAGCGATGGCACGGCCTCGGGGACCCGCCGCCTGGCGCAAACCGAGGCGTTCGCCCGCAGCTCGCTCGCGCCGACGTTCTTCGCCCTCGGTGGACGAGTCGTCGCGACGGCCCGGAACGAGGTGTGGGCCACCGATGGCAGTCCCGCGGGGACGTTTCGTTTGGCTGGCGGCACCAGCGAGCTTCCTGGGGCGATCCTCCCGGGTACGACGCTGGCGTTCTTTTCCGTGATCGAGTCGGGCAGCGAGCCCGACTGTTGGGTCACCGATGGCAGCCGCGCGGGGACTCGGCGGACAGGAAGTTGTGCCACGGCCGTCTGGCGGGATCGTGGCTACTTCGAGCAGGACGGCCAGTTGTGGAGCTTCGGGGCCGCGGACTCGAGCCCGACTCCAGTCTCCGGCCTGCCTCCGGGGCGCTGGCGCCCGCTCGCCGGCAGCTCCCGGTTCGGGCTCGTGCTCGAGCGCCAACCGGACTCGCTGCCGGCCGAGTTGTGGCTGTTGGCCGAGCCGGGCGCGACTGCGAAGCGGGTCTTCGTGGCCGGGAGTGACCAGCTGGCCGCCTTTTTCGGTGAAGAGGGCGGGAACCTCTTCTTCGCGGACCGCGTGGCCGAAGAGGGCGGCGACGAGGTGTTGCGCCTCTGGCGCTCGAACGGGACGATCGGCGGTACCACCGAGCTCGTGAGGGGCACGTATCCCTACGATGCGTCGACGTCGAGCGTGGCCGGCTTCAGCCTCTTCGCGAGCGGTGCGTGGTGGGTGAGCGTGGGCGCCGGCTCGACCGTCTACCGCTTCGACGACGACGCGACGGTCGTCGCGAGGATTCCGGCAGCGAATCGCAGTTCGTTACCGAGGACCCTTCAGGCTCAGGGAGGTGCCCTGTACGCGGTTACCCTGCACAACGGGTCGAGCACCTCGGCGCTTCATCGAATCGAGGAAGGCAGCGCGAGCCGACTTCTCGGTACCGGCTTCAGCTCCTACCGGGCCTTCGACCAAGGCGTCGCCTACTGGACGGACTCGGGGAACTTCGATCTCTGGTGGCTGGACGAAAGCGGGAGCCACTCGCTCTACCGCACGCGGGCAGAGTCCTACGAATTCACCTTTCGGCCGCCGGAGTTGGTGGAGTCGTCCATGGGGCCGCTGTTTGCGGACAGCGATGGCGTGTTCCGTCTCGACCCCGAGACGGCGCGGGTCGAAACGGTGAAGCTGCTGCCTTTGGGATCGTCCAACGTGTCGCCGTACTTCGCTCGCCGCGGAACCGAGCTGTTCTTTTTCCACCAGCTGGGCGATCTGTTCAACGAAGGGGAGCTCTGGCGGACCGACGGCACCGCCGAGGGGACCGTTCGGAAAGCTGAAGTCGCGGGTCTCTTTCTCGCGGCGACGCCGGATCGGCTCTTCTGGTTCGGCGACGACGGCCGACTCTGGACGCTCCCCGAGGGCGGGGAGGCCCGGCGACTCGAGGCCGGTCCGCTCCCTCGACGCTTCACTCGACTGCAGCCTCTGGGCAACCGGGTCTGTCTGCCGTTCAGTCGCGAGGTCTGGGTGAGCGATGGAACGGAAGCCGGCACCCGCAAGCTGAAGGACCGAGCCCCAACCTGGCGCAGCGAGGCGCGGACCACCTCTCTGCGGGGCCAAAGCTTCGCCGACCGCTGTTTCTTCGTTTCCGACGACCCCGACACCGGCCACGAGCTGTGGTCGACGGACGGCACGGTGGCGGGCACCCGGATCGTCGCGGACCTGTTCCCGGGACCGGCCAGCTCGTTCCCGGACGGCCTGACGGTGATCGGCGACCGGCTGTTGTTCCGGGCCTCGGACGGTGTTCACGGCACCGAGCTGTGGTCGACGGACGGCACCGCGGCGGGCACCCTCCGGTTGACGGACCTCGCTCCCGGCCGGGCGTCCGCGGACCCGTCGGAGTTCACGGTCTGGGGGCAGGAGCTGGCGTTCGTGGCCACCGACGCCGGGGAAATCGGTCGAGAGGTCTGGGCTCTGCCGCTTTCCGCCTTGGCTGCCGGGGAGCCGGCCCAGCCGCCGGCTCCGGGAGGGGCGTGGCTGACCTCGGCGGAAGTTCCGGGCTTCCGCTTCAAGGTGCGGGTCGCGAGCACCACCGAAGGGCGTCTCGAGCCGACGTGTCTGCCGGAAACCGCGTGCGTGTCGGGCGCCCTGCCGGGCCGGCCCGAGGTGTTCCTGCGCGTCGTCGGTCCCAAGCCGAACGGTTTCCTGTGGCCGACGCTGGTCAAGTTCTCGACCTCCGAGGTCGAGGTGTGGATCGAGCAGATCGGGCTCGGCACCCTGCGCTACTACCGGCTGGCCGGCGCGCGACCAGGATTCGACGAGCTGCCCGCCCTGTTCGATCGCGAGGGCTTCTGGCCGCCGCCGGGCGGCGCCCCCGCGTCGAGTTTCGAGCGGGGCGGAGCGGAGCCGCCGCCCCCTGGGCAGTGGGTAACGCCGCCGGCCATCCCCGGCTTCCGTTTCGCGGTCACTCTCGGCGGCGCGCCGACCCGCCAGGAGTCCGACTGCTTGGCTGAGACCCTCTGCGTTTCCGGCGCCGTCCCTGGCCGCTCCGAGGTCTTCGTGCGGGTGGTCGGCCCCAAGCCCAACGGTCTCCTGTGGCCGACCCTGGCGCGGTTCACGACCTCGGAGGTGGAGGTCTGGATCGAGCAAATAGCCACGGGGACGCGCAAGCTCTACCGCCTCGAAGCCGCCGGCCCGGGCTGGGACGTGTTGACCGGTCTGTTCGATCGCGAGGGATTCGAGCCATGAAGATCGCCAAGTGCCTGGTTCTGTTCGGCCTGCTGACCTTACTGGCCGGGACCGCGAACGCCCAGCCGCAGGTGGTGGATTTGTTGGCGGGTTCCGAGCCGCGGTTCGGAGCTGGCGAATGGCTCGAAGTCAACGGGAGGGTGTTGTATTCGACGCAGGACTTTCGCGGTACCGGGCCGGAGCTCTACCACCTCGATCTCGAGGCGGAGCGAGTCGAGAGACTGGCGAGCTTTTGTCCGCGCCAAGGTAACCAGGAGACCGAGATCATCTGGCAGGGGCCCACGAGGGCTGTTCTGATCGCCAGGTGCAAGGAAACCTCCGGAACCGAGAGGCGAACTTGGACGACGGATGGAACCCGCGCTGGAACCCGGGAGTTTTTTTCTCCTCGGAGCCTGCGACGGGTGGGTCAGGTCGCCGAGGACCGCATTCTCGTCACGATGAACGCTCTAGATTCGACCACTCCCGAGTTGTGGAGCACCGATGGATCGCCTGAAGGCAGTCTGAAGATCTTCGAGGGGCTGCTGATTGGGACGATCGCCGATCCACCCCAGCAGGGAGAGCGGATACTGCCGTGGACCGTGTTCGGTGCCAACCATCCGGAGCTCGGATCGGGCCTGTGGTTTTCGGACGGAACCCGGGAGGGCACCCGTTTCGTTCCGATACCTACGCCGGGGAGTTCGACTCTCGGTGTCGTCCAGATCGGGAGGGTGGCAGATCGGTATTGGTTCACCAGCAATACTCCCGGTACGGTGGGACTCTGGACGACCGACGGGACCGTTGCCGGCAGCCGGCGAGTGATCGAAGGCCTCTCGGACGGGCCGCTCTTCGAGCACTCGGTGCGCTTCGCAGTGGGCGACCAGAAGACGTACTTTCGGCTCCCGAACCGGTATCAGTTCTCCTCCCAGGACGATCTGTGGGGCACGGACGGGACCGTCGCCGGTACGTCGCGCCTCACTCGGCTGGTGGACTTGCCGGAGAAGACCACCTTCAGGGCCTTGGAAGTATGGGGCGATCGCGCCCACTTTCTACTCGATCCCGAAAGATCGGCGTCGGTCTTTTGGACCAGTGATGGCACTCTGAGCGGCACCAGTCCGACTCCTGGCCTCGGACCGGGAGGTGTCGACTTGCAGCCTGCCCAGCTGCAGAAGACCCGATTCGGGATTCTGTTCGTGGCCGCAGACTTGGAAGACCACCCGGCGCTCTGGATCGTCGACGACGCCAGCCCCTTGCCGCGCAAAGTCTTCGACGCCGAGTTCCGGCTCGAGGCCGGTGGATCGAGCACGATGCAGGTCATCACGACGAATCCCGGCTTCACAGGTGCCCCCTACGAGTTGTGGAGTACCAACGGTTCTCGCGGCGGTACCCGCGAATTTCACGCCTTTCGGAAAGACGAGGCTTACTCGTTGTCGGTCTTCGTCGCTTCCGACGGGAAGATTCTGTGGCGCGCCCAGGACGGCGACCAACGGAGCAGGTTCTGGGTCAGCGACGGCACTCTCGCGGGTACCGCGAGCCTCTCCTACCAGGACTTCGGGGCCCCTTGGAGCTCTCGGCCCCGAGAGCTCCACAGGGTCGGTGAAATCGTCACTTTGATCTACCAAGAACCTGGTTTCGATGACGAGCTCGAAAGTGAGATTGTCATCGATCGCCTGGTCGGTTCCGATGGCACACCGGCCGGAACTCGACCCTTCGTCTACTTTCCTCCGGGGCTTCCTTCCGAGCCTCGCTTCTTCTCCAATCCAACCCCGATCGGCGGTAATCGCTTGTTCTTCGAGGTCGAAGATCCGTTCCAGCAGATTCCAGAGCTTCGCGGCTTGTGGGTCGCCGATGGCCGAGACGGCGGAACCCTGAAACTGCCGAATGTCGACCCCGAAGGACACGGCAGCTACGACAATCTGTCCGCGCTTCCGGACGGAGCACTCGCCATCGCTTTCCGAGACCGCGACAGGTGGCTGTTTCGTCTTTACGCCGACGGGCGCGAGCCCCTCGAGCTGGCACCGGGAAAGAGCTTTGGCTCGTTCCAGTTTTTCCTAGTGGGAGAACACATCCATCTGTCGAGCGGCTTTTCCATGTGGCGCACGGATGGCACGGTGGAAGGGACGAGGCAGGCCTTCGAGCAGCAGCCCCGGTGGCTCTTGTCGCGAGGCCCCGAGCTGATCTTTCGCGATTTCGATCTGGAGCTGTGGAGTTACGACGGGGTCCGCCCGCCGGAGCGCTCGAGCTTGGCTCTAGGAGAGATTCTGGGGAACGGCGCCGTGGCCGTGGGGACCAAGGTGTTCGGAATCAAAGTCGGAGAGCTTCTGGTCTTCGACGGAAACACGACTCGATCCCTGCGAAACTTTCAGAACATCCAGACGAGAGTGCCTTTCGAAGGCGGCCTTGCCTTCGTCGCGAGCGAGGACCGGAGCGACGCTGAGCTCTGGTTCTCCGACGGTTCGACTGCCGGAACGCGCCGGATCGCGGACCTTTGGCCCGGTCCGCTCGGCTCGTACCCGGGAGACCTGCAGGTCGTCGGCGACCGTCTGTTCTTCACCGCCCACGACGGCAGCCACGGCCGCGAGCTGTGGTCGACGGACGGCACCGAGAGCGGGACTCTGATGTACGACGTCAACCCGGGTGTCGGCTCGTCGGTGCCGGCGGAGCTCACGGTGGCGGGCGGGAAGCTGTTCTTCTCGGCCTACGACGACACCCACGGGCGCGAGCTGTGGTCGCTCGATCTCGGGGACGATTTCGCTCCGCCACCGCCGTCGGGCACCTGGCTCTCGTCCCCCGCGATCCCCGGTTTCCGCTTCCAGGTGCGCATCGCGGAGGGCACGACCGGCCGGCTCGAGCCGACCTGCCTGCAGGAGACCGCCTGCATCTCGGGCGCCGTGGCGGGTCGCCCGGAGGTGTTCCTGCGGGTCGTGGGCCCACGGGGCAACGGATTCCTGTGGCCCACGCTGGTCAAGTTCAACACCTCCGAGGTGGAGATCTGGCTCGAGCAGACCGCGACCGGAGCCGTGAAGTACTACTCGCTGGCGGGCGCTCGACCGGGCGTCGACGAGCTTCCCGCGCGCTTCGACCGCCTGGGCTTCCGCCCGCCGTCGGCCGCCGGGCCGGCGCTCGTGGCGGTGCCGGCGCTCGCGGGCGGCCCCGACTTCTCGGCCCTTCCCGACGCCGGGCCGCCGCCTCCCGCGGGCACGTCCTTCTTCGAGTCGCCGGCTCTGCCCGGCTTCCGGGTGGCGGTGCGCATCACCGCCGGAGCCTCGGTGCCGCCCGTCCGGCGTGAGACCTCGTGCATCGCGGAGACGCTGTGCCTCTCGGGTGCCGTGCCCGGCCGATCGGAGGTCTTCGTGCGCGTCGTCGGCCCCAAGCCCAACGGATTCCTGTGGCCCACCCTGGCGAGATTCACGAGCTCCCAGGTCGAAGTTTGGATCGAGCAGAAGGCGACCGGCGCTCGCCAGTACTACCTCCTGCCCGGGGCCTCGGCGGACTCGGACGATCTGACCGGACTCTTCGATCGCGAGGGGTTCGAGCCCTGAGACCTCGATCAGCCTAGGGGCAGGCCTCTGTTCCTGCCCCTCTTTTCCCGTCAGCATCCTTGCGGTGCGGAGTCCTACGGGCAGACCCCTCCCGTCAGCGCTTGGTAGAGCAGCACTCGGCTCGGATCGCTCCAGAAGTTCTTGTAGGTGATGAAGGCGTTCGGCATGAACTTCGGCTCATCGCACACGGCGTACTCCGTGATGGCGAAGGTGGCCGAGTCCTCGAGCGTGATCGAGCCGACGTCGCGGGCCACGTGACAGGTGCGGCACGTCTTGCCGTGGACCTCCTGGTATCCGGCCTCCTGACCGACCCAGCCGGCGGGCACCGCGGGCTCGATTGGGAGGATGCCGAAGTTGTTTCCCGGGTACCAGTTGGTGATCAACGAGCGGATCGGGCTCGGGTTCGGTGCGATGTCGCGGACGAGCTCGTTGAGTGTGCCGAAGGCGGCCGTGTCGAGACCCGCGGGCGCCGCCTGGCCGTAGTCCCAGACGCCGGCGCCGGGGTAGCGGAAGGACGGCAGGTCGAACTCGCGGAAGCGGGCGTTGTGGGCCTTGTTGCCGACCAGCGTCGGGCTGCCGCCGTGACAGACGAGGCACAGGTGCGGCACCGGCTTCGGGCCGAGGCCGTCGAGATCGGCGAACTTGATGCGCGGCGAGCCCGCTACACCGCCGCCGAAGACGTAGAACTGCACCCGCTCGGCCGCGGCGGCCGAGGCGTCGTACTCCATGGTCACGGTCGCGCCGCGGGTGGCGGCATTCTGGCTCGCGGCGTCGTCGGCGTTGGCCGGGTTCTGGTCCGGGAAGCCGTAGTTGGTCACGAAGCAGGCCAGGTCCCCGGCGTCCGGGAAGTCCGCCCGGCAGTTCATGTCGCGGCCGAAGCCGAGGTCGTTGTGGTTGAGGTACGACCCACGGGTGCCACCGGTGCCGTCGACGTCCGAGAAGCCGTTTTCTCCCCACCAATCGCCGAGGTTTGTCTTGGCATTGGCCGGATCGATCGCGGTGTAGTAGTCGGTGGCCGACTGCTCGCCGTTGACGGGCAGGAACTGGCCATAGGGCCCGGTCAGGAACGCCGGGCGGCCGGTGGCGTCGATGTCGCCGTAGTAGGGGAGCGCGATGGGATCGGCGGTGAGCACGATCGGGTCGCCGCACTCCGTGTAGGGGTAATCTGGCCACAGGTCGGTGCCGGTCATCTTGGGGCGGGCGTCGGTGTTGATCAGGTCGTCGAGCAGCACGACGGTCTGGCCGCTGAAGGTGCCCCGCAGCTCGAGGCGCAGGCTGTTGGGCTGACCCGTGCCGAACGGAATGCGGAAGATGGCGTGGTATTGCTGGCCGTCGAGGGCGGTCTCCTTCACTTGGACCGAGTCGCCGCCGTAGGAAACGTAGGCGCGCAGCACCAGGTCCTGCCAGGCCGACAACGAGGCGTCGAGCTCGAGCCGCACGCAGGTGGCGAAGTCCGGGTCGTTGCCCGCCACGTCCATGTTGATCTCCGAGAAGTGCGTCGTCTGGCCGATGTACATCCAGCCTTCGGGGGTGTTCTGGAGGTTCGCCTTGCCTTCGAAGCGCCAGTAGCCCGTCTTCTCGTCGTAGGACCAAAGATCGATGGTCGGCTTGGCGGTGGGCCGCTGGAGGTCCGAAACGGGCACCCGCACCTCGGCGCTCAGCCCGGGCTTGAGGTCGAGATCCTTGCCGTCGGCGTCCTGGAACTCGGCGTAGACGGCCCCGAAGGAGAGGAGCTCGGCCTCGCCGAGGGTCGGGTCCAATGCGCGGTAGTCCCCGGGCAACGCGCGCCGGGACGGGTCCAGGGTGGCGAAGCTCACCGTCACCGGGGCCTTCGGGGCTTGGTGGTCCTGGGTCTCGAGGGACCCGGCCGGAAGGATCAGCCGCGCGCCACGGTGCCGGCAGGGCTTCGGATCCTGACCCGGGGGCGGAGTCGTCTGATGAGTCGGGTCCTGCCGCTTGTAGAGGTCGGCGAGGCGGAGAGGGCGCCGCGGGTCCTTGCCTCCGGGCGAGCCGCAGGGGCCGCTACTCTCGGTGTCCGTGACGTCGATCACAGCTCCGGGATCTTTGTCGCGACGCTCGGTGCGAATGAGCTCGTAAGTATTGCCCGCAGCCGAGCGGTCGAACACTCGGGAGAGGAGAGCGAAGTTGCGATGGTGAATGTTCAGCACGTAGCGGTCTCCCGCCACCGGGGGCACGCTCAGGGCGAACCAACCCCGGTCGTTGGTGGCCACGGCGGTGCCGCCGACCTCCACCCGCGCCTCCTTTACGGGCGCCTTCGTGACCTCGTCGATGACCCGACCCGAGAAGTCGAGCTCAGCATCCCCGGTCTCGAGGTCGAAGCGCTCGTAGGCGTAGCCACCTCGGCCGTCACGGGCGAGCAGGTAGACGCTGCGCAACCCCGCGGTCGAGGGCAGCTGCCAGTCTTGGAGGGGACCCGGTGGGCCGGCGAGGGTGCCGTAACCCGGGTCGACTCGCCAGCGATGCTCGACGGCGTCGAGGTCCGGGTCGCGGGTTGGGCCGGCGAGGGCGATCTGGGCGGCGGGAGCCACCCGGGTCACTCCTTTGCCCGCCGCCCGGCCTTCCATGGCGGTGATGCGCGGGGCGCGGTTGGGCAGGGCCAGGTTGGCCTCGGTGGCGCCGCGGCGGATCGCCACCTGCTGCTCGACCTCGGCCTTTTCGCAGGCGGCGTGGACGAGAAAGCCACCGTCGACCAGGCCCGGCAGAAGGTACTCGCCCTGGGTGTTGGCGCGCACCGCCTTTCGTACGGGGGAGCGGTCGAGCGCGAGCAGCTCGACCTCGGTCGCGACCTCGAGGGCGAAATACGGATCGTTGAGCCAGCAGGGCCGGCCATCGCCGGTCAGCACCCGGCCATAGAGCAGCGGGCCCTTGGCGTCGGCGCGCACGAACCCTAGGGCGAGCGGCGCGGCCGGCACGACGAGAGTGGCGCCGCAACCGGTGAGCCCTTCCCGCTCCCAGCAAAGACGGTAATTACCGGGGCGGGCGTGGAGCTCGAACTTGCCGTCGAGCTGGGTCTTGGTGGTCGCCACCTCGGTCTGAGCGGTGGCGTTCTGGAGGAACACGCGGGCGTCGGGAAGCTCGATCTGCCCGCTCGGCGCGCCAGCGTCGTTGAACACCGGCACGCGCAGAATGCCGGTGATGCGCTGGGGGGGCTGGGCGCAGGCGACGAGGCCCGCGCCCGTGAAGACGAGGGCGAGGACGAGGAGAAAGTGGCGCATGGAGACTCTCCTAGGGTGCGTCCGGATCGGCAAGAGGACTTCATTGCTTGGCGAAACGGCGTGAAGCGAGGAATCCCCTCAGGTGCCGGCCTTCGCCGCTTGACAAGCCGTGAGACTTGCCGCACGCTACGCACATGAAACGTACAAATCTTGTGCTCAGCGAGGAGCTCCTCGAGGAAGCTCTGATGCTCGGTGGCGAGAGGACTTACTCGCGCACGGTCGAACGCGCGCTCGAGGACTTCGTGCGGCGGATCAAGGCGCGGCAAATTCTCGAGCTGGCAGGCTCGGGGATGTGGGAAGGGGATGTGGCGGAGATGCGTCGGGACGACTACCGGGTCGACGACGAGGGCGAGAAGTGATCCTCGTCGACACCTCGGTGTGGGTAGAGGTCTTCCGCCGGCCGAGCCGCTTCCGGCTCGAGGATCACGTGGATTTTGACGACGTCGTCACCTGCCTGCCGGTGATCCAGGAGGTGCTTCAGGGTTTCCGAGATCCGTTCGCCCACCGCCGCGCCCGCCAGGCCATGCTGGCGCTGCCGATCGTCGAGTCGCCGTTGACCCTCGAGGTCTATGAGAAGGCGATCGAGCTCTACCGAACGGCCCGGCGGAACGGCGTCACGGTACGGTCCTCGGTGGACTGCCTGATCGCCGCCTGTGCGCTCCGCCATTCCCTGCCCGTGCTGCATCGGGATCGCGACTACGCGGCGCTGGCGAAAGCCTCTTTCCTCGAAGCGATTCCGCTCGCCCTGCCGTAAGGGCGGACCGTGGGGCGCCCGATCGGAACGGTCGAACTGAAGAGGCTGTCTCAAGACCGACCCTCCCTCGCTACCGCCGGCCGGGACAAGCCCGGCCGCTGCCAAGAACGACGGATTCTCCTGGGGCAGCGGCCGGGCTCGTCCCGGCCGGGGTGGGAGGCGGGTGCCGTTCCCGGGTTTCGAGACAGCTTCGTAAGACCCGGCCGCCTCGGCAGGTAGACTACCGCCTCATGCCCGCCCCTTTCGTACCCCTTCTCGACGCCCTCGTCGACGCTCTCGCGGCGGACGACCGGCTGGGGCCGGAGCTGCGCCATCGGGCTTTCTTCCCCGGCGTCGAGGCCCGGTACGGCGAGCCGCCGGAGCCGCTGCCGGAGCCAATTCGGGCGGCGCTGGCGGCTTCGGGCGTGGAGCGGCTGTTCGCCCATCAGGCCGAGGGCCTGGCGGCGGTGGCGCGGGGCGAGAACGTGCTGGTGACAACCCCCACGGCCTCGGGCAAATCCCTCGTCTTCCACCTGCCGCCGCTCCTCGAGGCAGCGCGCCAGCGCGCGGGCAAAGGGCCGGGCAAGGCGCTGTTCGTGTTTCCCCTGAAGGCCCTCGGGCAGGACCAGCGGGGCAAGTTCAACGAGCTGGCGAAAGCCGCCGGCCTCACCAAGGCGGAGGCCTCGGCGGTGGTTTTCGATGGCGACACGCCGCGGCCCGAGCGGGCTCGGATCAAGCGCCGGCCGCCGCGGGTGCTGGTCACCAACCCGGACATGCTGCACCTGGGCATCCTCGGCCAGGCGGGGAGCTGGCGGGCGCTCCTCGGGGATCTGCACTGGATCGTGCTCGACGAGCTCCACGTCTACCGCGGCATCTTCGGCAGTCATTTCCATCACGTGCTGCGGCGGCTGCTCCGCCTGGCCGAGGCCGAGGGCTCGCGGCCCACGATCATCGCCTCCTCGGCCACGGCGGCCAACGCACGGGAGTTCGCGGAGGAGCTGACCGGCGTCCCGTTCACGGTGATCGCGGAGAGCGGCGCGCCGCGGCCAGGTCGTCACGTGGCCCTGTTCGGCCCCGAGGCGAGCCCCTACACGACCGCCCTGCGCCTCCTGATCCACCTGCTCAAGGCGAACCAGAAGACGATCGTGTTCACCAAGGCCCGGCGCATCACCGAGCTGCTGTACTCCTGGCTGCGCCGCCAGGAGCCCCAGCTGGCGCGGCGGGTGGCGAGCTACCGCTCGGGGTTCCTGCCCGAGGAGCGGCGGTCGATCGAGCGCCGCCTGTTCTCGGGCGAGCTCGACGGGGTGATCTCGACCTCCGCCCTCGAGCTCGGCATCGACGTCGGCGGGCTCGACGCGGCCATCCTGGTGGGCTATCCGGGCAGCGTCATGGCCACCTGGCAGCGTTCGGGCCGGGCCGGCCGGGGTGGTCGCGAGTCTCTGACCGCCATCGTGGCCCTGCCCGATGCCCTTGATCAGTACTTTCTCGAGCATCCGGTCGAGCTGCTCGAGCGGCCCTGCGAGCGGCTCATCGTGGACCCGGGCAACGAGCCCGTGGCCCGCGCCCACCTCGTCTGCGCGGCGGCCGAGCTGGGATTGACGGCCGAGCGCGACGGCGGACCCGCGGGGTACCTCGGCCGTCATCGCGCGTTGGTCGAACAGCTGGTGATCGAGGGCAGGCTGCGCCGGGTCGGCCCCAGGTCCGGGGATCGAGAGGAATTCGTCTCGACCGTCCGCAAGCCCCAGAAGAACGTCAGCCTGCGGGGCTCGGGTCAGTCCTACGAGGTGATCGACGGTGGCAGCGGCGAGGTGATCGGTACTCTCGACGGCGTGCGGGCGTTCTTCGAAGGCCACCCGGGCGCGGTGTACCTCCACGCCGGCCGGCAGTACCGGGTCGATACCCTCGATGTCGACAACCACCACGTGGTGGCCCGGGAGGCGGATCTCGACTATTTCACTTCGCCGCTGACCGAGAAGGAAACCGCGATCCTCGAAATCCTCGCCGCGCGCCGGGACGGGCCGTTGTCGGCCTACCTCGTGCGCGTCCAGGTCACCGAGCGGGTGGTCGGCTTCGAGCGCAAGCGGGTGCAGACCCAGGAAGCCCTGGGCCAGCATCCCCTCGACCTGCCGCCCTCGTCCTACCAGACGGTGGCGCTCTTGTACCAGGCGCCCAAGGCCTTCGAGGATCAGCTGCGGGAGGCCCACGAGCACTTCATGGGGGCGCTGCACGCCTCCGAGCACGCGGCGATCTCCCTCGTGCCGCTCCTCGCGCTGTGCGACCGCGGGGACATCGGCGGCATGTCCTACCCGTTCCATCCCCAGGTCGGCTGCGGCGGGGTTTTCATCTACGACGGTCACCCCGGCGGCGTCGGTATCGCGGCGCGTGCTTTCGCCGATCTCCCCGAGCTGCTGCGTCGCGTGCTGACCGTGGTGTCCGCCTGCCCGTGCGAGTCGGGTTGCCCCTCGTGCATCCAATCCCCCAAGTGCGGCAACGGCAACCGGCCCCTCGACAAGGCCGGCGCCGCGCGGGTCCTGCGGCTGCTCCTCGGCGAGGAGGCGGTGACATTCGAGCTCGAGTTTCCGGAGATCGACCTGGAAGCGGCGGCGAAGGTGGCGGCCGCCCCGCGGGTGTTCGCGTCGGGACTGAGCTCCGGCTTCCTCTCTGGGGCAGCGGCCGCCCTTGTGGCNNGGGGTGGGTGGGGGAGACGAAGACCCGCCCGGCCACCCCGGCCGGGACAAGCCCGGCCGCTGCGTGGGGAATTCAGGAGAGGGGACAGTCCGGAATGCGTCGGTGGGCAACCGTACCCTCGTCTTCGACCTCGAAACCCGCCGCTCGGCGGACGAGGTCGGGGGTTGGGACCAGCTGCACCGGCTGGGGATCGCGGTGGGGGTGGCCTGCGTGGTCGAGGAGGGGCGGTTCGAGGTGTTTCGGGAGGACCGGGTGGGCGAGCTGGTCGAGCTGCTCGGTTCGGCCAGGCTGGTCGTGGGGTACAACGTCAAGCGGTTCGACTACGCCGTGCTGGCGGGCTACACCGGGGTCGACCATGGTCGCTTCTGGCCGACGTTGGACCTGCTCGAGGATCTCGAGCGGCGGCTCGGCCATCGGGTCTCCCTGAACCAGGTCGCCGGGGCCACGCTCGGGGTGGCCAAGTCCGGAGATGGGCTCGAGTCCCTCGAGTGGGTGCGCCAGGGCCGGCTCGAGGAGGTCGAGAGCTATTGTCGTAAAGATGTCGAGATCACCCGCGACGTCTATCTCTTCGGTCGTCGCGAGGGGTTCGTGCGCTGCCCGGGGGAGAACGGCGAGGTGATCGCGGTGGCGGTCGATTGGTGAAGGACGGGGCAACCTCGCGGGAGCGTTTTTCGTAATGGGACACGTGGACTTCCTGGAACGGACCGATGCGCGACCGAAATTCGGCTGGCGGGAGCTTTCCCTCGGCCTAGCCGGCGGCGCCCTGCTTTTTTCCCTGGGCCTGTGGACGGCCCGCAGGAGCCTCCCCGAGTGGCAGCTCGCCGGCCTCCCCGATCGCCAGACCGCCGCCGCCGCCTTCCGGAGCGTCGTCTCCCGGGCCGGCCTGACCCCGGTCGAAGAACCCTCCCTGCTCGTCAGCGCGGGCCGCTCCTCTCAGTACAACCCCTTCGACGCCTACGGCGCTCGGGCGGCGGCGTGGACCCTCGAGCGAAGGCGACCGGTGATGATCACCGCTCGGGGTGCCGCGCAGGGCGCCGATGGGAGTCGGGTGGAGCTTTCGGTGGACCTCGATCTCGACGGTCGGCCCTGGTCGATCACCGTTGAACGCTCGGGCTTCTGGGCCAAGTTCAGGCCGGCCTGGGAAACCGCCTTGCCGGCCCCGCGCGACATCCTGTTGGCCAGTGGCGAGACCGTCGGAGTCGAGAGCAAGGGTTCCTTCGCGGGTAACCCCCTCCGAGGCGCCGACATCTTGAACGGCCCCGCCGAAGAAGCTTTGATCTGGTTCGAGAACTCAAAGGCCCAGGCTTGGAACGCCCAGCGGGTCCCCGGCACCGCGGCCCATGCGATGGCCTCCTCGGCCTTCCGGCCCGCCTTGGTCCGGCTCGGGGTCCTCCTCGTGCTGCTCCTGGTGGTGATCATCCTGGCCTTCGTGCTGGCGGTGCGCCGACGCATCGACTTCCTGAACGCCGCCGTGGTGACCGGCGCGGCCCTGCTGCTTTCCATCGTGGCGGGTCTCCTTCGTCCGGCCGGGACCATGAGCTGGCTCGGCTTCGTGATCCTCACCCTCTTCTCGGCGATCTACCTGTTCTTCCTGTGGTCGGCCGGCGAGTCCTGGCTGCGCGCCGCCGGCCGCGAAACCTCGAGCGCCTTGGATGCCCTGCGCTCGGGCCGCGTGGGGCGCCGGGTCGGCCGTGCCTTGTTCTGGGGCGTTGCCTTGGGCGCCGCCAGCGCGGGCTGGTATCTGATCGCCTACGGTTTCGCCACCTTCGTTCCCGGCGGAGTGCCGGAGGACTCCTCGGTGACCCTGCCCCTGCTGCGGCCGGGGGCGACGCCGCTCGACTACGGCTTCGGCCTCGCCGGCCTGGTGCTCCTTTCCCTGGCCGTCGGTCGGCAGTTCTTTCGGGGCCGGTTCGCCGTGTTCGGAGCCACCTTGGTCGGGGCCGGGCTGGTCCTGCCGGCACTGTCGAGCCTGCGGCCCTGGCCCCTGGCCCTCCTTTTCGCCATCGGCCTCGCGTGCCTGCTGACTTTCGCCTTCGAGCGGGCCGGCTCCCTCGCGCTGGCCGTGGCCGGCGTGGTCACCTACCTGCTCCCGTTGTTCGCCTTCTCGCTCCAGAGCCCGGACTGGTTCGGCAACGGCCTGTGGTCTTCCGCCGCGCTCCTGGCCGGCCTTGGGGCGATCGGCCTGGTGGGCGCCTTCCGGCCGGAATCGGTCCACGAGGGGGTGGCGGCACCGGAGTTCGTGCGCCGGCTCGACGAGGAAAAGCGCCTGCAGTACGAAACGGGCCTCCTCGCCCGCATGCAGGAAGGCTTGTTGCCCCAGGAGCTGCCGCGCGTCGTGGGCTGGGACTTCGCCGCCCGCACCATCCAGGCCCACGAGGTGGGCGGCGACTTCTACGACTTCTTCACCGAGCCCGACGGCACCCTCTGGGTGGCCGCCGGGGATGTGGCCGGCCACGGGATCTCGTGCTCCATCACCCACGCCATGACCAAGGCCGCCCTGGCCGCTCTGATCCGGCCGGGGGAGACCCCGGCATCGGTGCTCGGCGAGGTCGACCGCGTGCTGCGCACCCTCACGACCTCGCGCCTCTTCACCGCCCTGGCCCTCGTGCGGATCGATCCCGCGACCGGCGCCGGGCTCTTCGCCAATGCCGGCTATCCCTATCCCCTGCAGCGCGAAGGTCGCGAGATCGCCGAGCTTGCGCTGCCGGGCCTGCCGGTGGGGGAAGGGCCGGCGAGGCGCTATCGCGACCTGCCCGTCCAGGTCCCCCCCGGTGGCGCCCTGGTGTTCTGCTCCGATGGACTGGCCGAGGCCCTGCGGGCCGATGGCGAACCCTACGGCTTCGATCGGCCGCGCCAAGTGCTGGCTGCCGCGCCGTCGCGCTCCGCCACCGACCTGCTCGAGGCGATGACCGCCGACTGGCACCGCGAGGTCGGCGGCCGCGCCGAGGACGACACCACGCTACTGGTCCTGCGGCGCCGTGGGTGAAACGATGACGACCTCAGTGCCAGGGCTCACCGAGCTCGGTAGGGCACTCGCGGGCGAGATGGACGTCGTGCCCCCCCGCCGGCGCTTCCGCCTCGTCAAAGTGTGGTGGGTGGTGTTCCGCGTGCTCGGTAGCTACGGCGTCGCCAAGCTCGTGGGGTTCGTGCGCGGCGCCGAGTGGCTGGAGCGCACGCGAATCGAGCGCCACCGGCGGAACGCGCGCCGGGCGCGGGACACGATTCTCGAGGTCCAGGGCCTGTTCATCAAGGTCGGCCAGCTGGTCAGCATCCTCTCGAACTTCCTGCCCGAGGAGTTCCGCGGCGAGCTCGAGAGTGTTCAGGATCGCATTCCCGGCCGTCCCCTCGAGCAGATCCGCGCGCGCATCCGGGCGGAGCTCGGGGCCGAGCCCGAGGCGCTCTTCGCGAGTTTCGACCGCGAGCCCCTGGCCAGCGCTTCTCTGGCCCAGGTTCACGCCGCCACGCTCGAAGATGGCCGGCGGGTGGCGGTCAAGGTCCAGCACTGGGACATCGAGGAAACCGCCCGGCGGGATCTCGCCACCATCCGCCGGTTGCTCCAACTCGTCCAGCTGATCTTCCGCATCCGCGGGCTCCTCGGGGTCTACGACCAGGTGCGCGCGATGGTCGAGGAGGAGCTCGACTTCGCCCGCGAGGCGGACTCGCTCGAGACCATCGCCACGTTTTTCGTCGACGACCCGGACGTGGTGCTGCCGCCGGTGGTGCGCGAACGCTCGAGCCGGCGAGTGCTGACGACGGGGTTCATCGACGGCGTCAAGGTGACCGACCTCGCCGCCCTCGCCGAGCGGGGCCACGACCGCGCCGTGCTCGCCGAGCGCATCGTCCGGGTCTACTGCCGGATGATCTTCCGTGACGGGCTCTACCACGCGGACCCGCACCCGGGGAATCTCCTGGTCTTGGCCGACGGGCGGCTGGCGCTCCTCGACTTCGGCGCCGTGGCGCGACTGTCGCCGGAAATGAAGGCGGGCATCCCCCAATTGGTGGAGGGGGTGCTGAAGCGGAACCGCGACGAGATCATCGCGGCCCTGCGGCGGATGGGCTTCGTCCAGCGCCGCAAGGACGACGTGGACGTGGCCGACCGGGCGATCGACTACGTCTACTCGCGGCTGCTTCAGGAGATCGAGCTCGACTCGTTCCATCTGAAGGACATCCAGGCCGACGTGAGGATGAAAGCCGAGATGATGGCCGATCTCTCGAACCTCGGCATCTCGTTCCGCGAGCTGACTGCCGCCTTCCAGGTGCCGCGGGATTGGATTCTGCTCGAGCGCACGCTGCTGCTGCTCACCGGGGTCTGCCACTTCCTGAATCCCGAGCTGCAGCCGTTGTCGGTCATTCGCCCCTACCTCGCGGAGCTGCTCCTCGGCAAGGACCGCGACTGGCTGAGCCTGGCCGGCTCGGTGGTGAAGGACCTGGCGGTCTCCGCCCTGACTCTCCCCGGCGACTTCAAGAAAGTCCTCCATCTGGCCCACCGTGGCGAATTCGAAATGCGCACGCGCGGCCTGGTCGAGGGCGCCGAGCTGGTCTATGCCGCCGGCCATCAGCTGCTCTGGGGCCTGCTCGGAATGGGCACCGGCGGCCTCGCCTACTTCGCCCACACCCGCGGCGACCAGGTCATCGCCCTCGCCTGCATGGCCGGCACCGGGTTCTTCTTCCTGTGCCTCGTGGTTTCCCTGTGGCGGGCGAGGAAGACCGAACGGCGGCTGCGCCGGGTGCGGTGAGGGAGAGACGAAGAGAACCAGGAGCAAGCACCCATGACCCTGCCCGGTCCCCCGCGGGGGACCGGGCCGCCGGAAGCTCTAGACGACCGTCCAGGCCCAGCCCAACCACTGAGGGTTGAAGCTGCACCGGAACTTGTTGACCTGCATCGTGTAGACGCCCGTGACGGGAGCCACGAAGTCGACGATCTCGTAGGTGTTGTCCCAGGACAGGGAGGTCGCCACGATGAAGTTGCCGGGGCGCCGCACGAACAAATCGAGGTCCGCGCCGGGGCGGCTGGCGTAGAGGTTGTAGTTGGGGTCGGTGTCCCAGCTGATCACCGCTCGCACCCGCTGGCCGGCCACCAGGTTCATGGTGGTGAGGTTCAGTAGATTGGGCGTGAACGGGCAGTTGTAGCCGATGCCGCTCCAGTTGCCGCCGACCCGGCGGACCAGCTGGTCCGCGCGATCCGCCACCACGCCGCCGGTGCCGTCCTGGCTGGATAGCCGGGCCGCCCCCTCGATGTTGTTGATCGAGGTCGCCATGAGGACCGCGCGGTTGATCTCCGGCCAGATGGTGAGCACCGGGTTGCGCTGCATCATCTGGGCGACTACGCCGGTCGTGGCCGGAGCCGAGAAGCTGGTGCCGCTGACCACGTCTCCGAACCACGGCACGGCCGGTCGCAGGGTCTCGATCAGGTCTCCCGGGGCAGCCATCTTGGGCTCCTCCCGGTCCCCCATCCAGGAGCCCGGGTTGACCGCGCTCGAGAAGAGGGACATCGCGTCGCCGACCCAGGTGACCGAGTTCTGGTCGTTCTGCGAGCCGACGGTGATGATGTTGTAGGCCGTGCCGGGGCTGTTGACGAAGCCGCCCAGGCCGCTGTTGCCGGCGGAGGCCACCACGGTGCGCCAGTTGACCAGCGTCAGCCGGTCCACATAGGCGTCGAGCGGCGAGAGCACGCCGCCGAAGTTGCCCCCCAGGCTGTAGTTGAGCACCCGCGTCCCCGCCATGATCGCCGCGATGTTCGAGACCTGGATGATCTGGTTGATGTTGCCGCCGCAGCTGCCGCCCACGAAGAGCTGGCAGGCGGGGGCGTGACCTCGGACGCCGCTGTGGGTGCTCCGGATGACCCCGGCGACCCACAGGGCGTGGGGATGGGCGCAGGCGAAGGGGAGGATCTGGGTGTAGGCCAGGAAGGGGTTGGCCGGAGTGATCAGGCCGCCGACCTCGATCTCGCCGACCCGCACGCCGGCGCCGGTGATGCCCAGGCCCTCGACCACGTTGCTGTACATCGTGGCGCGTTGGACGGCCAACGTGCGCTCGACGACGAGATCGCTCTCGGACAGCGCCGCGACTTCGTCGAGGGCCTCGAGCTGGGCCACGACGTCGCTCGGCAGCGTCGCCGCGAGCAGCAGGGTGCCGGGCAGCTCCTCCGCCTCGTAGCCCTGGGCGGCCAGCCAATCGCGCACCGGTGCAACGCGCGCCTCGGCTTTCCCCTGCTGGATCCCATCGAGCTCCGCGAGCACTTTGTCGACCTGCTCGACCGAGACCACGCCATCGGCGTCGAGGCGCGCGACCGGTGCATCCTCGTAGGGCTCGGCGATGTGAATGAGCAGACTCAGCTCTTCGCCGGCGATCATCGCCGCCCGTGCGCGGTCGGCGAACTCCGCGGGAACGAACTTGCCGTAGCGGGAACGGTACGCCGCGACCGAATCCGCCCCGAGGTCCTCGGAGCTCCGCTCCGCGCCGGTGCGCGAATCGAGCACCACGTCGACCGACAGCTCGTCGCCATCGGTGATCTTGAAGTTGAAGCCCTCGAAACCGATCAACGGGACGACCAAGTGCGCCTCGGACGCGATCGAGAGCTCGTCGGGGTTGCGCCCGCTGCGCTCCGCCGCGATCACGAGGGCGGACGATCGCAACTCCTCGCCCGGAACCACGCCTTCTTGGGCCACTACCGAGCCCGAGACGGTTCCGGCGAGGAGCACCAAGACTCCGAGCACGCCCCGACCGAGCTTCCTCCGAAGAATGTTGAACCCTGTGCCACGCATGTCACACCTCCCAAAGGTTGCGCACGGAGCGGGCCCAGGCTCGGACTCGAACCCCGTACAACAGATAGAAGTGCGACTCTTCGTAAGTTCGAGACGTATTGAATTTATTGAAGTGAAGAGAGCATCCTGGAGGACGCTTTGCCGGTCGGCACTGTTGACTCGTGCACCCCTGTTCCATCCTCCCCCAGACAGGACGGCGCGCTTGACGAAGCTCGGATCTTCGCCCTAGAGTAAAACCGCAAAGGAGAAGGACGATGAATAAATGGATCTGCGCACTATCGCTCTTGCTGGCATTTTCCGCTGATCTTCAAGCGCAACACCGCATCGAAGCTGACGAAGAGAGCTTAGCCCGCGGGATAGCGGCCTATACTCTCCAGAGAGAGGGGAAGATCGTCACCGTGATGACCGAAGACTCGACCGGTACGGCAACTGGCCGCTACGTCCTGGAGTTCGACACCCCCAAGGGAATCGCGGTTCGTTTTGAGGACCTTGGCACAGCACTCGAGATGTACTGGAATCCGATGAACGCCGAGTTTCAGCTGTCCGATCTGAAGACGGGTCAGCAATCCTCGGCTCGACCTGGTCTGACTGCGGAGGGCAAGCCCTTCTTCGAGAAGTCCGACGGCGAGGGACTAATGAGCCGACACGAGCAAGGCACGGCTCGAGCTTTCTTCGTGCTTCATCAGACTATGGTCAACATGGGACTCTACAACCAGGGCGAGGCGAAACCTCGGGCTTTTGAGCAACCGGTCACACCTCAGAAACCTCTCGAGCCGGAGGACGGCCTCCTGGTCAACCTATGCCCGCCGTCGTGTACCGGCGGGCTGCTCCACTCTGGTTTTTTCGTGAACTCCGCATCCTCGCTTTGTTGCGACAACGCCTATTTCTACCTCCAAGGCTTGTGTTGGAATCAGTACTGCGTAGGTTGCTGTCGCACCCTGCCGTGCGATTCGGCTTGTCTGGTCGGTGACGGCTTCGGGTGCATTTGTTCCCATCGAGGGCAGAGCTGCGGACCGCCTTTGGAACAGTCCTGTGGCGACGATTGGCCGCCCGAATGCACGTGATCGGAGTCTGAGCATGCCCACCTTGGCGTTTCCTGAGTTGATTCTGGTGGTTCTGGTCGCCGGTGGCTACGGGCTCTGGCTGTTCACTCTGGTCAAGGTAGCCCAGGAAGAAACCGTCCAAGGAGGCCGGCGGGCTTTCTGGATTGTCTTCCTCGTAGTGACGCAGTTCGTCGGTGCGGGGATCTACTGGTTCCTGCGGCTGTGGAGACAGTCCCGCGGTTCGGCGGGTCCTGCGCCGGTGGATACCGGGCTCTGAAGCGCCCCGCCGCGCGCGAACCCGGCGGGTGCATTACCATCGCCATCCCCATGGCGCCCCCGACCTCCCGCACGTTGCTTCTTTCCGCCCAGAACCTCTCCAAGCAGTTCGGCCCGCGGCCGGTGTTCGAGGGGCTTTGCTTCAATCTCTTCGAGGGCGACCGGGTGGGGGTGATCGGGCCCAACGGGTCGGGCAAGTCGACCTTGCTGCGCATCCTCGCCGGGATCGACGAGCCGGACTCCGGGACTCGGGCGCCGCGCAAGGGCTGCCGGGTGGGTTACGTGCCGCAGGACCCGGAGCTCGATCCCGGCTCGACCTGCCTGGAGGTGGTCGAGGCCGGTCTCAGCGGGCTGCCACTCGAGGACTTCGAGCGCCACGACCGCGCGCGCCGCCAGCTCGGCCGCCTCGGCTTCGAGGACCCGGAGCGGCGCGTCGGCGAGCTTTCCGGCGGCTGGAAGAAGCGGCTGTCGATCGCCCTCGAGCTGGCCCGGGAGCCGGACATCCTGCTCCTCGACGAGCCCACCAACCACCTCGACCTCGAAGGCGTGCTCGAGCTCGAGAAGATCCTTCTCGCCGAGCCCCGTGCCTTCGTGGTGGTCAGCCATGATCGGCGCTTCCTCGAGAACATCGCCCGGCGGATGATCGAGATCGACCGCACCTACCCCGAGGGCCTGCTCGAGGTCGCCGGCCGCTACTCCGATCTGCTCGAGCGGCGCGACGAGGTGCGTCGCAACCAGCTCGAGTACCAGGAGACCCTGGCCAACCGCGCGCGCCGGGAGGTCGAGTGGCTGCGCCGCGGCCCCAAGGCCCGGACCACCAAATCGAGCGCCCGCATCGACGCCGCCCAGGAGCTGCTCGGCGAGCTGGCCGAGGTCCGGAGCCGCACCCGTGAGGGAACGACCGGGCTCGACTTCGAGGGCTCGGGCCGGCGCACCAAGCAGCTCCTGGTGGCCCGCGGCCTGGGCAAGTCCTACGGCGAGCGCCGGGTCCTCGCCGGCATCGACCTGACACTCACCCCGGGCCTTCGGCTCGGGGTGCTGGGCGAGAACGGCTCGGGCAAGACGACGCTGCTCTCGATCCTCGCGGGCACCCTGGAGCCGGACGAAGGCACCCTCGACCGCGCCCCGGCGCTCCAGACGGTGCTCTTCGACCAGGCCCGCGAGACTCTCGACCTGACCGTCTCCCTGCGCCGGGCCCTCGCGCCGGAGGGGGACTCGGTGGTCTACCAGGACCGCGCCGTCCACGTGGCCACCTGGGCGCGGCGATTCCTGTTCCGCTCCGAGCAACTGGACACCCCGGTGGCCAAGCTCTCGGGCGGCGAGCGGGCGCGTATCCTCCTTGCCCGCGCCATGTTGCGGCCGGCGGACGTGTTGATCCTCGACGAGCCCACCAACGACCTCGACATTCCGACCCTCGAGGTGCTCGAGGAAAGCCTGCTCGAGTTCCCCGGAGCCCTGGTGCTGGTGACTCACGACCGCTACCTGCTCGACCGGGTGTCGAACGTGATCCTGGCCCTCGACGGGCGCGGCGGAGCCGAGACCTTCGCCGACCTCGAACAGTGGGAGGAGCGGCGCAAGGCGGCGAGCCCCGCGGCCCGTGCGGCCGAACCCGCCGGGCCGCAGCGCCCGAAGGTGCCGTCGGCCAAACGCCTTTCCTACCTCGAGCAACGCGAATGGGAAGGCATGGAAGCGGCCGTGTTGGCCGCGGAGGCCCAAGCGGAGGTCTGCCGCGAGCGCCTCGAGGATCCGTCGATCGTCACCGATGCCGGCGAGCTCGAAAGGCGCTCCGCCAACCTGGCGGCGGCCCACGCCGCGGTCGAGCGCCTCTACGCCCGGTGGGCGGATCTCGAGGAGAAGCGGGCTCTTTAGAGATTCGCTCCACAATGATGCCGACGGGAAAAGACGGGCGGACACGCTGGTCCGCCCCTACGGCCGACCGTGGCCTGCCAGCGACGGGCGGACACGCTGGTCCGCCCCTACACCCACCGGTCCGTAGGGGCGGACCAACGTGTCCGCCCTCTTCCGCCCGCCAAGGTCAGCTCCGCCGGATGCACACCACGGACGGCCGAGGCGCGGCTCCGGGCTGGCGGGACGGGAAGTTGCTGCCGAGGGGCACGAACCTCTCCTGCTGGAAGGCGTGGTTGGCGCGGTCGTGGATGACGTGCCACTGGCGGCGGGCGGGCTGATGGGCCGGCCGGCGGCCGTGGCGCTCGCCGGGGTGTTGGACGGAGAGGATCAGGCCGAGGCCGTCGGGCAGAAAGGTCGGGCCGGTCAGCTCGCACTCCATGGGGCCGGTGGCGAAACAGTGGGGGATTCCGGCTGCCGGACCCCGCGCGGGGATCATGAACAGGGCGTTGTTGCCGAAGATCCCGGGGAACCGGCTGCCTCCCGGGTGGGTGCCGTCGCCCTTGGAGCGCTCGGTGGGGAAGTTCTGCACGGTGGTCGAGATGTCGGTCACCATCCAGAGATTCGCGGCCGGATCGAAAGCCAGATTGTCGGCGTTGGCGAAGCCGCCGCCCTGCTCCGCGACCTCGCCGGAGGCCACGAACTTGCCCCAGGTGAAGGTCTGAGCGGCAGGGTCGTCGCCGTCCTCCGCGAGGCGGTAGATGGCGCCGTACTGGCGCGAGTTGGTGCCGGCGGAGTCGGGAAAGACGCGGCGATCCGGTGAGCCTTCGGCGGACCCCGTCGAATCCGTGAAGGCGATGTAGACGCTGCCGTCCCCGGGGTGGACTTCGAGATCCTCGGGCCGGGCCGAGGGAGTACCTCCAACGGCGTTGGCCATGGCGAAGGCGTCGAGGAGCAGGACTCCGAGGGCCCGGCGGCGGCTTTCGGCCGGGTCCCCCGGGATCACCGCGGGACGGACGAGGTCGCCCAAGGTGCACAGTCGGTAGTCCTTGCCGGTGAAGGCCTCGATCGTCGCCACCCAGTTGCGCACCGGGGTCTTCGCGCGCCGCTTCTTGGGATTGCCCACCGGCTCGAAGCCCCCGGCCGGCCGCGCCGGCAGGAGCAGGTGCTCGGAATGGCCGTGCTCGGGCTCGGGGACCACCAGGGGCGTTTCCGGTACCAGGGGAATCCAGCGGCCCTTGAAGTCGCCCGAGAAGCGCGCCACGAAAAGCGTTCCGCTCGCGAGCAGCCGGCCGTTGGCCGGGTCCGCCGGGTCCTGAACCACCTCGTCGCTGACGAACTTCCAGACGTGGCCGCCGCGACGGTCGTCGCCCATGTAGGCCGCCAGGCGCCGGCCCGCGACGGCGCGCAGCGTGACGTTTTCGTGGCGGAAGCGACCGAGGGCGGTGTGTTTGGTGAGCTCGCCGGTGCGCGGGTCGATCTCGGTCACCCAGCCGTAGTGGCGGCCATCGAGGGGGTCGCCCAGGCCGTGACCGAAGCCTTCGAGAATGAGGGGCTCGGGAACGCTGGCGTCGAGCCGGCCGCGGTCGAGGGCTCCCTCACCGTGAAACGGCTGGCCGCGATCGGGCGCGAGGGTGCCGTCGGGCGCCACTTCTTCCTGGCACTGGTCCTGGAAGTTCTCCTCACAGGTGAGGAACGTCCCCCACGGCGTGGTACCGCCGGAGCAGTTGCACATCGTTCCGCGGGGCGGCTTCGTGAGGAGCGCGGCCGCCGGGCCGGAAAACCGGAAAGGGGGGCCACCGCCCGGTGCCGGTGGCACGTTCTGGCTCGAAGCCGCGGCGATCCGCCGGTGGTCGGGCGCGCCGGCCACGACCTCCACCCGTCCGCCGTCCGTCCGTCGCACGCGCAGGACCGAGACCCCCTGCTCGGAGAGCGCCAGCTCGCTGACGCGGGCGATCGCCGAGCGCACCGCGGCGGGCACCGAGTCCCGCTCGAGGTCGATCGTCTCGCCGCCGGCGTCCCAGCCATCGATCACCAGCCGGCCGCGGCTCCGACGGTCCGGGTCCGGGATCAGTTGGAAGTCCGCGAGCTCCTCGCCAAGGACCTCTCGGACGGTCTGCAGCCACGGTCGGGCGGAGACGTACTCATGATTGACCAGCAGGTAGAACTGATCCGGCGCGCCCGCGATGGGCACGAGGCCGGTGTAGTCGCAGTTGTAGCCGAACCGGATCTGGCGGGCGGGCTCGCCGGGCGGCCCGAAGACGTCGCCCCAGCGGGCCACGACGTCGTAGCGGAACCCCGCCGGCAGCACCAGGTCGTCCACCACCGTGAACCGGGAAAGCCGCGCCGCATCCCCGGCGACCGGCCCGAGATCCCCGGGCAGAGGGACGGGATAGGGAGGCGGTGACCAACCTGGCGTGCCGTCGGCGAGCACCCAGGCTCCCGGATGCGGCGCGCCGGCAGCTTCGAGCCAACGCGCCAGAGGACCGAGCTCGGCCCCGAGGACGAGGCCCGTCCCGGCTCCGACATAGCGGAGGAAGCCGCGGCGGGAGAGCGTGCGAACGGGCACTTCGGGCATGTCGGACCTCGCATCGAGAGGTCCAAAGAGTACCGCGACGAAGGGGGCGCTGCGCTTCGTCGAAAGGTTGCTTTTCTTCCTTGACCTCTGCCCGGTGGGGCGCTATCCTTCCGCCTTCCCGCCGGAGCCTCGGGTTCCGGTCCCGCCATTCGGGGCGTAGCTCAGCCTGGTAGAGCGCACGGTTCGGGACCGTGAGGTCGGAGGTTCAAATCCTCTCGCCCCGACCATCCTTCGATCAAGCTCTCGCGAGACTTCATCTCCAGCGCCGCCTCAGCCGACCGGCTCGACGCCTCGCGTCAGCCAGGCGATCGCGGCCTGTTCCCATGCCGGATCGGAGCCGGCGTCGATGAATCGAATGAAGGGGAGAATCCCGGTCTCGTTGGAGATGCGCTTGGCCTGGAGCGCCATGATGGCGCTTTGCAGGATCACCACGGCGCGCTGCATGCCGTAGCGTTTGCAGGCCTCGATCTGCTGCTTCATCATCTCGGCCGATTCCGCCGAGAACGCCTTATTCTGGCGCATGTCGACGAGGACTCCCCAGCCCGCCGGTAGGACGGCGATGATCCGCTGAATGTCGCCCGTCATTTCCGCTACGTCTTGGGCGCTCGGAAAGCCCTGATAGGCGATCCTCATGCCATAGGGCGCCGCTGCTACTTCGTACACGCTCATGTTCCTGGCCTCCTCCAGTCGCTCCGAAAAAAGGGGACGCACCGGAGGTCTCCGACCCGCACCCCGAAACCTGTACTCACTTGGTACAGGTACAGTGTGCCGGTCGGTGGTTTCGGGACAGGACGGGCGGACACGTTGGTCCGCCCCTACAGCAGCTTCAGATTCTCCGAGCAGTGAACTACCGGTCCGTAGGGGCGGACCAACGCGTCCGCCCTCTTCCGCGGTTCAGACGAGGTCACTCCTCTCGGAAGGCGCGCAGGGCGCTCTCCTTCAGCCGGTCGGACTCGGCCTCGGTGAGCACCCCGGCGTTCTCGAGCCGGAAGAGGGCGCCTTCGACGCACGAGCGGTAGGCCCGGGTGGACGGCCACTCCCCGGTACAGTCGCAGGGGATTTCGGGAATCCGGAGCCGCTCGCCGCGGCGAACGCCGTAGATCCGGTTGACCGTGCCACCGGGCCAGGTGACCTCCACCGTGGCGCGCAGGTCGCGGCCGAGGCCGTAGGTGTGGACCAGCGAGTCCTGGGAGGCGTAGGACGAACCGCCGAGGACCGGCCGACTCACCGGCAAGCCCCGCCGGGGGGTGACGGTGATGATGGCGCCGATCCCCGAGCGGTTGACCCGGCCGCCGGGGAGCAGACCCACGGTGCCGATCGCCTCCACGGAGATCGATCGGTTGCCGTTGTCGCCACTGTTCAGCTCGACGACCAGATTGCCATCGACCGGCTTCAGGTGGTTCCACTCGAAGTCGAGGCCGCCGATGGGCAGGAAGGTCGGCACATAGCGGGCCGCCGGGGCGTCGAAAGGCGAGTCGTAGGTGGCCTCGTAGCCGTTGACCGGCGCCCCCGGGGGAGCGTTGCCGCCGGACACCGAAACGATGTCGTCGAAGCCGTCGAGGTCGAGATCGCCGACCGCCAGGCCTTCGACGATGCGCAGCCCGTGGTCGTAGGGGATCGCGGGACGATCCCAGGTGAAGTTCGCGGAACAGCCCTCGTTGCGCAGCAGGGTGCCCGGGTTCGAGCCCTCGATGAACGGGCCGGGCTCGAGGCCGCCGTAGAAGACGATGTCGAGGTCGCCGTCGTTGTCGTAGTCGAACATGGCGTTGCCCCAGCCGAAGGGGGTCGTCACCAGATCGCCGACGCCCGGGTCCGAGAAGGTGCCGTCGGCACCCTGGAGGAACCAGCGCGAGGCCGAGTCGCCGCGGTTGTAGGTCAGCGGCATCTTGGTCAGCATGTAGTCGCCGAGGTTCGAGCCGAAGAAGTCCAGGCGCCGGTCGCAGTTGAGATCCCCGAAGGCCAGCCCCATCCAGTTGCCGCTGACCTGGGTGCCGGCGGCGGCGCTGCGGTTGGTGAAGTGGCCGCTGCCGTCGTTCTGGAAGTAATGCAGGAAGCCGCGGTCGATGCCGCCGTAGCGGGCATAGGGAATGGCTGCCTGATCGTCCGCGTGGAGCACGTCGGCGTCGCCGTCGGAGTCCAGGTCGACGAGCGCGATGGACCAGGAAATCGACGCCGCGCCGGGCGGCAGGCCGTCGAGCTCGCGCAGACCCGCCGCGCCGGAAATTTCCTGGAAGACGTTGTCCCCCCGGTTCAGGAACAGCTCGTTGTGCTGGTTCTGGGCGAAGGGCTCCATCAGGATGGCGGCCTGCTGGCGCCAGTCGGCGAAGGTGTTGGAGATCACCACGTCGAGCAGGCCGTCGCCATCGACGTCTCCCATGGAGCAGGTGGTGGCCTGCATTCCGGCGCCGCCGCGGATCTCGGAATCGATCCCCCCCGCGGCCTTCTCGGTGATGTCGACGAAACGGCCGCGACGGTTCTCGAGCAGGTGGTGGCCCTCACCCTGGCCGAGCACCAGCAGATCCGGATCGCCATCGTTGTCGATGTCCCCGAAGCAGACGCCGGTGGAGTCGTGGTCGGTCAGGTCGGCGCCGACCGCCACGGCCACGTCGCGGAAGCGCAACCGGCGCCCCGGACGCACCAGGTTCTCGAACAAGCTGTTGGCGGTCCCCGGGCCGTTGGTGACGTAGATGTCGAGGTCGCCGTCGCGGTCGAAGTCGAAGAGCGCCACGCCAGGAGCGCCGCGGGACTTGAGCGGGGTGATGGCGATGTCCATCAGGTTGTACACCGGCCGGGCGCGAAGCTCGTCGAAGATCGCCTCGCTCGCCGACGGGACCCGCTGGTAGGCGAGCCCGCGGGACGGATCGGCGGCGATGTCGTGGAACACGATGGCTCCGTCGTCGGCCGCGAGGGGAACGACGAAGGTCGCCGTGACGAGGGTGGCGGCCCCGAGGGCCCGCCGGAACGAGAACGCTGTCTGCCCTTTCATCATAAGACCTCCCGGTCTAGAGAGGCCCGCGGGAGACACGGGTTGACGGTACCGGTGCCCCGGGCCTACAAACCTTCGATACTCGAAGGCGCGTTTCTTCGCGCTGATCCGAGCCGCTTTTTAAGCATTCGTACGCTTCCACCTCGAAGCGAGACAGGAGAGTCCGAAAAAATTTGTAGGTTTCACCAGCGGTCGCAGGAAGAAGCGTCGTTGTCGCTTCTAAAGTTGGGACAAAGCGAAATTTTTCGCCAAAGGAGGATTCGCTTGAAGAGAAGAGGAGGCGCGCCGGGAAGGCGCACCTCCCGCGAGGATCTTCAGGGATGGAAGGCGAACGTGAGGACCACCGAGTCCGCCGAGTTGCGCTGGGTGATGCTGGTGCCCGGAATCGGACCGGTCGGGCCGAGCAGGGGGCCGGAAACCTCCCCCTCGAAGTCGTGGTAGTAGCCGAGGTCGAGGGCGAGGCCGCCGCCGAGGTCGATGCCGGCGCCGACCGAGACGAGCTGCTCGAAAACCGCCGGGGCGGGCAAGGAGGCGAGGGCGCGGGCGGACACGATCGGGCTCTCGGACTTGTTGTAGCCGGCGCGCAGGGCGAGCTTCGGGTTCGGCCGATACTCGACGCCGAGGGCGTAGACCGTGATGTCGTCCCACCCGAAGCCCTGGATCGAGCCGTCCGGGTTGAAGCCGAAGGTGCCCAGCCCCTCCACGCCGTCGTAGCCGATCCACCGGACATCGAGGCCGACCGACCAGGCCGGATCGGGCCGCCAGCCGAGGCCCACCGAGGCGATGGCCGGCGAGTCGACGTTGAACTCGAAGCTGCGCACGGTGCCGAAGTTGGGTAGGGCCGGGTTGGCGTGGGCCGAGTTGTACTCGAAGTCCTCGAAGCTGACCTCGCTCGAGTAGGCCGCGCCCACGGACCACTCCGGCGTCGCCTGATAGAACAGGCCGACCTGGACGCCCTGGCCATAGGCGCCCTTTTTGTCGGCCACGGGGTAGAAGCAGCCGTTCGGGCCGCAGTCCGGCGCCGCGAACGGTGCCGCGTTGGCGGAGAGCTGGGCGTAGCCGAACACCAGGCTGGCCCCGACGGCGAGCTTCGGAGTGGCTTGGTAGGCGATGGTGAAGGGCACCTTCAGGTAGGAATACTCGGAGCTGACGCGGCCGAACCCGAAGGGCTGGGGCGCGAGCACCGGGTTGGTCGGGTCCTGGGGGTAGTCGGTGGTGAAGCCGGCGAGGCCGATGGCACCCATGCCGAAGGCCACCTTCTTGCCCGGGGTGTGCCGGCCGAGGCCGAAGGCCGGGATCGGCTGCAGGCCGGTGTCGTCCTCGGTGGAGCCGGAGAACGGGCCGACCGAGCTGTCCACTTCCGGCGCACCGTAGATCAGCTCGACCCCGAGCTCGGCCTCGGTGCCCTCGACCGCGCAGAGCAGGGCAGGGTTGTTGTTCAGGGCGTTCAGTACGTCGGTGGGCAGCCCCGTGCCGGCGCCGCCCAGGGCGCTCGAGGTGGCGCCTGCCCCATGCAGGAAGTGGCCGTTCAGGCCCGCCGCGGGCAGCGCGGCAGCGAGGCATGCGGCGAACAGGAGCGACGGCTTGCGGAAGTTCATGGTAGTCCTCCAGGCGCACCGAAGCTCGGTCGATATCTCCCGGCCGGGTGCGCGCGGGCGGCCGGGAGCCGGCTGCCAGGTCGGCAAGATCAGCGAAATGCTGGGCTTCGTTAAATCTCAAGTGACCGGCGGGCGGGTGGCGAGACAGGTCGCTCGAGAATCGGCGGAACTTTCTGTTAGCATCCATCGACTCTCATGAAGATCTCGACTCTCGGACTCGGCGTCCTGGCCCTGGGCCTCGCGCTCGTTTCCCTTCCGGTCGTGGCCGCGCCGCCTCCGCCGCTGGTGCTCATCTTCGACGCCTCGGGCTCGATGTGGGGCCGGGTCGGTGGTGAAGAGAAGATAGTGGCCGCGCGGCGGGTGATCGGTTCTCTGGTGGACGGTCTACCCGCCGACGCCTCGGTGGGGCTCGTCGCCTACGGTCACCGCCGGGACGGTGACTGCGCGGACATCGAAGTCGTCCAGCCCATCGCCCCCCTCGACAAACCCGGGTTCAAGCGCACCGTGAACGCCCTTCAGCCGAAGGGCAAGACCCCGATCACCGCCTCGATCGAAGCGGCCCTGGGCGCTCTCGGCCGTCGCCAGGGCACCGTCGTGCTGGTCACCGATGGCCTCGAAACCTGCAACGGAGATCCCTGCGCCGCCGTGCGCAAGGCCCGCGAGGGCGGGCTCGATCTCGTCCTCCACGTGATCGGCTTCGACGTCGCCAAGGAAGATGTCACCCAGCTCGAGTGTGCCGCCCAGGCGGGCCGGGGTCTCTACCTGCCCGCCGCCGACGCCAAGGAGCTGAGCGCCGCCCTGGCCACGGCCACCGCCCTGCCGGCGGGGACGGCGGCGAGCGTGCTCTCGGTTCACACCTTCTCCGAAAAGGGGCTCGAGGACGCCATGGTGATCGTCCGCAAGGCCGGCCAGAAAGAGCCGGTGACCAGCTCGCGGACCTACAAGAGCGCCGCCACCAATCCGCGGCGGCTGCCCCTGCCGGCCGGCACCTACGAGGTCGAGGTGCGGGTGCTGGGCATCGATGGCGCGGTCCAGCGCCGCTTCCCCGTGACGCTGGCCGAGGGCGCCACGGTGACCAAGGAGCTCGACTTCTCGACCGGCGAGCTGACGATCGGCGTCACTCGCAACGGCGCCCTCTCGGACGCCAACTACGAAGTGCGGGTGCCGGGCGAGAAGGCCCTGGCCGCGAGCGGCCGGACCTACCGCGACGCCCCGCACAACCCGGCCCGCCTGCGGCTGACCGCCGGGACCTACGAGGTGACGATCCACTCGGTGGAGATCTCCGGCCGGCCGAAGGTGTCCCTCGGAACCGTGGAGATCGCGCCGGGCGGCAAGGCCACGCTCACGCACGATCTGGCCAGTGGGACGATTTCCATCGGCGTCCGCCGAGGCGCCGAGCTGGTGGATGCGGTGGTGGCGATCAAGAACGCCACCGGCACCGTCGCCCAGAGTCGCACCTACACCGCGGCGACTACGAATCCGAAGTCCTTCGTCGTGACGCCCGGCAGGTACCAGGTCGAGATCAGCGTGATCAAGGGCGAGAAGCGCACTCTCGACGTGACGGTCGCCGCGGGCGAGACCGTGACCCGCACAGTCGATCTCGCCGGCCCGCCCAAGTAGCCCGTGGCAGAATCTCGGCCCCCACCCGCCCCNNGGACAAGCCCGGCCGCTGCCCACAATCCACGGATTCCCATGGAGCAGCGGCCGGGCTTGTCCCGGCCGTCGTGGGGCCCGCGGGTTCTGCCACAAGCGATTCTCGTCGCCCTCCTCGCGGCCGGCTTCACGGTCGCCGAGGAACCCCCGCCCGACGTCCTCCTGATCACGATCGACACCTTGCGGGCGGATCGGTTGGGTTTCGCCGGTGACACCGGGGCCGCGACTCCGGTCCTCGACCGGCTGGCGGCCGCCGGCCGGGTGTTCACCGACGCCCACGCCCACAGCGTGGTGACCCTGCCGTCCCACACCAACATCTTGACCGGCCAGTATCCGTTCCAGCATGGCGTGCGCGAGAACAGCGGCTTCCGGCTCGCTGGCTCGGTGCCGACTCTGGCGACCTTGCTGCAGGCCGCCGGCTATCGGACGGCGGCCTTCGTGGCGGCCTTCCCCCTCGACTCGCGCTTCGGCCTCGACCGCGGCTTCGAGGTCTACGACGACCACTTCCCGAAGGGCTCGCGACCCAACGAGTTCGTGCTCGCCGAGCGCCGGGGGGACGAAATGGTCCGCCTCGCCGAAACCTGGTGGCGGGCCCACCGCGGCGAGCGGCGCTTCCTGTGGCTGCACCTGTTCGATCCCCATGCCCCCTACGATCCGCCCGAGCCCTTCGCCAGCCGCTTTCGGGATGACCCCTACCGCGGCGAGGTGGCGGCCACGGATGCCTACCTGGCGCCGCTCCTCGAGCCGTTCCTAGCCGGTCGCGAGCCGCCGGCCCTGGTGATCGTGACGGCGGACCACGGCGAGGCCCTCGGGGAGCACGGCGAGTTGACCCACGGCCTGTTCGCCTACGAGCCCACGCTCAAGGTTCCGCTGGTGCTGTGGGGCCACGGGGTGCCCAAGGGTCGGGACGGCCGGGCGGCCCGCCACGTGGACCTGCTGCCCACGGTGCTCGCCGCCGCGGGCGTGGCGAAGCCCCCCGGGGTGCGCCTGCCGGGCCGCTCGCTGCTGGCACCCGCCGAAATGAGCGGCGACAGCTACTTCGAGTCGCTCTCGGCGGCCCTCAACCGGGGCTGGGCGCCTCTGACGGGCTTGATCCGGGACGGCCGGAAGGCCATTCGGCTGCCCCTGCCGGAGCTCTACGATCTCGAACGGGACCCGGCGGAGGCGACGAACCTGGCCCCGGGCGCTGGAACCGAGCTGCTCGCCGCGGTGCCCCGGGCGGCCTGGCCGCCGGCGCCGCGGGAAAAGGCGGTGCCGGAGGTCGAGGCCCAGCTGCGCGCCCTCGGCTACGTCTCGGGGTCCGCGAACCTCAAAGATCGGTTCGGCCCCGAGGACGACCCCAAGACCTTGCTGCCGCTCGATCGCAAGATCCACGAGGTGGTGGACCTCTACTCCCGCGGGCGCTCGGGAGATGCCCTGGCGAAGGCGCGGGAGCTGGTGGCGGCGCGGCCGGCCATGCCCCTCGGGCATTCGCTCCTCGCCCAGGCCCTGCTCGAGGCCGGCGATCTGACCGGCGCCGTGGCGGCCATGGAGCGGGCCCGGCGAGAGGGAGCGGCCAGCGAGGGCCTGCTGCGCCAGCTGGCACTGTCTCTCGCCGAGCTCGGCCGGCCGGCGGAGGCGGTGACGCTGCTGACACCGTTCGCCGCGAGCGGCGAGCTCGAGACCCGCGCGACCTTGGCCCAGGCGCTCAGCGAGGCGGGCCGCCAGGGCGAAGCGGAGGCGTTGCTCGCGGCCGTCCTCGCAACCGACCCGGAGGACCCGAAGTCCCTCGAAACCTTGGGACTCGTGGCGCTCCGCCAGGGTCGCTGGGCGGTGGCCCGGGACCGCTCGCGCCAGGCCTTGGCGCTCAATCGCAGTCTGCCGCGGGCCTGGAACAACCTCGGCGTGGCCCTCTTCCAGCTGGGCGATCGCCCGGCCGCCCTCGACGCCTGGGCCGCCGCCGTGGAGCTCGACCCGAAGCTTTTCGACGCCCTCTACAACCTCGGTATGAAGGCCCCGGCGGAAGGCCGGGTGGAGGTGGCGCGGAAGGCGCTGGAGCAGTTCGTGGCCACCGCCCCGGCAGCGCGCTACGGGGCGGATCTGGTGAAGGCGAAGGGCATGCTGGAGCGACTGGGAGGGGGACGGTGAGGGGAGAGGAAATCGATGTGTTTCCGCCTCCCCCTCTCCCGGACGGGGGTTCGAGGGCGGTGGGGAGAGGGGGCCGGGGGGTGAGGTTGCTCCGCGCTCTCGCCATCGCCCTCCTCGTCACGGCCTGCTCCCAGGACCCAACCGCCTACCGCGCCCCCGCGGGCACGCCGATCCTGGTGATCTCGATCGACACCCTGCGTTCGGACCACCTGCCGGCCTACGGCTATCGTGGAGTGGAGACCCCCGCCATCGATGCCCTGCGGGCCGACGGGGTGCTGTTCGAGCGGGCGTACTCCCACGTCCCGCTCACCTTGCCGTCCCACAGCTCGCTGCTCACCGGGGTGCTGCCCGCGGCCCACGGCGTGCGGGACAACGTCGGTTACGTGCTCGACTCCCGCCGGATCGACGAGGGCTCCCTGCCTTTTCTTCCCGCGACGCTGAAGCGCGGAGGCTACGCGACGGGCGGCGCGGTGTCGGCCTTCGTCCTGCGCGGCAAGACGGGCTTTTCGACCGGCTTCGACCGCTACGACGACGCCATCGAGTTCCGCACCGGCGTGGGCCTCGGCGGTCTCCAGCGCTCGGGGCTCGACACCTTGGCGGCGATCGAGCCCTGGCTCGCGGAGGTGGCGGAACGGCCGTTCTTCCTGTTCTTCCACCTCTACGAGCCGCACACGCCCTACCGGCCGCCCGAGCCCTTCGCGGCGAAGTACGGCGCCACCTACGACGGCGAAGTGGCGGCCGCGGACCAGGTGGTGGGCGAGCTGGTGGCCGAGCTGCGGCGGCTCGGGATCTACGAGCGGGCCTTGATTTTCCTCGTGTCGGACCACGGCGAGGGCCTGGGGGAGCACGGCGAGGACGAGCACGGCCTGCTGCTCTATCGGGAGACCCTCCAGGTGCCGCTCCTGATGAAACTACCCGGCGGCGCCTTCGCCGGAGCCGCGAGCGCGGCCCCGGCCCAGCTCGTGGACGTGGTGCCGACCGTGCTCTCCGCCCTCGATCTCCCGCTGCCGGAAGGGCTCCCGGGGAGCTCGCTGCTCGGTCTTTTGGGCGCCGCACCGCCCGCGCGCCGGATCTACTCCGAGACGTTCTACCCGCGCCTCCACTTCGGCTGGAGCGATCTTGCCTCCCTCATCGACGATCGCCATCACTACATCGCGGGGCCGGAGCCCGAGCTCTACGACCTCGCGGCCGATTCGCGGGAGCTCTCGAACCTCGCCGCCACCGAGCGGCGGGCCGCGGCCGAGCTGCGTGGAGCCCTCGAGGCCTACGACCGCACGTTGACCGAGCCCGGCGAGGTCGACGCGGCGACCCGCGACGCCCTGGCGGCTCTGGGCTACGTCGGCAGCCGGGTGACCCCCGGTGCTGGCCCCCTGCCGGACCCGAAGCGGGAGATCGGCAGCCTGGCGGAGTTCAAGCACGGCATCGAGCTCGAGAGTCGCAAACAGTACGCCGAAGCAGCCGCCGCCTTCCGCACCGTGCTGGCGAGAAACCCACGCCTGGTCGACGCCTGGGAGTTCCTGGGCCGCGCCCTCGAGCGGCTGGGAGAAGACGATGCGGCCCTCGAGGCCTACCGCCGGTGCCTCGAGCTCTCGGGCGGCTCGCCCTCGGTGGCTCTGGCCGCGGCTTCGATCCACCTCGAGCGCAACGAGCTGGAGCTGGCCGACCAGCACGCCCGGCTCGGTCTCGCCGCCCAGCCCTCCTTCGCCCATGGCCTGCTGGCCCAGATCGCGCTCGCTCGCAAGGACCTGCCGGTCGCCGAGCGGGAGGCGCGGGCGGCCCTGGCGGCGGGAGAGGGCCGGATCGGCCCCCTGATCACCCTGGCCTTCGTGCTCCACGCCCAGGGCGCCTTCGACGAAGCACTGGCCACGGTCGGACAGGCCGAGAGAGCCTATGGCGAGCGCCGCACGCAGGATCTCGACCTGGTCCAGGGTCTCCAGCTGGTCCGCGGCAAGAGCCTAGCCGACCTCGGCCGGGTGGCCGAGGCCGAGGCGGCCTTCGAGCGCGAGATCGGAGGGTTTCCCGAGGACCCGCGGGCCTACAGCCTGCTCGCCGTGCTCTACGCCCTGACCGGTCGCGGCGAGCGCGTCGGGCCGACGCTGAAGCGACTGGTCGATGCGCGACCGCACCCCGAGTCCTACGCCGAGGCGGTCAAGACCCTGCGAGTGGTCGAGGACCGCCGGTCGGCCGCCGCGCTCCTGGCCTATGCCCGTCGCCGGTTCCCGGACAGCCGGGCGCTCGCGGGGCTGTGATTCGGGATCAGGTCGTCGCCAGGCCCTCGCCCGCCGGCAAGTCCCGGGTTCGTTCGCGCTCGGCGATACCGCGGCGAAGGCCGAGCGACGCGACGACGCAGAGAACGATCACCAGTTGCAGGCCGGCCGCGAGGGCGAAATGGCCCGCGTACCCGAGGGTCGCGGCCGAGACGCCGCTCACGCCCGCGGCGACCATCGGTCCCACCGCGGCGAGGCTCTGCTGGATGGTGAAGTCGGTGCCCGCGGTGTCGTAGGCCGCGGCGTCCATGGCCGCCGTGTAGAGGGCCGCGGTGGCGGCACCGCCGGCCAGAGAGCTGGCCACGACGATCGCGTAGAGGGTCGGCAAGCCCCCGATGCCGAGGGCGGGCAGCAGGTAGGCGCCGAGGGCCGGCACGAGCAGGAAGCCGGTCGCGGCCAGCGTGCGGTGACGTCCCCAGGCGGCGATCAAGCGCCCGCCGGCCACGGCACCGGCGAGGGCGCCGAGGGAACCGAGCACGCCCAGCAGGACGCCGATCCGCTCGAGGGAGAAGCCGCGATCGACCAGTAGTGGATTGACCATCCACTGCACCATGGTCTCGGCCAGGCGCCAGACCAGGAGCACCATCACCCAGGGGCCGATGCCCGGCCGCCGGAAGAACGCCACCAGGGTCCGGGGGCCGATCGGGGCGCGCTCGCCGCCCGCCGACGCAGGCGGCTCGTGGAGGCGTGCCACCAGAGGCAGGGGCAGCGCCAGGAGAACGGCCATCGTTCCGAGGGCCGCGGTCCAGCCGAAGCGATCGACCAGGACCAGGACGAAACCGCCGCCCAGGATTTGGCCCAGGTAGTAGCCGCCAACCTGAATGCCGTTCCCGAGACCTCGGTCCTCGCGCCACAGCAGCCGCACGGCGAGGCCGTCGGTGGCCACGTCCTGGGTCGCCGCCAGCATCATGAAAAGGGCTCCGAGGGCGAGAAGGGCCGTGCCGTCGGCGATCGGGTCGAGCCCCGCGATCCATGCCACGGTCGCGACCGCCAGGGCTTGGAGCCACAGCAGCCAGGAGCGATAGTGCCCGGAGGCCGCGCCGAAGCGATCGACCAGCGGTGCCCAGAGGAATTTCAGGAGGAACGGGACGGCCAACACACCGAGCAGGCCGACCTGCTCGAGAGAGGCACCCCGGGAACGGAGGATCGCCGGCATGGCGATCACGAAGAATCCGAGCGGCAGGGCCTGGGTCACATAAAGCAACGCGAGCAGGAGGAGGCGCAGAGGGCGGGAGGGCGTCCTGTGGGTCATGGGCCTCTCTTACGGGACCTTGGGTTCGAGGTTCAAGCTCGGCGGCGCCGTGCTACCCTCATTCACCCGTGGACGATTCGCAGGAACCTGGAGCTCCCCGTCCGGCCGGCGAGGCGCTCACGCTGTCCAAGCTCGACACCCTGCGCCGAAGTGCCATCGACGGTTGGTTTTCATCGCATTATTCACAGCTGCAACAACTTGCGTCGCGCGAGCTGCGCGGCGAGCGGAGCGATCATACGCTCGAGCCCACGGCGCTGGTCCACGAGCTGTTTCTTCGGCTGCGGCGCTTCCGAAAGGTTTCCTGGGAGACCACCGACCATTTCTTGAACCTCTCGGCCCGGTTGATGCGGCAGATCTTGATCGATTCCGGACGCAGCCACCGGCGCAAACGGGGCTCGATCGTGGGCGCCGTCGAATCCCGCGAAACCTCGGCCTCGGGCCCCGCGGTCACCCGCGGCAGCCTGACCCGCCCGGCCTCGGTGCGCATGTCCCTCGGCCGCCTCGCCGAGATCGATCCGACCAAGGTCGCGGTCGTGGAGCTGCATTTCTTCGGCGGCCTTTCGGTCGAGGAGACGGCGGCGGCGCTCAAGATCTCGACCGCCACGGTGGTGCGCCATTGGCGCTTCGCCAAGGCGTTTCTGGCCCGCGAGCTAGGGGTCGGCACTCCCTCCTGATCTCGGAGTTGATCTTCGTTGTTCCGCGTGCTGCTACAATCCCGCCGTTTTCCCGCGAGAAGGACGACGACTTGGAACTCGATCGGCTGCTCAGGTTCATGATCTCCAAGGGGGCCTCGGATCTCCATCTGAAGCCCACCCGGCCGCCGCTGGTGCGGATCGACGGTCGGCTGCTGCCGATCGACGCCGAGCCCCTGCGGCCGGATCAGATCCAGGAGATGCTGCTGTCGATCCTGACTCCGGTGCAGAAGGCCAAGCTCGAGTCCCAGCTGGCGGTGGACCTCGGCTACGGCGTGCGCGGGCTGGCCCGTTTCCGCGGCAACATCTACATGCAGCGCGGCACCATGGCGGCGTCGTTCCGGTCGATTCCGTACCAGATCAAGTCCCTCGAGGACCTCGACCTGCCGCCGACGCTGCTCGAGTTCTGTGCCTTGAACCAGGGCATGGTGCTGATGACCGGCCCCACCGGCAGCGGCAAGTCGACCACCCTGGCGGCGATGATCAAGTACATCTCCAACACCCGGCCGGTGCACGTGATCACCATCGAAGATCCGATGGAGTTTCTGTTCACCGACTCGATGGCGACGATCTCCCAGCGCGAGGTCGGCACCGACGCGCTGGGGTTCAAGGAAGCCCTGCGCAACGCCATGCGCCAGGACCCGGACGTCATCATGGTCGGCGAGATGCGCGATCCCGAGACCATCTCTACCGTGATCACCGCCGCCGAGACGGGCCACCTGGTGTTCTCGACCCTGCACACCAACAGCTCCACCCAGACCGTGGACCGCATCCTCGACAGCTTCGCGGCAGACCAGCAGGGCCAGGTTCGGGCTCAGCTGGCCCAGGTGCTGAAGGGGGTCGTCTCGATGAAGCTGGTCGAGCGAGCGGAGGGCGGGCGGGTGGCGGCCCTCGAAATCCTGAAGTCCTCGCCCAAGATCGCCAAGATGATCGAAAAGGGCGAAACCACCGCCTTGCTCGAGGAGGTCGAATCCTCCGTCGGCTACTACCGCATGCAGTCCATGAATCAGTCGCTTCTGGCGCTCCTGGTTCACGGCACCATCACCTACCGGGAGGCCATGGCGCAGTCCGCCGACCCGGAGGATCTGTCGCTCAAGCTGCGCAAAATGTTCCCCACCATCGAGGAGCGCGGAAACGATATGGCCCCCACTTCCGATTTCTCGCAGATCACCGAGCTCCAGCAGTTCCGCCGGCTGTACGAAGAGCAGGAAGAGAAGATCAAGCTCCGCATCGCCGAGAAGGACGAGGAAATCGGCGAGATCGAGCGCGCCCTGCGCCTGCGCGATCAGCAGCTCGACGACCTCACCAAGCGCCTCAATGAAGCCGCGGAGGACCGCGAACGGATGAAGTCCGACTACGCCCGCCTGAAGCAGGAAGCCCAGGAGAAGATCGACAAGCTCATGGAGCGGATCAAGGAGCTCAATCAGAAGCTCCTGGGCGGCACGGGCGACAAGAAGGGGATGTTCGGGTAGGGGGGCTTGAGACCGATGTCCTCAGCCTGGGGCGCCGCCCCAGGCTGGAATTGGAGCGGGCCTTCGGCCCTTCCGAAATGCCCCCGCCCCTCGCGCGTGCCTGCGCAGAACGTCTTCCCGCGTGGCCCCCGACCTCCCCGAGGGCCGAAGGCCCGCTTCATTCCCAGCCTGGGGCGTGGCCCCAGGCTGTCCCCGTCGCTCGACGGCCGTCCATCGGTCCTGGGGCGTCGCCCAGGGCGTCGCCCCGGGCTCGGGCCGACTCAGCTGGCTCAACCGCTGACGATGTCGATGCCGCCGTTGGTGGTGTCGAGATCGATCTCGACACCACCACCGCCAATCTCTCCCTGCAGGTGGCGCCGGCTTTTCTTGATTTCCCGGGTCAGGGGCAGATCGCAATGGATGCCGCCGTTGGTGACCTCGGCGTCGATCGAGGCCTGGGCGGTTGCGGGGAGGGCGAGGGTGATCCCGCCGTTGACCGTCGACAGGGAGATGGCGTCCCGGTCGCCGAATGCCGTCACGGCTACGTCGATACCGCCGTTGACGGTGTCTGCGTCGACCGCGCCGACTATGCCCGAGATCTCGATGCCGCCGTTGATCGTTTCGGCCTTGACGCGGCCGACCAGATCGCGGATGACGACGGCGCCGTTGACCGTTTCGGCGGAGACGTCGGCTCGGGCGGGCACGGTCACCACGTAGGTGACGTTGGAGTTGCCCGAGTGGCCGCCGAGCCACGAGAAGAAGCCACCGTCGCCGCGGCGGTTGGCCTTGGTCTCGATGGCGACGCGGTGGGCGCTTACCTCGACCTGGATGACGGTGCGGGCCAGCTCCTCACGAGCCCGGGTCTCGTTGCCGGCCCGGAGCTTCTTGACGGCCTCGATCTTGACCTCGGGGCGATCCCAGGTCATCACCTTGACCGAGCCGTTGATGTTGCTGATCGATACCTCGCCGCCCGCGGCCAAGGCCACGGTCTGGTCGAATCTCTCTTCGAACGAAGGTCCTTGGACGACACAGCCGCCGCTGACGATGGCCGCGGCGAGCAGGAATGCGCTGGGAGCCGTTTTCATGGGTCTCCTCCTGGAGCGGACCCGGCGGGGCCGGGGGGTTGGCGAGGAGACCTACGGCAAGGGGAAGTGGGCGGTTTCACGGAGCGGAAAAAGGGCCGGGCGCCCAGTCGGCGCCCGGCTGAAGAGGAGCTACTGGAGCATCAGGCGCTGCCAGCTGCCGGCGGAGAACTGGAAGCCGGTGGGAGTCGCATTCGCGATCTGCACGAAGTGCCAGTTGAATCGGACCGGGTCCATCAGGTTCGTCCCGTCGATCAGGTAGGAGAACGGCGCCGACGGGCCGATCAAGGTGGAGTCGAACGGATTGAGGAACGCCGTCACGGCCACCGGGTTGGCGGTTCCGCCGTTCATCAGCGCGAGCACCAAGAGCGGCTCCATTTCCTCGGCCGTCTCCCAGGCCACGGCCGTGCCGTCGAAGGTTGGATGGAGCGGGAGAATCAGGATCAGCGGGTTGGTGGCGGCGGTCGGGGTGGTCGTGGGCGGGCTCCCGGAGCCGGCCGGAACGGTCGCGATGTCTGCGGCGATCGGCTCGAGGATCACCAGGAACGCACCGTCCCCGATCCCTGGGCCGGTAATGCGGAATCGTCGGGGAGCCTCGTGCCTCAATTGCGCCAGGCCGAAACCGCCAGGCACCCAGTTGACCAGGCTCTTTTGATAGTGGATGGTCGACAGCTGGTGTGGCGCGACGATGCCGCCGACCGCGGCGGGAAAGAAGGTGCCGGCGGTGATCAGGTTGGCCCAGTTCTGGGTGAAGGTGGGGATGGCCGCGTTGGCGGTATTGGTGCGGGCCGCGAGCGATGTCGGCGGTCCGGGTGCCACGGTCGCCAGGGGCGGCGCGAGACCGCCCTGGACCCGGGCCACGCGCCGGGCCGCTCCCAGAGGCGTGAAATGGAAGGTCAGCAGGTTGTCGGCGGCGAAGACGGGTGTGCCCGTCCGCACGATGTCGAGGAGCTGCGCCGTCGAGAAGGGCTCGCCGGGGACGACGGGAACGCCGATCTGGATCTCTTCGCGGTACGGCGCGGTCGGATGGGTCGGGTCGAACCAGAAGCCGTGGAGCAGCCCCTGAACGCGAGCGTGGATGGCCAGGCTGGCATTGGCGAGGTTGACCTGGGGCTCGAGGGACAGGACGGCGTTGGTCTGTCCCACCGGGTCGGCGTTGAACCGGGCCGGGTCCGTCGACGCCGTGAACCCCACGAGGGGCGCGACGCCGTTGTCGAACTCCCGCATGTAGAGCGCCATGGCATCGGGCAAAGCAGGGTTGCCGCCCAGGATTCCGAGGCCGAAGCCATTCACGAAATCGTTGATCGTGAGCGACCCGAACCCTGGAATGCCGTCGGACAGCCCCGTGTGGGTCAGTCCGAACTCGCCGGTGACGGCGGCGGGACCGGGGATGGGGACGAAGGCCCCGCCGACCACCCGTTGGAGCCGCTTCTCCTTGGTGACGAGGCCCCGCAAGGCGGCAGTCTCGAGAGCCTGGGCGGGGAACGTGGGCTCGTTGATGTTGCCAAGGGCCTCGGTGAACCGATTGTTGCTGCCCTCCGGGGTCAAGTGACAGTGGACGCAGGAGAGGACTCCGAGATCCGAGGCCAGGATGTGGAAGGTCTTCAGCCCCAGCTGGCCGCCGCTGCCGGTGGTCACGTCGCCGGCGTTGCCGAGCGCACCGCTGTAGACCCGGTCGAAGGGCTGGTCGGGGTTGGGCGGGTAGTGCATCGAGAACGTGAAGTTGCGGTACTCGGTCATCTGCAGGGGCGGAATCCCCTCGTTGAAGGCGGGCGTGGCCGCCCCGGGGTTCCGGTTGGGCGCTCCCATCAGGTTCACGAAGGCGGCGTTGAAGTGCTCGAAGGCGCCCTTGTCTCCGCGCCAGTGATAGGGTTTGTTGCTGTAGAGCAGGTCCTGGATGCCCCCGTCGAGCACCTCGAAGTTGACCAGGCCGCGCAGGGATTGCGTGAACATCTGGCCCTTGATGGCGGCGTTGGGCCCGAGCGATCCGGGCAGACCGGGCGGGCTCGGGAAGGGCGCCGGGATCGCGCCGCCATCGGAGAGGTTCCACGAGAGGTGGTCCTTGTCGCCATCGATGTGGCAGCTGGCGCACGAGACGTTGCCGCCCACCCCGGCGACGCCGGTTCCTGAGAGCCGGGAGGAGTAGAGGAACTTGCGGCCGGTGACGACGTAGGCCGGCTCGACCTGGCCCCGGAGGGGGAAGTTCGCGAGCACCGTGGGAACGGCGGCGAGAGGGTTCATCACGGAGACCGAGTTGTCGACCCGGTTGTAGACGTAGAGCCGGTCCCCCGCGGCCGGCGCCGCGCCTCGGGCCAGCAGAGCAAGGCCCCGCGGGCCGCGCATGCCGCCGGTCGGATTGAGGACCGAGATCGGGCCCGGCGGCGCCACGCTGGCCCGGGCTACGGCCCAGGTGGCAGGCCCCCCGGGCCCGGGGCGGATCGCCGCCACCGTGTCGCTGTTGTAGCCCGTCACGAAGATCCGCGAGCCGTCGGGGTATCCCACCACGTCGGTCGGCTGAGTCACCGGCACCGTTGCCTGAGTCGGTGGGGTGGCGGTGCCCTGGCTCGCGTCGTTCAGGTCCAGGAAGTCGATCGCGGGCGCCGTGTCGATGTTCCTCACCCGCGCCACATAGCTGGTGACGAAGCCGGTCTCGGTCAGTACCTGGTTCTGGTGGACCGGCTCGCCGACGGCGAGCACCAGGCTCGAGCCGAGCTGTGGGTCCTTGTTGCGGGCTCTCTGGCCCACTACCCAGAGGTCGCCCGAGGGCAGGAAGGTCATCTGGAAGTTGGTGGTACCGAGGCCGCCGAGGATCGGCTGGGTGGCGCGGCCGCTGCCGGCGGAAAACGTCGTGTTGTTGGTTCCCCAGAGGTCGAAATCGTAGACCGCCGGATCGTTGCCGCCGCGGTGATTCAAAATCCACATCCGATTGGGGTTGCCGGCCGTCACCGGCGAGAAGGCGAGAGCCCGCGGGTCCTTGACGCCGAAGCCGGAGGTGGGGTCGAGGAGCTCGATGGCGGGCAGCACGGGGAGCATCGAGCCGGGCAGGAACACCCCCCAGGTGCCGCGCGAGCTCGAGGTGACGAGGACCAGCTCGTGGAACGGACCGCCCGGCAAGGTCCCCGGCTCGGCCGGGTTCTCGGGTAGGAAGGCGAGGCCCACCGGCTCGTCGCCCACCGGCTCGGTCGTGACCAGGCGGAAGGTGAGCCCGGCGCCTGCCGGGATCAGATCGAAGACCGTAACCGAGTCCCCGAGCCAGTTGGCGGTGTATACCTGGCGACCGCCCGAGGCGGTCGGTCTCGGGCGGACCGCGATCGTCACAGGAGCCTGCCCGGTGGGCACGCGGAAGAGGAAGGTGGGGCCGGCCGTGTCGTAGATCTCGACCGAGTCGTCGGAGACGTTGGCGACCAGCAGGAAGTCCCGCGTGCCCACGCGAACCACCTGGATCGGCTTGTGGACCGGCGGCTCGAAGTTGAGAGTTTGGGTGCCGGGCCCCTGGGCCGCCGCGGGGAGCGCCGGCAGTCCGAGAGCCAGGACGAGTAGGGTCAAAATCGGAACACGAACACGCATCGGCTTCCTCCTTGCTCAGGAAGGTCGAGAAGCCGATGCCACCGCCCCGGCCCGAATCGGGATCAGCGGCTCCAAAGTTGGTCTTCCAACTCTGGAAAGTACGGTGTCGGCTGGGCGGGAAAGCGGGACGAACCGGGGCTCAAACCGGCGCCGGCGCGCCCGCCAGTTCCGGCTCGAGGGCCGGCAGCATCTGGAAAGACACTCGCCAGTCGGCGCACAGCCAGGCCGAATGGAGGGGCACGTCGGCGCCCCGGGGTAGACCGAGGGTCTCCTCGAGCAGACCCGCTCTCACCACCTCCACGGTCACCGGAGTGACCTCGGGCACGGGCTGCTCCACCTCCAGGCGACGGAGGCCGACGGAGGTGGGTACGTACCCTCGGGAGCGGTCGAGGAAGTAGCTCACCGTCGTCGGGAACGAGCCCAGGCTCGGAGTTCCCACCGGACCGCCCCCCCGCCGGACCGCCACCTCGAGGCCTTTGCGGCCGCCCACGGACCACGTCCAGGGCTCGCCGCCGGGGGCTTCCGACGGGCGCGGAAACGCCAGCCGTGCCGCCCAGGCCGGCTGGCGCCCCACCAGACGCGCCGCCGGCACCGCCCAGGGCGGCACCAGGAAGCGCCGGAAGAACACCGCGGGCATCCGGTCGCCGTCGAGTACCGCCAGGCGCAGTTGGAACTGGGAGAAGGAGGGGTGCGGCGCGGGCAAGCCTCCCACCCGCACCGAGTCGACGTGGAACAGCAGCGCCGAGGCGAAGACCCGGTCTCCCGCCGGGTCCGGATGGAGCTCGAGCCGCAGGGGATCGGGCGGCGGAGTCACCCACGCCGCCGGCACGGCCCAATTGAGCTGCAAGGCGTCCTTGACCTCGGCGGTGACGATCATGATGGCGCCCCACAGTAGCGCGGGGCGGGAGCGGGGGCAAGGCGGAAGCGGCGCGAAAACCCGCTACACTTCTCCCCACCAACCATGTCCTCCGAGCTCACTTCCCGGGCCGCCGCCCCTCCCGCGCCGTGGACGGCGGGCGAACGCCTGGCCGCGACGTTCTTCGTCGTCTTTCTGACACTGCAGCTCGCCGTCCCCACCTGGAAGCTGTTCCAGCCCGAGCGGCCGGGACGGTTCGGGTGGCAGATGTTCGCGGGCACCGAGGTCAAGGTGCGTTTCGTGCTGATCCTGGACAGCGGGGCGGAGCACGTGGTGGACCCGGCACAGTTCCAGGTGGCGCGCCGGTTGGATCTGGTGCCCGAGCGGGAGTTCCCGCCTTACCTGTGCCAGCGGGCCAAGAACGGCCGGGCGGTGAGAGTCGAGATGCCCGGCAAGCCGGCCTGGGAGTACCCGTGTCGACCCTGAGCGAGCGGCTCCATGCCCTCGTTCGGCGCCGCGAGCCGAGCCTGCCCGTGGGGCTCGTGCGGATCGCGGTGGGCCTGGGCGCCCTGATCAAGCTGCTCGACGTGGCGCCGAAGCTGTGGGCCGCCACCCGGCCCCAGGTGTTCCTGCTGCCCTACTGGGAAGCCCTGCCGCGGCCGACGCCGGGTTGGATCCTGACTTTGACGACCCTGTGGGCCATCTCGGCGCTGCTGTTCGCGGCCGGCTGGTTCGGCCGCAAGCCGGGGGTGGTGCTTACCCTGGTGCTCGCCGCGGTCCTGGTCGTCGATCGCCAGATCTACTCCAACCACCTCTATCTCCTGGCACTTCTGGTCGGCTTGCTGACCCTTGCGGACTCGACCCGCGCGGCCTCCCTCGACGCTCGCCACGGCTTCGGCGCCCCGGAGGTGGCCGGCTGGCCGGTGACCCTGCTGCGCTGGCAGTTGACCATCCTCTACTTCTTCGCCGCGGTCTCCAAGCTCAATGGGGCGTTCCTTTCGGGCGCCGTGCTGATCGAGCAGTTGCCGCACTTTTCGGCCTACCCCGCAATCCTGAGGCTCGTCTCGTGGATCGGGCTCGCCGCCGAATGGTGGCTCGCGTTGGGGCTGTGGCTGCCGCGCACCCGGGTCGTCTCGGCGTGGATCGGGGTGGCGTTCCACGGGACCGTCCTGATCTTCATGCAGCCCAAGCCGGAGTTGGTGGTGTTCGGCCTCGAGAGCCTGGCGCTCTACCTGCTCTTCTTCCCGCCCGCCACGGTCGAGCGCTGGCTCGGCCGGCGCTCGGAGCGCGAGGTGTGACGGCGCCCCGCGCGGCGCTCCTGGCCGTGGTTTTAGCCGCGGTGCTGGTCCAGGCGTTCCTCCACGCGGATCACTTCGTCGACGACGCCTACATCGGCTTTCACTACGCCGAGAACCTTGCGGCCGGCAACGGCTTCACCTGGCATCCCGGGGACCGACCGGTCGAAGGGGTGACCAACCTCGGTTGGGTGCTGGTGCTGGCCGGCTTGGCGGGGATGGGGAGCCTGCCGGCGGTGGCGAAGGCCATCGGGTTGGTGGCGCTCCTGGCGGCCATCGGGCTCGCCAGCCGGCTCCACCGGCGCTTTGTGCCCGGGGCCTCCCCGGTCGAGCGCGCGGCGGTGCCCTTGTTGCTGGCCGCGCAGCCGGATCTCGTCTACTTCGCCCTCGCGGGCATGGAGACCGGTCTCACGGCACTGTTCGCCACCGCCGCGGTTCTGCTCGCGCTGGACCTCGACGAGCGGCCCCGGGCCGGGGCGGTGGACCTCGCCGGCGTCGCCCTGGCACTCTTTCTTCTGCGTCCGGAGATGGTGCTCCTGGTGCCGACCTTCGTGGCGCTCCGGTGGCTCGCGCGGGATCAGCGAGCCCGTCGCGGACTCGGTCTCCTGCTCGTTCTGACCCTGCTGGGCCTGGCCGTCGTCACCGCCTGGCGCCTGTCGACCTTCGGCCAGCCCCTTCCCAACACCTTCGCCGCCAAGTCCGCCGGGGGCTTCACCGCGGTGGCCGGCCGGCTGCTGGCGGCGCCCGCGGGTGGCCTCGTGAATCTGCCGCCGCCCTTCGGCCTGGGGCTCGCGGTGGTGGCCTTCGGGGCTTGGCGCCTCCGGCGGAAGGGCGGCGGCCCGGGCGTCGACCTGGCCCTGGCACTGACCGTCACCGGCGTCGCCTTCGCCGTCTACGCCCGCCCGGACTGGACCGAGATGGGCCGCTATTTCGGCCCCTTCGTGCCGGTGGCCACCGTGCTCTTCGTGCACGGAGCGGCGGGGCTGGCCGCCCGGGTGACCCCCCTTCGGCAGCGCGTCCTGCTCGCGGGAGTGACGCTGGCCCTCATCGTCCACGGCGTGGTTCGGCAGGTCGAGCACCTCGGCGGTGCCGCGCTCGAAAAGCTGCCGGGGTTGGCGCTGGTGTCGGAGAGTCTGGTCGAGCCGGCTCGCCGGGTGGCGGCCTTGGTGCCGCCGGGCTCCACGGTGGCCTGCCGGAGGATCGGCGTCCTCGGCTACACGGTGGACGCGCGAGTGTTCGATTTCGCCTTCGGCCTGACCGAGCCAGAGGTGGCGAAGGTTCTTGCCCGCACCGGTCGGCCCTTCTTCGACAACGCCCGCACGGCGCCTCTAGGGGACATCTGGCGGCGGGTCGACCCCGACTACCTGCTCGAGGACTGGACGCGCCTCGAGTCCTGGTGGACCGCGGAAGAAAGCCCCCGGCGGTTCCACCTCCACGGCGTGCCCTATGAGCTGATCGCCACGTTCCCGATCGCCCAGGGCCACGAGCGCTGGGCGCTGGCCCGGAGGATCGCCGGCGAGCCGATCGTAGTCGAGGACGACTGGCGCGCCGGCGCTGAGCGGGTGGGTCCGCGGGACCCGCTGCGGCGGTAGAAGCGCGAACGGCCGAGCGATGCTCGGCCGTTCGTTCGGACCTGTCTGCCGACTTCCTGCGAGAAAGTGGCCGATCGAGCGTCAGCCCTTCGGGGCCTCGGGAACGACCTTGTTGGCCTCGATGCCGATCGTCACCGCGACCTCCTCGCCGAGGATGGTGCCACCCGCGTCGAGGGCCTGGTTCCACACCATCCCGAAATCCTTGCGGTTGAGGACGAACTGGGTCTTGAAGCCGCCCTTGGTGCCCCGCGGAGTCTCGATGATGCCGAGGACGCGAACCGGGATGGTGATCGACTTGGTGACGCCGTGCATCGTGAAGTCGCCGGTCACCGAAAGCTGGTTCGGGCTGTCGGCCTTGACCGAGGTGCTCTTGAAGGAGAGGGTGGGGAACTTCTCCGCATCGAAGAAGTCGGGCGAGCGCAGGTGGTTGTCGCGATTGGCGTTGGCGGTGTCGATGGACTTCGACTGGACGGTGATCTCGACGGTCGACGCCTCGGGCTTGGCGGCGTCGTAGTGGATGGTGCCCTCGAATTCGTTGAAGCGGCCCGGGACTTCGGAGACGAAGTGCCGGATCTCGAACGCGACCTGGCTGTGGGGGGCGTCGATCTTCCACTCCGCCGCGAAGGCGGGAGCGCCGGCGACGGCGACGAGGGCAGCGGCGACGAACGCCCGACGAGCGAACTGAATCATGGGGGGAGTCTCCTTGTTAGGACGGAATCTGTGGAAACAGATTCGTTGAATCTCAACCAAGACACTGACGTCTCGGAGATGCCAGGAGAACGCGGTGGGGTGGGGGGGTTATTCCCGGGCGAGCAGGGTCCGGCCGTCCCACCCGGAACAACGGGGCACTGCGGCCGAACTTCAGAGGCTGTCTCGAAACCCGGGAAAGGCACCCGCCTCCCACCCCGGCCGGGACAAGCCCGGCCGCTGCCAAGAACNNTGTGCCAAGAACGACGACTTCTCCTGGGGCAGCGGCCGGGCTCGTCCCGGCCGGGGTGGGAGGGAGTCGAATGCCGCCGGGCTCAGGGAGCGGTCAACGACCAGGCCGAGGTGTTGCCGGTGTTGAAGCCGTCGCCGAAGATGACGCCGTCGAGGAAGCGGTCGGAGTAGGCGTCGAAGGCAGCGGTGCCGTTCGGGTTGTTGCCGGTGGAGTTCGAGGTGTCCGCCCAGGTCGGGTGGAGCCGACCACCGACGAACGCGATGCCCATGTAGTCGCCGAACTCGACGCCGGAGCCGTTCGAGGTCGAGGTGCCGTCGCTGAGTCGGACGTTGGCGCCGAAGACTGGCGTCGTAGCGGGCTCCGCGGTCGAGCAGTAGAGCTGCATCGAGTTGTTGCCGGCGGAGTTCCGGGCGTCGTGCCAGCACACGCCGATCTTGCCGGTGCCCGGGTCGATGGCGAGCTTGGGCAGGAACTGGCTCTTGGTGGTGGCGTCGTCATTGACCTGGATCGGCGTGCTCCAGCTCGTGCCGTTGTCGTCCGAGAAGCGGATCAGGATGTTCAGGTCGTGGGCCTCGTTGACCACCTCGTCGGTGTAGAGGAAGTACAGCCGGCCGAAGGTGGGGCTCGCCGGGTTGGCGTCGAAGGCCAGGCCGGCTTCGGCGTCCACCGAGCGGCTGTTCTGGGCCGGGATGAAATCGAAGCCGCCCACGTTGGTGGTGGTCGGGGTGGTGGTGGCGCCCCAGCCGCCCGCGCCCAGGCCGTCGGCGTCGACGTTCATGCGCAGATTGGCGTTCGGCCCCTGACCGCCGGTCGGGTTCTCGCAGACCTGCACCACGACGCCGGTCGGACCGACCGCGATGTCGCCGAAGCTGCAGTTCGAGGAGCCAGTGGACTGGTTGGTGCCAGGGAAGGCAGCGACGGTGCCGAGTGCCGTGGCCGAGGTGCCGCGAGCGACCATGGTGCCGCTCGAGTTCCAGACCACCCAGATGTGGGCTTCGGCGCCGACGTTGGCGGCCACGATGGTCGGCTGGTCGACCGATCCCGAGAAGCTCGCCAACGGGGTGAAGGTGGCGCCGCCGTCGACCGACAACAGGGTCACGACCGCGTTGACCGGGCTGGCGAGATAGTTGAGGTAGAGGTTGCCGAACCGGTCCCAGGCGATGGTGGGGTCGCAGCAGGCGTTGGCGCCCTGGCCGACGTCCCCGTCGGCGATCGTCTTGTCGGCGGGGTCGGGATAGATCCAAGTCTCGCCACCATCTTCCGAACGCGCCGCGAACAGCCCCGCCGTGTCCGTGTTGCAGGACTGGAACAACCGCGGCGGGTTGGTCGGATCGATGGCGATGGCGCACTCGGTGTCGTTGCCGGTCTTCTGGCTCGAGTTGGTGTCGCTGGTGCCGGCGGCGCGAACGGCGTCCGTAATGACGAAGCCGGTCGACTCCTTGCCGTCCCGCGCTTGGGAAGTGGCGGGCTGGAGCCAGATTCCCCGGTTGGCCAGGCGAGCCTCGTTCTCGGCCGCCACCAGGCCGTCGGGCTGGCCCTTCGCGTGGGGCTTGTAGTGGAAGTCGGCGAGGCGCAGCGCCAGGCCCGCCTCGAGGAGCGACACGCCGACGTCCTTTCCGTCGACCAAGAGCTGGGAGACCATTTCATCCTGGTCGTTGCGGGTCATCACCCGGACGCGGATTTCCTTGCCGAGCACCAGGGTCTCGACCAGCCGCTTGGCCTCGGCGGCGAACGGGCCCGTCTCGGGAGCGTCGACGCCGTAGATCCGGACTTCGTAGGTGCCGGCGTCGTGCTTGACAGTCAGGAGCTCGCCGCTCTTGACCGCGGTGACGGTGCCGTACAGGCTGCGGGCTTCGACCGCCGGGGGAGCGGTGAGTACCACGCCGAGAGAAAGCAGGAGCAGGGTAGTGGACCTCGCAAGAGACAACGACATGTTCGGTTCCTCTCCGGTGCAGCCGTCGCCGGGGCACCTCAAGTGGGTCTGGAGTTTTCGATCCTGGAAGAATACCCGACTCAGGGCAGGTCGTCGAGCAGGGCCAGGAGGACTTCCGGGTCCACCGGTTTCACCAGGTGGAGGTCGAAGCCGGCGTCACGGGTCCGGCGTTTGTCGTCGTCCTGGCCCCAGCCGGTCAGGGCCACCAGGCGGACGTTCGTGCCCCACGGGGTGGCGCGGAGGCGCCGGCAGACCTCGAAGCCGTTGAGGCGGGGCATGCCGAGGTCGAGCAGCACGAGCTCGGGCCGGAAACCCTCCACGGCCCGCAGGGCCTCCTCGCCGTCGTAGGCGCGGTGGACGTCGTGGCCCTCGAGCTCGAAGACCATGGCGAGGGTGGTGACCACGTCGCGATTGTCGTCGACCACCAGGATGCGGCGCGCCGTGGCCGCGGCGGGGAATACCGAGGCGGGGGCCGAGGGCGCAAGTTCCGCTACCGCGACGAGGGTCGGGAGGTGGACCACGAATCGGCTGCCCCGGCCCGGCCCATCGCTTTGGGCGGCGATCCGCCCGCCGTGGAGCTCGACCAGACCCTTGACCAGCGAGAGGCCGAGGCCGAGCCCGCCCTGGGACCGGTTCAGGGCCAGCTCGACTTGGGAGAACATCTCGAACACCCGCGGCAGGTGCTCGGCGGCGATGCCGATGCCGGTGTCCTCCACCGCCACCCGCACCTCGCCTTCGAGGAGCGTCGCCGCGAGGCGGATGAAGCCGCCCTTCTCGCTGTATTTGGCGGAGTTGGTCAGGAGATTCGAGAAGATCTGGGCGAGGCGCGTCGGATCTCCCTCGAGCCAGACCGGTACGGTGGGCAGCTCGAGGTGGAGCTCGTGGGCGCCGTCGTCGACCAGGGGCCGGGCGATCTCGACGGCGTGGTCGATCACCGTTGCGAGCAGCACCCGCTCGAGTCGCAGGCTGAGCTTGCCGCGGGTGAAGCGGCTCACGTCGAGGAGATCCTCGAGCAACAGGGCCATCTGGGCGACCTGACGGTCGATCACTTCGACGCATTCCGCCCGCTGGGCCTCGGTCTTGCCGGGCTGGCGCAGCACCGCGGTGGCATTGCGGATGGGAGCCAGGGGATTGCGCAGCTCATGGGCGAGGGTGGCGATGAAGTTGTCCTTCTTGCGATCCGCCTCGCGCAGGTCCTCCTCGAGACGCTTGCGGTCGGTGATGTCGACGGCGGTGAACAGCCGCCCCTTGCTCGGATCGTCGAGGTCGATGGCGACGCCTTGGAGGAGCCCCCAGAAGAGCCCTCCTTCCTTGCGGCGGTAGCGGACCTCGACTCGCAGCAGCTCGCCCTGGGCTATGCGGGCGTAACCTTCGGAGCCGATCCAGCGCCATTCGTCGAGATCGGCGGTGAGCTCGAGGGTGGACAGACCGATCATCTCGCCCGGGCCGTAGCCGAACATCGTCTCCATGGTGTGGTTGGCAAGGGTGAGGCGCCGGTCGGGCCCGACCGCGAAGACTCCGGCTGGCGAGGCGGCGAGAATCGCCTGCTGTTCGAGCAAGCGAGCAGCCAGGCTCTCCTCGTTCCGTTTTCGCGCATCGATGTCGGCGTTGGTGCCGGTCATGCGCACGGGTCGTCCCGCGTCGTCCCGCCGGGTCACCCGCCCGTGGCTGGCGATCCACCGGAAGGAGCCATCGGCGCGGCGAATGCGGTAGTCCACGGAGTAGTGGTGCTCGTCGCCGGCGCGGGCCGCCGCGAGGGTGGCGAACACCCGCGCTCTGTCCTCCGGGTGGATCAGGGCCTGGAGCTTCTCGATCGGCACCACGGACTCGCCGGCCGGTTGGCCGGAGAGGTTCGACCACTGCTCGTTCAGGTACACCTGGCCCGAAACCAGGTCCCAATCCCACAGGGTGAGATCGGAGGCCCGCAAAGCGAGTTCGAGCCGCTCGAGAGCCAGCGCGGCGGCGGGGTTGTCGGCCATGGGCTCGGCAAGTCTAGCCCAACGCATTTCGAGAATCGCCGCCAGGACTTGCGACCCGAGGCCGAGAACCGCTTTGCTTCTCCGGGGGCGCACCGCCGGAGACGTCACCGCGCCGTGTTAGTGTCCCTACCGTAGTTTCTCGTCCAATGATCTGCTCGGCCCGGCCGCCCTGGTGCGCGCCCGGGAAACTCGGCGTGGTCACGCCGAAAGGAGACTCGAGATGAAGAACTCGCGGTTCTGGCTCGCGGTGGTCGCCGTTTTCCTCGTCGGTCAGGGGCTCAGTTACGTCGTGCACCAGAAGCTTCTGGCCTCGACCTACGCCGCCACGGCGAGCGTCTGGCGCCCCGAAGCGGACATGGCATCGAAGATGCCCCTGATGTTCTTGACCGGCTTCATCTTCTCCTTCTTCTTCGTGCTCATCTTCGCTCGTGGCTACCAGGAGCGCGGCCTCGCCGAGGGCGTGCGCTACGGCGTCCTGATCGGCTTGTTCTACTCCTTGCCGGTGGCCTACGAGAACTACGTCGTGTTGCCCATTCCCTACCCCCTGGCCCTGCACTGGTTCCTTTCCGGGCTGGTGACCTGCGTCGTCCTGGGGATCGTCGCCGCGTGGGTCTATCGGCCGCAGCCGGCGTGAGGGGAGGTAATCTCCCGACTTCGACCGTCACTTCCTCCAGAGCTTCGTGCGCTCGCGAGAGGAGAAGTCATGGCCACGTTGAACGACCTGAGGGGTCGAGTCTGGTCCCGTTTCATGTCCCCGGCGGTGGTCCCAGAGGCGCCGGAGCCGGCGCTTCTGGCGGACGGGGCGGCGCCGGCCGGTGAGCCGCGCCGCCGCTTTTCGGTCTTTCGTCCCGGGGATCTCGAGCGCGCCATCGAAGTCACCGCCGAGCTGATGCGGCGGGCCGACGCGGCGCCCGACGTCACCACCGGGCTCGGCCGTGTGCTCGACTTCGAGGAGGAGCTGCGCGGCCAGGGCACGGATCCGGACCTCGTCGATCACGCCCTCCAGATCTTCCTGACCCATCACCCCCGGGGCCGCCTCCTCGCCCCGGCGATGCCCCGGCTGTCCGTGCGCCGGCCCGAGCAGGTGGCCCCTTCGACCGGCCGGGCACGCCCGGTGGAGCTGCGGGAAAGCGGCGAGGTCGCGCTTGAGCTGCTCGCCGACTCGGCCCTCGCGGGGGGCGCCCTGCCCGCTCCCGATGGACTCGAGTGGTTCCGCGAGGATCCTTTCGCCAACGAACACCACATTCACTGGCACGTGGTCTACCCGACCTCCGGCATTCCCGATCCGGCGAACCCCGGCCGGCGCCTGCTCAAGGACCGCCAGGGCGAGCTGTTTTTCTACATGCACCGACAGATGCTCGCCCGCTACGACGCCGAGCGCCGCGCCCTCGGCCTCGCGCCGGTGGACTCCTACGCGGACTATCGGGCGTCGATCGCCCTCGGTTACGACCCGGGGGAGCTGCTGCGCGCGAGCTACGGACCTCGCCCGCCGGGTCGCACCATGGTCGCCAGCCCCGGCTACACCCTAGGCGATCATGAGACGCGGCGCGACCGCCTGGGCGCCGCCGTCACCGCGGGCGAGTTCCGCACCAGCCCGGCGCGGCCCGTCACCTCGGATCTGCTCGGTGCCACCATCGAGGCCAACTCGCTCGGCGTCCACGGCCTGCGACCCGCCCCAACGGCCTTCTACGGCAACCTCCACAACGTCGGTCACGGACTCATCGCCGATGCCTCGGAGGACTTGGCGGGAGTCATGACCGACCCGGCCACCGCCATCCGCGATCCCGCCTTCTGGCGCTGGCACCGCCACATCGACGACTTCTACGCCGCCTGGCAGCAGGAGCTCGGGCCGCGGGGCTTCGACGATCGACCGTTGGTTCGCATGCGCAAGGGCTTCGACCCCGCGAGCGGTGCCGCCGGCTCGCCGGACGTGCTGTTCCTGTTCGACGAGGCCCTGCCGCCCGAGGCCGCGGCGGACCTGCCGGCCTGGGCGGCGGAGCGCTACGGCGGTGCCCACTGGGACGACGACCCGGCTGCCGACCCGCTCCTCAGCGACGAGCTCGAGACCTGGATGGCGACCCGCACCCTCACCCTGTCCGACCGGCGCACCAGCGTCGACCTGACGCAGCTGGTGCACCGGCCCTTCGTCACCGTCTACCGCGTCGAGAACCCCCTGGACCGGGACTACCGCCTCACTCTGCGCACGTTCATCGTGCCCCGCGAGGCGACCGGCGACCGCCACGCGTGGATCGAGCTCGACAAGTTCACCGCCGAACTGCCGGCCGGCGCCCGCGGAGTCTTCGTCCGCCACGGCAGCCAGTCCGTGGTCCTCCGCAAACCGGCCGAGATGCTGCCCGAGCTGCTCAAGGAGAGCGCCTACGAGCTCGATGCCGCCACTCTGGACGCCCTGGCGGCGGGCGGGCTTTCGGCGGCCACGGTCGAGCGCCTGCGCGAGCTCGAGGGGCGGCTGTTCGTGGCCAACCGGGTCGAGATCGACGAGCTGGTGGCCGAGCTGCGCGCGCGAATTCCGGCGGCGGAGCGGGACCTCGGGTTCCAGCTCGTCCAGCGCCACGCCTTCCGCCCCGGCGAGCAGCCGGCACCGCCGCCACCGGACGCCGGTGTCGACGAGGCCGAGGCGATGCTCCGCGCCAACTACTGCACTTGCGGGTGGCCCTACAACCTGCTCCTCCCCCGGGGCAGACCCGACGGTCAGGTCTACCGGCTCGCGGTGATCGCCACCGACGCGGACCTCGACCAGGCCGGCGGCAGCGAAACCTGCGGCTCGCTCTCCTTCTGCGGCGCACGGGACCGGTATCCCGACCAGCTCGACATGGGGTACCCGTTCGACCGCCCCTTCACCGACGGCGTGCTCGACACCTTCTTGGCCCTCGGCAACGCCGCCGTGCGGGATTTCACGTTGCGTCGCCTGCCCGATGTCGATGGCATTCCTTGAGCTCCACTGGGACCGCCCCGGGCCGGCCCTCGACGCCGCTCGGGGGGAGCTGCGCCGCGCCCTCCTCTCGGCCGGGCGGCCACCCTACTGGGACGAATGGCGCCAGTCGGACCCGCTTCGTCCGCCGCATCTCCGGCGCCTGACGGGCCGGGTCCTCGTGGTCAACGGCCAACCGGTGTGGCACGAGGGCGAGCCCGTGCCCACGGATCTCCCGGTGCGGATCGAACGGGCCGCCGCGAGGAGCTTCCAGCCGCGCCGCCGCGAGCCCCTCGCGCGCCGCCTGAGGTTCAGCCTGCTGCCCGCCCTCGGCCTGGTGCTCTTGCCCAAGTGCCCCCTGTGCTGGGCCGCTTACACCGGCATCGTCACCGGCGGCGGCCTCGCCACCTGGGTACCCCAGCCGCGGACCCTGGCCGTCACCCTCGCCGTGGTCCTCGCCGCCAGCCTGGCCGCCGTCACCCTACGCACCCGCCGCACCAGCGACCGGCGGCCCATCGCCCTCGCCGCCCTGGGCGCCGGGTCGGTCTTCCTCGGCCGCTTCGCTCTGGGCTCCGCGGTCCTCACCGCCACCGGCTTCGTCGCCCTGGCCGCGGCCGCCGGGTGGGCGGCGCGGGCTCAGAAGCGGAGGTTGACGCCGGCCGACAGCCCCGAGGTCTCGCCGGTGTTGCGGCCATCCAGGGTGTCGAAGCCGCACAGAGAGACACCGAAGCGGTCGGAGAGCCGGGCGTAGACCTTGAGCCCGGCGCGCTGGTACTCCTCCTGGTTGCTGGGGAAGGTGAAGCCGGGATCGCCGATGTCGGTGCCGCCGTCGGCGATGTACGAGGAGAAGAAGGCGCTCACCGTGAGTTGTCCGAAGTGGTGGCCGATCTCCGTAAACAGGGGCAGGCCGTCCGGGGCGTCTTCGCCGCGCAGGTCGTAGCCCACCTGTTGGGCGAAGTAGAACCCGTGGACCTCGAGGAGATAGACGAGGCGCAGGAGAGCGTCGGTCGTGCCGTCGCCGACGTCGACCGGCAGGTTGGCGGGGTAGCCCGTCAGCGGCGTTCGCACGCCGGCCGCCGCGACCAGGGTGTGGCGCAGGTCTTCGTCACCGCTCCTCGCGAGACGAGCCTGGAGCAGGAGCGAAAGGTCTTGGAGGTCCTGTTCGCCGAAGCGCGCCAGGCCGTCGGACTCTGCATCCACCGAGGCAAGGCTGCCGACGAGGGAGAAGCGGTCGTCGAGACCATAGTTGAACCACAGGGAGAGGCTGGCGATGTCGACCTCGCCGACCCCCGGGTCGGCCACTCGGGTCTCGCCGAGCCAGAAGTGATCCCAGCTTTCGGCGGTGTAGGACAGAGCCACGTTGCCCTCGCCCGCGGCCGGAAGAAAGCCGTTGAGATCGAAGGCTCGAGAGGCGGCGGGCGAGAACAGAAACAGGGCGGCGATCACAAGAGGGGTGCAGCGCGAAGTCGCGGCAGCTCGGAACATCGTCGATCTCCTTTGGCGGAAGGGTCGTTTCGTGGTGCCGCACCGAGAGCAACCACCGTGCCGCCGGCGTCCTCTCGCGGTGCCCGCGAGTAAACCCTTGAAGGATCGACGGTTGTAGGCCGGCACCCGGCGGGCTCGCGGGCGGCCATCGCCCCTTCGAGCTCATAGAATCTTCGAACCTGGCGGAGCCACGATGGACGAGAGTGCTTGTCTGGAAGGAGAGCGGCTATGATTGCGAACCTTCTACCTCCAACGTAATTTCTATGATGAACCTCCGTTCGCGCATCGCTGCCCCCGGGGCGCGGATCTCGATGGTGCTGCTGGCGGCCTTAGTGGGAATCAACGGCGCGGCGGTGGGCGGTCTCATGGCGGCACGGCAGGTCGCCCGCGATGCGGCTCGGGAGGACTTGCGGCTCGCCACGCTGGCTCAGGCTCGGGCTCTCGAGGCGGAGTTGGCCGCCCTGCGGGGGGATCTGATCTTCCTCACCCAGGCGCCGCCCCTGGGCCATGGGTTGGCCGGTTTCGACAGCCCCGATCCGGCGACTCGGAGGTGGAGCCGGCGCGATGTCGAAGGGGCCGTGTTGCTGTTCCTGGAGACCCATCCTGGCGTCGAGCAGATCGTGGTACGGGACACAGAAGGCCGGGCCCAGGTGGCCGCCGGCCGCCGGGAGGGGGCGCCAGTGCTGGTGCGGATCGCGCCAAGGTCGGAGCTCGGCGCTTTCCCGGTGGGTGCGACTTTCGTTTCGAGCTGGCCCCTCGGCGGTACCTTGACCGACCAAGGGGAGCTGGAAGTGGGCCTCGAGCTCGAGCGGCTACTGGCCACGGCGGCGCCGGAGCTCGCGGGCGAGCTGTTGCGCGAGCCGCGCGCGCCCTCCGGGGACGATGTGGTGTCGGCGACGGTGGTCGACGACCAGTGGCAGCCGCCGGTGCATTGGACCTTGATCGTGCCCCTCGATCGAGCGGCCCTGCCGCCGCCGTTCGAGGCGCTGGCCGGCCGCTACCGGCTCACCGTCGCCCTGAACCTTGCCGTGATCGGGCTGAGCTTGCCGCTCGGCGCTCTGGCGTTCCGGCAGATCCGCCGGGCGGCGCGCCTCCAGGCCGCCAACGAGCACCAGGCCCGGGTGCGGGGACTCGAGCGTCAGGTCCAGCACAGCGAGCGGCTGGCGAGCCTTGGTCGCCTGGCCGCCGGCCTCGCGCACGAGATCAACAACCCGCTCGCGGGCATGACCAACTACCTGACACTCCTCGAGGAAGATCTCCGAGCCGGGCGCCCAAAGGCGGCCCTGGAGCTCGCCGGGCGGGTGCGCGAGGGCCTCGAGCGAGCTGCCACGGTCACGCGTGGCGTCCTGGCCTTCGCTCGGCCGGCGGCGGCCGGGTCCGATGGGGGGCGGTCCTCCGCGCCGGTCGACCTGGTTCAGATCCTCGACGCCGCCGTGGAGCTGGTTCGGGCCGACCCGGCGACTGCCCGGGTGGAAGTCGTCCGGGGGGCCGGTGATGGGCCGCGAACCGTAGTGGGGGATGCCACGACCCTCGGCCAGCTCTTCTTCAATCTGCTCCTGAACGCCTGCCAGGTCCAGGCCGACGGCGGGCGAGTCGAGATCGACCTACGGCGATCCGGGGATCGCGCCGTCGTCACCGTGGCGGACCGCGGACCGGGCCTGCCTCCCGAGGTGGCCGACCGGATGTTCGAGCCCTTCGTTTCGACCCGCGGCTCCACGGGCTTGGGCCTGGCGGTGTGCTACGGCATCGTGGTCGAACACGGTGGACGGATTCGGGCCTCGAACCGGCCCGGGGGCGGTGCCTGTTTCGAGGTCGAACTGCCGCTGCCAGAGGGAGCACCTCCGTGATCCCCCGCGGTTCGGTTCTGATCGTCGACGACGAGCAGTACGTGCGGGATTCCCTGGCCGCCGTCCTCGCCCGCCGGGGCTTCACGGTGACCACGGCGCCGAGCCTCGAGCGGGCGCTGGCGTCGACCGAGGGCGTCGATGTCGTGGTCACCGACCTCAAGATGCCCGACGGCCACGGCCTCGAGTTGGTGCGCCGGCTGACGGAGCGGCCGGCATCACCGGCGGTGATCGTGTTCACCGCCTACGGGACGGTCCATTCGGCGGTCGAGTGCATGCGCGTCGGAGCCAGCGACTATCTCCTGAAGCCGGTCAATGCCGACGAGCTGGTGGGGGCGCTCGATCGCGTCCGGAGTCGTTCCGGCGCACGGGGTCCGGCTGCCGATTCGCGCGGTCCGGCGCCGGAGGCCCCGGCCCCGTGGCCCGAGCCGGGCGAGCTCCGGCCCCTGTTCGGCCAGAGCGCGGTCTGGAGCGAAGTCCTGCGGCAGATCGACCGAGTGGCCGCCTCCGAAACCGCGGTTCTCTTGCTCGGCGAGACGGGAACCGGCAAGGAGGAGCTGGCGCGCCGGCTGCACGGGCTGAGCGCCCGCCGCGCGGGGCCACTTGTCGCGGTCAACTGCGCCGCGCTACCCATCGAGCTGTTCGAAAGCGAGATGTTCGGCCACCGCCGCGGGGCCTTCACCGGTGCCGTCGGGGATCGCCAGGGCCGCTACCCGGCCGCCGACGGCGGAACCCTCTTCCTCGACGAGATCGATTCCCTGACCTCGGCCGGCCAGGCCAAGATTCTCCGCGTCCTCCAGGACGGCGTGTTCGAGCTGCTCGGCGACAGCCGGCCCTCGGCCGCGGATGTCCGTCTCGTTTCGGCGAGCAACGCCGACCTCGGTGCCGAGGTCGCCGCCGGCCGCTTCCGCTCCGACCTGTATTTCCGGCTCAACGTGATGACGATTGTGGTGCCGCCCCTGCGCGAGCGGTGCGAGGACATTCCCCTCCTCGCAGAAGGGTTCCTCGCCGAGCTCGGCCCACGCCTGGCACCCGGCGTGGGCCGGCTCCACCCCGAAACGCTGGCCCTTTTCGCCACCTATCCATGGCCGGGCAATGTCCGGGAGCTGCGCAACGTGATCGAGCGGGGCCTGCTCCTGTGCGAGGGTGACGTGCTTCTTCCGGACCACCTGCCACCCGCGGTCCGCGAAGCAGAATCCTCGGACGAGGCCGCGGGTCTCAACCTGCGTCGGTCCCTGGCCGCTGCCGAGCGGCGCCTCCTCGAGCGAGCCCTCGCCAGCACCCGTGGCGTCCGCCGTGATGCCGCGCGACTGCTCGGCATCGACGAGCGCAATTTGGCCTACTACCTGAAGAAGCACGGACTGGCGAAGGCGCCGGAAAGGTAGGCGGGCCGGCCGGCTCAAGAGTCGGCGGTGAGAATTACCGGTCCGCCCCCTCCCAGTCCAGCAACTCGCGGGCGGTGGTGCCGACCGAGATCCGGCGCTCCGAACGGTAGGTCGACGGGTCGTTGCGAACAGCTTCCCGGATCGTTCCACGGCGGACGAGCTCCTGGAGGCCGGGCGGATTACCGGCCTCGGGGGCGAGCTCGGGCGAGCGCAGCTCGGCGATCAGATCGCCATGGGATGTGATCAGAATCCTCTCGCCGGCCCGAACGAGGCGTCCCCGATCCATGGCTCACCCTCCCGAGCTCAGGTGACCGGCTCCTCCGCCACGATCAGGCGGTCGAGGCCGTACTCTTCCATTTCCTTGGCATAGCGTTCGGCGGCTTCGTCGAGGATGGCGAGGCGCTCGTCGGGGGTCATGGCTTCGAGGCGGCGTTCGCCGAAGCGTTGGAGGACATCGCGGGTGGCGAGGCGGTCGACGATTTCCTGCCAGAAGGTGTCGTCGTCGTAGTCCTCGATCACGCTGCGCACCGCTTCGCTCTCCTCGAAAGCGGGGGAGGGTGCGAAGCGATCGTCTTCGACCACCACCAGCTCGTCGAGACCGATCTCCCGAGCCTGTCCGAGGAGCTTCGAGAGCACGGCCTCGTATTCGACGTTGCGGTCGTCTTCGGACGACAGATGGGCGTTGGTCATCCACTCGCCCAGGTAAGCCATCTCCAAGAGCGCAGCGAATTCTTCGTCGGTGAAGTCGATCGTCATGGGTTCTCCAGGAAAGTCGTGGCGATGGGGATCGGACGGAGACTACAGAAAATGCTGGGGCCATGGGAAATTCCCGGGCGGCCCGCGAAGGGTCAGGGGGGCGGTGCTGGAGTGGCCGGTGCCAGGCTCGGAACGCGGCCGGAGCGCTCGGCATAGGCTTCGTAGATCTCGACCACTTCGTCGTAGGCGTCCTCGAGGTTGCCCACCCAGGTGAGGCCCCGCAGCATGGTGAGGTTCTGGCGGGCCTTGGTGTCGTTGCCGAGAGCGAGAGCCAGCGTCTGGTAGAGGAGGTCCTCCTGGGCATCGGCGTCGAGGCCTTCCCAGCCCCGAACCCCGGCATGGATGCGCTCGGTGTCGGCGGCGGAAACCCGCGGCGGCGCGAGCACCGAGCGGGCCTTGTCGATCGCGGCGCCGTCGGCCCCGAGCGTGATTACGTGCTCGACCGACGGTACGTCGATCCACTCCCAGTCCTGGCCGAAGGGCAGCTCTTCGAGCTCGATCACCACCAGCGCTCCCACCCGACGCTCGAGCCGGCAGGTCTGAAGCGCCGCGCACTGAAACGCGGGCTCGGCCTCGCCGCAGCGACGGACCTCGAGCTCGGCCACGAGGAGGCGGTCTCCATCCTTGCCGACCGCTTCGCCACAGACGACCCACTCGGCGATTCCGGACGCCACGGACAGGAGCGGCGTTTCGCTGCCCGCGGCGTTCGGGCAGCCGCAAGCCGCCGTGGCGGGCGAGGCCGGCACGGCGAAGGCGAGAAGGAGCAAGAGCGAGAACCGACGCATGGGGACCTCCGAGAGGGGCGAGCCTAGCACCCCCCCGGGAGGCTTCGCGAGGCAATGAGGATTCGGTCGGCGGTCAGATCGGTGGCGCCGTCGAGCTCGGCGTGCCGTCGGTCCCGTTCCCCGACACGTTGTTGGTGGTGAAGGAGATGATCTGGCCACCGCCCGTGCGCAGCAACCCGGTGGTATTGCCGGTGATGGTCATGCCGCCGATGCGCGCCGCGGCCATGGCCCCGTTGGCCTCGACCCCGCTGCCGTTGACCCCGTTGTTCGAAGCGGCGATCGAGTCGACCACCGTCAAGAGCGCCAGGGCGGCCGCCGAGGTCGCCGAGTAGCCGGCGTTGGTATTGCCCGCGGCGACGCTGTCCTTGACGGTCGTGGTGGTGTTGTCCTGGGTCTTCAGGCCGAACACGTTGTTCTCGAACCGGACGTTTTCGAGCGACGCCCGCACCGAGCCGGCGGTGGGACGGATGATCATGCCGCCACCGGTCGAGCCGGTTCCATTGTTGCGGATGGTGGTGTCCTTGATGAACACCTCGACACCGGCGGTCGTGGAGTTGATGTCGATCCCGAAGCCGGCGGAGGCCGCGCGGAAGGCGTTGATCGTGCAATTCTCGACAAACAACTGCTTGCCGGCGAGCATCCGGATCCCGTTGAGGCCGGTGCCCAGCCCTTCGAAGTCGAGTCCGCGCAGGACGATCACGTCGTTGACGCCGGCGTTGATGATGATGCCGTTGGTGCCCGAGACGAGCACGCCGGCGGTGCCCGTGCCCTCTTGGGCGATGGTGATCGACTTGGTGATCGTCACCCCGCCGAAGCCGCCCGGATCGAGCGTGTTGATCTCACCGCCCGCGGCGGTTTTCGAGATCGCCCCCGCGAAGGTCTTGCAGGGGGCCGTGCGGCTGCAGGGATTGGCGTCGTCGCCGACGCCCGAAACCCAAGTACGGGTGGCCTGGCCCCAGGCCGGAGCGATCGTCGCGAGGCCGAGAGCGAGGCCGACAAATGCGATCTTGCTGAATTTCATGGCGGGCTCCTTCTTCGTTCGAGAGGAGAGAGGATAAGGGACATCCCGACCCTATCGTGCTTCCAGCGAAGCACCAACAGTCGATTCGTCCCATGCTGGAACATCGACGGAAACGTAGGAAATGGGAAATCCCCTCAACGCGGCAACTCGCCGACCACTTCGCCGTGCTCGTCGAGTTCCGGGTACGGAACGCCGCGGCGGCGGCAGAGATCGGCCAGATAGGGGTAGCACCACTCGAAGAGGGTGCGCCGGTAGGTGCCTGGGTCGAGGCGAGGGCCGGCGTCGTAGAGGCCGGCGGCGCGGCGCTGGCGTTCGGCCTCGAAGAGCACCAGGGCGGCGGCCACGGAGACGTTGAGGGACGCCACCATGCCGGCCATGGGAACGGCGAGCAGGACGTCGGCCCGCGCGCGGGCGTCGGCCGACAGACCGGCCTTCTCTTCGCCGAAGAGGACGGCCACGGGGCGGGTGTAGTCGACCTCGCGAAAGTCGACCGCCTGGGGCGCCGGATCCGCCGCGTAGATCGCCAAGCCCTGGGCCCGCAGGGCCGCGGTGGCCGTGTCGAGATCGCGATGGCGGACGAGCTCGACCCAACGGCCCGAGCCCATGGCGATCGACTCCACCGCGTGAGCCGTGTAGGCCCGAGTGCCTACCGCGTGGGCTGAGACCACCCCCACGGCGTCGCAAGTGCGCAGGATGGCGGACAGGTTGTGGGGCTTGTGGACGTCCTCGAGCAGCACCGTGAGATCCGGCTGCCGGCGGTCGAGCACGGAGCGGAGGCGGCGGAGTCGCTCGGGGGTCACGAGAGCCCCTCCCCCCTTCGTTCGGCCGTGGGTGAGAGGCTCACTCCTTCTTCTTGTCCCTTTCGCCGAGGCTGTCCCGCAGCCCCGGCACCTGCTCGATCAGCTTCTTCAAATCGACGCCGGTCAGGCTCTCGAGCACCGCGGGCAGCTCGGCGGCGATCTTGGCGATGTCGCCGGTCAGTTTCGAGGCGCCGGTGCCTTCGCCGCCGGTCGAGATCAGGGTGATGCGGTCGGTCTTGCCGAGGGGCTCGGCGATGGCGCGGGCGATCTGGGGCAGGGTCTCGACCAACAACTGGAGCACCGCGGCCTGGTTGTACTCCTTGAACGAGTCGGCGCGCTTCTTCATGGCCTCGGCCTCGGCGGCGCCCTTCAAGGCGATGATCTCGGCCTCCGAGGTACCGGTCGCGCGGGTCACCTCGGCCTGGGCCAGGCCTCGCTGGCGAGAGGCCTCGGCCTGGCCGCGGGCCTCCTGCTCGATCCGGGCGCGCTGGGCCGCGGCCTCGGCTTCGACCCGGTAGCGTTCGGCGTCGGCCTGGCGCTTGACCGTGGCCTCGAGCTCCTTCTCCCGGCGCTGGATCTCGCGCTCCTGGACCAGGATCTGTTGCTCCTTCTCGACGATCGCGATCTGCACCTCTTCGCGCTTCAAGCCCTGGGAGGCCTTGGCCTTCTGGATCTCGTAGGCGAGGTCCGCCTCGGCTCGTCGCTGGTTCACCGAGGCGTCGTAGTCGGCCTTCTGGGTGGCGTAGTCGCGTTCGGAGGAGGCGATCAGCGTCTCGGCCGCGTACTTGGCGGTCTCGCCCGCCTGGCGGGCCTGGGCCGACTTGATCGTGGCGTCCCGGTCGGCCTCGGCCTGGGCGATCACGGCGTCGCGCTTGATCTCGGCGATCTTCGGCTTGCCGAGGGCCTCGAGATAACCGTGGGCGTCGCGGATGTCCTTCAAGGTGAAGGAGACGATTTGCAGGCCCATGTTCTGCAGGTCCGCCACCGCCACCTGCTGCACCGAAGAGGCGAACTGATCGCGGTTCCGGTAGATCTCTTCCACCGTCAAGGTGCCGACGATGGCCCGCAGGTGGCCTTCGACGGTCTGCAGGGCGATCGCCCGGATCTCCAGGACCGTCTTGCCGAGAAATTGCTCGGCGGCAGTGCGGATCGATGCCTCGTCACCACGGATCTTGACCTGGGCCACGCCCTCGACCACCAGCGGCACGCCGGGCAGGGTGTAGGCCTCGGGAGTCGTGATGTCCAGCGTCATGACCTCCAGGGAAAGGAGGTCGACCCGCTCGAGCAGCGGGAAGATGAACGCGCCGCCGCCGGTGCGAATGCGGAAGCCGGTGCTTTCGTCCGAGCCGTCGGTACGCCGTACCCTGTGCTTGCGGCCCGAGATGATCATCACCTCGTTGGGACCGACCTTCTTGTAGCGCTTGGCGATGGCCAGGATGAGAATGAACAGCACCAGAGGGACGACGAAGAACACCCCGAGGGTGGCGAAGCTCCCGATCAACTTGCCGGCGGCGGATTCCATGGCTACTCCTTAGCTGAGGTCGCGACGGCGCACGTAGACGGTGCCGCCGACGACCCGGTCGATGACGATGGGCTCGCCCCGGCCCACGGCGCTGCCGTCGGTGGCGCGGGCGGAGGCGCTGTCCCGCTGGCCGCGGACGACGTAGGCCACTTCGCCGAGTCCGCCCGCGGGAATCGGCGTCACGATTTCGGCTTCGCGGCCCACCAGCTCGTCGCTCTGGTACTCGCTGCCTCCCTGGGTCTGCTTGAAGAGCAGGTCGAGAGCGAGGAAGGCGACGCCGGCGAGCACCACGCCGGAGCCCGAGGCGGTCAGCAGGCCCGGCACCAGGCTCCAATGGAACAGGTAGTGGGCGACGATGCCGCCACCCCCGAAGCCGGTGATGAAGGTGGCCGCGAGGGTGCCGGTGATCGGCTGCGAGGAAATGGCGTCCGCGCCCGCCACATCGAGCGTGATGTCGCCCGGCAGATGGGCCTCGAACCCCGAGGCGACATCCGACAGGAAGCCGAACACTCCGGAGAGCAGGGCGTAGAGCAGGCCCAGGCCGAGGAGTGCGATGTAGATCAGTCCGATCGACATGGTCAGGTGCCTAGACTCTAGCGGATTCGTGGCTGCCCGAAATCCCCGCTAAGCCACCGCCGCGCCCTCGTGGGCCTCCAGGAAGGTCTCCGGTTTGCTGAACACCTTCGCCAGGTTCATGCCCTTTTTGACCGCCGAGAGGGTCACCTTGCCGGTCGCGAGGGCGGCGCCGAGCTGGACGTAGGTTCGCACCCGCCCGCGCATCCGATACCGCACGTCGAGGGCGTGGCGCCACAGGCGGGAATACTCGTCGTAGAACTCGTCGAGAGGCAGGTTCGTGGGCAGCACCGCGTGGACGATGTCGTACATCTCCCACTGGTGGGTGGTGACGCGGTCGCGGGCGCTGTCCCACAGGTCGGTGCCGGGCAGCGGGGTCAAGATCGAAAAGCCGCTGTTGTAGGCCCCCATCCGCTCGATCCAATCGCGCAGGCGGGTGAAATCTTCGCGCTCCCAGGCCGGGTCGACGATGAAGTTTGGCGTGAATCCGACCCCGAGCTCCTTCAGGATCGAGAGCGCCCGCTCGTTGTTGGCCATGGTGTTCTTCTTGTTGACCGCGTCGAGACCGGCGTCGGTCACGGACTCGAGTCCCAGGAAGATCGCCAGGTGGCCGCAGTCCTTCCACATCTCGACCAGCTTGGGGAACTTGCAGATGATGTCCGTACGGGTCTGCACGGTGAAGTACTTCTTGATGCCGGCGGCCTTGATCTGGCGGGCCATTTCCTCGCCGCGGCGGACATCGAGCCAGAAGATGTCGTCGGTGATGAACACGTTCGGCGCTTCGATGGCGGCGAGCTCGGCGACCACCCGCTCGGGGGATTTCTCGCGGAAGGTCGACTCGTGGAACTTCCACACCGAGCAAAAGTTGCACTTGAAGGGGCAACCCCGGGCGGTTTCCAGCATGGCCAGGGGTTTGCGGAAGTTGATGTAGTAGTGCGGCGCGTAGTGGGAAATCAGGTGGCGCGCGGGCATCGGCAGGGAGTCGAGGTCGCGCCGGCTGGGGGCATGGCCGGTGTGGATCCGCTCGCCACCCCGGCGGAGCAACAGGCCCGGCACCCGGGCGAGATCGCCCCCGGAGTCGATCGCATCGACCACGGCGGGCATGATCTCCTCGCCATCACCAATGGCGATCGCATCGATCGAGGGATCGTCGAACCAGTCGGGCTCCCGGGACGCATCGTGTCCGCCGAGCAGGATGAAGGCGTCCGGCAGCTCTGCACGGACCCGGCGGGCGAGGGAGAGGGACCGATTACGCTCGGTGGTGAAGTTGCACTGCAGGCCCACCACCCGAGGCTCGAAGGACCGGCATGCGGCGAGCCCCGGCTCCAGCCCATCGATGCGCAGGTCGAGAATCTTGCACTCGTGGCCGTCGGCCTCGAGCCCCCCGGCGATCGAGATCGGCCCCAGGGGCTCCACGAAAGTCAGCATCTCGAGTCCGAGAATGCCGCCGATCGGGGGTTTCAAGAAAGCGATGCGCATAGCCTCACCTCCGCCCGGAGTCGCGCTCCCCTCCCCTGCCGTCGCTCCCGTGCCGAGGAGCGCCTCCGTGAGTTCCCTTGAATCCCGAGCATGGGACCACGAAGCCGGTCCGGGGGTCAAGCGCGCGCTCCGCACGCTGTTGTCAGCGCACGAAGAGCCAGACGGTCAGCGCCACGCCGACAATCACGATGAATCCGCGCAGGATCTTGGTGGGCAGCCGGTGGAGGAGCCAGGTGCCCGCGAGTCCGCCCACGATGCCGCCGGTACCGAGAGCGAGAGCGGCGGACCACCGCACGTGGGGCGAAAACGCGAAGATCACCATGGCCGATGCGTTCATCGCCATGGCGAGGGCGTTCTTGGTCGCGCCCGCGTTGCGCACCGGCTGGCCGGCGAAGGTGAGGGCGGCGAGCATCAAGAACCCGATGCCGCCGCCGAAGTATCCGCCGTAGACGGCGATGGCCCCCTGGGTCACGGCCAGGAGTGGCGCGGGCATGCGGCGGGTCCGGGAGTCCGCGGGAGCCGGGGGCTCGGAGAGGAAGCTCCCCCAGGCGAACACGAGGGTGGCGAAGAGCACCAGCCAGGGGACCAGGCGCACGAAGATCGCGACCGGCGTGTTCTGCAAGAGGAGAGCGCCTAGGACGCCGCCCCCGAGACTGAGGGCGAAGAGCTCCCGGAAGCGGAGGCCGCCCACCCCGGAAACGAGGCGGCGCCCCGCGAACGCTGCCGCCACCTGCCCGGGCGACAGCGCGACGGTCGAAGTCATGTTGGCCGCGAGGGGGTTGAGCCCGGCCAGGAGCAACGCGGGGAAGGTGATGAACGAGCCGCCCCCGGCGAGGACATTCTGCGCCCCGGCGAGCAGGCCCGCGACAACGAGGAGCACCAGGTGGGGGCCGTCGATGGCGCTCGGTTCCATGGTGGCGGGCTTTTCGCGCGCTTCGAGGGAGCTCAGGCGCAGGCGCGGACGAGCGACCAGACGACGAGCGCGAGGACCACGAGCCCGACGCCGATCACCAAGGGGCGCTTCGAGGGCGGCACAAGCTCGGCGGCGAGGCCGGTGGCGAACTGGGCGGCCATGGCCGTCTGGGAGGGTTGTTCGGCGGCGACGGGCGCCGCCCCGACCTCGGCGCTCGCGGTGAGCGCTGCCAGCTCGCGGGCGAGGCCTTCGAGCCCCTGCTTGGTGATCACCTTGGCCGAGCTTTCGAGGAGCCGCTGTCCCACCGCCGCCACTTTGCCGCCGACTTGCGAGTCGATGTCGTACTTGAGCAGGGTTCCTGCCCCGTCGTCCGTGATCGCCAGGGTGCCTTCGCCGGTCAGGAAGCCCGCGTTGCCGTTGCCGGCGAGCTTCATGCGGTAGCCCTCGAGCTCGACCAGGTCCGACAGCTCGAGCGTCCCCTTGAACTGACCCTTCACGGGCCCGACCTGCACCGTCAAAGCGCCCGCGAAACTCGTTTCGCCCGTGCGCTCCAGTCGCTCGCACCCCGGCAACGTGCGGGCCAAGACCTCGGGGTCCAGAAGCGCCTGCCAGACCGTGGCGCGCGGGGCGTCGAAGTGGTATTCGCCTTGGAGTTTCATTGCGTCTTACCTCGTTCTCGGGCTTCCTGGAACAGCTCCCACAGGCGCGAGGGCTTGAGGGGGATCTCGCGGATTTCGAGGCCGGCGCCGCCGGGGAGCTGGGCGAGGGCGTTCTCGAGGGCCTGGGCGAAGAGGGCGCCGACCGGAATGGCCCCGGCCTCGCCCACGCCCTTGGTGCCCAGCTCGTTCAGGGGCGAGGGCGTTTCCTCGTGACCGACTTCCATGCGCGGGACGTCGAGGGCGGTGGGCAGCAGGAAATCCATGAAACTCGCGTTCATCAGCTGGCCGGTGTCGTCGAACACCAGCTCCTCGTAGAACGCGTTGCCGATGCCCTGGGCGACTCCGCCGTGGATCTGGCCGTCCACCAGGAGCGGATTGAGCACTTTGCCGCAGTCGTGGACGACCACGAACTTGCGGATGTCGAGCTGCATCGTCTCCGGGTCCACCTCCACGATCATGGCGTGGCAGCCGGCAGCGGTGGCGCCGCGCGCGGGACCGAAGTACTCGGTGGCCTCGAGCCCCGGCTCGGTCCCCGGCTTGACGGCGCCGCGCAGAGGATTGGCCAGGCCGGCCAGCTCGCCGAGGGCGATCGCACGACTCGGCTCCCCTGCCACCCGGGCCAGGCCATCGACGAGCTCGATCGCCTCGGGCTCCACCCCGAAGTGCCCGCCGGCGAATCGAAGCGTCTTCTCGCGCACCCGTTTGGCCGCCTCGTGCACGGCGTTTCCGGCCACCACCGCGCCGCGGCTCGCGAAGGTGCCGGTGCCCCAGTGGAACTGGTCGGTGTCCCCCGTCACCACCTCGACATTCGTCACGGCAACGCCGAGCTGGTCCGCCACGACCTGCGCCAGCACCGTGAAGTGCCCCTGGCCCTGGGTGCCGATGCCGGTCACGCAGGTCACCTTGCCGCTCGCTTGGATCTGGACCCGCGCGCCCTCGAACGGACCGATACCCGTGCCCTCGACGTAGAACACCAGGCCGATCCCCACTGCCCGGCCTTCGGCCCGCAGCTTCGGCTGCTCGACCTCCGTGAAGAGGTGCCAGCCGATTCGGGCGAGGGCCTGATCGAGGAGCGGCTCGTAGTTCCCGCTGTCGTAGGTGAGCGGCGCGAAGTCCTGGTAGATGATCTCGTGGCAGTGGGGAAACTCGTTGGGATTCAACAAGTTGCGCCGGCGGATCTCGGGCGGGGAAAGGCCCAGCTCGCGGGCCGCGAGATCCAGCAGCCGCTCCATCACGAACACCCCGTGCTGGCGACCGGCGCCGCGGTAGGGGGTCACGATCGGTTTGTTGGTGAAGACCGCGCGGAACTCGCTGTCATAGGCCGGCACGCGGTAGGGGCCGAGGAGCGTGCACTGGCTGTTGAGCGCCACCGTCAGACCGTAGGGGTCGTAGGCTCCGGCGTCGTGAACGAACGAGTCCTTGATGCCGAGGATGCGGCCGTCGCGAGTGATGGCGATCTCGGCGTCGTGAATCTGCCCGCGTTCCTGGGTGGTGGCGTAGAAGTTCTCGACCCGGTCCTCGATCCACTTGACTGGCCGCTGAGCTTGGAGCGCGAGCCAGGGGACGAGCACTTCCTCCGGGTAGAACATCATGATCTTCGGCCCGAAGCCGCCGCCGATGAACGGGGCGATCAACCGAACTTGATGCTCGGAGAGGCCCAGCATGGCGGCGAGGCCGTTGCGGATGGGGATCGGCGCCTGGGTGGTGTCCCACACCGTGAGCCGCTGGGCGCGATCGTCCCAGGAGGCCACGACACCGCGGTTCTCGATCGCCGCGGCGGTGCCCCGGTCGTAGGAGAACCGACGGGAGATCACGATTTCAGCGGCGGCGCGGGCGGCGGCGTAGTCACCCTTCGTCTGGCGAACGCGAGCGGCCAGGTTCGAGTCGAGGTCCTCGTGAATGCGGGCCGCCGTGGGTTCGAGAGCCCGGTCGATCGCCACCACCGCGGGTAGCGGCTCGTAGTCGACTTCAACGTCCTCGAGGGCGTCCTCGGCGAGATACCGCGAGGCGGCGAGCACCACCACCACCGGCTCGCCGACATGACGGACCTTGTCTTTGGCGAGCGGTACCTGGGTGCGGGCATGAAACTCGAGGTCCGCCACCGGCGGCGGCGGCACCAGGAGCGGCCCCGGGCGCCAGTAATCCCCGAGATCCGCCGCGGTGTAGACCCCGATGACCCCCTCCCGCTCCCGCGCTCGAGAGGTGTCCACCCGGACGATCCGCGCATGGGCGTGGGGGCTGCGCAGGAACGCGGCGTGGACCATTCCGGGGAGATCGAGGTCGTCCACGAACAGCGCCCGGCCGGTCAACAACCGGGCATCCTCATTGCGCGGAACTCGACGGCCGACGAGCGGCTCGGGCATGGCGGCCTCCGGGGACGGGGATCGAAGCGGCAAGGATACCGCGGGCGGGCTCGAGCTCGGGTGGTGGCCGAGGATCGCCGCACGCCTTCCTTTGCTGGAGTGAGAAGATGAGCGAAGTTAGGGATACAGTCGGGGTAGCTCGATCCGTACCCGGAGCTCCGTTGCGGAGATCGAAGGAGCGTGATCCATGCGCGGTTGGGTCAAGTGGGTCCTGTTCTTCAATTCCTACACGCCGTTCTTCCTCATCCTTCTCCTGCGCGATCGCGGGAGGACTCCTTGGCTGGGAATGCTGGCCGCCGGCCTGATCGTCCTCTCGAACCTGATCCTCGCCGTCCTGCTCAGCCGTGCCGCCCGCGTCAACGTGGACCGTTCAGGCACGCTGCTCAGTCGCGAATCGAAGACGGGAGACGCGCTCAACTACACTGTGACCTACATCATTCCCTTCCTGGAATTCGATCTCACCGAAGATCTGCTGCCCCTGGTGGTCCTGATGGCGGTCGTCGGGGTGCTCTACGTCAACTCGAACCTGCTCTACACGAACCCGATGCTGAGCGCCTTCGGCTATCGGGTCTTCGAGGTGACCGTCGAACGATCCAAGGGCGAGCCAGCGGACAAGTTCCTCCTCCTGACTCGCCGCAGACCCCCGCCGCCGCTCGGCGGCACTCTTCGAGCGGTATTCCTGACCGACGAGTTGTATCGGGAGGTGTCATGAGCTCTCTCGCCACGACCAGCCTGCGAGACGCGCTCGCCGACGTGCAGAGCGCCGACGCCGTGAACGTCGCCTTCATCCAGCGCATCGAAGTGCCGAATCCCGCGGGCTCGGTCGCGGGGACGAGGAAGACGTGGAGGTACCCGGTCCATCGAGTTCCCATGCTCCGCGAGGTCGCCGAGGAGTTCCAAGGTGTCCTGGCGGGGACCATCGCCGAGCTCGTGGCGAAGCTCGGTGGCGACGGAGGCGAGGCGACACGCCGGCTGGTTCCCTTCGACCCGTTCTCCGAGTCCGAGGAGCCCCGCCAGGAGGTGATCGCCATCGCGGACGTTCCGGTTCTGGCGAGCCTGGTAGCGGAGATCCGGGACGGCCAGGAGGGGCAGTTGGAGGCCATCGGGCGGATCGATGACGCATTTCTCGACTCGCTTTGGGGCTATGCCGTGGTCGCCAGTCGCGGTGGGCGGCGCACGCTGTACTTCCGCAAGTTTCTTCCTTCCCGGGTGATCCGAGTGGCTGGCCTGCTCAAATTCATGTGGCGCCAAGGCTTCAGGAAGATCGAAGAACCGGTCTTCAACTTCGACGAGAACGTGGACGCGGTGGTGGTGGGCGGCGATGCCCTGATCATCCAGAAGACGCTCTTCGAACAGCTGTTCGACCTGGTGGGGAAGTTCTACTCGCCGAGGGCGCAGGAAGCGATCGAAAAGCTGCGCGAGGCCGCGATCCTCGACGATGTCGATCGTCTCTCCGAGGCCTGCGCAACGGACGACAACAAGGTCAAGAAGCTGGCGGAGATCCGCCAGGGCATCGATTTCAGTCGCTTGACCTGGTCGAATCTCAAAAAGATCCAGGAGGACTACGGTGTCGGGGTGGAGCTCGACGACCAGAAGCAGCAGATTCTCTTTCAGCCGAGCGCCGTCTGGCCCCTGCTGAAGCTCCTTGCCGACGACTTCCTGCGGTCCGACCTGACGGGAGCGCGGTACGAGGTCCAGTCGAAGCGTAAGGTCGAGAAGCAGAAGCGGGAGCGAACCGTGGGCGGACGCCGTCCGAAATCGAGTCGCGCTCGCGGCTCGTCCCCGGAGGCTCAGGCGCCTACGGAGACCGGAAGACCCTGAGGATCGTGCACGGCCCGTTCGATGTACGCGAGTCGATCACCCCCTGCTGCGCCCGTGGGATACCCTTCCCGCCGCCATGCGAATCGCCCTCGCCAGTTGCCGCTCGTTGCCCGCTTGGGAAGTGGATGACCGTCCCCTGGTGGCCGCGCTCTTGGCCCGCGGCGTGGGGGTGGAGACCGTGCCCTGGGACGCCCCGGTCGAGTGGTCCGGGTTCGCGGGGGTGTTGCTGCGGACGACCTGGGACTACATGCGCCGGGCTGCGGAGTTTCTCAACTGGGTCGGGCGGGCGGGTGCCGAGACGGTGCTCCTGAACCCGCCCGCGGTGGTCCGGTGGAACCTCGACAAGCGCTACCTCGCGGCCCTCGAACGGCGGGGGGTGGCGCTCCTGCCGACGGCTTGGCTGGCTCCCGGGGAAGTCCTCGACGTGGGCGACTGGCTCGCCGGCCGCGGTGCCGCGAGCGGTTTTCTGAAACCCGTGGTCGGTGCGAGCGCGGTCGGCAGCCTGCGCTTTGCCGCCACCGCCGAGGGACTCGACTGCGCTCGCCGCCATCTCGCCGAAACGGCCTCGCCGAGCGGCTGGATTCTCCAGCCCTACCTGGCGACGGTCGAGGCCTTGGGCGAGATCTCGGCGGTGTTCGTGGACGGCGAGATCACCCACGCCGTGCAAAAGGTCCCCGCGCCGGGCGACTACCGCGTGCAGGACGACTACGGCGCCAAGGACTTCCCCGTGGCGCTGGGAGCCGAGCGCTCGGCCCTCGCACACGCCGCCCTTGCTGCAGCCCAGACGGAGCTGGGCCTCACCGAACCCCTGCTCTACGGCCGGGCGGACTTCCTCCAAGGAACGGGCGGCGAGCTCTACCTGACCGAGCTCGAGCTGATCGAGCCCTCCCTGTTCTTCCGCCACGCCCCCGAGGCCGCCGAGCGCCTGGCCCAGGCCTTTCTGGCGCGGCTGGGGTGGTAGTCTGCAACCAATGCCCACTCTCCTGAACGCCCTGGACTTGCTCGACATCCGCGAGCGGATCGGCACTTTGCGGTTCGATGCACCGGCTCGCTGGGGCAAGATGAACGCGCCGCGGATGGTCTGTCACCTGATCGACGCCTTTCGGGTGCCGCTCGGGGAGCTCGAGGCCAAGCCCAAGGGAGGGCCGCTGCGTTGGAAGTGGGTGCGCCGCATCTTCATCTACACCCTGCCGTGGCCGAAGGGGCGGGTGCCGACGATGCCCGAGTACCTGACCACCCAGCCCTCGAGCTGGGATTCGGACGTGGCGTCGCTCGTCGGGCTGGTCGACCGGTTCGCGAGGCAGGCGCCGACGAGAGAAGATTTCGCGCCCCACCCGGCGTTCGGCGAGCTCGACAACGTCGAGTGGGCCGAACTGGCCTACCGCCACACCGACCACCATCTGCGCCAGTTCGGCGCCTGATCCGCGTCGGCTAGAGGCTCGGCCCCCGGCGTTCGAGGGGAGCTTCGATGTAGAGGACCCCGTCCTCGAGCTTGACCGGGTAGCGCAGCAGGAGGTGGGGTGGGGTGGCCGGTGGCTCGAACCCGCGACAGGGACAGGAGAAATGTCCGTTGGTGGACTCCCACCGCAGCTGGCAGCCGACGTGGGGGCACACCGACGAGACGGCCAGGAACGACGCGGACTCCGCGGCACTGCCGCGGCGGGCCACGTTGACCGTCGCCCCGGCGGGTGTCAAGTAGGTGAGCGACTGCCCCGGGGCCAATCGCCCGAGCTCGCAGACATACAGCCAAGCCTTGGGGGGCTCGCTCAAGGGGCGCAGGAGGCTCTTCAGAGCCCGGGTCAAGGTCTCCCAGGAACTCCGGAAGCCTCGCGCTCGGGGCTGCAGCTCGTCGACCGCGGGTTGAATCATCGGCATCTTTCGAGTTGTGTCCAGCAAAGCGATCCCTCGGGCTGCAACTGTAGGCACGACGAGACCCGGTCAGCACCACCCTCGGGGTGGTGACGGTCCCCACCCCGTCGAGTGGGGCGTCAAGGGGTTCCAGGAACCCGGTCGCGGAGCAGGTAGAAGCCGAAGTCCCGGCCCGCGGCACAGGTCTCCACGCTCAGTCGATGGGGCTCGGCGGTGTCGAGCCGGGCCTCGACGCCGATGGCCTGGTCGAGGCGGGCGCCACGGCCGCCGGCGGCCATCACCAGCAGGCGGTCATCGAGATGGAGGGAAGTGGCCCCGGCGGCGGCCAGGGTCAGCCGCAGCGGGCTCGGCGTGTCCACCGGCAGGTCGTGCACCATCCGCACGCAGCCCGCGGGCGGCACCAGGCGAGTGAGATCGACCAGGCCCTCGATCTCCCGCCACCTCGCGTCGGCGGGCCGCGGGTACGGAATCCAGCCGCGGGTCGGAACCGCCGGGCCGATCGGCAGCGGCGTGTCCGCGGGTGCGATCCTCCAGTCCAACAGGAAAGCCCGGTTGGCGCCCGGGCGCAGCCGGGCGAGGACCCGGTGGCCGTCGTGGAGAATCTCGAAGCGCGGGTCTCCCAGCAGACGCGTCAAGGCGCCCGCCTCCTCCGGACTGAACCGGGAGATCAGCCAGTAGTCGCTGTCGAGCACCCGCGCCAGGGCGAGCGGCGTGTCCGGCTCGGTACCGGCGAAGATCCGCTGCTTGGTGGCGAAGGCCTCGGGGTGTGCGAGGGCCATGGGCAGCGGATCGAGCACCTCGAGGAACCGCGCCTCGGGGGCGAAGAACACCATCAAATCGGCCATCTTCCAGGTCGCCGCGACGTTCGCGCCGGGCGGCAGCTTGGCGCCGACGGCGGTGCGCTCGGCGTCGCGCACACCGTCCGGACCCGCCGAGGCGCGGGCCGCGAAATCGCGAGCTTTCTGGCTCAGCGGGTGGACGGCCAGGGCGGCACAGACGAGGAGCCCCACCGCGGTGGGCAGGCCTCGCCCGAACCAGGCCATGCGCCGCCCCACGGACTCGCCGCGCGCGGCCAGGTTCCACAGCAGCCAGAGGGCAGCGAAGGGAAAGGCGTAGACCGCGAACCGGGCGTGGAGCAGGTAGAGCGTGCCGAAGGTCGCGGTCAGCACACCGAAGGCGTCGCGGCGGGCCGCGGCGGCGGGGTCGATCGGACCGCCGGTCGGCCTGCGCGACGACCAGGTCACCCACAGACCGAGCCAGAAGCCGAGCTGGGTCATGAGCGCGATGCTCGTGTCGTGGGGAGCGATCTCGCTGCCCGAACCCAGAGCGCCAGCGTCCACGAAGGGCACCTGGGCGACCAGCACGAGGGAGTCGAGATTGGCCGGAAACTGAGGGTGGATCACCATCCCGAGGGCGAGACCGGCCAGCACGTAGAGCGGCAGCCGCCAGTCCCAATGGCGGTGCCGCCAGCCCCGGTAGAGGAAGACGAGGATCCAGACTCCCGCGAAGGCGTGCACCGCGCTGTAGGCCAGGGCGAACAAAGCCGAGACCAGGCCCAGGGAGCGGTACCGGCCGCGCGCCGCGAGCTCCGCCGCGACGAGCAGCAGCACCAGGGCGAGCAGTTCCGGCCGCAGCCGCACCAGACGCAAGCCGGCCTCGGTGGAAGTGGCGTAGACGGCGAGGGGCAAGAGCCACCCCCAGCGACCGATCGCCCGCGCCCCGGCGAGGCCGAGGAGCGTGAAGATCGTGCCGTCGAGAAGCGCCAAGGCGATGGCCCCGCCGAGCTCCGCGTTGGCGAGGCTCGCGAAAGGCACGAGCAGCAGATGGAAGAGCAGTTGGAAGTCGCCGTAGGCAGTGGACCAGTCCGTGAACCGCGCCCACGGCAGGGTCTCGAGAATCCCGTGCTGGCCGTACTCCCGGGCGAGGGCGAGGTGAAAGTAGCTGTCGGTGTCCTGGAGCGACGGGTAGAAGAGATACAGGCCCAGCCAGGCCAGGGTCGAAGCCACGAAGACCACGGCGGCGGGGCCGATTCGCGCCGCCGGATTTCTGTCGCCAGCCATGGTGCCCGCCTTCCGCGCCGTATGGATTTCGCCGTTGAGGCGAGATCGTACCGCGCGGGGCGAGAGCCGGGTCAGGGCGTGGCCGGGGCTTCCTCGGCGGCCTCGTCCGCCGCCATTTCCTTCACGTCGTCGCCCTGGCGGGCGAGGACTTCGAAGAACTCGCGGTCGAGGTTGCCGCGGAATCGAGCGAGGACGAGGCTGTCGGACTCGCGGACGGCCAGGTAGACGTTCTGGATGGTGCCCCGGCGGCCCTGGTAGAGGACCACGGCGGCGGAGTCGGGCTCGATGACGGAGGCGCCCACGAACCAGCCGTAGCGCTGGGCGAGGCGCTCGACGTCGCGCTCGAAACGCAGCCCGTCGACCTCCGCGGCGCCTTCCTCGAACTCGGTGACGGAAATTTCCACGCCATCGACGTGCTGGAGGATCGTGGCGAGCTCGTCGGCGTCCTCGTCCTCCTCGTCGTCGGCGAGGGCATGGGCCAGGGCCATGGAGAGCCGGCCGAGCCGGATTTCGAAGTGGTGATCCTTGGCGCCCGCGGTGTGAGCCGGGCCGAGGTCCCGGTAGAGCGGCGCCAGCCCGGGCGCCCACAGACAGCCGGAGGTCGACAGGGCGGCGGCGGCGAGGACAAAGGAGGCGAAGAAACGAGCGGTCGGCATGGGTCGGAGTCTCCTTGCGGCAGGTAACGCCGGTCGACCGGGGAAGGTTTCACGGCCCTGCGTTTTGGCCCCCAAGTCTCGTTCTGAACGGCTTGCGACACCTGTTGTTGGCGACGGCGGTGCGCGGGAGCCGGCCCGGCGCGCCCCGAGTCTGGGGAACATGCACGCGACCCTCGAAGCCGCTCGCCCAAGCTGGCCGGTGCGAGCGGCCCTGGCCCGACCCCGAACCGTCCTCGCGGTCTACGGCCTGCTCGCTCTGCTGGCGCTGCCCGGGCTGGCGCGGCTCGAGCTGCGCACCGACGGCGGCGCCCTGGTGCCGCCGCGGGACCCGGCGGTGGTCGTCGACCACCGCGTCCGCGCCCACTTCGGACTGCGCGATCCGTTGGTCGTGCTGGTCGAGCACGAGGGCGCCGGCGGCATCTGGAATCCCACGACCCTCGGCAAGATCCGCGACCTCTCGAGCGCCCTGGCGGCCCTTCCGGGCATCGGCCCCGACCACGTGGCCAGCCTCGCCACCCAGCGCGGCTTCCGCTACGACCCGGCGCGGGGGGGCATGCAACGGGTACTCGATCCTCCTCCGGCGACGCCCGCGGAGGTGGCCGAGCGCCACGCCGAGGCCTTCGACCTCGATCTGCCCGTGGGATTGCTGGTGGCCGCGGGGGGCGAGGCGGCGGCAATCGTCGTGGGGGTACCCGAGGCGGGAGCGGCGAGCGGGGACCGGACCCCGCTGGTGGCTGCCGTGGAAGCCGCCTTGCGGCCCTTCGAAGGAGCCGGAGACCGCTTGAGCCTGGTGGGAGCGCCCGCCGCCGAGGTGCTGCTCGGCCGCCACATCCTCGCGGACCTCGCCTTTCTCCTGCCGGCCTCGATCGCGCTCCTCTTCACGGTGTTCTTCCTGGCTTTCCGCCGCCTGGCGGCGGTGGCCGTGGGCGCCCTCAAGGTCGGGATCAGTCAGCTGGTGGTGTTCGGGACCATGGGCTGGATCGGGGCGCCGGTCTACCTGACCACGGCGGTTCTGCCGGTCATCCTCGTCACCGTCGGTCTGGCGGACGAAATCCACCTGCTTTGGCGCCACCGCGAGCTGCTGGGGCGCGGCGAATCGTCCCGGACTGCGGTCGAGCGGACCTTCGCCGAGTTGGGCTGGCCGGTGGCCCTGACCGCCTTCACCACCATGACCGGCTTCGCCTCCTTCCTGACCGCGTCGATCGTGCCGATCGCGGCCTTCGGGCTCGCCGCGGCCCTCGGCGTCGGCTTCTGCCTGCTCTACTCCCAGACCGCCACTCCGGCTCTGCTCGTGCTGCTGCCGCCCCGGAGCCTAGTTGCCCCGCGGGCTGGGAGCGCGGTCGAGGCCGGCTGGGCGGCACGGTTCGGCGACTTCGTGGCCCGCTACCGCGGCGCGGTGCTGGTCGGCCTCGGACTGATCCTCGCCGCCGCCGCCACCGGCCTGCCACGGCTCGAGGTGCAGGACAGCTGGCTCGACGGTTTCGCCGAGGGCAGCGCCTTCCACCGGGCCACCGAGCGGCTGGACGCCTCCTTCGCGGGCAGCCATCGGCTTCTGCTCGCCGTCTCGTTCGATGGCCCGGGCCGCCGCGAGGGGCGCGGCTCGCGCCACCGCGGGCCGCTCAACGACCGCTCGACTCTCGAGGCCCTGGGGGAGCTCGAGGCCCGGTTGATGGCGGACCCGGGGGTGGGTGGCGTGGTCGGCCCGCACCGATTGCTGACCACTGCGGCGGGCATCGCGGCCGGCGGCATCGTCGAGGCCCGGCAGTTGCGCGCCGATCCGGACGGCAACGGCCTGTTGTGGGACTACTTTCAGCAAGCCGCGGGGGTGGCTGCACGGCGGGCGATCGTGGACGACGGGTTCGAGCGCGCGATCGTGGCGGTGTACCTCGAGTCCGCCAACTATCGGGACACCGAGCGGGTGCTGGCGCTCGTCCGCACGCTCGAGCAGGAGTGGCTGACCCCCGTGGGGGGCCGGATCGAGCGCGCCGGGGACATCGCGCTCAGCCAGGCCATGATTCCGGCCATCGTGCGCAGCCAGATCGGCTCCCTGGCCGGGGCGCTGCTCGCCTCGGCGCTGGCCGTGGGCCTGGGCCTGCGGTCGCTGCGCTGGGGGCTGGCCGCCGTCGTGCCGGCCACGGCCGCGGTGGTGGGCATGCTCGGCGCGATGGGTTGGGCCGGAGTGCCGCTCGGCGTGGCGACCTCGATGTTCTGTGCCCTGACGCTCGGCATCGGCGACAACTACGCCATCCACTTCCTTGAGCGGTTGCGCCGCGCCCGCGGCGAGGGAGAGTCGTCTCCCGGCCGGATCGCGATCGCGGCCACCGCGCCGGCGATCGTCTACGACGCCCTCGCGATCGGCGCCGGCTTCGCCCTCCTCACCGTCTCCCAGGTGCCCGCCAACCGGCGCCTGGGCTTCCTCGTGGCCGCCGCGTTGGGCCTCGCCGCCCTGTTCACCCTGGCGGGGCTCGGAGCCGCGTTTCTTCGAGATGTCTCCATTTCGCGGGATCACGCACTTTAAAGGGTGCCGGGATAGACAACAGACGAGCCCAACGGCTCGTCGCGAGGCGGACGGACGTCTGCGAGGGAGAAGGTCTGCGCTTCGAACAGAACTGCTTCTGAGGCTCTAGAAAAGGAGATTCCATGAAAGCTCGGTTCTTCCTGATCGCGTTCGCGGCGTTGCTCGCCGTGCCCGCGACCGCCCAGAACATTCCGGCAGGCCCCGACGTGTGGGACACCCTGGGTGCCGGATCCACCACCGTGACTCTCTCCGGCGCCGACTGGGCCAACCTGTGCGGCGCGTCGTCGGGAGACTTCACGGTCAGCCTGAAGGGTTTCAATCTGCCCGGCTACGGCACCGGCGACACCGTCGTCAACCGCCTCGATGACGCCGATCTCACGTCGTCGTCGACCGCCACGGTGAACATCCAACTCGCCGCGTTGTCGATGGTCAGCGACGGCTCCCACCCCTGCTCGCCCGCGACCCTGCGGGTCACTTCCTCCGACTCCCAGCGCCCGACCCAGATGACCATCACCCGCACCTCGAGCGCGGGAGGTACGTTCTCTGCTTCCGTGTCGGTCGACGTCAACATTGTGGCCGTGGATTCCGCCGGCAATCCGGTCGGCAACTCTGTTCCGCTGACGGGCACTCTCGATGACACGACGGCCAGTCCGTGGAGCTACGCTCCGGCGATCAACGCGGTCGCCGCGACCGATCCGTGGCATCCGGGCGTCGACCCGATCACCAAGAAGAAGGTCAAGGTCTGCCGTCGCGGCAACAAGATCCTGCCGGCGTGGCACTGCTACCAGCCGCGGCCGAAGTGCAAGGTGGTCATCAAGCCTGCTCCTCTCGACGCCACCAAGGCCGAGGTCATTCCGATCGAGATCGATCCGATCGCGATCGAGCCCTGCTTCATCGAGGCCCAACCGGTCAACTGATCCCCCTTCTGCTTCTTCGGGCGCCGCGGTTCTTCCCCGCGAGAACCGCGGCGCCTTCCTCGACCGTGCGGCGTGCTATCTTGACCGCCATCAGGCAGTCACCCATGCCCACGCCTCCTACTCCCGCCGAAATCGCCCGCGAGCTCGGCGCCCGCGTGATCGGTCAAGAAGGCGCCGTGCGCGAGATGTCGATCGCGCTGGCCAAGCACTTGGCCGGCTTGCCGACCGGCAACATCCTGATGATCGGCTCCTCCGGCACGGGCAAGACGACCCTCCTGCGCGCGGTCGAGAAGTACCTGCGGGAGCGGCCCGAGCTGGGGGGAGAGGTGGCGCTGGTCCGGCTCCACGCCAACGTGCTGGCGGAAGAGGCGCGCGCCGGTCGCCCGGGCGAAGCAGTGCTCGGCCGGCTGGCGGACCGGGTGCGAGAGACGAGCCTGATCGCCGGCCAGCCGCTCGAGCGCGAGCGGGTGCTGCACCTCATTTCCCGCGGCATCGTGTTCGTCGACGAGGTCGACAAGATTCGCTCCCAGGTCGGAGACCGGCCGAACGTCGACGGCATCCGCGCCCAGGAGGCGCTGCTGACCTTGATCGAGAACGAGGCGATCCCGTTCGACGTCCCGGAGTGGCTGGGCGGCGGCCGAGTGGTGATCGATTCCTCGAACCTGCTGTTCGTCTGTGCCGGGGCGTTCGAGGGCCTCTACGACGCGGTCTACGACCGGGTGACGATCGGCCGGGACCGCGGCTCGCTCAAGCCCGTCAACGTGCTCGAGGCGGGCAAGGTCCGCCAGACGGTGGACTTCGAGCTGCGCGACTGGCTGCGCAACGAAGACCTGTTCGAATACGGCATGAGCCCCCAGTTCCTGTCGCGCTTCGACGCCATCGTCTTGCTGGCCGACCTGGGGGTCGACGAGCTGCTGCGGATCTTCCACGAGACTCCGGACTCGGGCTTGCTCCAGAGTCGCGCCTACTTCACCGCCCACGGCGTGCGCTTCGCGCTCTCTCCCGCCGCCGCCCGGGCCATCGCCACCGAGGCCGCGCGCCAGCCCCGCCTCGGCGCCCGCGCCCTGAAGGAAGCCTTCCGCCGCGTCATGCGCGAGCACGAGTTCGAGCCCGCCCGCCTGGCCAACCAGGGCGTGCTGATGATCGACGAGGATCAGGTGAAGAAGGCGCTGGCGGGGGCGTGAGGGGCGGGGGCACGGCATGCCTTCAAGAGGGCACGGCATGCCGTGCCCCTACCGGGTCGGGGCCGATTCGATTTACCTCCGGAGCGGGTTTTCGGCGTCGTTAGCCCAACGCAAAGGGCTCTCGACAATGTAGCGCCGAATTCGATCCAGGGCGGCTTCGTTTCGGACGACGTGCTCGTAGAAGCCGCGCTGCCAGATCGGCCGGCCTTGCGAGCCCAGCAGATCATGGATCCTGCGAGAGGCGGCGGATTTGAAGGATCGTACGAAAGTGGCGAGCGAGCCTGCCAACGGTTTGCCGAAGACGGAGCCTGCCGTCGGTGACATGGGTAGGGGCACGGCATGCCGTGCCCCTCTTTCCCCAGTGACGATGATGATGCCGTGGAGGTGATTGGGCATGACCACCGAGGCGTCGAGCTCGACCTCCGGACAGTGCTCCGGTAGCTCGTCCCACGTCTCTTGGACCACCCTGCCGACTTCGGAGAGGACTGCCTGTCCATCAATGATCTCGCCGAAAAAGCACTCTCGCCCGGTGGAGCAGATGGTCACGAAGTAAGCGCCGGCCTGCCGGTAGTCGTAGCCTTGCAGGCGAATAGACCGGCGGCGACGACGGTCTCTCGCCGGCTCGACAGATCCGCGACCCCGTTCTCGGGAGATCACCAGGTCGATGTCCAGTCGGATCTTCCCTTTGAGGCCTAGAGCCCTTTCCAGGGCGGTAGCGGGCAGTTCCATGCGCGAATTCTATCGTCAATCCGTTCGCCCCCGCACCCAGGCCCGATGGAAGGCCAGGATCAGGATCAGGAACGAAAACCCCGCGATCATCCCGCCCCAGACCCAGTAGGGCAGCAGCCACTGACGGGCGATCAGTTCGGTGTCCGAGGGCACCATCACGCCATCCCGCAGGAACTCCTTGGTGAACATGTAGTCGAGGCTGGCGATCGAGACCAGGCAGAGTTGGATGCCTACGAGCTGAGTCACGACGAGGCGCGGGGTTTCGGCCGGCAGGGCGGCGAGGGCGAGCAGCGCCAGGGCCAGGATCGCCGTGCCCACGAAGCCCTCGAGGTTACGGATCCACAGCAGGGTCGACAGGGCCAAACCGAGGGCCAGCATCGTCAGCACGAAACGCGCAGACCTCGAGCGGGCGCCGAGCACCACCACGCCGCCGCCCACGAGGGCCGGGCCGAGCAGGCCCCCGGCGGCCACCAGGGCCGGGGCCAGGCCGTTGTCCGCCGAGCGGGTGAAGGCCACGCCGCCGAGATCCGTCCAGATCTTGAGCGACTCGAACTCGCCGCCAAGGACGAGGGCGGTCAGCCCGTGCCCCAGCTCGTGAGCCCAAGTGCCGATCCAGGCGAAGGGGTAGAGCAGGTAGCGGCCGATCGCGAAGAACGGCAGCACGGCGGACAACGCCACGGCGAGCCAGAAGCTGGCGGCCAGAGCGCCCTTGGACGGAGCGGCGACGGTCATGGCGGGATTCTGGTGCGGCCGCTGCGCCACCGCAAGGCGGAGGCCGGAACGGCAGGTTAGGATGTCGCCGGATTCTCAACCGAGGAGAGCGATTCCATGGCCGACAAGACGCCCCAGAGCTACCAGAACCACGCCCGTTTCGTGCCCGCGTTCCACTTCGTCACCTTCAGCATCCTGGTCTTGAACACGCTGTGGACGGCCTACCGGCTGATCCGGTGGCCGTCCCTCGACGCTGGCATGGCGGTCCTCGTGGCCGCTGCCCTGGTGCTCCTCTGCTGGTACGCCCGCGTCTTCCCGCTGACGGCCCAGGATCGTGTGATCCGGCTCGAAGAGCGCCTGCGTCTCGCCCGCTTGCTGCCGGCCGACCAGCAGTCTCGTATTGACGAGCTACGCCCGAGGCAGTTGATCGCCCTGCGTTTCGCCAGCGACGAGGAGCTGCCCGGCCTGGCGCAGCGGGTCCTCGCCGGGGAGCTGACCGAGCCGAAGGCGATCAAGCAGGCCGTTCGCAACTGGCGCGCCGATCACCTGCGGGTGTGAAGCTCGGAGCCCTCTTGCTCAGGGGCGGGTCTTCTCGAGCGCCAGATTCAGCCGCAGCACATTCACCCGCGGCTCGCCGAAGACGCCCCACTGACGGCCCTCGACGTGCTCTTCCACTAGCCGGCGAATCGCGGCTTCCGCCACGCCTCGCTCCCGCGCCACCCGCGGCACCTGATAGATGGCCGCCGCGGGGGAGATGTGGGGATCGAGCCCGCTGGCCGAGGCAGTGACCAGGTCGATCGGCACCGGCCCGGCACCTTCTTCGCGGACCCGGGCCAGGTCGGCGGCCACCCGCGCCGCGAGGGCCGGGTTGATGGGGCCCAGGTTCGAGCCTCCGGAGGCGGCGCCGTCGTAGGGCACGGCGGTGGCCGAGGGCCGGCCCCAGAACCAGCCTGGCCCGGCGAAGTGTTGGCCAATCAGCTCCGATCCGCGGGTGACGCCCCCTTCCACGATCAGGCTGCCCGCGGCCTGGTCCGGGAAGATCACGCGAGCGAAGCCGGTGACGACGAAGGGGTAGACCAGCCCGGTGGCGAGAGAGAACACGGCGAGGAGCACGAGGGCGGGGCGCAGCAGGGTCTTCATGGTCACTCCTCAGGCCCAACCGAAGGCCACGAGCACGAGGTCGATCAACTTGATTCCCACGAAGGGCGCCACCAGGCCGCCCAGGCCGTAGATCAGCAGGTTTCGGCGCAGCACCCGGGCCGCGCTGGTGGGCCGGTAGCGGACGCCGGTCAAAGCCAGGGGCACGAGCGCGATGATGATCAGGGCGTTGAAGATCAGCGCCGAGAGGATCGCGCTCTGGGGGGTCGCCAGGCCCATCAGGTTGAGGGCTCCGAGGGCCGGGTAGGTCACCGTGAAGGCCGCGGGCAGGATGGCGAAGTACTTGGCCACGTCGTTGGCGATCGAGAAGGTGGTCAGCGCGCCCCGGGTCATCAGCAGCTGCTTGCCGATCTCCACCGTCTCGATCAACTTGGTCGGGTTCGAGTCCAGGTCGACCATGTTGCTCGCTTCCTTGGCCGCCGGCGTGCCGCTGTTCATGGCCATGGCGACGTCCGCCTGGGCCAGCGCCGGCGCATCGTTGGTGCCGTCGCCGGTCATCGCCACGAGGCGCCCACCGGCCTGGTACTCGCGGATCAGCTTGAGCTTGGCCTCCGGCGTCGCCTCGGCCAGAAAGTCGTCGACCCCGGCCTCGGCGGCGATGGCGGCGGCGGTCAGCCGGTTGTCGCCGGTGATCATGACCGTCTTGATGCCCATGCGCCGCAGCTCGGCGAAGCGCTCGGAGAGCCCGCCCTTGACCACGTCCTTCAGGTGGATCACCCCGAGGGCGCGGTCCCCCTCGGCCACCACCAGCGGCGTGCCGCCCGAGCGGGCGATCGTGTCGACCGCGGCCTCGACCTCGCGGCCGAGGTGTGCCCCGCGCTCGCCCAGGTAGGCGGCCACGGCGTCGGCGGCGCCCTTGCGAATCGAGCGCCCGTCGACCTCGACGCCACTCATGCGGGTCTGGGCCGTGAACGGGATGAACCGCGCCTCGCCCGCCGCGAGCTCGCGCTGGCGCAGGCCGAAGCGCTCCTTCGCGAGCACCACGATGCTGCGACCCTCGGGCGTCTCGTCGGCCAGGGACGACAGCTGCGCCGCCTCGGCCAGGGTTCGCTCGTCGACCCCCGGGGCAGGCATGAAGGAGGTGGCCTGGCGGTTGCCGAGGGTGATCGTGCCGGTCTTGTCGAGGAGCAGCACGTCCACGTCCCCGGCGGCCTCCACCGCCCGGCCGGACAGGGCGATCACGTTGGCGCGCAGCATCCGGTCCATGCCCGCGATGCCGATGGCGGAGAGCAGCCCGCCGATGGTGGTGGGAATCAGGCACACCAGGAGCGCCGCCAGGGCCGTGACCGTGACCGGCGCGCCGAGGCCCGAGGAGCGCACGCCGTAGAGCGAGAACGGCAAGAGCGTGGCCACGGCGAACAGGAAGACCAACGACAGCGCCGCGAGCAGAATCTGGAGGGCGATCTCGTTGGGCGTCTTCTGGCGTTGGGCGCCCTCGACCAGGCCGATGATGCGGTCGAGAAACGTCTCGCCCGGGTTCGAGGACACCCGCATCACGATCCAGTCCGACAACACTCGGGTGCCCCCGGTGACCGAGCTGCGGTCCCCGCCGGACTCGCGGATCACCGGTGCGCTTTCTCCGGTGACGGCGCTTTCGTCGACCGAGGCGATACCCTCGATCACCTCGCCGTCGGCCGGAATCAACTCTCCCGCCTCGACCACCACATAGTCGCCGCGGCGCAGCTCGGTGGCCCCCACCCAGGCGAAATGGGGGGTGTTGCGCTCGGGTTCGGTGACCTTGCGCGCCAGGGTCCTGCCACGCAGGGCGCGCAGGGCGTCGGCCTGGGCCTTGCCCCGCCCCTCGGCCAGGGCTTCCGCGAAATTGGCGAAGAGCACCGTGGCCCACAGGCACAGCGCCACTGCCAGGATGAACCCCGGCGCCGCCTCGCCGTGGCCGAGCAGGGCCTGGACGAACAGGCCGGTGGTCAGCACGCTGACCACGAAGACCAGAAACATCACCGGGTTCTTGATCTGCACCCGCGGGTGCAGCTTGCGAAAGCTCTCGCCGAGGGCGCCGAGGGCGATTTGGGGATCGAGCAGGGAGATTCGCTGGCGACTCATGGGGACCTCAGGGCAGCTGGAGGTGTTCGACGATGGGTCCGAGCGCCAGGGCGGGCAGGAAGGCCAGGGCGCCCAGGAGCACCACCGTGCCGAGCAGCAGGACGACGAAGAGCGGCGTGTGGGTAGGCAGCGTTCCGGCCGACACCGGCACGAACCGCTTGCGAGCCAACGAGCCCGCGATGGCGAGAACCGGGAGGGCCACCCAATAGCGGGCGAAGAGCATCGCCACGCCGAGCGCCAGGTTGTAGAACGGCGTGTTGGCCGACAACCCGGCGAAGGCGCTGCCGTTGTTGTTGCCCGCCGAGGAAAAGGCGTAGAGGATCTCGGAAAAGCCGTGGGCGCCGGGGTTGGCGAGTCCGGCGAGCCCGGCCGGTGCGAGCACGGCGATGGCGGTGCCGCACACCACCAGAATCGGTGGCACGAGCAGGCCGATCATGGCCATCTTCATCTCGTGGGCTTCGATCTTCTTGCCCAGGTACTCGGGCGTTCGGCCGACCATCAGCCCGGCGATGAACACCGCTACCACCACGAAGAGCAGCAGGCCGTAGAGCCCCGACCCGACCCCGCCGAAGATCACCTCGCCGAGCTGCATCAGGACCATCGGCACGAGCCCGCCCAAGGGGGTGAAGGAGTCGTGCATGGCGTTCACCGAGCCGTTCGAGGCGGCCGTCGTCGCCGTGGCCCACAGGGCCGAGTTGGCGATGCCGAAGCGCACTTCCTTGCCTTCGAGGTTACCGGCGGTGGACTCGAGACCGGGGCCGAGGGCCGGGTTGCCGCGCGCCTCGGCCCAGTAGCAGACGCTGAGCATCGCCGTGAAGGCGATCGCCATGGCCGCCCACAGGGCCCAGCCCTGGCGGCGGTCGCCCACCAGGCGCCCGAAGGTGGCGCACAAAGCGCTCGGGATCAGCAGGATGGCGAGCAGCTCGAGGAAGCCCGACAGCGGTGTCGGGTTCTCGAGCGGATGGGCCGAGTTGACGTTGAAGAAGCCGCCGCCGTTGGTCCCCAGCTGCTTGATCGCCACTTGGCTCGCCGCCGGGCCGAGGGCCAGCGTCTGGTGGCCTCCCGCGACTGCCGTGACCTCGGCCTGGGCCGTGAAGGTCTGGACCACTCCCTGGGAAACCAGCGCCAGCGCCAGCACCAGAGAAAGCGGCAAGAGGATGTAGAGCACGCCGCGGGTGAGATCGACCCAGAAGCTGCCCAGCCCCACGGTCTCCCGGCGCGTGATGCCGCGCACCAGCGCCACCAGCACGGCCATGCCGGTGGCCGCCGAGACGAAGTTCTGTACCGTCAGCCCGAGCATCTGGGTCAGGAACGACATCGTCGTTTCGCCGCCGTAGCTCTGCCAGTTGGTGTTCGAAGCGAAGGAGACGGCGGTGTTGAAGGCGAGGTGGGCGGAGGTTCCCGGCAATCCCGCCGGGTTGAGCGGCAGCACGCCCTGGAGGCGCTGGAGCAGGTAGACGGCGACGAAGCCGAGGGCGTTGAAGGCGAGGAGCGCCCCGGCGTAGCGCTGCCAGCTCATTTCCTCGTCCGGCGCGACTCCGGCCCAGCGGTAGAGTCGCCGTTCGAAAGGTCCAAGCAGGCGGCCGAGGAAGGTGGGTTCCCCGGCGTACACCCGCGCCATGAAGCCGCCGAGCAGCGGCGTCAGGGCGGCGAGAACGGCGAGGTAGAGGGCGATCTGGAGCCAACCCTGGGCGTTCATCCGAACTTCTCCGGCTTGAAGAGCGCCACCACGAGGTATCCGGCCAGGGCCAGCACCAAGAGCAGCGAGAGAGCGTAGACCGCGGTCATCGCACACTCCGTTCGAGCCGGTCACAGAACCGGATCAGCCACCAGGAGAATGCGAAGAATCCGCCGCCGATTGCGAGGTAGAGCAGATCGCTCATGGTTTTTCGAGCCTCCATCACGACGAGACCAGTCTCTGCCCGCCGGCCGTAAAGGCGACAGGTCGGGGAGGGGCGCGGGGCGCAAAAAAAGCGTCAAGGTCGGCCGACGCCGCATCGCGGACGGTCAGTCGGTCTCGTCGTGCGACACTCGCCGAGTCGCCCACGAGCGCTGCTCGTGGGTGAACGAAGCCAAGCGCAGCACGTAACGGGAAAACCGCGCCGCGTAGTAGTCGAGGAATCGCAGCAAGAAGATGGTGGTCGCGGCCGCCAGAAACGCGAACCAGCCGATCTGGATCATTCCCAGCGTGCATCCCACCTGCTTCGACAGAGGCAGGGTCAGACCGATCAAGAGGGCGAGCCCGCTGGCGCTGCAAAGGTTGCGGGTCATGCCGTACAGAGAACGCAAGTGGTAAGCGTGTGAAAAGGAGTTGCCGCCCACCCACTCCGCATTGTTGATGCACATCCAATAGAACGAGTCCGGCGACTTGGTGGTCTTCGGGTGGAGCCGCCGCGCAGAGTCGATGGTCTCGTACGAGGGCGCATCTGGGTAGCCGACGACATTCGCTAGAAAGTAGATGACGTTTGTCGAGTTGTCCTTCATGTACGTGACGATGGCGTGGTTGGGATTCGCCTTTTCGACCAGCACGATCAGGACGTTGATGAAGATGGGGACCAGCAACAGCCACCAAGGCCCGTCGTTCCAAAGGACCCACGAAATCAGCACGGTCAGCCCGAGCAGAAAGAACAGCTGGACGGCCTCGCCCAGCCCGAAGACTGTCGTGACGGGGGAGTCGCCGGGGGCCGTTGTCGGAGGCGTTCGTCGCCAGGAGAAGCGCTGCGGAAAGCCGACGTGGAAAACGGCCGCCACGAACCCCAGCAAGAGCACGACGGGGATCGGAATGTCACCGGGCCGGCACAGGTGGTTTCCGCGCGCCGCATGGAGAAGAGCCACCCCTTCGAGGATCAGCAACGGAAAGGCATTTGCCGCTACCAGCTTCTGGTAGGAGTGGGACAGCATCCGTTCGTGGAGGATCGAATGCCCGGTTCGACCACAGTCGGAGCTGGCGAGGAAGATCTCGAATGGATATCCGAGGTAATTCCGCAGGACGAAGGAATCGAGGAACAGGGAGCTGATCGAGTTGAGGAGCTCGCCCAAGACGAACAACACCGCCAGGAAGAACATCAGGAAAATGAGAACGACGAGCACGAAGGTCAGGGTCGACGCCTCGGTCGGCTCCTGTCCGACAGGAGGATCGGGAATGACGGCGGACTTCACGATCAAGAATACAGTTTGCAGAACCCGACTGAAGAGGTCGTTCGGGTAGCACAGCTTCTCAGTGACGAACAGTGCGAAGAGGAGCCAGAGCGAGGGAATGATCGTTCCGAAGAAGTCGTAGTGCGCATACAGCCGCGCGCTTCGGCTGTTGAGAGCCGAGCCGGCGGATTCATCGAACATCGACACGGGGAGGCCCTCGCGAGGCTCGGCTAAAGAGCCTAGTCGGAATGATTTTGATGAATGTCGCAGGTCATGCTAGTCGTGTATCCCTGGGGCCGTCAATAGCAACCCGTCGGGGAATCCGCGATACCTTTTCCTAATCGGAACCGGAACTGCCGAATGACCGCCCCCTACTTGCTCCGCCCCGCCGTTCCCGGCGACGCCCCGGCGCTTCTCGCCATCTACCGGCCCTTCGTCGAGGAAACGGCGGTGTCGTTCGAGCTGGAGGTGCCGTCGGTGGAAGAAATGGCCGCGCGGGTGGAGAAGGCGCAGTCGCGGTGGCAGTGGCTGGTGGCGGCGCGGGACGGCGAAATCCTCGGCTACGCCTACGGCTCGGCTTTCCGCGAACGGCCGGCGTACCGCTTTTCGGCGGAGGTCTCGGCCTACGTCCAGGCCCGCCACCATCGCCAGGGCGTCGCACGGGCACTCTACGAGAATCTGCTCGCGGACCTCTCCGACCGCGGCTACTGCCGCGCCCTCGCCGGCATCGCCCTGCCGAACGATGCCAGCGTCGCCCTCCATCGCGCCCTCGGCTTCGAGCCCGTGGGGGTCTTCCAGGCCGTGGGCCGCAAGTTCGGCCGCTGGCACGACGTGGCCTGGTTCCAGCGCGGCCTGCGAGGTGGGCCGCCGGAAGAGTGAGCGCGGGAACAGAAGCGTCGAAGAATCGGCCGGCACGGAGGNNGCCGGCCTCCGTGCCGGCCGATTCTTCGATGACGCCAAGAACCTCTCAGCGCCGACGGCCGAAGAACAGCCAATGCCGGCGGCCGTGGCTGTCGGCACGCTCGCAGGAGGCTTCGAAGCCGGCGCGGTCGAGGCGGACGGTGAACTCGGGGCACGGCTCGGCGGACCATAGGGCCAGGAGGCCACCGGGGCCGAGGCTGGCGTGGAGGCGAGCGAGTCCCGCGGAGGAGTAGAGCTCACCGTTGCCGGGCAAGGTGAAGCCCCAGGGGCCGTTGTCGATGTCGAGGAGGATGGCGTCGAAGGCCTCTCGCGTAGGTAGGAGCCGGAGGAGATCCGCTTCTACGATCGTCACCCGTGGGTCCTCGTGGACGTTGCCGGTCAGCGCGCCGAGCCACCGGCGATGGGCCTCGACGACCAGGCCGAAATACTCGCAGACCACCACCCGCGCCTCCGGTGGAGCGGCGTCGAGGGCCGCGCGCAGGGTGTACCCGCAGCCCAGTCCGCCGATCAGAAGGCGCGGCGCCGGGCGACCGGCGAGGCGCGCACAGGCGCGCTCGGCCAGCGCCCGCTCGCTGCCGTGGGAGCGCGAGCTCATCAGCTCCTGGCCGTCGAGCATCAGCCGGTAGACGCCGTCGCGGCGGGTGAGGACCAGCTCCGCGCCGTCCGGCGCAAGGGTCCGCGCGAGGGTCTCGATCGGTTTCATGGCGGAGCCCGGAGACTATCCGAGTCGGCCGACTCGCCATGTCTTTACAGCGTATGGTCTGTGAAATTATGCTGCCGCATCAATTCCGGAGGTGCCATGGGTAAGTCCTCGTTCGTTCCCCTCGCCGGGCTCATCTTCCTGCTCGGTTCCGTCGCGGTCGACCTCCAGGGCGAAGACGCCGGTTGCATCGATGGCAACGTGGCCTTCGCCCAGCCCGTGGCGCTGTGGGGCGAGCTCCGACCGGGGGTGACCGGACGGATTCCGGCGGCGCGGGACTCGACCAACTACACCGGCCAACAGCTACCCGACTCCCTCTACCCGAACTTCTCGTCCCTGGACATCGAGAACGGCTGGGTGTTCGTCAGCTACTCGCTGGGGATCCAGGCGTGGGACGCCCGAGGCGCGCGGCAGGCCGATCCGCAGCTCGTCGGCGAGCGCGACGCGGCGCGGTGCGGCGACTTCCTGGTGCCACCGTTCGAGTGCAGCGAGCTGGGCAGCGGGGAGGCCCGCTGGTCGGTGTGGGACCTCGACGCGCCGGCCGGCAAGGACGACGTGGTGGCCGCCTTCGGTCGGGCTCCCGTCAGCCTCACCGTCTGGGACGCCACCGTCAAATCCAACCTCGTGCCGAAGTACCAGGAGACCGGAGGCGACTTCAACGCCGGCTGGGCCGCCACCATCGCCGGGCGGGACTATGCCTTCGCGGCGGGTACCGGAACCAACGGCCTCGGTGGCATCTCGGTCTACGACATGACCGCGGCAAAGGCGTTGGCGGCACCTTGCTTCGAGAACACCGCCGTTGCCACCGCCTGCGGGGTGCGCCGTCAGCGCATCTCGCCCGCCAACCCGGCGGTCTACGTCGATGGCTTTCAGCGTTCCGACGGCCGCACCTTTCTGGTCCACTCGGCGCGCACGGCTCTCTCTGGACTCGAGTTGTGGGACGTGTCGTCGATCGCCGCACCGGACAATCTGCGCGCCGGCGGCGGGCGCTTTCTGGCCGGGACCCAGGTCTACGGCGTGGCGTTGTGGGAGCAGAGCGGGTGCGGATATCTGGGTGCGTGGATCTTGGAGTCCTCCGTCAACGAGTTCGTGGGACGGATCTACGACGTGACGGCTTGCCTCGCCGACAACGGCTGCAGCGAGCTGCCGGCGCCGGTGCGAACGCTCCAACGCACCGGCCCCCTCGGCTCCGAGTACCTCCTGACCTTTTCCCGGGGGACCGGCGGCACGCCCTACCTGTATTTCGGCCAAGAGGGAAAGTGCCTCTCGGGGCGCCAGAAGGAATGGCTCTACGACGTGACGCCCCTCGCCGCCGGCGGCGCCCCCCTCGAGATCACGCCCGACCGGACCCTGCTGGCCGCGACCGCCACCGAGGGGCCGGTGGCCGTCGATTACTGGAGCTATGCCTACGCACGGAATCCCGGCGGCTTTAGCGAGGTGATGCCGCGGGTGGGGAAGTTCTCGGGCGACTGGTTCTACCGCGTCGCCTGGACCCTGTTCGACACCCACCAACGGGTGACGCCTCAAAGCCTGCCGCTGGCGGCCGATTTCGTGGCCGCGGAGTGTGTAGCCGGCCCGTGTTCCTTCCCGAGCGGCACGGCGATCGCCTTCACGGACCTGTCGGCTGGCGCGGTGGCCTCGAGCCAGTACTTCTACGACTGGAACCACACCGGCTCGAGCGCGGCCGGCTGCCAGTTCGGTTTCGGCTCGGCGAGCCCGATCCTCGGCCACACCTTCGCGACGCCCGGCGCCTGGACGCCCTGTTTGAAAGTGACTCGAGGCGTGGCCGAGAGCTCCGTCGCCGTCCACGGCGAGCCGATCGTCGTCACCGGTGCGGCGAGCCTCGCGGCGCTCGCCTTGAGCGGGCCGCTCTCCGGTCGCACCGGTCAGGTGTCGACCCTGACGGCCTCCGCCAGCGGCTGCGCTCCCGGCGCCACGGGCTGGAGCTGGTCGCTCGCGGGGGGTGTCGTCGAGGGCCCGGCCACGGGGGCCTCGGTGCGGGTGGCCTGGAGCTCGGGCGGTGCCAAGGTCGTGGCCGTCACGCAGCCGGCCTGCCCCGGGGCGAGCGCCTCGCGAACCCTCGCGATCACCGCCTCCGGTCCCTCCGCCGGGCTGGTCGCGGAGCTCCAGTACCACCCGATCGGCGGCAGCCGCATCGCCCTCGACGCTTCCCCTTCGATCGGCGCCAGCGGCAGCTGCCGCTGGACCCTGCCCGGCGGCATCGTCAAGCTCGGCCCCCGGGTGAGCCACGACTTCGGCGCGCCGGGCACGTACCCGGTGACTCTCGAGGTCTGGGCCTCCGGCTGCGAGGGGGCGGGTTGTCCCAGCGCCACCGTCACCCGCGCGGTGCAGGTGGACGGCACGCCGGAGTAGTGGCGAGCCCGGACCTGCCGCTCAGGAGCTGACCGAGCCCCGCAGCTTGCCGAGATGGAGGGGCGTGGCGCCGTAGCCATGGGCCTCGCCGAGCAGGGACGCCGCGAAGCCCATGGTGACGATCGGCAGCGTCCAAAGGAAGGTCGGCCCACGGCCGGCACCGAGGGCGTGGCGGGCGACGTGAACCAGGTTCGTCCCGAGCCGCAGCGGCGTGACCAGGGCCCGGAAGGCAGCTTGAAGGGCGTCGCCGCCGTGGTGGTCGAGCTCCACCGGGGCGAACTCGTGACCCCGGCGGTAGCGATCGGACAGGAACGTGCGAAGGGTCTGCCGATGGTGATATTCGGCCCAGCCCTCCGGGACGAGCCACAACGGGTGGCCGGCCGCTGCGAGGCGCCAGCACAGGGTGGCGTCGCCGGCCGCGGTGCCCGAGAAGCCGCCGAGGCGCTCGAAGAGCTCCCGTGGCAGAGCCAGGTTCGCCACCGGGCCGACGTCCACCACACGGCCCCCCCGGGCGGGCAACCACTTCGAGAAGCGGGTCAGGTGGATGCCCTGGTCGAGCCAGCGCGAGCCGTGGCAGACCAGGCCACCCGCCACCGCACCGTGCTCCGCCACCGCGGCGACGAGGTGCTCGAGCCACTCGGGCGGCACGTAGACATCGGGTCGGGTGAAGACGAGGATTCGCCCCCGCGCCAGCCGCGCTCCCAGCGTCCGCGCCGCCTGGGGGGCCAGCCGTACCGGGCTGCGCTCGAGGCGCACGGTCCGGAAGGCCGAGATGGCCCGGGCGCAGGCATTGTCCGGCGAGCTGTCGACCACGATCAGCTCGTAGTCGCCAAAGGTCTGCCGCTCGAGCTGCGACAGGCAGCGTCCCACCGTGGCCTCCGAACGATAGGTCGGGAGGACGACGGAAACCTCCGGCGCAGGGGCAGCGGACGAGCTGTTGGTCATGGAAGTCCGATTGTGCCTCAAAACGGGCGAGGGCGGGGCGATAGACTCGCGGCGCGATGCGCCCCAAGCTCTACCTGGAGACCTCGGTGGTCAGCTACCTGACATCGCGTCCCAGTCACGACCTGATTCGTGCCGCCCATCAGCAGGTCACTCGCGACTGGTGGGAACACCGCGGTTCCTACGAGCTCTACATCTCGCAGTTCGTTCTCGACGAGGCAGGGGCCGGGGACACCCAAGCGGCTCGACGGCGGCTCGCGGCGCTCGAAGAAGCTGCGCTTCTCGACCTTACGCCGGAAACAGGACGGCTCGCGCGCGCCATCGTCGAACAAGGCGGAATGCCCGCAAGAGCATTGGTCGACGCGGTTCATGTCGCCGTTTCCGCGGTGAATGGGCTGGAGTTCTTGCTGACCTGGAACTGCACTCACATCGCGAACGCGAGCATGCGCGGTAGAATCGAGTCGATCTGCCGGGCCGGTGGCTTCGAGGCACCGGTCATCTGCACTCCACTCGAGTTGCTGGAGGGTCGCTGAGTCATGAACCGCATCGATCCGATCATCGAGGAGATTCACGCCGTTCGGGACGACTTGGCCCGGCAGGCGCAGTACCAGATCGACCAGCTTCTCGAGGATGCCCGGGCGCGACAACGGGCTGGCGACCGAACCGTCGTGCGCCTCGCTGTCACGCCCTCCCAACCGGCCAAGAAAGCATCCTGACGGCCTGACAGCCAGGCTGGCCGAGCCTTCGTGACCACCCCCCTGAACCTCCGCGAATACGAGGCGCTGGCCCGCGAGCGGCTGCCGGCCATGGTGTGGGCCTACTACGCGGGTGGGGCCGACGACGAGATCACTCTGGTCGAGAACTCGCGAGCCTGGGAACGGCTGCGGCTGCGTCCGCGGGTGCTGGTCGACGTCGCCCGGGTCGAGCTGTCGACCACCGTCCTGGGCGTGCCGGTGTCGATGCCGATCCTCTCGGCGCCCTGTGCCTGCAACAACCTGGCGCATCCCGAGGGCGAGCTGGCGGTGGCGCGGGCGGTGGCGGCGGCGGGCACCATTCAGGTGGTCAGTACGCTCTCCACCCGCAGCCTCGAGGAGATCGCCGATACCGTGGCCGCTCCGCGCTGGTTCCAGCTCTATGTCTACAAGGACCGCAGCGTCACTCGGTCGCTCGTCGAGCGGGCCGAACGGGCCGGCTACCGGGCGCTCTGCTTGACCGTCGATGCGCCGCGGCTCGGTCGGCGCGAGCGCGAGATCAGGAACGGCTTCCACCTGCCCCCGGGCCAGCAGCTGGCGACCTTGGCCCCCTACGCCGCGGGCGAGCTGACGGCGGCCGAGGGTGCCTCGGCGCTGGCCCGGTACGTCGAGTCCCTGTGGGACCCGAGCCTCGACTGGTCGACGATCGGTTGGCTCCGCGAGCAGACCGGCCTGCCGATCGTGGTCAAGGGCCTGGTGACCGCCGAGGACGCCCGACTGGCCGTCGAGCACGGGGTCGACGCCATCGTGGTCTCGAACCACGGCGGCCGGCAGCTCGACGGGGCGATCACCGGCTGCGAGGCCCTGCCCGAGGTCGTGGCGGCCGTAGACGGTCGAATCGAGGTGCTGGTCGATGGCGGCATCCGCCGCGGCACCGACGTGTTGAAGGCCCTGGCCTTGGGCGCTCGCGCCGTGCTGGTCGGTCGACCCTACCTGTGGGCCCTGGCGGTGGCGGGAGAAGAAGGCGTCGGCCACCTTTTCGAGCTGCTGCGCGAGGAGCTCCGTCTGGCCATGACGCTGGCCGGCCAACCGACGGTCACGGGAGTGGGGCGCGGCCTGGTCGTCTAGTCCAGCCGCCGCAGCGCTTCCTCCAGCACCTCGTCGCGACCCGCAGCGACGCCCGCCCGGGTCGGCACCACCGGTACCGTCGGATGGATGCCGACGCCGTGATGGGGCGCGCCGTCCGGCTTCAGCACCGACTGCCCCGCGAAGGTCAGCACGAAGCCGCCGGGCAGCTCGGTGCGATTGATGGTGCCGCTGCTGGCGCCCGAGGGGCTGCCAACCAGCAGCCCGAGCCGCTGGTGCTCGGCCATGGCGAGAAGCGTCTCGGTGTAGCCCGTCGCCCGTTCGTCGAACAGAAACGCCACCCGATCGGGGAACCGCGGCGATCGCGGCCCGATCGTCCACACCGTGCGCAGGGGGTGGACCTCGCGCTGGTCCGGCAGCCAGGTCACCGGAACCTCCCAGATTCCGCTCGGCACCTCACCGTCGATCAAGTGCGACAGAACCTCGGTGCCCACCGCGGCGTCGCCCCGCAGGTCGAAGACGATGGCGCGGGCCGCGGCCAGGCGCGCGGCGGCGGCTTCGAGCCCGGCGGTCTCGAGGCGAGTCAGATCGGCGTAGAGGACGCCGCGGCCGAGCTCGCGGATCGGCTCGCTCCGGTCTCGCGCCGCCCAGGTCTCGAGGGTGACCGGGTCGACCCTCGGCAGCGTCACCTCGCGGCGGGCGCCGGCCGGGGACTCGAGAGTCAGCGTCGCGGCCTCGCCCCGGTTCCAGCGGAGCCGCTCGAGAGCCACCGTCCGGCGCGCCGCGGGCGTCGCCCCCGCGGCCTCGGGAATCAGGCGGGCCAGGGCGACTTCAGTCGCCACGCCATCGATCGCCGTCACCTCGTCGCCGGGACTCGGCCCCGGGGCAAAGGCGGTGGTCACCAGGACCCGGCCGTCGACCGTCCGCCATTCGAGTGGCAAGGCTCTGGGCGGTGGCTGGCCGCGCCGGGAGATCCACAGCGCGGCGTCTCCAAAGGCCGCTCCGAGCCGGCGCAATACCCCCAGGAAGGCGTCGTCGTCGGTGGCTTCGAGGGCGCCCCGGAGGGCCTCCGCGAGGAGCTCCACAGGGTCCCCCACGGCCGGCGCGTTCGGATGGAAGTGGCGCAGGATCGCCCAGGCCTCGGCCGCGGCGGCCAGGTGGCGCTGGCGGTCCGAGACTCCCTCGCCGGGCCGGCATTGGGCGGGAAAGGGAACCGGAAACGTGACGCCGTCTCGCTTCGGCAGTACCAGGGGCAACGCGGCCTCGACTCCGCCGCCCAGCTCGACCCGCAGGGTCTCCCTGGGGGGCGGAAATGGCGGGTTCGACAGCGCGCTCGACGTTACCTCGACGCAGCGCGTCTCGTTCGGGCAGCGGCCTCCCTGGGCCAGCGCCACCCGGAAGCCCCCTCGCAGCGCGGGATAGGGCACCGTCCAGCCCGGCGGCTGGCGCCCCAGCGCTCCTAGCTCGAAGTCGCCGTTGGCGAGCCCGGCGGTGGAGCGGAAATCGTCGAGCCACAGCCGGCCGGCGCCGTGGATCGCGATCACCGCTTCTGTGGCCGCGCTCGCGCGCAGATCGAGCCGGTGCCGTCCGCTGGTGGTGAACTGGGCGGTCTGCCCGCCGAAGCGGACTTCGAGGAGGGCACCCGGCTCGAGCTCCGTCACGATCTCCCCGCCGAGGCGCGCTTCCCCGCTCGACGGCCGCGCGGCAAGGGATTGGACCAGCAGATCGAGGGTGGGCCGGTCGGCCGAATCGATCCGCTCGCTGCCGTAGATCTTGCCGAAACCGAGGCCGACGCCGTGATGGAGCCAGCGCACGCGGCGCGGGTCGCCTTCGGCCTCGGCCAGCTCGGGCACCGGCGGCGCCGCCTGGCCGGCCGGAAACACCCGCAGGGTGGGCGCCACGGGACGGAAGATCCGCTCGAGGGCGGCGGCCAGCTCGGTAGGCCCGGCGGCGCCGTCGACCTCTTTGGCGGTGTTCGTCGCGAAGGCGTTCCAATCGCAATCGGCGACCGCGTCGCTGGGATGGAAGAAGCGGACGTAGCCGAGCAGCCGCGCCCAGGCGACCCGGGTGTCGAGGGGGGTGGGCGTGGGCTGGGCTCCGCCCGAGTGCGGTCCGGCCAGGGTGAGGAGCAAGGCCGCTGCCCCGGCCAGGCTCACGAGTCCCGATCCTCCAGCTCCTTGACCCATTTGGCGAGGTAGCGCGCCGCCAGCTCTCGGCCGCCGAAGCCGAAGGCGATCGCGGCGGCCACCGCCACGGCGCCCAGCAGCAGGCCGAAGGCGAGGTTGATGAGATCTTCCGGCAGGCCGATCTGGCGCAGGGCCAGGGCCACGGCGAGGACCAGGATCGCGCCCTCGGCCACGGCGGCGAACAGCGTCGAGTGCTCGGCTCCGCTCGAGCGGATGGCGCGGGCGGCGAGGCTCGCGAAATACACCCCGGCGGCGAAGATCAACAGCCCAAGGCCGACGTCCGCGAGAAACCAGGACAGCTCGCCGAGCATCGAAGCGAGCAGCTCGAACTCGAGGAGCGTCAGGGCCTGGATGGCGGCGAAAAGCATCATCGCCACCAGCAAGGCGTAGCCGATCAGTTCCGAGGGCCGGCGGCGGAGGGGGTCGCCGAGTTGGGATTCGCGGCTCGCGTTCCCTTCCTCCGCCGCTTGCGCCGAGGCGGAGCGGAGCAGGCCGAGGCGGGCCAAGAAGGAATCGAAGCCGGCGGCCGCCAGCAAGCTCGCGCCGAGTCCGGCAACCAAACGGCCGACCACGTAAGCGATCACCACGACCAGCGCGGCCGCGAACAGCCGCGGAATCGCGACCAGGAAGCGCTGCAAAAGGGCGGTCGCGGGCTCCGTGACGGCCGACACGCCGAGGGCGTTCAGGCTGGCGATGAGCACCGGCACCAGGACCAGCACGTAGACCACCAGGCCGATCACGCCGGACAGTGCCCGGCGACCGAGAATCCCGGCCCCCGGCCGGCCGAGGCGGTCGGCGCCGAGGGCGCCGGCCAGGTTGGTGACGAGCTTCTGGCTGATTCTCGCCACCAGCCAGCCGAGGGCGAGCAGAAGCAGGGCCGAAAGCAAGTTCGGAACGTAGCCGAGGCCGGCCTGGAACATCTTGCGCACCGGTCCCAGCAGCTCCCCGATCCCGAGGGCCGACAGGACCGCCGGCAGGAACAGCAGGAACACCAGCCAATAGAGCGCATCCGCCACGCTCGCGGTGAGCCCGCCGCGGGACGGCACGGCGTCCTCAACCTCGGCGGTGGGCCCGCCGCCCACCCGGCGGTCGAATTGCAAGCGCTCGAGCCCGAAACGCAGCACCGCGCGCAGCACCGTGGCCACCACCCAGGCGAGCAGCGCCACCCCCACCGCGGCGAGCAGGCCCGGCAGGTAGAGCACCAGCTCCGAGAGGAAATCGCCGAGCGGCTCGACGGCGTGGGAGAGGCCGAGAATGCGCAGGAAGACCACCAGCACGCCGGCCATGGCGAGCCAGAAGACGAGCCGCCCCACCGCCACTTCGACCCGCCGTGGCGGCGCCGCCCGCTCGTCCTCGTCGACCCAGGCCGCCATTTCATCGTCGAGGGTTGTGCGCATCAGCGCCGAACGCACCAAGGAGGCCAGCCACAACGCCGCCAGCCAACCCACCACCAGCACCAGCAGGGCGAGCAACAGCGCCGGAATGCCGCCGAGCAGAGCCCCCGGCACACGGTCCAACTCGCTGACGACGTCGGGGTTCATGGCGCCGGCTGAGCCGCCGCGAGGATTCGCACGAGCCACCAGGCAAGGGCGACGAAGAACACCAACAGGGCGAGGGCGGACGGGATGGCCACCTTCGGCCCCCGGTGCGCCCAGAGCGCCGCCCCCAGGCCGCCGCAGGCCAGCAGCACGAACAAGCCGAAGAGCACCATGCCGAGCAACATGAGTGTGCCGCCCTACCCTTCGAGGCCCGCGGGCACGCCGCTCGGGAACACCGAGTCGATCGCCTGCTGGATGGTCTCGAGGCGATTCTCGGGGTTCGGGTGAGTGCTGAACCACTCGGGGGGCCGGTCACCGCCGGCGGCGTCGCGGAGGATCTCCATCACCCGCAGCATCGAACGAGGGTCGTAGCCCGCCTCGGCCATGATCCGGACCCCGAACTGGTCGCTCTCGAGCTCGTCGCTGCGGCCGTATTTCAAGTTCACCAGCTGGCCGATCATCTGGGCCACCGCCGCCGAGTTGCGGCTCGCGGGATCGCCCGGATCGTAGGTGGCGATCACCGCCGCGCCGGTCAGGCCCTGGAGCAACTGGGCCTTGGCCATGTGCTCGGCGCCGTGGCGGCCGATCACATGGCCGATCTCGTGGCCGAACACGCCGGCCAACTGGCCGGGAGAGTTGAACCGGTCGAAGAGCGCGGCGGTGATGAAGACCTGCCCGCCGGGCAAGGCGAAGGCGTTGATCGTCTCGGGGTCCGCCAGCACGTGGAAGTCGAACTGGTAAGGGCTCTGTTTGGCGAAGCTGCGGGACACCAGCCGGTGGCCGATGTCCTTGGCGAACTGCTGGACTCGCGCGTCCGGATAGAGCCCGCCGTGCTGTTGGGCCATCTCGGGCGCGGCCTGGAGCCCAAGGGCGATCTCCTGTTCGGGCGACAGGTCGACATGCTGCATCTCGCCGGTGGTCGGATTGACGTCCCGCTTCGACCAGTAGCCGATCAGGGTGATGCCGGCGATGACGAGGGCGATCAGCAGACGAGCGCCACCGAAGCGGCGGCGCGCCCGCGGGCGGCCGAATGGGTCCATGAGCTCCCCTCCCTTTGATGCGAGGCCAGAGGCGAGACTTTATCAAGAGCCGGAGGCGACCGAGGCGGCGCCCACCGCGAGGGCCACGAGGGCGGGCAGGAACGCCGCGGCGAGCCGCAGGGCCAACCGGCGGTTGCCGAGACTCGCCGCCACCGCGGCCTTGAAGACCAGATTGGCGGCTGCCGCGATGAGCAGAGCGCGGCAGGCGATGGGTGCGTCCAGGCGCCCGGTCGCCACCAGCTCCGAGGTCGACAGCGTGATGGCGTCGATGTCGGTGAGACCCGCCAGCGCGGCCACCGCGAACAGCCCCTGCTGGCCGAGGGTCGTGCGCGCGGCTTCGACCGCCAAGAGGACGCCGCCGTAGAGCACGGCGAAGACCAGGGCCGGCCTGAGCTCGGTGGGATTCTCGGCTTCGGTCGGGGGCGCTTCGCTGCCCCGGTCGAAACGCAGCAGCACGAAGGCCCCGGCGATCAGCAGCACGAAACCCGGTGCCAGGGCGAGCAAGAGCCGCGGCGCCATGGCCGGGGCCACGGCCGAGACTTCGACCGCCATGCGGGGAAAGGCCACCGCCGAGGCCACCACCACCACGACCGCACCCACCGCGGCGCTGGCGGGCTCGGCGCGGCTTCGGCGCGCCGCGGCGAACGTCGCGGCGGTGGAGGATACGAGGCCGCCGAGGAGCCCCGCCAGGAGCGCGCCACGGCGAGGGCCGAGCAGCTTCGAGGCGACGTAGCCCAGCAGGTTCATGGCCACGATCAAGACCACCATCCACCACAGGCGGCGGGGGTTCAACACCAGCCAGGGGCCGTAGGCCTGGTCCGGCAGCACCGGCAGGATGACCAGCGAGATCAAGACGAACCGCGCGATGGCGGTCAGGTCCCGCTCGCCCAGACGCTCGACCCAGCCGTGGAGCCGGGTTTTCGATTGGAGCAGGACCAGGACCGCGCCCCCGAGGGCCACCGCCGCCCAGGTCGGGCCGACCACCACCAGGGCGCCGACGCCGTACATCACCAGGACCGCCGCCTCGGTGGTCTGGCCGGCGTCGAAGTCTCCGCCGTGGGCGCGCAGATGATTGCCGATGGCGAGGAGCGCCACCACCGCCAGGAGCCCCACACCCACCAGCCAACCGCCGAAGCTCCCGGCCAGGATCGCCAAGAGCGCGCCGAGGGTGGTCACCAGGGCGAAGGTGCGGATACCGGCCAGGTGGGAGTGGGAGCGCTGGCGCTCGAGGCCGACCAGCAAACCCAGCCCGAAAGCGATGCCGAGGGACCCCAGGAACGGCTCGAAGGCACCGCCGGCGTTCATCGCACCGGTCTCCTCCGTTCCGCGATCAGGGCCGCCACGGCCCGGACGCGGCGCGCGTGGGCCTCCTCCTGGAGGAAGTGGCGGGGTGGCGCGCCGCGCTCGGCGCAGGCGAGCAGGCCGCACCGCTCGCAGGTCAGGTCGACCTCGATCCGCGGCACCGCCGGATCGTCGGCGAAGCGCACGGCGCGGCGCAGGTTGTCGTCGTGGAGGAAGCCGAGAGCTACCGTGGAACGTGCGCTCGACTCGAGGGCCAGGGGGCGGGAGGTGGTGAGCACCAGAAACTCGGCGTCCTCGGCCTGGAAATGCAGGCGCGAGAGGTCGATGGCGGTCACGTCGCCGCTCGGCTGGGCGGGGCGCAGGGCGGGCCAACGCCGGCAGTAGGTCTCGTTGAGGCCCAGCCCGTGGGGCACCGCCACTCGCGACATGTTGTAGACCTTGGTCAACACCGGTCGCTGCGGCACGCCCGCCTCCGGCACGGGATGGGTGAAGCGCAGGAAGAACAGCTCGTCGAGCCCGAAGCGGGTGGGCAGGATTTCGGTCAAGCGGTGGAGCAGGGTTTCGGGCGTCGACCGGTAGCGGGCGAGCAGCTCGGCCACCGCCTCGGGGCGCCAGCGCTCCTCGGCGAACAATGCGGCCAGGTCCGCGCTCAGTCGATCGCGATCGAGCAGCAGGGCGCCGGCGAAGTAGGAGGCCCGAAAGTTGTTGAGCACCTGGTCGAAGGATTCGACCGTGAGCCACGACGAGGTGGTCGGCCGCACGGTCAGGCCGAGCTCCCGAAAGCCCAGCTCCCGGGCCAGGACGAAGGCCTTCTGGATCGACTTGAGCCGGCCGTTGAGCATCAGCTGGGGCGGGTCGCCCGCGATGTAGAGCGAGCGCAGGCCCTTGAGCTCCTCCTGGGTCGAGAGGGTCTCGTCGTCGATCCGGTAGCCCCAGTCCGCGACCAGCGCCGCGGCGAGGGTGGCCGAATCCGGCGGAGACTCGGCGCTCCACCCACGGCGCTCCCGGCACTCGGCCGCGGCCCGCTCGAGGTCCTCGAAATGATTGCGGTTGAGCTGCTGGTAGGAGCGCAGGGCCGCGAGCAGGAACTGCTCCACGTGTACGTCGTAGCTGCGGCCCACCTCGAGAAAGGTCCGCGCCAGGGCGCCGGCCCGGTCCGGGTCGCGGCTGACCAATCCGAAGACATCCTCGGTATCGAGCCCGAAGAGCTCGAAAGGAAACTCCTGGAACCACTCCGAGCCCACCATCGAGCGCACGCCCTGGAGTCGCTCGTCGACCCGCTGGGACACCAGCTCGTCGAACTCCACGCCGAGGGCGCCGGCCAGGTCGAGCAGCTTCTCGGGCTTTGGGTACTTGCGGGCCTTCTCGATCTCCGAGAGGTACGAAACGGCGAGACCGGACGTGTCCGCGAGCTGTTGGAGCGAGAGCCCGCGTGCCCGCCGGAGGGTGCGGAGCTTCAAGGCGAGGGTGAAGCGCAGGGGCGAATGCATACCGCCCGATCGTAGCGGATTCGCCGGGTCCAGGCGGGCTCAATCCCGCTGGAGATAGCGGTTCGGCACGTTCGGCAGCAGCGGCACCGGGCGGCGCGCCGCGGCGAGCAACCAGCGAACGTTGGCGGCGATGTCTTCTTCCCGCCGGTGCATCTGCGGCAACGATCCGAGTTGAGCGTAGGAGAGTGGGGTGAGATCGAAGAAGGTCGTTTCCCACTCGAACCCGCGCCCCCAGGTCAGCCCGCCGATGAGCACATCCGTGCGCGCCCCGGCCGCCAGCAGCAGCTCCATCACGGCTGCCGAGCGATTGGCGTGCGAGTTGACGGTGTGGAACAGGGCGGTGTGGCCGCCCAGGCCCTCGTCGTCGAGGGCCGCTCGGGCTTCGAGATCGGCCCCACGGTCGACCAGCACCCGCGCCGTGGCCAGGTGGCCGTACTCCGCCGCCACGTGGAGGAGCGGAGCCCCGAGCAGCGGCGTGAAGGCGGAAGTGAGGTCCGCGCGGTGATCGAGAAGCTCCGGGTCCGCGTCGAGCGCCGCCGCCAAGGCCGGCGCGTCGTCGAGGAGCACCGGGGCCAGCAGCGGGTCCGCGAGCTCGGCGCCGCGCTCGAGGAGCAGGCGCAGGCATTCAGAGAAGGCGTCCGACCGGGTGTACATCTCGAGCAGCCGGTCGACCGGAGTCTTGCCGTCGAGCGGAGCAGTCGGATCGAACCCGTCGTCGAGCACGGCGCGCAGCCGGTCGACGGAGTGGAGCTCGAGAGCGGTGAGCAGGTCCGTGGCGGCGGTGGTCATCGTGGGAGTCCTCCTCGATCTCGTTGATTCTACGGTGCCCCGAATCGGCTGGCACCACGAGCGGGCTGGTCTCATGGCATTTCTGTGGTGCTCAGCGAAATTTCGCTTGACACTGACATTCCGCCCATCCTAGGATTTCGCCATCACAGCCGGGAGGGCCGATGGCGACTTTGCAGGGTGCCGAAGTGGAGCGCGATACCGAGGGTTGGCGCGAGCTGACGTGGCCGGGCGTGGTGGTCCACGAAGCGGCCTGGACGGACCCGGCGGCCACCTGGCTGACACCGCGGGCGCTGGCGACCTTGGCCGAGCTGCATCGGGAGCTGGAGCCGGAACGGCAGCAGCTGCTGCGGGCGCGGCTGGCTCGCCAGGCGGAGTGGGATCGCGGCGGCTTGCCCGGCTATCTGACCGGCGAGGTTTCGGAACGGGCCCGCGGTACCTGGCAGATCGCGCCGCTGCCGGCGGATTTGCAGCGGCGCCGGGTGGAGATCACCGGTCCCGTCGACAGCGCGAAGATGGTCATCCAGATGCTCTCGCCGAACGACGAGGGCGTTGCCGCGGACGCGGCCATGCTCGACTTCGAGGACTCCATGAAGCCCGAGTGGAGCCGGGTGATCCAGGGGATCGAGAACGTGGCGCGGGCCGCTCGCGGCGAGTTGGCCCTGGACGTGCCGGACGGCGCCGCGGGCACCAAGCACTACTGGCTCGACCCCGATGCGATGCCGCTCCTGATGGTCCGCTGCCGCGGCCTGCACCTCGATGAATCGAATCTTCGGGTCGACGGCGAGCCCGTTTCCGGCGGCCTCTTCGATCTCACCCTGACCGCCTTCCACGCCGCCGCCGCGCTCCTGGCCCGCGGGCGGACCCCGAAGTACTACGTTCCCAAGTGCGAGCACCACCTCGAGGCGCGGTTCTGGAACCGGCTCTTCGGTCGCCTCGAGGACGCCCTCGCCCTGCGCCGGGGGACCTTGCGGGCGACCTTCCTGATCGAGACCTTGCCCGCCGCGTTCCAGATGGAGGAAATCCTCTGGGAACTGCGAGGGCGCATCGCGGGCCTGAACGTGGGCCGCTGGGACAAGATCTTCTCGGACATCAAGACTCTCGGCGAACATCCCGACCGGGTGCTCGCCGACCGCGCCACGATCGGCCTCGATCGGCCCTGGATGCACGCCTACGCGGAGCAACTGGTCCGAATCTGCCATCGCCACGGTGCCTTCGCCATGGGCGGCATGGCCGCCTTCACCCCGGGCAAGACCGCCGAGCGTCGGGCCGAGCAGCGCGCCAAAGTGGTGGCGGACAAGGTCTTCGAGGCCGGTTTGGGTCACGACGGCTGCTGGGTGTCCCACCCCTACTTCATTGGCGCGGCCCTGTCGGCCTTCACCAGCGATCACCAGCTCGCGGTCGTTCCGCCTGGCTCCGACCGGCCCGACCTGCTGCCACAGGGCGGTGGGCCGCGGACCCTCGCGGGCCTGGCCAAGAACGCCCGCGTGGGCATCGCCTACCTCGAGGGCTGGCGCCGGGGGCTCGGCTGCGTCGCCTGGGACGACCTCATGGAAGATCTGGCCACCCTCGAGATTTCCCGCGCCCAGACCTGGCAGTGGCTGCGTCACGGCATCCTGCTCGACGACGGCGTGCCGGTCACCCTCGAGCGGGTGCAGCGGACCTTCGCCGAGGAGGCCGCGCGGATCGACGCCGAGCTCGTCGCCGCCGGTCGCCCGGCCGCCGAGCGCGAGCGCTACACCCTCGCCGCGGCGGAGGCCGCGCTCATTTTCACCGAGTCCACGCTGCGACCGTTCCTGGCCCTCACCAGCCCGCCCGCCGCCTGAGCCGAACCGTCACCTGCAACTTCCTCGGAGGACGACATGACCGACCGCGCCGATGCCGCCGACCTCGCCGACCAGTGGCGGACCGACCCCCGCTGGCAGGGTCTCGATCGCCCCTTCACGCCCCAGCAGGTGCTGCGCCTGCGCGGCCGGGTGCCGGTCGAGCACTCCCTGGCCCGTCGCGGCGCCGAGCGATTGTGGCGCTCTCTCCACACCGAGGAGTACGTGGCGGCCCTGGGGGCGCTGACCGGCAACCAGGCCCTCCAGCAGGTCAAGGCCGGGCTCCAGGCGGTCTACCTCTCGGGCTGGCAGGTGGCAGCGGACGCCAACCTGGCGGGCCAGATGTACCCGGACCAGAGCCTGTACCCCTCGAACAGCGTTCCCGAAGTGGTGCGCAAGATCAACCGCACGCTGCTGCGCGCCGATCAGATCGAGCACGCCGAGGGCAACCAGGAAGACCACGACGGCCACGCCCAAAATCGGGATTGGCTCGTTCCGATCGTGGCGGACGCCGAGGCGGGCTTCGGCGGCGCGCTCCACGCCTTCGAGCTGATGAAGTCGATGATCGAGGCCGGCGCCGCCGGGGTCCATTTCGAGGACCAGCTCGCTTCCGAAAAGAAGTGCGGCCACCTCGGAGGCAAGGTGCTGGTGCCGGTGAGCCAGTTCGTGGCCACGCTGGTGGCGGCACGGCTCGCGGCCGACGTCCAAGGCGTGCCGACTCTGCTGGTGGCCCGGACGGACGCCGACAGCGCGCGCCTCCTGACCTCCGACATCGACCCTCGAGATCAGCCCTTCCTGACCGGCGAGCGCACCGTGGAGGGCTTCTTCGGCTACCGCGGCGGGCTCGAGGCGGCCATTGCCCGCGGCCGGGCCTATGCGCCCTACGCGGACCTCCTGTGGTGCGAAACGTCGAAGCCCGATCTCGCCGAGGCCCGCGCCTTCGCCGAGGCCATCCACCGCGATTTCCCGGGCAAGATGCTGGCCTACAACTGCTCGCCGTCCTTCAACTGGAAGAAGCACTTGGACGAGTTCACCATTCGTCGCTTCCAGCGCGAGCTGGGCGCCATGGGCTACAAGTTTCAGTTCGTCACCCTGGCCGGCTTCCACTCGCTCAACCACGGCATGTTCTCTCTCGCCACGGACTACCGCGAGCGCGGCATGCTGGCCTACTCGAAGCTCCAGGAGGCGGAGCTCGCGGCCGAGGCGGACGGCTACACCGCCACCCGTCACCAACGGGAGGTCGGCACCGGCTACTTCGATCTGGTGCGGGAAACCGTGGCCGGTGGTTTGACCGCCACGGGAGCCATGGCGGAGTCGACGGAGACGGCACAGTTCGCCTGAGGGACCGGGTCGCCTCCTCCCGCGTCATCCGAGCGGCACGATCAGGTGCAGGGCCGCGGCCTGGTTGGTGCGGTCGACGGTGAGCCAGGCTTCGCCGTCGATCGCCTGGGCGGTGGCACGGAGCGGGGGATCGGTACCGTCGAGGAGCGCGCCGTGGGCCAGACCGAGGCGGGCGAGATCGGGGGCCTCGACGGACCAGCGCAGGTCGATGACGGCGACGCCCTCGCGGCGGCGGACGGTGGCTTCGAGGCGGGTCACGGCGAAGTCGCGGCGCAGGCGTCCGAGGACGCCCGAGAGGGCGGCGGCGAGGCGCTGGTCGTCGCCCAGGAGGTCGAAATCTTCCGCGGCGGTCGGGAGCGCGAGATCGAGATCGAGGTCGCGGCGGGCGTGGTCGGCCAACTCGCCGAGGAAGCCGCTGAGGCTCGCGCGCCGCCGAGGCAGGGCCGGCTCGAGGGCGCGTTCCAGCTGGTCGATCAGCTCGGAGAGTCGCCGGGCTTCGATGGTGACGACCTCGACGAGGGCCGTTTCGCCCGGTGGCCGGCCGGCGCTGCCGTGGAGCTCCAGCGTCTCGGCAGCGGCGCGCAGGCTGGCCAGGGAGCCGCGAAAGGCGCGCAGGAGGTCGCCGGCGCTGGGCTCGGCGGGTCGACCGGTCAAGCCGCGCTTCCTCCACCGGCCGCCTGGATCACCGCGTCGACCAGCTCGCGGGTGGAGAACGGCTTGGTGATGTAGCGGTCGGCGCCTTCTTCGAAGCCGCGCACCCGGTCGGCGTCGCGGCCCCGGGCGGTCAACAGGATGATCTTGCAGCCGGCCGTGGCGGGCCGTTCCCGGAGCTGGCGGCACACTTCGTAGCCGTCGAGCCCGGGCAGCATCAGGTCCAGCAGCACCACCGACGGGGGCCGGCGAGCGGCCTCGTCGAGGGCGGCCGGACCGTCTCGAGCCACGACCACCTCGAAGCCGGCCTGGGTGAGCAGGAACTCGAGGGAAAGCACGATGTTCGGTTCGTCGTCGACGATGAGAACGCGAGGGGCTGGGGTCATCGGACGATTTCCTCTCCTTGGGCCGCGGGCTCGGCCGGCAGGCGCACCACGAAGCGGGCGCCGCCGAGATCGGAGTCCTCGACACGGATGGTACCGCCGTGGTGCTCCACGATCCGACGGGCGATGGGAAGGCCCAAGCCGGTGCCGTGGGTCCGGCCGGCGATGGGGCGGCTGATCTGACGGAACTTGTCGAAGATCGTCTCGCGGTCTTCCTGGGGCACTCCGGGACCGTTGTCGTCGACCGAGATCTCAAGCTCGTCGGCGGCCGGACGCACCCCCACCACCACCCGGCCCGTGCCGGTGGGCACGAACTTGAGGGCGTTCGAAACCAGGTTGACCACCACCTGGACCAGGCGGTCGCGGTCCGCCCGGGCGCTCGGCCCCGCGGGTTCGGCGACCATCTCGAGCGCCACGCCGCGATCCTGGGCGAGCTGGCCCAGGGAGACCATGGCGTCCCCCACCGCCTCGGTCACGGACACCACCGCGAAGTCGCCCTCGTCGTCGCTCTCGAGCTTGGCCAGGTCGAGCAGGTTGTGAATCAGCCGCGACAGCCGCTCGTTCTCCTTGGCGATGATGCGCAGAAACTCCGTGCGCTGGGCGGAATCGAGCCCGGGATTGTCGTGGAGGATCTCGGCGAAGGCGCGGATGGCGGTCAGCGGCGTGCGCAGCTCGTGGGCCATGGTCGAGAGGAAGTCGTCCTTCAGGCGGTCGAGCTCGCGCAGTCGCTCGTTGACCCGGCGCAGCTCGGCCGTGGCCTCCTCGAGGGCCTGGGATTTCTCCTCGAGCTCGCGGCTGGTGGCGAGCACCCGGGAGGTTTCGTCCAGCAGCTCGACCACCTCGCCGACATCGAGGGTCTGTTCCTGGGCGATGGTGGCGAGGGCCACGCGGGCCGAGGCGGCGCCGGTGGTGCCGGCGAGCAGCCGCTCGGAGAAGGTGATGAGCTCGGGATCGGCCACCGTGGTGCGGGCGAGGTCCACGTTGCGCTCCCGCGCCCAGGTCTCGAGCGCTCGCTCGGCTCGCTCCTCGCCGAGGAAGCGGCCGAGCAGATCGCGCAGCGCGGTCACCGGCGTATCGGTACGCCAGAGCGGCTCCACCGGCTCGCCCCGGCGGCGGAAAATGTTGACGAACAGGTGGGCCTGGCGGCGCTCGACGTCGGATTGGCCGCCCAGGGACGACACCCCCACGAACGCCACGAGGTTGCCGAGCAGGCTCCAGACCAGCGAATGGGAGAGCGGGTCGAGCCCGCTGAGGCCGAGAAAGGCCTGGGGGCACAGCAGCTTGATGCCGAACAGCCCGTTGGTGAGCACCGAGGCGGGAACCCAGCCGGCGGTCACCAGCGTGGGCAGGGGGAGAGTGTAGGCCCAGAGCACGAAGCCCACCACCAGGCCCGCGGCGGCGCCGCGCTTGGTGGCTCCGCTCCAGTACAAACCGCCGAGGGTGGCGGGTGCGAACTGGGCCACGGCGGCGAAGCTGATCAAGCCGATCGTCACCAGGGAAGCCCCCGCGGCGGCGGAGATGGCGTACAGGTGACCGAGCAGCAGAACCAGCACGATGGCCACGCGGCGGCTGTACAGGAGCGGCCGCCGGAAGTCGCTCTCGGCAACCCCCTGGCGGCGCAGCAGCAGGGGCAGCACCAGGTCGTTGGCAACCATGTTGGACAGCGCCAGGCTCTCGACGATGACCATGCCGGTGGCCGCGGAGAGACCGCCCAGGAAAACCAGCACGGCGAGGGTCTGCTGGCCCGCGGCCAGGGGCAGGGCGAGCACGAAGGTGTCCCCGGTGCCGGCGGCGGTGGCCGGATGGAGCAGCCCGGCGAGGGCGATCGGCAGCACGAAGATGTTGATCACCAGCAGGTAGAGCGGCAGCAGCCAGGTGGCCGTGCGCAGGTGCCGCTCGTCCACGTTTTCCACCACGGCCACCTGGAACTGCCGCGGCAGGAACCAGAAGGCCAGAGCGGAGAGAAACGTCATCCAGGCCCAGGAGCCGTCGGAGGCGCCGGAACGGCTGAGCATCGCCGCCAGCTCCGGGCGGGCGGCGGCCCGGGCGAACAGCTCGTCGAAGCCGTCGTGGATGCCCCAGACCACGAAGGCGCCCACCGCCAGGAATGCCACCAGCTTGACCAGGGACTCGAAGGCGATGGCCAGCACCAGCCCCGAGTGCTGCTCGGTCAGGTCCACCGAACGGGTGCCGAACAGGATGGCGAAGACCGCCAGGAGCCCCGCGCAGGACAACGACAGCTGGGCGTAGCTGAGGCTCGGCCCGGTGGTGGGCGCGGCGAGGACCTGGAAGCTGGTCACCACCGCCTTCAGCTGGAGGGCGATGTAGGGCACCGTGCCGACCACCGCGATGACCGCCACCAGCGCCCCCAATCCCGCGCTCTTGCCGTAGCGGGAGGCGATGAAGTCGGCCACCGAGGTCAGCCGCTCGGCCTTCGAGATGCGCAGGATGCGGCGCATCACCACCCAGCCGAGGGCCATGGCGAGCGTCGGTCCGAGGTAGATGGGCAGGAAGCCGTAACCGTCCGCCGCCGCCCGCCCGACGCTGCCGTAAAACGTCCAAGCGGTGCAGTAGACCGCCAGCGACAACGAGTAAGTCCAAGGATTGGCCAGGGGACTCCGATTGCTGGCCGCCCGCCGGTCCCCCAGGAAGGCGATCACGAACAGCAGCGCCAGGTAGGCCAGTGCGATCGCGACCAGGACACCGGGCGAAATCATGCCGGTCTTCAGTCCCGCCGCGCCCGGACGGTGAGCGCCAGGAGCCCGATCAGAACGGCCCAGAGGGCGAAGAAGTAGGCCCAGGTGAGCGGCAGCCCGAACACCGTCGCGGGCTGGGAGAACACCCGCAGGAGGGGTGCGTTCCAGCCGACGCACCCAACCAGGAACAAGGTCACGAGACGGGCCGAGCGGGTCCGTTGGTCGAGCATGGAGAGTGGCTCGACGCTAACACGGAAGCGGGCGCCGATTTGCTAGATTGGGCCGATGCTCCGCCGCGCCATCCTTCTGGTTCTCGGCCTCGTTCTCGGCCTCGCCACGGGCGTTCCCGCGCTCGTCGCCCAGGGGCCGCCGTCCCCGTCCAAGGTGGCCGAGGCCATCGCGGCGCTCGAGCCCCTGCGTGGGGACCCGAAGGCCCCGCCGGAGAAGCTGGCGCTCCTCGGTGTGCTCTACCTTGAAACCGGCCGCCCCGCCGAGGCGCTGGCGGTGCTGGAGCCCCTGGCACGGGCGCCGGGGGCGAATGCTCGGGTGCTGCTGCACGCGGGCCGCGCCGCCCTGGCCACCGGGGACGAGACCAAGGGCGACGATTTTTTGACCCGCTCGGTCGCTGCCGCTCCCGACTCGCCCGCCCGCCGCGAGCTCGGGCTGCTGCGGGGCGGCCAGGGGCGCAACGAGGAAGCCTACGAGCTGCTCCGCCCCTGGTGCAGCGAGCACCAAGAAGACCTCGAGGCCTGTCGCGGCGCGGTTGCCCTGGCACTGCGCCTCGATCGCCTGGCCGAGGCCGAGGAGCTGCTGGCGAAGCTGCCCCGGGAGCGTCCCGGGGTGCGGCTGTTGTGGGTCGAGCTGTTGCTGCGGCGCGAAGACGGCCCGGGTGCCCTCGCCATGGTCGAGCCGCTCCTGGCCAAGCATCCGCCCGTGATGGCCGCCGACGTCACCCGAGTGGCGGCCGACGCCTACCTTCGCAATGGCCGTCCGGGCGACGCCGTGGCGCTGCTCACCGGCAAAGCCGGGCAAGACCCGCGGCTGGCCTTGCTGCTCGGTCGCGCCCACTTCCAGACCGGCGACCCGGAGCGCGCCCTGGGCGCGCTGGCGCCCTTCGCGGCGCCGCTCGCGGCGAGCCCCTCGCCAGCGCCGGGGTCGGGATCGGGGTCGGGGTCGGAACTGGGCCTGCTCCTCGAGTACGGCCGGGTTCTCGTCACCCTCGGTCGCGCGGCCGAGGCCGTGCCGGTGCTGATTCGCCTGACCGAATGGGACCCGGCGGAGGCGCAGGGCTGGCAGCTCCTCGGCCAGGCCTTGGCGATGTCCGGCCGCCGGGCGGAGGCGGAGGCCGCCCTGGCCGAGTTCCAGCGCCTCGCGCGAGCTCGGGACGACGCGGCCGAACCGCGGCCGTAACGAAACCTTGCGCGGATCGCCGGCCAACAATCCGCCACTACCCGACACGAAGCGAGTCGGCCAACAGCGGGCGGAGTTCCGCCGAAAGCCGTCTGAGCCCACCTCCCGAGCCCTTGGCCGGCGGAAGAGCAGTCGGCTAAAGAGCTCCTCGCAGCCCCTCGGGCCGCCTGGCCGACAACGCCCGTGGAAACCAAAACGCCGAACCTACACAGAGGAGACTTGGACCAACGCCTCTCCTGTCGGCCAAGCGCTGGGCCGTGCCGGCGCTCCGCCGCGAAGCGGGAACACGACCCGACACCTCCGCGGGCTCTTCTCTCGCGTATCTGCTACGATCGGCACAAGATCGAGAAGCCAGGAGCGCGCGCCGCTGTCGGGTAGCAAGCTGAACCACGGCCGATGTTGGGCAATCAACGCCGAGTTGGGCGCCAAGAGCTGGACGGCCGCTTAGATCACTCCATAGCCATAAGGAGAACCGACATGGAAACCAAAGCATTTGCAGGATCCGCCGTACCCGCCCTGTTCGCCGCAGCCATCCTCCTCGGTGCGTGTTCCGGTTTGTCTCACGAAGAGGGAAAAGTAGCGACGCTGGCTGAGATCACCAAGGCCTGCACGGGCAAAAAGCCCGGAGACAAAGTGACGGTGGGCGGCAAGGACGTCGTGTGCCAAACACCCACCCACGAGGTCGCAGAGGCCTGCATGAACAGAACCCCAGGTGAAAACGTCAGGATTGGCGGCGGCCAGGAGCAGACGTGCCCACCCGCATGCTGCTACATAAATGGGTGTAACTATCCGCAAAACAGAAAGTGCTTTGACAGTAGTTTCTGACCGGGGTTGGCATGTGGTTCACAACGCGGTCAAAGTTGCATTGCAAACCTCTACCCAGCATGATCCCGACATCGCCGAGCCGCTCCTCTCGACCCCTTCTGGCCCAATTCCGGAGAAGGACCTAAGAAAGGGCCGGCACCCTCTTTCTCCACTAGCAGCCGCCGCGCAGGATGTGATTAAACGAATCCGAAAGCTCCCGATGACCGATAATCTAAATGGCGCAGTCAAAAGGGAGTCGCCCAACTCAAGCGCTCCACCGGATGGCTGGCGCCACCACGAGTCGAGTGGGCCTAGGAGTCGATCGCATGAATCGCCAGATTGAACTTCAAGAATGGACCGAGGCGTTTGCAGACTGGTTTAAAGCCCAGTATGGTTTGCCTAGCTA
>CXWL01001099.1_pt1 | contig 215502 bp, 218 predicted proteins | sample 590931 | NCBI WGS metagenome assembly CXWL01 (sample SAMEA3498368, study PRJEB10139) | groundwater metagenome | biome: water well; material: biofilm material | place: Germany | collected 2015-04-27
CCGCCACCGCCACCGCCACCGCCACCCCCGCCACCGGCCGATCCGGGAATCCAAATCACGGCCGGTGAGCTCTCGGTCGTCGGCGGCGCCGCAGGCGCGCCGGTCGCTGACGCGCCGCCTGTCGCCATCACCACCGGCGCGCTGTCACTTGTTGGCGGCGCAGCATCGCCGCCGCCGCCCACCGCACCACCGCTCGCCATCACCACGCCCGAGCTCTCACTGATCGGCCGTTGAGGAGAAGCCCCATGCGTTTGCTCTTCGCATCCATGTTCGTGATCGGCGCCCTCGCCTTCGCGCCCAAAGCCCATGCCGACGATTTCACCTTCACCGTGCCGGTGCGCGTGGAGAACATGCGCTTGGCCGAGAACGTGCGCGTCAATTGCTCGGTCATTGAGGATCTGCCGACGCCACACGCGATCACCATCGGCGGCTCCGCCCCAGTGCCGCTGGTTGACGGCGCCTTCAACGGCACGGTCACCGTCGTCGTCAACGTCTCGCGCGGCTGGACACGCGCCGACGCCGATCGCTGGGAATGCGGCCTCGTTTACACATGGCGCATGCCGGACGGCACGTTGTTCAACCGCTCGCTTTACCCCGGCGAGCGCAACACGCAATTCACGCGCTACACCGGCCAGGCGGTTGCATCGTCCACGCTCTCCGTGGGAGGTCCAGTGGTGCGTTGAACCATCACGGCGTAAGCGGCGCCAGCCCAAGCGGTTCGCCCTTCGCTTCGCGATAGGCGCTCTGCAGCAGCGGCTGCAGCGAATAATTGTCGAACCAGTATTTCAGCCACGGATCGCCGCCCGAAAAGCGTTGCGCATAATCGTCGCTCGCGATGCGCGCAGCGGCGTCTTCGGCGCTCAGGCCGCTCGCCGCCAGCGGCGCCATCTGTTTACGCACATCGCCGATAAAGCCGATCAGCAGATCGAGATACCGCGCATCGCGCTGCACCTCGCCATGCCCCGGGATGAGCGCTGCGAACGTGCGCGTGCGCATCCGTTCAAGCACGGCCGCGTGCTCTGCGGGATACATCGCAAACATGTAGGGCGTCGGCGCTACCACGATATCGCCTGCCGCGAGCACCCGCTGACGCGGCAACCACACCACCAGATCGCCGTCAGTATTGGCGCGTCCAAGAAAGCTCACCTCGATCGGCGCGACGCGGTCATCCAGCAGCAGAGTGTCGCGGAATGTGCGGTTCGGCAGGATCAGAAAGGTGCCGACTTCGTCCGTGGCGCGGATCGGCAACGCTTGACGCGCCCGCGCCCAGCCCTCGCGCTCCTGCTGGCTCAGGCTTTCATCATTGGCGTTGGTTTCTGTGAGCGTGACGTAATCCTGCGTCAGCAAAGTGTTGCGACGGGCCTCATACGCGGCATCTGGCTGCAACGGCACGGTCGAGCGTCCTTCCGCCAACCGCTCGCGCGTCGCGTCCGTCGAGATGATCTCCACGTTCGGCCACGCTTCGACAATCGCCGGCAAACCCATCACGTGATCGTTGTGCCAATGCGTGATGATCACCGCCGATACCGGCTTGTCGCTGATCCGGCGCACGGCCTCGACGATGCGGACGCCCGTTCCGCGGCTGTTGCCGGCGTCGACCAAAACAAGGCTGTCGCTCTGCTCTATGATGGTGACATTGCCCACCACACCGGCGAAATTCGGCAATTGCTGCCGCAACACATGCACACGGTCGCTGACGCGCTCGCGCACCTGCAAGAACGCAGCGGCCTCGGTGGCCGCCTCACGTTCCGGCGCGCTGGCGCATGCGGCGGTGAACAGAAGTACGCTGCTGAGCCAGCCTGCAGCAATTGCCCGGCTCATGGCGCGCTCACGGTCAGCCCGGTCATCTCCGGAAACGCTGCCGTCGCCGCCCATCCGCCGCCGCCGATCGCGTTGCCGCCGCCGCCTTCCGACACCGCGAACACGATCTCATTGTTTCCGCGCCGCAGCGGCAAGTGCAGTGAATCGTACCAGCCGATGGTGCCGAGGAAGCGATAGTCGCGGCTGTTTTGCGTGTCGTCGCCGGTGTAAAGAAGCGTCCCGTTCAAATACACGCGCACCTTATCGCTGAAGCCAAACCGCATCGGCACAGACCGTGCGCGATCGGAGCGCACCGACATCCGCGCCAGCACGGTCGGCGTTTCGTCACTGCGCACCGCCACGCGCGAGAGATTGGCGAGGCCGTTGCTCTCCACCGGCAGCGCGCTCCACGCCAGATCGTTCAGCCTGTTTGCGCTCGCCGCCGCGAACGCATCCGTTTCCGCCATCGGCGCGCTGACACGCCACGCGCGCACCAAGCCCTCCGGGATCCGCGCGCTCGCGGGTTCGGCCGGCGCCGCCGCCGGCGATCCGGGCGTCACGTTGAAATTGGCGATATAGATGCCGCCCAAGCTGCCGCGCAGCTGGATATACCCCGCGTGCCGGTCGCGCTTCAGATCGCCGACGACCATGATCGGCTCGTTCCCGTCGACGAAAATGCGCGCGGAATCTTCCGCCACCTCCAGCCGCACATGAAACCACTCGTTCAAGCGATAGCGCAGCCGCGCGTTGTACTCGGAATGAATCTGCCACGCCGTATTGCCGTTGATGACAGGCGTGTACTGCATCGAGTCCGGATTGCCGCTCTGATGCGGGCGGATGTAGAAATGTTCGAAATTGTTCTCGTCAACGCCGCGAAAATAGAGGCCTGGGAAACTCTGCGCGTTGCTGGTGATGGCCATGTCGAATTCGATCACGCCAGTGTCGAAATTGGCGTCGGCCAGATGGGCGATGGCGCCGCGCAGGAACAGCGCCTGCTGGCCCTGAAACGTTTCAACGCGCGTCTCCGCGCCTTGCAGCTCCCAGCGCGGCGAATCCACCGCGATCGGCTCGGCCAAAGCTGGTGCCGCCGTGAACGCGCACAAACCCAGCGCTAAGAGAAGCTGTCGCATCGATGTCACCCCATTGCTGCGCCATCACACGCGACGCGCGGCGCGTGCGCATCAAGCGCGAAGCGACAAAGCGCGCGCCCACCGCGACTGCCGCGTCGGCCCATCACGCGGGCGTGAACGAAAGCTGGCGGCGCGCGCGCAATCGGTCCAAACTCGCGCCATGACTCGCACCGGCTTTTTCATTCGCCTGGCGCTCTCGTTCGCCATCGATCTCGCCGACTTCACCGTCGGCCGGGTGCCGGTGCTCGGCACCGTTCAGGAAGGCCTCGGCACGGCGATCCTTCTGCTGCTATGGGGGCCGAGCGGTTTGGTTTATTTGTGGGAACTAGCCGATTGGACAGACCAGCTCGACGGCTTTATCCCAACCGCGACCCTGATCGGCCTTTATGCCGGCTGGCGGGAGGGACACTTCGGTGGAAAAAAGCGCGAGCTTCCCACGCCCCGCGATCCGAGCTGAATTGAGTTTTTCATGAGTGTTTGGGCTCTCGCACTGCACGGCGGCGCCGGCGCCATCGCCGAACGCCTGTACGCCCGCGAGGAAGCGCACATGGCTGACCTGCTCGCGCAGGGTGCGGCCATGCTTGAGCGCGGCCGAAGCGCGCTCGATGTCGTCACCGCGATGGCTGAAGCGCTCGAAGCGTGCGGCTTGCATGTCGCCGGCAAGGGTGCTGCGCCCAACAGCGACGGCGTCGTCGAACTCGACGCCGCCATCATGGACGGCCCCACCCGCAAAGCCGGCGCCGTTGCCGCCTTGGTTGGCTATCTCTCGCCCATCAAAGTCGCGCGCGCGGTGATGGAACACACCAGCCACGTCTTGCTCACCGGCGCCGGCGCGGCGCGCTTCGCCGCCGGTCAAAACGCCGACCGCGTCGCCGATCCGAAAACCTATTACATCGCCGCCGCCTCCGGCTTGCCAGGCGGCGGCACCATCGGCGCCGTCGCGCGCGATAGCGAGGGCCGCTTGGCCGCCGCCACCAGCACCGGCGGTCTCGGCGGCAAATTGCCAGGGCGCGTTGGCGATAGCCCGATCATCGGCGCCGGCTGCTGGGCCGATCAACGCGCCGCGATTTCGTGCACCGGTCTCGGCGAATATTTCATGCGCACGGTCACCGCCGCCGACGTCGCCGCGCGCATCGCCTATTCCGGCGCGTCCTTGGCGCAAGCCGCCGACGGCGCACTCCATGACGTGAAGCAGCTCGGCGGCGATGGCGGCCTGATCGCCGTCGACGCGCACGGCCACGTCGCCACGCCCTTCATCAGCCAAGGCATGAAACGCGCAATCGCTACATCCTCCGGCGTCAGAGACGTCAAAACCTTCAGGTGAGAAAACCCATGAAAGCTCTGCTTCCCCTCGCCGCGCTCGCTTTGCTCGCCGCTTGCGCCACCACGCCTGTCGGCGCCATGGGCCCGCGCAACGATTGGAGCTGCCAAGGCGGCAGCGCCTTCTCCAGCCGCATCAAGGAAAACGGCTCGGCCGAGGTGTTCGCCGGCGGACAAGTTTATACGCTGCCGCACGTCGAAGCCGCGTCCGGCGCGCGCTATTCCAACGGCAACGTCGAGTATTGGGAACGCGGCGGCAGCGCCACGCTCAACGGCGCTCAGGGCGGCCCCTACACAAACTGCCGGCGCTAGTTTTTACGCTGCCCCGTTTACGGGGGCGCTGTCAGCGTGCAAAGCACGATGATCGAGGGGGCCGCGCAAACGCGCGCCACGACATCCGAGGGACGTTATGAAAAGAACTTTCACCCTTCTCGCACTGATCGCCACGCTCGCCGCTTGCGGTTCGGCTCAATCGCTGAGCGAGGGCGAGCGGCTGAATTGGCGCTGCGACGGCGGCAAGAGCTTTAGCCTGCGCTACGCCGCCGGCGCCGCCGAGGTGTTCGCCGCCGGCCAAACCCATGCTTTGCCGCGCACCGACCAAAACACCTATTCAAACGGCGCCGTGACCTATTCCGAAACCAACGGCGCCACGCTCACCGGCGCGCCCGGCGGTCCCTACGAAAACTGCCACCGCACCGGAATGCTGCGCCGGTTGCTCTAGTGCGCGGCTATTTCGGCATTGGCGCGGAAGACATCTCCAAGGCGATGAACCTCGGCGCCTTGATGCGCACCTCGCACGCGTTCGGCGCCAGCTTCTTCTTCACCATCAACGCGCACCCGAAGGTGCGCGAGGCCTACAATGCCGACACCTCGCGCAGCTTCGATCACATGCCCTATTATCCGTGGGAAAATCTCGACGCGCTGAAGCTGCCGAAAGGCTGTGCGCTCGTCGGCGTTGAGCTCACCGACGACGCCGTCGAGTTGCCGCGCTTCCAGCATCCGCAAGCGGCGGCTTACGTGCTCGGTCGCGAACGCGGCTCGCTGTCGCCGGAGCTGCTGGCGCGCTGCAAGCACGTGGTGAAAATCCCGACCAAATTCTGCGTCAATGTCGGCCTCGCTGGCGCGCTCGTCATGTACGATCGCCTGCTGGCGCACGGCGGCTACCCTGCCCGCCCAATCATGCCCGGCGGCCCACCACCCGAGATGACCCACCCACCGAAAAAGAAATAGCATGGCCGCTCCCGCCGCCGAGGCGCGGCTTTCCGACAATCTGCGCGGCGCGCTGTGGATGCTGTGCGGGGCCGTCACCTTCACGGCGATGACGTCGCTGATCAAATATCTGGGCGACGGCTATTCGCCCGCTTTGCAGCTGTTCTACCGCCAAGCCGCCGGCCTCATCGTCATGGCTCCGATCATCCTGCGCGATCCCGTCGGCGTGCTGCAGACGAAACGCTTCGGCATGCTGTCGCTGCGCGCCATCGGCACCGCCGCGGCCATGACGCTCGGCTTTTATTCGTACCAACACATGCCGCTGGCCGAGGCCAACGCGCTCTCGTTCACGCGCACGCTGTGGATGGCGCCCTTGGCGATGCTGCTTCTCGGCGAAAAAGTCGGGCCTTGGCGGTTCGGCGCAACGCTCGCCGGTTTCGGCGGCGTGCTGCTGATCCTGCAACCGTCGGCCAACATGCAGATCGGCTGGCCGGTCGCGGCGGCCTTGGGCTCGGCCGCCATCTTCGCGCTCACCATCACCGGCGTGAAGTTCATGACACGCGACCATTCCGTCACGGCGCTCACCGCGTGGGCGGCGGTGCTTGGCTTCGTCATCGCCACGCCGCTCGCCATCGCCACCTGGCGCTGGCCGACGCCGCTCGACGCCGTCCTGCTCGCCACGATGGGCGTGCTCGGTCTCGCCACCCAAGTCTGCGCCATCAAGGGCATGCAAGCCGGCGACGCCACCGTCATGGCCCCGATCGACTACACGCGCCTCATCTTCGCGGTGCTGGTGGGCATGATCGTCTTCCACGACCTGCCGGCGCCGCTCACCATTCTCGGCGCCTTGATCATCATCGCCTCGACGCTCGTCATCACCCTCCGCGAAGCCCGCCTCGCCAAGCCCACCCCGCCGCCAACGGAGTAAACGCAGGTGTCCCCGCTTGCCCGAGGCGGCTGGCGTCCCCATAACCCGCGCGTGACCACATCGCTGCCCTCCCTCGCCGGCCTCTCCAAGGCCGCGCTCGCCGACAAGCTCATCGCCATCGGCGTCGAGCCGAAGAAGGCGAAGATGCGCGCCGAGCAGCTTTGGCGTTGGATTTACCATTACGGCGTCACCGATTTCGCGGCGATGACCAACGTCGCCAAGGAATTGCGCGCGACCTTGGCGCAGCACTACACGCTGACGCGCCCGGAGATCGTCACCCAGCAGGTCAGCACCGACGGCACCCGCAAATGGCTGGTCCGCCTCGGCCCCGGCACCGAAGCCGAGTGCGTGTACATCCCCGATGTCGGCCGCTCCGGCGCGCTGTGCGTGAGCTCCCAGGTCGGTTGCACATTGAACTGCACCTTCTGCCACACCGGCACGCAGAAGCTGGTGCGCAACCTCACCGCCGCCGAGATCGTCGCGCAAGTGATGATCGCCCGCGACGCGCTCGAAGAATGGCCGACACAAGAGCGCCCGCTCAACGACGGCGACCGCAAGCTCACCAACATCGTGTTCATGGGCATGGGCGAGCCGCTCTACAATCTCGACAATGTCGATGAAGCCATCGCCACCATCGCCGACGGCGACGGCATCTCGATCTCGCGCCGCCGCATGACCGTGAGCACCGCCGGCGTCGCGCCCAAGATCAAGGAACTCGGCGAGCGCACCGGCGCCATGCTCGCCATCTCGCTGCACGCCACCAACGATGCGCTGCGTAACGAACTCGTGCCGTTGAACAAGAAATACAATCTCGAGGAATTGTTCGCGGCGATCCGCACCTATCCCTCACTTGGCAACGCCAAGCGCGTGACGTTCGAATACGTGATGCTGAAAGGCGTCAACGACTCGATCACCGAAGCGAAGGCGTTGGTGAAGCTGCTCGCCAACATCCCGGCCAAGATCAATTTGATCCCGTTCAATCCATGGCCCGGCAGCCCGTATGAATGCTCGGACTGGGAAACCATCGAGACATTCGCCGAAGTGCTGAACCGCGCCGGCTATTCCTCGCCCATCCGCACCCCGCGCGGCCGCGACATCCTCGCCGCCTGCGGCCAACTCCGCAGCGAGAGCGTCAAAGTCCGCGCCAGCGAACGCGCGAAAGCCGACGCCGGGTGATCATTCCGGTTCTGACCGGCGACGCCATTGTTCTGCGTCCGCTTGAGCAAACCGATGCGCCGGCTCTCTTTCTCGCGCTCAGCGACCCTCAGGTGCAATTGTACCGGCACGGCGTCCACGCCGACATCGCCGAAACCGCACGATACATCGAAGAAAGCCGCGCACGCGGCCTCGCCTGGGCTATCACCGAGGCCGGCGGCGAAGCTCTAGGTCGATTGGTTCTGCGCGTGTCGGAGCAGTCCGGCGAGTACGGGATCGTCGTGCGCCGGAACGCGCATCGGCGCGGCCTAGCCCGCAAGGCCCTCGGTCTCACTGAAGCCTACGCGTTCGGCACGCTCAAGCTCGCACGCCTCACCGCCGCGATCGATCCCGACAACGCCGCCTCGCTCGCGCTGTTCGAGCGCGCCGGCTTCAAACGCGAATCCATCGTGCACGGCGCACGCCGAACCCATCTCGGCTTGTGCGACAGCGTCATCGTCGCCAAACCACGCATCGCATGACCATCCCGACCCTCACCGCGCCCGGACTCGTTCTGCGCCCGCTCACGCTGGCCGACGCGCCGGCTCTGCACGCGGCACACGCCGATCCGGACGTGCACAAATTCTGGTCCTCGCCCGCGCACGCCAGCGTCGCTGAAACCGAACGCTTCATCGAGGAAACGTTGGCGATCCCGAAGGCGCGCGTGTGGGCCATCACCGAAGCCGGCGGCGAAGCGCTCGGCCGCATCGCTTTGTTTGAGGTGCGCGAGGGGGTCGGCGAGTTCGGCCTGTTGCTGCGCCGCGAGGCGCAAGGGCGCGGCTTCGCCAGCAAAGCGCTCGCGCTGGTGGAAGACTATTGCTTCACCACGCTCGGCATGCACCGTCTGCAAGCCGACGCCGATCCGGACAATTCCGCCTCGATCAGCCTATTTCTGCGCGCCGGCTTTCAGCGCGAAGGCGTGCAGCGCGCCGCCTGGAAAACGCATCTCGGCCTTCGCGACAGCGTGCTGCTGGGCAAAGTGAAGCCTTAGTCGCCGGTATAAAGCGCCCAAGCGCTCGCCAAATCCTGCACCACGTGCCCAAGCGATTTGTACGCCGTCACCTCGCGCGCATCGCGCCGACCTATGACATCGCCGCCAAGCACCTGGCCGATCTCACCCACGATATGATCGTCGCCGATCAAGCCCGCCGCCTTCGCGCGTAAAAATTCCGCGCCTTGCGCCAGCACGCCTTCGCGGCTGTCGGCGATGAAGCGCGCGCGCACCACCAGATCGTTGTCGACCTCCACCGGCCCGGCGAAGCTTGAGCCGACAATGTTCACGTGCGCGCCCTCCGCCACCCACGCGCCGCGCAACACTGGCTCAGCAGCGCTGGTCACCGTGCAGATGATATCGGCGCCATCCACCGCCGCCTCCGCGCTCGCCGCCGCCGCCACGCGCACACCAAGCTCAGCGCTCAAGCCCGCCGCGAACGCGGTCGCGCGCTCACCTGAACGCCCCCACACCATGATCTCCTCGATCTCGCGCACATGCCGCAGAGCGCGCGCGTGCGTGCCCGCCTGTTCGCCATAGCCCAGAATGGCCAGCCGCTTCGCGTCAGGCCGCGCCAGTGCGTCGGTCGCCACCGCGCTCGCGGCGGCCGTGCGGATCGCGGTGATCTCACCGGCGTGCAGCACGCACACAGGCGCGCCGCTCTCGGGTTCGAACAGAACCACCACGCCCTGATGCGATTGGACGCCCTTGGCGAAATTCTCCTTGAACACGCTGATCAGCTTCGCGCCGAACGCGCCATCCGCGCCCATCGCGCCCGGCATGATGCCGAACAGACGCCCCTCCGACAGCGGCAGGATCGAGCGCAAATGCTGCTTCGTCTCGCCCTTGGAAAACGCGATCATCGCCGCGCGCACGATCGGGATGCACACCGGATAGGTCAGCCGGCGGGCAATCTCGTCTTTGTCGATGAACCGCATCGTCCGCCCCGCTTTGGCAATTGCATCGCCGCCGATCTTCTGGGACGACATCCAAGCATCAACAGGAACAGCTTACGTGTCCACTCTCCCGCCGATCCGCCCGATCACGCTCGAAGAAATCAAGGCCGCGCGCCCGCGTATCGCCGGCGCCTGCGTGCGGACGCCTTTGGTGCGGATCGATCTCGGCCCCGGCGCGCCCGACGTGCGCCTCAAGCTCGAGAATTTGCAGCCGATCAACGCCTACAAATTGCGCGGCGCCGCCAATGCTGTTGCGTTGCTGAGCGAGGAGCAGCGCGCCTGCGGCGTTTGGACGATCAGCGCCGGTAATGCCGGCCAGGGCGTCGCCTTCGCCGCCCGCCAAGCCGGCGTGCCGTGCAAAGTGGTGGTGATCGAAACCGCGCCAGAATCCAAAATCGCCCGCATGCGCGCGCTGGGCGCCGAGCTTGTGCTGGTCCCGTTCGAGCGGGCGTGGACCGCGCTTGAGCAACACGCCTTCCCCGGCATGGACGGCGTGCTGATCCATCCGTTCGACGACCACAATTTCATCGCCGGCCACGCCACCATGGTGCTCGAAATCCTCGAAGACGCGCCCGATACCGCGACACTCATCGGCGGCGTCGGCGGCGGCGGTCTGATCGCAGCACTCGGCAGCGCCGCCAAGGCGATCAACCCGGCGATCAAAGTGTTCGGCGCCGAACCCGAAACCGCCGCGCCGTTCGCACGCTCGCTTGCGGCCGGCTCGCCACAGGATTTTCCTGACTGGACGCACTCGTTCGTCGATGGCGCCGGCGGGCGCAACATGATCCCGCGCATGTGGGAGCGCGTGAAAAACGTCTCCGACGGCGCCATCGTCGTGACACTTGAGCAAACCCGCAAAGCCATGCGGCTGATGGCGGAGAAAACCCGCGTGATCGCCGAAGGCGCCGGCGCGCTGCCGCTCGCGGCCGCGCTCACCGGCAAAGCCGGCCCCGGCCCGATCGTCGCCATCGTCTCCGGCGGCAATGTCGATCTGAAAAAATACTGCGAGCTGATAGAAATCGCCTAAGCGTGCGGCGCCGACAGCGTAAAGCGTGCACCCACGCCGTTCTCGACCTTGAGCGCGCCTTTGAGCTTCGCCGCCATCATGTGCACCAAGCGCATGCCATAGCCGCGCCCTTCGGCATGATCGGCCGGCAGGCCGACGCCGTCGTCGGCGACAACCACACACACTTCGCCGTCCTTGCGCGTGACATTCACGCGCACAATCCCACTTCGCCCGTCCGGAAAAGCATGGCGCAGCGCATTGACCACCAATTCGTTCACCGCCAATGCCAGCGGCTGCGCCAGCGACAGCGGCGCCTCAATCTGCTCGGCATCGACGATCACCTCGACCGCGAGCGGATCACCGGCCATCGTCTGCAGCGACTTGCACATCGTATCGACAAGCTCGCCCAGATCGACAACGTCCTTACCGGCGCTCAATTGCAAAGCGTCGTGGATGCGCGCGATCGCTTGCACGCGCGCCACGGCCGCCATCAGCGCACCACGCACCGCCTCGTTGCTTTCGCGCCGCGCTTGCAACGAAATCAAGCTAGCGACGATCTGCAGGCTGTTCTTGATGCGGTGATCGCCCTCACGCAGCAGCAATTCGTGCCGCGCGACGATCTCCTTGCTCTCAGCGCAAAGCCGGCGCAGGCGTGCGTTCTCCTGCAACAGCCCTCGCTGCGAGAAGGTTTTACTGGGATTGATGAAAGATTGGTCCGTGCATTGATGTGACATCGCCCGTGTTCCCGTCTAGGGGGCCACGAAGCGCTCGCTATGCAGCAGAGTCGGTGCGCTATCGCACTTGCTAACAATGTGTCGCTGATTCTTCTCCAAACAGGAGAAACGGCGCCTAAGGCTTGGGCGCCAGCGGCTCAGCTGGATCGAACGGGTATTCGCCAAACAGCGATCGATACTCGCTCGCCACCGCCTCGTAGCATTCGCACGCGGCGTTCTCCAGCCCGACGCGATCCAGCACGGTGATGTGTCCATGCTGATAGCGGATCACGCCGGCCTTCTGCAGCGTTCCAGCGGCGATGCTCACGGTGGAGCGCCGCACCCCCAGCATCAGCGCGATCAAATCCTGGGTCAGTGACAATTCCGGGACGCCGCTGCGATCGTGCGCGGAGAGCAGCCATCGAGCCAGGCGCTGGCCCAGATCGTGGTGCGCGTTGCATGCGGCGGTTTGCGCCACCTGAACGTGGAAGACGTGCGTGTAGCGCAGCAACAGGTCGCGCAAACGCGGCGCATGCAAAACCGTCTCCTTGAGCGATGCCGTGGAAATCCGATACGCACCGCCACCGGTTTGGCACATCGTCTCGCTGTACGAATGCGTCGCGCCCAGCATGACGGAAACGCCTGCCGCGCCCTCGGCGCCGATCAGCCCGATTTCCAGCGGCTGCCCCTCCGACAGCATCGTCAGCGCCGAGATAAAGCCGCTATCGACAAAATAGACGTTTGAAATCACCTCTCCCGCGCGATGCAGGCTTTCGCCCAGCTCAAGCTCGACGCGCGTGAGATGCGGCGCGATCAGCGCGAATTCCGCCGCTGGCAGCGCCGCAAGGATCCGGTTGCGCGCATTGGATTGCGCTTGATGTGGCATGGGGAGGCTCCGCAGGCGGGAGCACAACGCACTCTCAGTCGGCCGTTCGCCATTCAGGGACGGCCGATACCTCTACAATGCCCGAAAACGTACAAAGGGGCCAGCGAAAGCGTGGGTTTCCGCAGTGTCGCTTCAGAAATAAAAACGAAAATCAACCGTAATGTGTGCGACAGCGCACACGAAACGGCGAATGTTCGTGCTTCAGTGCTGTCTACGCCCCCGCTGCGCTCACCGCCGAGCGCGCAAAACGACGCAAGAGCGACCCGTACCAGCGGGCCGTTCTTGTGCTGTCGCCGCAGCGGACCGCCGCTACATTTTGTTGGATAGGCGCCCCCTCTATCCCCGCATCTCAGCCTTGCCAGCCCAGCCTTTCCAAGCGAAACGCCGCCGCCGCGCGCAATCTATCCGACCGATCTCCGCGTCGCCGTAAACTCGGGGCGATGATTGAAGACCACACCGAAACCCGCCTCGATCTTTGGAGCACCTTGCGCGATTACATCGTCTCGGCGTTTTACATCATGGGCTCGCCGCTCGTGCTCGCCGAACTCGGCTGGGTGCGGATGGAAAAATACATCGGTTCGCGAAACTGGCTGTTCCGCTGCGAGGAATTGTTTCGCCGTTTGTTGTTCGTGGATGCGCTGGAGCTCGGCCGTGAGCAATTGGCATCGACCAGTCGCCACCGCGCCGCGCGGCGCATGCGTCCCGCCCCGCCCGCGTTCAACATCGAACACCCAGAATCCTGGCGCGTCAGTTTCAACCTGCTCAGCGGCAAGCCATCGGCGACGCGCGCGACCTACAAACGCAAGCCGCCTGTGAACTGGAACACCACTGCGTGCGTCTATCCGATCGCGCGCCGCCTCGAAGCCCTGGTGCGCGCCTTCAACGCGCCGGACCGGCATGTCCGCCGCATGGCGCGTTTGATCGCACGCCAACGCGCCGCCATCGCCGCACGCTTCGCCCGCCCCACCCGCACCTACATGACCACCAAGGCCACCGGCGGCGATCTCGCCTGCGCCGAAGCCGCCGATTTCGTCGCCCGCGTGTTCGCCGATTCCAGTTGATATCGGACCGCCGGCTTCCAGCCGGCATCTTCTGTCCACATCACGCCGATCGTCCGCGATTCCGGCGCCGCACCCGCGCGCCGTTACGCAGGCGAAACGCGTTTGCCGCCCCGACTCATGTTAGGCGCCATCTCATGCAAGCAACCGCACAAGCCATCGCCATCGTTCTCGCCGGCGCCTCGATCGGCTGGATCATGTTGTTCTCGTTCGTGGTCTCGCCGGTCGCCTTCAAGACCTTCGACCAAGGCCGCGCCGAGCGCATCGTCAAGCAAGTGATGAACGCCGGTCACGGCATCTTGGGCCTGATCGCACTCGCCGCCGGTATGTCCGCGCTCGCCGCTGGCGCAGTCGCCGGCGCCGCGGTCGCCGCGGTCGCGGCGGTGTTCGCATTTCTCTGCAAGTTCGCGCTCGCCCCGCGCGAGGACAAGCCGATCAAAGGTCACCGCGTTCTGAAAACCGCGCGCATCGTAGCGTCCGGTCTCACCGCGGCGATCATGCCGGTGCTGATCGGCTCGATCGTGCTGACGATGCTGGGGATCTAAGCGACCCTCACGCCTTGTGAGTCACGACGCTCAGGCATACCTTGCTCTCCGGAGGTATCGTCGTGGAATACAAAGTCATCGTCGGATGGGACCAGGAGAATGAGGTCTTCTTCGTGGTCGAAAGCGACATTGAAGGGCTTTGGCTGGAAAAATCGACCTTTGAGGCGCTCGTCGATGCAGTGAAAGATGTCGCCGCCGACCTGCTTCAGCACAATCACAAGGCCGCGCCCGCGCCCAGTCTTCGTATCTATCGCGACATCGGCGCGCCCGTTCCCGTCACGGTCTAGAACGTGGCTTCGGAACTCTATCGGAAGCTTACCGCTCTGCTTGCCCAACACGGCTGCGAGTTCGTTCGCGCCGGCAAAGGCGATCACGAGATTTGGTGGAGCCCGATCACTGACAAACGCTTTACAATCGATAAGGGCGGTAAGAACAGGCACACCGCCAACGGCGCGCTCAAGAGCGCCGGCATCGACGAGAAAATCTAAGCCGCCTTACGGCGATCCTCGAACGCGAACGTCTCATCCACCTTCAGCAAACGGCAAAACGCCCTCGCTTCGCGCCGCGCATCCGCTTCATCTGTCACCAGCACAACGTCGCTGGTGGTGTGGCGGCCATCGGAATCCTCACGCACGGCAGTCAGCTCGACACGCAATCCGTCCGAGGTGTCGTGCAAGATAGCGCTGACGTTCCAAGCGTTCGTGCTCATCGGCGTTTCTCCCTTAAGCGGCGGCCGTGTTTTTCGTGGGCGCTTTCAGCGCCCGGCCTGCCAGTTCGATCCAATCGGCAACATCGTGTTCGGTCGGCGCCGGCGCACTGCCCCAAGCGCGCGCGCCCTCTTCGGAAATGCCCCATTGCGCGATCGCTTCGGTAAGCTCACTCGCGTCGGACACCGCCAGTTCGGTTGCATCGCGCACGCCGCACGCCACCAGAGCCTGCGCCTCGCGCGATTTCAAACCCGGCACCGTGCACGCCAGCATGGCTTGCGACTGCCAATCACGGATCACTTGCGCGGAGATATGCCGCGCCGCGAGCGCTTCGCTGCGATCGGGTGAGAGCGCCAGCAAATCCGCCACCGTTCGCACGCCGAGCGATTCCAGACGCTTCGCGGTTTTCGGCCCAATCGACGGCGCTTTCTCAACCGGCGCCGCGCCATCGAGCATGAATTTCGGCAGCGGCGCATTCACCGGACGAATGCCCGGCGGCAATTCCGGCAGCCCGCGCTGCGGTTTCGGCGCGCGTTCACGCACCGGCTTCGCTGCTTCCACTGGCGCCTCTGGCTCCACCGCTTTCACCGCTTCAATCTTCGGTGCGGGCTTTTCGGGCTTCGGCGGCGCGATCATCACCGGCTTTTCCGCCGTCACCGCTTTCGGCGCTTTTGGCTTGGCGATCTTCTTCGGTTTCGACGCCGCCGATTTCGCGCCCGTCTCGCGCGGCCATTTCGCATCGAGCGACGACAACGGCGTCTTCAGCACTTCGGCCGCATACAAAGCGCGGACGACCTTGTCGTCCTCGCCCAATGTCTTGCGAACCTTGCCGGTGCGCCGGAATTCTTCGTATTGCGCTTCGACCTCTTTCCGCGCGGCCGCATCGTCCATCGCCTTCAGCACGGCCTGGATCGGCATTTCCAAAGTCAGGAAAAACGCCTGCAGCAAACCGCCAACATTGGGCGGCTTCACCGCGGCTTCTTCAAACGCGCGATCCAAAATGCGCGACAACCCAATCGCTGCATGCCCAACAAGCTTGGCGATAATGCCGCGCAATTCGTCATCAAGACCGCTTGGCGGATCCTTCACGCCGCGCGCGAAATCGTAATGCTCGATCACCGCTTCATAGTGCGGGTTCGACGCCATCGCCCCGGCGCGCACCATCTCGGCCAGCCACTTATCCCCGGTCGGCGCGGCCATGTTAGGATAGCCGCCATTGGCTTCGAGAATGGTTTGAAATGTCTTGTACGATTTGGAGAAGCTCCACTCCACCGCGCGGTGAATGACGCCCTCTTCTTCGGTCTGATGTGTGTGGAACGGCTGGATTGGATCCACGTAATAATGGCTCATCACGCCGGCGCACCACGCCGCATGCTTCCAATCGCGCTCCGCCAGCGAGCGCACCATGCGCCGATACCATTCCTCGCACGCTTCCACCGCGCCGCCCCAATCGCCGTCGCGCACATGCAGAACGTGGTTCTTGAAGTCCTTGAACTCTTCATCCGGCGCCTTCGCGCCAGAGAGATATTCGACATGGTAGTGCAGCAGCAGATTGCGCCAGGCTTCCGCGTCCGGCGATTGCAAATGCCGCAGCGCATCGACAGCCAACCGGTGATGGTTCGACCGGCACCGGCTCGCAAACACGACAGCATACAAAAGCGACGACATCAGCCCCTCGCGCGCCTCAGCTATGAACGCAAGGTTAAGACGTGGCCCGAAACCGTTAGCGCGGGGTTAATTCCTCACCGCCGCCGCGCACCAAATCCCAGTCGGTGCACAAAATCCGCACCAGCCGTTCCTGCCGCGCCTCGATCGCGTCGTGGCTCCAATCTTCGATGCCAGCGATGTCCTTGGTGACGGCATGAAGCGGCGGCGGTCCGGGGAAGTTGAAAAACACCTTCCGCTTGTCGGGATAGGAGCGATTGCCGGCGGCGTCGTTCTGGCGATGCGTCACCAGAATGCAATTGCCGAGCATATGGGCGAATTCCTCGCGCGCGGTTTTGTCCGGGAAGCGTTCGTTCCAGTACGGCCCGCCATTCTTCGGCAGCACGTGCTCCACCGTTGCATCGTCGCGCACGGTGAGAAACGAGCCGCCCGGCATCGCCGCTTCGAGCCGCAGCATCGTCAACCGGCGCATACGGTCGTTCTTCGACGACTTGTTCAGTCGGGCGATGAACTTCATCCGTTCACCGTCGGTCAGCTCCAAGGCGCCGCGCGGCCCATAGAGCCGCGCATCGTCATCGACGTAGCGCACCGCGCGCGCATAGCGCCCTTCTTGCAGCTTGTTTTCCACCACCGAGAGCTCACACGCGAAGGTGAAGCGATCGAGCGCCTGGAAGAAGCGCCGCGCCCGCTCCGGCTTGTCGGAATGTTCGGCGATGAACACGATCGCCGCCGGCGCCCATTCCCACGCCTCCACCTGCTTCATCAGACGCACGCGGCGGTTCACCTCGGCGCTGGCGGCGCCGAGTTCGATCGTCTCGTGGAAAATCGAACGCAACGCCTCGGCGTAGCGCGGCAGACGATCGAACAAAAATGCACGTACGCCGCCAGTTTCGGTCACCGCGTTGCGTATCGAAATGAGATCGCCGGGCGAGATCAATTGCTCGCCCGTCAACAGGAACGGCATCATGCCAAGCAAAGTCGCGAAATGCTCGCGCTGCAGCATGTCCTCGATCTGCTCCCACTTGCGCGCCGCCGCATCGGCTTCCTGCTCGCTGAGCCCCGAATTTTCCAGCAGATCGCTCTTGATGATGTCAGCCTCGGACAACGGCGATCCACCCTTGTTGAGCGCGCTGAACACCGTCTGCGCGCAACCGCGTTCGTCGGCCTCGACAACGTTCAGCGTGCAACAGCGCGCCACGTAGGACATGAAAGAATCGAGTTCGCGATCTTCCATGTCGCCAAGTTCGGAATGGATCGTGCGTGCAGCGCCGCACAACAGATCCTTGGAATCGATCCCCGTCTCCGGCAGATCGCGCATCGCCATCAAATGGTTGGCCTCCTGCACATAGCCGCGGAAAAAATTCGCGTCCTCGGCGCGCAAGGTCACCCGCGGTTCGTTGCCGTCCATGATCAATTGCTGATACTGGCGCGCGCGTTGCGGCAGCCGATCGCGGACGTACGCGAAGATCATCGTGATCGTCGCCAACCGTTGCTGCCCGTCGGCGATTTCGAGCTTTCCGCGCGCACCTTTCACCAGCACGATCTGGCCGATGAAATAGAACGTCGCGCCGCGTTTGTAAGCGCGCCACAAATCCTGGATCAGCAAGCGCACCTCGCGCTCGCCCCACGTATAGGGCCGCTGATAGCGCGGCATTTTGTAGAGCACTCTGCGCGTCAGAACGCCGTCCAGATTGTAGATATCGGAGGTGAGGCCAAGCGGCTTCTCGCCGAACACCGAACCCATGTGTCTCTCCCGGCGGATGGTGATTGTGACACCATCGTGAGGGTGTCATCCGGCGGGCGCAACGCGCGAACGTGTCGGGTCCGCAATGCGCGGTGTGACCGTTTCAGAAATGGCACAATGCATGTAATCCGAGCGGAATTACACGCCTACGGAAAAGCCCGGCGCCGCGCCGATGCGCGCGATGTCAACAAATCCGCGCGCGTGAAATGCCGAATACAGTGCGTGTGCTTTGTCAGGCGCAGTAAAGCCAGCGAAGCGCGGTTTCGCCGCGCCCGGTTGGCTGATCAGCAAGTTACTCACACGCCGCGCGATCGCCGCGCCGGAATCGAGCCACAGGCAATCGCGTGGCGCGGCCGCCGCCAATTCCGCCGCCAGCAGCGGGAAATGTGTGCATGCCAATGCAACAACATCGATGTCGCGTCCGCCAGGCGCGCCGAACAGGCCTTCGATGGCCTCGTCGATCGCCGCCCGCGACGCTGGCTCGCCGCGCAACTTGGCCTCGGCGGCTTCCACCAGAGCCGACGATCCAAACCGGACCACGCGTTGGCCGGCCGCGAAATTGGTAATCAGATCATCGGTGTAAGCCCGCCGCACGGTGGCCGGCGTGGCCAACAGGCCGATGATCCCGGTTTTGCTGGCTGCCGCCGCCGGCTTAATCGGCGGCACCACGCCGACCACCGGAATGCTCAGTTTTTCGCGCACCACATCAAGCGCGATGGTCGAGGCCGTATTGCACGCCACCACCACCAGGTCGGGCCGCCATTGCTCAACCAGCCGCGACAGCAAGGCGGGCACCCGCGCGCGCAATTCGAGGTCGCTCTTCAGCCCGTACGGCAGCCAATCGTTGTCCGCGACATAGTCGAGCACGAGTTCCTGCCCCGACGCCACGATCGCATCGAGCACCGAGAGCCCGCCAATCCCGGAATCGAAAACCAGAACGCGTTTCATGCGCCGCTAATATGGACCGCCGGCGTCCCGCCGGCCAACCCACGCCGAGCCATCGAATTACGCTTTCGCTTCGCCATAGATCGCGTGTTCGGCGCCGGTCATCGCCGCCCAAAGCTGGTCGCCATAGGAAAAGTGCCACCACTCGTTTGGCAAACTGGCGAAGCCCTCCTCCGTCATCAGCCAATAGAGCAGCCGCCGATTGGCGCGCGCCTCTTCATCCGAAAACGACGCGACATTCGTTTCATCTTCGAGCCAATCGGTGTGCGAGATGTGCGAGGCGTCGTCGAACAGCCCACCCATCCACAGCGGCCGGCCATCATCCCAAACCAAGGTGATATCCACAGCTCCACCCGTTGCATGCGGCGCCGGGCGCAGCGCGCTGTCGGAGGGCGCCGACCAATACCGCCGCACTTCTGTTTTGACGCGCGCGTCATCCCAGTCCGGGTGTCGTCGGCGCAGCTCCGCGGGCACCCATTGGTCGTGGAAGTACGCCTGCACCGCACGCGGGCGCCACGCATCGTGCAGAAACAAGCGCAAACCCTCCGGCGCCAGCCGCGCGTTAACCTTTTGCAGCCGCACACCAACGCCTTCGCGCACGAGTAATGCGTCGATCGCCCCTTCAATGCGTCGCCAATACGGTGGATTGCGCGTCTGCGCGTAATAGTTCTCCCCGCCTATCCCAAACGCGGAGGCCGGCATTAACCTTTCTTCGCATGGACGCAGCGGCCAATCGCGATACGCTTTGATCGCCGCGCGCTCTGATTCGCGTGACGGCAGGGGCTTTGAACGCAGCGTCTGCAGGGATCCAAACATACCTGTGGAAACCAATTGTTAGGCTTATTTGCCGAAGTGTTCAGTTGGGATAGTCACGCTGGGTTAGGGGCAAGATCAACGCGCATCAACGCAATGCGCACTCTGTTGCGGGGTCGAACATGAACGCTATCGGAAAATCCTCAGTTGTCTTCGTGACGCTGTCAGGGCTGTTCTGGGGCGGCTGGGTGCTGGGCTCGCAAACGCCCGAAGGTCAGGAAGCGCTCGCACGCGCTTATGCGGCCTATACCGAAAGCCAAGCGGCCGCGAACGAAGATCTGTTCGACAACACTGCGCTGCGCGCGGTTGTCTGCGGCGCCGGCGGCGGCGCTGAAAGCCACGAACAAAAGCCTTGCCTGGCGATCGTCGCCGGCGGCCGTCTGTTTGTCGTCGACGCTGGCTCCGGCGCGTCGGAAGCGCTTTCTCATCACAACATTCCGATGTCGCGGCTCGAAGCTGTTCTGTTGACCAGCGCCAGCCTGCCGCAAGTCGCCGATCTCGGCGCCATGTACGGCGATGCGCGCAGCGAGCGCGCGTCGAACGTGCTGCCGGTTTATGGTCCCGCCAACACGCAGCGTATGGTCGAAGGCTTGAACCAAGTCGGCGGCTATGACGGCGCGTCGAGCGGCCTGCAAGCGTGGGGCCCCGCGCCCGAGCCGGGCCGTTCGGTGATCGTGTTCGAAGGCGACGGCCTCGTCGTATCGGCCTTCACCACTCGCGACGACGCTTTCGAAGGCCGCGTCGGCTATCGCTTCGATTATCGCGGCCGCTCGATCGTGGTTGGCGGCGATGGCCGCGTGACCAGCGCATCGGCCGCCGCGCAAGCCGACGTCGTGCTCAACGGCGCGCGCACGCAGGCGCTTTCGCATCTCGGCAACGGCGCTGCGCCGACGGTGACTGAAGTCGCCGCCCAAGCGCAGCAATCGGGCGCGGGTCTGGTGGTTCTCACCGGCGCCGACGATCCGATGGCCGCGCGTATGCAAGTCGCTGAAGCCCGCGCCGCTGGCTACAACGACGTCATCGCCGGCCGCGTCGGCATGCTGCTCGAGCTGCCGCTCGACAATTCCGAGATCAACGTCCGCCCGCTCTAAGCGGGTCGGACGTCTCGTCCAAAACGCACTTCGGCGCCGGCGCGCCTTGTTCGCGCCGCGCGTTTGCGCCACTACCTCAGGCGCATGCGCGCGGCCGTCCTCGCCCTCCTCTTCTCAGCCTTCGCCACACCGGCGGCAGCGGATCGATTCTCGCTTGCCTATGACGGCGCGGGCCTCGGCTTCGTGCCTTTGGGCGAGCTGACGATCGACGCCTTCGTCACCGACGAAGATTACAACGTCGCCGCCACCATCGAGTCAGGCGGCCTGCTCAATCTGTTCGAGCGCACCGCCATCCGCGTCCGCTCGTCCGGGCGCATCGCCGACAGCAATGTCTGGTGGGAGCGCTACGATCTCGATCATCATTACAGCCGCAAGCATCGCGTTATCGCCATGACCAATGCCGGCGGCGCCGTGAACGCGGAAATCACGCCGAACTACCGGCTCTGGGGCGATCCGCCCGCCACCGACGAACAACGCCAACGCTCGCGCGATCCGCTCTCGACCATGGTGGCGATGGCGATCGATGTCGGCCAGACGCGGCGCTGCTCGGGCTCGTACCCCACGTTCGACGGACGCTTTCACTACATCCTCGAGCTCGGCGCCGGCGAGGTCGATCAGTTCGAAGGCGGCGGCTATGAAGGTGACGTGCTGAAGTGTGCGCTCGCTTACATCGCCGTCTCCGGTTTCGAACGCACCGATTCCGGCCGCAGGCGCATTCCGCAAGGCTCGGTGTGGTTTGCGCTGGCGCCCGATAGCATCTTCGCGCCACCCGTGCGCATCGCCACGCCGGTTTCCGCTGGCGGCGCGGTGATCCGTCTACGCTCCTGGCGCCGTGTCGTCGTCGACGTTCAAACTGCATCGCCTTGACCGCCCGCATCGCCGCCGCAGAGTTGCTCGCCGCGATCGAGAAAGGTCGCGCGCTCGAAGACGCGCTCGATTCAACCGAAAGCTTTGAGCGGCTCGAAGGCCGCGAACGCGGCTTCGCGCGCGCCATCGTCATGGCGACGCTGCGCCGGCAAGGCGGCATCGACGCTGTTTTGGCAAGGTTTCTCGAACGCCCACTGCCCGACACGGCCTATCTCGCACGCGCGCTGTTGCGCAGCGGGGCGGCGCAATTGCTGGTGATGGATACCCCACCGCACGCCGCCGTCGGCGAAACCGTGCAGGCCGCCAACAACATGACCGGCGCGCGCGGCTTTGCGAAGCTGATGAACGCCGTTCTGCGTCGCGTCGCCGCCGAAGGCGCGGCGATCTTGGCTAAGCAAGCGCCCGGCGCCGATCTGCCCGCCTGGCTCTACACGCGTTGGCGCGCTGCTTACGGCGATCAAACCGCGGCCGCGATCGCCAGTGCGCTGCACGCCGAACCGCCGCTCGATCTGAGCGCCAAGAAGCACCCCGACGAATGGGCTGCGCGTCTCGGCGCCGACCTCACGCCCACAAACAGCCTACGCCTCAGCGGCGGCGACATTCCCACCCTGCCCGGCTTCGCCGATGGCGCGTGGTGGGTTCAAGATGCGGCGGCGGCGCTGCCTGCGCGCTTGCTCGGCGATGTCGCCGGCAAATCGGTCGCCGATCTCTGCGCCGCGCCTGGCGGGAAAACTCTCCAGCTCGCCGCGCGCGGCGCAAACGTCACCGCCGTCGATCGCTCGCGCTCGCGCCTCGATGTGCTGAAGCAAAATCTCGCCCGCACCGGCTTGGAAGCGGCCGTGGTCGCCGCCGACGTGCTCAAGCTGAAAGCACGCGAACCGTTTGATGCCGTTTTGCTCGACGCGCCCTGCTCGGCCACCGGCACGCTGCGCCGCCACCCTGACGTCGCCTGGCTGCGCACGCCCGACGACATCCGCAAGCTGGCCGCGTTGCAGCTTGAGATGCTCGCCGCCGCCGCCGCGTTTGTGAAACCGGGTGGAACGCTCGTGTACGCCGTCTGCTCGCTTGAGCCGGAAGAAGGCGAAGGCGCGATCGAGGCGGCGGTGCAGACCGGCGCTTGGACGCGCGATCCCGTGCGGGCCGACGAAATTCCAGGCGCGACGCCATTCATCACACCAGAAGGCGCGCTCCGCACGCTGCCGAGCCATTGGCCGGAAAGCGGCGGACTCGACGGCTTCTACGCAGCGCGGCTACTGCGCCGTTGAATTGGCGGCGGTTTTGGCCGGCTTGCGCCACCGGCCCCGCACGGCTAACCACAAGCCATGGTGCGCACATTGATTGCGCCGTCGATTTTGGCGGCTGATTTCGCGAAGCTTGGCGAGGAAGTGCGCGCGGCGGAAGCCGCTGGCGCCGATATGATCCACGTCGACGTGATGGACGGACATTACGTCCCCAACATCTCCATCGGCCCCGCTGTCGTGAAAGCGATCCGCCCGCACGCAAACTGCGCGCTCGACGTGCATCTGATGATCTCGCCGGTCGATCCCTACATCGACGCTTTCCGCCAAGCCGGCGCCGATATCATCACCGTGCATCCCGAAGCGGGCCCGCACGTGCATCGCACCCTTCAGGCGATCCGCGCGTCCGGCGCGCGCGCCGGGCTCTCGCTCAATCCGGGCACGCCGGTTGAAGCGATCGATCCCGTGATCGACCTGGTGGATCTGATCTTGATCATGAGCGTGAACCCAGGCTTCGGCGGCCAGAGTTTCATCGAAAGCGCGCTGCCGAAAATCGAAGCCGCGCGCAGGAAGATCGACGCGTGCGGACGCGACATCATTCTTGAAGTCGATGGCGGCGTGAACGCGAAAACCGCCCCGCGCGTGATCGCGGCCGGCGCGACGGCGTTGGTTGCTGGCACGGCTGTGTTCGGCGGCGACGCCAGCAAATACGCCGACAACATCGCGCAGCTCAGGAAGACCGGATAGCTTGGCGGCGATCGCCTCCCCGCCTCGACGGCCCGCGCGGCCGAGCGCCGTCGGCGAAACCTGGCGGGCCAATCCATTTCACCGCCGCCGCTTGGGCGATTCCACACCAGATCGCATCGCGCTCTACGGCGCCGATCCGCGCGTCGGCGATGCGGCGCGCGGTCGTGACATCGGCAAAGGCCTGTGGCGCATTGGCGCTGAGCGCATCGACGCGGATTCGCCGTGGCGCGCAGATCATCCCTCGCGCCATTTCACAGCGCGGCTGCATGCGTTCTCTTGGCTGATCGATCTCGCCGCCGTCGGCGCCTCGGCGGAGCGGCGCATCGCGCAGCTGATTGACGAATGGGTCGAGCGCCACGGCGAGTGGGACGATCTCGCCTGGGATCCTGAGCTGACCGCCGAGCGCGTGTATGCGTGGCTGTGCTGGGGTAAAGCCGCGTTCGAGTACGGCGACCCACAACGGCGCGCGGCTTTGTTGCGCTCGATCGCGCGGCAAACGCGTTTGCTGCTGGTGTCGCAAAGCGATCTGGAAGATCGCCAACTTGGCGCGATCAAAGCCGGCGCGGCGTTGATCCTTGCGGCTGCGGCCGGCATGCCCGACGCCGAGCGCCTCGCCGAGCAAGGCGAGGAAATGCTGATCGAGGCGTGCGCGAAGCAATTTTTCAGCGACGGCGGCCATCAATCGCGGTCGCCGGAAACCTTGTGCGAGGCGCTGTGCGATCTCGTCATTGCGCACGAAACCTTGGCCGAACCATCTTCGGTGATCACCGATACGCTGCCAAAACTCGCCAACATGCTGCGCATGTTCCGCTTGGGCGACGGTGGTTTGGGCTGCTTCAATGGCGGCTCGGAATCCTCCTGCGCCACGATAGACGCTGTGCTCGCACGGGCGCCTGGCGACGTGCGCGCGGTGCAATTCGCGACGCAGACTGGGTTTCAGCGGCTCGAAGCGGGACCGATGCGGGTGCTGCTCGATGTCGGCGGCGCGCCGCCCGCGAATTTCTCCGAACGCGCGCACGCGGGTGCGTTGGGGTTCGAGCTCTCGAGCGAGAGCGAACGGCTGATCGTCAATATCGGCGCCGCGCGCGAATTGGAGCCCGCTGCCCGCTTCGCCGCGCGCGCCACCAACGGCCATTCGACATTGATCATCGACGATGCGCTTTCGGCATTGTTCGAAGACAATCGTCGCGGCAAGAGCCCTGCCCGCGTGTTCGGCCCGCTACTCGACGACGTGCGGCGCTCGTCAGACGATAGCGGTATCACCGTGCAGGGCCGCCATGACGGCTACAAAGCGCAATACGGGCTGCTGCATCGGCGCTATCTGTTCATCGATCACGACGGCAAGAATCTGCGCGGCATCGACGAATTGATGCGGCCGACGAAACTGAAATCGCCGAACCCGAAAGAGCCCATTCCGTTCGTCGCGCGCTTCCATCTGCACCCGAGCGTGCGCGCGCGTTTGGTCGAGCATCAGATGGCGCAGCTGGAAACGCCCGGCGGCCAACGCTGGCGTCTGCGCACCGATGCGCCCGACATCGCCATCGAACCCTCGATCTACTGGGGCGGCCGCGTCGTGCCGCAAGAGAGCCACCAGATCGTGCTCACCGGCGCCGCCGACCCAATGGGCCACGGCCTCGCGCCGCCGAACCGGATAAGATGGGCGCTGGCGCGGTTGGCTTGATTTCTCTGCCTCTCACCCCCTGTGCCCCAGGTCACATCCGCCCGACCTAGGCCGGACTAAGTTTGCTCATCGAAGCGATGACGCTTCTGGGGAGCAACCGAGATGACCAAGTTTTACAGCCTGATCGCCGCCTGCGCCGTGTTCGTTCCGGTCGCCCTGTCCGTGATGAACCAAGCCGCGCAAATCGTCGCCTGATCGGCCCCTCCACCCCATCCGAAAGCCAAATCCCATGACCAAATTCTACAGCCTGATCGCCGCCTGCGCCGTGTTTGCCCCGATGGCGATGGCCACGTTGAGCCAAGCCGCTCAAATCGTCGCCTGAGCGCCGATTTCAGTTGCCAAAAGAAGGCCGCGGAGGGTCTCCCCTCTCCGCGGCCTTCGTCTGTTCTGCGGCTCCCCCCGGCGCCGCGAATCCCCTAGAAGCGCGGCATGCACGACATCCTCCCCCTCCGCCGCGCGCTCATTTCGGTTTCCGACAAGACTGGCCTGATCGAGCACGCGAAGGCGCTGGCAGAAGCTGGCGCGAAACTGGTCTCCACGGGCGGCACCAAATCGGCGATCGCCGATGCGGGGCTGGCGGTTCAAGACGTTTCCGCCGTGACCGGCTTTCCCGAGATGATGGATGGCCGCGTGAAAACATTGCACCCGAAGGTGCATGGCGGCCTGCTGGCGCTGCGCGACGAGCCCGAGCACGCCAAGGCGATGGCGGAGCACGGCATCGAAGGTTTCGATCTGCTCTATGTGAACCTTTATCCGTTCGAAGCGACGGTCGCGCGCGGCGCGGCATTTGACGATTGCATCGAGAACATCGACATTGGCGGCCCGGCGATGATCCGCGCGGCGGCGAAGAATTTTGGCTACGTGGCGGTGGCGACCGACGCCGATGACATGGCCGCCGTGCTGGCCGAACTGAAAGCCCATGGCGGCACCAGTTTGGCGTTGCGCAAGAAGCTGGCGGCGAAAGCCTATGCGCGCACCGGCGCCTACGATGCGGCGATCTCGAACTGGTTCGCGGCACAGCTGGGTGAAACCGCGCCGGCCTGGCGCGCTGTCGGCGGCAAGCTGAAGCAAAGCCTGCGCTATGGCGAAAACCCGCACCAAAACGCCGCGTTCTATGTGAACGGCGAGCATCGCTTCGGCGTCGCCACCGCGCGCCAGCTGCAAGGCAAGGAACTGAGCTACAATAATCTCAACGACACCGACGCTGCATACGAATTGGTCGCCGAGTTCGATCCCGCCGAAAGCGCGGCGGTGGCGATCATCAAGCACGCCAATCCGTGCGGCGTGGCGTTGGGCGGCGATTTGCTCGACGCCTACAAGGAAGCGCTTGCCTGCGACGCGACCTCGGCGTTCGGCGGCATCGTCGCGGTGAACCGCAAGCTCGACAAGGCGGCGGCCGAAGCGATCGCCGAAATCTTCACCGAAGTGGTGATCGCGCCCGACGCCGATGAAGACGCCATCGCCGTGTTCGCAAAGAAGAAGAACCTGCGCCTGCTGATCGCCGGCGGCCTACCCGATCCGGCGACCGCCGGCTTGACCGCGAAAACCGTGGCTGGCGGCGTGCTGGTGCAATCGCGCGACAATGGCCGCATCAGCGCCGCAGACTTGAAAGTGGTGACGAAGAAGAAGCCGACGCCGCAACAGATCGCCGACATGATTTTCGCGTTCCGCGTCGCCAAGCATGTGAAGTCGAACGCCATCGTCTACGCAAAGGATGGCGCAACCGCAGGCATTGGCGCGGGGCAGATGAGCCGGATCGATTCCGCCCGCGTCGCGCGTCGCAAGGCCGAGGACGCCGCCCACGCCGCCGGCTGGAGCGATCCGAAAACAATCGGCTCCGTGTGCGCGTCGGACGCGTTCTTCCCGTTCCCGGACGGTTTGCTGCAAGCCGTGCAAGCGGGCTCGATCGCGGTGATTCAGCCGGGCGGTTCAATCCGCGACGAGGATGTGATCAAGGCCGCCGACGACGCCGAGATCGCCATGGTGTTCACCGGCATGCGGCACTTCCGGCACTGATCTCTCTCATTCCGGACGCGCTGGAGGCGCGATCCGGAACCCAGGGCAAACGAACAGCTTGAGGCTCTGGGTTCCGGGTCTCCGCTTCGCTTTGCCCGGAATGAGAGCGAGTCTGTGCTAACGCCAGCCGCTCTCGCGCGCGGCGCGCTCGGCGTCGGCGTCCAGCACATCGCCTTCGATCATCGCTTCAACGGCGGCGAGAATTTCTGCGGGCGTTTCGCTGCCAGCTGTGCGCACGTCGCCGCCTTGCCCCGAATGCGCGCTGGTCATTGCGATCTGCCACGCGCCGCTGTCGTTGCAGGCAAGACCCGCGACCTGTTGGCGTTCGAGCGCGAAGGTGCGGCAGTACTCGCCATCGCGATTGCGGAAACTGAGGCCAACACTGACGTCGCCCGCATCGCTTGCCAGCTGACGCGTCAGCGCGGTTTGCAAGGCGCCACGCGCCGTGAGCCCGTTTTCGGTCGCGACGATCAACTCGCTCGGTCCCCCCAGAACGCCGAGGCCGAGGATCAAACCGCCCGCCAAACTTGCCGCCATCGCGCCCCACTCGCGGTAGCTCCATTTCGCCGCGCGTCGCACGGAGAGGTCGACCACCTTCGGCTCGGCTGCAGCCAGCAAACGCGCGGGCACAGGCTCACGCAATGCATCGTCGAACGCCGGCGCGAAGCGCGCCGCCAAGGCGCGATGCGCCGCAAGCTTTTCGCGCAGACCGGCATCGCCTGCGAGCGCCGCCTCGATCGCAACGGCTTCAGCGGCATCGAGTTCGCCATCGGCGTAGGCCATCAACATCTCGTCGCTGATATTCATGACGCGCCTCCCAACAAGCGTTGAAGCGCTTCGCGACCGCGCGAGAGGCGGCTTGTCAAAGTGCCAATCGGCACGCCGAGCGCGTCAGCGGCTTCGCGATACGCGAGCCCTTCCACGCACACGAGCGCCACCGCTTCGCGTTGTTCCTCCGGCAGCGTGCGCATTGCTTTCCACATTTCACTCGCCTCCAGTTTGGCGTGCATCGCCGCCTCGCCGTCGTCTCCGACGCTCTCACCCAGTTCGGCCGGCGCAAACACACGGGCCTGCCGGGTGCGAGAACGCGCCTCGTCGATCCAAGCGTTCCGCACGATCTGGAACACCCAGGCGTCGAACCGCGTCCCCGGCTGGAACTGTTCCAGCCGCGTCAGCGCACGCTCCACCGCGATCTGCACCACGTCGTCAGCGTCAGCCGTTTGCCCAGTGAGGGCGCGGGCGAAGCGGCGCAAACGCGGCAGCAGCGCGACGAGATCGGCCTGTAAGTCGGCGGCGCTCGCCATCATCACTCCAACAACGACTGGGGGAGCCGATTTCTTCCCGATACGTTAATGACATAATCGGCGGGACGAAAGCAGAGGGCTGGAGCGTTATGGTCTCGATGAAGACGTTGCTGCTCTCCTTGGCCGCCCTGGCCGCAACCTTGGCGCCCGCCAGCGCGCAAGTGAGCTTGCCCAGCTTGCCCACCCTCCCCGGCGCGGGAGAGGTAACCGGCGCGCTGCCGGACGTGCGCGGAACGGCTGACGAGGCTCTGAACACACGCGCGCTCCGCGATGTGCGGCGAAACGCGGTGCGCGATCTGTTGCGGCGCAACCGCGATACTCTGGAAGCTGACCCGCAAGGCCAGCCGATCGTCCGCAGCCAGATTCTCGCAATCGGCGCCAATGCGGAGGCGTTGTCGACGCTACAGGGCGAAGGCTTTCAGATTGTGCGCACCGAGGCGCTCGACGGCATTGGCGACATGGTGACGTTGCGCGCGCCGCCGCGCCTATCCACACGCCGGGCGTTGCAGCGTCTGCGCGAGGCCGATCCCGCCGGCGTGTACGATTTCGACCATTTGCATCTTGAGTCCGGACAGGCGCCTCCGGCGCATGAGCAGATGTTCGCATCGCAAGAGAGTGGCGGTGGCAGCGCTGTGCGCATCGGTTTGATTGATGGCGGCGTTGGCGCGCATGCGTCGTTGCGCGGCGCCATTGCGGCGCAACGCGGATTCGCTGGCGAGAGCGCCATCGCAAGCCCGCACGCGACAGCCATTGCCTCATTGCTCCGCAGCGCGGCGCCTGGCGCGCGTTTGCTGGTGGCTGACATTTACGGCGGCGCCCCAACCGGTGGCGCGTCTTCAGCGTTGGCGCGGGCGCTCACATGGCTCGCGAGCGAGAATGTGGGCGTGATCAATGTGAGCCTGGTCGGGCCGCGCAATCGCATCGTTGAAACGGTGATCGCGCGTCTGGTGGCGCGCGGTGTGCTTGTGGTGGCGGCGGTCGGCAATGACGGACCCGCTGCTGCACCCTTGTTTCCAGCGTCTTACGATGGCGTTGTCGGCGTCACCGGCGTCGATGCGCGGCAACGCGTTTTGATCGAAGCGGGACGCGGGCCACAGGTGGATTTCGCGGCGCCTGGATTGCCACAAGCCGCCAGCGGCGACGGCTTCGCGCGCGTGCGCGGCACATCCTACGCAGCGCCCATCGTGGCGGGCTTATTGGCGCAGCGTCTCGCCGCACCGAGCCCAGATGGCGCGCGCCGCGCGCTGCAAAGCATCGCGGTTAACGCGCGAGATCTTGGCGCGCGCGGGCGCGACACCACCTACGGCGATGGTTTGGTGGGCGCCGATATCGCCACAGCCGCCAGATGAATTTTTGCTCAGGTGCGGAAGAAACCGCACCCGAGGGTCGTTCCTCTTTCGAAGCCGGCGTTTGAGCCGGGCCAATTCGAGGAGACGACCAATGAAACTCAATCTGTTTATCTCGACGACCGCGTTGGCCGCGATGCTGTGCGTTGCGCCTGCGTCCGCGCAATTGGTTGGCGGCGGCGGTGGTGTGGTTGGCGGCGTGACCGGCCAAGTTGGCGGCATGACCGGTTCGGCGGGCGGCAGCGCCATGAGCTCCGCGCGCGGCGATCTCGATACCTCACGCGCCACCGATCTTGCGACGCGCCAAGCTGAGCGCGCCGATCGCCAAGCGCGTCGCGCTGCGCGCGCAGCGGAACGTGCGGCCGAACGCGCCGGCAATGCCAGCGGCCACGGCTCGGCCAGCGGCGGCGGCAGCCTCTCCACGGATTCTCTGTCGCTCTCGGGCCAAGGTTCAGGCGAAGCCAGCGTGGAGCCGAATGTGAACGCGCGCGAAACTGCCGGTCGCGTCACCGAACGCACACGCAGCGCCGCGCGCAACACCCGCGATCGCGCCCGCACCACCGTTCAGCGCGCCCGCGACGCGGCGCCCGATGCGGACGCCAACGCCAGCGGCTCGGCTTCCGCCAATCGCTCCGGCGCATCCGCCGATGCGTCTGTGAATGCCCGGGCGGGCACGCCCCGTTAACACGGCGCGCTCCCCCCACGTCCGCCCGGCATGAGGCGGCGGCGTCCCTTTCCCCCGCTCCGTGGACGCCGCCGCTTCCTTTTTGGAGTGACTAGTGTCGGCAAGCGCTGCATTCGTTCGTCCTTGGCATGAAGCAAGGACATTTGGATGCTGTACGCGTTCCTCTGTTACAACAACGAAGCCGCCGTGATGGCCTGGACGCAGGCCGAAGACGACGCGGTGATGGCCAAGCTCGATGTGGTGCATCAGCGGCTGATGAAGGAAGGCCGGCTCGGCCCGTCGTTGCGTTTGATGCCGACGTCCGCCGCGACCACCTTGGTGAAAGAAAAAGACCTCATCCTCGACGGACCCTACGCGGAAACCAAAGAGGCGCTGCTTGGGCTTTACATCCTCGATTGCGACAGCCTCGATCAGGCGCACGCGATCGCGCGTGAATTGGGCGTCGCCAATCCGGGCGGCGCTTACGAAGTGCGGCCGTTGCGCCTTTACGTGCCCGGCGTCGACGTGAGCGGCGCCGCGCCGTGACCGACGTCGCCTGGATCGACGCGGCGCTCAGCGCCGCGCGCCCGCAAGCGGTGGGCGCGCTGCTGCGTTATTTCCGCGATCTCGATCTGGCTGAAGAAGCGTTTCAGGAAGCGTGCCTGCGCGCGCTGAAGAACTGGCCCAAGAACGGCCCGCCGCGCGATCCGGCGGCCTGGCTGATTTTCGTCGGCCGCAATGCGGCGCTCGATCAAGTACGCCGCCGCGCCAAGCAGACAGCGTTGCCTGATGAGGATCAACTTTCCGACTTGGAGGATGCGGAAGGCGCCGTGGTCGAAGCGCTCGATCATTCGGACTATCGCGACGATGTTTTGCGCTTGCTGTTTACGTGCTGTCATCCGGACTTGCCGGCGACGCAACAGATCGCGTTGGCGTTGCGCATCGTCTCCGGTCTGAGCGTGAAGCAGATCGCCAAGGCGTTTCTCGTCGGCGAAGCCGGCGATGGAGCAACGCATCACCCGCGCCAAGCGTCGCATCGGCGACGCCAATGTGCCGTTCGAGGCGCCCGGCCCTATCGAACGCGCGGAGCGGCTCGCGGCGGTGATGGCGATGGTCTATCTGGTGTTCAACGAAGGCTATTCGGCCAATGGCGGCGACGTGGATGCGCGCGGGCCCCTCTGCGAAGAGGCGATCCGGTTGGCGCGGCTGCTGTTGCGGCTTTATCCGGCTGAGCCGGAATTGATGGGTTTGCTGGCTTTGATGCTGTTGCAGCACGCGCGCGCCGACGCGCGGTTCGACGCCGATGGCGCCATCGTGTTGCTGGAAGATCAGAACCGCGCGCTCTGGAAGCGTGACAAGATCAATGAAGGCCTGGCGCTGATCGACAAAGCCATTCGCCACCAACAAGGCGGGCCTTATCAGGTGCAAGCGGCGATCGCCGCGCTACACGCGCGCGCTGCAAAGGCCGCGGAGACGGATTGGACGCAGATCGAACTTCTGTATCGCTCGCTCGAAATCATGCAGCCGTCACCGATCATCACGCTCAATCGCGCGGTTGCGGTTTCGAAGGCGCAAGGGCCCGAAGCGGCGCTCGAGCTGATCGCGCCGTTGGCTGAGCGGCTCGACGGCTATTTCTATTTCCACGGCGTGCGCGGCTCGTTGCTGACACAGCTGCAACGCACTGCAGAAGCGCGCGACGCTTACGGGCGCGCCATCGCGCTGGCGCAGACGCCCGCCGAGGCGGCGCACATTCGCCAACACCTCGACAAATTGCAGGCCGATAGCGTGGCGGCGAAAAAATAGCGCCGCATGTCGGCACAGCGCGAGCTGGTTCGTCCTTAGGGCACGAATTTGGGAAGGAAACACAATGACACTAGCTCAACACGAACTCTCGATCGATCTCGTTCTCGATGCGCCGCGCGACAAAGTCTATCGCTGCTGGACCGAACCGGAACTGATGAAGCAATGGTTCGCGCCGAAGCCGTGGACGACGCCGTACGCGAAAGTTGACGTGCGCCCGGGCGGCGAGAGCCACGTCACGATGATGAGCCCGGAAGGCCAGGAGTTTCCCAACACCGGGCTCTACCTCGACGTCGTGAAAAACGAACGCATCGTCTTCACCGACGCCTTTACTGGCGGCTACACCCCGGCGGGTAAACCATTCTTCGTCGCCAAGATCGAGCTCTCCGACGCTGGGCCAGGCAAAACACGCTACGTCGCGCGCGCACAACACTGGACTGAAGAAGCGCGCGCCGAGCACGAAAAAATGGGCTTCGTTCCTGGCTGGACGCAATGCGCCCGCCAACTCGAAGCGCTCGCGAAAACACTCTGAGAGAGGATACGGACATGGCGAACGACATGGGCGAAGTGCTGGGCGGCGTGGTGGCGTACCTGTGCGTCGACGGCGCGCTGAAGGCCTCGAAATTCTATCAGCAAGCGTTCGGCGCGACGGAAGCGTTCGCGAACCCGCCCGACGAAACCGGCCGCACCATGCACGTGCATCTGCACGTCAATGGCAGCTCGCTGATGCTGTCGGACGGGTATCCCGAACACGGCCACCCGTTCGAGAAGCCGCAGGGCTTCACGTTGCACCTCAAAATCGAGAGCGGCATCGATGCGGTGTGGAAGCGCGCGGTCGACGCCGGCTGCGAAATCGTCCTGCCGCTGCAAATGATGTTCTGGGGCGACAATTACGGCCAGGTCCGCGATCCGTTCGGCGTGCTGTGGTCGATGGGCGAGACGCCCAAGACGTAAATCGATAGCCTGCCGCGTCGCTGATAGAGCGGCGCGGCAGTGCGCCCGTGATCCCCACCTTCAAACCGATCGCGCTTGCGCTTATGTTGCTGTGCTTGAGCAGCATGAACGCCTTCGCCGAAACCGTGTCCGAGCGCATCGCCGCGCTCGCGCCGAACATGAAGGTGTCGCTGCCGGCCGGCGATGGCCCGTTCCCGGTGGTGCTGATGTTCCACGGGTGCGGTGGACCGCGGCCGATGTTCACCGAATGGTCGCGCGCGCTGAACGAAGCCGGCGCTGCGGCTGTGATGGTGGATTCCTACACCCATCGCGGCATCGGCCGCATCGGCGCGCTGAGCAGCGTCTGCACCGGCGCGCGGCTCCGAGGGCGCGAACGCGCCGGCGATCTGTACGCCACGTACGCATGGGCGCGCGCGCAATCGTGGGCCGACCCACATCGCATTATTGCCGCCGGTTGGAGCCACGGCGGCTGGACCATTCTCGATGCGCTGGCGTTGCGCTCCGGCGCTGAAATGCGCCGCGCCACAGGCTTGAGCGATCTGCCAGATGAACCGCTCGCGAATTTGGCCGGCGCATTTTTTGTTTACCCATACGCGGGACCGCCAAGCCTCGCCGGGCAACGGCCGTGGCGCATTTCCCCGCGCAGCGCCGCGATCATCGGCGGGCGCGATCTGATCGCCGGCTCAGACGGACCCACGCGCGCACTGCAGCGGCAGATTGCGCATGGCGCGACGATCGAGATTACGCGTTTCGACACCGCCACGCACGCGTTCGACGATTACGGCGCCTGGCACCCGGTGGTGCGCTACGATGCCGACGCGACCGCGCGTGCGCATGTCTTGCTCACGCGCTTCGTGACCGGCTTCAGCGAACCGCCGCCGCCAGCGCGCTGATCTCAGCGGCCGCGATCATCAACTTCGCGAACGTCCAAGCGCCTTGCGCGTCCAGTTCGTCAAACGCAGCGCGGGCGCGTTGCGCCGGGGCGCCGAGCGAGACGAACCAATCGCGCACAGCTTTGTCGGCCCATTGCGCATCGGCGTTCTTCGGCGGCGCGCCAATGGCGCGCGCCGCAGCGGCGGCGAGCGCGAGCTGGTTGGCGTAAAAATCTTCCACCGCGCGACGCACAACCAGACGATCCCAATGCTCAGTGAGCTTTAGGCTATCGCCCGCAGCCCGCAACGCATCGAGCCCGAACTGCGAGCCGATTTCGCCGTGCAGCAGCACTGCCGCGTGCGGCGCCCAGCCGCTCTGACGCGCAAGATCGGAGATGTCGAGCGCGGTTGTCAACGGCATGAGCAACGCTGCTTCGCGCGCCAGATCGTCCGGCGCGCCGGCAGCGACGAAACGTGCGCGGCGCGCTTCGGCGCGCGCTTTCTCCGCTTCGTCCATGCCGTCCCAGCGGCCTTCCCGGTGCAACGTCGCGGCGTCTCGATACTCGGCGACGACCTCGTCGATCGAGCGCGGCTTCTCGCCATCGAACGCGTGGCGCGCAAGATAGGTGCAGAGCCGCTTCAGCGCGTGCGCGACCTCGCGATGCAGCGCCAGTTGCGCGGCGGCAGGCGCCTTGTTGTCGAGCGCATTGATGCGGCCTGCGAGATCGTCGAGGCTGAAGATGCGCCGCGCCGCTTCGAACGCACGTGCTACCGCCACCGGCTCAACGCGGGCGACCTCACGCACGCGATCGATAAAGCTCGGCCCGCAGCGATTGACCATGTCGTCGGCGAGTTTGGTGGCGATGATTTCGCGACGCAGACGATGGCGCGCCATCTCCGCTTCGAATTTCCAGAGCTCTTTCGGGAAATAGGTTTTCAGCTTTTCGCTGAAGGCCGGATCGTCCGGCGCACTGGAGGCAACGATGGCGTCAAACAGATTGATCTTCGAATAGGCGATCAGCTTGGACAGTTCCGGGCGCGTAAGCCCCTGCCCGGCTGCACGCAAGGCCGCGATCTCGGCGGTGTTCGGCAAGCCTTCGACGCGGCGCGAGAGTTTGCCCTCGCCTTCGAGCCTCTGGATGAAGCGCTCGTGGCTGTCGAGATCGGCGGCAGCGGTGGATTGGATAACGCTGAGCGCGCCGGTCTGATCGTAATTATCTTCCAGCACCAATTCGCCGACTTCGTTGGTCATCGATTCGAGCAATTTGTCGCGCTTGCTCGCCTTCAACGCGTCGGTGCGGATCGCTTCGGTGAGCAGAATCTTGATGTTCACCTCGTGGTCGGACGTGTCGACGCCCGCCGAATTGTCGATGGCGTCGGTGTTGATGCGTCCGCCGTTGCGAGCAAAGCAGATGCGGCCTTTCTGCGTGACGCCGAGATTGGCGCCTTCGCCGACAACTTGCGCCTTCACATCTTCCGCGTCGGCGCGAATAGCGTCGTTGGCTTTGTCGCCAGCGTCGGCGTTGGATTCGGCGCGGGCCTTGATGTAATTGCCGATGCCGCCGAACCAGAGCAGCTCGCACGGCGCCTTCAATAGCGCCGACATCAGCTCTTGCGGCGTCACGGCCGGCTTATCCAAGCCCGTGATCGCGGCGATTTCCTTACTGACAGTGATCGACTTCGAACTGCGCGGGAATACGCCGCCGCCCTTCGAGATCAGCTTCTTGTCGTAATCCTGCCAGCTCGTGCGCGGCGTATCGAACAGGCGCTTGCGCTCGACGAACGAGGCTTCGCAATCGGCAGGGTTCGGATCGATGAAGATATCGCGGTGATCGAAGGCGGCGAGCAGACGGATTTTGCGCGAGAGCATCATGCCGTTGCCGAACACGTCCCCCGACATATCGCCGACGCCGATGACGGTGAATTCTTCTTCCTGGATGTTCTTGCCGATTTCGCGGAAGTGGCGCTTCACCGCTTCCCACGCGCCTTTGGCGGTGATGCCCATGGCTTTGTGGTCGTAACCGACCGAGCCGCCCGAGGCGAAGGCGTCGCCCAGCCAGTGGCCGTAATCGGCGGAGATGCCGTTGGCGATATCGGAGAAGGTTGCGGTGCCCTTGTCGGCGGCGACGACGAGGTACGGATCGTCACCATCCCAGCGCACCACGTCGGCCGGCGGCTTGATCTGATCGTCAACAATGTTGTCGGTGATATCGAGCAGCCCGCGCAGGAACGTCTTGTACGCTTCGATGCCGGCTTCTTGGTAATTCGACGCGCTGCGCGGCGGCAGACGTTTGGGATAGAAGCCGCCTTTCGCACCGACCGGCACGATGATGGCGTTCTTCACTTGCTGGGCTTTGACGAGATCGAGCACCTCGGTGCGGAAATCGTCACGCCGATCGGACCAGCGCAAACCGCCACGCGCCACCGGGCCGAAGCGCAGATGCACGCCCTCGACCTGCGGGCTGGCGACCCAAATCTCGCGGTACGGCGTCGGCAGCGGCAGATCCGCGACCGCAGCGGACTCGATCTTGAACGACATATACGGCTTGGCGCGGCCATCGGCGCCGGCCTGGAAATAATTGGTGCGTCGGATCGCGTTGACGAGCGCGGCGATGCGTCGGAGCGCGCGGTCGTGGTCGAGGCTCTCGACTTGCGTGAGCGCCGCTTCGAGCAGGAACTCAAGCTTGCCGGAGCGGGCTTTGCGCGTCTCCGCCGATTCCGGCAGATGCGGATCGAAGCGCACGCGGAAGATCATCAAGATCAGCTCGGCGATCTTGGGATACGCCGCGAGCGCCTGCTCTTGCACCAATTGCGACGGATCAAGCCCACTCTGCTGGCGATAGCGCGCCAATGCGCGCAGCAGCGCGGCTTCGCGCCAGGAAACACCGCAGGCGAGGATCAGGCGGTTGAAGCCATCGTTTTCGGCAGCGTCGGTCCAGACCGCAGCGAACGCCGCTTCGAATTTTTCGCCGGACTTGGCGATATCGATCGGCTTGCCGTCGGCGGAGCGGGTTTCGATGTCGTGGACGAAAATCTTCTGCGCGGGCGCAGCGATGCTGGCGGCGAGCGCCAGTTCGAAATTCTGCTCGCTGTCAACGAACAGGCCCATGTTCTCCAGGATCGGCACCGTGGCCGACAGCGCCAGCACATCGCCGCGCGCGAAGAATTTGAGCCGCATGATGTTGTCGGCCTCGCCCGGCAGGCGGTAGGCGCGCACGCGGATCACTTCGCTCTCATGCGCGGAGATGATCTCGGCAGCGTCGATCAGAGATTCATCGACGGAATAACGCTCACGATAGGCGGCGGTGAACGCGCCGTCGAAGCGGTTGGACGCTTCTTCGCGGGCAGCGGTCGTGAACGCGTCCGAGCGCATCAGGGCTTCGTTGAAGCGATCTTCCCAAGTGTGGGTGAGCGCCGCGATCTCGGCGTCGAGATGCACGGGGTTGGGTTCGGGACGGTTGCGATCGATCTCGCCGATGACGAACAGAACGCGCGCGAGTTGGCCTTCGCCCAATTGCGGCTGGAAGCTTTCCACTTGACCGCCATAAGCGCGGGCGATGGCTTCGCCGATCTGCTCGCGCAATTCGGTGTTGAAGCGATCCTTCGGCACATACGCGAGCGCGCTGACGAAGCGATTGAAGCGGTCACGGCGCACGAACACGCGCGCGCGCGGGCGATCGAGCAGGTGCAACACGCCGCGGGCGATCGTGTGCAGGTCTTCGCGTTCGATCTGCCAGAGTTCTTCGCGCGGGTAATACTCGATGATCTTGCGCAGGGTCTTGGCGTTGTGGCCGCCCGGCGTGAAGCCTGCCTTCTGCATCACCCAATCGGCCTTGCGGCGCAAAACCGGGATGTTGCGGGTGGATTCCGTGAACGCTTCGCTGGTGAATAGGCCGACGAAGCGCACTTCGCCAATCGCCTCGCCTTTGTCGTTGTAGCGGCGCACGGCGACGTAGTCGGACATGGCGCGGCGATGCACGCGCGCGCGCAGCGTCGATTTCGACACAACAAGCGGCGTTGGTTCCGCGACAAGGCGCTTCAGTTCCGGCGTCAGCACCATCGGCTCGGCCGACGTGCGCAGCACGTAGCGATCGACATCGCGCAGCACGCCGAGGCAGGTTGCGCTCAGGATGACAGGTTCATCGGCCTTGTAGCCGCCATCGTCGTTGCGGGCGTATTTGTAATCGCGTGCGCCGAGGAAGGTGAATTTGTTGTCGGCAAGCCAGCGCAGCAGCGCCACCGCTTCGGCTGTCTCCTCTGCGGGCGCATTGGTGTGGGCTTGTTCGAGTTCGTCAGCGCAGGCGAACATACGCTGGCGCATGCGCTGATAATCGCTCACCGCCGCGCGCACATCGGCCAAGCTGCCGCGCACGCCATCGACCAAGCTCTTGCTGCGCGCCGCCGAAAGGCGCGGCAGGTGAATCTGGATCAGCGAATCCCTGCCCTCGCCGTTGATCGATGGCGCGATGGGGTGAAACATCGCCAGCGCCGAAATGTGCTGGTCGGACAATTCGCCCATGGCTGAATCGACCAGGAACGGCATGTCAGGACCGGCGATTTCGAGGATGTCGCGATCAAGCGCCCGCCCGCCGGCACCAGCGCCGCGACGGATGCGAACGGCTTGCTCGTCCGGCTTGCGCTCAGCGCGCCAGATCCAGAAATCGTGCGCCAGCTGGGCCAGATCCTCGACCGAGAGTTCGCCCAATTCGTCGATCGAGGCGTCCTCGTAGAGCCCGCGCAAGAACGCGTCGGCGGCGGGGTCAATCGCGCCATTTTTCTTGAAAGCGGGCCAAGGGCCGGACGCAGCGCTGGAAACGAACTGGTCGGCGGAAATATCGAGTTCTCCGCGTACGGCGGCGTCCATGGGGGTTTTCCTTCTGGGGGCGGGCTCGGTCATTGCAGCGCTCCGGACGGCGCGAACCTAGCCTCCTCGGCGTTCGGTGCAATGGGCGGATCGACAGGATACGCGCCAGTTTTGCGCTTCTGGCGTGCGCTTGCGGATCGTCCTGGAAACGAAAGCGAAACTGGTGCGCTGGCGGGCGCAAAAAAGCCGCCCGATGGGCGGCGCGCGCAGAGCGATAGACAAGGCGGCGCCGCCGAGCGGGGACAAGCTGCCCGGCGGCGCCTGCAGGCCTCGCAGCAGGCTGGGTGGGGGACGCACGCGGAGGCCTGGTCCGAATTTTCGTAGCCGGACCGCCGCGCGATGAAGCCCCCCGATGAGCCCACGTGATGCGGTTCGACGCGTTAGTCTGTAACGCGCGCCGAAGCTTGTGCGATTGCGGAAACGTTTCGCAAATAACGCCCCAAGCCCCTGCGACGTTCACAAAATCGATACATCTTCGGAACCGATTCGCAAGCGTGAAATCATCCGGACTCGGATTCCTTTTTCACGCGCGCGACGCGCACGGGCTTGCCGTCGTTCGAGAGCAAAATCGCGATCCATCGCGTCGATGGAAATTGCGCCAACACAATCATCAACATGACCGTCAGCGGCGCGGCGAGAAAGGCGCCGGCGATGCCCCAGATCGTGCTCCAGATCGCCAAAGCAAGCAGCACGACGACAGCGGAAAGATTCAATGACTCTCCTGTCATGCGCGGGGCGATGAAATTGCCAATCACGAATTGCCAAACCGCGACGCTCAACGCGACGCCGGCGACGGACGCGAGCTCTGGAAACTGAACCAGCGCAAAGAGCGTCGGCAATACAACGGCGATGATCGAGCCGATGGTGGGGATGTAGTTGAGAAAGAAGATCAAAAACGCCCAAAACAGCGCGTTTTCCAAGCCCACAAACAGAAACGAGACATAGGTCAGCGCGGTGGTGATCACCGACAGCACCGTCTGCACCAGCAGATAGCTCTCCATCGACGTGCGAATGGACGCGAATACCTGCCGCGCACCTTCGCGCATCTGCGGATCGATGAAGATGCGGTCAAGTTTGCGCGGCATAAGGCTCGCGGCGGAGAACAGAAAGCCCAAGAAAATCAGAATGAAGATGACGTTGGACGCAAAGCCCTGCAGGCCCTGCGCCAATTCCGCGCCGAGCCGCGAGGGGTCAACGCGGGCGATCAGCTCTCCGAGCGTCGGCGCCGGACCGGCAAGGCCGAGCGAGGCGTGTGTCTGCGCCGCGATCTGGTTCAGCCGGATCTGGTAGCCCTCGATGTGAGAAATCATCACGCTGATATTGCTAGCGAGAACCGCCACGATCACTGCGCCAACACCAAGGATCAGCACCAAGGCGATCGGCAGCGACAAGAAGCGCGGCACGAACTTGAAGCGCGCGTCGATCGCTTCGGCCAGACCGTCGATGGCTAGCCACAAGATCAGGGCCAGCGCGAATTGCGTGAGCGGCTCGCGCAGGAAAAACAGAATGCCGCCGAGCACGCCGACGGCGATTATCCACAGGGCGACGCGTTGCGATGAATCCATGGGTTTGAGCCTTGCGCACCCTGGCGCGCGAAAGCAAGGCTTGCCCGCGTCGTGGCCAAGCTCTTGGCGCGGCGTCTGTTTCTGACGCGCATCCGGGGATGCGGCGGCGCGCATCTCAAAGGCAGACAGTGTGAGGGTTGCATGCACCTAGATCGACGCGCGGCATTATTTGGCTTGGCGGCCGCGACAGCCGCTGTCTCTACACCGGCGCGCGCCCAGCCGCGCCAGCCGCTGGGTGTCGACATGCTGTGCTACGGCCCGGCCTCGGAACGCGGCGCTTTCGAGGCGCTCCGCGACACCGGCGACACCGCCATCGTGCTCGATCTTGGCGCGTTTCCGCGCGTCTATGATCGCGCGAAAGCCGAGCTCGAAGCGCTCAACGCGATGGAGTCCGAACCTAGCGGGCCAATTCGGATCGTCCGCGTCTCCGCCGATTTCGAGCGCGCCCGCGCCGAGCGGCGGCTGCCGGTCGTGCTGGCCAGCCAAGACGCTTCGATCCTAGGCACCGCGTTTGAAGATTTTCGCGGCCGGCTGACTGAATTTCACGGTCTGGGCCTGCGGGTGTTGCAACTCACGCACAACCAACGCACGCCGTTCGGCGACGGGTTCATGGAGCCTCGCGATGGCGGGCTAAGTATGGCGGGCGCTCATCTGGTGCGCCACATGAACGAAACCGGCGTGATGGTCGATCTCTCGCATTGCAGCCGAAACACCCTGTTGGATGTCGCCGAGATCACCACCAAGCCGCTGCTGATTTCCCACGCCGGCGTACATGCGCTTGCTCCCACCCGACGCAACAAGACCGACGAGGAGATCGCGCTTGTCGCGCAAAGCGGTGGTGTGTTCGGCGTGTTCGGGCTCACCACGTGGCTCACCAATGGCCCCGACGGCGGCGGCGCGCGTGTGCTCGACCACATCGCCTATGTCGCCGAGCGCTTCGGCGCCCAGCATGTCGGCTTCGGCAGCGACGGCCTCCCCGACCGGGTCGACGCGGCGGCCGAAACCGAGCGCATGGGCCGGGTGCAGCAGGCCAATGCCGGCGGCCCGAGCGCCGAATGGCCGGTGCAGCACACCCGCGCCGCCGAATTCAACATCCCCGGCCGCATGACGGCGCTGCGCACCGCGCTTCGCCGTTGCGGCTTCAGCCGCGGCGACGCCTCGGCCATCGCTGGCGGCAATTTCATGCGCGTTTTTGCGGCCAGTGTGGGCTAAACCGTCTCCGAACCGGCTTCAAAGGATTCGGAATGGACATCTTGATCGGCGCAAGCCCAGAAGGGCCGCAGACCATGGCGCTGAAACGCGCCAACCGCCACGGCCTGATCGCCGGCGCCACCGGCACCGGCAAGACCGTGACGCTGCAGGTGCTGGCCGAGGCGTTCGCGCGCGAGGGCGTCAACGTCTTCGCGGCCGACATCAAAGGCGATCTCTCGGGCTGCGCGGTTGCTGGCGATCCTCCGCCCGGCTGGGCCACGGCGCGCGCGGCGGAAGTTGGCGTGACGCTGACGCCGGAAGCGCAGCCGGTCGTGTTCTGGGACGTCTATGGCGAGCTTGGCCATCCGGTTCGCACCACCGTCACCGAAATGGGCCCGGTGCTGATGTCGCGCGTGCTGGAAGCGACGGAAGCGCAAGAAGGCGCCATCACGATCGCCTTCAAACTGGCCGACGATTGGCTGAACGCGGGCAAGCCCGAAGGCTTGCTGTTGAACCTCGCCGATCTGCGCGCGCTGCTGACGCACATTTCCGAAAACAGCGACGACATCGGCAAGAAGTACGGCCTCGTCACGCCGCAGACGATCGCGGCGCTGCAGCGGCGTATTCTGCAAATCGAGATGGACGGCGCCGAGCGCTTCTTCGGCGAAACCGCGCTTGAGCTGAACGATCTGCTGGCGATGCGCCCCGACGGCAAAGGCACAATCCATCTGCTCGCGTCCGAGCGGCTGGTGCAGAGCCCGCGTCTCTATTCGGCGTTCCTGCTCTGGTTGCTGAGTGAGTTGTGGGAAGAGCTGCCCGAAGTTGGCGACGCCGATAAGCCGAAGCTGGTGTTCTTTTTCGACGAAGCCCATCTCCTCTTCCGCGACGCGCCGAAGGAATTGCTCAACCGCGTCGAGCAAGTGGTGCGACTGATCCGTTCAAAGGGCGTCGGCATTTATTTCGTGACGCAATCGCCAACCGACGTGCCGGATTTGGTGCTGAGCCAACTCGGCAATCGCTTCCAGCATGCGCTGCGCGCCTACACGCCAAGCGACCAAAAAGCGGTGCGCGCGGCTGCGCAATCGTTCCGCGCCAACGCCAACGTCGATGTGGCGAAGGAAATTCAGGAGATGGGCGTGGGCGAAGCTTTGGTGTCCACGCTCGACGCCAAGGGTGCGCCGACAGTCGTTGCCCGCACCAAGGTGCGCCCGCCGAACGGGCAAGTGGGGCCGGTGTTGCCGGCTGCGCGCGCGGAAATGATCGCCGCCTCCGCGCTGCGCAAGAAATACGAGAAAACCATCGACCGCGAGAGCGCGCACGAAGTGCTGACCGCGCGCATGGCGCGAGACGCGGCCGAAGAAGAGCGCGAAGCCGAACGCGCCGCGCGCGAAAAAGCGCAACGCGCGCCGGCGCCCCGCCCCAGCGGCGGCACGACACGACGCCCCAGCGGCGGCGGCTCCCGCACGACCGCCGTAGAACGCCAAACCGGGCGCGTGGCGAGCGGCGTGTTCAACACCATCGTGCGCGAGTTGATGCGCGGGATTTTGGGCACGCCGAGCCGGCGGCGCCGGCGCTAACTCGTGATTGTTGCTGTCTGGGGCTCCGTTAGGATCGCCCGCGTCCGGCCATCATCCGCACTTGAACCCCCACCACCGTCCCTCGGTTGAGCGACGTGACGCCTGAAGGCCGGCTGTCATCTGTGACATCAGCGTGCAGTGCGTTTGACATTGTACGCTATCGTACGAAAACAACTCCGAATCGGTTCAATCTCGACGTTGAGTTGCCGCGGGGCCAAGGATGCCTAATCCACTCCCATATCGGTTTTTGATAAGCGCCAGCGTGGACACGCCCGCGGAGAATTTGGACGTACTTTGCCACAGCGAGCGTGATGCGATCGAGGCGGCCAATATGTTCTCGGAAGGCGCGGCGTCAGTCGAATTGTGGCAGGGAGAGCGCCGCGTTTGGCCCAGCGCTCATTAGCGCCGATCGTGTGATGTTGGTGCGCTCCCGTACACAGCCAACGGCATTGTGAACAGCGTGGTAAGCCCCATGTTGGGGGCATCGTTCGCCAGAGTTTTGGGCGCGAACGGCTGGGAGAACTTGAGCTCTTGCCCTGAGGCGAGAGCATGTCAGTTTCCAACTATCGCAATCAGATTCTGGTTGCGCTGAGCAAAACCGACCGCGAACTGATTGTGCCCGCGCTGGAGCCGGTCACGCTCACGCTTCGGCAGTCGATCGAGAAGGCCCACGCGCCGATCAAGCATATCTATTTCCCCGAGAGCGGCGTGATTTCGGTGGTCGCGAAAGCGGCGAACGAACAGATCGAAGCGGGTTTGATTGGGCGTGAAGGCATGTCCGGCACGGCGGTCGTGTTGGGTAATCACCGTTCTCCGAACGACGCCTATGTGCAAATGGCCGGCAGCGCACACCGCATCAGCGCCAAGCATTTGCGTACGGCGTTGGAGGCGAGCAAGACCTTAAGCCAGCGCATGCAACGCTACGCGCACGTCTTCATGGTGCAGATCGCACAAACGGCGTTCGCCAACGGAAAGGCCCGTCTCGACAATCGCCTCGCACGCTGGCTGCTGATGGCGCACGATCGGCAAGACGACGACGATTTGCACCTGACCCACGAATTTATCGCCGTCATGCTCGGCGTGCGGCGCTCGGGCGTGACGGATGCGCTGCACGAGCTCGAAAGTAAGCGCCTGATCCACGCCAGCCGCGGTGTCGTGCGAATCCTCAGTCGCAAGGGCCTGATCGCCGCCGCTGGAGGCATCTACGGCGTACCGGAAGCGGAATACGCGCGTCTGATGGATTGAGGGCGCTACTCCACAATTCCCCGCTTCCATTCCGCGTCGCGTCTTGGCAGAGCGAGATAGGCTTCGCTGCGCATTTCCATGAGGCGCGAGGCGGTGCGTTCGAATTCGAAGCTTTGGTCGCCGGCGGGATAGAGGTTTTCCGGTACGGCCTCGGCTGAGGCGACGAGCTTCACCTTCGCTTCGTAGAGTGCATCGATCAAAGTGCGAAAGCGCGCGGCCTCTTCGCGGTTCGACGGCGTGAGCGTGGGGATGTTCTCCAGCAGCACCGTGTCGAAGCGCTCGGCGATTTCGAGATAGTCCGCTGGTCCTAAAGGCCGCGCGCACAATTCCTCGAAACTCAGCCGCGCCACGCCCGCCGCTTGCCGCTCCACATGCAGCGCGCGGCCGCCGACATCGAGCGTCACCGCGTGCGGCTGTGCGCCTTGCGTGAGCCGCGCCCAGGCGCGGTCCATCGCTTCATCGGCAGCGGGACCGAGCGGCGCGTAATAGACGGGCGCGGCCATCAGCCGCTCAAGCCGATAATCGCGCGGGCCGGCGAGCTCGATCACGTCGACTTTGCTTTTCAGCGTGTCGATGAAGGGCGTGAACAATTGGCGGTTCAAACCGTTCTTGTAGAGTTCGTCCGGCGGCCGATTGGAGGTGGCGACGATCACCACATCGAGCGCCCACAAACGCTCAAACAAGCGTCCGAGGATCATCGCGTCAGCGATGTCGGTGACTTGCACCTCGTCGAAGCAGAGCAAGCGCGCGTCGTCGGCGACTTGCCGGGCGGCGAGATTGATCAGCTGATCTTGCGCGCCGGCCCGCCCCAAACGCGCATCGCGCAAGAAGGCGTGCCGCGCTTGCATGAATTCGTGAAAGTGCACGCGGCGCTTCTTCTTCACCGGCGCCGCTTCGAAGAAGAGATCCAGCAGCATGGATTTGCCGCGCCCGACCGGCCCCCACAGATAGAGCCCGCGCGGCGCCTCGCGCTTGCCGAGCCAACCATCCGGGCTCCAGCGCGCCAGCTTCGCCGCGAGCGCGTCGAGGCGCTCGGCGGCGGCGGCCTGGTGGGCGTCAGGCGCGAGATCCCCGGCGGCGAGCCGGGCGCGGTAAGCAGCCAGAGGAGACGCTTGGGGCGCGGCTTCCGCCATCAGCTTTCAGGCATTTCCGCGGTTATCGTGCGCGGGCTGTGGCCATTGCCGAGACTGAACAGGCTCAAGCAGGCGCCGACCGCAGCGAAGGCCGCAACCGCCGTCACCAATGTGAACAAAAAGGGCTTTCTGATCTTGGGCGCGGCCATGGGCCTTCAAAGCCGCTTCCAGCGCTGCTGGCAAGCCGCGCGCCCCCTTCCCGGCGGCGTCGGCGCATGCTTTTTTCAGCGCGGGCGCGGAAACTGAGTCGCGCCATGGATGGCGAGGCCATGGATATCGCGGCGTCGACTTCGACCCAGAACATGCAGGCGCCAGGCGCGCAGCGAAATCATATCGTCGATGTGCTGATCGCCGAGCGCGCGCCGCATCTATCCAACAGCTTCTATTGGCCGATGCTGCGGCCGCTGCTCTACAGCGTGCTGAACTACGACAAGGCCGTGTACATGGCCGACTCGATTGCGCCGATGGGCGGGCGCGATGCGCTGGAATTCATCTCGCGGCTGCTTTCGATCAAGCTCGATGTTTCCGGCGCCGAGCGCATACCGGCGAGCGGCTCGTTTCTGTTGCTGGCCAATCATCCCACCGGCATCACCGACGGGCTCGCGGTGTACGACGCCGTCAAGGGCGCGCGGCCGGACAATCTGTTCTACGCAAACTCAGACGCACACCGCGTCTGCACCGGCTTCAGCGACAATCTCATCCCGGTGGAATGGGTGCTCGCCAAACGCACGCGCGAGCGCACGCGTCTGACTTTGAAAATGACGGACGAAGCGATTGAAGCGGGCCGGCCGATCGTGATCTTTCCGGCCGGGCGCTTGGCGCGCGTGCGCGAGGGCGTTCTGACCGATCCCGAATGGATGGCGACCGCGGCAAGCCTTGCGCGCAAGTACAGGCTGCCGATCGTGCCGTGCCACGTGGCCGGGCCGTACGCGTTCTGGTTTCACACCTTCGCGCGCTTTTCGGCTGAGCTGCGCGACATCACCTTGTTTCACGAACTCTTGAACAAAGCGGGCCGGACCTACGAATTGAAATTCGGACCGGTCATTCCCGCCGAGCATGTCGGGGGCGACGCCACCAGCGTGACGCGCAAGATCAAGCATTACGTGGAGCGCGAGCTAGGTGTTAACGCCGACGCGGTGTTCGATCCGGACGGGCCGGAATGCCAATGGCGCGACCCTTTCAATCCCGCGACGCAAAAACAGCCATAGACGGACGCCGCGGCGCATCGCAGTATGGTGTTCGCGTGGGGCGGGATTGCGAAGGACTATACGATGCGCGCCCGCGCTTTTGTCGTCATTGCTATGAGCTGGGCCGGCCTGGCCGCAACCAGCAGCGCAATTCCCTACATTCCGCCACCGCAACCTGTTTACGAAGCGCCGATCGATCGCGCGCTCGCCAATGTCACGTCGATGGAAGGCGTCGAAGGCGCGCAGCGCGAACGCTTGCTGGGACGGCTCAATCTGCTCGCCTACGCGCGCGACGACGCGAACTTCACCTACATCCGCGAAGGCGATCAGTTTAACGAACCCGGCAGCGTGGCGTGCCGCGACGCGATGCAGGGCATGCGCGGTCCGCAGCCGCCAAAAGGCCAACCTACCTACGGCGCTGACGATCGTTGCGCGCAATGGAGCTTTAATCTCGGCCCGCAAAACGAGCTACCAGCGAACGCGCCCACAAACGCAAGCGCTGCGGCGCGCGCGCGGCTCGAGGCGGCCCGCACGCATTACGCCAACGCACTGCGCCTGGAGCCGGCGAACCTGCGCGCACGGCTGGGCTATGCTTACGTGCTCGACCGGCTTGGCCGCTTGCGCGATGCGCGGCGCGAATTGCGGACGATCGTGCGCCAAGGGCTTCCGCAAGTTGCTGGCGAAAGCTCCGAATGGGAAACCCACGCAGTTCTGACGGAAACCAGCGAGCATCTCGCGCACCTCGCGCGCGGCTCAAGTGATCGCCGGCAATTGCAGCGGCTGCGGGCGCGTCTGCAGGCGAGCCGGCCGATTGTATACGTGACGCCGATTCTGGTGCCGATGACGGATGCGCCGTTTTCACAGCTGGTGGACGATGGCTCACCCGTCGCGTTCGATCTCGCCGGCACCGGAGACACGCGCGCTCAAGGCTGGCTGACGCCGGATGCGGCGTGGCTGGTGTGGGATCCGGAATGGCGCGGCGACGTGCGGTCGGGCTTTGATATCATCGGCCAACGCACCTGGTCTGTGTTCTGGAGTGATGGCTTCGAAGCGCTGCGGGCGCTCGACGACAATCGCGACGGCGAGTTGAGCGGCGGCGAACTTGGCGGCCTGTCGCTGTGGCGCGACGCCAATTCCAACGGCGTCAGCGATGCTGGCGAAGTGATGCCGGTGAACGTGCACGGCATCGCAGCGCTCGCCACACGCGGCGCGCCTTCACGGCCCGGGCTGATCACCGCGCCATCAGGCGTTCGCTTCGAGGACGGCCGCACGCGCCCGCTCTACGATTGGACGCCCGGCCGGTTGGCGCCTTCGAGCTGATGATTTCGTTCGTGCTGGAGCGCGTGCGCGGCATCTGGGTCGCGCTGCTGGCATTGGTGTCGGTGGGCTATGGTTGGCTCATCATCGTCGCGCTGCCCTATTGGAACGCAATGGTCGCAGCCGAGGGCGGCGGTCCGGAATTGCAGGAGCGTTTCCTTTATGGCGCGGCCGAAGCCGGGCGCGCGCTGGCGGCGATCGACGCGAACGCGCGGCCGGAAGCGTTGATCTTCTACGCGCTTGATGTGCCGAACGCTGCGCTCTACGGGCTGGGCATCGCCGGCATGATCGCCTTCGGTTTGCGGCAATTGGGCTGGGATAAAACCATCGCGCGTGGGCTTGTCGCTTTGCCTTTGATTGCGGGCGTAGCCGATTGGTTCGAGAACGCCTGCCTCACCATCGCGCTGCTCACCAACCCGGCCGAGCCTGGATTTTGGGGCGAAGCGGCAGGCGCGCTGACGTCAGCCAAGTTCGTCGCCGGATGGCCGGCGCAGATCTTGGGATTGGCGTTGGTTGGTGTTGGGCTTTGCGTGTGGGCGTGGCGAAAGATCAGATCTTCCGCTCGACCATCGCCTTCTTGATCTCGGCGATCGCCTTCGCCGGGTTAAGCCCCTTCGGGCAAACCTGCGCGCAATTCATGATGGTGTGGCAGCGATAGAGCTTGAAGGGATCTTCAAGCGCATCGAGCCGCGCGCCGGTATTTTCGTCGCGGCTGTCAGCGATCCAGCGATAAGCTTGCAGCAGCGCGGCCGGCCCCATGAAGCGGTCGGCGTTCCACCAATAGGACGGGCACGCCGTCGAACAGCACGCGCACAAAATGCACTCATAGAGGCCGTCGAGCTTCTCGCGCTCTTGCGGGCTTTGGCGCCATTCCGCGCTCGGTTCGGCGGTTTGGGTTTGCAGCCACGGCTCGATCGCAGCGTATTGCGCGGTGAAATTGGTGAGGTCGGGCACCAGATCCTTGAGCACCGGCTGATGCGGCAATGGCGCGATAGTGATCGTGCCGGCCGGCATTTCGTCCATGCCCTTGGTGCAGGCCAGCGTATTGCGGCCGGAAATGTTCATCGCGCACGACCCGCACACGCCTTCGCGGCATGAGCGGCGGAAGGTGAGCGTGGAATCGATGTCGTTCTTGATGGCGATCAGAGCGTCGAGCAGCATTGGCCCACAGCTGTCGAGATCGAGATCGTAGGTATCCCAGCGCGGGTTCTCGCCGGATTCCGGATCGTAGCGATAGACCTTGAACCGACGCACGCGCTTGGCGCCTTGCGGCGCGGGATAATGTTTGCCCTGCTTGACCTGGGAATTGCGCGGCAGCGTCAGTTCGACCATCGGGCTCTCGGCATGTTCGATTTGGCCGGAACGTGACGAGACGGGCGGCGCTCGTCAAGCGCCGCCCGCCCCGGTTGGGCCGCGTCGTGCCGTCTCAGGCGGGCGTGGGCGCCTCGACGGCGGTTTCGCGCCCGTACCAGTTGATTCGGCGCGTCGCGATCATCGCCGCGGCGATCACCAGGAAGGCGACGACCGAGCCGGCGAAGAAGGCGAAGTCCTCGATTGTCATCAACACGAACATGACGCCGTAGAGCACGCTGAGGCCGGCAAGCGAGCCGATGCCGACCTTCACCGAGTTCGCGGAGGTGCCGGCATAGTAGGCCAGCAGCGCGATGGTGGCGGCCGCAGCGATCACGAAGGCGCCGGTGAAGCCGATCACTTCGGTGATCGCGAGCAGCAAGAGATAGAACACGCTCTGCGCCAAACCGACGAGGATGTATTGCGCCGGGTGCGCGCGTTTTCCCGAGAGCGCTTCAAAGATGAGCGTCGCCAGGAAGACGATGCCGATGAACATGATGGCGTAGCGCACCGCGCGTTCGACACCCTGGTACACATCGTCGGCGCCGACGAAACTCACCGCCATGTCGCGCGCGGCGATGGCGCCGAGATCGAAGGTGGCGAGATCGGCGGCTTTCTCCATCGCGCCGGCGGCGAACGGGACGCGCCACGTCGCCGCGAAGCCGTTGGCCGGCGGCACAAGCGAACCCTCGCTGCGGCGACGGCCGGCCACGGCGGTCTCGCCACTCTGGAAATAACCCTGAATGCTGGCGTCGAGACGGTTGCCGCGGATGGAAGCGTCGGTGTCTTGCGCGAAGGCGGCGAGCGCAAAGCTTTGCGCGCCGCCGAGCGTGAGCCGCGTCGTCACCTCGAAATTTTCCGGCGCCTCGGTGAAATTGGTCTGCGCGGCAAAACTTTGCAGGCCGGACGGCTCGACGTAGGTGCGGCGCATCATCTCGCTGGTGTCGGTGGTTCCGGGTGACATGATCGACAGATCGCGGAAAGGTTCCAGTGCGGCCGAGGAGCCGTCCGAGAATGCGATCTGCGCCGCATCGCGGATGGCGCGGCTATCGCGCACGAACATGACGATGCGCGCATTGGACCAATCGAATTGATAGTCCGGGTCCACCCCTTCAAGCGCTGCCCGCGGATTGAAGCTGGCGGTGAAATCGGTGACCGCCTGATAGGTCGCGGCGCGATAGATGCCGCGGGCGCGATCTTCGACGGTGAGCAAACTGTTGGCCGTGCCGGTGTCGGCGAACACAGCGTAATAGCTGCGCACGTGCGTCAGCCGCGAAATGCCTTGCGCGTCCGGCGCCATTTCAGTGCGCTGATATGGGATCACCAAGACAGGGCCGCCGACAACTTGCGGGCCGCCGGCGCGTTGACCGATCTCGGTCATCACCTGCGTGGCGCGCTGATAGCGTTCGCCGACGAGTGCGCCGACCAGCAAGAGCGGAATGCCCATCAGCAAGACAAGAAAGCAAACGAGCAGCATCTTCAGGCCAAGTGACCCGCGTGGGATCAGCCTTGATGCAAACGACATGGGTTCGGTCACGACTACGCCTCCGTGAATGGAGCGCTAGAGGTGACGCGGCGGGCCGGCGCGCTCTAGGCGTCGGCGCGGGAGCTTTTCAGCATTTGTTGTGCAGAGGGCTTATTCTTCCGGAACGATGGTGGAGCCGACAGAGCCGACCGGCGGCGTCCAGACCTCCTCCTCCACCGGCGCCGGCTGGGCGCTCCAGGCGATCACGAATGCGGCGGCGCCGCCGACAGCGCACGCCAGCGACCACAGAAACGGAATCCAATCGCCCGGATGGCCTTCGTCATCGTCGCGATCGGCGTAGAGCGCTGGATCGATCGCGGGCTGGCGCTGGCGACGCCATTCGAGCGCGAGATGGCCGAGCACCAGCAGAAACGGCAGCGCAAAGCCCCAGGGCGCCGCTGGCGGCATCCAGGGTCGGACCAACAGGCCGAGCGAACCGATCACAACGCCGCCCATCAGCAGAAACTCGGACACCGAGTGGCTGCGGTCGCCAAAGAATTTGCGCATGCGCCGCCGCCGCGCCGCGATTTCACTCAACATGGCGCTGAAAAAGCCTGTCATGCGCCGGGAGATAGCATTGCGAGCGCGGTGCGGCATAGCCCCGCGCGGTTACGGCTCGATTTCGCCCCAAGAGGCGCCTAGATTCAGCCCGTTCAACAAAGGTTCGCTCATGGTCGCCCTACCCGCCCTGCCGCCCCTGGCGAAACGCATTCTCATCGGCCTCGGCGTCGTATTGGGCGTGCTCGTGCTGGCGGCGATCTTGTTCGTGGTGTTCTTCCCGAAGGACCTGGCGATCGCCGAAGCGGAACGCCGCATCGAAGCGGCGACAGGGCGCGATCTGCAGATCGGCGGCGACGTCGATCTCACCTTCTGGCCAGCGCTTGGCTTCTCGGCGCAGCAAATGAGCTTGTCCAACCCCGAAGGCTTCGACGCCAGCCAACCGTTCATTGCATCCGAACGCATCGTGTTTGCGGTGGCGGTCATGCCGCTGCTGCGCGGCGACATCGAAGTGAAGCAGCTCATTCTTGAAGGCGCGGCGTTCAATCTGGTGGCCAAGGAGGACGGCGCCGCCAACTGGACGTTCCCTGTCGAAGAAACGGCGGAAGATCAAACCACGCTGGAGGATCTGCGGCTCGACGAGATGCGGCTGACCGACAGCACGATCTCCTTTCAAGGCGCCGAGAACGCGCCGCCGATGCTGCTGAGCGATGTCGATGCCGATATCGCGCTCGATTCGCTCGACCAGCCGGCGCACCTCAACGCCGCGTTCGATTATCTGGGCCAGCGCGTCGATGTGCAGTCTGACATCGGCCTACCGCGCGCGATGGTGGAGCTTGGCGAGACGCCGCTGGCGGCGACCGTCCGCGCCGCGCCGTTGAGCGCGGAATTCGGCGGCGTGTTCAACGCGGAAACCGGCGCGCTGACCGGGGCGCTGGAGGCCAACGGCGCGAGCTTGCGGCAATTGATGGCCTGGATCGGCGCACCGATGGCGGAGGGCGGCGGCTTTGGCGCCTATCGCTTGGCCGCGCAAATGGCGCACGAGGGCCAGACCACGAACCTTATCGACGCGACGTTGCGTCTCGATGCAATCGAGGCGCAAGGACGGCTCACATTGGTGACGCTGGAAAGCGGACGTTTGCGCGTCAATGGCGCGCTGACGACGCCGAATGTCGATCTGAACGCCTACCTCCCCGCCCCCGCGCAAGGCGCGCAAAGCGGCGGCGTGGAGGTGAACACTGCGTGGAGCACCGATCCGCTCGACCTCAGCGGCCTGCGCGCGTTCGACGCCGATATCGGCCTCAACGTCGGCGCGCTGAAATTCCAGCAGATGAGCTTCTCCGACGTCGCCATGGTGATGCGCGTCGCCAACGGCGCGCTCGATGCGCGGCTTTCGCGCATTTCGCTCTATGGCGGCGCAGGCACGGCGCGGCTGATCGCCGATGGCGCCGGGGCGACGCCGCGCGTCGCGGTGGAATTGGACGCGCAGAACGTGCAGGCGGAAGGCCTGTTGACGGACGCAATCGGCTTCAACCGCATTAGCGGACGTGGGCGCTTGACGGCAGCTTTGGTTGGTCAGGGCGCATCGCAAGCGGCGATCATGCGCAGTCTGGACGGCACGGCGTCGTTCAATTTCAACGATGGCGCCTTCAAGGGCATCAATCTGGCGCAAGTTGCGCGCTCGGTGCAGGCGGTGCTCTCGGGCACGGCGGTCGGCGCCAACGCGGAGACCGATTTCGCCGAACTCGCCACCAGCTTGACGATCTCCAACGGCGTTGCGGCGACTCAGGACTTGCGCTTGCTCAACCCGTTCGTGCGCCTCGACGGCCAAGGCCTCATCGATATTGGCGGCCAGTCGATCGACATGCGGCTGGCGCCGCGCGCGGTGAACAATGCACAAGGCCAAGGCGGTGACGCTGGCTTGCAAGGCTTGGGCATTCCGTTCCGCGTGTCGGGTCCGTGGTCGCGTGTGAGTTTCGCGCCCGCTTTGGGCGATGTGGTGCAAAACGAATTGCGCTCACGCGCGCAGAGCATTCTGCGTGATCAACCTGCTGGCAGCCCGCTCGCGGCGTTGGGCGAAGCGCTGTTCGGCCGCGCGCCCGCCGCAACCGAAACGCCACCGGCGGCAGAGGGCGAATCGGCAACACCCACCGAAAGCAGCGCAGAGACGTCGGCGACGCCTCAAACGCCTGCGACATCGACGCCACAACAACCAACCTCGCCGCGCGATATTTTCGAGGGCCTTCTGCGCCGCTCGCAGAAGCAACGCACTGAAACGCCTGCCGAAACTCCGGCTGAGCCGCCAACGGAGCCGGCGCCAACGACGCCCTAACATTTGTGTGGACGCTCAATTGCATCTCCGTAACGCACGGAATTTCCGTTCTTGCGCTACGTAGTCGGCGGCTGGGTATCTACATTTATGGGGCTGACACTTGATCACGAAACATGCGCTGAGCGCTAAGCCATCCGCGTCACGATGGTTCGAGACCATGAACGCCTATGTCGACGCCAAGCAGCGTCACACCGAAGCGTTGATCGCCGCGCAGCGCGACGTCGCGCTTGAGGACGACGCTGATTGTCTGCTGCACGACGTGCTGGCGCTTGAGAAGCAAGTTCTGCTGGAGCCGGCGCCGAGCAAGGATGCGCTGCTCTTGAAGCTCGATCTGTGGCGGCTGGAACGCGCCGATATCGACGCCGACGAATGGCGTGCGTTGACCGCCGATATCGAACGCCTGACCTGAGCGTTCACCGCGCGGAGTGAAACACCGCGAGCTTGTTGCCGTCGAGATCGCGGAAATAGGCGAACTCGCCAAAGTTCGCGCGCGGCCCCGGCTTGCCTTCGCACTGGCAGCCAAGCTCCAGCGCCTTCGCGTGAATGCGCGCGACGTCGTCCTTGGTGTCGACGCTGATCGCCAGCATGTTGCCGTTGCCGGACGCGGCAGGCTGTTCGTCGTACGGACGCGTCACCATCAACATGGCGCCGCTTGAGAGCCGATAGAGCAAGCCGTGCGGCGTCGGCATCAAGCGCTTGCCGCCCATCTCGCCGAGCAGCGCATCGTAGAACGCGGTGGCGCGATCAAAATCGTTGGTGCCGATGCAGACGTAGCCGATTTGCGCCATGGCAATGCTCCCGATTGGTTCGGATGTGTTTGGCGCGATGGCGGCGTTTGCGTCAAGCCTGACGCTACGTCCCCGCGTTGGACCCGCAGTCGAGCTAGTACACGCGCTTCTTCGGCGGAATGCTCTCGATCTCGTTGGTCATCGTGTTGGAGTGGACCGGGCGGAAATCGATGCGGGTGGCGCCGGTTTGCAGATCGAGCCAAGCGAGCGTGTGCTTCATCCAATGCGTGTCGTCGCGATCGGGGAAATCCTCGCGCGCGTGCGCGCCGCGGCTTTCGGTGCGGTTGGCCGCGCCGTTCACCGTGACGATCGATTGAGCGATCAGATTGTCGAACTCGAGCGTTTCAACCAGATCGGTGTTCCAGATCAGCGAGCGATCGGTGACGGCAATATCCGGCGCGTGCTTCCACACCTCGGCCATGCGCCGCACGCCCTCGTCGAGCACCGGACCGGTGCGATAGACGGCGCACGTATCCTGCATCGTGCGCTGCATCTGGTCGCGCAATTTCGCGGTGGGCGTGGCGCCCTTGGCGTTGCGGAACTTGTCGAAGCGCGCGAGGTGCGCATCGCCTGCGCCCTTCGGCAGCTCGCTTTGGGTGGCGCCGGCTTTCAGCGTTTCGCCGCAGCGCAAGCCCACCGCGCGGCCGAAGACGACCAGGTCGATCAGTGAGTTGGAGCCGAGGCGATTGGCGCCATGAACGCTGACACACGCGGCTTCGCCAACAGCCATCAGGCCAGGCACGATCGCGTCTGGATCGTCGCCGGCTTTGGTGACCACCTCGCCGTGATAATTCGTCGGGATGCCGCCCATGTTGTAGTGAACCGTCGGCAGCACCGGGATCGGTTCGCGCGTGAGATCGACGCCGGCGAAAATCTTGGCGCTTTCGGAAATGCCGGGCAGCCGCTCATGCAAGATTTTCGGATCGAGGTGATCGAGGTGAAGGAAAATGTGATCCTTCTTCGGCCCGACGCCGCGGCCTTCGCGGATCTCCAACGTCATCGCGCGGCTGACCATGTCGCGCGGCGCCAGATCCTTCACGGTCGGCGCGTAACGCTCCATGAAGCGTTCGCCATTGGAATTGGTGAGGTAGCCGCCCTCGCCGCGGGCGCCCTCGGTGATCAGGCAGCCTGAGCCATAAATGCCGGTGGGGTGGAATTGCACGAATTCCATGTCCTGCAACGGCAAACCGGCGCGCAACACCATGGCGTTGCCATCGCCGGTGCAGGTGTGCGCGGAGGTGCAGTTGAAATAAGCGCGGCCGTAGCCGCCAGTGGCGAGCACCACCGTTTGGGCGCGGAAGCGATGCAGCGAGCCATCGTCGAGCTTCCACGCAGTCATGCCGCGGCAACGGCCCTGCTCGTCCATGATCAGATCGAGCGCGATGTATTCGATGAAGAAGTCGACGTCGTGGCGCAGCGATTGGCCATACATCGTGTGCAGCATGGCGTGGCCAGTGCGGTCCGCCGCGGCGCAGGTGCGCTGCACCGGCGCTTCGCCGAAATTACGCGTCATGCCGCCGAAGGCGCGCTGATAGATCTTGCCTTCCTCGGTGCGCGAGAACGGCACGCCCCAATGCTCAAGCTCGTACACGGCGGCCGGCGCGTTGCGCGTGAGATATTCGATCGCGTCCTGATCGCCCAGCCAGTCCGACCCCTTCACGGTGTCGAACATGTGCCATTGCCATTTGTCCTCGCCCATATTGCCGAGCGAGGCGGAGATGCCGCCTTGCGCCGCAACCGTGTGCGAGCGCGTCGGGAACACCTTGGAGATGCAGGCCGTCTTCAGCCCCGCCTGCGCGCAGCCGAGCGCCGAGCGAAGGCCCGAACCGCCGGCGCCGACAACGACGACGTCATAAGTGTGATCGTTCCAAGTGTAGGCGGCCAAACGTCAGACTCCGAAATTGACCTGCATGACGGCGAAAATCGCCGCAGCGCCCAGCGCCAACGGCGCGAGCGTGTTCAGCACCAGCAGCAGCGCCTTGGTGAACGGCTTGGAGATGTAGTCGACGATCACCTCCTGCATGCCGAGACTCATATGGTAGAGCGACACGACAATCAGAAGCGTCACGCCGACCGCATTCAGCGGTTCGGACAGAAAATCGATCGCGCCCAGGAAGCTCGGCGCCGGCATCGACAGAGCCGCGCTGATGACAAACCAGGGCGCCAGAAACATCAGCGCCACCGAGCTGACGCGCAAAGCGATGAAATGCCCGGTACCCTCGTGGCCGGCGCCGTGGCCGCGCACTTTGCCGAGCGGCGTGCGCATGGAATTGCTCGATCCGCTCATGCCTCAGCCTCCGAAACTGACCAAGGCCCACAGGCCGATCGGGGCGACAAACGCGAACAGGATCGCGGCCCACGCCGAGGTGTCAGCATCGCTCGGCTTGAGGCCCGCGCCAGTATCGAACACCAGATGGCGAATGCCATTGGCGAAGTGGTACGCGAGCGCCGCGACCAACAGATAGAGCGCGAATTGTCCGAACGGCGACATCAGTAGCGCGCCGATCGGCGCGTAGGTTTCCGGCCCGAACGCAACGGCAATCAACCAGACCGAGAACAGGATCGCCGCGACGTAGAGCCCAACGCCGGTGACGCGATGCAGGATCGAACTGGCCATCGTCACGTGCCAGCGCCACACCGTTAGGTGCGGTGAAATGGGTCTATCCTCCGGACGTAGTGCCCCGGCCATGAGCGCCCTCTGCTGCGTGGTTGGAATCTCGAAGGAATCCGGCGCGGCGGAGATTAGGCGCTGGCCCCCTCAAGTCAATTCGACCGAACCCGGCGCGCCCGCGACAAATCGAATTGGCGCCGCCGCCGCGTCGGCCTACGTTTCGGGCGCGGAAAACGCGGGAGGGGGCGTTGGACTATCTTTTGCTGTCGCGCGTGGCGAAGCTTGTCGGTCTGCTCGGCTTCTTTCTGCCTTGGGTGACCGTCTCCTGCTCCGGCACCAACATCATCGAGGCCACTGGCTGGCAATTGATGATTGGCGACGTGCGCCCGACCGAAGGTTTCTCCGAAATTTCGCAAGGCCAAGGCGGGACGGACGACGCCGACCCCAACCCGTTCGTGATCGCCGCCTTCGCGGTGGCGGTGATCGGGCTGATCGCCAGTTTCGCGACCAAGGCGCGGGTCGCGGCGATCGTGATGATGGCCACCGGCTTGGGCGGTGTTGGCCTAGCCTATTACAGCGTCCAGAACATGCGCGCCGAGATGACGCGCTCGATGAACGAGCAGCAGCAGCGCGCCGGCGCCGATACGACAGACGGGTCGTCCTTCTTCTCGCAGGACCAGGAACGCGACATGGCCCGCGCCATGGCGAGCGCGATTCAGGTCGAGGAACAGGAAGGCTATTGGCTCACCATCATTGGCTTCGCCATCGCCGCTTTGCTGGGCTTGATCATGTTGGCAAGCCCAGTTGGCGCGCGCGCGCCGCCCAAGGCGCCGGATGGAAGTTGAACTTGGGACAATTCAGAACACCACGCTCGTTTGGGGGATCATCGATGTTACGCACCGCCGCGCTCGCCGCGTTTGTCTTTACGTTGTCCACCGCACCGGCGCTGGCGCAACCGCGCGCTGACGCGCGGGTCAACACCATCCTGGCTGAGCATGAGCGGATCGAGCGCCGCTTCGATCCGGTGACATCCGGCCAGAACGGCGATCAAGCGGCGTTGTCGCTGCTGCCTGACGCCTCGCCGGCGTCCGTGGAAGCGCGGCGCGTGGCGTTGGCCGGTGTCCGCTCGCAGCTGGCCGCTGTGAGCGAGCGGCAATTGTCGCCAGCGGCGGCGCTCAATCGCACGCTGCTTCTGCGCAACATCGACGACGAAATCGAGAGCATCAGCTTCGATCGCGCGCGTCTCGGCGGCGGCGGTGGCGGTGGCTTTGACGGGCTGGGTCGTGAAACGCCGCTGCGCTCACGCGCGGACGCCGAAGCCTGGCTGACGCGCATGGGCGCCATGGCCGGCGCGATGCAGCAAGGCATGGCTAACCAGCGCCGTGGCATCGCAACGGGATGGACGCAGCCGCGCCAGATCATCGAGCGCTCGATCGGCGTTGCACGGCGCACCTATGAAACACCAGCGGAGCAAAGCCCGCTTCTGCTGCCGTTCAACACGCTGCCGGCCACGGTGCCAGCAGCAGAACGCGACGCCTATCGCGCGCGTGGCCTCGCCATCGTGCGCGACCAGATCAAGCCGGCGCAGCAAGCGCAATTGCGCTTCCTCGAAACCGAATTGCTGCCGGCGGCGCGCGCTGGCCTGGGCGTGCGGACGCTGCCCAACGGCGAAGCCTACTATGCCTATCTCGTGCGTTCGTTCACGACCACGAACATGACGCCGGACGAAGTGCACGCGCTCGGGCAATCCGAAGTGCGCCGCATTCGCGCGGAAATGGATACCGTGATCGCCGAAGCGGGCTACGCGGGGCGTTTCCGCGAATTCACGAACTTCCTGCGCACCGATCCGCAATTCTACGCAACCAGCGCGGAAGATCTGATGGAGAAAACCGCGCGCCTCACGCGCCGCGCCGACGCCGCGCTGCCGCGTCTGTTCGGCACATTGCCGCGCCAGACCTACGGCATCGAGCCGACACCCGCGGAAACCGCGCCGACCTCAGCGACAGCCAGCTACAGCCCCGGCAGCGCTGAGCTCGGGCAATCGGGCACCTACTACGTCAATACCTATCAACTTGATCAACGCCCGCTTTATGAATTGCCGGCGCTGACACTGCACGAAGCAACACCGGGCCACCACTTGCAGGTCGCTTTGATGCAGGAGCAGCCGGAGGCGCCGTACTTCCGTCGCACATCGTGGTTCACGTCCTACGTTGAAGGCTGGGGCCTCTACGCCGAGACCTTGGGCTACGACATCAATTTCTACACCACGCCGTACGAGCGTTTCGGGCGGCTTTCCTACGAGATGTGGCGAGCGTGCCGGTTGGTGGTCGATACCGGCATCCATTGGCTCGGCTGGAGCTACGAGCAAGGCCGCCAATGCTTTGAGGAAAACACCGCGCTCAGCGCCCAAAACATCACGGCTGAAGTGAACCGCTATATCGGCGGGCCGGGCCAAGCGCTTGCGTACAAGATCGGTGAGCTCACCTTCCGCCGCATGCGCGCGGAAGCGGAAGCAGCGCTCGGCGATCGCTTCGACATCCGCGCGTTTCACGATCATCTGTTGAGCGATGGCGCGTTGCCGATGGATATCGTCGAAACACGCATGCGCGCCTGGATCGCCGCACAACAGCGAGCGGGCTGATGCGGGCTTGGATGATCGCGGCTCTGGCCGGCGTTGCGTTCGCAACACCGGCGGCGGCGCTACCGCGCGCCGATGCGCGGCTCAACACGTTGCTCGGCGTGTATGAGCGCATCGAGCGCAGCAACGATCCGATTACATCCGGCTCAGAGGGTGACGCTGCCGCCTTGTCGCTGCTGCCGGACGTAACGCCGGAAGCCGCTGCGGCGCGCCGCGCGGCCTTGGCGGACGTGCGCGCCCGGTTGGAGCGGACTGACACGCGCCAGCTCTCCGCCGACGCCGCGCTCAACCGCGCGTTCTTGATGCGGCTGATCGACGATCAGATCGGCTCGATCGATTTCGATCGCGCCCGCTTTGTGTTCGGCAACGATTCCGCCTTCTTTACGGATGGCGACTATCTCGCCCGCACCACGCCGATCCGCTCGCGCGACGACGCCGAAGCCTGGCTGGCGCGGCTCGCGGCAATGCCGCGCTATTATGCCGACAGCATCGCCAATGGCCGGCGTGGTCTGGCGACCGGCTTCACGCAGCCGCGCGTGGTTGTCGAGCGCGTGGTGGTGATGGCGCGCGCCGTGGCCGCCACTCCCGCGGCGGAAAGCTCGTTGCTGCTGCCGTTCGCGGATATGCCGGCCTCGATCCCGGCTGACGTGCAAGCGCAATACCGCGCCCGCGCGCTCGCGATTGTGCGCGACCAGATCGCACCGGCACATGCAGAGGCGCTTCGATTCCTGGAAACAGAGTATTTGCCCGCCGCGCGCACCACGCTCGGCATCCGCGCGACGCCGAACGGTGAAGCTTACTACCGCTTCCTCGTCCGCTATCACACCACCACTGAGATGAGCCCGGATGAGATCCACGCGCTCGGCGTCTCGGAAGTCGCGCGCATTCGCGCACAGATGGACGCGATCATCCGCGAGGTCGGGTTTCGCGGCACATTCGTGCAATTTCAGACATTCCTTCGCACCGATCCGCGCTTCTACGCGCGCACGCCGGAAGAATTGCTCGAGAAAGCCTCCGAGATCGCCAAACGCGCCGACGATCAATTGCCGCGCCTGTTCGGCACGCTGCCGCGCTTGCCCTACGGCGTGCGCGCGGTGCCGGCGGAGATCGCCGAAGGCTACACCACCGGCCGCTATTGGCCGGGCAGCCCGACGCTCGGCGTCGCCGGTGGTTACATGGTCAACACCGCGCGGCTCGATCAACGCCCGCTCTACGAATTGCCGGCACTGACGGTGCACGAAGCTGTGCCGGGGCATCATTTGCAGATCGCCTTGTCGCAGGAGCTGAGTGCGCTCCCCTATTTCCGGCGCACGGCGTCGGTGACGGCGTTTGTCGAGGGTTGGGGGCTTTATTCGGAAACACTTGGCGAAGAGATGGGTATCTATCGCACGCCCTACGAGCGCTTCGGGCGCCTCTCCTACGAGATGTGGCGCGCCTGCCGTTTGGTGGCCGACACTGGCATCCACTGGCTTGGCTGGTCGTTGCTGCAAGCACGGCGCTGCTTCGACGAAAACAGCGCGCTCGCGCCGCACAACATCACCACCGAGCTTGAGCGTTACGTCGCCGATCCGGGGCAGGCGCTGGCGTACAAGATTGGCGAGCTGGCGCTGCTGCGCATGCGCCATGATGCGGAGGCGGCGTTGGGCGAGCACTTCGACGTGCGTGCGTTCCATGACGTCGTGCTGGGCGCGGGGCCGCTGCCGCTCGACGTTCTGGAGACCCGCGTGCGCGCATGGGTGGAGACGCGCCGCGCGGGCTAGCGCTTCGGAATCGCGGCCCAATAATCGAACTCAAGCACGACGTTGGGATCGTCGGCGTTCGGGAATTCGGCTGCGCTCTTGTTTTTCACGCCGACCAAACGCAACCGCAGCGCGCCCGCCGCGCCGAGATCGGCTTTGTCCAAAACCTCAGACCACGCATAGAGCGTATCGCCCGCGAACAGCGGGTTGACGTGTCGCCCCGCATTGATCGCCAGCATCAATTGCGCATTCGCCAAGCCGTTGAAAGCGATCGCGCGCGCCAGCGAGATGGCGACGCCGCCATAGATCAGCCGTTTGCCAAAGCGCGAGTTCTGCTGCGCCAGAGCGTCGAAATGCACCTTGGCGGTGTTCTGATAGAGACGCGTCGCCAATTGATGCTCGGCCTCTTCGATGGTCATGCCATCGACGTGATCGATCTTCTCGCCGATCGCATAATCCTCGAACGCATACGGCGAACCGGCGAGCGTGAAATCGTAGCCGGAAAAATCGAGACCCGGCGGCAAGGTCAGCGTTTCCGGCGCAACCACAGCCGCCAGCGCCGGCGGCGGCGCGTCAATCGTGGCCGCGGCGGCATCGCGTTTGTTGACCATCACCCAGCGCACATAGGAGAGCACCGGCGCGCCGTTCTGGTTCTTACCGGTGGTGCGCACATGCACGACGCCGGTTTTTCCGTTCGAGTTTTGCTTAAGCCCAATCACCTCGGAGGACGCGGTCAGCGTATCGCCCGGATACACCGGCGCCAGAAACCGACCCTCCGCGTAGCCCAGATTGGCAACCGCGTTGAGCGAAATGTCAGGCACGGTTTTGCCGAACACGATGTGGAACACGAGCAGCGGGTCGAACGGCGCGCGCGCGAGGCCGCAATTCACGGAGAACGTGTCGGCGCAAAACATCGCGTAGCGTGAGCCGGTCAGCGCAATGTTGAGCGCGCGATCCGCCGGCGTCAGCGTACGCGGCGTCGCGTGGGCGATGTGCTGGCCGACGCGAAAATCCTCGAAGAAATTGCCCGGGTTCGACTTCATGGGCTACACCTAAACCAGTTCGCAACGGCAAGGAAAGCCGGCTCAGGGAAGGCGCCATGCGATTGAGCATGATTGATCGCATCGTCATCGCCGCGCTCGCTTTGGCGACGGCGGCGTATGTCATCGACTTCCATTTTCCGGCGCCCTATTTCGATCATTGGGATCTCGTGCCGATGATGCGTGCGGCGGATGCGGGATCGCTTACGCCCGGCGATCTTTTCGCGATCCATGGCGGACACTGGCACGCGAGCGCCTATGCGCTGTTGTTGCCGTTGGCGCAGATCACCGGCTGGTCGCAGCTGGCCGAAGCACTGCTGACGTTAGCATTGCTTGGCGCGACGTGCGTGCTCCTGGTGCGGATGGCGGCTGATTTCGCCAAGCACGCTGCGCCGGAGGCAGCGCTCGGACCGTTCGTGATCGCCGCGCTGTTCTTGTGCATGTCACTCGACCAATCCAGCAATCTGCTGTGGGGGTTTCAGGTCTCGGTCTTCGTGAGCGTGTTCGGCACGGTGCTGTGCTTGTGGGCCCTCACCGGCGCCGCGTTCACGTGGCGCGAGGCACTGATCGCGCAGGCCGGCCTCGCGATCGCCGTGACGAGCTACGCGACGGGATTCGCGCTCGTACCAACTGGCCTTGCGCTGATTGCGCTGCGCACGGATGCGACCGTGGCGCGTCGGCTGATCATCGGTGCGATCTGGCTTGGCGTGGGTGCAGCGTGGTGCGTAGCGTTCGTGGCCGCTCAGGCACACGCGCCCTATGGCGGTGGTTTCGACACCACCCTGCTCAGCCGGGGAGATTTCTGGGCCTACCTCGCCGCGTTTGAGATCAACTATCTCGGGTCGAGCATCGCGCGCGTGGCGACCGCTTTGATTTGGCCGCTTGCGGTGCTGGCGCCGTTGGGTGCGCTGGCGGGCGCGTGGGCGCTTCATCGCGGCGGCATCTCGTGGCGGACGCTGTCGATGCCGTTGACGCTGATCGTGTTCAGCATTGGCGCCGGCTTGTTGTGCGGACTCGGACGATTCGAGTTCGGCGCCGGCCAAGGTGGCAACGGCCGCTATTTCAGCTTTTCGCACCTGTTCTGGATCGGTGCAGCGTTCATCGGATTTGCGCTACTGGCGCGGGTGCGCGGCAAGGCGCTGCGCGGCGGCGCCATTGCGTTGATCGCCCTGCTTGCCGTGTTGAAACTTGCGAGCGGTGTACAGGCTGCGCAGAAGAACACCCGAGTCACTGCGGAGGTCGCGGTCGCCGCTGCAGAGATGCGCGCCGATCCGGCGCATGCCGGCGCGGCCGCGCGCGCGATTTCGTTTGAGCGCCAGGACGCCGAGGCCAACGCCGCCTACATTCGCGACAAAGGCTGGAGCGTGTTCCGCTAGGGCTAGCGCGCAATCGCTTCGGCCACCGCAACAACGCGTTGCGCTTCCGCAAGGTGCAAAAGCTCCGTCATTTTGCCGTCGACCTTGATCACGCCCTTGCCGGCGTTCTCGGGCAGCGCGAATGCGTCGATGACGGCGCGGGCGCGGGCGATCTCATCCGAAGTCGGCGCAAACACCGCGTTGCAGGGATCAATCTGTGACGGGTGGATCAAGGTTTTGCCGTCGAAGCCAAATTCCAAGCCTTGGCGGCATTCGGCTTCGAAGCCTGCGCTATCGGCGATGTCGTTGAACACGCCGTCGATCACCACAAGCTCTTCGGCACGCGCGGCGCTGACGGCCAAACCCATCGCCGCATGAAATGCCGCCCGGCCCGGCGCTAAACGCGCGCGTGTGTCTTTGGCAAGGTCGTTGAGACCCATCACGAAACACGAAAGCCGGGTCGCGCGCGCGGCGGCGGCGACGTGCGCCAGATTGAGGATCGCGCGCGGCGTTTCGATCATCACCCAGAGCAAGGTATCGTCGGAATAGCCTGCCTCGGTGAGCGCGTCATCGAGCTCGGCAATCTCGTCGCCGGTTTCGATTTTCGGAACGAGCACGCCATCGGGCGCCGACGCGGCGATCGCGGCGAGATCGTCCCTGCCCCAGGGCGTCGCCAGCGCGTTGACGCGCACCACCACCTCGCGCCGCCCGTAGCCGCCCGCCTTCACCGCCTCCGCCACCTGCGCGCGGGCGCTCTCTTTGGCTTCGGGCGCGACGGAATCCTCAAGATCGAGAAACAGCACGTCCGCCGGCAGCGCCTTGGCCTTCTCCAACGCCTTGGAATTGGCGCCGGGCATATAGAGACAGGACCGGCGCGGACGCGAAGCGATTGACATGGGAGGACCTTGCAGGCGTAAGCGACGCGAGCGACCATCGCCGGCGCCGAGATCATGCAGCATACGAAAACCATCCTGTCGATCCAAAGCCAAGTTGTTGGCGCGCGCGTGGGCAATTCCGTCGCGGCGTTTGCGATGGAGCGCCTGGGCGTGCGCGTTTGGCAGGCGCCGACAACCATCCTCGGCCGTCGGCCCGATCACGGCGCGCCGGGCGGCGGGCCGTTGCCAGGGGAAACGCTGGCATCTTTGTTTGAAGGCCTGGCCGCCGAAGGGCGGCTTGCCGAGATCGACGCCATCCTGGTTGGCTATATCGGCGACGGCGATCAGGTCGGACCCATCCTCGACATCGTCGAGCGTGTGAAGGCCGCCAACGCAGCGGCGGTGTTCGTGTGCGACACGGTGCTGGGCGACGACGGCAAGCTCTTCGTGAGCCAAAGCATCGCCGACGCCGTGATCAACGGACTTGCGCCGCGCGCCGATTGGCTTGCGCCGAACGCGTTCGAGCTTGGCCTGATGACCGGAAAGAGCGTTGACGATCTCGAGAGCGCCCGCGATGCGGCGCGGCGGTTCGGGAAGCCTGTGCTCGCCTCCTCGATCCGCACTGCAACGGGGCTTGGCGTGCTGTACGCGGCGCCGGCCGGCGATTGGTTCAGCGAGACGCCGCGTCTGCCGCGTGCGCCGAAAGGTACGGGCGATCTGCTGACGTCGCTGTTCGTGGCGCGGCGCGTTCTGGGCCAAGCGCCGGCGGTCGCACTCGAAGCGGCGACGGGCGCTGTCTATGACGTCATAGTTCGCTCGCTCGCTGCCGAGGCCGACGAGTTGCTTCTGCCTGCCGCGCAGGATGTGCTGGTTGAACCCGTCACGTGGCCGCAAGCGCGAAAGCTGGAGCCGTGAGCGCTGAAATCGCAGGCTATGTCGCGCCGGGGCTTGAGCCGGTGGCGGATGCGTTTCGCGCCAATTTTGCCGCGGGCGAAGAGATCGGCGCCAGTTTCGCCGCGCTGCGCGACGGCGAGACGCTGGTCAACGTCTGGGGCGGCCACACCGACCGCACGCGGCAAACCGCATGGGCGCGCGACACGCTGACGCCGGTGTTCTCCACCACGAAAGGAATCGCGGCGATTGTCGCGGCGTGGTGCGTGGAACGTGGATTGCTGCGCTATGAGGATCGCGTCGCCGATCTGTGGCCTGCGTTCGGCGTACACGGCAAGGATCAGCTCACCGTCGCGCAAGCGTTGGCGCATCAAGCTGGTGTGCCAGGCTTCGTCGATCCGATCGATCCAGGCTTGTGGCTTGATCCACCGGCCTGCGCGCAGGCGATTGCGGCGCTCGCGCCAATGTGGCCGCCCGGAAGCGCCAGCGGCTATCATCCGATGACGTGGGGCTACATCGTTGGCGAGATCGTCGCGCGTGCGGCCGACCGCAGCTTGGGCGCGATCCTGCGTGAAGAGATTTGCGCGCCCAACGGGATCGATTTCTGGATTGGCACGCCAGACAGCGAACATCATCGCTGCCCTGAAATCCGAAAGCCCTCGCGCGGCGGTTCGTTCGGCGAGATCACCGCGCCGCGCAAAGCGGCATTCTTCACGCCGTGGGCCAGCACCGCGCGCAACACGCCCGAGTGGCGGCGCGTTGCGATTCCGTCCGCAAACGGGCACGGCACCGCGCTCGCGGTGGCGCAACTCTATGGCGTGTTCGCAAGCGGCGGCGAGATCGAAGGCGTACGCGTGCTCTCGCCAGAAACGCATGCGCAATTCGTAACGCGCCGCTTCGAGGGGCCAGACCTCGTGCTGCCGTTCAGCATCGATTGGCGCAGCGGCGTGATGGGCAACCCCCACGCTTATTACGGCCCCAACGCGGAGACGATCGGCCATTCCGGCTCTGGGGGGTCGTGCGGTTTGGGAGACCCAATCGCGCGCGTGTCAGCGGGCTACGTGATGAACCAGCAATCGCCGAACCTGATGGGCGATCCGCGCGCCGTGCGATTGATCGACGCGCTGTACGCATGCCTGTGAGCCGGCGCAGGTTTGAGTGGACGGCGATCGCCACCGCGGTCGCGCTGCTCGCGGTTTTCGTCGTACTGGGCGCGCAAGCGCGCGATTGGCTGTTGCCAAACGGGCAACCGGTGTTCGGCGATTTCATCGCATTCTGGGGCGCCGGGCGTGCGGCGCTCGATGGACATTCGGCGTTGGTGCACGATCCAGCCGTGCTGCAAGCCTATCAGCGGCAGGCCATCCCTGATCTCCACGTCTTCGCCGGCTGGAATTCACCGCCGCCGTTTCTTCTGATCGCCACGGCGCTCGGCGCCATGCCCTACCCGATCGCGGCCTTGGCGTTTCTCATGGCCGGCGGCGCGCTCTATCTGATCGCCGCGACTAAGCTTCTGCCCGATCGACGCGCGCTGATCTTCGCGCTCACGCTGCCGGCCGCGCTCTATCATGTTGGGTCGGTGCAGACCGGTTTGCTGATCGCGGGCGCGTCCGGGCTTGCGCTCTATTGGCTTGATCGCCGCCCGTGGGCGGCCGGCGCGATGATCGCATTGCTGGCGATCAAACCGCACATGGCCGTGCTCTGGCCAATCTATCTGCTGCTCACCGGACGATGGCGCGCCTTCGCCGCGGCCGCGGTGTGGACGAGCGCGTTCGTGCTCGCCGGCGGCTTTGCGTTTGGCTTCGACGCGTATGTTCGGTTTCTGGAGAATTTGCCGGCGACGCAGGATCTGATCACCGGCCAGCGCGTGGCGACGCCCGCCTATGCCAGCCTCTACGGCAATCTGATCGGCCTCGGCGCGCCACACGTGGCGGCCATTGGCGCGCAAGCGGTGAGTGCGTTCTTCGCGTTTGGCGCGGCACTGTGGACGTTTCGGCGTGGTGAAGCGGCCACCCAAGGCGCCGCGTTGTGCGCGGCCGCGTTGCTCGTTTTGCCATACGCGTTCTTCTACGATTACACGCTGCTCGCGGTAGGCGCTGCCATGCTCGGCGCGCCGCGCAATCGGTTTGAGCTTGCAGCGCTCGTGCTGGCCTGGAGCGCCGGGCTTTCGTTGGTGCTTGGATACCTCGCGCCGTTGCCGCTCGGGCCGCTTGCAGCGTGGATGGTCCTACTCAGCGCCGTCGCGCGTGCAAGAAGCGCGGGCGCGCCTCTGGCGCTAACGCCACGCACGTGAGCGGGCCGCCGTAGCAGACGCCAGTATCTACGTTGATGCGATGGTCGTCTCGGTACGGCTCAAGATCGTCTCTGGGTGTATGCCCGTGAACGACGAGGAGGCCTTCAAGCTCCGGCCGATCCGGCCAGCGATGTGTATCAAGAAACTTCGCTGAACGCGTCCACAAGCGGACGTCGTCGTCGCAAGCGGGAAAGGCGTTGGGATCGATGCCGCCGTGAACGAAGGCGATCTTGCGCGCTTCGTCGCGCCAAATGGATGGCAAGGTTCGCAGCCACGAGATGTGCTCGCGATCGATCGCCTGCTTCCAGCTGTCGTGCTTGCCGTTGGCGGCTTCGTAGGACGCGATGGTTTCATCGCCGCCATTGGTCGCCCAATGATATAGGCCAATCGTTTCGTCGCGGTCGTACGCGTGCAGCATCAGCTCTTCGTGGTTGCCCCGCACCACGATGGCCCCGGCTTGCTGCAGCAGCATCGCATAAGCGACGACGCTGCGGCTATCGGGTCCACGGTCAATCAAATCGCCCAGCAAGACGATCCGCGGTGTCACGCCAAGACGCGCCGCATCGTCTTCGATGTGGCCGAGCAGTTCGTGCAGCAGTGCCGCTTCGCCGTGAATATCGCCGATCGCGTAATAGACGTGATCCGTCATGCACCCGCTTTAGCAGGCTGCGCGCCGCGGCGCAGTACATCCCATGCAAAGAAACCCAAGCCCGCCCAGATCAAAGCGAAACTGACACCGCGAAGGAATGTGAATTCCTCACCAAAAGCAATGCCCGTGGCGAACTGCAGCGATGGCGCAAGAAATTGCAGCAGGCCGAGCGTGGTGAAGCTAACGCGGCGCGCGCCGAAGGTGAACATCACCAAAGGAAACGCCGTCACCGGCCCGGCGAGCGCGAGCAGAATGGCGTGGCTCCAGCTGGTGTCGAAACTCAAACCGCCATCGCCTGCCGCCCAATAGAGCAGCGCCAAAGCGATGGGCGCCATGGCGATGGTTTCGATCAACAGGCCAACCGCCGCCGGAACCGCTGCGCGTTTGCGAATAACCGCATACGCCGACCAGCTCGCGCACAGCGCCAACGCCATCCAAGGCGGCGCACCCAGCGCAACGCCCTGCACGACGACGCCGACAAACGCCAAAACCAGCGCGATCGTTTGCGGCACTGAGATCTTCTCGCCGAAGAACAAAACGCCGACGCCAACCGCAACCAAAGGCGCGAGGAAATACGCCAAGCTCGATTCGATCACGCGGTGCTGCAGCACCAGCCAAACGTAGAGCCCCCAATTCACGAAGATGAAGCACGCCGAGATAAACAAGATCCCAAGCATGCGCGGCCTCAGCGCCTCGCCGATCTGGCGCAGCGCGACACGCCACCCACCGCTCATCAGCACAACGGCCACGAGCGCTGCCGGAATACACCACAGCACGCGCTGGCCCAGCACCTCGCGCGCGTCCGCGAAGGCGAGCAGCTTCAAATAGAGCGGCAGGAAGCCCCAAATCACGTAGGCGCCAGCGGCGGCGATGAAACCGGCGCGCTTCTCCGCTTCGTCGGGTGTGAGCGGGAGCGTTGTTTCTGTCATGAGGTGGGCTGGCCGTAAGGGTTGGTGTTCTTGATGTGCATGAAGCGCTCCGGCGCATCGAGCGACGCAAAGCCGAGTGCGGAATAGACGCCGTGCGCGTCCTTGGTGCCGAGCAGCCAGCGACGCAGGCCTTGGAGTTGCGGGTCGCTTTGAAACGCGCGGACCAGCCCGCGCGCGATGCCTTGGCGCTGATGCGCCGGCGCGACGAACACGTCACAGAGCCAAGCAAACGTAGCCCGATCGGTGACCAACCGCGCGAAGCCGATCAACGCACCGGTTTCGTCGCGCGCAATGGCGCAGAGCGAATGCATACAAGCGCGCGCAACCGTTTCGCGCGGAATGCCGGGCGACCAATAGGTTTTGCGCAACGCCGCGTGGATCGCGTCGATGTCAGCTTCTGTCGGTTGTTCGATGATTATGCGTGCGCTCATCTCGCGCCCCCTCCCCCAAGCGCGTTAGATAGGCGCGCCAGCCGCCTGCGCCCACCCGAGAGATCGCGAGCGGCGAACACATTTCTAACAATAGATGTCAATGCCGCTCACAACCCCGGTGAGCGCGCGCTCACGCCGCCAGACGTCGGAACAGGCCGCGATTGAGCATCAGTTCTGCGATCTGCACCGCATTGAGCGCAGCGCCTTTGCGCAGATTGTCGCTCACGCACCAAAGCGAGAGGCCGTTTTCCACTGTCGGATCGGTGCGCACGCGCGACACGTAGGTCGCGAATTCGCCGGCCGCTTCCACAGGGGTGATATAGCCTTCGTCTTCGCGCCGATCGATCAGCACAATGCCAGGCGCCTCACGCAGAATTTCCTGCGCTTCTTCCGCCGAAATCGGATTCTCGAACTCAATGTTCACCGCTTCGGAATGGCCGACGAACACCGGCACACGCACGCAGGTGGCGGTGAGCTTGATGGAAGAATCCAAGATCTTCTTGGTCTCGACCATCATCTTCCATTCTTCCTTGGTGTAGCCGTCTTCCATGAACGTATCGATGTGCGGAATGACGTTGAAGGCGATCTGCTTGGTGAAATGTTCTTTCACCAGTTCGTCATTGACGAAGAGACCGCGCGTTTGCGTCCACAGCTCCTCCATCGCCTCCTTGCCGGCGCCGGACACGGATTGATACGTCGCCACCACAACACGCTTGATCTTGGCGTGATCGTGCAGCGGCTTCAGCGCGACGACGAGTTGGGCGGTGGAGCAGTTCGGGTTGGCGATGATGTTGAGCTTGCCGTAATCGGCGACGGCGTCGGGGTTCACTTCCGGCACCACCAGCGGCACGCGCGGGTCCATCCGCCAAGCGGACGAATTGTCGATCACCACCGGGCCCAGCGCGCCGATCTTCGGCGCCCATTCCTTGGCCACCGCGCCGCCAGCGCTCATCAGCACCAAGTCGAAGCTGCTGAAATCGACCTGCTCGATATCCTTCACCTTAAGGGTTTTCTCGCCGTAGCTGACCTCGACGCCGAGCGAGCGACGCGACGCAATCGCCACCACCTCGTCGGCGGGGAACATCCGCTCGCTCAAAATCTCCAGCATTTCACGGCCCACATTCCCGGTGGCGCCGACCACGGCTACGCGCAAACCCATGTTCGTCTCTCTCGTTGATTGCCTGTCTTAACGCGAACGCCGCGCCGGTTCCATTGAGCTTCGCTTACGCCTCGACCAGCGCTGCTTGCGCACGCGCGGCCCAGAGCGCGGGGTCGAAGCGCATGCGGCGCGTATCGACCTGTGCGCCCCGCGCCAGGCTAAACAGAGGCGAGACCTCGCCCGTATAGGCAAAGCCGCCCTTCTCCAGCACCCGTCCGGACGCCGGATTGTCGATGAAATGCCCGGCCTCGAGCGGGCCCAGGATCTGGGCCGCATCGGCGAACGCTCGCAGCGCCTCGGTGGCGAAACCGCGGCCCCAAAACGGACGGCCGACCCAATAGCCGATCTCGATCCCGCGCGACGCGCTCCAGCCCAATTCGCCATGCGCGCCGATCATGCCGACCAGCCCGTCGCCGCCAGCGTCGATAGCGCGGACGTGATCGAGCCCCAGGGGCTGACGCGCGAACATCGTCATCATCCACCCCTCCACCGCGATCAGCGGATTGGGCAGCGGAATGCGCGAGGTCATGCGCGAGACGCCGGGGTCGGAGGTAAACTCGGAAATGCGGGCAGCGTCCGCCATCGTCAGAGGCCGCAGGCGCAAACGCTGGGTGGATATTTCAGCACGCAACATGGGAGCCATCCCAAACTCGTGCGCGGAAAACAAACGGGGCGCCGGTTGATCCGACGCCCCGCGCAATCTGGTTTCGGATCGCCCCTCTTGGGTGAGCGATCCGGAGGTCTCGGATCGCCTATTCGGCCGCCACGGGCATAAGAATCGACACGTAGGTTCGGCCGTCGCGTTTGGTGGCGAACTTCACTTCGCCGTTGACCTTCGCGAACAGGGTGTGGTCACGGCCACAACCTACGTTCGGACCCGGATGGAATTTGGTGCCGCGTTGGCGCACGAGAATCTCGCCGCCGCTGACGTTCTCGCCGCCAAAACGCTTCACGCCGAGACGACGGCCCGCGCTGTCGCGTCCGTTGCGTGAGGAGCCGCCTGCTTTCTTGTGAGCCATAACGCCCTCTTATTCCTTGGACTTGGCCGCGCCGATGGCGGTGATCTTGATGTGGCTTTCTTCCTGGCGGTGGCCAGTGCGGCGGCGATAGGTGTTGCGGCGGCGCTTCTTGAACACCGTGACCTTATCGCCCTGCTTGGTGGCGACCAGCGTGCCGGTGACGGTGACGCCCGCCAAGTCCTTGCCAAGCTTCAGATTTTTGCCGTCGCCGGTCATCAGCACGTTATCGAACGTAACCTTGGCGCCGGCATCGCCAGCGAGCTTTTCGACGACAATGACGTCATCCTTGGCGACGCGGTATTGCTTGCCGCCCGTCTTGATCACCGCGAACATGGCTTTGCCTAATAACGAAATGACGCCCGCGCGGAGCTCGCGCGGGCGGGAGCCGGGGGTATAGAGCCAAGGTCGTTGCGCCGTCAACCGAGCCGGCGGCAGATTTTTAGCCTCAGAGGGGCATCTCCACCGCCCCGCCCACGCTCCAAAACCCGACCTGAAAAAACCGGGACGCCCGGCGCGGCGTGGCTCTTGCACTTCGCGAGCAGTCTCCTCAAAAGGGAGCGCTCCGGAGAGGTGGCCGAGTGGCTGAAGGCGTCAGTCTCGAAAACTGGAGTACTCGCAAGGGTATCGAGGGTTCGAATCCCTCCCTCTCCGCCAGCAACATCCGGTTCGATGTAAGAAAAATCTGACCTAACGGCCGAGGTGACTTCGCCAAAGCTCGTCTCACGGCTCAACGTCGCTTCAGCTCGAATTTCACTCCCAGTTCCGCATTTGCGTTGATCGTGAGCTCCATGACCACGGTCTCGTTCGTGAGGCGCACTGAATTCACGCCGTGATCGTCGATCGTGGCGACCACCTCCTCAAATGTAGTCCCGTAGAGTGCGTCTCGGAGCGGACTTTCCGGCAGTTCAAATCTGCACATGACGCCCCACTCCTCACGCATCCCCAGCCATTCCTCGAGTGTTTGGTAATCAGGTAGGCGTGGTGCGCCGCGCGAGAAGACGATTTCTCCCCTTCGCTCATCAAAAGCCACGGTCACGACTTCCTCGGCAAACCAGAGTTCAACGTTGGCTTGATTGAGGTCAACGACACCCGCCACGTCCATCGCGACGAAGCTCACGCGCTGGATGACCCGCGATCGCACGATTTCGACGAATTCCGAGAACTCGATAGCGTGCACCACTGGCTGAACCCCATCGCTGCTTGAAGCCAACCACGAGCTAAGCTCAGCGATCAACCCTAAGCCCAGCCTTCATCGGTGCAATTGTAGAAGGTGACGTAGATCAGGCGCGCGTTTTCGAGGGTGTGGCCGAAGCCGGGGCCGGCGTTGTGCCAGAGCCAGGGGCGAAACAGCACCAGGCGATTGTAGCGCATCTCGATGTGGCGGATCTTTTCCCACTTCGCGGGGTCGGTGCAGTTCGGCGCGAGCATGTCGCGGCGCACCTCGTCCCAGCTGATTGGCAATTGCTCAGCCTCACCGGGGAACACAGGCGCACGGATTGTCTTGGTCGGCCGGTGCCGGAAAAAATCGGTACCGTTCTGGCAGTGCTCGGGCTGCGTCAGATACAGAATGGCCGACCAGTGGCACGGATCGATGTGCACGCCGCCGATCCCCTGCTCGCCTTCAAGGCAAGCGCGAAAAGAGGCGTGCGAGGTGTTCGGCGCGGGCGTCAGCGTGTCTCCGGTCAGCCGCGACGCGTATTGCGTCAAACCGGGCAACTCAAATCGATCGGCAGAATTGCGCCCCGGATAGGGTGAGTTCGGCGCGCGTGGATACGAGGCCTGCAGCGCACGGCGGCGCAGATCGTCCGGCTTCGTCAGGAAATCATCGATGATGATGATCGCTTCTGAGTTGTCGCCGGCTTCCATTTTCTCCAGTCCTCCACGGCCCGCGGCGCCGCGCAGGCGGAGTCCGCACCCACACTCCGAGGCGTCGCAATCGGCCTCAATGAATTTGGGACGAAAGCGGCGCGGCGCGAGATGCGTTGGCCCGATCCATCGGCAAACGGCCATAACGCTGCGACGAGCGATAGCCCGCAGAAGACCGATCAAACCAACACAAGGACGTGAACCACGGCGATGTTGCGGCAGTGTTTCAGGATTGATGCGCTTGGCGTCAAAACTGGCGCCACCGGGCGCCGATTATCGGCGCCCAAGAGCCGTGCCGTTCTGCTCCGTCAGTTGATCTGCCGCCACGTGTAGTGCGCGCCGACCTGACCGAACGCCTGGTCCCAGGCGGTGCGCACCGCGTCCTCGCTGACATTGTGATCCTGGCCGTGCGCGATGAAGTACACGTCGAAATTCACGCCCTGCGCCGCTGCGCCAAATTGCCGTTCCACCACCGGGCCGAGGCTCTGGCCTTGGTCGCCCGCATAGATGCTGTAGAGCGGCGAATTCTGGCGCATGTCCGAAACCAAAACGAGTCGGCGCGCTGGCACGGTGGCGTTGAAATCGTCGCCGCCCAGCCAACGGTGCACGTATTCCACAATCGGGCTCGTCTGTGCTTGCGACGGCGCACGCACCTCCTCGACCACACGCTCGGCAGCGCCGACGAAGCGTTGCTCGAAATCGCGCGCGGTGTAGCGCCGGCCACGATAGAGATCGGACCAGAAATCTGGCGCGCCCGGATTGCAGACCGAAAACAGCGGCCGCACCGATTGCTCGGCGTCGAGAGAAACGATGGAAAATTTCTGGTAGCGTTGCGTCTCGCGCTGCGCGTTCTCGACGATCTCCGTCAACGTGGCGCCCACCGCCGGAGACCACGCGTCGGTGCGATCGACGATCACCACCGTGTGCCCAGCGATGGGGCGCGATGTCGGGCACAGGGTCGCCGCGTCGAGATCGGCAGGGCGCAACAGCCAGACCGCGACGCTCAGCGCCAGCAGCGCGCCGATGACGGTGGCGGTGCCCACCGCGTAGGCGCGATTGGTGCGGTCGCGGTCACGCATCTAACGCCCCTTCCCGCCGCGGCGCGCGAAGAAGAACGGCTCGGCTTCCTTCTGCGTGAGCGCCGGTTCGGACTCTTCCGGCTCGGACTCCAGCCGCAGCACGGATTCGCCCGGTTCAATAAACTCTGTGCGCACACTCACAGTCGCCGCGTTCTCGATGTTCTTGAGGAACGGCGTCAGCTCGTCGTCGTAGAAGGAATGATACTCGGCTTCGAGTTGCGCGCGCGCGCCAGCGAGTTGGCTTTTGCAGGCAGTGATGTTGGCGGTGGCGCGCGTGAACGCGGCCGTGAGCGTGTCCAGAATCTCGGCGCTGCCAGGAGGCTCGGCGCCGGCGAACGCGTCAGCGTTGAAATAAGCCGGCGCCGGCGTCGAGCGTGCGTCGCGATTGGCGTCACGATAGATTTCGATGGCGTCACGGCCTTCGGTGAGAATTTCCGCGGCGGTGAAATCCCAGATCGCGGCGTTGTCTTGGGTTCGTGCGATCGCCTTGCGCAACGCCGCCACTTGCGCCTGGCTTGTCGTCGCAACGGTCGCCAAGGCTTCGTCGGCAGCGTCCTTCGCTTCGTCGACCTCGCTTGATAGGCCGAGCGCCAATTCCTGCACATGTTCGCGCGCATCCTCGACGCGGCGGTGACGCGGACCGTACCCGGGATAGGGATCGTCCCAATGGGCGCCGCGCGCGATCGCGAAAATGCCGATCAGCAGGGCGATCACGAACAGCAACAGCGATTCCAATTGCTGAAACGGTTGAAACGGCGCCGCGCCAATCGAGCTGAGGATGTTGTCCGGCACCGGCGCATCGAGCGAACTGTGCGACAGCGCATAGCGGTAATGTGCAATATAGAACGCAAACAACAGCAGGAGGCCGCTGCCGACGATCAATGCCGGGATGGCCCACAGGCGATGCAAACCGCCCTTCCCGTTCGCGCCACGATAATTGAGGTAGCGCCAAGGGCCCGCGCCAATCAGCGAGCCGGTGAGCACCACCAGCACGGAAATCATCAGCGCCGTGGTCCAGCCTTGCACCAAACCGCCAGGGCTCGCTTGGCCGATCATCCAGCCGTTCGCAGCGACCTCGACGACAAACAGCAGAGCGAGCCAGAAAACCTTGCGCCAGAACACGTTGTCGTAGCTCGGCTCTGTCTCGGTGAGTTTGTGCTGGATGCGGAAGCTTCGATAGTCGCGATAGGCGCGCGCGAAATCGGTCTGTGCATTGTTGAGCTCAAGCCCAACCGCGCTTTGCGCACGCGCTTTCTTGGCGCGAAATTGCGTGAGTATCGTTTGCGGCTCGCCGGCGAGCGCTTCCAGATCCTGCGGCAGCGTCGTGAAATCCTGCCCCGACCCGACGCCGAGAATTTCGTTCGAACGCTGGCTGACAGCGCCGTCAAACCGGCTGACGATCATCGACTCGATGGCCGACAAACGCGCTTCATGTGAAGCGGGGATATCCTTGCGACCGTCGGCAGCGCCGCGTTCGCTCAGTTTCAACTCGCTGTCGAGCTGGTCTGCAGTGAGATTGGGAATGACGCCCTCCACTCCAAACGCGCAGCGCGGCGTTTGCGGCCGCGTGCGTGAAAGCGCGCTGGTAATGTGACCGTAAGGCGGATTGTGGGCGTTTGGGTTACGACCGTTTCATGTTGCGACGCACCTCAGCCCCAATGCATCGCCAACTTGTGCCCGGAGCGGACACGCGCGGTTTCGATGTCATCGATGATCGCTTCGCCCATCGCGCGGCACCCCAGCACGCCGCCCAAATCGCGCGTGCGCGCGCCCGACGCGAGCGCTTCGGCGACGGCGATCTCCACCGCGTCGCCCTCAACCGCAAGACCAAGCCCGTAACGCAGGAGCATCGCGACGGATAAAACCGCGCCGATCGGATTGGCGACGTCGCGCCCGGCGATGTCGGGCGCCGAGCCGTGCACAGGCTCGAACAGGCCCGGCCCGCCGGCGCCGACCGACGCCGATGGCGCCAGCCCCAGCGATCCGCCCAACGCCGACAGTTCGTCGGAAAGGATATCGCCGAACATGTTCTCGGTGAGGATCACGTCATACGCGCGTGGCTGCTTCAGCACATGCATGGCCATCGAATCGATCAGCACGTGCTCTAGCGCCACGTCGGCGAATTCCGCCGCGTGCACGCGCGTTACGGTCTGTCGCCAGAGCCGCCCTGTCGCCATCACGTTTGCTTTGTCGACCGACGTGACCTTGCCGCGCCGAACGCGCGCCGCCTCGAACGCCGCGCGCGCGATGCGCTCGATTTCCGGCACTGTGTAGATGCAGAGGTCACTGGCTTCGCCAGCGCTCTGCTTCTTTTCGCCAAAATAGGAGCCGCCGGTCAGCTCGCGAAAGACCACCAGGTCGACACCCTCAACAATGCTGCGCTTCAGCGGCGAGATGTCGGCGAGCGCATCATGCACCAACAGCGGGCGGATATTGGCGTAGAGGCCCAGCGCTTTGCGCAGCCCCAACAGGCCCTCCTCAGGCCGTCGCGCGCCGCTTTCCCATTTCGGACCGCCAACCGCGCCGAGCAGCACGGCGTCCGCCGCGCGACACGCCGCCAGCGTTTCAGCCGGCAACGGATCGCCGGTGGCGTCGATCGCAGCGCCGCCGATCAATTGTGTTTCGAACGAGAAGCGCCGGCCAAATCGTTCGCCGACGCTTTCAAGAATTTTCTTGGCGACGAACGTCACCTCGGGCCCGACCCCGTCTCCGGGAAGAAAGACGATATGGTAGCGCTTCATGCCGCGTGCTCCTGACGCTTTTCGTAATCTTCGATGGATGAGATGCGCTCGACGAGCCAACCGAGTGGATCGACCCCTTCGATCAGGCAGCGCCGCGCGAACGCTTCGATCTGAAACGGCACGGGCGGCGCGTTGCCGATGCTGAGCTCGTTCTTCTCAAGATCGATCGACACCCGCCCGCCCGGGTCAGCCAGCAAGCGCGCATGCGTCTCCGCATCGACATTGATCGGCAACAACCCATTCTTCAGCGCGTTCGACGTGAAGATGTCGGCGATGCTGGTCGAGATCACGGCGCTAAAGCCGTAATCCGTGAGCGCCCATGGCGCGTGCTCACGCGAAGAGCCGCAGCCGAAATTGTCGCCCGCGACCAGCACGCGATGCTCTTTTGCGTCCAGCATGTTGAGCGGATGGTCAGCGATGATCTGCCCGCTCGCATCGTAGCGCCAATCGTAGAACGCCTTTGCTCCCAACCCTTCGCGTGAGGTTGTGGTGAGAAAGCGCGCCGGGATAATCTGATCGGTATCGATCGCTTGCTGCGCCAGCACAAAGGTGCGCGACGTGAATTGCTTGATCGGCTCAGGCATCGAGGGGCTCCCGCTGATACACACGCGGATCGGTGAGCACGCCAGCCACGGCGCTGGCGGCGGCGGTCGCAGGGCTGGCCAGAATTGTGCGCGCGCCCTTGCCTTGCCGGCCCTCGAAATTGCGGTTCGACGTCGATACGGCCAGTTTACCGGGCGGCACAACGTCGCCGTTCATGGCGATGCACATCGAGCACCCTGGCAAGCGCCACTCGGCGCCCGCATTGGTGAACACAAGGTCGAGCCCTTCTGCTTCCGCCTGCACTTTCACCGCCTCCGAGCCCGGCACCACCAGCATGCGCACGCCCGCGCTTACGCGGCGGCCGCGCAGAATATCGGCGGCCGCGCGCAAATCGGAGATGCGTCCGTTGGTGCACGAGCCGACGAACACCACGTCCACCGGATAGTTGGTCGTCGCCTCGCCTGCGGCGAAGCCCATGTAGGCGAGCGCCTTGCGTTCGCTGTCAGATCGCGGCGTGGGCGCAGGCAAGCCGATGGGCATTGCAGCATCCGGCGTTGTGCCAAACGTCGCCATCGGCGCGATCTCGGCGCCGTCGATGCGAATCTCTTTGTCGAACGACGCGCCCACATCGCTTGCGAGTGTGAGCCAGCCCTCCGCCGCTCTATTGAACGCATCCCCGCTCGGCGTGTGACGCCGGCCGCGCAGGTACTCCACGGTTTTCGCGTCTGGCGCCACCATACCCGCACGCGCGCCTGCTTCGATCGACATGTTGCAGAGCGTCATCCGCCCTTCCATGTCGAGCGCGCGCACCACACTGCCCGCATACTCGATCACGTAACCCGAGCCGCCGCCAAAGCCGATCCGCGCGATCACGGCCAGCGTCAGATCTTTTGCGGAAACACCGTCGCGCAGACGCCCGTCGATCGTGACGCGCATTTTGCGCGGCTTACGCTGCAAGAGGCATTGGGTGGCAAGCACGTGACCGACCTCGGAGGTGCCGATGCCGAAGGCGAGCGCGCCGAACGCGCCATGCGTGGCGGTGTGGCTGTCACCGCACACGACCACCATGCCGGGCTGCGTGAGGCCAAGCTCCGGCGCCATGACGTGTACGACGCCGCGATCGGCGCTGTCCCACCCCGCCAGCGCGATGCCGTGGCGCGCGCAATTGCGCTCCAAGGTGCTCACCTGCGCGGCAGCTTCCGCCGTCACGTATGGCCGCGCGCCGTCGTCACCGATGGGCGCAGTTGGCGTGGAATGATCCAAAGTCGCGAACGTCCGGTCGGGCCGGCGTACCTTCAAACCACGCGCCTCGATCTCGCTGAACGCCTGTGGGCTGGTCACCTCGTGCACCAGATGCAGATCGACGTAGAGAATTGCCGGCGTCTCGGCGCTTTCGGGCGATACGACGTGGCGCTCCCACACCTTGTCGAACAGCGTTTTAGGTTCAGGAGACGGCGGCATAGACGCCTCCTTTGTCCAACGCGCTTGCGATGATCGACGACAATTCCTGGTCGTTGATCTCACCGATCTCATCGGCGCGGCGTTTGAAGCCCACCAGCACCGCCGCCAATTGCGGTTCGCTCAGCTGATGGCCCAGCACCGCAGCGCGTTTGGACACTGCGTGCCTGCCGGAATGCTTGCCCAGCACGAACGACGTGCCGTCAAAGCCGACATCCTGCGGCAGCATGATCTCGTAGGTGCGTGCATCGGCCATCACGCCGTGCTGGTGGATGCCCGCTTCATGCGCGAAGGCATTGATGCCGACGATCGCTTTGTTGCGCACAATCGGCGATTCCGTGACCTCACTGAGCAAGCGGCTGACGCTGACCAGCTTCGTTGTATCGATGCCTGTGGTTACGTTGAACTGATCGGCGCGTGTCTTCAGCGCCATCACAACTTCCTCCAGCGCGCAATTGCCCGCGCGTTCGCCGATGCCGTTGATCGCGACCTCGACCTGCCGCGCCCCCGCCTGCACCGCAGAGAGCGTGTTCGCCACCGCCATGCCGAGATCGTCGTGACAATGTGTGGACAGCACTGCGTCCGGATAGAGCGGCGCAATCCGCTCCTTCAATTGCGCGAACAGAAGGTGGATTTCCGCTGGCGTCGAATAGCCTACCGTGTCCGGTACGTTCAGCGTGCGCGCGCCGGCAGCGGCGACCGCTTCCATCACGTCGCCGAGGAATTCCGGCTCGGTGCGGATGGCGTCCTCGGCGGAGAATTCGACATCGTCGAACATGGTGCGCGCGTAGCTCACCGCACGGATCGCCTGCGCCAACACCTCATCGGCCGTCATGTTGAACTTGGCTTTGCGGTGAATGGGGCTGGTGCCGAGGAAGATGTGGATGCGACGGCGCTGATTGTGCGCGAGCGCTCGATGCGCGGCGCGGATATCGGCCTCGGTGGCGCGCGAGAGCGAGCAGAAGATTGGCCCCTCCACCTCGCCTGAGACGCGCCGGACCGCTTCTTCATCGCCGGGTGAGGCCGCCGCGAAGCCCGCCTCGATCACGTCGACGCCCAGTTGCGTCAGCGCCTCGGCCATTCGCACCTTCACTTCGGCCGACATCGAGAAGCCAGGCGCCTGTTCGCCGTCGCGCAACGTGGTGTCGAACACCAGGACGCGATCGGGCTTGGGAGCTACTACGCCGGGCATGGCGCTACCTCCCTCTCCATGGGCGCGGGCGTGGAGATGGCGGCGATGCGGCTGACGCCGATCAAGCGATCGATCTGACGGCCGAGCACATCGATGCAGCGTCCAGCGTCACGCCCGCGCACGGACACGCGCACTTCGCGATGCGCGCCGATGTCGGACAACGACAGCCGGTCGATATGAAAGCCACGGCGCTCGATGAGGCCAATAAGACGCTGAAGCGAGCCTTCCGCGCGATCGATCTGAATGAGAAGCGTGTTGGTCATGGCTCGTCTCCGTGCATCATTTCTGAGTTGCTCTTGCCTGGCGGCACCAGCGGCCAGACGTTTTCCTTGGCGTCGATCAGCACATGCGCGAGGCAGGGGCCGGGCGCGGCGAGCAGACGCTCAATGCCGGCGGCGACCTCCTCGCGCTTGCTAATTCGGAACGCTTCGATGCCGAACGCGCGCGCGACAGCGGCGAAATCCGGATTGTCGGAGAGATCGACCTCGCTGTAATTCTGCGCGAAGAACAGCTCTTGCCATTGGCGCACCAGGCCGAGCGCTGAATTGTCCAGCAGCACGATCTTAAGCGCGATGTTGTAGCGCTTGAGCGTCGCCAGCTCCTGAATGTTCATGATGAAAGAACCGTCGCCGCTGATGGTGATGACGTGCGCATCCGGATTTGCGATCTTGGCGCCTATGCCCGCAGGCAAGCCGTAGCCCATCGCGCCGAGCCCGCCCGAGGTCAGATGCGCCTTCGGATCGGAAAAACGACAATGCTGCGCGGCCCACATCTGGTGTTGGCCGACATCGCAAGCCGCGACGAAGCGATCGCCCGCAGCTTCGGACAATTGCTTCAGCAACGCTGGCGCGTACACGCCTTCTCCCGGCGCGTCGTAGCGGAATGCGTACTCCGCGGCCGCGCGTGTGCAGCGTTCGATCCACGGTGTGATCGAGAGTGCGCGCGGCTCCAAAGCGAGCAGCACGCGCTTCAGATCGCCGCAGATTGGGATTTGCGCATCGCGCAATTTGCCGATCTCGGCGGCGTCGACATCGATATGGATGACGCGCGCGTGCGGGGCGAACTCGGCCAGGCGGCCGGTGGCGCGGTCGTCGAAGCGTGCGCCGATGACGATCAGCAGATCGCAATTCTGCACCGCTTCGTTGGCGGCGCGCAGCCCGTGCATGCCCAACATGCCGAGAAATCCGGGAAAGCCCGTCGGCAGCACGCCGAGGCCTTGCAGCGTCGACACAGCAGGGATGCCCGTGGCGCGGGCGAACGCGCGCACCTCTTCCACCGCGTCCGCGATGCGCACGCCGCCGCCGATATAGAGCAATGGACGCTCCGCCGCACCGAGCGCGGACTCGGCGCGGCGGAGTTGCGCCACTTCGATCCGTCTCGCCGGCTCGCCTGGGTGGGGGAAAGAGCGGGGCGCGACGGCGACGCCGACTTGCACATCTTTTGGCAAGTCGATCAGCACGGGTCCGGGACGGCCCGTTGTGGCGATGTGAAACGCTTCCTCGAAGATGGCCGGGATGTCGGCCGGATCGCGCACGATCCAGCTGTGCTTCACCACCGGCAACGTCATGCCGAGGATGTCGATCTCCTGGAACGCGTCGGTGCCCATCAAAGGCGACGACACGTTGCCGGTGATGCACACCAACGGAATGGAATCCATCGCCGCGTTGGCGATGCCGGTGATCAGATTGGTGGCGCCGGGGCCGGAGGTCGCCATGCACACGCCGGCCTTACCGGTGACGCGCGCATACGCGTCGGCGGCAAACGCCGCGCCCTGCTCGTGACGCACCAGGATGTGCTTGAAGCGCGCTTCGGTGATCGCGTCGTACACCGGCATGATCGCGCCGCCCGGATAGCCGAACACGACCTCTACGCCGAGCCGATCGAGCGTTTCGACAACAAGGCGCGCGCCGGTTTTCGGGGCGGCGTGTTCGGCTCGGCTCAGGCTCTGCGTGGCGGCGGTCATTTTGGTTATCCGATCAGGCGTTGGTCGGCTGTTTCAGCCAGGCCATGCGCGCGCGCAGTTCCGCGCCGGTCTTTTCGATGGGCGCTTCGCGATCGGCGTTGAGCAGCGCGTTGTAGCGCGGCTTGCCGGCCTGGTTCTCGAGGATCCACTCGCGCGCAAACGCGCCCGACTGGATCTCACCCAGCACCTCGCGCATCCGACCTTTGGTTTCTTCGGTGATGATGCGCGGCCCCGAGACGACGGCGCCGTACTTGGCAGTCTCGGAGATGAAATCGTGCATCTTGCCGATGCCGCCTTCGTAGAAGAGATCCACGATCAGCTTCAGTTCGTGCATGCATTCGAAATACGCGACCTCCGGCTGATAGCCGGCGTCGGTCAGCGTCTTGAAGCCGGCCATCACCAATTCCTTGGCGCCGCCGCACAAAACCGCTTGTTCGCCGAACAGATCGGTCTCGGTCTCTTCGCGGAAGGTTGTTTCGATCAACCCGCCCGAGGCGCCGCCAATGCCCTTCGCGTAGGCCATCGCACGCTCGCGCGCTTTGCCCGTCGCGTTCTGATGCACGGCAAACAGAGCCGGCACGCCGCGCCCGCGCGCGTACTCGCGGCGCACCAGATCGCCCGGCCCTTTCGGCGCCACCAGCACGACGTCCAGATCGGCGCGCGGCGCCACGCGGCCGTAGAGGATCGAAAATCCATGGGCGAACAGCAAAGTCGCGCCCTTCGCGGCGTGCTTCTCGACGGTGTCCTTCCAGATGTCGGCATGCGCCATATCCGGCGCCAGGATGGCGATCAGGTCTGCGCCTTCGACGGCTTCGGCCGGCTCGGCGGTCTTGATCTTGTCCTCGGTTGCGTGGTTCCAGCCGCGCCCGCCTTGGCGCACACCGGCGACAACGTCGAAGCCGCTGTCACGCAAATTCTGCGCATGCGCGCGACCTTGACTGCCGTAGCCGATGATGGCGATGCGCCGGCCTTTCAGCGTGTCGGAATTCACGTCGTCGTTGGTGTAAACTTGCGCTGGCATTTTATTCGGCCTTCTGGGTTGGGATGGTGACCGCGCCCTGCGACGCGGAAGAAACGAGAGCGGCGTATTTGGCGAAGGCGCCGACTGGCGCTGGCCGCTTGGGTGGATCGAAGCGGCGCTCGGATAGGTCTGCGCTGGTGGCGATGACGCGCGCTTTCACGTCGATGCGGATCGCATCGCCTTCGCGCAGCAACGCGATCGGCCCGCCAACCGCCGCCTCCGGAGACACGTGCCCCGCGACAAAGCCATACGAGGCGCCAGAAAAGCGCCCGTCCGTAATCAGCGCGACATTCTTGAAACCGCGCCCCTTCAACGCCGCCGTCACTTGCAGCATCTCGCGCATGCCGGGGCCGCCTTTGGGGCCCTCGTAGCGGATGACGATCACATCACCTTCGTTGATCCGCCCCTCTTGCACCGCGTCGAACGCGGCTTCCTCGGCGTCGAAGACGCGCGCCGGGCCTTCAAAGCTCTCGATCTCGTGGCCGGCCAATTTCAACACGGCGCCATTAGGCGCGACGTTTCCGTAGAGCAGCGCGTACGAGCCGCGCGCCATCACCGGCTTGGTGAAGTCTGCGATGACTTGCTGGCCGTTTGTTTCGACCGCTTCCGCCGCCTCGGTGAACAGCGCGCGCCCGGTGACAGTCGGCGCATCTGCGATCTTGCCGGCATCGGCCAAGCGCTTCGCCACCACGCGCGTGCCGCCAGCGAAAAACAAGTCCGACGCCAGGAAGCGCCCGCCCGGCTTCAGATCGCAGATCACCGGCGCTGCCTCGCAGGCCGCGTGGCAATCCTCGACGCTGAACGCGACGCCCGCTTCGGCGGCGATCGCCGTCAGGTGCAGCACCGCATTGGTCGAGCCGCCGCTGGCGGACACCGCGACCGCCGCGTTCATGATCGACGCGCGCGTGATGAAGCGCCGGGCGTTGTAACCCTTGCGCGTCAGCTCGACGACGATGCGGCCGCAGCGTTCGGCTTCATGGCGTTTGTCGGCATGGACGGCGGGCACGTCGTTCGCGCCCATGGGCGAGATGCCCATCATGGTCAGCGCCATCGCCATCGTGTTCGCGGTGAATTGACCCCCGCACGCGCCGGCGGTCGGACACGCTGCGGACTCGACCGCCTTCAACCCGTCATCGTCCAAAGCACCGGCGCCGTGCGCGCCAATCGCCTCAAACACCTCTTGGATCGAGATATCCTTGCCGGCGATTTTGCCCGGCATGATGGTGCCGCCGTAGAGCACCAGGCCCGGTATATCCATGCGCGCCAGCGCCATCGCCGCGGCCGGGATTGTCTTGTCGCAACCGACAATGCAGATGACGCCGTCGAGCTGGTGGCCCTGCACGGCGATCTCGATGGAATCGGCGATCACCTCGCGCGAAATCAGCGACGCTTTCATGCCTGGCGTCCCCATCGAGATGCCATCGGTGACCATGATCGTGTTGAAATCGACGGGCACGCCGCCAGCTTCGCGCACGCCAGTCCGCACATGTTCGGCCAAGCCAGCCAGGTGCATGTTGCACGGCGTGACCGACGACCAGGTGTTCATCACCGCGATCATCGGCGCCTCGAAAGCCGCATCGTCCATGCCGCTCGCGCGCAGATAGGAACGCGCGGCTGCGCGGTTCGGGCCATGCGTCACCACCGCGCTGCGGCGGTTGGGTTGATCGGGTTCGGGGGCGGTCTTGTCGGTCATCTGGGTCCGTTGCTGGACCCCGCGCGCAACAAAAAACCCCGCTCTTGTGAGAGCGGGGTCGGTGCGTGCGGGGCCTGAGTTTTGTTAGGTCAGGTCGCGTGCATCCACTCCGCTCCGGAGAGCAGAATAAGCGCTACGCTAAGGAGTACGATCGAGGAGAGCACGACCAGATCGGACACGCGCAGGGTCGCGGCGACAGCTGTCGCGCGGCGGCGTGCGGAATGACGATCCTGCAAATTCACTGGTAGCTCCCACTACACGGATAATCTTTTCGCTGTTGCGGCGCAACCAGAATGTTTGTTGCGTTGCAGCCAAAGATTTAGGCGCCCAATGCGGAGGCGCCGGGCGCTTGCCTGACTCTCGTTTAGGCGAAATCGCGCGACGCCGCGTCGCGTGGAGCGCTTACTCGAACCAGCGTCAGAGTTGGGGACGATGCTGAGCGGGTTGGCAAACCGGAGCGGATGGGGCCGTGCATTGGCCGCCCTCGCCTTCATGGCGATAGCGGTGCGCGCCATCGTGCCGGCTGGCTACATGCTCGCCGCCGATAGCGAACCGGGCCGCTTCGTCACCGTTACATTGTGCTCGACACATGGCTCGGTCGACGCTGTGCTCGACCGCGAAACCGGCGACATCATCGACGCCGGCGATCAACCGTCCACACCGTCGGACAATCCAGATACATCGCCCTGCGTGTTCGCCGCGGCCGCTCATCTCGCGGCGCCAGAGCACGCGCCAGCGGCAATCAGCGTGGCGTTCGCCCGTGAAGCGCTTCGCTTCAACGCCGTCGAAGCCCGTCCGGGCCTCGGCCTCGCCGCACCGCCGCCGTTCTCGACCGGCCCGCCTCTCAAAGCCTGAACACTTCGCCGCGAGCGCCCGCGCTCGCCGTTGCTCGTGCGCACACGCGTGCGCCTTCAGGTTCGAGATCCATGTCACGCCTTCGTATCACCGCCGCCTTGTTGGGCTTGGCGCTACTTCCTATCCCCGCCGCCCACGCCATCGACGAGTCCGATGCGCTCGCGGATATTGTCGTCACCGCGCGACCGGACCTGGTGCGCGAGCAAACGTCCACCACCAGCGCTTGGGCCTCGGCTGAGGAAATCGCTCGCACCACCAACGTCATCAACGCGGAGGATTCGCTTCGCTATTTCCCGAACATCTTCGTCCGCAAGCGCCACGTCGGCGACACCCAAGCGCCCATCACCACGCGCACGTCCGGCGTCGGCGCCAGCGCGCGGAGCTTGATCTACGCCGACGGCGTGCTGCTCTCGGCGCTGGTCGGCAACAACAATTCTAACGCCTCGCCCAAATGGGGGATGGTGTCGCCCGACGAGATCGCCGGCGTCGATGTGCTCTACGGCCCCTTCTCCGCGGCCTATGCCGGAAACTCGATTGGCGCCGTGGTCGAAATCCAGACGCGAATGCCCGATGCGTTTGAAGCAACGCTCAGCGCCGCCGGCAGTCTGCAAGCGTTCGAGCAATACGCCACCGACGACAGCTTCGGCGCACACCAGATGAGCGCCGCGATTGGCGACAGGTTCGGCAGCTTCTCCTTCTGGCTCGGCGCCCAGCGCACCGAAAGCGAGAGCCAGCCGCTCGCCTACGCCACCGCGACGCGCCCCGCTGCGCCGAGCGCAGCCGGCGCGCCACTGACCGGCGCTTTCGCGGACCGCAACCGCACCGGCGCACCGATCGTCGTGCTCGGCGCCAGCGGTTTGGAACATCAGGTGCAGGACAATGTGAAGCTGCGCGCGCGCTGGAACATCGATTCCGATACGCACCTCACCTATTCGATCGGCCGCTTCGGCAACGACACGGACTCAACGGTCAACAGCTATCTCCGCAACGGCGCCGGCCAGACTGTCTATGCCGGCGGGCCGTTCAACATCAGCGGCTATTCCTACGCGCTGGCCGCCAACGCGTTCTCCAACAACGTGTATCGCTTCGACGAAGAGCATTGGATGCAAAGTCTGGCGCTCAATCATCACGGCGACCGCCTCGATTGGCGCATCGTCGCCAGCGCGTACGATTACGGCAGCAGCGAGCAACGCACGCCATCGACGGCGCTCCCCGCAGCTTTTAGCGGCGGCGCAGGCTCAATCACCCGCTTTGACGGCACCGGCTGGACAACGCTGGACGGCAAGGCGATCTGGCGCGTCAACGACGCGCACGAGCTGAGCTTCGGCGCACATTTCGACGCCTACGAACTCGCCAACAACCGCTTTACCACCACCAGCTGGATCAGCGGCGGCGCTGGCGCATTGGCAAGCGCGGCGCGCGGCGAAACCGAAACCCGCGCGCTTTGGGTCCAAGACGTGTGGCGCATCAATCCCGCACTCCAGCTGACATTGGGCGGCCGCTGGGAAGACTGGCGCGCCCGCGATGGCCTGAACTTCTCCGCGTCGCCAGCGTTGAACGTGAGCCAGCCGGCGCTCGATGCGACTGAGTTTTCACCCAAGGCCTCGCTTGAATGGACTTTCGCGACAGACTGGACAGCGCGCGCCTCGGTGGGCCGCGCTTATCGCTTCCCAACCGTTGGCGAGCTCTACCAAGCGATCAGCACCGGCGCGACCTTGACGGTTCCTAACCCAAACCTGCGGCCGGAGAACGCGCTCTCGACCGAATGGACGATAGAACATGAGCTTCGCGCCGGCCGCGTGCGTCTCTCAATATTTACCGAGACAATCGAGGACGCGCTCATCTCGCAAACCGCACCACTCGCGTCCGGCTCGCCCACCTTGTTCAATTATGTGCAGAACATCGACGAAGTGCGCAGCCGCGGCGTCGAACTCGTCGGCGAACGCGAGGATGTGTTGATCGAAGGCCTCTCACTTTCGGGCAGCGTCACCTACGTCGATCCCGAAATTGTCCGCGACACCGCCTTCCCCGCCGCCGAAGGCAAACAATTGCCGCAGGTGCCGAACTGGCGCGCGACGTTGGTGGCGACCTATCGGCGTGACGATCGTTGGGCCTTCACACTCGCGGCGCGCTACAGCGACCGCGTGTTCGCCACTATCGATAATTCCGATAGCGTCAGCCACACCTACCAAGGCTTCGACGGCTATCTGGTGTTCGATGCGCGCGCGCACCTCGCCATCGGTGCACACTGGACCGCCGCCATCGGAATCGAAAATCTGGGAGCCGAGGATTATTTCCTCTTCCACCCCTTCCCGCAGCGGACAGCCACCGCCGAACTGCAGTATCGATTCTAGCCATGGCTGCCATCCCATCAGAGGCGCCGCGTAAGACGTGGCCGGACTACGCAGCCGTTTGGCGTTGGCATTTCTATGCCGGGCTGCTCTGCATCCCGTTCGTGTTGTGGCTGGCGATCACCGGTTCTATCTATCTGTTCAAACCGCAAGTCGAAGCCTGGATTGACGCGCCATACGACCGGCTTGAGATCGTCGGCTATCCCGCAGCGCCATCGCTGCAAGCGGATGCGGCGCGCGCCGCACTGCCTGGCGCGCATCTCAACGCTTACGAATTGCCGCTGTCACCGCAGAGCGCCACGCGCATCCTTGTGGGGAGCGGCGACGATGTGTTTCGCGTTTACATAAACCCCTACACGCTCGATGTGCTGAAGATCGTCAACGAAGGCGATCGCTTCATGCACCAGATCTCGTTCCTGCACGGCGAGCTGGCGATGGGAGATCGCGGCTCGCTGATCGTAGAATTGGCCGCGTGCTGGGCGATCATCATGCTGCTCACCGGCATGTTCTTGTGGTGGCCTCGATCCATCAGCGGCGCGGGCGGTGTGATCGTGCCGCGCTTGAACGCCGGACCGCGCCTCTTCTGGCGCGATCTGCACGCGGTGACCGGCATCTGGGTGTGCGGCGCGGCGCTGTTCCTGCTGCTCACCGGACTGCCCTGGGCGAAAAATTGGGGCGGCTACCTCAAGGACGTCCGCGAAATCACCGGCACGCTTGAAGGCCCGCAGGATTGGTCGACGGGCCGCTCTTCCGAACTTGCCCAGCGCCGCGCCAGCGCGCCGGTCGAGGAAGATCACAGTGAGCACAATCACGGCGGCGCCACGCCTATCTCGTCCGACGCTGCGCCACTCGATCAGCTCGTGCCGCTTGCGCGCGCGCTCAATCTGGCGCCGCCGGTTTTGATCACGCCGCCGCGCGCACCGGGCGGCGTCTGGATCGCCAAGTCCGACGCGCAGAACCGCACCTTGCGTAACACCTACGAACTGGATCCAGCTGCGAGCGTCACGATCGGCCAGCGTCCGTTCGCGGCGCGTCACCCAATCGATCAAGCCATCGGCATTGGCATTTCCGCACATGAAGGCGCGCTGTTTGGTTGGCCCAACTTGTTGCTCAGCCTGAGCGCCGCGCTTGGACTCATTCTATTGTGCGTCAGCGCCGTGGTGTTGTGGTTGCGCCGGCGGCCACGCGAAGCGCTCGGCGCACCGGAGCCGCGCGCGCGGCCGCGTTTCTCAGCGCTCTTGCTCGTGAGTATCGCGGTACTAGCGGTGCTGTTTCCAATGTTCGGCGCATCTCTCGCTTTGGTTTGGCTGAGCGAGCGTTTGGTTTTGCGCCACGTCGCGCCGGTGCGTGATTGGCTTGGTCTCGCGGCTTGATCAACGCGTGAGTGGCGACGGCGCGGCGAGCAAATGCTTGCGGATCTTCCCCGCCGCCGTGCGTGGGAATTCCTCTACGATGCTGAAGCCTTTCGGAATCTTGTAGCCGGCAAGGCCAGCACGGCAGAATTGCGCAAATTCGGTGCCGCTTGGCGCAAGCGCGCCCGGGCGCAATTGCACGAAGGCATGCCCCACCTCGCCCCATTTTTCGTCCGCGACCCCGATCACCGCAGCTTCGAGCACGGCGGGATGGCGCGCGAGCAGATTTTCGATCTCGGCGGGATAGACGTTTTCACCGCCGGAAATGAACATCTCTTTGATGCGGCCAACGACGTAATAACAACCTTCGCTATCGCGCTTGCCGAGATCGCCGCTCTTCAACCAGCCATCCGGTGAAAACGCTTTCGCGGTTTCGTCTGGCCTACGCCAATAACCAGGCGTGACGCCCGGGCCACGCATCCACACTTCGCCCGCTTCACCTTCGTCGACATCTTTTCCCTTTGCACCGACGATGCGCGCATCAAGCAAGATTTGCGGTTTGCCCACCGAGCCGATCTTGCGCACGGAATCTTCCGGCGCCGCCACAAACGCCGTCGGTCCAGTTTCGGTCATGCCGTAGCCGTTCTGCACGCGTGCACCTTTGGCGGCGTAAAGCTCAACCAAAACGTCAGGCAGCGGCGCACCTCCGCAACCCCACGCGCGAACGTGCGCAAAATCGGCTTTATCGAACCCAGGCTCAAGCGCGAGCTGCTGATAAGCCGTCGGCACACCGAAGAAGATGTCTGTCGTTTGCAGCAGCTTCAGAATGCGCGCGGGCTCGAACGCCGGCAGCATCGTCACCGTGCCGCCGGCGATCAAAGTGGGCAACGTCAGCAATTGAATGCCAGCAGCGTGGAACAGCGGCAAAAAATTCAGCGTGCGATCGTTTTCGCGCAGCCCAAACGCTTGCGATGCATTGACGTAATTCACCAGCGTCATCTGCACAGTCTGGATCACACCCTTCGGCTGCCCTGTGGTGCCGGACGTGTAGAGCAACGTCCAAATCGCATCGCCGCGCCAATGCCGGGGCGTCGCCAAAGGCGGTGTTTCCGCGATCAGCGCTTCGTAGCTTTCGTCGAACCCGATCAGGGCCACGCCTTCGTGCGCCAGCTCACGCGCGCAGGCTTCATCTTCGCGGCCGAACAGCAGCAGCTTCGGCGTGCAATCGGCCATCAAAGGCGCCAGCTCTGCCGCCGGCATGCGCCAGTTCAACGGCACAAGCACCGCGCCAAGCTTCGCGCAGGCGAACAAGGCTTCAAAAAACTCGATCCGGTTGCGGCAGAGGATGGCGACGCGATCTTCGCTGCCGATGTCTTGCGCGGCGAGCACGCCCGCCAAGCGCGCGCATCGATTCTCCAGCGCGGAATAGGTCAATGTGCGGCCGCTGACGCCGTCGGCAAAAGCGATGCGATGCGGGCTCAAAGCCGCGCGTTTCGCTGTGATGTCCACGAGGTCGAGCCCCATGGGTCTTCCTCCCTGCCGCTTCGCCTTCAGGAATCTTCGGGGCGCGGCTTCAACCCGTTGGTCACAAGATCGGCGCCCGCGGCGGCGACGTGCGCCGCATCGGCGTCGTCGTCCCATACGCCGTAACGAAGGCCGAGAAATGTCGACAAACCCATCAGCGCCCAGACGCGGATTTCATCGTCACCGGCGCGGATTTCGCCACGCTTCGCGGCGGTTTCCATCTGCTGCAAATAGGCTTGGCTGAACACGCGATAATATTCGCGATACGATTCCGGCGCGACAAACTGCGCTTCCATGACGATGCGGTAGAGCCCTTTGTGCGCGCGCACGAAGCGCACATACGCTTCAAGGCCCATGCGCTCCGCCTCGATGCGATCGCGCGCATCTTTCACGGCGTCGGCCAAGGCATGGCGCGTCATCGCGCCCATGTCGGCGACAAGCTCGCGGAACACTTCCTCTTTGCTCTTGAAATAGACGTAGAACGTGCCGAGTCCGACCCCCGCCCGCTGGGTGATGTGGCTGATCGCGGTCTCGTGGTAGCCGCGCGCGCCAAACTCCTCGCCGGCGGCGTCCAGCAGCCGGCGCAAAGTCCGCCGCCCCCGCTCCGTTTTCGGCCCGCTTCCGTCCCCGTCTGCCTTCGCGGTCAAACTTGAATGTTGACTCATGTTTCAACTCTCCGATAAAGTCGGGTCCAATTCAAGGGAAAATCGGCCCGGAAGAGGCTGATTGGGCGGAAATCGCGGGGAAATCCGAGCCATGCCGACGTGCATGCTCAAGGACGGAGCGGTACTCACCTACGCCGATCAAGGCGCGGGCCCCCCGCTCGTTCTGGTGCATGGCTGGGCCGCTCACGGCGGTTTTTTCTCCGACTTGGCCGCTCGGCTTTCCACCAGCCATCGCGTTCTCACCCTCACCCTGCGCGCTCACCCTGGCTCAAGCCAAGGCCGCGCACCGCTGACGATAGAGACGTTGGCCGACGATATCGCCCAATTCCTCGCCGCGCTGGACCTGAAGAATGTCACCGCCCTTGGCTGGTCCATGGGCGCGATGGCGCTTTGGTCGGCTTGGCCTGCGATCGCCGCGCGGGTCGATGCGCTGATCGTTGAAGAAATGTCGCCACGTCTGACTAACGACGCGCGCTGGGAATTCGGTTTGTCGGTCGGCTATGGCGCCGAAGACATCGCCGGCACGTTGAGCGAAATCGCCGCCGATTGGCCAGCCTACGTTGCGCGTTTCGCACCGCGCATGTTTGCACCGAGCGTTCGCGCCGCGCGCCCCGACCTTGTCGAGTGGGCGACGCGCGAGATGTCTCAAGCCGATGCCGCCGCGATGGGCCCGCTCTGGGCGTCGATGGCGCAGCAAGATTTTCGCAAGGCGCTCGCTTCGATCGACGCGCCGATGCTCGTGATCCACGGCGCCGATAGCCCTGTCTATCCCGACGGCGCCACCGAATTCGTCGCGCGCGCCGCGCCGAACGGCCGCGCAATCGTCATCGCCGGCGCCGGCCACGTGCCGCACCTCGAAACGCCTGACGCCTTTTTCGACCACATCACGACATTCGCCCGCACCGCACGGCGAACCAAAACCAAGGGAGGAGCAATCCAATGACACGCAACACACTCCGCTGGGCCATTCTGGCCGGCGCATGCTTGGCGCCGCTCACATTGGCGACGCCAGTTTTCGCGCAAGATGCCGGCGCCAGCGAGGACGAAGAGATCGTCGTCACCGCGCGCCGCCGCGAAGAAAGCCTACAAGACGTGCCGCTGTCGATTTCGGTGCAAAGCGGTGAAGCGCTCGCACAGCGCGGCGCAGAGAACATCACCGTGCTGCAGGAAGTGACACCGAACGCCACGATCCAAATCGCGCGCGGCTCAAACTCGACCCTGATCGGCTTCATCCGCGGCGTTGGCCAGCAAGACCCGCTCTGGGGTTTTGAGCCGGGCGTCGGCCTCTATGTCGATGACGTCTACATCGCCCGCCCACAAGGCGCGGTGCTCGACGTGTTCGACGTCAACCGCATCGAAGTTCTGCGCGGGCCCCAAGGCACGCTTTACGGCCGCAACACCATCGGCGGCGCGATCAAGTACGTCACCAACCGTCTGAATGCGAGCGAAGCTGAATTCAGCGCCCGCGCCGCGCTCGGCTCCTACAATCAACGCGACGTCGTGTTGACCGGATCAGCCCCGCTCACCGACACGTTCGTGGTCGGCGGCTCGCTCGCGCTGCTGACGCGCGACGGCTACGGAACCAACCTCACCACCGGCGCCGAACACTACAACAAGGACGTCGTCGCCGGCCGCGTCAGCGCCGAATGGAACCCGACAGACAATTTCTCGGTGCGTTTCGCCGCCGACCATTTGGAAGACGATTCCAACGCCCGCCACGGTCACCGCGAAGCCGCCAACGGCGTGTTGCCCAATTACGCCGTACTCCCGGACGAGTACGACACGCGCGCCGGCGTTGGCAGCGAGAACCGTGTTGAAAGCACTGGCTACTCGCTCACCGCCGAATACGAACTCAACGAGATGTTCACGCTGAAATCGATCAGCGCTTTCCGTGAAGGCCACACCGACACGGTGATCGATTTCGACGGCACGCCCGATCCGGCGCTCGACGTTCCGGCGCTGTACGAGGACGAACAATTCACCCAAGAAGTGCAATTGCTGTTCGAAAGCGATCGCATCCAAGGCGTCGCCGGCCTGTTCTATCTGAACGGCACAGCGACCGGCGCATTCGACACCGTCGTCGCCGCGCTTGCGACCACCACCTATACCGGCGGCCGCGTCAGCACGACCTCGATGGCCGCGTACGCCGACGTAAGCTTCGATCTCACCGACACGTTCGCCGTTTCAGTTGGTGGCCGTTGGACGCAAGACACACGCCGCGGCGCCGTCTATCGCCAGAACTTCACCGGCATCCGCAGCCCGTTCTTCGGCAACCCCGCCGCCGTGCCCGGCCTGCTGCGTTCGAACTACGCCAACGAAGCCGAGTTCGAAGAATTCACGCCGCGCGTCAGCGCGACGTGGGAGCCGTCCGACGATCTCACGCTCTACGCCTCGTTCAGCCAAGGCTTCAAATCCGGTGGCTTCGACATGCGCGGCGACGTCGTGCTCACGCCGGACACCGTCAACGGCTACCAGCCCGAATATGTCGACACCTACGAAGTCGGCTTCCATGCGTCTCTGTTCGACGGTCGCACGCGGCTTTCGGGCGCGGTGTTCGACTCGCAATACCAAGACCAACAAGTGACGCGCCAAGAGCCGACCTTGTTCGGCGGCATCGCCAGCTTCGTCGACAACGCCGGTCAATCGGCAATCTCGGGCGCGGAACTCGAAGGCACGGTGTTCTTCACGCCGAGCTTCAACGCCGTGTTCGCGGTCGGCTACATGGACGCGCGCTTCGAGGAATTCATCTCCACGCAGCTCAACCCGGCGCCGCCGCCGGCAACCATTCCGATCGACATTTCAAGCATCGCTGACATCCAGAACGCACCGGATTGGTCGGGCTCGTTGGCCTTCAACTACACGCTCGACCTCGGCCAGCACGGCGAAATCACGTTCTCGCCGTCGGCCTCGTTCCGCAGCGAGTATCAGATGTTCGAGATCGCGGCGCCGTTGCTCGATGAGGATGGCTACACGCTCTACAATCTGAGCGCCAACTGGACCTCGGAGAGCGAACGCTTCCGCTTCGGCCTCCACGGCCAAAACCTTGGCGACGAGCGCTACAAGGTCGGTGGCTACAACTTCCCGGGCGCTACGTTCGGCAACTCGATCATCAGCTTCTACGGCCCGCCGCAAACGGTGACGGGCGTGTTCGAAGTGCGCTTCTAATCCCCTCCTCCGTTGGCCGGCGGCGCGAGTCACATCGCGCCGCCGGATTTTTTCATGACCGACACCGCCGCCAATTCCACGACCACCAGGCCGACGCAAAATCGCTTCGTCGTGCTGGCGCTTCTGTTTGCGGTGTACGCGTTCAACTTCATCGATCGGCAAATCATCGGCATCCTCGCCGCGCCGATCAAAGCCGAGCTCAGTCTTTCCGACACGCAGCTCGGCCTGCTTGGCGGCTTTGCGTTCGCGCTGTTCTACACCGGCCTCGGCATCCCGATCGCGTGGCTGGCCGATCGCACCAGCCGCACCTGGATCATGACCATCGCGTTGACGGTCTGGAGCGGTTTCACCGCGCTCTGCGGCATGGCCACCACCTTCACGCACCTGTTTCTCGCCCGCGTCGGCGTTGGCGTCGGTGAAGCCGGCGGCGTCGCGCCTGCGTATTCCTTGATCGCCGACTATTTCCCGCCGAAGGAACGCGCGCGTGCATTAGCGGCGTATTCGTTCGGCATTCCAGTCGGCAGCGCTGCTGGCATCGCCATCGGCGGCGCATTGGCGAGCTTGGTCGATTGGCGCGTGGCCTTCATCGCCGTGGGTATCGCTGGCATCGTGCTCGCGCCGATCTTCCGTGCCTTCGTGCGAGAGCCAAAGCGCGGCCAGTACGACGCGGCGTCAGCGACGGCCGAGCGCGTCGGGATCTGGGCCGCTGCGCGCGCACTCGCGGCCAAGCCAAGCTTCTGGCTGCTGTCCTTCGGCGCGGCCTCCTCCTCGATCATGGGTTACGGCATCTTCTTCTGGATGCCGAGCTTCCTGATGCGCTCCTACGATTTCACGCTGCAGGAAGCGTCCGCCTTTTACGCAGCGCTCTTGTTCACCGGCGGCGTCGCTGGTGTTTGGCTTGGCGGGGCATTGGCCGATTGGCTCGGTCAAGGCCGACGCTCCGCGTACGCGCTGATCCCCGCGATTGCCTTCGTGCTGGCGCTGCCCTGCTACACGCTCGGCATCCTATCGCCGTCCCCTACAATTGCCTTCGCCTTGTTCCTGGCGCCCACCGCACTCGGCCTCGCTTGGCTTGGCCCGATCATCACCGCCGTGCAGCATCTTGCGGCGCCGTCGATGCGCTCGACAACGTCAGCGCTCTTCCTCTTCATCAACAATCTGATCGGTATCGGCCTCGGTACGCTGCTGATCGGCGCGCTGTCGGACGCGCTCACTGCGCGCTATGGCGAGGAGGCGCTGCGCTACTCCATCTTGGCCGGTACAGGCTTTTATCTGATCGCCGCGCTTCTGTTCGCCTTGGCGTCGCGTACGCTGGCGAAGGACTGGCGCGACTAGGCCCGCTGATAGGCGAGCGCGCCCTGCAAATACGTGCGAGACACAGCGCGGTCGTCGCCAAGTATCGTCAGCGCGAACAGCATCTCAACGATGTCGCCGACCCCGTCCAAACGCTGTGCCAGCAAAGGCGTGGCGGCGAGATCGAGCACAATGAAGTCGGCTTCCTTGCCCGGCGCGAAATTGCCGACATGCGCGTCGATCTTAAGCGCGCGCGCAGCCCCTAAAGTGGCGAGATAGAAGCTCTTCATCGCCTCCAGCGGTCGGCGGCGCAATTGGCTGACCTTGTAGGCGTCTTCCATGACCTCAAGCATCGACAGGCTGGTGCCACCGCCCACATCGCTGCCGAGCCCGACAGTCACGCCATGCGCCTCCGCCGCGGCGAGATCAAAAAGCCCGCTACCTAGAAACAAGTTTGACGACGGGCAGAACGCCGACGCCGCGCCCGCTTGCGCCATGCGCGTCCATTCGCTGTCGCTCAAGTGCACGCAATGGGCCAGGACTGAGCGATCTCCGATCAAACCATGCGCCTCGTACGCGCCGAGATAGTCCGGCGCGTACGGAAAATCGGCGCGCACTTGCGCGATCTCGGCGTGGTTCTCCGAGATATGCGTGTGCATCAGTACATCGGGATTCTCGCGCAGCAATCGCGCCGCCGCATCGAGTTGCGCGGGCGACGACGTGTGCGCGAAACGTGGCGTCACCGCATATCCAAGCCGCCCGCGTCCGCGCCATGCTTCGATCAGCTCCTTACTCTCGGCATAGGCGCTCTCGGCGCTATCGCGCAGCGCTTCGGGCGCGTTGCGGTCCATCAGCACTTTGCCTGTAATCAGGCGCATGTTGCGCGCAAGCGCCGCCTCAAACAGCGCCGCCGCCGACACCTTGTGCACGCTCGCGAACACAAGTGCGCTGGTCGTGCCGCACCGAAGCAACGCCTCGACGAACACATCCGCCTGCGCCCGCGCATATTCAGCATCGGCATACTTCATCTCGGCCGGAAACGCGTACCGCTCCAACCAGTCGAGCAATTGCGCGCCATAGCCGCCGATCATGCCGAGTTGCGGAAAGTGGACGTGGCTATCAATGAAACCCGGCGCGATCAGCGCATTCTCGAATCGCTGCACCGGCGTATCCGCTGGCACACTGGCGCCGATGTCGGCCCAGGCGCCGATCGAAACCACGCACCCGTCTTCGACGATCAGCCCACCATCCTCGAAATAGGCGAACGCCTTCGCGCCAGCGGTCGCGGGATCGTCCAGCAGATGGAACACGCGCGCGCGATACGCTTGCGTCGGCATCACACCAGCTCCGGCGCGTGCAACATCAGCGGCGGTGAAACAGTCACCTCGTCCGTGTTCTCGTCCGGGCCATCGCGATCGATCACCAGAAAATCGCTCGTCGCGCCGAGCGCCAGGTTGAAGTGGTGCCACACGCCTTTGTGCAGGTTCACCCCCTGCGAGGGCACGACGACAAACGCCTCGATCGACGCCGCATCGAAGGCGCCCGGCGGCGCGACAACCACCAAGAACGCGCGTCCGCTCAACGGCATGAATGCCTGCGTCGACTTCGGATGCCGCTCCATCGTCTGAATGGCAAACGGATAAACCGGCGGCGTCGAACGGAAAATGCTGATCGCCGCGCGCCCGCCGTCGGCGCCAAGGTCCAAAGCCGCAAGATCGTGAAAGCGCTGTGCGTGGCCGTCATTGATCACGCGGAACGCGCCGCGCGCTTCGATCACGTCGCCAAACCGCGCGAACGCTTCGGCGGTCAATGGCTTTGGGTGAAGCGCATTCATCGCGCCTCCTCCGTATGCGCGCCGGCGCGGATCCACGCGCCCAAACGGGCGCGCTCTTCTTCCGTCATGCCGGTTTCGTTGCCGAGCGGCATGATGTCGGACTCGACCGCTTGCTGCAGGATGCGCGGCGCGTTCAGCGCAATCGCATCCGGCGATGTCAGGTCGAGTCCAGCCGGCGGCGCTGTGAACCCCGCATGCGTCGGCGTCGCCGCGTGGCAGGTGGTGCAGTGCTGCTCGACGATGGCGCGAGCTTCGCTGAAGCCGGTGGCCTCGGCCACACGCGGCGCCGGCGCCTGCGATTCGGTGGCAACCACCGCGACGATCACGAACAGCGCGGCAGCGCCCGCAAGCAACAGTGGCTGCGAGGCGCCGCGATTTTTCAGATTAAAGAAGTGCCGGATCAAAAAGCCCACGCCAGCCAACCCGGCTAGGGTCAACCACGCGAGCTCGCCGCTCCACAACATCGGATAATGGCCGCTGATCATGATCAGCACGACCGGCAACGTCATGTAATTGTTGTGCAGGGAGCGTTGCTTAGCCTGCAGGCCAAGCTTCGGATCGGGCGCCGCCCCCGCCAGCATCGCCGCGGTGGCTTTGCGCTGATTGGGAATGATCACCATGAACACGTTGGCGGCCATCACCGTGCCGATCATCGCGCCCACTTGCATGAAAGCCGCGCGGTCGCTGAAGATCTGGCCCAGCGCGTACGCTGCCGCGACCAACACCGCCGCCCACACAACCGCAAACACATCGCCACGTTTGCCGAGTGGCGACCGACACAGCGTGTCATAAGCAAGCCAGCCGCCGATCAGGAACGCCAGCGACAACCCAATCGCCGACAGCGGCGCCAGCGCCAGCTTGGCGCGATCGATCAGGAACAGATCCGCGCCAAGATAATAGATCACCGACAGCAGCAGGAAGCCGCTGATCCAGGTGAAATACGCTTCCCATTTGAACCAATGTAGATGCTCAGGCAGCGTCGGCGGCGCCACTGTATATTTCTGCTTGTGGTAGAAGCCGCCGCCATGCACGGCCCACAGCTCACCCGCGACGCCGGGAGGCGCATCCACCGCTTTGCGCAAGGAATTGTCGAGCCAGATGAAATAGAACGACGTGCCGATCCACGAAATTCCAGCCAGCACGTGCGCCCAGCGCAGCGCCAATTCGATCCAAGGCATGAACTCACTCGGCATAGGCCGGCGCCTCCGCGCGCGCTTGCCGCGCTTCCAGTACGAGCAACACTTCCGCAATTGTCGCCGCCGCGATCACAGCCGGCGACTTGCCCTTGAGCCCAATCGAGCCGCCAATCGGGCAGGTGAGCTTGCGCACTTCGCCAGCAAGGCCATCGGCCCGCAATTGCCGCTCGAATCTGACCCGCTTCGATCTTGAGCCGATCAAGCCGCAATAGGCCGCATCGTCGCGCGCCAGAACGGCGCGAACAATCTCATAGTCGAGGTTGTGATTGTGCGTCAGCACCAAATAGAACGAACCTGCAGGCGCCGTCGCCACGTCAACACGCGGATCGTCTGTCAAGCGCGCGGCGCCGCAGAATGCCTCGCGCGTGTCGCGCCAGCGTAACTGAAACGGAAGCGGCGCCATCGCCCGCGCCATCGCCTCGCCCACATGGCCCGCGCCAAAGAGATAAAGCGCCGGTTGCGCGGCAGCGGCGCTTTGTGCCACACCGCACAATTCATCGACGCTCGCGCGCGTCAGCGCCTCGATCCGCGCCGCCACACGGCCCCCGCAACATTGGCCCAGGATCGGCCCGAGCGGATAATCGCATTCCGCGCTGTCACGCCCTTCGCTCAGTAGCGAACGTGCATCACGTGTCAGCACGAACTCGAGATTGCCGCCGCCAATCGTGCCAGCTTGGCCTTGGCGCCACACCAACATCTGCGCTCCCGCTTCGCGCGGCGCAGAGCCCTTGACGCCCGTCAGCGTGACCAAAGCGACCGCCTCGCCGCCAATCACGCGCGCACGTGCTTGCTCTGCCCAATCGCGCTCCATCACGCGCTCCTTGTCGCAGTGCGGACATCGTTCACCGCGCGCAGGATGCGCTCGGGTGTCGCCGGCGCGTCGAGGTTCGGCATGATCTTGTGGTCGCACACCGAAGCCACCGCATCTGTCAGCGCGGAGAACACCGAAATCGCCAACATCAGCGGCGGTTCGCCGACGGCCTTCGAGCGATAGATCGTCTCTTCCGCATTCTCGCCGTCCCACAATTCCATGTTGAACACCGGCGGACGATCGCTGCAGGCGGGGATCTTGTACGTCGACGGCGCGTGCGTGAGCAGCGCGCCCTTATCGTTGAACACCAGCTCTTCGATGGTGAGCCACCCCATGCCTTGAACGAAGCCGCCCTCGATCTGCCCGAGATCAATCGCCGGATTGAGTGAGCGGCCAACATCGTGGATCAGATCGACGCGCAGCGTGCGGTTCTCGCCGGTCAGCGTGTCGATGATCACTTCGGACACCGCTGCGCCGTAGGCGTAATAGTAAAACGGCCGCCCCTGATGCGTCGCACGATCGTAATGGATCTTCGGCGTTTTGTAGAATCCCGTCGACGAGAGCGACACGCGCGCCAAATACGCAAGCTTCACCAAATCGGCGAACGAAACGCGCGTCGCGCCGGCCTGCACATGGCCGGAATCAAACCGCACGTCCGCTTCCTTGCAGCCATAATGCCCAGCGGCAAACGCAATCAGTCGCGCCTTGATCGTCAGCGTCGCGTCGCGCGCGGCCATGCCGTTGAGATCGGCGCCGGCTGATGCGGCAGTCGCAGATGTGTTGGGGACTTTATCGGTTGTGGTGGCGGTGATCTTGATCGCTTCAATCGGCAGGCCAAACTCATTGGCGACGACTTGCGCCACCTTGATCATCAAGCCCTGCCCCATCTCGGTGCCACCGTGGTTCAGTTGCACGCTGCCGTCATTATAGATGTGCACAAGCGCGCCGGCCTGGTTGAGAAAGGTGGTCGTGAATGAGATCCCGAACTTTACCGGCGTTAGCGCCAGACCACGCTTCAGAACGCGCGAGCTCGCATTAAACGCAGCCACAGCGGCGCGTCTGCCCGCATAATTCGCACGCGCTTCCAGCGCCGGAATGAGCTCGTGCAGAATGTTATCTTCGACGTTCTGCCCGTAGGGCGTGGCGTTGCGCGGCGCGGGCCCGTAGAGATTGGCCTTGCGCACATCGAGCGGATCGCGGCCGAGCGCGATGGCGATCGCGTCCATCACACGCTCGATTCCCATCATCCCCTGCGGCCCGCCGAACCCGCGAAACGCCGTGTTCGACACGGTGTGCGTTTTGTGGCGGTGCGAGACAATACGCGTGGCCGGCAGAAAATAGGCGTTGTCGGAATGAAACATCGCCCGGTCGTTGATGGCGCGCGACAAATCGGTCGAGTAGCCACAGCGTGAGCGCAGGTTGAGATCGGCGCCATGCAGCACGCCGTCATCGTCAAAGCCGACATCGTACGCGATCTCAAAATCGTGACGCTTGCCTGTGAGCATCATGTCATCGTCGCGATCGAGGCAAAGCTTGCACGGGCGGCGCGTCTTCGCTGCCGCCAACGCCGCCGCTGCCGCGATCAGTGCCGGTTGCGTTTCCTTGCCGCCGAACCCGCCGCCCATGCGCCGGACCGTCACCGTGACCGCGTGACTGGGCACGTCGAGCACCTGCGCGACGAGATGTTGAATCTCACTGGGGTTCTGCGTGGACGAATGCACGAGCATGTCGCGGTCTTCGCCGGGAATGGCCAGCGCGATTTGTCCTTCGAGATAGAAATGATCCTGCCCGCCAATCGCAATTTCACCCTTCAACCGATGGGGCGCAGCGGCCAACGCGGCGGCGATATCGCCCTTCGCCATGATCTGCGCTGGTTCGATCTCAAGCGCGGCGGCTTTTGCGTCTGCAATTGTGAGCGCAGCGGGCAGATCTTCGTAGCTAACCTCCGCGAGCCTCACCGCCCTGCGCGCCGCTTCCACGCTCTCCGCGGCCACCGCGAACAAGGACTGACCCAGATACTCCACCACGCCATCGGCAAACAGCGGATCGTCCTTGATCACCGGGCTCACATCATTGGCGCCAGGAATGTCGCGCGCGGTGAGCACCAGCACCACGCCCGGCGCCGCACGCACTTTTGCGAGATCGAGCTTCGTCACGCGCGCGTGCGCGCGCTGGCTCATGCCGATGGCGAGATGCAAACAGCCCGGCGGCTCGGGGATGTCATCGATGTAGACCGCGCCGCCGCTCACATGCTTGATCGCGCTGTCGTGGGCGAGCGGCTGGCCGATCGCGGAGCGTTGCTCGGGGCGGCTTAACTCAGGCATCGACCGGCGCCGCATCGAGCACACGCGCAGCCGCGCCCGTGCTTTCCAGATAGAAACGCCACAACAGATTGCGCGCGACATCGAGCCGATAAGCGGCCGAGCCGCGTTGATCCGTCATCGGCGTAAAATCGCTCGCAAGCGCATCCATCGCCCGGCGCACATGCGCTTCATCCCACGCGCCGTCGACGAGTGTTTGCTCGGCCTGAATCGCGCGCTTCGGTGTGCCCGCCAGCCCGCCGAAAGCGATGCGCGCGTCGCGGACGCGCGCGCTATCGCGCATTATTTGAAAGCCGCCACACACCGCCGAGATGTCTTGATCGAAACGCTTTGACACCTTGTAGGTCGCAAACAGCGCGCCGGCGCGCAGCTTCGGCACGATGACGCGCGCGACGAACTCGCCCTGAGCGCGGTCCTGCTTGCCATAAGCCAGGAAATAATCCTCAAGCGGCAATTGACGCTCAACGTCGCCCTTTCGCAGCACCAAAATGGCGCCGGCGGCAATCAGCGGCGGCGGCGTATCGCCGATCGGGGAACCATTGGCGATGTTGCCGCCGATCGTCCCGCAATTGCGTACCTGCACGCCGCCAATGCGGCGCACCAATTCGCCAAAGTCGGGATGAAAGCGCGCCAGCGCGTCGTGCGCTTCGGAATAACGCACTGCCGCGCCAATCTCGATGGCGTCCTTGGTTTCGCGCAAGACGCGCAGCTCAGCGACGTTCATCACCGAGATCAATGTCTGCAGGTCACGGTGCTGCTTGGTGACCCAGAGGCCGACGTCGGTTGCGCCGGCGACGATCGTCGCATCAGGATGCTTCAACGCGAGCGCGGCAAACTCCGCCAAAGATCGTGGCGCGAAGAATTTGCGCTTGTCGTGTGTGACGGCAAGTCCCTCCTCCGGCGCCGGCAAGGCATCGGCCTTCACTGGCGCTGCCGCAGCGCGTTGCGCGGCTTCCACGATAGGCCCGTACCCGGTGCAACGACAAAGATTGCCCGCCAGCGCATCGTCGATCTCGCGCCGGCTTTTGCCGCCGCCATTTTGCTCGTGCGCGAACAGCGACATCACGAATCCCGGCGTGCAGAACCCGCACTGCGAGCCATGATGATCAACCAGGGCCTGTTGGATCGGATGCAAGCCGCCATCTGCGTCAGCGAGGCTCTCGACGGTATAGAGCGTGGCGCCATCCAACATTGGCAGAAACAAGATGCACGCATTCACCGCGCGCATCGGCTCGCCGGGCGCAGCAATCGCCACCGTGCAAGCGCCGCAATCGCCTTCCGCGCAGCCCTCTTTCGTGCCGGTGCGCCGCGCTTCGGTGCGCAGCCAACGCAGCAGCGTTAAAGTCGGGTCGGGGTTGCGCACCTCGTGCGTAACGCCGTCGAGACGGAAGCGGACCGTGTCGCGCACTGGCTCAACTGCCCCGATAGGTCGAATAGCCGTACGGCGAGACCAGCAGCGGCACATGATAATGCGCGTTCGCATCGGCGACGCCAAACGGGATGGTGATCCGATCGAGGAAGGGCGGCTCGCTGAGCGCCACACCCTTCGCGCGGAAATAGTCTCCAACCGAGAACGTCAGCACGAAGCGCCCCACCTTCAACCCAGCGCCTTCCGCCAACGGCGCATCACAGCGCCCGTCGGCATTGGTGACGGCTTCAGCGATGATCCGGCCATCGGCGTCGGCAAGCGTCACCGACACGCCCGCAGCGGGCGCGCCGTGCGCGGTATCGAGAACATGAGTGGTCAGCTTGCCCAAGTGCGTTCGTTTCCTTTGCCGCGATGATGCGACCGCGGCGCGAAGGTTGTAAAGCGCCTTATCAAGCGCCCCCAAACGCCGGTATGATCGCGCGCCCAGGAGTATCCATGACCGCCTACCCGCGCGATCTCAAAGGCTACGGCCGCAACCCGCCCGACCCGCAATGGCCGGGCGGCGCGCGCATCGCCGTGCAGATCGTTCTCAACTACGAGGAAGGCGGCGAGAATTGCGTGCTGCATGGTGACGCCGCCTCGGAAACGTTTCTCTCCGACATCGTCGGCGCCCAAGCTTACACCGACCGCCATTTGAGTATGGAGAGCCTCTACGAGTACGGCTCGCGCGCTGGCGTCTGGCGCCTGCTCAAGCTGTTCAAGCAGGTCAACGTGCCGGTGACGGTGTTCGCAGTCGCCGACGCTTTGAAGCGCTATCCGGAGATGGCCGAGGCGTTTCTCAAAGGCGGCCACGAGATCGCCTCGCACGGCTTGAAGTGGATCAATTATCAGAACGTCGACGAAGCCACCGAACGCGCCCACATCGCCGAAGCCGTCGATATCATCGCCCGCGTCACCGGTGAGAAGCCCCTCGGCTGGTACACCGGCCGCACCAGCCCGAACACGCGCAGGCTCGTGATCGAGCATGGCGGCTTTCTTTACGATGCCGACGATTACAGCGACGACCTTCCCTTCTGGTCGCGCGCGCACGGCGCACCGCACCTCGTGGTGCCCTACACGCTCGATGCCAACGACATGCGCTTCGCGACGCCGCAGGGCTTCAACACCAGCGATCACTTCTACACGTACCTGCAGGACACCTTCAGCGTTCTCTACGCAGAGGGCGAAACCGCGCCGAAAATGATGTCGATCGGCTTGCATTGCCGCCTCGCCGGCCGCCCTGGCCGGTTCGCCGCAATCGAGCGATTTCTCGGCTTCGCCGCCAAGCACCCCGACGTCTGGTTCGCGCGCCGTATCGATATCGCCGCGCACTGGCGCAAGAAGTTCCCGGCATGAAACGCATTCGCGACATGACGCGCGCCGAATTCGTCGAGCGCTTTGGCGGCGTCTATGAAGCTTCGCCGCATTTTGCCGAAGCCGTGTGGGACAGCGGCGCCGCGCAGCGCGACAGCTACGATCTCTACGAAACGTTTCGCCAAGCCGTCGATGCAGCCGGCGAAAATGCGCAGATGGCGCTCATCCGCGCGCATCCGGATTTGGCCAACCGCGTGTCGATGTCGGCCGAGTCGGTCAGCGAACAAGCCGGCGCCGGCCTCGATCAATGTACGATGGCGGAGTTCGCCGAGTTCCAGCAACTCAACGACGATTACAAGCGCAAGTTCGGCTTTCCGTTCATCATCGCCGTGCGCGGTCTCGATCGCGAACGCATCCTCAATGCCTTCCGCCATCGCCTCAGCGCCAATCCGGACGCGGAATTCGTCATGGCGTTGCACCAAATTCACCGCATCGCCGCACTCAGACTGCAAGACATCATCGAGGCCCACGATGGCTAATGCGCCAACCCAATCCACCGATCAGATCGATCTGCTGCAACCGCGGCTCGGTTCGGAAGCGGTGTTCGCCAACGACGATTTCTTCGCGCCGAAGGACCGCCTGATCAATCCGGAAGAGCCCGTCTTCATTCCCGGCAAGTATGACGACCACGGCAAGTGGATGGACGGTTGGGAGAGCCGCCGTAAGCGCGTGCCCGGTCACGATTTCTGCATCGTCCGCCTCGGTCGGCCCGGCATCGTGCGCGCACTCGAGATCGATACACGCAATTTCACCGGCAATTATCCGCCGCGCGCGTCGGTTGATTGCATCGTCTCAACCGAGCGCGTTCCTGGCGAGGACGCCGCGTGGCGTCCGCTTGTCGGCATGACCGACCTCCAAGGTGACACGCGCCATCCAATCGCGATCGAGAGCCCGCAATACGTCACGCATTTGCGGCTCAATATTTTTCCCGACGGCGGCGTTGCCCGCTTGCGTGCGTTTGGTCGCGTCACCCCACCGTGGGGCGCCGATAAGCCAAGCGAACGCGTCGACCTGTTGGCGATGGAAAACGGCGCCGCGCCAATCTACGCCAACAACGAGCATTTTGGCCGCCTCGCCAATCTCACCGCGCCGGGCGGCGCGGCGAACATGGGTGACGGATGGGAGACGCGCCGCCGCCGCGAACCCGGCTACGATTGGGGCATCCTTGAGCTTGCCAGCGCCGGCACGATTGAGGAGATCATCGTCGATACGAGTTTCTTCAAAGGCAATTTCCCCGATCGCTGTTCTTTACAAGGCGCGCATGCACCAGGCGCCATGCGCGACGCGCTGATTACGCAAAGCGAAAACTGGCCATTGCTGCTCACAGAACAAAAACTCAGCGCCAACGCCAAGCACGCTTTCAAGGAGATCGCCGCCCACGGCGCGATCACGCATGTGCGATTCAATATTTTCCCGGATGGCGGCGTCGCGCGTTTGCGTTTGATGGGTCGCGTGGCCTAGCCGCGCGCCTTCGCGTCGGCGCGGAATTTGTGGAGCAGCGGTTCGGTGTAGCCGTTCGGCTGCGCCACCCCCTCAAAGACAAGCGCGCGCGCCGCCTTGAACGCCAAGCTCGCATCGGGATTGGACGCCATTGGCCGATAAAGCGGATCGCCCGCGTTCTGCGCATCGACTTTCGCGGCCATACGCGTCAGAGCTTCGTCGACTTGCGCTGCCGTGCACACGCCGTGCAGCAACCAATTGGCGATATGCTGCGACGAAATCCGCAGCGTCGCGCGATCTTCCATCAAGCCGACGTCGTTGATATCCGGCACCTTGGAACAGCCGATGCCTTGATCGATCCAGCGCACGACGTAGCCCAAGATGCCCTGCGCGTTGTTCTCCAATTCCGCGCGCACTTCGGTCTCGCTCCAATTGAGCCCGCCGGCGAGCGGCGGCGTCAACAATTGATCGAGTGGCGCCGGCGCCTGCCCCGCAAGCTCGCGCTGTCGCGCGAACACATCGGCGGCGTGATAGTGCAAGGCGTGCAGCGTAGCCGCGGTCGGACTTGGCACCCATGCCGTGTTGGCGCCGCTCTTCGGATGGCTAATCTTCTGCGCCATCATGTCAGCCATACGATCGGGCGCGGCCCACATGCCTTTTCCGATCTGCGCGCGCCCAGAGAGGCCACACGCCAAACCAATCGCGACATTGCGCTGCTCGTACGCTTCGATCCAGGCGCTCACTTTCATCAGCATCTTGGGAACCATGGCCCCCGCGTGCATCGACGTATGCATTTCGTCGCCGGTGCGATCGAGAAAGCCGGTGTTGATAAAGGCAATGCGATCCTTCACCGCGTGAATCGTCGCGGCCAGATTGGCGGAGGTGCGCCGTTCCTCGTCCATCACACCGATCTTGATCGTGTGCCGCGCGATGCCCAGCAGGTCTTCAACCGCGTCGAACAGGCGATCTGTAAAGCCCGCTTCCTTCGGGCCATGCAGTTTCGGTTTGACGATGTAGATCGAACCAGATCGGCTCGAACGGCGCGCGCGAACGTCATGCAACGCAATCAGGCTGGTCACGATCGCGTCGAGAATGCCCTCCGGCGCCGCGCTGCCGTCCGCAAGCGTGACCGCCGGCGTCGCCATCAACAGTCCGACATTGCGCACGAACAAGAGCGCACGCCCCGGCAGACGCAAAATCGCGCCATTTGGCACCGTATAGATACGATCCTCTGACACGGCGCGCGTCTGTCGCTTGCCGTTTTTTTCGAACGTCTCGGTCAAGTCGCCGCGCATCAGGCCGAGCCAATTGCGATAGGCCGCGACCTTATCCTCCGCGTCCACAGCGGCGATGGAATCCTCGAAATCGACAATCGTCGTCAGCGCCGATTCCAGCACCACATCGGCCAAGCCCGCCGGATCGGCGGCGCCAATCGGATGCGTGCGATCAATCACAAGCTCGATGTGCAAGCCATTGTGCTTGAGCAGCACAGCACTCGGCGCCGCTTCCTCTCCGCGATAGCCGACGAACAGGCTCGGATCTTTCAGCGCTGGGCTCAACACCCCCGCTTCGATACGCCAGCCCTCAACGCCCGCATGCGATCCGTGCGCGAGCGGCGCAACGTCATCGAGAAACTGCTTCGCGCGCGCGATGACCTGCTCACCGCGGGCCTTGTCGTACCCCTTCGCCGAACTCCCCGGCGCCAAAGCATCGGTCCCATAAAGCGCATCGTACAAACTGCCCCAACGCGCATTTGCGGCGTTGAGCAGAAAGCGCGCATTCAGCACCGGCACAACAAGTTGCGGCCCGGCCGTGCGGGCAATTTCGTCGTCGACGTTTTGCGTGGCGATCTGAAACGGCGCAGGCTCGGCGACGAGATAACCGATCTCGCGCAAGAAAGGTTGATACGCACTCTGGTCGAGCGGCTTGCCCGCGTGCGCTTCGCACCATCGATCGATCTTGGCCTGCAGCGCGTCGCGCTCAGCCAATAGCGCGCGGTTCTCGGGCGCAAATCTCGCGAAGATCGCAGCAGCGCCGGCCCAAAACGCCGCCGCATCAAACGTCAGCCCCGGCAAAACCTCGTCTTCGACGAAGCGCACCAAAGCTCCATCGATCTGAAGGTCAGCGCGTTCGATCAAAGCCATCTCATCCCTCACCTCGCGCCAATCTAATCGGCGCGCCCCCGCTCACAAAGCGGCGGCAAAAAGGGAATGGTGGGCGCGACAGGGATCGAACCTGTGACCCCTACGATGTCAATCTCATTTTTGTAGTTTTTCGTCGACTCATATTGGGTCAGCTCGACTCAAGCCAAACACGCATTTTCCGCAGTAAAATACCTGATTTACGAGTTGAGACGATTTGAGACGGCTCGCGTTCAGTCAGCTAAATTCCGGAGCTTCGCTACCAAATTGCTACCAAATTTCCGGGCTTCGAACTAAGATTGTGAGCCCCGAAATTTGACAGCGAGCCACCCGGTAGCGACCCAGATGCCACGCAAAAGCGCCTCCGCAAGCAAGCCCTTCACGGATCTGCGGGTCCGCGCCCTGGCGAGTGGCGCGCCCAAGGATCACCTAGACGGCGCGACGCCAGGGCTCTTTCTGCGCGTCGGCAAACGCGGCGCCAGCTGGTCGCTCCTCTATCGCGTGACGGGGCATGGCGGCGATAGCGAGTCCGGACATAAGACCAAGGGCGTGATGAAGCGCATGCATCTTGGCGATTACCCGGGCGTGAGCTTGGCGGCGGCAAGAGCCAAAGCGCACTCCGTTCTGCAAGTTGCGGAGGCTGGCGACGATCCGAAACAGGCGTCGACGGCGCCGAAGAGCACGAGCAAGTCCCGAACGCTCGGCTGGCTCATCGAGCAATACATTGAGCAATACGCCACCAAGGCGCTCGCTTCTGGCCAGGTAGGAGGCTGGGTTCTTAAGCGCCATTGGACGCCGTCCTATGGAAAGCGCGCGTACTCGTCGATCAAGCGCTCGGAACTCAACGCTCACCTCAAAGCAATCGCCGCATCGCCCGACCATGGGCCGGGTGCTGCCCTCGAAGCGCGACGTTGGATCATGGGCGTCTATAGTTGGGCGATCAAAGAAGAGCTGGTCGCTCACAATCCGGCGGTCGGCTTGGTGGGCCGAGAGAGTCTGAGGCAGAAGCCAGAGGATCTGCGCCCCCGCGAGCGTGTACTGACGATTGAAGAAGCGCGCGCGGTCTATCAGGCGACGTTCAACATGCCCTCCCCCTGGGGCGACCTCGCGCGTGTGCTGCTTCTGTCGCTCTCCAGGCTGAGCGAATTCTCCAAGGCCCAGAGGGATTGGTTTGATCGGGCCGGCCGGAATCTCGAAGTGCCCGGCACAGGCCACAAGAACAGGCATCCTAAAACGATCCCGCTGACGTCTCGCACCTTTGAGATTTTGGACACGCGGCCGAAAGGAAATAAGGGCCCGTACTTCTTCTCTACTACCGATGGCGAAAAGCCGATCTACAGCTATGCAGACCATTACGCGAACACGTTACGCGCGTTGACGGCTGCTGAACTCGGGCGAGAGATTCCACACTTCACGCTGCATGATTTTCGTCGGTCCGGATCAACGCATTTGACCGGCTTAGGCGTGAACGAAGAAGTCGTTGAAATGCTGCTCGGCCACAAGATTAAGGGCGTGCGCGGCATCTACATGAAACACAAGTTCCTCGAAGAGCGGCGCAACGCCTTGCGTCTCTGGGAGAAAACACTGGGGTGCTCCAGGCATCGCGCCCGCGAACCGGAAGCAAAGCGTCGTCTTCCATGACGAACGCCTTCGCGTCAGCTTGAACGATCCGAGGAACTTTGACGCCTTCAAGCAATCCCTCGCGACAACGCGGTGTGCGCCTCAAGCGCCGCCCGCTCTTCGCCGATCCCAAGCGCGACTAGGCAGCGCACGATCAACGCTTGGGTTTCATCGGCTCCCCAACGAGCATGGGGGCACGTGACTTCGCGCATGCCAGAGCAGATTGCGCTCAGGATCAACGTCAGGGCGGCCCGCTGCGCACTGCTCTCGGCAATACAGTCGAATTCGCCCTGATGGAGTTCTTTCAGAAGGACGCGGCCAATCAGCGACTCTTGCCCTCCGGCCGCGCCAATCCGGCGCTCCAAAATCACCGCTTGCTCGGGATAGCGCGCCGCCGTCTCGAACATCGCGCCGATGGCGGCAGCTACACGCGCGCCAGCCGTGGACAGATTTCCCACCGCTTGGTCTATGCGTTCGGCGGCGCGCGCTTCGACACTTTGCGTGACAGCTTCGACGAGCGCGGCCTTGTCGCAGAAATAGTTGTACACTGTGCCTTTGGCCAATCCGGCCCGGGCTGCAATCCTGTCAACGGCGACACACTCGCGAAGGTCCGCTCCTAAGACGCGTTCGGCCGCCTCGAGTATGGCCTGGCGATGGACCACCTTTTGTTGCTCCCGCTTCCCCACATGAGAACCGGAGCCATTGTTGGCGCGAGACAATCCTCCAACCGCGCTGCGCATTTTCATCCAGGTCATGTCCACCAGCCATTCATTCAATAGATGACCTTGGCGATCAGCATCCCCTCTTCTTCAACGAGTTCGAGCCGCGACATGCACGGCATGCGATAGACCCGGCCACCGGCGCGCCGCTCTTTCGTCAACCGAATAAGCCTCCCTGCTTTCGACATTGACGCGTCACTTCGCTTGCGTGGGTCGGCGCGAACGGCCGCTTTGCGGACAAACGCCCGCGGAACCTGTGGAGGCAAACATGCAGGCTATAGAGCGCTGTGGGCCTCGCGATTGATGATCATCAATCGCGACTGCGATGTGTCGCCGCAGATCGAAGTCGGCGCCACCTTCGCTGACGACTCGACGCTTTTGATCTCCATCAAGCCGGTCATGCACATGCGCTAAGAAGTGCGCTGCGTTGTCGCCCCATGCGCGGATTTACCTCCGCATTATGTTCGACTCACCGAGACTGTCGCGCCTTAGAGTGTGAAGTGGAGCCGTGACATGCCGTTCGATGCCGAAATCTCAGCCGAAATCTGGAACGCGAAGTATCGCTTTCGCGTCGATGGAGATGGGGGTGATGGCGGCGTCGAGGCGACGTGGTCGCGCGTCGCGGCGGCGATCGCTGAAGCAGAGCCCGCGCGCGCCCGCCGACACTGGCGCACCCAATTTGAGACCGCGTTGTCCGATTTCAGATTTTTGCCAGCGGGGCGCATCATCGCGGGCGCCGGAACGGGCCGCACGGTTACGTTGTTCAATTGCTTCGTGATGGGGACCATCCCCGACAATCTCGATGGCATCTTTGAGCACTTGCGCGAAGCGGCCCTTACCATGCAGCAGGGCGGCGGCGTCGGCATGGATTTTTCCACCATCCGCCCTGCGGGCGCGCCGGTGCGCGGCGTCGGCGCGCAAGCGTCGGGACCGCTCTCCTTTATGGACGCATGGGACGCCATGTGCCGGACCGTGATGTCGGCCGGGCAACGCCGGGGGGCAATGATGGGCTGTTTGCGTATCGACCACCCCGACATCGAACATTTCATCGACGGCAAGCGCGACCCGGCGCGGCTGCGCAATTTCAACGTGTCGGTGCTCGTCACCGACGCCTTCATGGCGGCTTTGTCGGCCGATCAGGACTGGCCGCTGCAATTTGACGGTCAGACCTATCGCATAGTGCGAGCGCGGGATTTGTGGGCGCGCTTGATGCGCGCGACCTACGATGTCGCCGAGCCTGGCGTCATTTTCATTGACCGGGTCAATGCAGAGAACAATCTCGCTTATTGCGAGACGGTGTCGGCGACCAATCCGTGCGGAGAGCAACCACTGCCGCCGTACGGCGCTTGCCTCTTGGGCTCGATCAATCTTTCACGCCTGGTCAAACACCCCTTCGAGCCAGACGCTGCGATTGATCTCGAAGATCTGAAACAGCTTACCGCTACGGCGGTTCGCCTGCTGGACAACGTCATCGATGTCTCGCGTTATCCGCTGCGCGAGCAGGAAGAAGAAGCGAAGTCGAAGCGCCGCATCGGACTTGGCGTAACCGGGCTCGCTGACGCACTGATCTTCTGCAACGCGCGCTATGGGGCCGCTGACGGACTTGCGCTGACTGAAAGTTGGTTGCGCTCGATCCGAACGGCCGCCTATCGCGCCTCGGCGAAGCTTGCAGCGGAGAAAGGCGCTTTTCCGGCGTACGACGCAGCCATCCTGGACCGGCCGACGCTTGCGTCACTGGACGAAGAGACGCGCGGACTGATCGCCGAACACGGTCTGCGCAATGGCTGCCTCACCACCATCGCCCCGACCGGCACCATCTCTCTGCTCGCCGGCAACACATCGTCGGGCATAGAGCCTGTGTTTGCGCTCTCCTATCAGCGCCGCGTCCGCCAACAGGACAATTCGTTTATCGAGGAGCCCGTCCAGGACTATGCGCTCACGCTTTGGCGGCGCTTGCATGGTGATGCGCCGCCGCCGGAACACAGCTTCGTCAGCGCGCAGACCCTGACCCCGGCCGATCACTTGGCGATGCAGGCGACGGCGCAGCGTTTCATCGACAGCTCGATTTCGAAGACGGTCAATTGTCCGGAAGATATTCCGTTCGAGGAGTTCTCCGACATTTATGCGCGTGCGTTCGACCTCGGCTGCAAGGGCTGCACTACGTATCGGCCGAACGCGGTCACCGGCTCGATCCTCTCGGTTGAGAAGCCGGACCACAATGCGCCGCTTTCCCCTCCGCCCGCGGCGCTGGCGGCGCGGCCGGAGACGCTGATCGGCTCGACTTACAAAATCAAATGGCCGGAAAGCGAGCACGCGCTCTATGTCACCATCAACGATATCGAAGAGAATGGGGGGCGCCGGCCCTTCGAGATATTCGTCAACTCCAAGAACATGGAGCATTACGCCTGGACCTTGGCGCTGACGCGCATGATCTCAGCCGTCTTCCGGCGCGGCGGTGATGTGACGTTCGTGGCCGAAGAACTGAAGGCAGTGTTCGATCCGCGCGGCGGCTCGTGGCTCAACGGGCGCTATGTACCGTCGCTGTTGGCCGCCATTGGCGATGTTATCCAGCGGCACTTGGACAGTGACACGGTCTCGGCGCCGGCGGCCGTGACGGTCGCGGCCCCGCAAACCCGTCCGCGCTTTTGCCCCAAGTGCAGCGGCGCCTCGCTTATCCGAACTGAAGGCTGCGACAAGTGCCTGGAGTGTGGCTACTCCAAGTGTTCATGAAGTGCTATTTGCCCGTCGCCGCAACCCGGCGGCGGCGGGCCATGAACCGCCGGCCCAGCATTTCAATATCGCTCTCGCTGAAGCGGCGCCGCGCCAATGGGATGACCACGGCGTTCTCCAGCGCCAAGTGGCGACGCTCATGGTGTGCGAAGGCGACGAGGGCCTCAGCGCCGCCTTCGATCGCCTGCGGCGGCCGGCGCACCAACAGACACGCATTGAGCACGTCGCGGACGCGCTCTGAGAGTGACTTGTCCTCCGCGTGTTCGCGCGCGAGGCGGCCAAGCACATCCTCGATTTCGTCCTCGGCAAGACACCGGCGGCGCAACAGCGGAAACACATCCTCTTCCTCGTCGATCACATGCAAAGTGAGATCGAAGCGAATGAAATCGACAAGCGCTGTGATCACCGAGGCGTCGAAGTCGGAGGCCGCAGCGAGCTCCTCCAACGCTCGGCACATGCGCCGGTGATTGAGATGCTCGGCGAGCAGGAATTCGATCGCATCGCTGGGCGGGACCGGGCGCACACCTCGATCGCGAAGATCGCCGGAGGTCATAAGATGCTCTCCAATTGCAAGCGAAAGGCAATCATACGCGCCGCGCAGGCCGCGCCTGGATCGCTCGCATCTCTTGCCGCCGAGATGAGGCTCGCCCAGGCTTCCTCATCGGCTTCGGCCATGAAATCGGAGACGGCGATACGGAGAAACTGGGCCTCACTCTCTCCGCGCCGGCCGGCCTCGGAGGCCAATTGCGACGCTGTGGATGGATCATAATCGCTGAGCCAGGCGCTAAGAGCGGCGCTCGACTTGCCCTTGAGCGCAAGCAAATCGCCCAACATGAGATCAGTCATGAGGGCGCCCCGCTCAGCAGCGCGAGGCCTTCGATCGTGGCGCTCGACGCTAGAGCGCCAACATAACGGGCTGACGCCGCTACTTCCGACCGCGCGCGAAGCGCCGCTCGAATATCGTCCACAACCGCCTCGAACGGCGCTAGCCGCTCCGGGGCAAGACGATCCAGGCGCACCACATGCCAACCATGGCGCGTGCGAAGCGGCGCAGGCGCCACCGACCCAGGTTGCAGCGCGAGAACGAAACGCTCGAACTCGGGCGCCAGATCGCCGCGCGTGAGCTGGCCAAGCGCGCCGCCTTCGGCGGCGGTCGGGCACGCCGAATATGAGCGGGCGAGCTTGCTGAAATCGCCGCCGGCATGGAGCTGCTCGATCAGTTCAAGCGCGCGCTGGTGGGCGGCGACCCACGCCGCAGCGTCCGCCGCCTCGGCTTCAATCAGAATATGCGATGCCTCGAAAAGCTCGGGCGCGGTGAACCGGCTCTTCGAGCCTTCATAAACCCGGCGGCACTCGGCCTCGCTTGGCTCCACGCCCGGCGCTTCGGCGGCCAGGACCTGGCGAATGAGCGCTTCATCGGCCGTCTCTTCCCTATCCTGCCCGTCAATGAGCGGCTGAGGCTGCAAGCCCAACTCTCCCGCACGGCGAAGAAGAAGGTGACGGATGACGAGCGCGCGCGCGGCCATGGCGCGCGCCTCAGGCCCCGAGGAAGCGGCATGGTTTTGTGCTTCCGCGGCGATGGCGCTCTCTTCGATGTGGACGCCGTCCACATAAATTGGCGGGGCGCCGACGTGGCGCCGCGCCGCGGGGGTTGGGGCGTGGCCGCAGCCTGCGAACGCCTCCTTGGGCGCCTCATCTGGAATTGTGCGGATCAAAGTATGTTTCATTTGGCGCTCCGCACCGCCAAATGCTTGGACCGTACGATCTGCCAGCCGCGGCGATTGAGATACCAGATCGGCGCTGAGAGCATGTGCACCAGGCGCGTGAACGGAAACACCAGCAGAATGGTCAATCCCAGCGTCAGGTGCGCTTTGAAGATCCAATGGGCGTCGGCGACATAGTCCGCGGCGCCCGCGCGGAGCGTGAAGATGCTCTGCGCCCAGTTCATGAATTTCACCATCTCCACGCCGTCGCGATGTTCGAGCGAGATCGGAATGGTGGCGAGGCCCAGACAGAGCTGCGCCATCAGCAGAACCAGGATCGCCGTGTCGCCGAAGCTCGATGTCGCTCTGATGCGCGCATCGAACAAACGCCGGTGCAGCAACAACAAGCCGCCGGCCAGACACATTGCCCCTGCTACGCCGCCGGCGACGATGGCCAGCATCTGCTTGGCCCCGTGGCTGACGCCGAGGGCGTCCCACACCGCAATCGGCGTCAGAAGGCCGACGAAGTGTCCGGCAAAGATCGCCAACACGCCAACGTGAAACAGCACCGAGCCAAGCACGAGCTGGCGGCGACGCAGCAATTGTGAGGAGCCCGTGCGCCATGTGTATTGTTCACGGTCGAACCGCAGCACCGACCCGATCGCCAAGACAGCGAGCGCGACGTACGGGTAAAATCCAAACAGTGCTTGATTGAGCCAATCCATGATCAATCCTCAGTAGCGGTATTCGAGCGTGAGCCAGAGTTTGGTGCGGTCAGCAAAGCGCGGATCCTCGCCGTCGAACGCCGCCGCCTTGGCCTCGAACGAAACATGTTCGCTCAACCCAAAACGTACCGACGCATCAAGTTCGGAACCAAAGTCCACTTCCCCGCCGTCGTCGGTGAAGTCGTGGGCGCGGAGCGTGAATGTGACGGGCTGACCGCCCCGCCATGGCTCTGTGCTGTAGGCGACACTCGCATTGAGGTCGCGCACGCCGTCGACTGGCGTGGTCAAAAACACATCGGCCCATCCCTGAAAGGCGTGAAGCGTCGCCAGCGGCGTTGTGAAGCCGCGCGCGTCATCGCCTTCGAGGCGCTCGCCAGCCACCGCGACGGTCCAGTGATCCCGGCGCACGGCGAGTTCAGCGTGCTGATAGCCCAAATCGAAATCTGCGGTGTTTGAACCGTACTCGCTTTGCGCCGAAGCCTCGAGCGTCAGACGCGGCCGGAACGCGCCCACATCCCATTCGTTGGACCAGCGCACCCCGTAGGTCTGGTTCGACTGGGCCGGCGCATCGCGGCCGAAGTCGAGCAAGAGTGCGTAGAGGTTAGCCCTGCCCCAAGGCAGATCGACATCGGCCTCGATCACATGGGAGTCGCTCTCCCATTCGCCTTGCGGACTATCGTCCCCGAAGATGCGGCGGACATTGTCGATATAGATGTAGGTGAACGCCGCGTGCTCGAACGGGCGAGCATCCAGCCGAAGAGCGTCGAATGTCTGCTCGTTCTGGCGGAATCCGACATTTCCGATGAAGCGCGCATTGTTGAGCACGATGCGCTGACGCCCCAGCACGGCGCGGCGGCCCTCGGCGCCCGACCAGGAGACTTGCAGCCTGTTGAGCTCGAACGCCTCAGGGTCTGGGATCACTGCGTACGGAGCAGCGCCGTTTACGGTGTCGTTGAAGTCGTCGCTCAGCTGCGCGACGGCCTCGACTTCACCTAAGACCCGGAATCCGCGCCAGGCGGGTGTTTCGTAACCCAAGCGCGCGCGCAGCGTCAGCGCATCCGCGTCGGCGAGCCCATCTTGCGACACGTTTTCATAGCGCAGGCGCGTGTCGACGATGATGTCGCCTACATTGGCGGGCGTTTGAGCCTGCGCCGCCTCAGTCATCGCTATTGCGCCGAGTGCACCGAGTGCGAGCGCGGCCATTCTTAACGCCATGACGCTCACTCAGCACTCTCCTTCATCCGCCCGACCAGTGCGGCCTTTGGGCAATCGACCTTGTCTGGGCCGAATGTCACCTGCTCTTCGGCCCAGGCCCGATCCAGCGCTTCCAGATCATCGGGATTGTCGTCGGGCTCCTGCAGGAGCGCCTTTAGCGCCTCGGGATTGCGGTCGGCGTCTACAATCGCGACCAATGCATCGAAGACGAGCGCGTAATTGGAGTCTCGTTTCCTCAAACGCTCGCGCAACGCCTCAAGCACGTGCGCCGCCTGCCCAAGCAACGCCGCCGCTTCATCGGCCGGGCGCTGCGACAAGAACTCAAGAAACACCGGAAGGTGGTCCGGCAATTCCTTCGCCGTGAGTTCGAGGCCGTGTGAGGAATAGAGCTTTAGAAGCTCGACCATAGCTTGGCCGCGATCGCGGCTCTCGCCATGGATGTGCTCGTAAAGCTGCAGCGAAAGCGAACGGGTCCGGTCGAATAAGTCCACGTAACGCGCCTGAGCATCGTAGAGATCCTCCTGCTCCAACTCCCGCGAAAGTGGCGCGAGGCCTCGCACCAGAGCCATTGGCACGATCCCGCCGACGGCCAAGGCGGCCATCGCCGACGGCACGAGTGCGGCGACTTCGGCGGTCGGGTAACTCAACAGCACCGCCAGCGCGCGATAGGTATTGGTCATTGTCAGACCTCCATCGGATTTTTGGCGGCGCGCTTTTTTGTGGGTCCGAATAGGCCGAGTTCGGTGCGCCCGCCGGACGCCTCGTTGCCGAAGCTGAAGCCGCAAGCGCCGCGCAGCTCGTAGGCGTCCTCCGCCCCTTCACGGTGCGAAGTCGGGATAACAAAGCGATCTTCATAGTTCGCGATCGCCATGATCTGATACATGTCCTCGATCGCGGCCGGCGTCAGCTTCACACGAGCGGCGACGCCATGATCGATGACACCGTCAATCGTCTTGGCGCGCATATAGGCGCGCATCGCCAGCATGCGCTCAAGCGCGGTTACGATCGGCGCCTCCTCGCCTGCTGTCAGCATGTTAGCGAGGTATTGAACGGGGATGCGCAGGCTCTTCACGTCGGGCATGACGCCGTCGTGCTCGATCGCGCCCAGCGACGCCGCCGACTGAATCGGCGACAGTGGCGGGACGTACCAGACCATCGGCAGGGTGCGATATTCTGGGTGCAGCGGGAACGCGACGCGCCAATCGATCGCCATCTTGTAGATCGGACTGCGGCGCGCCGCTTCCAACCAAGCCTCCGGCACGCCATCGGCGCGCGCCTGGGCGATCACTTTCGGGTCGTGCGGGTCTAGAAATATCTCAAGCTGCTTTTCGTAGAGATCCTTCTCGTCAACGCTTGCGGCTTCCTCGATGCGATCCGCATCGTAGAGGATGACGCCCAAATAGCGGATGCGGCCGACGCACGTCTCCGAACACACTGTCGGTTGCCCAGACTCGATGCGAGGATAGCAGAACGTGCACTTCTCGGATTTGCCGCTCGACCAATTGTAATAGATCTTCTTGTAGGGACAGGCCGAGACACACATGCGCCAGCCCCGGCACTTGTCCTGATCGATCAGAACGATGCCGTCTTCCTCGCGCTTATAGATCGCCCCCGATGGGCACGCCGCGACGCACGACGGATTGAGGCAGTGCTCGCACAAGCGCGGCAGGTACATAAGAAACGTGTTCTCGAACTGGCCGTATATTTCCTTTTGGACGTTGTCGAAATTTGCGTCCTTCGAACGCTTGGAGAATTCGCCGCCCAGAATCTCTTCCCAGTTTGGGCCTCTCTCGATCTTCTCCATGCGCTCGCCGGTGATCTTCGAACGCGGACGCGCGGTCGGAAACGCCTGCATCTCCGGAGCGGTTTGCAGGTGCGCGTAGTCGAAATCGAACGGCTCGTAATAATCGTCGATCTCGGGAAGGTCGGGGTTAGCGAAAATCTTGGCGAGGATGCGCCATTTCGGCCCCATGCGCGGCTCAAGCTTTCCACTCTTGGTCCGCGTCCATCCGCCGTTCCAGCGCTTTTGATTTTCCCAATCGCGTGGATAGCCGACGCCGGGCTTGGATTCGACGTTGTTGAACCACGCGTATTCGACGCCTTCGCGATTGGTCCAGACGTTTTTGCATGTGACGGAACAGGTATGACACCCGATGCATTTATCGAGGTTCAGCACCATGCCGATCTGAGCGCGCACCTTCATTGGCTGGCCTCCACTTCAGCAAGCGGTTTGTCTAGCCAGTCGACCTTGTCCATCTTGCGCACGATGACGAACTCGTCGCGGTTTGAACCGACCGTGCCGTAATAGTTGAAGCCATAGGCGAGCTGGGCGTAGCCGCCGATCATATGGGTCGGCTTCAGCACGGTGCGCGTCACCGAATTGTGGATGCCGCCGCGATGTCCGGTAAGTTCGGAACCGGGCGTGTTCACGATCTTCTCCTGCGCGTGATACATGAAGGCGGTGCCTTCACGGATGCGCTGAGAGACCACGGCGCGCGCGGTCAGCGCGCCGTTTGAGTTGAACGCCTCTATCCAGTCATTGTCCTTGATGTTGCCGCGCGCTGCATCCTTCTCCGATATCCACACGACAGGGCCGCCGCGGTTGAGCGTCAGCATCAAGAGATTGTCTGAGTACGTAGAGTGGATGCCCCATTTCTGGTGCGGGGTGATGAAGTTGAGCGTGATTTCCTTTTCGCCGTTGGAGCGGAACTTGTGCGACGCCCCGGTGGTCTTGAGGTCGATCGGCGGCTTGTAGACGCAAAGGCCCTCGCCGAACGCCCGCATCCAAAGATGGTCTTGATAGAGCTGTTGGCGTCCCGTCAGCGTCCGCCACGGGATGAGTTCATGCACGTTGGTGTAGCCGGCATTGTAACAGACCTTCTCGCTTTCGATGCCGGACCAGATCGGCGAGGAGATGATCTTGCGCGGCTGCGCCACGACATCGCGGAAACGGATCTTCTCGTCTTCCTTCGGCAAGGCCAGATGCGCGTGTTCGCGCCCAGTTTGTTTTTCCAGCGACTGCCAGGATCTGACGGCAACCTCGCCGTTTGTCTCTGGCGCGAGCATCAGGATGGTCTCGCACGCGTCGATGTCGGTCTCGATCTTGGCCAGGCCCTTTGTCGGCCCATCGGCGACTTCGCCGTTCAGCGCCCTCAGATGTTCGATTTCGTGTTCGGTGTTCCAGCCTAAGCCCTTGCCGCCATTGCCGACTTTGGCCATAAGCGGGCCGAGCGCGGTGAAGCGCCGGTAGAGGTTGGGATAATCGCGCTCGACGACGGTGATCTGGGGACCGGTCTTGCCCGGGATGAGCTTGCACTCCCCTTTCCACCAATCGTGCACGTCGAACGGCTGGGCCATTTCGCCTGGGCTGTCATGCTGGATCGGCGTCAGCACCACATCCTTTTCGACGCCCAGAACCTCGGGACAAACTTCAGAGAACGCCTTGGCGATCGACTTGAAGATCTCCCAGTCCGACTTGCACTCCCAGACCGGATCAACCGCCGCTGTGAGCGGGTGGATGAAGGGATGCATGTCTGAGGTGTTGAGATCGTTCTTCTCGTACCAGGTCGCGGTCGGCAGAACGATGTCGCTATAGACAGCCGTGGTCGACATTCGAAAGTCGATGGTGACCAGAAGATCGAGCTTTCCCTCAGGCCCCTCGTCGCGCCATTTGACATCGACGGGCTTGCGCCGGCCGGTGACGCCCAAGTCTTTGCCAAGCACGCCATTCGACGTGCCGAGCAGATGCTTCAGAAAATATTCGTGACCCTTGCCTGAAGAGCCCAAGAGATTGGAGCGCCACACAAACATGTTGCGCGGCCAGTTGTCAGGATGGTCTGGATCCATGCAGCTCATTTCGAGCCGTTTGGATTCCAATTCTCGGGCGGCGTATTCGCGCGGATCAATCCCTTCGCGTTCCGCGGCTTTCGCGACATCAAGCGGGTTGGTCTTGAGCGCCGGCGCCGATGGCAGCCAGCCCATACGCTCGGCCTTGGCGTTGTAATCGATGAAGGTCGCCCCCCAATCGCCATCCGGCGCCGTTGGCGAGAGGATTTCCTTCACGTCCAGCGTCTCGTAGCGCCACTGATCGCTATGGGCGTAAAAGAAGCTGGTTGAGTTTTGCTGGCGCGGCGGGCGCGCCCAGTCGGTCGCAAACGCCAGCGGCGCCCAGCCGGTCTGCGGCCGCAATTTTTCTTGCCCGACATAGTGCGACCAGCCGCCGCCGGATTGTCCGATGCAGCCGCACATCGCGAGGAGATTGATCACCCCGCGATAATTCATGTCCATGTGATACCAATGGTTCATCGCCGCGCCGATGATCACCATCGACTTGCCATTGGTCTTTTCGGCATTGGTGGCGAAACCGCGCGCGACCGCGATCACCTGCTCGCGCGGGACCGTTGTGACCTTTTCCGCCCAAGCGGGCGTGTAGGGCTCGATATCATCATAACTCGACGGCAGGTGTTCGCCGCCGAAGCCCTGATCGACGCCGTAATTGGCGAGGAAGAGATCGTAGACGGACGCGACCAATGTCTCGCCGTCCTTCAGCATGAGGCGCTTCACCGGCACGCGGCGCATCAGCGTATCGGGGTGATCGGTCGAGGCAAAACCATTCGACGCGGTATTGGCGAAATACGGGAAAAGCACTTCGGCCACGTCGTCGTGCGCGCCCTTCAGGCCAACGCGCAATTTTACCTGAGCGCCTTCAGCGGTTTTCTCCTCGAGATTCCACTTGCCGTCCTCACCCCAGCGGAAACCGATCGAGCCGGTCGGCACGACTGGCGCACCAGTCGCATCATCGATGCCGATGGTTTTCCAGTCGGGATTGTTGTCTTGCGCCAGAGCGTCATCGAAATCTGACGCCCGCAACAGGCGCTCGGGTACATAGCGGCCATCCTTCTTCACCAGCCGCACGAGCAGCGGCATGTCGGTGTAGCGGCGCACATAATCCTTGAAGTACGGCACTTCTCGGTCGCGGTGGAATTCCGTGAGCACAACGTGACCCAGAGCCATGGCGAGCGCGGCGTCCGTCCCCTGCTTCACCGAGATCCAAAGATCGGCGAACTTCGAGGCTTCTGAATAGTCCGGGCAAATGACGACCGATTTGGCCCCCTTATAGCGAACCTCGGTATAGAAATGCGCATCCGGCGTGCGCGTTTGCGGAACGTTAGAGCCCCAGACCAGGATGAAGCCGGAATTATACCAGTCGGCAGATTCTGGAACGTCGGTTTGTTCGCCCCACGTCTGCGGACTTGCAGGCGGCAAATCGCAATACCAATCATAGAATGAGCCGCACGCGCCCCCCAAGAGCTGCAGATACCGCGCGCCGGCGGCATAGGAGATCATCGACATCGCCGGGATGGGCGAGAAGCCGAACACGCGATCGGGCCCATGCTTTTTGACCGTGTACGCGTTGGCCGCGCCGATCAACTCTGTGACTTCATCCCAAGTCGAGCGCACCAATCCGCCGCCGCCCCGGATCGAGGTGTAGGATTTGCGCTGCTGCGGGTTCTCGACAATCGACGCCCAAGCCTGAACCGGCGACATCGTCTTGCGCGCCGCGCGCCAAAGCTTCAGCAGCCGGCCGCGCACCATCGGGTATTTCACGCGGTTGCCGGAATAGAGGTACCAAGAATAGCTCGCGCCACGCGCACAGCCGCGCGGTTCATGGTTGGGCAGGTCGGGACGCGTGCGCGGATAATCAGTCTGTTGCGTTTCCCAGGTGACGATGCCGCCCTTGACGTAGATCTTCCACGAGCAGGACCCCGTGCAGTTCACGCCGTGCGTCGAGCGCACAATCTTGTCGTGCTGCCAGCGCCGCCGGTAGGCCTCTTCCCAGGAGCGGTCCTCGTCGTTCATCACGCCGTGGCCGCTCGCATAAAGCTCGGTCTTGCGGGTGAAGAAGGCCAGGCGGTCGAGTGTGTGGCTCATGTGCGTTCAGGTCCTATTCCGCAGCGACGTTGACGGGCGACGCCGGCGACACGCCTTTGTTCTCGACATCGAAGAGCAAGCCGCCGCGCCGCGCGTAGACGAACCACGTGATGGCAAGGCAGGAGACGTAGAAGAGAAGGAAGCCGATCAGAGCGGCGGTCGCGCTGCCGGTCTCAGCAATCGAAAAGCCAAAGCTCTTCGGAATGAAGAAGGCGCCATAGGCGGCGATGGCGGAGGTGAAGCCGGTAATGGCCGCCGATTCCTTCTCCGCTTGCTTCAACTGCGCTTGGGGGGAGGCTTGAGGCGTAAGCCGCGCGATCTCTTTCCGCATGATGGCCGGGATCATTTGGAAGGTGGATGCGTTGCCGACGCCGCTCGCGAAGAAGAGCAGCATGAAGCAGGCGAAGAAGCCCCAAAACGCGCCGGGCGCGGTCTTGTTAGCAAGGAAGTAGATGACGCCGATCGTGCCCAGCATCATCATGGCGAAGACTGCGAGCGTCACCCGCGCGCCGCCGAAGCGATCGGATATCCAGCCAGTGAAGGAGCGCGACAGAGCGCCGACCAGCGGCCCGAGGAAGGCGATCTGTAGCACATTGATTTCGGGAAATTGCGTGCTGGTCAGCAGCGGGAACGCGGCGGAGAAGCCGATGAACGAGCCGAACGTGCCGGTATAGAGCCAGCACATGATCCAGTTCTGTCTGCGCGTGAAGATCACCGATTGCTCAGCGAACGAGGCCTTCGCGGTCGACAGATCGTTCATGCCGAACCAAGCCATGAAGGCGGACACGACAATGAACGGGACCCAAATGAAGCCGGCGTTCTGCATGAACATCGTGCCGCCAGCTTGCGTGGTTTGTCCGGCGCCGCCGAAACTCCCAAACACCGCCATGGTGATGGCGATCGGCACCAAAAATTGCATGGCGCTGACGCCTAGATTGCCGAGCCCGGCATTGAGCGCCAGCGCATTGCCCTTCTCAGCGCGCGGAAAGAAGAAGCCGATATTTGACATTGAGCTCGCGAAATTGCCGCCGCCCAATCCGCACAGGAGCGCCAAGCCCAGCATGATCCAGTAGGGCGTCTCAGCGTTCTGGACGGCAAAGCCAATGCCGAGCGCGGGTGCAAGCAGCGACCATGTCGTCAGCGTCGTCCAGAGCCGCCCGCCAAACACAGGCACCATGAACGAATAGAAGATGCGAAGCGTGGCGCCTGAGAGACCCGGGAGCGCAGCAAGCCAGAAAAGTTGATCGGTTGTGTAGTCAAAGCCAATGGCCGGGAGCTTGGCCACGACCACCGACCACACCATCCACACCGCAAAGGAAAGGAAAAGCGAAGGCACCGAGAGCCACAGATTGCGTGCGGCGACGCCTCTCCCCTTCTCCTTCCAAAACGTTGCGTCATCGGGGCGCCAATCGATGATGAGCCCGGCCATCACCGGCTTGTGCTTGGCCGGCTCGTGGATCGGTTGCATTTCCGGAAATTGCGGCAGGACGTCGAGCGTCTGGCCAGCAGCTTCGCGTTCCATCTGGCGGACCGCAAAATGCATCCAGACGAGAGAGCCGGACACGATGAGGAAGAGCAGCATGAAGCAGCTCGTCCAGATACCGGTCAGATCATTCAGCATGCCGAAGGCGATCGGCAGCACGAAACCGCCAAGACCGCCGATCATGCCGACAAGGCCGCCAACCGCGCCGACGTCCTTCGGATAATAGACCGGGATGTGCTTAAACACCGCCGCCTTGCCCAGGCTCATGAAGAACCCAAGCACGAAAATGATGATGGTGAAGCCGACGAGGCCTGTCTCCAACCGGAAAGCGATCGGGCCTTCAATGCCATCGATCACATAAGCGGTCGGCGGGTAGGAAAGCAGAAACGTCGCCGCGATGCCGACCAGGAAGGTCCAATACATCACTTGCCGCGCGCCAACCTTGTCGGAGAGGTGCCCGCCATAGACCCGAAACAGCGACGCCGGCACCGAGAAGGCCGCCGCGACCATGCCTGCGGTTTTCAAGTCAAGATCATAGACGCCGACCAGGTAGCGCGGCAGCCACAACGCGAGCGCGACGAACGCGCCGAACACGAAGAAATAATAAAGCGAAAAGCGCCACACTTGGACGTTTTTCAGCGGTTCGAACTGCGCCAGCATCGAGCGTGGACGGGCGCCGCTGCGCCGCCGCGCGATCAGCTCGGGATCATCCTTAGTGAATAAATAGAAGCCAGTCGCGATGGCGACCAATGCGATTGACCAATATTGGGCGACGGCCTCCCAGCCGAATGCGAGCAACACGAACGGCGCGACGAACTTCGTGACGGCGGCGCCGACATTGCCGGCGCCGAAAATGCCAAGCGCGGTGCCTTGCTTTTCGGCCGGATAGAATTTCGACACATAGGTGATGCCGACAGCGAATGAGCCGCCAGCAATGCCGACGCCCAACGCGGCGAGCAGGAATTGCGGATAGGTCTCGGCGTACGAGAGCAGGAAGGTGGCCGCCGCGGCCGCGAGCATGACCAAGAGGTAGACAAGCCGCCCGCCGAACTGATCGGTCCAAACGCCGAGCACCAGCCGAATAAGCGAGCCTGTCAGGATCGGCGTACCGATCAGAAGGCCAAACTCTGTCTCGGACAGACCGAGATCCTGCTGAATCTGGACGCCGATGATCGAGAAGATCGTCCAAACCGCAAAGCATGCGGTGAAAGCGATGGTGCTGAGCCAAAGCGCGCCATCGGCGCCGTTCTGTTTGGCGGGTTGCTCGCTCAGTGACATCATGACGGTCGCCCCCGTTCGCCGCAGCGCCTAAGCGCCGTCCTTAGTGGAGAACCATCACCATCATTCGGGCGCGAAGCATTTGATGTGGATCAAGCGGCGGCGGTCGACGCGCGAGAAAAGCGCACCTGTTCGAGCCAGCCACAGGCTTGATTGATCAATGTCCGGCCTATGCCTTGCGGAATATCAAGCCGGCGCTTGGCGTTGGTTAAGCCGCCACCCTCGCTTGATCTGCATCAAATCGCTCAGCGCCGAACGGCGCCAGATTGATCTCGCCAAGGCGGGAGAGCGGCGTGCGCGCGAGTGAGATCGAGAGAGTGAAGGGACTGCCGCTCTTTGCGGATGTGGCGCCCGACACGTTCCGCGTCGCAACCGCAGGCGCCCATCTGCAACGGTTTCCGCCGGGCACAATGCTCCTGCTTGAGGGCGATCCGGTAGATTTTCTCTATGTTCTTCTGGACGGCCAGGTTGAGCTCCACGGCACCTGGAATGACCACGAGACAGTGCTCACCATCCTAAGGCCGGTTTCCACATTTATCCTCGCGGCGGTTGTTCTCGACGCCGCCGCGCTCATGTCGGCGCGCACTTTGGAGCGCTGCGAAATCCTGATGATTCCAGGCGACGCGATCCGCACCGCGATGCGGCTCGATACGCGCTTTGCCATGGCCGTCTCACGCGATCTTGCCGGTTGTTATCGCGGGCTCGTGCGCAACATCAAGAATATCAAGCTGCGCAACAGCACCGAGCGGCTCGCCAATTACTTGCTTGCCTTGCGCGCCGCCGACAATTCAGGCGGCGTCGTGCGGCTTCATCACGAAAAGCGCGTGCTCGCGTCTCTTCTCGGCATGACGCCTGAGAACCTGTCGCGATCTTTCGCAGCGTTGCAGCAGCACGGCGTCACGGTCCAGGGCGCTATCGTCACTCTTGGCAGCGTGGCTGCGCTGGAGAACCTCGCAAAGCCCGACCCTCTCATCGACAATCATGCGCCTCGCGGCGGCGATATCGTCGCCGACGCCGACGCTGAAATCTGGCTCTCGGAACTCTCTCGGTCGAATCCCAGATGAACCGACCATGCTCAATCTCTGAAACGCGCATTGCCGGCGTTTTGCTGGCTGGCGGCAAGTCGTCCCGCTTTGGCGGCGAAAAGGCGATCGCTCTCTTTGGCGGCAAGACGTTGATGGACATCGTTGTACTGGCGTTCAAGGAGCTACCAAGATTTGCCGTGAGCGCACAACCGGCGTCAGCCGCCGCCGCGCGCGCACGCGAATGGGGCGTCTCAGTCCTCAGCGACGACGCATCCGCGCCTGCCGGCCCTCTCGCGGGCGTCGCTGCGGGGCTAGATTGGGCAAAGCGTGAAGGCTTCGACTTCATCGCAACGGCGCCATGCGATGCACCGCTCCTGCCGAGCGACTTTGTGCAACGCCTGGCAGCCGGCATTGGCGCCGCACCGGCCGCCTATGCCGTCACGTGCCAGGGCGAACATCCGCTCTGCGCGCTCTGGCGTGTAGACCTGCTCGAAGCTCTCAGTGCCCGCCTTGGCGCGGGCGAGCATCCGGCGGCGAGAGCTTTCCACCGAAACATCGGCGCCACGGCGGTTCATTTCGATGACGCCCACGCTTTCGCCAACGCCAATACGGCCGACGCGCTCGCCCAACTGGAGCGCGGCGCATGAAGCCGCTCATCGATCCTTTCGGCCGCGCCATCACCTATCTTCGCGTGTCGGTGACCGACCGCTGCGATCTGCGCTGCATCTATTGCATGAGCGAGCGCATGCGCTTTTTACCACGCAACGAACTCCTCTCGATCGAAGAACTCGATCGGCTTTGCACCGCTTTTATCGAGCGCGGCGTCCGGCGCCTGCGGTTCACCGGCGGCGAGCCTCTGGTTCGCCGCGGCTTTATCGACCTCTTGCAGAGCGTCAAACGTCATCTGGGCGCGGGCCTTGATGAGATCACAATCACCACCAATGGCGTTCAGCTCGCCGAGTTCGCCCTGCCCCTCTTCGAAGCGGGCGTGCGGCGCGTCAATGTCTCGGTCGATTCACTCGACCGTGACAATTTCAAGCACATCACACGCCGCGATCGCCTGGAGCAGGTCTTGAATGGCCTCGATGCGGCCGAGCGCGCTGGTCTAAGAATCAAGATCAACACGGTCGCACTGAAACACGACAACGCCCACGAAATACCGGAACTGGTGAAGTGGGCTCATGGCCGGGGCTTTGACATTACTCTGATTGAAACCATGCCGCTCGGCGAAATCGACGAAGACCGCACCGATCAATTCCTGTCGCTTGCCCGCGTGCGCGAGGATATGGCGAGCTATTGGCGTTTGACCGACTTGCCCGATCGCACCGGGGGCCCGGCGCGCTACGTGCGCGTCGAGGATACGGGCGGCCGCCTTGGCTTCATCACGCCCCTCACTCACAACTTTTGCGAAGCCTGCTCACGCGTGCGTCTCACTTGCACGGGCAGACTCTATCTTTGCCTCGGGCACGAAACCTCCGTCGATCTGCGCGACCCCTTGCGCGTCAATGGCGGCGATTCAGCGCTTCAAGCGGCGATCGACGGCGCCATCGCCTTGCGGCCCAAAGGTCATGATTTTCACATCGAGCGGCTCCGCGCGCCCGCAACCGCGCGCCACATGTCGGTGACAGGCGGATGACACGATTGCTCTTCTTTGGACGTTTGCGCGACGTCGCCGGTGAAGGCGAACGCCTGGTCGACCTTCCAGCCGACATTGGCACAGTGGGCGAACTGCGTGCATGGCTTGCGAATGATGACGCCGACCTCGGCGCCGCATTGCAGGCGGGTGGCATCCACGTCGTCGTCGATCAAGTCCTTCGCAACGGCCCAGCCGTGAGCGTTCGCGGCGCACGCGAGATTGCCTTCATGCCTCCATTGAGCGGGGGCTAGAGTGACAGAGACGGTCGTCCTCCTGTGCTTGGCAATCGCCGCCGCCGCGGCGCTCTACGCCTCAGTCGGACATGGCGGCGCCTCCGCTTATATCGCTCTTATGGCGCTCACGGGTCTCGCGCCTGAAGAGGTGCGGCCTGCAGCGCTTGTTCTCAATATTCTGGTTGCCGGCTTAGGCGCATGGCGGTTCGTTCGCGCGGGGAGATTCGACTGGCGCGTGTTTTGGCCGTTCGCAGCGGCCGCAATTCCAGCGGCGTTCCTGGCGGGAAGCGTCGATGTGCCCGAGCACATTTACCGCCCCCTGCTGGCCATAGCGCTCGCAGCGGCCGCAGCGCGTTATCTCATCTGGCCTCAACTTGATGCGATCAAAGCGAGCGCGCCGCCGAGCGCGTTGGTTGCTTTGCCCGCGGGCGCACTGCTCGGCGCGCTGGCGGGGCTGACCGGCATTGGCGGCGGCGTCTATCTTTCCCCGCTTCTGGTCTTTGCCGGCTGGGCCGACCCTCAGCGCGCGACCGGGATCGCGGCGTGCTTCATCGTCGTCAACTCCGCGGCTGGCCTTGCGGGCCGCGCGTCCTCGCTGACGGCGCTTCCTGATTATCTTCCCTGGATGGCAGGGGCGGCGATCGTCGGCGCGCTCATTGGCACGAACTGGAGCCTCAAGGGTCTGAGCAAAAGCGGCGTGCTGCGCGTGCTTGGCGTCGTGCTCGGCATCGCCGCGGCGGCGTTAGCCACATGATCTGCGCTTCTGTCAGCCTTGAGCCGTTCTCGCCAGATGCAGAAGTCGCGCGCTTCTCGGCTTTGCGCGGCGATGCGTGCGGCGCTGTCGTCACCTTCATCGGCTATTGCCGGGGGCGGTCGACGCGCGGCGCGGTCACCCAACTTGAGCTTGAGCACTATCCGGGCTTCACCGAGGCCGAGATCAACCGCTTGGCGACAGCGACCGTCGAAAAGCACGATGTAAAGGACCTGCTCGTCATCCATCGCGCCGGCGCCGTTGCAGCCGGCGAACCGATCGTGCTGGTGGCCGCCATGAGCGCCCATCGCGCCGCTGCATTCGCGGCCGTCGAAGAGCTCATGGATTATCTCAAAACCGACGCGCCGTTCTGGAAACGTGAGACCGGACCTGACGGCGCGCACTGGATTGAACCGACGGCGGCGGATCGCATCCGCCGCGAGGAGCGTGCGAAATGAAGGATCATGCCCGCAGGATTGACAAGTCGCTGCCGTTCAAGCCGGTCAATGTCGCACTGCTCACCGTCTCCGACACACGCGATGTCGAAAGCGACACCTCCGGCGCTCTGCTCGCCGATCTCATCAGCAGAGATGGTCACCGCATCGCCGAGCGCGCGCTTGTCCGCGATGATGTGGAAGAGATTCGCGGCCGGGTGGGCGCGTGGCTCCGGGCGGAGGATATCGATGTCGTCGTGACGACCGGTGGAACCGGTCTCACGGGCCGGGACATCACGCCAGAGGCGCTGCGCCCCATGTTTGAAAAGGAGATCGAGGGCTTCGCAGTCGTTTGGCATATGTTGAGTTTTGAGAGCGTCGGTCTCTCGACATTGCAGTCGCGCGCTTGCGCGGGCATCGCCCATGGCAAGTTCATTTTCGCCTTGCCAGGATCGAACGGCGCCTGCCGGGACGGCTGGGAGAAGATCATCCGCTGGCAACTCGATAGCCGTCACACGCCCTGCAATCTCGTCGAGATCATGCCACGCCTATTGGAGCGCTGAAATGGAGAGATCGCTCACCCACCTCGACGAAACCGGCCGCGCTCGAATGGTCGATGTCGGCGCAAAGCCCGCGACAAGCCGCCAAGCCACCGCGAGCGGACGCATTCGTATGCAGGCGCGAACGCTGCGGCGCGCGCTGAGCGGCGACACGCCGAAGGGAGATGTGCGGGCCATCGCCGAGATCGCGGGCGTCATGGCCGGGAAGCGCACATCGGACTTGATACCCTTGTGTCATCCCTTGGCCTTGAGCAGCCTCGTTGTCGACGTTGCGCCAGATGAGAGCCTTCCTGGGTTTGTCGTCACCGCCAACGCGCGCCTGACCGGCCAGACCGGCGTTGAGATGGAAGCGCTGACCGCGGTCTCGGTGGCGTGCCTTACGCTCTACGACATGCTGAAGGCGATTGATCGCGGCATGACCATCGAGGCGATCAGCGTGACCGAGAAGCATGGCGGGGCGAGCGGCGACTATCTCAGGGGCGATGCATGATCAGCGTCGCCGAGGCGCGCGCGCTCATACTGGCGAGCGCTGCTCCGTGCAGCACCGAGACCGTATCCCTGCGCTCCGCTTTGGCCCGCTCCTTACGTGAATACGTGATGGCATCGCGTGATCAGCCGCCGTTTCGCGCATCGGCCATGGACGGATATGCGCTCCGCGCCCTCGACACGCCCGGCCCGTTGCGGATGATCGGCGAAGCCGGCGCCGGGCGTGCGCTGGGTCGCCCGCTCGGTGCGGGTGAATGCGCGCGGATTTTTACGGGCGCGCCGCTTCCGGCCGGCGCCGATTCGATCCTCATACAAGAGGACGCCGCGCGCGACGGCGAAATCGTGACCGCGCCGCTTGTCGAAAAGGGCCGGCACGTGCGCTCCGCCGGGGTGGATTTCCAATCGGGCGATCGTCTTCTGCAAGCTGGCGCGATCATCGATGCCGCCGCGATTGCGCTCGCCGCCGCCGCCGGACGCACGTCTTTATTAGTGTCGCGCCGACCCAGGGTGGCGGTGTTAAGCGGCGGCGACGAACTCGTCTCCCTCGGCCAATCGCCCGCGCAAGATCAGATCTTCGATTCAATGAGCGTCGGGATCGCGGCCTTGGCGGAGCAATGGGGCGGCGATGCCACGGGCATCGGGCCGCTTGCAGATCGCGCGCCGGACATTGCCAATGCCATAAGCGAGGCCATCGCAGCACACGACCTCACCGTGATCGTTGGCGGCGCCTCTGTCGGCGACCATGATCACGCCCGCCCCGCCGTGCGTGACCTCGGCGGCGTATTTCTGTTCGAGAAGGTCGCCTTGCGGCCGGGAAAGCCCACCTGGTTTGCGCGCATCGGCGGACGGATGGTGCTCGGCTTGCCTGGTAATCCCGCCTCAGCCTTCGTGTGCGCCCGCCTTTTCTTGCGCCCGCTCATCGATCAGATGTGCGGGCGCGATCCCATGATGTCGGCGAGTGTTCGCAAGGCCCGCACCCGCGCGCCGCTCAGCGCCAACGGATCGCGCGAGACCTATCTTCGCGCCGCCCCCGCCACCGACGAGAGCGGTCAAGCTTGGGTCGCAGCGCCGGCCAAACAGGATTCATCGCTACTCTCGGTATTCGCCCGCGCCCAAGCCTTGATCGTGCGCGCGCCAGACGCGCCCGAAGCTCCGGCCGGCGCGCTGGTCGACGTGCTCTATCCTTGATCGCCGCGCGCTTGCGCCGCATCGCCAGTTGACCAACATCAATCGCTGCGAGCGCCGGCGGGCCAATCATGCGCCATGGATCCGCACCTTATCCCCTACGCGGAGCGGCAAGCGCCGCGTTACACATCCTATCCGAGCGCCAATCACTTTGACGCGACCGTCGATGCACAAATCTTTAGGCGATGGCTGGGGTCGATCGGCGAACGCGCCACGCTCTCGCTCTACCTCCACATCCCCTATTGCCGGCAGCTTTGTTGGTATTGCGGCTGCAACACGTTTTTGACGCGCGGCGGCGACAGCGGTGACTTTGTCACTTCGATGATGATGGAGATCGACCTTGTCGCCTCGGCGCTGGGTTCGCGCAATGTCGATGAAGTGCATTGGGGCGGCGGCACGCCCAACGTGCTCTCAGCAGCGGAGTTCTTGCGCCTCGTCCACCATATCGACTTCTGGTTCGACATTCTGCCAGGCGCCAGGCACGCCATCGAACTTGATCCGCGTCACGTCACGGCAGAGCTTGCCCACGCCTATGCCGCCGCGGGCGTCAGCCGCGTGTCGCTCGGCGTTCAGGATTTGAATGCGCACGTTCAAGAGGCGATCGGGCGTGTGCAACCGTTCGAGCAAGTCCGCGACGCCGTCAAAACACTGCGCGATGCGGGGCTCAACGAACTTAGCTTTGACCTCATCTATGGCTTGCCGTTGCAGACCTGCGCGGACGTGGCGCGAACCATCAAATTGGCGACGGTACTGAAGCCCCAACGCATCGCGCTCTTCGGCTACGCGCACGTGCCGTGGTTCAAGCGCCGGCAGCGTCTGATCAATGCCGAGGCCTTGCCCGGCGTGAGCGAGCGCTACGACCAGGCCGAACTGGCGCGACGCATGCTTTGCGATCTAGGCTATGAGAGCGTCGGCCTCGATCACTTCGCACTTCCCAGCGATCCGCTCGCGGCGGCCGCACGCGCAAGCTCTCTGCATCGCAATTTTCAAGGCTACGTCGCCAACGAAAGCGATGCTGTGCTGGGCTTTGGCCCCTCGGCCATCTCTCAGTTTCCGGGCGGCTACACGCAGAACATTTCCACCATTGGCGCGTGGCGCCATGCGGTTGAGGCTGGAACGTTGCCGATCGCGCGTGGACATGCGCTGAACGCCGAAGACTTACGCCGCCGCGCTATCGTCCAATCGATCATGTGCAATCTCGAAGTCGATCTGGCGCCGTGGGGCGGTTGGGACATGTTTCGCGATGCGTATAGCGACCTCGCTCCGCTCGCCGCGGCGGGCATAGTCGAGATCAGTGGCGATGCGCTCAAAGTGCCTTCGCCGATGCGCCAATTCTCGCGTCTCGCGGCGATGGCGTTTGACGCCTACGCCTCGCCTTCCGCCACGCCCCATTCGCGCGCCGTCTGAAACTAGAGGCCATGACCACAACGACAGCAGAACGATACCGGGCCTATCAGGGCCATCCCCTCTTCAGCATGGGCTTTCGCCCGTTCTTCCTGCTCGCCACGCTCTGGGCCGCCCTTGTGGTTCCGATCTGGGTCGCAGCCTTTGCAGGATGGATGCCGATCGAGCACTTCAACCGCGACTGGCATGCGCATGAGATGCTGTTCGGCTATTTGAGCGGCGTCATCGCCGGCTTCCTGTTGACGGCGGTGCCGAACTGGACGGGACGGCTTCCGGTGGCCGGCGCACCGCTTATGGCGCTTGTTTTGCTATGGTGCGCCGGTCGAGCGGCGATGCTCATCCCGGGCTTTGCGGCGGCGCCCATCGTTGACAGCGCCTTCCTCTTCGTCTTCGCGGCCGTGATCGGGCGTGAGATCATTGCGGGCCGCAATATTCGAAACGCGCCGGTGCTTCTGCTGCTTACGGTGCTCGCCAGCGCCAACCTGCTCTCACATTTGCGCGGCGTCGATCCGGAACTAGCGCTGCTCGGCGAGCGCATCGGCATCGCCGTCGTCGCGACGCTCGTGGCGCTGATCGGCGGGCGCCTCGTGCCGAGCTTCACGCGCAATTGGATGGCCAAGCAAAAGCTCCTCCCCGAGCCCGCATCGCCAAGCCGCTTCGACGCGGTCACGCTCGCGATTGGCGCGATCGGCCTGACCATTTGGGCTGTTTCGCCGACACTCTACGCTGCGGGCTTGGCGCTCACGCTCGCGGGCGCGCTTCACTTTCTCCGGCTCGCGCGCTGGCAAGGCTGGCGGACATCCAAGGAGCCCTTAGTGCTCGTCCTTCATCTTGGCTATTTCTGGCTTGCATTGGGACTCTTGCTACAAGGTCTCGCGATCCTCGCCCCGTCCGTTGTGCCGGCGGCGTCTGGCCTTCACGCCATCACCGCCGGCGCCTTTGGCGTCATGACGCTTGCCGTGATGACGCGCGCGAGTCTGGGGCACACCGGACAGCCCCTTGCCGCGACGCCGCGCATCAGCGCCATCTACGTGCTGGTCAATCTCGCCGCATTGGTCCGCGTCGCAGCGCCATTTCTGCCCGAGCATTACACCGTGCTCTTGGCGCTATCGGCGGCGCTTTGGAGCGGCGCTTTTGGGTGGTTTGTCTTTGTCTATGCCCCGCTTTTGCTGCGCCGACGCCAAGCAGCCACGGCGTGAGCGCGAAGGAAGCTCAGATGAGCGATTATGATCTGATCATCGTTGGCGCCGGACCCGCGGGCCTCAGCCTCGCCGCGCGGCTGGCGGGAGCGCCGCTCCGTATCGCGCTTATTGACAAGTCGTCCGAAGCGGCGCTGAGCGAACCCGCCTATGATGGGCGCGAGATCGCGCTCACCCGAACATCCATCGAACGCCTGCGCACACTTGGCGCGTGGCAACGCCTTAGGGCAGAGGAAGCCGCCCCGCTCGTGCGCGCCGAAGTGCTGGACGGCGCCTCTTCTTACGTCTTGCCCTTCACCGATCGCCGCAGTCGCGAGCCGTTGGGGGCGCTCGTCTCCAACGCCGCCCTCCGACGCGCCTTGTTCGAGTGTGTCCAAGTTCAAAGCAATTGCGATCTGTTCACCGGGCGTACGGCGCACATCGGCGACATCGATGACAAAGGCGCCAGCGTGCAGCTACAGAATGACCGCGCGCTCGCAGCCAAGCTCATAGTGGCGGCGGACACGCGGTTCTCGGCCTTGCGCCAGAGCCAGGGCATCGGCGCGCGCATGGTCGACTTTGGCCGCACCATGTTGGTTTGCCGCGCGCGCCACACGCGGGCGCACAACAACATCGCCACCGAATGGTTCGATCGCGGCCAAACCATTGCGATGCTGCCGTTACTGGAGGGCCAATCATCTTTCGTACTGACACTCGACGCGCTCGACATGGCGGGGATCAAAGCATTGAGCATGGAAGCCTTCGCACGCGAGGTCGAACGCCATACGCAACGCCGCTGGGGCAGCATCACGCTGACGAGCGAGCGCTTCTATTATCCCTTGGTCGCCGTCTATGCCGATCGCTTCGTTGCGCCCAGATTTGCACTGCTGGGCGATGCCGCCGTCGGCATGCATCCAGTCACCGCGCATGGCTTCAATTTCGGTCTGCGGGGCGCCTTCGCGCTCGGGCGCGAGATCCTCGCCGCACAACGGGAGGGTCGTGATATTGGCGCCAGCCGCGGCCTTAGCCACTATGAGCGAGATCACAGACGCGCGACGCTGCCGCTCTTTGCCGCCACCAACGCGATCGCCAAACTCTACGCTGACGAACGCATAATCGCGCGTTGGGCGCGCGGCGCAGGCCTTCGCTTGATGGACGCCACGCCGGGTGCGCGTCGGATCGTCGAAGCGAGCCTCAGCGGCGCGCACGCATGAAAGCGGCCCAGAGCCTCCTGGCGCTCGCCGCGCGCGAGGGCGTACGCGCCTGCTTTGCCAATCCTGGCACCTCCGAAATGCATCTTGTCGCCGCGCTCGATTCCGCGCCGAGCATCCGTCCGATCTTGTGTCTATTCGAGGGGGTGGCGACGGGCGCAGCCGACGGTTACGGCCGCATGATGCAGGCGCCGGCGCTGACGCTGCTGCATCTGGGTCCAGGTCTTGGCAACGGCCTCGCCAATTTGCACAACGCCTATCGCGCGCGAACGCCGATCGTTTCGCTGATCGGCGAACACGCCACCTATCATCGCGTCAACAACCCGCCTCTGGCCAGCGACATCGCATCGATCGCGCGGCCAGTGTCGGCATGGCTAAAAACCGCGGAGAGCGCCGCCGAGCTTCTTATCCTCACGCAGGACGCGATCGAAGCAGCACGCCAAACCGGTCCGGCAACGCTCATTCTTCCGGCCGATATTGCCTGGAGCGATGAAGAACCCACAGCACCTGCGCCGCCGCTCAAACAGCGCGAGAGTTTTGATGATGGCCATTGGGACGAAGCCGCGCGTCTGCTTGGGCCGCGTACATTGCTCTTGCTGGGTGGTCGGTTTTTGTCCGCCAACGCCTGCGCCGCCGCGCAACGCATCGCCGCCAAGACTGGTGCGCTCGCCTTGATCGAGACATTCCCTGTGCGCGTCCGACGAGAAGGCTCGGGAGCAGGCCTCAAGCGCCTGCCCTATCTCAGCGAAATGGCGGCCGCTTCTCTTTCGCACATCGATACGGTCATTCTCGCGGGCGCCGCCTATCCAGTCGCGTTCTTCGCCCTTCCCGGCCGGCCCACAACGCTTGCGCCGGATCATGCGCGCGTCCTGGAGCTCGCCGCGCCCGGCTTCAACATCGAGCGTGCGCTCACATCGATCGCGGCTCTCGTGCAGGCCAATGTTGACCTGCCTCGCGCTGGCGAGGCGCCCGTCAAGCCCAATGGCGGCGGTGCAATCGATCCCATAGCCTTGGCGCAAAGCATCGCGGCGACCCTGCCGAACAACGCCATTGTCTGCGACGAGTCCAACACGGCTGGGCTCTTCTGTTACGAGGCCGCGGCATCAGCGGCGGCGCACGACTGGCTGACACTGACGGGCGGCGCAATCGGCCAGGGGCTGCCGCTGGCGACGGGCGCGGCCATCGCATGTCCAGATAGGCGCGTGATCGCGCTCGAGGCCGATGGCAGCGCGCTCTATACGATCCAAGCCTTGTGGACGCAGGCGCGCGAGGGCCTCCACGTCACCAACGTCATCCTCAATAATGGCGCCTACGCCATCCTGCGTCTGGAAATGATGCGCGCGGGCGTCAACGAATTGTCGGAAGCCGCGGGCGCGCTGTTCGACCTCAAGCATCCGGCGATCGATTTTTGTGCGCTGGCGCGCGGCTTCGGCGTGCCCGCCGAGCGGGTGGAAACGGCGGCCAAACTTGTCGCGGCGCTCGAACGCAGTTTCGCCACGCCAGGCCCCGCCCTGATCGAGGTGATGATCCGGTGAGCACATTACCCAACGCGCTCAGCGCCCAGCTCCAGACATTGCTGGGCGTACGCTTCAGCCGCGCAGAGGCGGTTCGCAATCAGCACGCGGGCGCGGGCATGCACTTGCCGGCGTTGCCGCCGCAAGCCGTCGCCATGGTGCAAAACCTGGAAGAGATTATCGCCGTCGTACGCGCCTGCGCCGAGCATGGCGTTGCGATCATCCCCTATGGCGCGGGCACGTCGCTCGAATGCCACGTCGGCGCCCCGCGCGGGGGCGTTGCGATTGACGTCTCGGGCATGAAAGAGCTACTGCGCTTGAGTCTTGAAGATCAGGACTGCACGGTGCAGGCGGGCCTCACGCGCCTCGCCCTGAACGAGGAGCTCAGACACACGGGCCTCTTCTTCCCGGTCGATCCGGGCGCCGACGCCACGATCGGCGGCATGGCCTCAACCCGCGCTTCGGGCACGACGACGTTGCGCTATGGCGGCATGCGCGAAAACGTCATCGCGCTTACGGTCGTGACCGCCGATGGCCGCGTCATCAAGACCGCCAACCGCGCGCGCAAATCTGCGGCGGGATACGACCTCACCCATCTTTTTGTCGGCAGTGAAGGCACGCTGGGGGTCATCGCCGAGGTCACGCTGAAGCTTCACCCGGTTCCGGAGGCCGCGAGCGCGGCGGTGTGCTCGTTCGAGACCGCGCACGGGGCTACTGCGACGGTGATCGAAGCCGTTCAATGCGGCCTGCCTTTGGCGCGCGCGGAATATCTCGACGCCGAAGCGATTCGTGCGGTGAACCGCGCTTTCGCCACCGATCACCCCGAGCGCGAGACGCTTTTTCTGGAGTTCCACGGATCGCCGCGTGAGGTGGAGGAGTGCGCCGCCCGCGCCCGTGCTATTGCCGACGAGCATGGCGGCGGCGCGTTTCGCTGGGCGCTCGATAGCGAAGCACGCACCGAGCTTTGGAAGGCGCGGCACAATGCAGGCCTGGCGGCGCTGGCCTTGAGGCCAGGTGCGCGGCCTTGGTCGACGGATGTCTGCGTGCCCATCAGCCAGCTTTCTGACTGCATCGACGCTGCCAAGCGCGACATTGGCGCCCTCGCCATTCCGGCCATTGTGCTGGGACACATTGGCGACGGCAATTTCCACGTTGTTCTTTTGATTGACGCTGCGAGCGCCGAGGAAGTCGCCGCCGCCAAGAGCTTCAATGACAAGCTCGTCGCGCGTGCGATCGCCATGGACGGCACCTGCACCGGTGAACACGGCATTGGCCTCGGCAAGCGCGAGTCGCTGCGTGATGAGCTTGGGCCGGCAGTCGATGTCATGGCCGACATCAAGCTTGCGCTCGACCGGCGCTGGATCATGAACCCCGATAAGATCTTCAAGCCGATCGGCTACTTCAGCTGAGCGGGGCGAAGATCGCGGTGAAGTGCCGGAGCGCTTTGGGCTGACGCACGATGCGCAGGCCCCTCAGCGCCTTGCGCTTTTCATGCACGGCAAGGATCGTCTCCACGACATAATCAGCATGAGATTGCGTGTAGACGCGCCGCGGCATCGCCAGACGCACCAACTCAAGCCGTGCGGCGCGCTCGCCGCCGTCGGGCTGGCGGCCGAACATTACGCTGCCGATCTCACACCCGCGCACGCCGCCCTCTTCGTAGAGCGCCACCGCTAGCGCCTGGCCGGGATAGGCGAGCGGTGGGATGTGAGGAAGCATGGCGCCGGCATCCAGAAAGACCGCATGCCCGCCGGCTGGGCGCACCACTGGCGCTCCGGCCGCGATCAAACGCTCCAGCACATATTCATTCACGCGCACGCGATAGCGCAGATAATCTTCGTCCACGATCTCGCTCAAACCCTGGGCGATGGCGTCGAGGTCGCGTCCGGCCAGGCCCCCATAGGTGGGGAACCCCTCGGTCAGGATGAGACGGGTTCGCGCGCGCTCGGCTAAATCATCGTCGTTGAGCGCAAGCCAGCCGCCAATATTGGCGAACGCATCCTTTTTCGCCGACATGGTCATGCCGTCGGCGCAGGTGAAGATCTCGCGCACGATGTCGGGTACGGCGCGATCGCCTTGCCCCGGCTCCCTTTGCTTGATGAACCAGGCATTCTCAGCAAAGCGGCAGCCGTCGATGATGAAGAGCTTGGCGTGCGCGTGCGCCAAAGCGGCCACGCGCTTGATGTTGGCAAGACTGGCGGGCTGTCCGCCACCGGCATTGTTGGTGATGGTCATCATCACGCACGGGATGCGCTCGCCTTCGGCGGTCAGCAGCTCTTCGAGCCGCTCGACATCCATATTGCCCTTGAACGGGTAATCCGAAGCGGGCTCGTCCGCTTCGGCGCCCAGGAGATCGAGCGCAATCGCGCCTGTGGCTTCGATATTGGCGCGCGTCGTATCGAAATGGGTGTTGGACGGAATGAGACGGTCCGCTCCGCCGAGCAAGGCGAACAGAATAGATTCTGCGGCGCGCCCTTGATGGGTCGGGATGACGTGCTTGAACGGCATCAGCCGTTTCACCGCGGCCTCAAAACGCCCGAAAGAGGTTGAGCCCGCGTACGATTCATCGCCGCGCATCAGCGCCGCCCATTGTTCGGCGCTCATCGCGGCGACACCTGAATCGGTCAAGAGATCGATGATGATGTCTTCAGCGCGGATGGAAAAGAGATTGTACCCGGCGCGGAGGAGTATCTCCTTGCGCTCTGCCATGCTCGTCATCCGGATCGGTTCAACGGATTTGATCCGGAAGGGCTCGATAATGGTGCGCATGGCGAACAAGCTTAGGACTTGATCGGACAGCGCCGTTTGATGCGCATCAAGATGTCAGATGAACCGGAACCCAAGCGGCGACGAGGCGAGCTTCTCGCCCGTCAGCAGCCGCACCACGATCAGGGCCTCGCCGTTGCGGACTTCATGGCCCGGCAACCCGGTCACGAGCGGATGCGCCCTGAGAATCGTCAGCCAGATGGTTGGAAAATCATTGCCGCGGCCACGCGCCAGCTCGCACTGATGCAACAGGTCGAGAGCCGCTCTGTCCATCAACACATCTCCCCAGCGTCAGCGTGGCGGCAGTTTGAGAACGAGTATTGATTGTGATCAAAGACAAGGACCTGATCATCCGATCCAGGCCCTGCGACGTTGCAACGCGCTCTAAGCTTGACCTTCATCAAACGCATCATTTTGGCGGCGTGTTTTTCTGAGTTCGGCGCCCCCCGCGCGCTGAATGGCCAGCCGCCCGCACCGTGGAGGCGCGGAACGCTCGGTCCGGCACGCCGCTCCGCGTTAAAACGGAGCGGCTTGCTCTTTGCGCTGAAGGAAACGGCGAGACCGATGACAACCGATTATGGCGCACGCATTGCCGAGATCGACCAGTACGCCATCGAATTGCGCAAACTCATCCCCGACACTGTCAGTGCGTTTGCTGGCTTGTCGAAGGCCGCGCAAGCGCCGGGATCGCTCGACAAGAAAACCAAGGAATTGCTGGCGCTCGCCATTTCGGTGGCGATCCGCTGTGATGGCTGCGTGGCCTATCATACGCGCGGCGCCCACCGCACCGGCGCTACGCGCCTTGAAGTGGCTGAGACGCTTGGCGTCGCCATTCAGATGGGCGGCGGCCCCAGCATGAATTATGCAGCCGACGCGCTGCGCGCGTTCGACCAGTTCAACGCCAAAGCCTGACCGAGATCGGCGCGGATCTACGTCAAGCCATTGATGTCGGCTTCAAGCTTGCTGATCTCGTCTAATACCCACGCGATGTCGGGCGGGTCGTGAAACATCATGCCCGCCATCGCCTCATAGTCGGCCTCGATCAGGCGGCGCAGTTTTGGCTGAGGCGCGAGTAGAATGGCGCCGCGTTTGGCCTCGCTAAGCTTGTCCGCCGGCGCTGGAAACATCTTCATCTTGGTCTGGCGCACGTCCTCAAGCAGCGTGTCGTCGCGCACCGCGACGTAGCCTATTTTGGTGTCACGCATCATCGCGACATCGTAATAGTGGCGCGCCATGTGGTTGCGATCGGAAGGCTTCCAGTCGGGATTGTCACGCAAGCGGCAATGATTGCCGTGGAGGATGAACGCCTTCTCAAGGAAGGTGCGTTCGGCTTCGATCATTGCCACGGCCTTGGTGGCCAAGTCCCAATCTGCGCCCAGCACACGTTGCACATAAGGTTCGACGGCGCGCTCCGCGCACGGGGTGATGGCGCCGCGAGCGCCAACCTCGATCTTGACCCACGGGGCGATGTAGCTGTTTGCGTCCAACAATGATGGATAGTGAATTTGCAGCGTGCAGCCATCCTCGTCGGCGCCGTCAACCTCGACGCGGCACATCGACAGCCTGGTGGCGAGCTTCGTGCGCATGCGGCCAGACACAAAGGCGCAGCACTTCTCCATGGCCGCATCGGTCGCCTTCTTGCGTTTGGTCGCCGAAGGCTGCGCGAGGGGATCGGCCTCGTCCGGGATCATCAACCCACGCCGCGACACCACAATATCTATGTCTTCCGAGAAACGCTTGATGAGGCCGTAACCTGGAAAGCGAGGTGCCACCCTTGAAGTAGAGCTTAGGACGCGCCGAGCGGCCAAAGCCCATAAACATCGCGTCGATCGAACGGCAGACCCAGAAGTCCTTCTCGATCGCCTGCACGCTGGCGCCCAGGCTCTGCGCCGCGGCGTTGAACGCGTCGCGCCGATCGCGCGCCGGCAACGCGTCGAACTCGGCATAGGCGGAATTGATGCTGCGCGACAACGAGCGCTCCCTCAGGCGCTCAATGTGCCACGATTCCTCAGGATTTCGCGCGCAGGCCCAAGCGCCCACACGGGCAGGCGCCGCAGATTGGCGGCGAGCGCTGATGTCGCCGCGTCGGAGGCGGTGCGCGCAATCTTCGCGGCCGCTTCATTGAGATCGAACCCGCTGTCGCGCGCCCAGGCCAAGGCCTGGACGATCACGGCCGCATCTGTGTTCAGAAGCGGCGCGAGCTTTGCGCCGCTTGGCCGAAACTTGACGCGCAACGTCCCCACGGTGCGGTCGCCAAGTTTGCGGCTGGCCATATAGGCGGGCCGCGACAGCACCGCCGTGGTGAGCCCCAGAGCGTTCGCCGCCGCTAGATTGTCGGGCGCGGCGGTTGCGCCGACGCGGCGGGCGGCGGCGGCCGCGACATCATCGGCTGCGGCGGGTGCATCCCCGCCTAAAAGCTTGCTTTGGCGCGGCCAGTCATAGAGCCCTCGCCCCACCCGGCGCAGGGTTCCGGCCTTCGCCAGGCGCGACAACGCCTGATCCACCGCAGCCCGGGCGCCGAGGTCCACGAAGTCGCCCGGGGTAAAGATCATAGCCCCTCGACCATGACCCCGCACACGGCGCATTATTTTTGCTGGTAAATCCATTGCTTAGATATGCTTTCAGCGTCTCTGTATGTCAGAAATATATTGATTTTTTCTGACACGACAAGGGCCGTTCTGCCCCCCCTCTCACCTCCCGTGATGGCGCGGACGATGGCGCAGGGCCAGGAGCAGCCATTTGAGCTGACCGCGATCGAAGCGGCGGACGGCGGCGTCTTCCACTACGCTTGAGCCGGCCATGCGGACGCCGGGAACCAAGCCCTCGCGCAGACGCCGCGCCACCGTCGCGCGCGATACCCCGAAGAAGAACTGAATGTCCTTGTACGTAAACCAGAGCTGGGCATGCGGCAGCGCTTCGAGCGCCGGGGCCACGCTCTCATGGGCCTCGTCCGAATAGGCTGGCATGTCGTCAACGCAGAGCACGCGCGATAGCCGCTCATCGATCACACGCGCGCAGGCGCGACTCAACGCGGGCTTGGCCGCAATAGGTTTGACAGTCGGCGGCGGCGCCTCGACCTCGACGGGAGCGGGCTTTGCTTCAGCGTCCTCCACATCAAACAATGAAAGTTGCCTTGAACCCGCATGCTTCTTGGCGCCGTCGCGCGCGCAGGCGCCTGTCGACGGCTTCGCCGGCGAAACGGCGACAATGGCGTCACGTTCACCGACCGTCATTTCGGCTCTCGCGATAGGGACGCAAACCAATGTCACGCATGACAAGAACGCGTACGGGCGCGCCGGCGCGCACACGCAAGGTCGGACGCACCTGGAGGTCACGGTCGATAATCCGTCCGCCAGTGCGCGCCGCCTCCTGAGCGGCCGCGTCGGCGATATTTTGTGAGAGCGAGGCGCCGTCATCCTCGCCTTCGGCATTGTTGGCGACGACGCTGATGATCGCTGACATGCCGATCGCGCCGATCAGACGATCCAGATGCAGGTCGGTCCGATCTGAAAGGCCAGAAGCGCCGGCCGGATCGGCGCCTTGCATGCCCTGCAAATTGATCGACCAGCCGTTGGGCAGGATGAGCCGATTCCAGATCAAGAGAATCCTGCGGTCGCCATAGCGCACGCCATTATCGTACGTGCCGATGAGGCGCGAGCCTTGCGGGATGAGCAGATGCCTGCCGGTGACGCTGTCAAACACAGGCGCCGTCACCTGCGCGATCACCCTGCCCGGCAGATCGGAATTGAGCTCGGTGGCAAGGGCCGCCGGGATCACCGCGCCCGCCATCACTTCATAGCGAGAGCGCGGCGGCCTTAAGCGCGATGGCAGGCGCTCATCGTCGGGCTCGGCGCGCCCTGATGCGCGCTCGGCGTTGAACAGGATCGGCGCCGTGCGCGCGAGATCTTGTGGGTTGGGGCCGGGCGGCGCGGATGGCGGCGTGCTCGCGGCCGATTGCCCAGACCATGCCGGATCCGACGGCGGCGCCAGCTCTTCCGCAGTCTCTTCTTCAAGCAGCGCTTCACCCTGATCACTGCCTTGAAGATCAGCGCTCGCATATTGGCCCGGCGCCGACTGAATCGATTCTGGCGGTCCGCCCGCCGTGGCGATGGCTTCCGCATCGCGGCCGCGACTGGCTGGTTGCGCGCTCAGACCGAACAGCAACGCCGCCGCGACGATCGCGCCCAAGGTGATGGCGCCGCCCAACAGCACTTTGCGCGACAAGCGCTTTGGCGATGGCGAGCGGGTGCGGATGGCGAGATCCGGTTGCGGCGGGTCCGCGAGTGCGGCTTGCGCTTCGCTCATGGCCGGCCTCGCCGTATCCGCCGCGCCGGCGGCGCGCTTGTTTCCCGTTCAATACGCACCACGACGGGGGCGCGAACGCCAAGGCGAAGTTCAGCGGTGTCGAAGATGCGGTCGACCATGTAGCGTCGGCCATCGATGCGATAATTCGTAAGTTCAGCCCCTTCGGGCGTGATGACGAAAAGCGGCGGCAGGTCCGCGGCTTCGGTGTCCGCATCGAACTCGATCCAAGTGCGGCGTCCATCGTCAAAGACACGAACAGGCGCCCACACCGGTCGCGCGCCCCGCGTGATGCGCACGTGATAGTCGAAATTGAAGACGCCAGCGCTGGTGTACGGTGTGCGATCCGAAATGCTTCGCGGATAACACCATGCGATTTGGGCTGAGTAGGCCTCGCCCGCATGGCTCACCGCTTCCACCAGATAGGTGCGTCGGTCGGTGACCAGGACGATATTGGTGCGAAGTCCTGTTGCGTTGGGCTTGACCAGAACAATGGTGCGCGCGCCTTCCGAACCTTCGGTCGTCGTTTCGCTTAGCTGCCAGCGCGAGGTGTCGCCTGCCGCGACGTCCTCTAGAGTTTCACCTTCCTCCAAGAGGATTGTCGAAATGAAGTTCGGATTGGCGTAAAGTTCGTAAAGAGCGCCCGGTGCATAGGTGTAGATGTAGCGCGCCGACGAAAAGCCCTCGCGCTCGGGACGCTGACGCGCCGCGCCGTTTGCTTCTGTCCACACTTGCGCGGCGCTTACCGTGCGCCCCCGCGCGCGAGACGGCATGCTCTCAGCGGCGGTCGTCTGAAGTGGCCGGCATGTTTGTTGCGCGTCTTGTGCAGAGGCGGTTGACGCATAGGCGAACGCACTGAGGCTCACCACCACGAGAAAAACCTGTCTCATCGCACACGGCTCCAGGAGAAATCGGAGATCAGAAGTCCAAGCGGGTTGACGGCGATATCGTCGGCGTTGCGCGGCGGGCGCGTGGTCACCGTGAAGATGCCGCTATAGGCCTCGCCGTCATCCATGCCCGAGCCATTGGTGCTGCGCTCGATCCAGCTCACTTCGTATGAGCGATCCGAGCGCGCAATGATGGAGCGGATATAGACGGTGCGTCCGACGCGTCCGAGCGAGAGGAAGGGATCGTCCCGGCGCGCTATCTCGGTCAGTTGCGCCGCAGCTTGCGGCGTCAGGAATTTATAGGCTTCGAGCCAGTTTTCTCTGAGCACGACGCCGTCAGTCGGCAGTGAGCGCACCAGACGCACGAAGCGGCCAAGATGATAGGCGGTTTGCGCTTCGCTTGGGCTCCAGCGCCCATCGGCAACCCGCACGTTGAGGACCTGGCCTTGGGGATCGACCTCGACCACATGAACAAAGGTGCGCTGCTGCAGCGCGACGATCGTGAGCCCAAGCGCGAGTGCGCAGGCAAGGCCAAGGCAAGCGAAGGCGACGCGCCGCCAAGTGCGCGCCGACAGAACCGCCGAGCCCATGCGGGCGTCCCATTCCTGTTGGGCGCGCCGGTAGGGCGTCTCCGCTGGCGCAGGCGCGGTGTTCGCGACCGGCGCTCTGAAAGGAAAGCTCATGTCTTGGCTCCTCCGCTCGGCGCGGGCGGCGGCGCTGGCTTTGGCTGCATGCCCGCATAATTGATCGCGGCTTGGCCGCCGCCGCTTCCGGCGCCGCCGCCGCCAATGCGGCGTGCGGCGCGGCCTGCGAAACGTGCGCCCGCGGCGAGCGCGCCTGCGCCCTTGGCGATCGACCACCCTGTCACCGCCGTATAGCCGACAGCGTGTGTCACCGCGCCTTGGCCCGCGCGCATCGCATCTGCGCCGGCAAGATGCGGCTGGCCCTGCACAACCTCGCTGGCGAGATTTGGCGCAAACCAGGCAAGCGTCATCACCGTCAGCCCAAACAGCAGCACGTTGAGGACGCCGCCATCGTCGAGCGTCATGGTTGCCGGCAGGCTGTCGACGAACGTTACTGAGATCGAAGCGACGAAGGCCAAGACAAAAAGGCGGATCGCGGACCCGACGACCCAGCCGATCGGACGCTCCGCCACCCATGAGGTGCCGCTGAAGACGCCCCACGGCAATGCCACGAAAGCCGCAAGCGCGCCCAGCTTGAAGGCGATGAGCGCGACAAAGACCTGCAACGCCAGCAAGAAGAAGCCGAGCATGGCCGTAAAGGCCGCGACATAGATGACGATGAGCGGCCCAAAATCGGTGATGATGTTCATGCCTTCGCCAAGCGCTGCGGTGCGGCCAAACATTTCGACGCCGATTTCGGCGACGCGGCCGGGATTATGAAGATCGGCCATGCTCATGCCGTCGCCGCCGGCTTTCAGTCCCAGCATCGCGCCCGATTGATTGATCGCGGTCGAGAGCGCGTCCCAATTGTTGATGAGGAAAGCGAAGAGCCCGACAAACAGCACCTTGCGGAAAAAGGCCGCCATCGGCGCTTCCTGCGCCAAGGCCCATTGCGCGCCCGAGAGCGTGATCGAAATGATGATGAGCGCGTTCAAGACATAGGAGATGTCGCCGGCGATCAGGCCAAAGCCTGAGTCCGCGAGCGCAAGGAAGCGGTCGAGGAAAGAGTTGACGGTCGCCGGGTCCATGCGTTCCTCCTCGCTCAGAAGGCCGTGCGCGCGGGATCAACGGCGCCGCGCCGCTCAGTTGGGAAAGCCCGGCGGCGAATTTCGCCGGCGCGCTCTTCGCGCGCGAGCCGCTCCATACGTTCGGTCTCAAGCGCCCGGCCTTGCACGATGAGCAGTGCGTGGACTTCGGCGAGTTGGGCCGCTTGCAGACCCAGCAATTGATTGCCGGCTTGGATCGCGCCTGTCTGGCCCTCCGCGGCCGATGACGATTGCATGGCCCGGTCGATGCGACCGCTTGTGCTTTCGATGGAACGCGCGGCGCGGGCTTCGGCTTCCATGGCGCGCTCAAGACTGGCGCGGCTTTCAGCGAGCCAGCGATCCGATTGTGCGAGTACGTCTTCAAGATCATGTTCGGCCCAGGTTTCAGGATAGAGCGTGCGCAAATCATCGCTCAATTGATCGGCTTCGAAGGCGAGACCTTCGACGCTCTCGAACAATCCTCTCACCTCTCCGATCGATTGTGAGAGCTCTGGCGAGAGTTGGAGCGGGTTCTGGCGTAGCATCGCTGTCGCCTGCTCGATCTGGGTCACCTGGTTTCGCAATTGCTCGACCATGTGTGAGACCTGGGTGATGCTTTGCGCGAGATTGGCCGGATCGATCACCGCCATTTGCGCACGTGCGGGCGTCGCAGGGCCGGACGCAATGGCCAGCGCGAGAATGCTCGCGGCGATCCAAGTGCTGGGCGAGAAACGCATGAGCTCTTCTCCTATTCTGCGGCGATCGGTTGCGGTTCGGAATGCTGGGTGGGTGCAGCGCTGTTGAAGCGCCGCGCGGCCTCGGCGGCATCGTTGAGGTCGCGCGCATCGAGCCACGCCGGCGCGAACGCCGCGCCCGGCGCGCGCTTGACGACATCATCCATGAGCGTGTGATCTTCGGGACGTGATGCACCGACAAAGGCGAGCGCCGCTGGACCTAAACTCAACTCAAAAAGGCGGCAGCCTTCGCGGCTGACGATGTAATAGTCCCGCTTTGGAGCAGCGTTTGCGACGAGCGCGATCTGGCGGTTGTTCAGGCCCAGGCGCTCATAGAAAGCGCGCGATCTCGGTTCTCGGGCGCGATCGTTCGGCAGATAGATCCGGGTTGGACAGGCCTCGATGATGGTCGAGGCGATTCCGCTTGCTTCAATGTCGGCAAGTTCCTGGCTTGCGAAGATGACGGCGACATTGCGTTTCCTGAGTGTCTTCAGCCATTCCTGGATTTGAGCTGAGAAGAACGCGTCGCGGAGAAATAGCCAAGCCTCATCGAGGATGAGCAAGGTCGGCGTGCCGTCGAAGCGGCGCTCCAGAATACGAAAGAGCGCGGCGAGCACTGCGCCGGCGGCGCTCCCCTTCCGCATCAGCTCATTCATTTCGAACGCCTGCACACGCCCGTGCGCAAGACTGGAATGGTCGTGGTCGAGGATGCGCCCATGGGGACCTGCATGGGTATAAGGCGCGAGTGCTGCGCGCGCGGAGGCGTCCTGAACCAATGCCACAAACAGAGTGAGCGTGCGATCTTCGCTCTGGCGTTCGGCCAAGAGCTCCAGCACCCGCCAAAGCTCGCGACGCAGGTCCGGCGTGATCGCGACATTGCCGCTTTCGATGAGGCCCGCGATCCAGTCGAGCGCCCAAACGCGCTCGTCTGCGTCATCAACCCGTTCAAGCGGCTGGAGACCGAGGGCGCCCTCCTCTCCGAGATCGAAGAAATCACCGCCTAGACCAAGAATGGTCGCCCGGCACGACCGCTCCTTGTCGAACACATAAACCTGCGCATCGGGGTAGCGCAGCCATTGCGCCGCGAGCGTCGCCAGCAGGACCGATTTGCCGGCGCCGGTCGGGCCCACCACCATGGTATGACCGACATCGCCGACATGAAGGTTGAGCCGGAACGGCGTTGCGCCATCGGTCGCGGTCAGCATGAGCGGAGGCGCATTGAAGTGCGCGTTGCGTTCAGGACCGGCCCATACGGCGCTCAGCGGAAGGAGATGCGCCAAGCTTGGCGTCAGGACGATGGGACGGCGTGCATCGGCGTAAGCCTGTCCGGGCAGTCCGCCAAGCCAGGCTTCGACGGCGTTGACGCCTTCAACTTGCGTGACGAATCCCAGGCCATCGGCGACTTGCTGCACCAGGGCGACGCTCTCTTTGAGCGCCGCCTCGCCTTCTTCTGCCAGCACGATCGTGAGCGTCGTGTAGCCGGCAGCGACGGCGTCGGCGCCTAATTCCTGGAGTGCAGCATCCGCGTCATCGGCTTGATTGGAGGCGTCATTGTCGAAGAGCGCGGACTCTTCCCGAAAGAGCGCCTCGCGCAACAAGGTCGCCAGACCTTTGCGTTTGGAGAACCAGCGCTTCCTCACCTTTTCCAGTTCGCGGCGCGCTTCTTCGCGATCAAGCGGCAGGAAGCGCGTCACCCAACGATAGGCGATCGGCAGGCGATTGAGTGCGTCAAGTAAGCCAGGCTCGGTCTCGGTGACGTAAGAGCGCACCGAAAGTACAGCGAGATCCAAGCGGCCAAGTTTGGGCGCAAGGCCGCCGACAAGGGCGGTGTCGCTGATCAAGCTGTCGATGTGAAAAGGCGTATGTGGAAGAGCTACACAATGAGCCCGGTCCGAGACGCAATCGTGCAGATAGGTCAACGTCTCCTCATCGTCGAGCCAGCGCGCCGCCGGCGTCATCGTCTCTAAGAGATCGTGGAGCTGGTCGGTCTCGGTCGTAAACTGCGCGAGCAAGCGGCGATAATCGACTTGGCGCGGCGCGCTCTCCTCACCGCCTTCGAACAGGACGCTTTCGAGCTTGCCTTGACGTTCGGCCGGCGGCAGCCATGCGAGCGTCAGGAAATAGCGGCTCTCGAACCGCGCGCCCGCTTGTTCAAACACGGCGCGGCGCTCCTCATCGATCAGCCACGATAAGGCGTCAGGCCAGGCGCTGTCTGGATAGCCTGGCGCGGGCGCGCGGCGCGCCTCGACATGCAAGCACCAGCCAGATCCAAAGCGGCGGAGCGCATTGTTGAGGCGCGCGCTCTGGCCCATCAGTTCAGAAGGCGTCGAAGAATCGAGATCGGGTCCGCGAAACGTCAGCGTGCGCTGGAAGGCGCCGTCCTTGTTCAAGACGATGCCGGGGGCGATGAGGCCAGCCCAGGGCAGATAATCTGAAAGCCTGGCGCCGGCTTGTTTGTAGGGACGAAGATCGAGCATCGGGTGCTCTCCTCAGCTCGCGAAATAAGAAGGTTTGGCGAGGTGGCGCGGCCAGGTTTCCAAAAACCAGGGATCGCGTGCGGCGGCCCAGGCAGCGCACCCTTGCAGCACAACCCAGAGCGGGGCGCCGATGATTGGTTGCTGCAGGCCGAACGCGATCGCCGCGCACACCGTGCCGTTCAGAATTGCGAAGCCGCGCGGCACGCCCGCCATTAGGATCGGTCGCGTGAGCGAGGTCCGAAGCGGCGTCACATAGTTTTCCGGGATGTCGTCCATCGGTGGCGCTCCTTCAGATCATCGCGCCGCCGGCAAAGCCGAAGAAAGTGAGGCCCCAGCTCACCGCCGCGAACATGATGGCGATGCCCAAGCCCGCCCAAGCGAGCTTCCTGACGCCCCCGCCGCCTTCCGAGAACGCGATGGTGACGCCGGCGATGACGATGGCGATAACGCCCGCGGCGCGCGCGACAGGACCGGTGATCGAATCGACCACTTGTTCGAGCGGACCTTCCCACGGCATGCCTGATCCCGCCGCGTGCGCCGATGTGGCGAAGGCCATAACCACGCAAGTGACCGTCGTTGCGTGCACAATCGCCGAGACTTTCATCTCGTCCCTCCTCTTGTTTCCCAGAGATCGATGATTTCGGTGATGGCGCGTCCGCCTTCGCGGCGCGCAATGAACACCACCATGTCGATGGCCGAAGCGATCAGCCGCGTGGGAGGCGTCGATCTCGCTTCCATGCACAGGTCTTCGAGCCGCGAGAGCGCGTCGTCGGCCGAATTGGCGTGGAGGCTCAAGAGCCCGCCCGGATGGCCGGTGTTCCAGGCCTTCAACACTTCGAGCGCTGCGCCATCGCGCACCTCGCCGACAACGATGCGATCAGGACGCAAGCGCAATGTCATCTGCACAAGATCGCGGAGGCCGATTTCAGGCGCCGTGCGCTTGGTCAGCAATTGCACCGTGTTGGCGCTCGCGCACTGCAGCTCAGCAGTGTCTTCAAGGATGACGACACGCGCGCCGCCGAACGAAGGCTCAGCGAGGAGCGCGTTTAGAAGCGTGGTCTTGCCCGATCCCGTGCCCCCGGCGACGATGATGTTTCGCTGAAGCGCAACAGCCGACGCTAAACGATCCGCTTGCGGCTGCGTGGCGATACCGCCAGCGACATAGTCATTGAGGCGATAGATGAGCCGCGGGCGTTTGCGGATGGCGAGGACCGGCGCGCTCGCGAGCGGCGGGAGCACTGCCTGCACTCGGGCGGCGCTATCAGGCAGGATGGTCGCGAGCATCGGCCGATCCTCGCCAACGGTTTCGCCGGCTTCGTGCGCCAGCAAACGAATGGCGGCCTCGCGGTCCGGAGCGGACAGTGTGTAAGCGGTGCGCTCGAGCCCGCCGCCGACGCGGTCAAACCAGATTGCGCCGTCTTCATTGACGAGCGCCTCGACGACATCATCGGCGTCGAGCGCATCGGCGATGGCCGCACCAAGCGCGCGCTGCAGAGCCGAGCGGCGGCGGGCGGCGCCAATCGAAGCGATCGCGGCGTTCATGTCACGCTCTCCAGCGTTTCGCGGTGCGCGGCATCTCCGCCATTGAGCGCCGGCGTCACCAGTTCGCGCGATGCGATGGACTTGCCGGGACTGAGACCTTGGGCGACAAAATCCAGAAACCGCTCAAAGCGTGCATCGGCGCTGGCAGCCGCGCTTTCTTCCAAGGCCGGATCAATCGGCGGGTTATGTTCAAGCCAGACTCGAACGAAGAGCAGCACTACCTCTTTCAGGATGAGCGCTTCGCCTATCGCCTTGTCGAGCCGCGCATCGGTGCGAAAACGCTCGCGTTCAGCGGTGCTGGCGCTCTCAAGCGTGCGCTTGTCGAAACGCGCTTTCACGGCGTCGGCGATCAAGCTCGATTCCGAACAATGCCTTTCCTTGGCGAGACCCGCGATCCGCTCTTCGAGCGCCGGCGGCAGATAGACGGTGATGCCCGATCGCGGCATGTTTAAATTCTCCGCGACCGGCGCGGCGGCGCCGGGTGTTCGGCTGGAGGCGATGCGGCAGGCGGCGCGGCAGGCTCGTTGTGCGCGTGCGGCGGCGGCAGAACTGCGCCGTCAGGCCCGCGGAAACCAGCAAGGGCGATCTCGGAAATTTTGCGCGGCCTGACCGCTTCGGCATCGAAGAGATCGGGCTGGGCTTTGAGTTCCTCTTTGGCCAAGGCGGGCTTCGCGCGCGGCGCCAGCGTGGGCTTTGGCACGAGGCCGATGGCGCGCACGCTTTGCCAATCATGCACGATACTCAAGGTCGGCCGCGCTTTGGTTGCGGGACGTAAGCGGCGGCGAAACACTTGCTCTTCATCAAAGCGCAGTTTCTTGGCGCGAAGCGGCTTGGCGCCTGAGACGAAGATGATCTGTTCATCGCGCGGCAATGAGCGCACTTGCGCCGGCGTCATCAGCGGGCGGCGCTCTTCGCGCAACGTCGTCGTGCCAGACGCCCACCCTAGGATCGGGCGCGGACGGCGGTGACTGACGCTTTCGCGCAGCTCCCAGACTTCACCCGCCATGCGCGAGATGCGTTCGCTGGTGTCGTCGTCGGCGGCGGCAAACGCCGTGACGATGTGACAATTGTCGAGGATCACATTTTCGCGGCCATAGGCCTTGGTGATGTGATGCAGCGACTGGCACACGAGCAAGGCTTTGAGGCCATAGCCCGCCATGGCGCCCATCATCACCTCGAAGAAGGGCATGCGGCCGAGCATTGGAAATTCATCCAGCAGCAACAACATGCGATGGCGCTTCGCCCTGCCTTGCGCGTCGCGGGTCTGATGCTCCATCAAGGCGCGCGCGATCTGGTTGATGAGGAGACGCATCAGCGGCACCAGGCGAAGCGCGTCCGATGGCGGCGGCTGCAGGAAGAGCGTGACCGGCCGGACGCCGCACATGAGGTCGCCGATGCGAAAGTCAGAGGTCGCGGTTTTCCGCGCCACGATCTCGTCGGCGAACAATCCGAAAAAACTTTCCGCTGTCGCCTTGATGCCCGATTGCATGCGTTCCTCCCCGGCCAGGAAGCTCTCGGCCGCGTGCAGCACTTCGGGATGGACTTCGGGCGCGCCGGTGGTTGGGCTGATGCGGTGATAGACCGACTTCATCGCCTGGGCCGTGGCGTCAAGATCGCGGAGCTTCTCGCGCACCACCGCAAGCGTCTTGCGTTCAACGGGCTCGACATAAAGAACGTGGAGGATGACCCCGACCAGGACATGCTTGGCGGAGCGGTCCCAAAAATCCTGGTGACGAGCGTCGCCTGCCGGATCGACGAGTATCTCAACAATATTCTGTACGTCGCGCACTTCATTGGCGCCGCGGCGCACTTCGAGGAGCGGATTGAAGGCGTGGGAGTCTGCGCGCGTCGGCGCAAAGCGCAGCACCGAGCCCAACGTTTCGCGAAAACCAGCCGTGCCTGGAAAGTCGTGCCGCTCATCGCCGTCGGCGAGCTCGCCCTTGATGTCGAGCACCAGGGCCGAATGCGGCCAGGCCAACAGGGTCGGCACCACATGGCCTCTCCCCTTGCCTGAGCGCGAGGCGCCGATCAGCAATTGATGTTCGGGGCCGTCGAAGCAAAGGATTTCGCCGTCGAGCTTGCCGAGCACGGCGCCCAAAGGCGCAAAGAGCCCGCATGCCTTTGCTTCCTCGAAGCCGCCCCAAGCGCCAGGAGCGAAAGGCTTCATCTCCTGGCCCCGGCGCATGATGAGCGCCATCGCCGTGCACGCGGTGATGAAGCTCGCGAGCACGATAAGCTCGCCGATGGCAAAGGGACGCGGATAAGCCTCGCCCCAACGCGCCTGCCAGAGAAACATTTGCCACGGGGCGTAGAGCCGTACGCCGCCGATTGCGATCATGGGATCGCCCAATGCCGGCTGATGATCGAACGCGTCGGCGATAAACGAGGACGCCCAGATCACCGCTGCTGCGCTGATCGCTCCTCCCGCGCTGATCGCCATTGCGCGCCGCATCACGTTCGCTCCCGCTCGTGGCGGCGCGGGGTTCGTCTCATTCCGCGTCGGCCAGTCGCGTGCGAGCAAACGCGCGGCGCGCGTCACGCTCAACGGGTCCCACGGGACCTATTGATCAGCGCGAAATGTTGTGATCCGTGGCTTGAAAAATCGCGTCTTTGGCGAAACGCGCCGAGCGCTTCACCGCGTCATGACGTCAGCATGACGCCCGCAAAGCGTCAGCCGCGTCACGTATTGGGAACATCCAAAGCCCACAGCAGTCCGATCGCCGCGCCTTTTGTGCGCGGCAGCAACACAATAGCCGTCGCCAACGCCGCGGCGATTGTCACGTAGAGCGCCCAATCAGCGAGCGTCTCATCGAGAGACAACACGAAGGTGAGCGGCGTAAACACGAGGCCCACAAAGAACGTGACGAGGTAGGGCGCAAAGTCCGCTGTCTGATAGCGGGCGAGGTCCTCGCCGCACACGCTACAGGCCGCGACCGGGGAAATGTAGCCGCGGATGACAGGCCCGCGCCCGCAGGCGGGGCAACGCCCAATGAAGCCGCGCATAATCGCACGGCCGAGGACGCGCGCCGGCGCCGGGGTTTGATTATGGCTCATCACGCGCTTTTGGTTTCGGTTCGGCGCCGCGTCGCGTCTCGGCGCGCAGAGACATGAGATAAGTGCGCGTCTCCGCCGGTCGCTGCGAAAGATCATGCGCGTCAAGGACATCGGTCGGTCCGTGCGCGCGAACGTGCAAAACCTCATTGCCCTCCCATCCAAGGTCAGCGCTGTAGAGCGTAATGTTAAGGCCGCGCGCGGCGATCTTTCTTGCCAGTGCTCGGCCCCACGGCGGGGCGCCGTCCTCGTGCACGAGATTGAGCACAAGCGACCCATCCGGGCAGACGCGCCGCAACACCTCGATCAGGACATCGGCGTCATTGAATGGGGCAACGAGGCCATCGGCATTGCACGCGTCAACGACAACCGCATCGTAGAAAGTGTTGCATGCTTCGATGAAGGAAAATGGCTCGGTGGTGAGCCAATGTACGCGTTCGTCGAGATCGAAATAGGTGCGAGCGAGCTCTTCGGCAGCGGGATCGACATCGATAACGGTGACGCTACAGCCCTGCCGGGCGAGCATTGTCGCCAGACTGCCCCCGCCCCCACCGATCAAAAGCACAGTCCGCGCCGCTTTGAGCAAGAGCTTGGCGGCGTGAACGTAACCGAACACGCTGACGCCGTCGGGCTGCACCATCGTTTGCACGCTGTCTCGGAGGCAATAGAGACGCGCGCCATCGCTCTTGCGTTCAAGGATACGAATCGGACCAAATACGCCCTCGCGGCGCGCCAGGACGCGCATCTATTCGGCCCGCTCGGCGACAGCTTGCGCTGCATGCTTCAGTGCATCCTCATAGAGCGGCACATCGCGCACATTCGCCAACCCCAGCACACCCATGCGCTTTAGAACCTCTCGGGCGCCGGAATTCAGTTCGGTGATGAAGACCGCCGTATTGTGGGTCTGACACCGCTTCAAAAAACGCATAAGCGCCCCTACTCCCGATGCATCGACCATCGGCACGGCGTCGAAGCGAAGGATGAAGGCTTTCGGCGGTGGGAACGCGGCCTCGAACGCATCGTTCAAGCGGCTTGCCGCGCCGAAGAACAAGGCGCCGCGCAATTCGAACATCTCAACGCCCTTGGGCAATTCTTGGCGCGCATGATAGGCGCCGCGCCCCGGCGTGGTGAAATCATCCTGATCCTTCTCCAGGATCGAGACACCCTTTTGAATGCCCGTGCTTTCAGCCATGCGGTGCATGAAGATGATTGCGGCAAGCACGATGCCGACTTCGATGGCGACAGTGAGATCGACCAGCACCGTCAAGCCAAAGGTGGCGAGCAATACAACGCGATCCCCGACCGGGCCGCTCAACAGATGGCGGAAGCGCTCATGCTCACTCATGTTCCAGGCGACGATCACGAGCACGGCCGCGAGGCTTGCGAGCGGCACAAAAGCCATCAGCGGACCGAGCGCAAGCATGCTTAAGAGGATGAAGACGGCGTGCAGCATGCCGGCGACCGGCGTGCGCGCGCCGGCGCGTATGTTGGTCGCTGTACGCGCGATCGCGCCGGTCGCGGAGATGCCGCCGAAGAGACCGGATGCGATATTGGCGACACCCTGAGCCACGAGTTCGCAATTGGAGCGATGTCGCCGGCCCGTCATGCCGTCGGCAACCATTGCAGAGAGAAGGCTCTCAACGCCGGCGAGGAAGGCAATTGTCAGTGCGGGCTGGATAAGTTCGCGCACGCGCTCGAAGGTGACGATCGGAATTATCGGCGCCGGCAACGTTGAAGGCACGCCGCCAAAGCGCGAGCCGATGGTCTCGACAGGAAATGCGAAGATCGCAACGAGCGCCGCCGCGCCGCCGACCGCGATCAAAAAGCCAGGCAGTTTAGGCGCGTATTTGCGTAACAGGATGATGGTGGCGAGCGCGCCGGCGGCAACCGCGATTGCAGGCCAGGCAAGCGAGTCGCGCGCTGCCCAAAAGGCTTCGAGTTTGGCGATGAACTCTGCCGGCACGGCCTCCATTTGCAGCCCAAACAGGTCCCGCAGCTGGCTGGTGAAGATGATGACGGCGATGCCGGCGGTAAATCCGGTGACGACCGGTTCGGGGATGTACTTGATCCAATCGCCGAACCGCAGCAACCCCGCAATGACCAGCAACGCGCCAGCCATCATGGTCGCGAGCACCAGCCCGTCGAAGCCGTGACGCTGGATCACACCGTAAACGACGACGATGAACGCGCCTGTCGGCCCGCCGATTTGAAACCGCGAGCCGCCCAGCGCCGAAATCAAAAAGCCTGCGACAACAGCTGTGATCAGCCCTTTGTCCGGCGTGGCGCCGGACGCAATGGCAATCGCCATGGCGAGAGGAAGTGCGACAATCGCAACCGTGAGTCCGGCCACAGCGTCGGCGCGAAAATCGCCGAACCGATAGCCCTCCTGGGCGATCACGGTGATCGATTTTGGAATGAAGATGCGCCAATCGGTCTTCGGCGCTGCCGGAGCGATGGCCGGACGCTCCATACTCATGGCGTGATCACGCCGGGAGCTCCGAACGTTTGCGCTTAGCCCCCGCTGCCGCCGAAGGCGTACGCGTGAGCGGCAAAGTGGAATCGCTTAGCCGCACCCCACGCCCGCCGCCGGTGCTGATTGAGTTCTCGCTGATGAGTTCGATGCCGGCCAGTTCCAGCGCCGACACGACCTTGGTCAGCGTGTCGATGACGCCCCTGACATAGCCCTCGCTCGCCTCCATCCGCTGGATCGTCGGCAAGGACACCCCGGCGAGGTCCGCCAGGGTCCGCTGGTCAATTCCAAGCAGAGCGCGCGCGGCGCGCAATTGGGCAGGCGTGAGCATGCCGATGATGTCTCATACATCACTTATAATGTCCAGACATGCGATTATCATGCTCTTACCGGCTCTAATGAGGGTTTTAACTTGCCTGGAGGCGTTCGCGCAGATATCGAGCCTCATCCTTTCATTTCGCGGCAGATCCGCCTCGTGCGGCGCTTGCCCCAGACCTCGGAGCATCCCGCCCCTTGTCGCTTTCCGCATTAGCCGCCCAATCGAGCCCGCCCACCCGCCACAAGCGCCTGTTGGCCTGGGTTGAGGAGATCGCGGCGCTGACCAAGCCGGAGCGCATACATTGGTGCGACGGCTCCGATGCGGAATGGAATGTCCTCAGCCGCCGACTGGTAGAAGCGGGAACGCTGCGACGGCTCGATCCAGCCAAACGCCCAAACTCATTCTGGGCCGCGTCTGACCCGCGCGATGTGGCGCGCGCGGAAAGCCGCACCTTCATCTGCTCTGAAGAAGAGATCGACGCCGGGCCCACCAACAATTGGGTCGCTCCCGATGTGATGCGTGCGACGCTCAACGAGAAGTTCGCCGGCTGCATGCGCGGACGAACCATGTACGTCGTCCCCTTCTCGATGGGCCCCATCGGCTCACCAATCAGCGCGCTTGGCGTCGAGATTACCGATAGCCCCTATGTTGTTCTCTCCATGCGCATCATGACGCGCATGGGCGATGCCGCCCTGAAGGCGATGGGGACCGATGGCTTCTTCGTGCCCGCCGTGCACTCGGTCGGCGCACCGCTCTGGCCGTGGCAAGAGGATGTCGCTTGGCCTTGCAACGACGACAAGTACATCGTGCATTTTCCAGAAACGCGTGAGATTTGGAGCTATGGCTCGGGCTATGGCGGCAACGCCCTGCTCGGCAAGAAATGCTACGCGCTGCGCATTGCGTCCGTGATGGCCCGCGATGAAGGCTGGCTTGCCGAGCACATGCTCATCTTAAAGCTCACCTCGCCCGAGAACGAGGTGCATTACATCGCCGCTGCGTTCCCAAGCGCCTGCGGCAAAACCAATCTCGCTATGCTGCAGCCGACGCTTCCAGGCTGGAAAGCGGAAACTATCGGCGACGACATCTGCTGGATGCGCTTTGGCAAGGATGGACGCTTGCGCGCCATCAATCCCGAGGCCGGATTCTTTGGCGTGGCGCCGGGCACCGGCTTGAAGACCAACGCAAACGCGATGGACTCGATGCAGGCCAACACGATTTTCACCAACACAGCGCTCACCGCCGACGGCGACGTGTGGTGGGAAGGCCTTTCCGAGACGCCGCCGGAAAATCTCACCGATTGGAAAGGGCGGAAATGGTCGCCCGATCTGGGCGAACCCGCAGCACACCCCAATGCACGCTTCGCCTGCCCCGCTTCGCAATGTCCAATCATCGCGCCGGAATGGGAAGACCCCGAAGGCGTCCCACTCTCGGCGATCCTGTTTGGCGGACGCAGAGCGACAACCGCGCCGCTCGTCACCGAAGCCTTCGATTGGGAGCACGGCGTCTTCCTCGCGTCCAATGTCGCGTCGGAAGGCACTGCTGCTGCGGAAAGTAAGATCGGCGAAGTGCGGCGCGACCCGTTCGCGATGCTGCCGTTCTGCGGCTACAATATGGGCGATTATTTCGCGCATTGGCTGAAAATCGGCGCGGCCGCACCGGACAGGTTCGCGCTGCCGCGCATCTTCTACGTCAACTGGTTCCGCAAGAATGACGCCGGCAAATTCGTCTGGCCCGGCTTCGGCGACAACATCCGCGTGCTGGCGTGGATTGTGGATCGCTTGAGGGGGAGCGGGGAAGCGCGGGACACGCCGATCGGCCGCGTCCCCGCTTCCCATGCGCTCGACCTCTCCGGGCTTTCGATCGCCGGCGCCGATCTCGACGCCGTGCTCGACGTGAACGGGGACGAGTGGAAGGACGAGTATCCGCGCATCGTTGAACACTACGCGCGTTATGGAGACCGGCTTCCATCGCAGCTGCAGAGCCAGCTTCATGCGCTGAAGCTTCGGCTGGACGCACTTTAGTCTTGAGCGCTCGGCTGCGAACCGGCGATCTCTTAATAGAGCACGCAGAACCGAATGCGCGTTGGCGCGTCGCCGATTACTGGCGCGATGTCGTTGAGCTGGAGAGCCTGGACGGATCGGGACAGCGTCGATTTCTTTATCAAGACGAGTTCGCCAGTGGCGCTCGCTTCCGCCTCGCCTCCCGCGACTGAAAACCGGATTAGACTTTTCTCACGAACTCAGACTTCAATTTCATCGCCCCTATGCCGTCGATGCGGCAGTCGATGTCGTGGTCACCCCCGACCAGCCGGATGTTCTTCACTTTCGTGCCCACCTTCACGACTTGCGATGAGCCCTTGATCTTCAGGTCCTTGATCACTGTGACGGTGTCGCCGTCTTGCAGCGCATTGCCGTTGGCGTCGCGTATGCCGCTGGACTGCACTTCTGTGGCGTCGGCCGCAGGCGACCATTCGTGCGCGCACTCCGGACACACGAGGAGCGGCCCGTCTTCATAGGACAAGGAGGAGTGGCATTTCGGACAGGGCCGTAGAGTGCTCATTTTGAGAGAGTGTACCTCTTTAAGGCGACGAAAAACGAAACTGTACGCGACCGGCATCCTCGGGACTGACGGCGTTTGCCTGTAGCGCGAGGCGCCAAGCCTCCTCGAAAAGTTCACGCGTAGTGGCGACGGCGCCTCGGCCAACGACGCTGACGAGGCCGTGCCACACAAGGGCGCCATCGCAGAGGAGAAAAACTTCGCGGGCCATGCGAAACACCCTAGCAGACATACGCCGCCAACCCATTAGAGCTTGAGCGCGGCTGATGCTCGCAGCCCGACTAGGGTTTCATTGAACGTGGTGCGTGACGCACAAGACCAAACATTGCGCGGCGTCCGAATTCGGCCAGCGTCGGGTGCATTTCTCTGCTTCGCTCTGGCGGTCATTGCGAAAAGGAAGAGAGATGGCTCTGCACGTTCAAGGCATTTCCTCATCGGACTATGAGCGGCTGAGAAACGCCGGGCCCGACGCCTACGGATGCACCCCGCTCGTCGCGATTGCGAGAGGCCAAGCCAATCCGTGCCGTCATTGCCTTGAGCTCATCAATGAAGGTGAGCCCAAACTGGTGTTGGCATATCGGCCATTTGCCGCGCCACAGCCATACGCGGAGACCGGCCCGATCTTTCTGCATCAAAACCGGTGCGCGCGTTACGACAGCAACGCCCTGCCCGCTTGGTTCGCATTCTTGGATCCCGCAGCCATTCGCGGTTACGGAGCGGATCATTGGATTCGTTACGAAACTGGCCAGGTCGTTCGCGGGCGCGAACTGGCGGGCGCGTGTGCGTCGATCTTGGACAATCCAGGCGTCGCCTATGTCCATATCCATTCAAAATTCGGTTGTTATCAATGCCGGGTCGATCGCGCTTGATGGCCGCTCAAGGTGGCGATCTGCGCTAATCGCATCTCTTGCCCGACCGGACAATTTTGCATCCAACATTGCGTCATGCCGGGCTTGACTCGTAACCAGTCGGTTACCTATAAGAGCGCAGTGCATGAAACCGAACTCACCGCTCTGTTTGGCGCGCTAGCTGATCCAACGCGACGAACCATCCTCGTGTCGCTGCAGCGGGAGCCTCTGCCAGTGCACGAGTTGGCCCAGCGTTTTGCGATAAGTCGGCCAGCAGTATCCAAACACCTCGCCGTATTGCGACAGGCCGGTTTGGTGACCGAAGAAAAGTGTGGGCGCGAGAACATCTACAGCCTCGAGCGGCGCCCTTTGAAGAGCGCGCAAGTTTGGCTCTCCGACTTCTGGCGCGGACGGCTGTCGGCGCTCAAGAGACTGGCGGAGAATGAAACGTGACGGAAACACTGATTCCAATCTCGAATTCCATTGTCATCGAGCGACCAATCACTTCGGTGTGGATCACGCTCACACTGCGTGCACCAAATTGGCTCGGTTGTATGCGCTATGAAGCGAAAATGGGACACATCTTTTACATGCAGCAAGATCCGGAAAAGGCCGGTCGCGACGACATCACTGGCGCAACGCATTGCGAAATCCTGGCCCTCGATGAACCTACATTGTTCAAATTCTCCTGGTACATGCCTGGGACCCCAACGACGGAGGTCAGCTTCCAACTGTCCGCCTTGGACGACAGACGAACCCGCGTGGACTTCATCCACGAGGGCTGGGAGAAGTTTCCAGCCGATCAAATCAAGCCAATCCGCGATATGTTGGATGGTGGATGGCGAAGCTACGTCCTGCCGGGCTTGAAGCGCAGTGCAGAATCCTGACGCTGGCGACACGGCGACGGCACTATCGCAGCTTCAGCAAGCTTCCCGGTCCAAGTCCTTCGCCCACCCGCGCGTGCCGTTGGAGCGCGTAAGCTCAAACCAGTTACCGACTCTGGGATCGATGGTTTCTGGCTCGGGGTCCCACCGAATCACGACGTCGTGCCCTGAAACTTCGAACTCTTCGCCCCGTCGCCACACGTGGATATTGCCTTCGCCAGCATAGGCCAGTTCGTAGATCACATCCCCGGCCGTGAACTCGTTGTGCGTTTCGAGCACGACGCCGCGATGCGGCGCCGAGAGGCTGGTGAAACCGACCAGCACCGCGCATTCGGCTGCCGAGAGCGTACCCACTAGCGGCGACGATGGATCGGGGCGCTCATAGATCATCGTACCGGCGGGGACGAGGGCGGAGTAATCGCAATCCTCGAAACAGGACTCGCTCGTCTGCTCGAACGAGTTCTCATGGATGCCCTGCGGCGGCGGAATGTCCTCGGCCGGCGTTGGGTTTGTGAGCGACGCGCTCCACGGCAATGCCGGCTCCATAGGCCCCAACGCCCATTTGAAGCAGGGTCTGTGAAAGTCAGATCCCTGCGCCAGCCCCCCTGAGCAATAATCCTGCTGGAAACACTGCGCTTCGCGTCCATACTCGAATGTCCAGCCGCCCTGGCCGTCGGCGCCGACCTGCCTGTAACAGGCAGGCTCTTCCCTGATGACCCTAAAGCCGAGTTCAGCCCAGGGTATGGCCGGCGCGTCTACTCCAAGCGCCCATTTATAACAACGGCCCGGCGGTCCTAGGCCTGTACAAGTATCCTGCGCAAAGCAACGCGCGGCGTCCTGAAAATCGGTTGCCTCGTGCCAAGCCTCCCCGTCGCGCGTGTAGCATCGCGCGACAGGGGGGCGCGGATGAAGCGTTCTCGCGACGCGAAAACCAACGTTGCTAGCCACGCTAGCGAAGGGCCCGACAGGCTCCCTACGAACCCCGAAGTGAAAGGTCAGCTGATTTCCTGGGGCGCTCTCCCAACCGCCGCCGCGAGACCACCGCTCCCTGCATTCTGGATAATCGAAGGCGGATCCATCCAACCGCACACCATATTCGTCGATCCCGCACTCCTGCGTCCACTCCCACACATTTCCAATCATGTCGCTCAATCCGAAGGCGTTGGCGCCAAATGATCCCGCCGGCGCGGTGTGCACCCATTGATCGCGGCCGCTCGCAAGCCCGCTACAACATTCGTCCGCGCCATAGTTCGCGTGTCCATGGCTCAGCGTCTCGCCCCATGGATACGGGCTGATTGTTCCACCGCGCGCTGCATACTCCCACTCCGTGAAGCTCAAGAGCCGATAGCCGCCGGGCGTTATCGTGTTGAGCCATTGCACATACGCTTGGGTGTCTTCCCAAGAAACGCACACAACGGGATGATCTCCGCCTTGTGCGAACCGCCACGGGAGATTCCTGTCGATCGCGTTGATACAATTTTCGGTGGCGGGTCGGCCGGTGGCGCGTGTGAAGGCCTCGTATTGCTCCACCGTCACTTCAAACCGACCGACAGCGAAGTCATCGGCTATGGTGATGCGCTTTCGCGCCCATGAGGCGAGGCCTTCGAAGCTGGCGCCAAGCACAAACCCGCCGGCGGGGACGACCACCATCTCCGGACATTCAGGGCAATCGCGAAATGTCTCGCCCGGTCTCTGGCCATGAGCGCACGCGGCGAGCCAAAAGAGGGCGAAGATCGCGACGATCCGCCTGGCGAAACTGGTTGACCCCATCCCAACCCCCTTGGTCGCAGCGGCTGCCATGACACTAGCTTCAAGCAATTTGATTTGGAAAGTGCGAGGGAGTCGAGGAAGGGCGGCGTTCGCAAGGTGTGGGGACTGACCGCGTTTGCGAGAAGGCGGGGCCGCGTTGGCGCACGAGAATTCAAGTCGTTTCCGGAAGGCGCCAATGGGCGAGCCACGCGCCACCGGCGGATTCCTCGAACGACCGGCGCGATCCATTCGAAACGCGGCGCCCTGCCCTTCAATTCCGCCCACGATCGCCAAAAGTAGCCGCTGCGCTAGAGCGACGCCCACAGATACGCAACAACCGCGGCGCAGCCGAGCGCCGTACGCACAGCGTGAAGACCGCCCCATTTAACGATTAGACTTCGCGACCCCGCATCTGCTTGATCGTTGGGGATGGCTTCGAGCCGATGATTGGTCGGCATGATGCCGAGTAGCGTGTAGGGCCAGTTTGACAAAATGAGCACCGCCCCGAGCGCCCAACGCCAATCTTGCGCCTGCCACGCCGCGTAAAATCCGAGGAGCGCAGATACAACCGCCAACGACGCCTGCATCGCAAAGCCACGTTTGTAGCTTGGCTTCCACTGGATCAGCAGGCTTCGATCATCCAGTAGCAATCGCGCCGGCTGCTCGGCGGCATTGATGTAAAATGCCGCGCCCGCAAACAACGCCGCCGAAACCAACGCAAGCAGTTCGAAAATCATGTCGCGGCTCCCGCATCGAAGATCGACAGCGGCCTACCACGGCGCCGTGATCGCGCAAAGACCGGCGGGATGCAGCATCATCGGCGGGCGCGCTCCAGTTGGGCCGACAGAGCCGATCAAAAATCGCCCGCTTAGCGTCCGCAGCAACGAAGCGGTTCGCCGAAGATTGTCATTCGCGCCGCTTCCCTTCGTGTTGCGCGACTACGGTTTGCATCCTTCGGGACCGCAAGCGCCGGCCGTTGCGGGGGCGTGCGCATTGAGCGTCGCTTCGCTCGCCATCGCCGCGACGATAGACGCGCCGAGCGCCATGTCTTCGATGTGACCAAATTGATGCAGGTGCAATTGTCCGGCGCGATCATAGAGAAGCGTCGTCGGCGTGCCGCGCATGCCATAAGCGCGCATCGTGGCTGGAAAGGCGTTTTCCTGCGCGTCGATGCCGACCGGAAATTCAAGGCGGTACTCGTGCAGAAACGCCTCCAAGGCGGTCGCCGAGCCTTGTGCTTCGTGGTGTTCGAACACCGTGTGCAAACCGACCACTGCAAGATCGTCTTCGCGAAACGTCGCGCGGGCGCGTTGAGCTTGAGGCAAGCCATGGCTGACGCAGCCGGGGCAGAGCATCTGGAACGCCACCACCAGTACGGCGCGGCCACGTAGGCCCTCGAGTGTGACGGGCGCTTGCGTGTTGAACCAGTGCGAGACTGTCCAGGGCGGAGGATTCATGGCGCGCAGCTTAGACGATCAATTTTGATCTTCCGAGCGCCGAATCCGCAACGAAGGATGGGCAGAATGCCGAACCAAATCGCCACCTCCTTGCCGAGGGCGGCGGCGCTTCACTTCCGCCACCTCACAAGGCGGTGAGCGCCGAGGCTTGCCATCGCTGACTGTCACTTTTCAGCGCGGCTCTTGCTGGGTCACACAATGGGCTCCGCCCCCATTTTCATAGATGCGGTCGAGGTTCAACATGACAATCTGGCGACCAGGATAGAGGCGTTCGAAAGCGGCGCGCGCCAATCCATCGGCGCGGGCATCGCCGAACGCTGGCGAATAAAGCGCGTCGTTGCCGACATAGTAATTGGCGTAGGCAGAGAAGAAATCAGCACGCCGCGAGCGTGTTTCAAGCGCGTCTTCAATCTCGACGATCTCAAAAGCACGGCCGCGCGCATCGCGCGCTCGTGACAATATGTTCTTGGCTTCTACTTGGGCGTCGGCGTTTTCGGTCGTGTCTTCTGGGTTGAAGGCCATCATCAGTACGCCGGGGCGCACTATGCGAACTGAGCCATCAATGTGACCGTCGGTGATGTCGAGGCCGCGGACACCCGGGACCCAGATCACCGCCTGAGCGCCAAGCAGGCGCTTCAATTCAACTTCGATCTCATCGCGTGAGAGCCCGGGATTGCGATTGTCGTTCACCCAACAGCTCTCTGTCAGGATCAGCGTGCCATCGCCATCGTACTCTAGCCCGCCCCCTTCGCCGACAAGATGCGTTTCAACACGGTCGCAACCTGCGCTCGTCGCAATGGCGCGCGCTACGAGACTGTCGCTCGCATGCCTTTGCTTGCCGCCCCAGGCATTGAAATTGAAGTCCACAGCTGCTTTGGCCCCAGTTACGGAACGCACGAACACAGGGCCGCTGTCTCGCGCCCACATATCATCGGTCGCCGCGTCAAGCAGTTCGACGCGCGGACCACATAAGCGCGCCGCGAGCGGATGAACTGAAGCATCGGCCAGCATGGTGACCGGTTCATGCATAGCAATGGCCGCAGCTAGCCGCCCAATCGTCTCCTGCACGCTCTCATAATAGGCGCCACGACCGCCATAGATGGCGGGCGTCGATGGCCAACACATCCAAGTCCGTGCATGGGCTGCGTCTTCGGCGGGGACTTGAAAAGACTGCAAGGATGACCTGTTGGGATTGCCGCTACAGCCTAGCGCGGCCGCGCTAAGAGCCGAGCCGGAGAAGTGTCTACGGTTCATTGGCCTCAGGTCCATTCACAGGTCTATCATGGGTCAATCCGGCTCGGGCGGTCACAACAGTACCGGCGACAGCTCGACGACTCAGTTTGCGTGCCGAGGGTTTTCCGTTTCCTGAATTCAAAGCGACGGGACAAATCGCGCCCCGAAACGGACATCGCCTTCCAGAATTTGTCGGGCCGCACCGAGAAGGGCCGATCACCAGAACTCGCTGCTCCATTCCCTATGCAGATTGCTCCAGACAGATCGCATTGGCGTCTGCAGCGCTCAACGGCTCGTTCAACAAAGCGCAGTGATGGGGGAATGCCCCATTCCGCTGACCACGGCGGAAGTGGCGGCAGGTGTGGCACGCGCCGAACGCGCGTCCGCCCCGTTCAGCGATAGCAGCGCGCAAGCCTGCCTCCAGATCGTCAGCGAGCCGAGCATCGGCGCCGGTGGCACCGATCGTTTTCGCTAACGCCCTGACCGGATCTGCGTCGAGAAACTTCAAACCCGACTTCGTGAGCGCGAGCAAGACCGAGCGGCCGTCGCGCGCATTCGCCTGACGTTCGACCAACCCTTTCGCTTCCAGCGACAACAAGGTCTGCGACACCGTTCCCCGCGTCGAGCCGAGATAGTCCGCCAGCGCCGCGGGCGTGCGCGAAAAGCGGTTGGCGCGCGCGAGATAGCGCAACGCTTCGGCCTGAGCTGGGTTCAGTCCGGTCGCATGATCGCCCGCGCGCAACAGTCGCCCCAGCCGCTCGATGAGGTGTGCAGCCCGAAGGGCGGAGTCAGATGGTAGCGAGTCGCTCTTTTTCATTGATCACGGCAATGCGAACTGATATCGAGTCGATGCTATCAAGGATTCACACTCCAAACAAGGAGCCCCCCCGTGTCCGCTATTCCCGGCTATCGCCTCAATGATCCAACGCTGACGCCATCGCCCGTCACGAAAACGCAGTTCGATGAGCTCAAAGCCTCGCTCTTGTTCGGCCCCGACGATGTCGCCGCCCTGAAGCGAGCGCATGATGGGTTGAGGCCCCAGATCGAAGCGATCCTTGATGTCTGGTACGGTTTCGTCGGCGCCAATCCGCATCTGCTGCGCTATTTCTCAACGCCGTCCGGAGAGCCCGTGGGCGCCTATCTTGATGCGGTGCGCAAGCGCTTCGGACAATGGATATTGGACACCTGCCGCGGCGACTACGACACCGCTTGGCTTGCGTACCAGGACGAGATCGGCAAGCGCCATCACCGCATGGGCAAGAACAAGACCGATGCCGTCACGGCGGCAGCGCACATTCCGATGAGCCAGATCTTGGCGCTCGCCATACCGATTTCGGTGACGATGAAGCCGTTCCTCGCCAAAATGGGCACTGCACCGGATGATGTCGAGGCAATGCATGCGGCCTGGACAAAATCGGTTCTGCTGCAAGCGATCCTGTGGGCGCGGCCTTACGCAAAGGACGGCGACTTCTGATGGCGGAACTTCGTCCAGCGCCGGACTGGCGTAGTGCACAGTGTTGAATGCGCAAGCCGCCGCCATCAACAAAGAGGGAAGTCATGAACATCGATGTGTACGACACCTACGCCACGTCCAAGGTGGGAAAGACAATTCATTTCGACGTATTCCTGCCCAAGGGCGGCAACAAAGAAACAGCACTGCGCTATGCGCACGCATTCCTCGAATCGATTGGCGAAACAGCGTCGGCGCTCAAATCAGAACGCTGCAATTTCTGCCACAGCGAACAGGCGCATCCTGTTGTTGAAGCGGAGATTGGCAAGTCTGGGCATTATATTTTGCAAATGGAAGGCTGTCCCAATCCGTATCGGTGAACCTCGATTTGGGCGGCGATGTTGGGCAGGATGCCTAAACGGGTCGCAGTCACACTCTTGAGACCGATCGATTCGATCCAATCGTGTCGCCGGTAATGCTGCAAGCTTTTCGGCGCGTCATCGCCGGGAGCCGTCACTCGGTTTGGCGCTTCAACCTGCTCGCCGGTGGTTTCCGGCAAGCAAGGTCAATCGCGACAATCCTCATCGCCTGCAAGCTGGCCCATGCACGCAAACCGCGTTTCATGCACCCATCCGACTTGGCCGTTCTGGCGCCTGACCCTTGCCCATAGTCCAAGCTTCGCTTGCACGGCAGGTGACACGACCTGTTGCTCCCAGTCGACTTGAACTGAATCGTCCAAGCTGGCGCGTCGACCGCGGACCCAGTAGGTGGAGTGGCCTTCGCCCTCATACTCAAGTTGATAGACGAATTCGCCAGCGCGGAGATTTTCACCACCCTCACGCACGACGCCTCGAACAGGCACGAGTCTCGTTTCAACGGCCTCTACCGAGACCCACTCGCCGGAAGCCAGCGTCGCAAGAACGCTCGCTGTGGGGTTTTGCTCCGCAAGCACTATCGTCGGTTCAATTGTACGCCAATTTCGAAACGGACATCCGCCCTCACCTTCGCAATCGGGAAAAGTATAGACACCATCGGTGGTTGGCGGTTCACCCGCCGCAGGAACCACTGGGCTGGAGCGGGTGGACGAGTCGACCGGCGCTACCTCGACGTTGCACGCGCCAAGAGCTAAACAAAATAGCAAAACCGCCACGCGACTGAACATCGGCCACCTCCGAACGGCGCGACACGCCGATGCCCAGCGTATCGCGATGAAGTCCAAACTAATGCGATCAAGGCGTCGCGCCCAGAGTAGTCCAATCGAAGATCGGGATGTCCGAGGGCGTAGAGACAACCGCCACTTTGTTCGGCGCACCGTCAACGACTTGAATAATCACCATGCCGGCCTCTGAGGGGCCAAGCGGCCCGCATGGGAAAATAGGCTCTTCGGTTTCGCCATTTATGTAAGCGTCATAGGCGTGGCGCCCCTCGCCAGTCGGCATGAGCTGATAACCGCCGCCGCTCGCGGGCTCCAACACACAAGTCTCAGCGCCGGGCGAGGCGGCGCGAATGGCCGGCAACGCCGCATCGATCGGCGCCTCGGGATCCTTCTCGAACAGGCGGATCACCGGATAACGCTGGCCGCCATCCTCGCGCACAAATCCAGGGAGCGCTTCATCGCCGAGGAGACGCTGATCTGCACACGCGAAGGCCCAGACTGAGACCCCGGCCGCGCGAACCTCGCCCCAGGTGCAATCACCAAACTGTTCACTCAGCGCCTGCGGGGGTTGAGGCGCCGACTGCGCTTCTCTTTGGGGAGCGCTAGCTGGTGCGCACGCGGTCAAAACCGACGCCAGCACGATTCCATAACCTGCACGCTTCACTTCAATACTCCGTCAAAGCTGTCAGACGTGACGCCCGCGACTATTCTAGGCGCCGCCGCACATGTGCTGGCTGTCAGGCGCAGTCCAGGTCTCGTTGGTGCGCAAATTGGTACCTGCATAGACGCGTCCGCGGTCATCGCCCGGTGGGCAATTCTCCGGCACGCTGACGAGGCAGATACGAACACGATCGCCCACTCGCGAATTGGCGATGCCGGGCAGTACGTCGTAAGAGACTTGGCTCATGCCGTTTGCGAACTCGACGCCGCTGCCGCTGTCGGCGACGCCCTCCAGGCGCGAGCCAACCAAGGTGACAGAGGTTTCGACGCAATCACCCACTTGCATCACCGAGCTGGTCTCGGATGATTCAGATCCCGAGTTCGCGATGGTCACGGATTCTGAATTGTCGGTTGGGGCCCGACCGCAACTCGCGACCAGAAAACAGGCCGCGACCAACGCAACGAAGGACTTTTGCAGATGCACCACCATCGATCTCCTCATTGGCTAGACAATGAGCCATTGTCACAGATCGGCAAAGCCCTCCGTGCAAACATTCGATGACATGCCTAGAGAAGTGCAGGAATCGCGGCGTTGCTACATAAGCCGCCGCGCAGACGAAATGGCTCTATCTGGCGCCTTCGCCAATTGCCACGCCATAGAGGTGCCCTGCGCCTTCAAGGCTACGTTGAGGCCCGTCAAGTCTTGGAAAAACTCCGCAAGCGCGAACTGCTGACCGCATCGTGCGCCCAATCACGGAGAGTAATCGGCGATCCGCCGGCGCTGCATGTAAGTCCATAAACATTCGTCAAGATCAATTGGCGCCGGGTCACCTTCGAGGATCGAACGGATTCATTCCGGCCGTCCGTCCCCGATGCCGCGTCAGCCATAATCTCCCCGGGAACGGCCGATTAGGCATCATGAGAAATGACGCAACTGCGATCCGTGAAAGGCCCAGGCGACCTTCAACCGGTCTTTCGCCGCGCACCCGGGCCGGCGCGCGGCTCGACAGCGCGAGGATCGACTGCTTCGCCGCACTCCGAACAGGTCAGAACCGCTCTAAAGTCGTGCCCACAACTCAGGTGTCGGTGGAGAAGAGGCGGCCCTTTCTTTCCCGCGAAGTGCTGATCGCCCCAATGCACGAGCCCGATCAGGATAGGGTAAAGGCCCAGACCTCTCTTGGTCAGGCGATACTCAAAGCGCGGCGGCGCCTCCTGGTAGGCCACTTTCGCGAGAACACCGTTTTCCACAAGATGCGCGAGCCGTTCAGCCAATACGCGTCGCGCAATGCCAAGCCGCGATTGAAAGTCGTCAAAGCGGCGGACACGCAGGTACGCTTCGCGCAGTACAAGCAACGTCCACCGATCGCCGACTACGGCGAGCGCCCGCGCCAGCGAGCAATTTTCCTGATCGAGGTCCTGCCATCGCATCGCGCCCGCACTTTGCCATTGACTCCGTCTTATTTCAAGACTTACTGATTGCTCCAGTCAAAGGAGCGCGCATGCCCAGCCGCAACGCCACGTGCGCCATTATCGGCGCCGGCGATTTCATCGGATCTGCAATCGCCCGAAAGTTTGCATCCGAGGGCTACACGATATTCGCCGGCCGCCGGACGGCGGAGAAGCTTGAAACGCTCAAGCGAGAGATTGAGTCTGCGGGTGGAGCATGCGAAGCGCGCGCCCTGGACGCCCGTAAGGAGGACAAGGTCACAGCCTTTCTTCAAGCAGCGGATGCGCATGCGCCGCTTGAAGTGGTGATCATCAATCCAGGGGCCAATGTGAACTTCCCCATCTTGGAAACCACGGAGCGCGTTTTCTTCAAGGTTTGGGAGATGGCGTGCAAGGCTGGCTTCCTCACCGGACGTGAAGCGGCTCGCATCATGCTGAAGCACGGGCGCGGCTCGATCTTCTTTACCGGCGCAACGGCCAGCTTGCGAGGCGGGTCAGGTTACGCGGCGTTTTCGAGCGCAAAAGCTGGCCTGAGGATGGTGGCTCAAGCAATGGCGCGCGAACTTGGCCCCCAGAACATTCATGTCGCCCATCTCGTGATCGATGCCGGCGTAGACACAAGCTTTGTGCGTGAGCGGATCAAAGCAGCGCGCGGGGAAGAAGCGCTCGCGGCCATGCCAGAAGATGCGCTGATGAATCCGACTTCGATCGCCAATGCATACTGGGCGCTGCATCAACAGACTCGTGATGCTTGGACCTTCGAACTTGATCTGCGACCTTATGGGGAGGCTTGGTGATGGCCAGCGCCGAATTTTTGTTCGACTTCGCCAGCCCAAACGCCTACCTCGTGCACAAAGTAATCCCCGCCATCGAAGCGCGGACAGGCGCGACATTTGACTACACGCCTGTCCTGCTCGGCGGCCTTTTTAAGCTCACCGGCAACCAGGCGCCGATGTTCGCCTTCTCCGGCATCCCCAACAAGCTGGCTTACGAGCGTCTCGAAATGCAGCGCTTCATTGAGCGCCACAACCTTCCCTTCGCGATGAACCCGCATTTCCCGGTCAACACTTTGCTGTTGATGCGCATGGCCACGGCAGCAGCCATGGATGGCGGACTCAAACCATTCGTGGACGCTGCGTTTCACCTGATGTGGGAGAAGCCGCAGAAAATGGACGATCCGGAGATCGCTGTCGCATCGCTTCAGGGTGCGGGCATCGATGCAGACTCTTTGCACAGGCGTTCGCAGGATACCGATGTTAAGGCGAAGCTCCTGGCTTCAACAGAAGACGCCGCCGCGCGCGGTGCTTTCGGAATTCCGACCTTTTTTGTCGGTGACCAAATCTATTTCGGCAAAGATCGCTTGCGGGACGTGGAGGAAGCGTTGGCGGGTTAGCTGCCAGCACGAACGGCCTTCATCAGACGCTTCCACGCCGTTCGTGCAATCAACCCGTTGGGCAGCAATGGGCCATCCGCGCGCCATTGGCGAAATTGTTCGAACGACTGACGCGCCCCAATCAAGACACTGGCGCACTGCCCGTCGATTCGGCGCGCTCTCGCCGTAAATGGACATTCGGTCACGGCTATCTGCGATAGTCAGGCGGCTCTAGCTTCGTTGGGTTCGCGTTCAAAGACACCCACGTCACGCCAAGTTGGCACAAGCGGCGCGCATCGCCATCCTTGCGTTTCAAGGCCGCGACGAGTTCCCGCGTTTCGCCGAGCAAGGAAGCGTCGAGCGGTGCGCCTGAGGCCACGTGCAACAAGAACGCGTCCGCCATCTTGTTGTAGTCTCCATCCCAGTTGACGCCTCCATTTCCATCAAGCTCATCATGTATTCGCCCAGCGATGCGGACCACTTCGCCTTGCACGGTGTCTGCGTGTCCGCTGGATGGGACAAGCAAGCCCCATAGCTCTTGATGACGGTCCTCCCAGCGTTCACTTCGCGGGACAATGGGAGATGCACCGTCGTGGAAAATCCGGCGAGGAACGGCCGAAACGCTGAACATGGCATACAGCTTGTCGAGCGCCGCGGCTGTGGCTTCCACCAAGGCCGGATTGAAGCCTTCGCGATGAAACTCAAAGTCGGCGCCTATTTGGGTAACGAATGGCTTCATCTCTAGCGTCTGCGGCGCCCCTGCCGCGACAAGCAATTCCGCAAACGCCGCCAAACTCGGAATTTGCGCGTTGCCGCAGCGTTGGAGCGCATAGGCGAGTGGCGTCTGACCGTCGCGATTTAGCGCGTCTGCTCTTGCGCCGTACTGAAGCAACAGGCGTGCATTGGCGACGTTGCAGGAACCCGCCGCCGCGTGAAGCGGCGTACCTCTCAAGTTTTCGCCGAAATTTGTATTCGCACCCAGTTCAAGCAGAACCTCAATGCGACCTTTCCAGTGTCGGGAACGCGAATGAGGCGGCGTGTCTCCGTAGCTATCACCCGCAGCCAAGTCCGTCCCCTGGTCAACCAACCATCGAGCTAGTTCGTCAGGACACTGCGCAAACGCCAGAGCGGTTTGTTTGAGCACACCGCCTCGTGCATTGACGTCGTGGGTCTCGAACAGAGCTTTCAACTCTTCTAGTTCGCCCTTCTCCAGGCGTGCTTCGAAGTCCTTAGGCAGAGTTATCTTCTTCGCCTTGCCCACTGAGCCCCCAAATCAGCGCGAGAATCGGATCGAAGGCGCTAATCGTCAGTGTCTGCAGAGCGCACGCAGCGTGCCGACGGCGGAAATAGTTGAACGACCGGCTCGCTCCAAACCCGACACCGGTACCCTACTCTCGGGAGCGGCGTGATTTCGCCGGTTCGGGTCATCGAGATGCTTTTAGATGCGGCGCAATACGAAGCATCAGGTCGTTTGGAAGAGAACGCCCAGACACCCGCTCCATTCGCCGCGCTGGAATCCGACGTCCAGACGTGAAACCAGGCAAGCCAGCCATCCGTACCTCAAAGCATGACGATCTCACGCCGCACCTTCTTCCTCACCGCCGCCGCGCTGCCCATGGCCGCTTGCGCCGCGGAGGCGCAGCAAATCCCGACCGCCGCCAACGAAGCACGGTACGCCAACGATCCAGTTCGTCGGCTCACCGAGCCGCAATGGCGTGCGCGACTTGAACCGCAGGCGTTCCGCGTGCTTCGCCAAGAAGCCACTGAGCGCGCCGGCACGAGCCCGCTCGACGACGAGCATCGGCGCGGGACGTTCGTTTGCGCAGGATGCGGGCTTGAGCTCTTCCGCTCCGAATGGAAGTTCAATTCCGGCACCGGCTGGCCGAGTTTTTTCCGCGTGAACGAAGCGAACATAGGTACGAAGGAGGACATGCTGATGTTCACACCGCGGACGGAATACCATTGCGCGCGCTGCCTCGGGCACCAAGGCCACGTGTTCGAAGACGGCCCCCGGCCTACCGGCCTGCGCTATTGCAACAACGGCGCTGCGCTTCGGTTTGTGCCGGCTTAACTGCGCGCGGGAGGCCATCGCAGCAGGCAGCGCGAGCACGCTTGTGCGGTCTAACGCACTTGCCTCCACACGAGCGCGGCGGATTGCGACATTCCCACGTTGTAGGAATGCTGAACCCATCCAATCGTAATGCTGCGAACTGTTCGACTCGGTGTCGCCGATTGCCGCCGCAGAACGGGTCATTGCCCGTTTTGGCTGGCGCCCCACGCGAAGCCCCGGCTATGAAACGGCAAGCGATCTGGAGAACCGAGGGTGAGCATGCCTAGTGCAACCGCACTTGAGCCGTTGGCGGACTACCGCCGTTACGCACCGGCTGAGATGTGCGAAAGGGCGCGAGCCTTTTATGCGAACATCGCGCGTCGGCGAACAGTCCGCGATTTCGATAGCGCCCAAGTCCCTCGCGAAGTCATCGAGCAATGCTTGCTGACCGCGGGCACTGCGCCGTCTGGGGCCAACCAACAGCCATGGTTCTTCACAATCATCACCGACACTTCGGTCAAACGGAAAATTCGCGAAGCCGCTGAGGCCGAGGAACGCGAATTCTATGCCGAACGTGCGCCACAAGAATGGCTTGAGGCATTAGCGCCGCTTGGCACGGACCCAAACAAACCTTTTCTTGAAGACGCGCCTGCACTGATCACGATCTTCGCACAAAAATATGGCGTCCGCCCTGATGGCAGCCGGTTCAGTCATTACTACGTGCCCGAATCCGTGGGCATCGCCACGGGCTTCTTGATCGCAGCCCTTCATGAAGCGGGTCTTGCTACGCTCACCCATACCCCCAGCCCTATGGGATTTCTCCAACACGATCTGCGGCCGGCCGAAGTCGGAAAAACCTGTCGTCCTCCTGGTCGTCGGATATCCCAAGGCAGACTGCCAAGTACCAGTCTATGGCGGCGTCAAGCAACCTCTCGCGGAAATATCGTCCTGGATGTGAACGCCCCGAACCGGTGTCGAAGTTGGTGTGGCCGAGCAAGAGCTGCACGAAGCGATCAACGGCCGCGGCGCCGCGACAGACTACGTAGTGCGCTCGCTGAGCCGTGCTACCGTCGCATTTAAGGAGGCAATACAATGCCGCGTTGGATTACGCTTGGGCTGTTTGTCGTCTTCTTGATTGGTTACACGTTCCAGAAGTACGCGGCGGCTGCGCCACCGACCTTCGTGCCCGACTACCTGCGTATTGTTCTCGTCATTGTGTTCATCACAGCGATCATTCCATTCGTTGTGATGTGGCCGGCGGGCGGCTTAGTTAAGCCGTTTTCGCTGTTCGCTGCCTTCACGGTCATTGGTTGCATTGGGCTTTCGGCCCTCGCATTCGCCGGGTTCTGGTATTTCACCGTCTCGCAATATCCGAACGCCCCACCAGTATGGGAGTTGGTCCCCAGAGGCATCGCTCCAGGGCTGTTCATGGCGACGATCCTCGTCTTCGACCGATGGCTGTCGCAACGTTCACAGCGAGGGTCTGTTGCGCCTTGAAATTCACGCACGCAGGTGCGCGGTGCTCGATCGGACATCAAGGCGCGCGGTGACGCTAGGCGCGGCAGCCGCACTCGCGGCCTGCCTACCCAGGCCGCTATCGGAGCAAGCCCCCGCCCCATCATCGGCCGGAGCCCGAAGCGGAAACGCGCTTGCCGATCAAGCAAACGCGCGGCCGCAAGTATTGCGCGATGACTTGATCGCATTCCGGCGCGACTTGCATCGCCACCCAGAAGTATCTAGCCAAGAAGTTCGTACCGCCGCGCGTATCGCAGATCGCCTTGAACAGCTCGGTGCAAACGTGCGCCGCAACATTGGCGGTCACGGGGTGGTCGCGGTTCTGCGGGGCGCGCGACCTGGCCCAGTCATCGAATTTCGCGCCGATATGGACGCCGTCCTTTCTGACGCGCCCGATCCGGTCGACTTCGCGTCAGTGAACCCTGGTGTTCGCCACATCTGCGGGCACGACATTCATGCCACGATCGGCATCGCTTTGGCGGAAGCGTTCTCTGCGATCAGACAGAACCTTGCGGGCACAATGGTTCTGATCTTTCAACCCGCCGAGGAAAACGTCACCGGTGCCAGACTCATGATTGAGGCCGGCGCATTGGAAGACCCCCGCCCCGATGCGATTTTCGCCTACCACACCGCGCCGTACGAAGTCGGCCAAATCGCTTATTCTGAAACGACTTTGATGGCTGCGCGCGACCTCGTGACCGCGACTGTCACCGGGGCCACCCGCGCCGCCGCCGACGACCTTCGCAGCCGCATCCTTTCGTTAGGCAACATTTCCTCGCTAAACGCGCCACAGCCGATCGGAAGCGATTTCATTTGGGCCGGCGCCGCGCCAATTGCAGATACTGCGGGAGACGCGTGGGTGATCAACGCCAACTTCAGCCTGGCGACTGAAACGGCCAGATCGCGTCTGCGCGCCGGCATCGACCAAGCCGTCCGCGATCTATCGCGATCGGATCCTTCACCGCGCATCGCCGTGGATTACCAGGCGGGCGCGTCGCCCGGCGTCGTCAACAATTCTGAATTGACGCGCGGCGCCGTCGCAAGCATTCGCACAGCGCTTGGCGACAGCGCATTGGTGCAGGTGCGCAATGTGCTGCCGGGTTTCAGCGAGGACTTCGGGCACATGCAGGCCGTCATTCCTGGCGCCATGTTTTTCCTCGGCGTCAGCAACGCCAGTCGAGGGTGGCAAGGCTTCCCACACTCTCCGAATTATGTCGCCGATGAGGAGGCGATCTTCGTGGGCGCGAGGGCCATGATCAGCGTGATGCTAGACCGCTTGGCCGCAAGCTAGGCCAGCCGACCAAACGAGCGCGCATCGCCCACCAACAAGTGCTTGGCGCAAAATCCTGATAGCCCTGGGCAACGGTCGGGCGTGTCGCTCACGACATTCAATCTTCGGCGCAGCGAGCAGGCTGGAGCAGCATCCAAGAGAGCTGCAACTCCGCTGAATCGCGGAATTGCTCAAGACCGATGGTCATCCGTTCGTGACCGTCGATGGGTTGGGCGCGGTAGGTGCGAAATACCCAGTCCCACCAGGGTAAACTGAAGCCGAAATTGCTGTTGGTTTCCTCATAACGCACTGAGTGATGCACGCGGTGCATGTCGGGCGTCACAACAACCAATCGCACGATCCGATCGAGCGCCTGCGGTAACTTGATGTTTGCATGATTGAACATGGTTGTCGCATTGAGCAACACTTCAAACACCAAGACAGCAATCGCAGGCGCGCCCAAGGCAACGACCGCGGCGATCTTGATCAACATCGACAACAGGATATCCAACGGATGGAATCGCACGCCCGTCGTCACGTCGAATTCAAGATCGGCGTGATGGACGCGGTGGAGGCGCCAGAGCAGCGGCACGGCGTGAAAAAGCCGGTGCTGCAGGTAGATCACAAGGTCGAGGACGATCACCGACACAATTATCGCGGCCGCGTCCGGCGCGTTGATCACCTGAAAAAGCCCCCAGCCATGGGATTCGGCGAAGATCGCAGCGCCCACTGCCGCAGCTGGAAAGAGTATCCGAAGCGCCAATGTGTTGATGACCGAGAGACCGAGATTGCCGGGCCAGCGTTGCAGCCTTGAGATGGCTTGAGGGCGCCTCGGGGCAGCCAGCTCCCAAAGCGCCATTGCCAAGAACACACCAAGAAAGGCGCCGAAGCGAATAAACGGTTCGCTAGAACTCAGCGCCTGCCCCATCACTCGAACGCGCTTTGGAACGCACGAACCCGTTTGGCGTTGGCGCCAAGATCGGAGACGCCAACGCGCGAAGTCGAGCGCACATCAATACGCGATCCGCCCTCCGCGGGCGCGACCTGCACAACCACGTCATCGACAAAGCCGAACCACAAGGAGCGAACGCTGGCCTCGATGCGGCCATTCACCGGTTCAGTCGCATCGATGCTCCACCCCTCGGCTCGCGCCGCAGCTAGCGCTGCTTCGAACGTCTCCGCCGGCGACTGCGCAACCAGGATAGGCTGAATGTCCGGATAGGCGCTTCGTTGGAGCGCGCGCGCCGACTGACCAGCGGCGGCGCCGAAGCGATCATCGTCGGGCACGTGCGGATCGGCCTCGACCGGATTGCCCCCTGGCACGGCGGCGCGCAACGTCATCACGCGGTCTGAGAACACTAGCGGAGCGGCGGGATCAGAAACGATGTCGTGAATGGGCGGAATGGAAGCAGCTTGACTGCGCACGTAGCCAGCATAACCCAGCGCCAGGACCGGTATGACAAGCGCGAGCGCGGCCTTGCCCAAACCAGTCCTTGGTTTGATCAGCAACGCAAGGAGAAGCGCGACCGCCGCAAGCCCCGCTGCCATCATCAGCAAGGTTGGTCCGTAGCCAAGCGTGAGTGTTCCGAAGCCGAACCGCCAATCGATCAGACCAAAGCGCGTGGCGAGCGCCGCTGCAGCGAAATAGATTGGCAGCGCCAACGACAGAAAGAACGCCGCCGCTACGATGAATGCACGAACCCTACTCATGCGCCTTGCCTCCCCGCTATCCGTTGGCGCCAACGCCGGTAGCTGGCGCCATCATCAACGTCTTCCAACTCGCGCAGCATCATCACGCGCTTACCGGCCAGATTGGCAAGCGTATCGGCGCGCGCATGCGGCGTCGACCATCGAACACCCATAAAGGGCAAATGCTGGCGCTGGGCTTGGGCAAAGCCAATGAGCCAATAGCCGCCATCAAGCGCCGGGCCGACAACCGCGTCGCTGGTTTCCAGCGCTTCGAACGCCGCTTCTATGTCAGTTGCCGCCACGTCCGGTGTATCGCTGCCGATGTAGACGAGCGGGCCCGGCCCCAATCGCTCCGACAGGCGCGTCATGCGCCGGCCAAGATCTCCTTCTCCCTGACCGACCACGAAGTCGGCGCTCGGATAATGTGCTGGCTCATCGGGCGTGATCGCCAGGCAAAGCCGCCAACGCGGATCTGCGCCTAAACGCTGCAATAGTCGCCCCAGTGCGACGCGCTGAAAACGGTGCGCGGCGCTATCGCCGATGTCAGCGGCCAAACGGCGTTTGCCCTGGCCAAGAATTGGCTGCCGCGCCATCAGCACCAGAGTACGATCAGCGACCATAAAGACGTGCAATCCGTTCAATCGGCGCGCCGGCGCTGAACAGCGTAAGGCACAGGATGTTGCGCGCGCTGCGCATCAGCCAACCGTCTTCGCGCCAGCGCCGCGCGGAGGTTGTTGCGGCGCAGGCAAGCGTCCGCAGCCGCCGCCTGCCGATGCGGCGCACCAGGTCCACGTCCTCCATAAGCGGTAGCGGTCGAAATCCGCCCAGTGCAGCGTAGAGGCTTCGATGGATCAAAAGACCCTGATCCCCATAGGGAAGCGCAAAAACAAAAACCCGCAACGCCACTAGCCACTCCAAGACGCGCGCCTGCCATGCGGCATCGTCTAGCTTGAAGCGAAACACGCCAACGGTTGCGGCCGCGTTCGCTTCGTTCGTGAGCGCGTCGACATGGGTCCGCCAGCCGGGTGCCAGTAGGGTGTCGGCGTGCAAGAAGAGCAGCCAATCTTGAGTCGCTATGTCGGCGCCCGCACGCATTTGCTGACCGCGCCCACGCGTACTTGCCTGCACGCGTGCGCCGGCCAAGTGGGCCAAGCGAACAGTCGCATCTTCGGAGCCGCCGTCGATGACGATGACCTCCTCGGCCTCGGCAACGGACCGCAGGGTCGCAGCAAGCCCCTCTTCGGTGTTCAGCGTCGGAATTATGACCGCAATGCCCATTGGGGCCACATGACCGCGAGGTTCAGACTTGGCAAGTGCGGCGGATGCTGCGACCGGTGCACCTAAGGTGTAACCGCGCTGCGGCCTGCGCGTATCCAGGATGAGCGCTCATGCCCAGTGGGCACGGGAGAAAGATGCATGGCCGAGCTCGAACAGGCGCCGCCCGCTAGGCGCGGCATTTGGGGGCGGCTCGCGTTGGGAGCCGTGCTCGCTTTGGCGCTCTTTGCGGCATGGCGCTTCGGGGTCTTTGACTATCTGAATTTCGAAGCCTTGCGCGCACAGCGCCAGACGCTGACGGCATTCGTTGCGGCCAATCAGATTCTCGCCTTTGCCGCCTTCATCGCAATCTATGTCGTGGTCACCACGCTGGCGCTCCCAGGCGCGTTTTGGATCACGATTTTGGGCGGCTATTTGTTCGGTCTCGTCGGCGGCGCTGTCGCCACCACGATCGGCGCCACTTTGGGCGCGACGGCCTTGTTTGTGATCGCGCGCTACCTGCTTGCCGATACATTGCGCGCGCGCGCCGGCCCCTTCCTGAAAAAGCTAGCGGCAGGCTTTGAACAAAACGCCATCAGCTACTTGCTCACGCTGCGGCTGGTTCCGGTCGTACCGTTCTTTATCGCCAATGTTGCGCCCGCCTTTCTCGGAGCGCGCTTGAGCAGCTTCGTTTGGACGACCGCCGTCGGGATCATCCCCGGCGTCATCGCCTACACGTGGATCGGCGCAGGCCTCGGCGCAGCGTTCGACGCCGGAGAGGCCCCAGATATCGCAGCGTTCGCGCGAGAATTGGCGCCCGCGTTCGTCGCGCTCGCAGCACTCGCGATCGCGCCCGCAATCTACAGCCGCTTCAAACGCCCAAAGGCGGCCAGTTAGGAGTCGAGCTTCTATGGAAAACACAAAGGCGGACATCGCCATTATCGGCGGCGGCTCCGCTGGACTAGTCGCGGCATCTGGCGCCGCTCAGCTTGGCCAAAAGGTCGTGCTGTTTGAAGTCGGTGAAATGGGAGGCGACTGCCTGAACTATGGCTGCGTGCCATCCAAGTCGCTGATTGCAGCGGCGCGTGCAGCCCAGAACGCGCGCACCGCAGGACCACTCGGGCTCGATATCGCGCCGCCGCATGTCGATTGGTCCCGCGTTAAGGCCCACGTCCACGGCGTGATCGAAACGATAGCGCCAGTAGATAGCCAAGAGCGGTTTGAAGGCCTGGGCGTACGCGTGGTGCGCGAACGCGCGCGCTTTGCCGACACGCGCACGATCGTCTCTGAAAGTGTCCGCGTGCGCGCGCGCCTGATGGTGATCGCCACAGGCGCACGCGCTGGCGCGCCTCCCATTCCGGGCTTGAGCGAGGCCCCCTATCTCACCAACGAGACCATCTTTTCTATCGATGCGTTGCCAACACATCTCGTCATCCTTGGCGCAGGCGCCATCGGGCTCGAACTCGGCCAAGCCTTTGCCCGCCTCGGATCCAAGGTGACGTTGATCGAAGCCGGCACGCTCTTCGCTGGCAAAGATGACGAAGCCGCCAAAGTGCTGCGCGCGAAGCTGAACGCCGAGGGGGTGACCCTGCACGAATCCGCGACGGCGCAGCGCATTGAAGGCGCGGACGGCGCGATCGCCGCCAACATCGAATTAGACGGCGCAATCAAACGCATCGAAGGCTCACACCTTCTGGTCGCTGCGGGACGCAAGCCCAACATCGAAGACCTTGGCCTAGAGACTGCGGGCGTCGTTTACGATAAACGCGGCATCACCACTGACGCTCACTTGAGAACCTCCAATCGGCGCGTCTACGCGCTGGGCGACGTCGCCTCACGCGAACAATTTACCCACGCTGCGGGGCTCCACGGATCGCTGTTCGTGCGCAATGCTTTGTTCAAGCTCTCGCCGGGCCGCGCGGACTCTGCGCCCATTCCACGCGTGATCTACACCGAGCCCGAATATGCGGCTGTCGGCTTGTCGGAAGCAGAAGCGCGGGAGCGCTGGGGGGATAAGGTGCGGGTGCTCCTTGTGCCGATGCACGACAATGATCGCGCCCAGACTGAGCGCGACACCGAGGGTTTTGCCCGCATCATCGTCCGTACCAATGGTGAGATTTTGGGCGCGGTGATTGTCGGGGCGCATGCTGGCGAGACTATCGCAACCGTCGCCCTAGCGATCGCCAACAAGCTCAAGATCGGCGCCTTCACCTCCAGCTTCGTGCCCGCCTATCCTACTCGCGCAGAAATCTTGAAGCGCGCAGCAGGACAATTCTACACCGAGAGCCTGTTCTCGCCGCGCACCAAGCTTTTGGTTCGGCTGCTCGCGCAACTGCCTTAAGAGAGTTCGATCGCATGACGGCTTGGCGTTTGGGGATCATCGGCGGCTCGGGCCTCTACGACATCGACGCCCTTGAAGACCGCCGCTGGACGCGGATCGCCAGCCCTTGGGGCGAGGCCTCGGACGAGGTGCTGACCGGCACTCTAAACGGCGTGGAGCTGGCGTTCCTGCCGCGGCACGGCCGCGGGCACATGATCCCGCCGTCCGCGATCAACGCCCGCGCCAATATCGATGTCTTGAAGCGCCTAGGCTGCACTGACATTGTCTCTGTTTCCGCCGTCGGGTCGCTGCGGGAGGATCTGCCGCCCGGCGCTTTTGCGCTCGCCGATCAATTCATCGATCGCACGCGCCAACGCCCAAGTAGTTTTTTCGGGGCGGGCCTCGTTGCTCACGTCTCACTGGCCGATCCGGTGTGTCCGCGCCTTTCAGGGCTCGTGCAAAGCGCCGGCGCTGGCGCGGGCGTCCAGGTCGCAAAGGCAGCCACGTATCTCGCGATGGAAGGCCCGCAGTTTTCGACCCGGGCAGAGAGCCGCCTCTATCGGAGCTGGGGCTGCGATATCATCGGCATGACGGCGATGCCCGAAGCGCGCTTGGCGCGCGAAGCGGAGTTGCCTTACGCTTCGCTTTGCATGGTCACCGATTACGATTGTTGGCGCGAAGACAATTCCGATGTCGATGTCGGCGCCATTCTCGCGGTAATGCACGCCAATGTTGCGCGCGCAAGGCAAGTCCTCACCGAGCTAGCCAAGCTGCTGCGCGACGTCCCGCGGACGCCCTCGCCTATCGATACGTGTTTGGACATGGCTCTCATCACTGACCCGGCCAAGTGGGATGCCGAACTCGTGCAAAGACTTAACGCCGTTTGCGCCAGACGCTTCGCCAAAACCTAGGCTGAGCAACTGCCGCCGCCCAGCACGCAGAATTTCGCGCAATGGCGGTGATTGAGCGCGACTGGCGCCAGACTGTCGGCGAGACGCGCGCCCAACTCGAAACCTGGATCGTAGGGCAGCAGTGTGCACGCTATAACGGCAGGCGCCGTTGCGCCGCTGCGGCGCGCAATCATACGCGCGCTGGCGCACATCATTGCCGACGGCGCGACCTTGAGAAGGCCCCAGCAGGCGTCGGTGATTTCTGGAACCTCGGCCGTCTCGTCCATCTCCGGAAAGATCACGAGCTGAGCGGGATCGTGCGCGTCGATGCTCCAGCCACATTCGGCAATGAGCTTCGCATATCCGAGCCGCGCGTCGGTCTCGCGCTCGCCCCACATTGATCGCCCCGCCAACGACACTGAAAACCCATGCGCCGTCAGCCAATCCATTCCCTTGACCGTCTCGTCAAAGCAACCGGCGCCGCGCTCTTCGTCATGGCGCGCCACATCATAATGATCGAGGCTGACGCGTAGACTGAGCCTCGCTCCATGATTTTCACGCAACGTCCGCAAAGCCTCCGCCGGCTTGGGCCGCAGCATGGGGCGCATCGCATTGGTGAGAATGAGCACGTTGTGCCCGCGCGTTAGCGCCATTTCCGCGAGCGTTCCCATGTGCGGGTTCATGAAAGGCTCGCCGCCCGTGAATCCAATCTCGATCGGTCGCCCCGAGAGCGCATCAACCTCTTCGAGGAACGGCGCAAAGTCGGCGGGCGTGAAATAACTCAAACGGTCGTTGGTCGGGGAGCTCTCTATGTAGCAATGCGCGCAGGTGATGTTGCAGAGCGTGCCGGTATTGACCCAGAGCGTCTTCAAGCCCGTGAACGCCACCTTTGCGCGTTGCTCGCCTTTGGCGGTGACGTCAGGATCGGCGAACTTCGCCCGTAATGCAGGCGCCACCCCCTTGATCGCCATCAGCAGCACCCCGACGTGTCGAGCGGAGCGGCCTGGCTCGCCGCGAACGGCATCGCTGTTCCGCAGCCGGGGAAAATGCCAAAATGCTTGGCGAAATCGCCGATAAAGCTGAAGTGCGGCGCAAACCGGCTCTCGCGCAGCATGCGCCACGTGTTGCCGCACACCGGAAACACCCTCCCCGCTTCGATACGGTGGTGGGCGTCGAGAACGAACACGTCTTCGGCCCCGTCGATGCCGCCGCGATAAACCACGGCTTGGCCATAGTCCTCGCAGGCCGGTTCGAGGTCTTGGAGGTTAAAGAGCCTGTAGGTCGCCGACCAAAAGCTTGTCGCTCCGAATGCAGCGGCGATGGCAGGGTCGTTGATGGCGAGAGGGCGCCACGTCACGAGCCTTGGATCGCAAAACCCAGTTGCGCGCGATAGATTCAGGAAGTCGTTCCAGTAGAGCGCGCCCGCGAGGCACTCGCCGTGCAACACCGGATCGGCGCGAAGCGAGGCCGGCAAACGCCGATCGGCATAGACATCAGAAAAGTAGAACTCGCCGCCTGGCTTGAGGAGCCCGCGAGCGGCGGCAAATACGGCGCGCTTATCCTCGACCAGATTGATCACGCAATTGGAGACGATGATGTCGAAGCTGGCGGGCTCCAGTTCAAGCGCGTCAAGACGGGTGATATCGCCGTCGAGAAAAGCGACGTTGGCGTAGCCGAAGGCGCGCTCATGCCAGTCGGCATGGGCGCGTGCGAGCGTCAATTGCTCGGCCGTGGCGTCCACGCCCACGACCGCGCCCTGCGGTCCAACGAGTTGCGCCAACACGTAGACGTCGCGCCCGGCGCCACATCCCAAATCAAGCACGCGCGCGCCTTCAAGTTTGTCCGGGGCGACAAGACCGCAGCCATAGTAGCGCACGCTCACTTCAGGGTGGACGCGCGCCAGGGCCGCCTTGATGCGCGTCGAGGGCGCATCTGAGGTGACGCAGGCATCGGTGCGCAGGTCGCCCGAGCTCGCGAGCACTTGCCCGTAATAGTTGCGCGTACGCGCAAGCGCGCCCTCATCCATGTTTTTCTCCGCTCTTCCACTCTTACGCACCGGGCCGCCGTGTGGTTTCAGTGCTAAGCGGCCTCATTAGGAGGCGGCGCCAGAAACCAAGACGCGGGCCGACGCGTATTGCCCTATATCCACATCTCGCACCCGCAAGAGACTCAATGTTGCACCCACGTTATCTCGTCGCCGCCATGGCGGTTTTCCTTGCGCTTCCCACCGCGGCCGCGGCCGCAGACCACGCGCCTTTTGATACGCTGCTCGCCCGCTACGTTGTAGTCTCGCCCGATGGGGTGAACCGGGTGCGATATGGCGCCTGGCGGGCGGCAGCCGCCGACCGGACAGCGCTCGACGCCTATGTCGCCGCACTCGAACGCGAACGCCCCTCGCGCCTTCCCCGCGACGAAGCCTTTGCCTATTGGGCCAATCTCTACAATGCGGTAACGCTGCAGATCGTGCTTGAGAACTATCCGGTGCGTTCGATCCGCGACATTCGCAGCCGGACGCTCGATCCGCGGGGTCTAATCGGCCCCTGGCGAAGCCCCCGTGTGACAGTGGAAGGTGCTCGACTCACTCTCGATCAAATCGAGCACTCGATCTTACGCCCAAACTTCAGTGACCCGCGCGTGCATTATGCGGTCAATTGCGCCTCAATCGGCTGCCCCAATCTCCAGCCTCGCGCTTGGCGCGCCTCCAGTCTCGACGCCGACCTCGATGCGGCGGCGCGCGCCTACATCAATCATTCCCGTGGGGCGACCATCGACGCTCAGGGCCGATTGCGCGTGTCCAGCATCTACCGCTGGTTCGCCAGCGACTTTGGCGGTTCACCGCAGGGCGTCCTCACCCATTTGCGCACTTATGCCGCCGCACCTTTGGCGGCACGGCTAGGGACAGTGACCGCGATCGCTGGACATGGCTATGACTGGACACTCAATGACGCGACCGCTCGCTGAGCAAGCGCCGCTATTCCCGGCTCTGCTTGTCTGGCCGGTACCAGCGCTCCAAACGTACGGGCGCCACGCCCAAATGATAAAGCGCGACGAGCCCCGCACTCATGAGTTCGCGACGCGCCACGCCATCGCGAAGGAAACGTCGCGCCGACGTCACCATCGGCGCATTCAGTTTCACGATGCGGCCAATGCGACGCAGGCGCTGCAAGATTTCGACGTCTTCAAATAACGGGAGATCCCGATATCCGTCTATTCGCTGATAAGTTGATCGACGCAGAAAAAGGCCCTGATCGCCATACGTGAAGAGACTGTGATTGATCCGGCTCATGAACGCATAGAACCGCAAGAGCGGATGCGCCACGTCGAATGTGAGCCTAAAACAACCGGCGCTCACACCCTCGTTCGCCAGCGCTGTCTCGATGCGGCGGCGCGCGCCGGCCGGCGGCAAAGAGTCGGCGTGCACAAAGAATAAGATGTCGCCGCTCGCCGCGCCGGCGCCGGCGCTTAGCTGACGGCCCCGGCCTCGCGATGTTGACACAACGAGAGCGCCCGCCGCCGCCGCCAGTGCGGCGGTTGCGTCACGCGATCCCCCATCCGCAACCACGATCTCATCGAAACCTTGGCCGATGAGGCCGACGATCAGTGTCTCGATCCGCCCGGCTTCATCTAGCGTGGGAATAACAACGCTGACCCGCATCTATTGCGCCGCGACGCGTAGCGCTTCGGCGCGCACAGCTTCTAGAACCTTGGGGGCGTCGCGCATCATGCCGGCGCGAACCAAACCCGACGGAAGCGGCGTGCGCGGCGCAAGATGAAAATCGTAATGTAGGCGCGTCACCATCCCACCTTCTCGCGGCTCCAAGACCCAGCGGCCTTGCATCGCCGCCAAGTCTCCGCTGATGCGCCTGACGCGAATGGTGCGCTCCGGCTCGTAGTCGGTGCGAAACCGCAAGCGCAAACTCGGCAGCAGCGCGATCCAGCGGATGCGGTGCTCGCGCACATCGCTCAATCCATCAGCGGCGCGCTCGATGATCGCACACGATTGGAGACCTGGCACATAAAGCGGCGCCCGCTCACAATCGAGCATGACGCGCCACACGACGCTGGCGGGCGCATGAATGTCAATGGCGGCGTGAACACGCCCTCCCGGACCTGCCTCTTCGACAATCCGCGCCACCGCCTCGCCGCGCGCCAACCGCGCCTCATCGGACGTGCTCCATTGCGTGGTGGCGTGAGCGTGGGGTGCGGCCAGCAGCAAAGCGCTCACAATCCCAATGACAAGTCCGCGCGGAAAGCTAGGCGACATGATTCCCTCGTTTCCGTTATGCATCATCCTGCGAGACTACGGAAAGCAAGCCAAGCGCAGAGCGCCGCCGCCGGCAAGGTGGCCACCCATGACAGCAAGACTTGCCTCACCGCGCTCCAATCCAATGTGCCGGCGCGCACGCCGGCGCCGGTAATCGCGCCAACCGCGACATGGGTGGTCGATACCGGCAAGGCAAACGTGCTGGCGCTTAGCACCAACGCCGACGTGACGAGATTGGCTAGAAGCCCTTGCGAGGGATCGAGCCGGTTGAGCTTGAGGCTCATGGTTTCAGCCACACGCCGCGAAAAGAAGAGGCCGCCCGACACCATGGCGACCCCCGTCAAGATTGAGGGGCCAGCGCCGCCCAGTCCTTGCGCCGCAAACAGCAACGCCGCGAGCTTAGGCGTGTCGTTTACGCTGCGGGCGAAACACACAATAGCGGCCGAGGCGATGTGAACCCGGTCGAGAATCGCGCCGACAGAAAAGCGCAGATGCGGCTGAACGATGCGCTCACAGGTTTCAGCGCGCGCCACAACGGCGCTAACAGCGGTTGCGCGCGCAAGCGCAAGCGGACCCCCGCCAGCGGACGCGCGTGCGCCCTCGATGAGGCAAAGGCAATCTGTCTGGCGAAGGCGTGGTCCCATGACCGCTTGGGCGGCAAAGGCCAGCGCCGCGGATGCGAACGGGCTCAAGAGCAACGGCGCTACGAACAGTGCCGCAAGCGCCCCGGCATTGACTGATCCTGCCGCTAGCCCCGCGCCTAAAAGACCGCCGACAAGAGCATGGGTGGTTGAAATCGGCAGCGCCAGGCGAGTGGCGCCCGATACCGTGACCGCCGCCCCCACCGCCACCGCGGCAAGGAAGTTCGGATCGGCGACGATTGTGTCGCTGACAAGCCCCTTGCCCGAGAATTGGCGGATCAGGCCTTGCGCCAGAACGACGGAGGCAACGCTGCCCGCCGCCGTAGCGATGGCCGCCCAGAGCGAGGCGGCCCGAAAGCTCAGCGTCCGCGCGCCCCAGACGGTTGCAAACCCTTTGAAGTTGTCATTGGCCCCGTTGGCGAAGGCCAGGAGCAATGCAGCCGCCAGCAACAAGAACACCGCCATGCGCAAGCCCCGCAAGATCCACGCGAGCTGCGGACTGCTCTGTTTGGTTACGCCCCAACAGCGGCTTCGGATGCACCCTCAACAAAATGGGCGGATCGCAGCGCTTCGCCTATCGCGTCGGTGCAGTGAAACCGAAGCGGCGACTGGTTCGTACCTTGTGTTTGTAGGCCAGCAAGACACGCATCTTCGACCCGCCTAGTGCACCATGGGGCATCGATCTTGGGCATGCATCGCGAGCGCTCATTTAGGTCGGTGCAGGCACTAGCGTTCGTCTTCGTCATCGCATGGTGTGTCGAGTTCGCTGCGCGCGCATCGCCCGGGGCAGTACCAATGGCGCCGGGATCGCCTTTGGCCTCGTTCGAAGGCGATGCGCCTATCGCCAACAGCAGCGACTGGCGTTCGCGGCGCGCGCCGCTGCTGCGCCAAGCTTTCCTGGCGAGGATATATGGCGCACTGCCGCGCTTGCCCCTTGAGGACGTCGCATACCGCACGGTCGACGCCGACGCCCTCGACGGGAGCGCTCATCTCGAACTCTTGACGCTGCGGCTTGGACCGAGCCTCGATCCTCTCAATGTGGCGCTCTTTACGCCAAGAACAGATCGCCCGGCGCCGCTCATCATCCTCTCCGATTTCTGTGGACTCGACAGTGACATCGACCGGCGTTTGCCCAGTCCTTCGTGGCGCGCGGCGCGCTGCCGTTCCGGTCTTGGACGCGCCCTCACCCAACTCTCCCACGGCGACGCCATCCTTCGCCCACCGCTGCGCGCGATGATCGCACGCGGGTACGCCGTTGCGGTGTTCTATGCGGGCGATGTTGCCCCGGACAATCCAGAACTCTTTCGCCAAGCGCCCATTCGTCGTCTCGCCGATCATCAAGAGAGCGGCGCGATCTCCGCTTGGGCCGCGCTCTATCTTGCCGCGTTCGAGACGCTGCGCCTCGATCCACGCATCGCCCCGTCGCGTATCGCCGTGTGGGGTCATTCGCGTTTTGGCAAAGCCGCGTTACTTGCCGCAGCGCTCGAACCCCGGATCGGCGCGGTCATGGCCAATCAATCCGGGACGTTCGGCGCAACCTTATCCGGCGCAACACGCGGCGAATCCGAACTCCAGATTGTGCGCCGCTTTCCACATTGGTTTCCCATGCAGATCGCGGCGAGCGCATCCACGCAGGACACCGATGGGTTCGATCAACATCTGCTCTTGGCCCTGCTTGCCCCGCGCCCCGTCTTGTTGGGCAACGCCGGCCTCGATCGCTGGTCAGACCCCGCCGCTGCGTTCGCGGCGGCGCGCGCGGCAAGCGAGGCGTACGCCCTCTTCGGCAGCGATGGCCTTACTCAACCCAATATGCGTCTCTCGAATCTGACGGCCGACATTGCCTTTTACTTACGCCCCGGCGGTCACGGCGTCAGGTCGTCGGATTGGGGTCGCGCGCTCGATTTCCTTGATTCGCACTTCGCCTCAGACCCTGAAGCGGCGGCCGGCATGGCTGGAGGCGGCTAGACGATGTGCACACTGACGATCCTTCGCGAGAACCGCCGCGTGCTCGTGACCATGAATAGAGATGATGTCGCCACGCGCGAAGAAGCGCCGCCTCAAGTCTGGCCGAGCGCCGAGCCTGATTTCATCGCCCCTCGCGATGTGCAGGCGGGCGGCACTTGGATCGGCGTCAATCGCGACGGCGTTATTGCGTGTCTGTTGAACCGCTATGATGCGGCGCCAATCGGTCGGCAAAGCCGCGGCGGCATCGTCATTGAAGCGATGCGCGGCTCGTCGATCGAAGCAAGCGTTGGCGCTGTAAACTCGCTTGCGTTAGAGGCCTATTCTCCGTTCACCTGCATTGTCATCTCGAAAGGCGGCGCCGTGCGGCTGGATTGGGACGGCGCAGATATTGGCCGCGGAGACTTCGCCGCCGGCATGGACATCGTGATGACCACCTCGTCGTCTTGGCGGTTCGACGAGGTCAAGGCGCAACGCGAGGCGCTATTCGAAGACATGATGTCGAGCGGCGGCGACGCCGCCGGCGAACTGGCGTCCTTCCATACCAGGCGGGTTCCCGAGGACGATGCCTGGGCGCCCATGATGTTGCGCCCGCAGTCGCAGACCAAAAGCGTTACGCAGATTGAGCTCAGTCAACGCGGCGCCGAGATGCGGTACTGGACCAGGGAGGCCGCGATCGCGCGCAGACTGAAGACACCAGAACACAGCGTTCGCATTCGTGCGTGACCTTGCGCCTTACGCGGAGGGCGCGAGCCTTCACCCGCCGTCGTCGCCAGCAAACCGCACGCCCAATTGTGGCCGGCGATCTATGCGCAATTCGAACACGTCAGGGCGTGCATAGTGGCCGTCTGTGTCGAGTGCGGCGAGTTCCTCGCGCAGACGCGCCGCGTCGAGATCAACGCAAAGCACTTCTTCTCCGACGCCTGCTTGCGCGAGCACGCTTGCGTCAGGACCGATAATGGCGCTCCCACCCTGCTGGAGCTGCCCGGCGGGTAGGCCTTCGAGCAATTGGCGCGCGGCCGCATCGCCGCCCACGCGTTCAAGCCCCGCCAGCATATCCTCTCGCCACAACACGGTCCCTGCGGCGAGTACAAAGCATCGTCCCTCAAAGGCATAGTGGCGCGACGCAAGAAGATAGGTCTCGCGCACGGTCGGCCATTGCGCGACGTGGACGGTTTCACAGAGGTGATGCATGGCCGCGCGCGCTAGCGGCATCCAATGCTCCCAGCATATAAGGCCGCCAACGCGGCCAAGGTCGCTCTCGGCGACGCGCAGGGTCGAGCCATCGCCGCGCCCCCAAACCAGCCGCTCGCCGTGCGTGGGCACAAGCTTCCGGTGAACCAGTGCCGGCATGTTGGGCGATAGAGTGATGAGCGCATTGTAGAGCGAATTGCGTACCCGTTCGTGCGCGCCGATCACCACAACGGCGCCGGCCTTGTCGCAAAGAGCTTGAATGGGCGCCAAGCGTTCGTCTGTCCCAGCGATCGCTTGATTGAGCAGGATCGCGTGTAGCGCCTTTGCGCCGGGCTGAGCCCAGAGCGCCGCGCCTGGCGCTTCGTCCAGCCAGATTGGATAGCCGCCGAGAAAAGTTTCGCCGAACGCAATGATGCGTGCGCCCGCATCGAGCGCGGTTTGGACATGAGCGACGGCGGCCTTGGCGCCAGCGTCGATATCAAGCGGAACAGGACGCGCCTGGACGATCGCGGCCTTGATGATCGATTTGGACATGGGGCACAGCCTACGGCGCTGGTGCGCCCTATTGCCAGCCCTGAGCTGCCGCCTGACCCCGTAACCATGGCGTCGGGGCGTCCGTATCCACTCCCGAACCCCGACAAAACAAACGGACTGGAGACCCCCATATGAAGCGCGCACTTGGGCTTGTCGCGGCGATGTTGGCGTCGCTGTTTTTGTTGGCGAGCCCCGCCGCCGCCGAGCGGCTTGCGGCGGGCGGCTTTTCCAACCAAGCCCAGCGTATAGCGGGCGGCTGGACCATCGAGCGCGAGGCCGACGGCGTTTATCTCGTGCTCTCGTCTGACTTCCGGACACGATCAGCGCCAGATCTGAAGTTCTTCCTGCACACGCTCCCCGCCTCACAGATCACCGCCCAAAATGCGACGCGCGGCGTGCTCGTAGGCGAATTGGCGAATGCGCGCGGCGCGCAGCGGATCAGATTGCCGGCCAATATTGACCCCGCCCGGTTTCGCTCCCTGGTGCTGCACTGCGAGCAATACACCGTGCTTTGGGGTGCGGGCGACCTGCGCTAGGGCGAACACATGAGAAGCCAGACCGTCGCCTTTCCCGGCTCGCTCGGCGCTCAATTGGCGGCGCGGCTGGAGCTTCCTCTGACCGCGCCACGCGCCTACGCGATTTTCGCTCACTGCTTTACCTGCGGCAAGGATTCCACGGCGGCGGTGCGCGTCGCTCGGGCGCTCGCAGCCCAGGGCTTCGCCGTGCTTCGGTTCGACTTCACCGGACTTGGCAAAAGTGAGGGAAGCTTCGCGCAGTCGACCTTTTCCTCCAACGTAGCCGACCTCCTCTCTGCGGCCGAGTATTTGCGCGCGAACTTCGAGGCGCCGTCGCTGCTCATAGGCCATAGTCTAGGCGGGGCGGCGGTGCTCGCGGCGGGAGGTGCGCTTCCCGAAGTGCGCGCAATCGCCACGATCGGTGCGCCGGCCGAAGTGGCCCACGTCGCCCATCACCTTGAGGCGCACGCCGAGACGATTGCGGCGGAGGGACAAGCGGACGTTCAGCTCGGCGGCCGTGCGCTCACGTTCACGCGTCAGTTTCTCGATGATTTGAGCACGCACGATCTGCCCGCACTCGTCGCCAAGCTGCACCGCCCGCTCTTGGTCCTGCATGCGCCGCGCGACGAAGTGGTGGGAGTCGACAATGCGTCGAAGATCTTCGTCGCCGCAAAGCATCCAAAGAGCTTCGTCTCCCTGGATGGGGCCGACCATTTGTTGTTACGCGCCGAGGACGCGCAATACGCCGCCGATCTGATTGCCGCCTGGGCGGCGCGCTACCTGCCGGTGCGAAATGTAGACCAAGACCCGGGCCCGGGGGTCTTGGTAGAGGAAACTGGGACGGGCAAGTTCATTCAGCGCGTTCGCATCGGCGCACACGACCTCATCGCCGATGAGCCGATTGCTTATGGCGGCGAGGACGCAGGCCCGAGCCCGTATCAGCTGCTTTCCGCAGCGCTCGGCGCCTGCAAGTCCATGACCTTGCGCATGTACGCCTCGCGCAACAACCTGCCTGTCGACAAGATCGCCGTTCGTGTGCGGCACCAGAAGATCGATACGACCGCGGGCAAATCCGACCTCTTCAATGCGGAGATCGCGCTAGACGGCGACCTGACAACCGAGCAGCGCACAAAGCTGCTCGACATCGCCGATCGGTGTGCGGTTCATCGAACGCTGACCGGCGATGCCAAGGTCAAAACCCAGCTCGCCGGCGATCGCGTCACCCGATGATTGCAAGGCGCGGCATTTGCTGACATCGAAGGGATTGCTCGATGCGCGCGAGGGACAAAAATGACAGAACCTGCCGCTGAGTTGATCTGGTTGGTTTTGGCCGCCTATCTCGGTTTTGGGCTAGTGCTTGCCGTTATTGTTCTCATGTTCGGCTTGAAGCGCCTTGAACCCAACGCGGGGAACATGCCGATCCGAGTTCGTGCGCTCATTCTGCCTGGGCTCGCGGCGCTTTGGCCGCTCATTCTCGTGCGCCTCGTTGGGCTGCGCGCCAAGGAAGACCGGCTATGAACCGACGGCAACGGAAAGCGCACGCTTTGCTGTGGCCGCTGCTTCTGTTTGCGATGGCGGCGATTTGCGCCGGCGCCATCACTGCGAAGTCGCGCCTGGACAACGCCATCGCAGCAGCCGCGTTCGACAATTAGGGCGGCCATGGCGCACGAATACAAGCTCATTCAGTGGACGCAATTCAAGCAGCGGTACGATCTTGCGTTTATGCTGGGCGTTCTCGCCTTCATCGGAGCCTACCTGAGCATTGCCTTGCTTGCTCCGCCGCCTGAAGCACAGGCGCTGCCGATCCAGGTAGCGCTGCGCGTGCTGGGCGCTTGCGCCTTTGCGCTCTTGACGCTCATCCTGCTGATCGGTCCGCTGGCGCGCCTCTCGCCTCGCTTCCTGCCGCTTCTCTACAATCGCCGGCATTTGGGGGTGGCCTGTTTTGCGCTCGCGCTGACGCACGCGGCGCTGGTCATCGTCTGGTATCACGGCTTCGGCGATCTCAATCCATTCGTCTCGCTGCTGGTTTCCAATCCGCGCTACGACGCGATCCAAGGCTTTCCGTTTGAGAGCTTAGGCCTCATCGCGCTGCTCATCTTGTTCGTGATGGCCGCGACCAGTCACGATTTTTGGAACGCTGTGCTCGGCCCCAATATGTGGAAAGCGCTGCATATGCTGGTCTATTGGGCCTACGCATTGATCGTGGCCCACGTCATGCTGGGCGTCGTGCAAGCCGCCAAGAGTCCGATCTACGCGCTCGTCGTCGGCGTCAGCGCGCTTTTGGTCGCCGCCCTCCACATCTTTGCAAGCGCGCGCGAGGCGCGCAGCGATGAAAGCAATCAGACGCTGGAGGCCGACGGTTGGCTGCGTGTTGGCGCGCTCGGCGACATCCCCGACAAATGCGCCCACATCGTCATCCCGCCGGCGGGTGAGCGCATCGCCGTCTTCCGCGACGGCGCACATGTCTACGCCATCAGCAATGTCTGCCGGCACCAAGGCGGGCCTTTGGGCGAAGGCCGCATCGTCGATGGCTGCGTCACCTGCCCCTGGCACGGGTTTCAATATCGCCCACAAGACGGGCGCGCGCCGGCGCCGTACACCGAAAAGGTCGCGACCTATCCGGCGCTCATTGCCGATGGCGTCGTGTTTGTGTTTCCCGAACCGGTGGCGGACGGCGCATGAAAGAGCAGGACGATTTCTTCATCGGCTGGAGCGCGCAGACGCCGCGCCGCGACCGACGCTTCATGCTGGGCGCGGGTCTCGCGCTCATCGCTGGCGCCGGCGGGCTCGGCGCAGCTCTTGCGCTTGATCCCGCGCCGGTCGGCGGCGGGATCTGGGATCAGGGCGAGGTCCGAACATTGAACGGTCTGCTTGCGGCGGCGCCCTACCCCACGATCAGAACGCGCGACCTCGACGGCGCCATACGAACCGTTTTCCTCGCCACGCCGGGCAAGACGGCGCCGCCCATCGACGCTTCGCTCATCGGTCAGAGCGCCAGCGTCACCGGCACGCTGCTGACACGCGGGCGCAACGCCATGATGGCGGTCAGCACCATAGGCGCCGCGGCGATTGCGCCGGACGATCTTATGGCGGTGACGTTTGGGGATCGCGGGCCGGTCATGCTCGTCGGCGAAATCCTCGACGCCAAATGCTGGTTCGGCGCCATGCGGCCGGGCTTTGGCAGAACGCACAAAGCGTGCGCGGCGTTGTGCGCGCGCGGCGGCTTGCCGCTCGCCTTCTGCCAGCTCGGCGCGTGCGGCGACGATATCGCGGCGCCGCTTTTACTTGACGAGAATGGCCGTGCGTTCGGTCGCAACATCGTGCCGCTCATCGCCGATCCCGTCGTGATCAACGGGCGCTTGATTGAAGCGGGCGATATCCTGCAGATACGCGCAGCGCTGAGCGACATTCGTCGCCTCTGAGCGGAGCCGCCATGCTCGACTTCACCGGTCAAACCATCATCGTCACCGGAGCAACCGGCAATGTCGGCGCCGCCGTGGCTGAGACCTTGGCGCGGCTCGGCGCGAACCTGGCCCTGGCGGACATGCGTGAAGCGCCGCTTCAAGAGCTCGCCGAGCGTATCGGCGGCGCCCCGCTCATCATCGCCAGCGCCGACGTCCGCGACAAGGACGGCGCCCAACGCATCGCGCGCGAATGCCAAGCGCGCTTTTCGCGCATCGACGGTCTGGCCAATACTGTCGGCACGTTCAAGCTGGCCAATGTTCACCAGGACGCCGCGGGAGACTGGGCCACGCTGATGGACCTCAACGCGCTCTCGGCGTTGCGCCTCTCTGAGGCTGTGCTGCCGGCGATGCGCGCGCAACATTACGGACGCATCGTTCATGTGGCGGCGGGTGCCGGCGCCAAGGCTTTTGCGGGCGCGGGCGTCTATTCCGCTTCCAAGGCCGCTCTGATGCGCATCACCGAAGCCATCTCCGAAGAGAACAAGGCGCTTGGCATAACAGCCAACTGCATCGCGCCCGCCACGATGGATACGCCGCAGAATCGGGCCGCCATGCCAGACGCCGATCACGCCACGTGGGTTCAACCAATCGATATCGCCGCGGTGATCGCCTTCTTGTTGTCACGACCGGCGCAAGCGCTCACCGGCGCCGCGGTTCCCGTCACGGGCAGACAATAGGCTGCGGCGAGCAGCGATCTGGCGTACCCGGAGGCCCATCCGAAGCGTCGCCGCCGTCATGCCGCGTAGACGACGAATGCCGACGGCTGAAGCAAAGCCGCGCCCTACAACACAAGCGTGCGGTTGCCGCCCGGGATCAACGGCGCCGTAGGCGCGCAAAACCTCGGCCCGTCTTTTCTCGAGCTGAAGCCCTTGGACGTCTTTAACCTCGGCAACGTGCCTGTTCCCGTATTTGATCGAGATACACGCCCGCCGCGACGACAGGGCTCCAAGCGTGCGAACGCGCACGCTCCAGCAGGTCCCGCGCGCGGCAGGGATCGCGTGCAGCGGAGAATGAATGTTCGAAGCACATGCGCGCGCCCATCGCAGTGGCCGCTATTCCTGCGACCTTGCCGGTACGGGCCTCTTGCGACGACGGAACACAAGCGCAGCGACCCACCACAACAAAGCAAGTGCGATGAGCCCAACTGCCGCCGCTATGAAGACACCGTATTCAAGAAGCGCGCGCACCGCTGTGTAGAGCCGATCAATCGCCACAAGGTTTGCTTCATTCGGCACCGCGGCAGCTCGGACATCATCACTACCGATGAGCAGGACGTTCTGGTTCGATGACTCGAATGCGGGCCAGTTCGGCAATCCTTCGCCATTGGGATCACCTGTCCTGGCAAAGTTCGTCCAATAGGAAATCATTGTCTCCGCGAGGCGTCGATCGCTCTCCGCCCAAGGCGCATCGTAGAGGTCCAGGTGATCGAAAACGTAGGGCATCTCTGCGCCGTGCGTCGCGCCCTGTTGGCCCGCAGGCGTGTGCGCGAAGCGATAGTAGAATGTGTTGCGTTCGCCCGCGGCGGCATGAAGGCGCGCCCAAGCCCACATATTCCAGCCGAACCGCATATCGCTCTCGAAGGAAATGAAGGCGTCCCGTGCCGCTCTGTCGTTAGCTGGCTCAGACGGTCCGATCATGGACACGATGAAGCCAGGAAAATCTTCTCTCAATACGTCGCCGAGACTAGCGGCGTTCACTGTGCGCCCAGACAGGAAGTACAACCCTTCCTCCGCATTGGAGCCGACAAGCAGATCGACGTCGTTCGCCCGGCCGTTGGCGAGCGCTTCATAGGGCGTCTCGTGCAGAACGTAGCCATCTACGTTAGGCTGCGGGTTGAAAGGTCGCGCCACAATCGTTGACGCCGGCAGCGTCCGTAACGCCTGCACTGACGGCGCTCCCAGCCGCGTGGCGAAAGCCTGTCCGACCTGCTCGGCGCCCTCCAGCGCAAACTCCGGGGCGGCGTCCAAGGGTTCGAATAACCCGCCACTTTGTCCAATCGCCCGATGGAACAGTCCCCGCGCCAGAGGCGATGAGATGAGCGCACTGATCGAGATCGAGCCTGAGGACTGCCCGAACACAGTCACGTTCCCGGGATCGCCACCGAAGGCGGAGATGTTCTGCTGCACCCACTTCAACGCGTCGAGTTGGTCAAGCAGCCCGTAATTGCCTGAGCCTCCGTATGCAGACTCTCGCGAAAGCTCTGGATGCGCGAGGAAGCCAAAGGCGCCCAGACGATAATTGAACGTAACGACGATAACGCCGCGGCGCGCAAGCGCATCGCCTGCGTAGAGCGGCGTGCTCGCAGTGCCGTTGAGAAGTCCGCCGCCGTAGATCCAGACCATGACCGGCAGTGGCGCCTCATGCGCATTCGCGGGCGCCCAAATGTTCAGATAGAGACAATCCTCGCTCATCGGCTCAGGCGGGGCATCATCAGGATAGGCGCCCGGCTGTATGCAGATCGGCGAGAATTGATTGGCGTTCCTGACTCCTGTCCACGGCGTGGGCGGCGCGGGAGCGCGCCAGCGAAGCGGACCAATCGGTGGCGCAGCGAATGGGATGCCGCTGAATCTGAGCACGCCATCCTCCTCAGTACCTTCGATGAGCCCGGAGACCGTCAGGACTGGCTGCGCTGATGCAATCGGCGTGAGAAGTGCGGTCGTCGCTACAACGAGGGCGAACAATAGGCCCAAGCTCGTCGCGTTCGACGAATGGGACCGCATGTCGGGGCGCACTTTTCCGACTATCTCGCTGTTCATCGTCATCGCGCATCTCCTCTAAGCGTTCTTGCTAGCGCTGCGCGTGGCCGCGACGTGCGCGAGAAATCCCGCTGCGGTGACTGCCAACAAAACGCCCATGATATGCCAGGATGTCGGAGCGCCAGCCGTCGCCGCCAATTCTTCCGCTGTTATTGCGGCCATGATGAAAACGATCGCGAAGCCGCCAAGAAGAGCGACAGCCGCCCAAGCCGCTCCGCGGCGCAGCGGAAAAAGCGCGATATAGGCCGCGAGCAGACCCACGGCGAACGAGGAGCCGCCTATCAGGTTCATCAGCGCCAAGTAGAGGGGTAGTATCTGCGGATGCAACTCCGCCGGCACCGCCGCGCCATGAAACCAAAGCATGTCGGTGACGCTGGCATAGACGTAGCCGAACCAGAGCATGAACAAGCTAAGCGCAAGAAAAAGCGTGATGCTCGTCCAGCGGAGAATCTTCTGCATGGGGCGGCCCTATTTGTTACTTCGCCCTGAGTACAGATTGAGCAGCCGCGGTTGAAATGCCGTTTGGCTTTGGTGATCATGCGCTCGGCGCATGATCTGCGACCGCCGGCGCGAACCCAATCAGAAAAAGCCAGTCCGAATGGCAAGTCCAAGCCACCGGGCAAGCCGAGCTGCTAGCGCCATGGGCGGCGTCAACGCCCAAGCGAGCCCGAACCTGAGTAACCAGAACATGGCCACTGCATCCGCTTCTTGCGGGTGAGACTATCGACTCAACACACTGGGCCAATTCGCATTGGCGCTGCGGATGTGCCCTGGAATGTCCGCTTCCCATCGACGCTGAACCTCGTCGTTATAGTTCAGGTAAAGCTTGCCATCGACGATGCGCCAATTGGTCGGGTCGGCAGACGCGGTGTAACTCTGACTCACCGCCCACGCGCAATAGCCGCCGTATTGCGGCAAGTACCGTGCAGGATTGGCGCGAAATGCAGCTAGGTGCTGCGCTGATGCGAAGCGATATTCGTAGCCTTGGTGGTTGATCCGGTATTGCTCTATGCCGCGCACTGGGCGTCCATCGGTGAAATACGCTACCGGATCGTACCCACTGACGGCCACACGCGAGAGGATGCCGGTGTAGATTGGCGCTTGGTCGGCATAGGCCGGCGCACTGACGCTAAAAGCGGCGACAGTTGCGAACGCGAGGGCAGTAAGAAATTTTCGCATGATTTGCACCTCCGATGTCTTGGGCGCGCCACTGGAAAACCTTCTGCATGGGGCGGCTTCTGTTTGCGCTTAGCCCTAAGTACAGATTGAGCGGCCGCCGCTTAAATGCCGTTTGGCTTTGGTGGTCATGCGCTGGGCGCATGGGTGCGCATGGCGTACGCCCCTCGAATTGTGGTAGTGTTGCGAGGGCGCAGGAGCCTTCGCACATGGAAATGCAACAAATTCGCTACTTCCTGACGCTGGCGCGAACGCTGAGTTTCACCCGTGCAGCCGAAGAGTGCAACGTCAGCCAATCGGCCATGACGCGGGCAATCCAAACGCTTGAGGCCGAGTTTGGCGGCGAACTAATCCGCCGCGAGCACAGCAAGTCGCACTTGACTGAGCTGGGCAAGCGAATGCTGCCGCTGATGGAGCGCTGTTTCGAAAGCGCTGTGACGGCCAAAGCGCTGGCGCGATCCATTTCCGGCGATGAAATCGCGCCCTTGCCAATCGCCATTTCGCACAGCGTGAATGTTGAACTCGTTATGGCGCCAATCGCTGAAGTCTTCCGCACATTGCCGGGCTTGCAGTTGCGCCTGCAACATGGCGACGGCGATGAGGTGCTCGAACTCTTGAAACACGGGGATGCGGCGATCGCCATCGCTGGCCCCCTAACCGGCGGCTGGGAACGCCTGGACCATTGGCCGCTATTCGACGAACCTTTCGAGTTGGCGGTTCGCGATGATCATCCGCTCGCGATGGACAATGAGGTGACACTGGAAAAGCTGCGAGCTTATCCCCTCTTCGTGCAACGCGGGTGCGAGCTACACGCCACGGCGACACGAATGCTGGAGGCGCGAGGCTTCCCGCCTGGCAACATTCACGAAGTGGCCACGTTGCACGATCTCGCGGCGGTGATTTCGAATGGCCTGGGTGCGGCCATCCTGCCACGTTCGGCGCCCCGCCTTGATGCGATGCGACGCATGCCAATAACCGATTTGCCGCTGACGCGTACGATTTCCGCCTACGCCGTGGCCGGACGGCGGCGCGAAACCGCGGCCGGGGCGTTTCTCAGTCTCTTGCGCAACAACGATTTCGCGGCAGCCTAGGCGAGCGCTCGTAGCGAAGCGATGACCTCGTCTATATCGGCGCGCTCACGATAGTCGGCGTTGACGTGACGCGCGACGATGACGCCCGAGCGGTCGAGCGCAAACACTGCAGGGATCGGCAGAATCCAGGCGTCATTGCCCTGGTAGGTCGGGATATCCCAGCCGGCGCCTGAGATCAGACCCGACATCGCTTGATCAACCCAGATAGCGAGATTGATGGTGAGTGCATAACCATTGTCGAGGTCGGCCAGGATGGGAAACGCCCCCAGCGTGTCCGCGTCGAGCTTGGACGCGAACCGGCGCGACTCAGGTGTAATGGCGACGATGCTGGCGCCAAGCTCCCCCGCTGTCCCAGCAATCTCCGCAATCGCCGCAGCGGTGATGCGGCAATACGGGCACCAATGGCCGCGAAGGAAGGCGACCACTACCGGACCCTGGCTCAGAAGCGTGTCGAGTGAAACGAGCTTGCCGTTCTGATCGGGCAAAACGAAACGTGGGAGCCTCTCGCCAACTTGCGGCGCGGCTGCGCCAGCCTCGGCGCCAACCAGCCGGCCTACGAACGTATCGACGGCGTCGGCGAACTGCGGGCTCAGTTCGCGGACCCGATCGGCGATCATGCGCAGTCGTTCGGCAAACGGCTTGCCCGAGGCAATCGCTTCCTCAGTCGTGTTCTCCAAGGCGGTGACGAGGGGGTTGGGTGACATGAAGCGTCTTCGGACAATCCTGGGTCTCTATATCACGCCATCTCAAGCCGCGCACAATGCCGGTGCGCCCGACCAACTGAAAGTACGTGCGGCTTTGACAAAGGCGCCGACAGCCGGAGAGTGCGGCCGTCCTCTCACCGTCACGAGCGAAACGGTGCGGGAGAACTCAGGCTCGACCAGCGGACGCACCGCGACATCGCGCGGGAAAGTGCAGGATTCGGGGAAGAAGCCCCAACCCATGCCCGACCGGATCATGCCGAGCACCCAATCGTCGCGCTCGCTGCGGAAAACGACGCGCACCTGCACGCCCTGTTTGGCAAACTCCTGGCCGGCGAAGTCCGCCATTTCGCAATTTATGCGGTTCACATAGGGCTCACCGTCGAGATCAGCGATGCGGATCTCTTTTTGGTTGGCGAGACGGTGGCCCATCGGCAGCACGGCGACGAAACGTTCGCGGTAGAGCGGCAGAGCGTGGTAGCGATCGTCGATGTCGTCGGGATGACCAACGATACTGAGCTCACGTTCGCCGGCGCTCAATTGGTGAAACAGGTGCTTGGCCGCTCCGTCGGTCACGTTGAGCTCGATGCCGTCATGCGTGCGCTGGAAGCCGACGATGAAGTCGGAGAGGCTGGCCGGGCTCAGCGTGCACATGGCGCCGATCTTCAGTTCGACGCTCTTCATGCGGCCCACCGATTTCGCGCGGACGCGCGCGGCATCGGCCTGCGCCTGGATCGACTGGATGTAGGGCAACATCATGCGCCCCAGCTCTGAGAGATGTGTCTGATTGCGCTCGCGGTGAAAGAGGCGCCCACCTAGCTCCGCCTCCAGAGCCTGGATGGCGCGCGTTAGTGCGGGTTGTGTAACAGCGCAACTCTCCGCGGCGCGCGTGAAATTCAGTTCTCGAGCCAGTGCGAGAAAATAGCGAACCTGCTGCATTTCCATGGCTGACCCTCCACTGCCTGCTTAAGTCCGAGAGGCGCCGAGTTGCGCTATCATTGTCGGACGAGGACATATTCGCGCATCCACGCGCAGAAGTTATTGCGAAGGGCGGGAGAGGTTCATGCGCAAAGCGCATCAAAGCCGGAGGGACAGCCCCTGACGGGCGAAAAAGACGTTGGAATCCAGCGCCGCCGCCCGCTCCGCCAGAACATCCAGGGCCGCGTCGGAGCGGTCGGGTTCGTGATGGGCCAGCGCCAAGAGCTTTACGCCGGCGCGCCGCTTGAGCCGCAGTCCCTCCTCCCACGTCGAGTGGCCCCAGCCGCGATGGCCCGCCATTTCCGTGTCGGTAAAAGTGGCGTCGTAGATGAGAAGGTCAGCACCTTCGACGGCCAGAGCTAGGCGCTCATCTGCGTCCGCGTCGCCGTGCTCGTGGTCGGTGACGTAGCAGAGTTTGCGCCCCTGCCATTGGAGGACAAAGGCCGCGCAGGGACCCTGGTGCGTCAGCGGGACCGTACGCACGATAACGCCCGGTGATGGAGCGAAGGCGCCGCCAAGACTAAACTTCTCCAGGCCGATGGCGGCGGGAAGCGTTCCAGCCTCGACCGGAAATAGAGGCGGACGCAGCACGGAGAATAGCGCGCCTTCATCTGCGGCAAGGCATTCCTTCGCCGCGTGCAGGACGATGCACGAATCCTTGCGCCAGAGCGGCGCGAACGAAGGCAGGCCCATGATGTGGTCGAGATGCAGGTGGCTTAGCACGATGTGCGCGACGATCGGCTCGGCTTGACCGCTAATTTGTGCGCCAAGCGCCCGCAGCCCTGAGCCGGCATCGAGAATGACGCGCGTTTCACCGCATTCCACCTCGATGCACATAGTGTCGCCGCCATAGCGGGTGAAGGCTGCGCCGGTAGCGGGAAAGGTCCCGCGCACGCCCCAAAAAGTGACGCGCATGATTCAGGCCGCTTCGCGCTTCGGCGTTGCTGTTGGACGCACTTCGACGACGTCGCCTGTGATGAGCCGCGCCCCGCGCTCGAAGGTCAGGTACGACCAGAGCCAATCCAGCGTTACCGCGATACGGTTGCGGAAACCGATGAGGAAATAGACGTGGGCCACACTCCATAGCAGCCAGCCGACAAAGCCCTTGAGATGGAAACCTCGGAAGTCCGCGATCGCTGCCTTACGACCCACCGTCGCTAGATTGCCGAAGTCGACATAGCGGAACGGTTTGTCGAAGCCCTTGCGATTGAGCGCGGCCGTGATCGCCTTGGCGGCATGCGCGCCCTGCTGTTTCGCGACCGGAGCAACGCCGGGCAGCGGCCTTCCTTCCCGGCCGCTCACCGCGGCGCAATCGCCAACGACGAAAATATTGTCATGGCCAGGCGCGCGCAGATCCGCGCCAATCACAGCGCGACCCGCGCGATCAGTGGGGATTCCTAACCATCGCGCAGCTGGTGAAGATTGCACGCCGGCCGCCCAAATCACACAGCGCGACTCAATGCGTTCGTCGCCCAACGTCACGCCGGTCTCGTCGATGGTCGTGACTGCCTTGCCTGAGCGGACTTCGACGCCAAGCTTCTCAAGTGAAGCGCGCGCATTCTCAGCAAGGTCTTCGGGAAAACCGCCCAGGATCCGGGCTGCGCCTTCCACAAGAACGATACGCGCGCAACGCGGATTGATCATGCGGTAGTCGCGCGCCAGCGCCTTCTTCGCCAGCTCCGCAATAGCGCCGGCCATCTCAACACCGGTGGGACCGCCGCCGATAACGACGAAAGTCGTAAGCCGCGCGCGCTCGGCTGTGTCAGCTTCAAGCTCCGCGCGTTCGAACGCCAGCAAGATGCGTCTTCGCTGAGCGGTGGCGTCTTCTAGCGTTTTGAGTCCAGGCGCGAAGCGTTCCCAATCGTCGCGCCCGAAATAGGCGTGCCGCGCGCCGGTAGCGATGATCAGGTAGTCATACGGAATGCGCCGAGCGCCCAACAGCACGTGCCGGGACGTTGGATCAAAGCCTTCGACCTCCCCGAGCAGCACATCTGTGTTGCGCTGTTTGCGCAGAATGGCGCGGATTGGTGTCGCGATTTGTGTTGGCGCCAATCCCGCCGTCGCCACTTGATACAGCAGCGGTTGAAACAAATGGTGATTGCGCCGGTCGATCAACGTCACATGCGCCGCCGCCCTGCCGAGCGCTTTAGCGGCCGTGAGACCGCCAAAGCCAGCGCCGACGATCACAACCTTCGGCAAACCAGCCAGTTCGTCGCGGCGCGCCGCTTCGATCGGGCATCCGCACTGCGCATCAAGATGAGTCATTTCACCCTCACGCCGGCGCCGCGAGCGCGCCGAGGCGTCGGCCCAGCAGATCAAGATCGCCTGCCCGCAGGAACAGGAGCGCTAAGCTCAAAGCCCACACAAGGCACGCCGCGCGAAAAAGACCGCCGCCGTCATTGTTTGGATCGACTCCAAGAGGCGTGAACAGATGAAAGCTCACCGCACCCGTCATAACGGCAAGGCCGATGAACGCTCCAAGGGGCAACAGGAAGCGGTATGGCGTATAGAATGCGCCGGTCAGCAGCATCGCGGCGGCGATCAATTCCGCGCCGCCAATCACGTACTGGCTGAAAACACCGGTATGGCCGAAGAGACCGGGGACGCCGATGCTTCCTGCCCAACCGTCGAGGCGCCCAAAGATTTCCTGCGTCTTGGGGTGATCGGAGAACTTGTAGCGGAGGCTATCGACAAAGATGGCGGCGTTGAAGATCGCGATACCTTTCGGCGCGTACTTGAGCGCGAGCGCGACGATGTCAGACATATGAGTTTCTCCACGGGATGAGCCAGCGCCGCCATCTCGCGGCAAAGTTGGACGAGGCCGAAATCGGAGCTGGCGTTCAGCCAATCGATGTCGTCTTGCATGGTGCTTCCTCCTTGTCGTTGGATTGAGGATGGCCCCTGGCGCCTCGCAGGTGAAATACCACTTGCCTATTGCTGCGATGCGCACCGCTCATGCGACGATGACGAGGTCCACAAGATCCACGGCGCCGTCCACGTTGGCATTCTTGGATTCGCGTAAGAACGGCACGCTGGCGCCCTGCGAGCGTGCTCGCTCCACCGCCACACGGGTGGCAATGACGCTGCACCGCTCCACTTTCGCGTGTTTCTCGAGCTTGGCCGCGAGATTGACGGCGTCGCCGATAACGGTGAACTCCAGACGATCGTCGAAACCGATGACGCCATGCACGACATCGCCGTGGGTTATGGCGATAGCGACGCCGAGCTCCGGCAAGCCGGCGCACCGCCGTTCTTCTGCCCACTCCTTACTGGCCTGGATCAAGGCGGGCACAGCGCCGAATGCATCCGCCGCTTCAAAGCCCAGCCGCTCGCCGGTGCCGAAGCTAACCAGTATGCCGTCGCCCAGAAACTTATCGACACTGCCGCCAGCCGCTTCGATCAGCGGTACAAAGCGACTTTGATATTCGTAGAGCAGCGCGATCACGTCTTTGGGCGGCAGGCTGGCCGAAGCGACACTAAACCCGCGCAGGTCAAGGAACATGATCGTGGCCGGTTTGAGTTCTCCATCTCCTGCTTGAAGCTCTGCGGAAGAAGAGCGCACCCGCCTTGCAGCGCTCGCATCCAAAAAGCGGGACAAGTCACGAGCGGCGGTCTCCTCCACTGCCGTGCGCGTGAGCAGCGTTCGCGCGCGCAAGACAGCAAGCGCCAACACCAACGTTACGCCGAGTAGCGCCACAGTCTTCTCGGCTTCCGCGCCCCAGAGCACTGAGAGCGAGGTCATGTAGGTTGGATAGTCGGTTGTCACAGGCGCACTGTATGCGGCGATCAAGACCAGCGTGACCCAGCCCACAATAGCGAGAACGCCGGTCAGCAGCACATGCCCCGCGTCGAATCGAAGCGCGCGGAGAGCGATGAGGATAAAGGCGTAGTAGAGCGTCGGCCCCTTGAGATAAAGGGCGGCCGGCGCATCGTACTGAAGCGTGAAGCTCCAGATCAACAGCATCAGGACGCCGACATCGATGGCCGCTGAGATGCTGAGCAGACGCGGCGACAACTCACCGGCATAGGCACGGTTGAGCCGCCATGTGACGAATCCGCCGTAGAGAACGAGCGCCACCGGCACCGGCTCCAACGTCATACGCATCACGTCGAACGCGGCGAGCGATGCAACATAGAGCAGAAGGAAAAACGCCACGCCCACGAGTTGCACCCAGGCAACCAGGATTTCGGAGACCCCCTCCGCCTCTCGGATCGCACGCACGACGCGCTCCGGCGGGATCGACGGCTGAGCAACCTCCCCCCACACCCGCCTTAACGGCGCCGCAAACGGACGCGCTGCCGCGGCGCGCCAGCGTCCAAGCAACGTCGCGCGCCAGGTTTCCGCCAATGTCACAGGTACATCGCGCCTAGATCAACACTCGTGCGTTGATTCACGGCATCGAAGTTCATTTCCAGCCACTGCTCAGCGCGTTCACGGCCAACATCGCGCAGGTGCGTCAAGAATTCCCAATCCGCATTCATCTTCGACGACACCCCGAGCTCCCGCATGAAGTCCTGTCCTTCGATGGCGTGGATCAGCATGCGCTTCATCTTGCCGTCATCGATCGTGCCGTCGTCGATCATCTTCGTGACGAAGGCGATGGCGCGCATCTCCCGCATCAGCGAAGAGTTGAAACTGATCTCATTGATACGATTCAAAATGTCGCGCGCTGTCGTGGGCGTCTCGTTGCGCTCGATCGGGTTGATGTGAACAATGACAATGTCGCGGCTCTCGCACTTGTAAATGAGCGGAAAGATAGCCGGGTTACCCATGTAACCGCCGTCCCAGTAATCCTCGCCCTTGATGGTGACAGCTTGGAACATGAATGGCAGGCACGCGGACGCCATCACCGCATCGGCGGAAATCTCGTCATTGCCGAACACCTTCACCTTGCCGCTCCGGACATTCGTCGCTGAGAGAAATAGCTTCAGCGCAGACTCTTGGCGGAGCTTCTCGAAGTCGACGCTCTGCTCCAACACTTGCCGCAGCGGGTTATAGTTTATCGGGTTGAACTGGTACGGCGAGTAAAGCCGGCTGATCAGATCGAATATCACGAAGGCCGGGGAGCTCTCGAGAGAGTGATTGTGCGACGCGCGCTCGAACCAAGTGGGCTGCAACGGGCTGACCATGCCGGCGTGCGCAACGCGCCGCCAGAAATTGGTCAATGCCGTGCGTGCGCCCTCGCGGCCGCCGACCGTCATTCCGTACGCCATTGTCACCGCGTTCATGGCCCCTGCACTGGTCGCGGAGAGCCCCTCGAACGCAATGCGATCGTCTTCGAGCAGGCGATCCAGCACGCCCCATGCGAAGGCGCCGTGCGCGCCCCCGCCTTGCAGCGCAAGATTGATTGTCTTTGTTTCGACCTTCGCCGGCGTCGGGCGCTTCGCGCGCAGCTTCACTTCAGGCGGCATGGTTGCAGAATCGGCCATTGGGTGTCCTCCCTCGTTCTTGCTAGTGCGCAGTCCAACCGCCATCGACCGGCAGCGCGGCTCCGGTGATCGATGCAGCAGCGTCGCTTGCGAGAAATACTGCGAGCGCGCCAATTTCTGAGACTTGCGCGAATCGTTTGTTCGGTTGCGCCTTCAGCAACACATCGCTGATCACCTTCTCACGCGGAATGCTGTGCGCTTTGGCCTGGTCAACGATCTGCTTCTCTACGAGAGGCGTGTAGACGTAACCTGGGCAGATCGCGTTGCAGGTGATGTTCATCTCAGCTGCTTCGAGCGCGACAACCTTCGTCAAGCCAAGCACGCCGTGCTTGGCTGCAACATAGGCGGACTTGTAGGGCGAGCCGACCAGACCGTGCGCGGACGCCACGTTTATAATCCGGCCGTAGCCGTTCTTCTTCATCGCAGGCAGCGCCGCGCGGATGGCGTGAAACGCCGACGAAAGATTGATCGCCAGAATCGCGTCCCACTTCTCGGCGGGGAACTCGTCAACAGGCGCCACGTGCTGAATGCCGGCATTGTTGACGAGGATGTCCACATCTCCGGCCTCTTCCACCGCATGCGCCATCATCTCGGCGACGCCCGCGGTTTTGGAGAGATCCGAGCTGTTGTAAAAGGCGGCGACATTGTGCGTTTGTTCGAGCTTTTGACGGGTGTCCTCGATTTGCATTTTGTCGCCGAAACCGTTGAGCACGACCGTCGCGCCCTGTGCGGCGAGGGCTTCGGCGATGCCGAGGCCAATGCCGCTCGTCGAGCCCGTGATCAAAGCTGTGCGCCCATGCAGCGAGCGCATCATCATCGCGGGCTTTTTCGTATCAGTGGTGGTGAGCATCATCGCGTCCTTGTCGGGTCAGAATTCGTGGGTTGAGCTTGGTCCGTTGCTGGTCTCAAAGGAAATGCCGGATTCGCATCATGCCGATGCTCTTGGCGCGCAGAGGGTCACTGCGAGGCCCGCGGCGACGAGCAGCGCGACGCCAACACCGGATACAGCTGCCTCCCAGCTGAAGCGATCGAACAAGTGTCCGAGCGCGGCGCTGCCGACGAGGCCGCCGAAGAAGTAGCTCGCGAGATACAAGCCGCTGGCGGCACCGCGGTCCGCCGTTGCGGCGCGGCTCACAAAGCCCGTAGCGACGGCTTGCGCAAAGAAGGTACCGACGGCCGCCAGCGCCATACCGGCCAACACGAGCACAAACTGGTCCGCAATAAGTAGCGGCAGGCTGAGCATGGCGACGCTTAGGCCGATCCACATGGCGATCCGCGCGCCGAACAATTGCACTACTCGCCCTGCAAGCGGCGTTGTGAGGATGGACGGCAAAAAGACGAAGTAAACGAACCCCAGGCTCATCATCGCGATTTGGAACGGCGGGCGCACCAGAACGAAGTTGACGTAGGTGAACACGCCTATGAACGCGAATAGGATCAAAAATCCGATCGCGAACGCGGTGCGCAGCGCGGGGTTTGCAAGATGTGTGGCGAATGCCGCCCAAGGCGTTGGCGCCATCATCGGCACGCCCCTCCTCTGCGCGTCGCGGATCGTGAAAAACACCAGCACGCCGCCTGCTGCATTGAGCGCCGCGAAGACGTAGAAATTAGTCGCGATGCCGAAGTGATCGACCAGGCCCGCGGCGACCAGCCGCCCGACCAGATTGCTTGCGACGTTTCCGGTTATGTAAGCAGCGAAAGCGCCAGCCGCTGTACGTTGCGTGCAGCGCTCACCGAGATGGGCCAGCGTCAATGTGAACGCGGCGGCCATGAGCACGCCTTGAGCGACGCGCAATATCGTGAATGTCGTGAGGTCTGGCGCGTGTGCGAGCAGCACCGTCGGTATGCTCAATAGGAAGAGCGACCACATGATGCCCTGGCGGCGATTGATGCGCGCGCTAAATAGCGCGACGCCAAGGCCAGACGCCGCCATCCCGAACGTACTGGCATTCACGGCAACGCCCATAGCCGAGGGCGCAACGCCATATTGCGCGGCCAAAGATGGCAGGATCGCCTGCGTCGCAAACAAATCGACGACGGTCAGAAATGCCGTCACGGCGATGACGAAGGTCGAAAACAGCGCACCGAAATCGAACGCAGGTGCGCGCGTGTGATCCATCGCGGTCATGAGGCAAGCCTTGGGAATGGAGAATGACGCGCGGCCACCGGTGGGAGGGGCGGCGGCCGCGCGCCTGACGCCTAAAGCGGTTACATGCCGCCTTGGGCGTTTCCGGCCGGCGGGGGGATGTCGGCGGAAATCAGTACGGCGGGACGGCGCGTGTTGTTGCGCCACCAATGTGAAACCTCTCCTTGCTCGGCCACAACGTCGCCTTCGCGGTGGTTGACCCCGACAGCGCAATTGCTGCGATATTCGGTGACCTGGCCGCTAACGACGTAGATGTTGGCCGGGCGCTCGCCGTGGCTGTGCAGCGGCACGACGCCGCCCGGCTGCACCACGAGCCGGCGCATGCGCAAGTTGCGGCCGGGAATGTTGTAGCGATCGCCAAGATCGATCGAGGCGATCACGTCATCGGTGACGTTCGATGGCGCCGTTGGCGCATTTTCGAGCGCGTTGGCGGCGACTTGATCGACGGGGCATTCGCCGGCGAAGGCCGGCGCGGCCGAGAGTGCAAAGACCGCGAAGCAAGCTGCCGCGGCCGTTTTGAGCGGGGTCATGAGTTTCTCCAACGTCGCGGGCTGCGACGCCAAGCTTTTCTCAAAACTTCGCGAACCATTGAAATGCCCTTTGAGTTTAGTCGCGATGCCGGGAATGCATGAGGCGGCGCTTGTCTGGGGCCGGCCCTCCCCGGCACTCAATCTGAACCCGAACAAATTTCACGCGCCGCGAAGCCGGCGCGATGGCTTATTCGTAGCTAGCGCGAGCGCCGACGGCTGGAGCATCCGGCTCCGTTGACGCGATCGGGGGGCTTTGGGATGTGCACGATAACGATTCTACGAGATGGGGGGCGGGTGCTCGTCACGATGAACCGTGATGATCTGGCCGATCGTCCAGAAGCGGCGCCTGCGGAATGGCCAAGCGCCAAACCCGCCTTCGTCGCGCCCAAAGATCTGCAGGCAGGTGGAACATGGATCGGCGTCAACGATCATGGCGTCATTGCGTGTCTACTGAACAGATACGATGCGGCGCCAGCAGGCCATATCAGTCGCAGATCCATTGTTTGGAAGCAATGCGGAGCACGAGCGTAGATGACGCCCGCAACGCGCTGAAAGCCCTAGATCGCGCCGCCTATTCTCCGTTCACGTGCCTCCTCGTTGGCCATGACAGCTCGACACGATTGGATTGGACCGGCGCACGTCTAACGCACGCCAAAGTAGCCGCGGCTGACATTATCATGCTAACCTCATCGTCTTGGCAGTTCGACGAAGTCAAAGCGCAACGCGAAGCTCTATTCCGGCGGATATGGACCAACAGTGGCGGCGCGGACGACGGCGTCGCGGCATTCCACAGCCGACGTGACAGCGCGAACGATGCCTGGGCGCCGATGATGCAGCGCCCACAATCTCAAACCAAAAGTGTCACGCAAGTCGAACTCACATCACTCGGCGCCGAAATGCGCCATTGGACAAGGGATGCCGCAATTGAGCGCCAACTCACCGCGCCAGATGAAAGCCTTCGCATCCCGACCCCAGTTCGCCATGACGGCCGCGTTCAGGTGTGAAACAGACATCCCGGACTGTTTAGCGAACGACCGAGAATGGGGTTGATGCGGGTCTCGCTCCATTCGTCGAAGCCCCCTGAGAGTCCCGCGCTGGTGGCAGACGGCTCGTGAGTGAGCACCACGTTGGGCATGGCACTCATCCCGCCCAGTGTAGGACCGACTGCGCCATTACGAAACCCGCGCGTAACGACGAATTATCCTTATGGTCAGCGAAGCCCTTCCCAGGTGATGCGGGCGCGGCGCGGCTGATCGCGGCGTGTCCTCGCATCTGCCAGATACGCCTGGCGCGTCAGAGGGCGCACATGTGTGCCCAACACCGTCGCTACACCCGCATTATCCCGCACCCAACGCGCCACGCGCTCAAACGTCGAATTCCAGATCACCGCCTCGATATAGTGATCAGCGCCCATGAAGACGCCCGCCTCCTCGTCGTAGAGCGCCAGCATGTGTTCGACATGGGTGTTGGCCGGAAAATCGACGATGCGCAGGCGCCCGCCCGCACGGTCGACCAGTTCGCGCCCCTCTGATGGGACAGCCTCAAAGTTCATGACTACGTCATTGCGCGGACCTTCCTGTCCCTGAAATTGCGGGCGATTGGCTGACGCATAGGCCTGCAGCACCGATTGGTTTTCGGCTGAGGACAGGACAGTGGCGCCCGCCTCGACGAAAGCGCCGACGCCGCCGGCATGGTCCGCATGAAAGTGGCTGATCACCACATAGCGAATGGGCTTGTCGCCGGCCACACGGCGGATTTCCGCGATGACTTGGCGCGATTGCGGCACGCCCAATGGCGCCTCATAAGCCACGACGAAATCATCCATGATGACGAACGGAACTTGATAGGCGCCGTTCGCAAGCCCGCTCACTTCCCAGACGCGCCCAGCGATTTGGCGCGCGCGTATCTGGCCGTCATTTGCAACCTCGGCAAATTCTGCCGGCGGCGCAAAATCTTCGTCCGAAAATGCGGGATTTATAACGACATCGCGCACTCCAAGCGTCTGCGTCTCGGCGCCACGCCGTAACGCGCGTATCTGGGTTGGGAACACGATGCCCGCAACATTCTGCTCGCCACTGAGTTCAGCGATGGAGACATCGTCCGCCGAGATGGGATCGGGCGCCAATGCCTCCACGCGACGGATCAACCCGCTCGCGCGCGCCACGTGAATGCGAAACCGCGTCGCCTCGTCGAAAGAGAATTCGACAACATCCGCCGCTCCATCCGCAACCGTGCTTTCGCCGACCCAACTTGCAGTGCGCGCGTTTTGCAGCGCCCGCTGCAAAATCACGGCCGGCGTCCACCGCGAGGCGACCATAAAGGCGCCGCCGGGGCCAAACGGAGACGGCGCATTCTCGGTCTCGGTATAGTCGTTGGGCACCCAGCGAACGGCGACCTGAACGCCGCCGCGCCAGATCGTCGCGAAGGCGCTATCGAAACCGCTGGCGAAATTCTGGTCGATCCGCTGATAAAATCGCGCGCCGGCAATGTCGAAACGATTGGTGACTCGCAGAGCGCCGTCGCGCGCGGGGCGGCCGATGCGAGCGGCCGAGTAGCCTTGTATGTCGTTGGAGATTTCGCCTTGCACGACGTAAGAGATCCCCGCGACGCTGCGGATCGCCTGCACGCCGCCGGCGGCGACCGCGGCCGCGTTGATCACGGCGCGGCCGCGATAGAAGCGATCGACCATGTCGGCGCGCGTCGCCGACGCTGGGGGGCTTTGAGTCTGGCCGAGGGCGTCTTGCCCAATTGAAGCCGCGGCTAACGCTGCCAAGGCCGCGCCCACAACACGTCGCATATTTGATGCTCCTGCAAAGCAGAAGGTATCTTGCGGGGCGCGCGCGCTATGACAATTACGCACCTTTTGGTAAGTGCCGCCCATGACCCCCGCGCCGACCGACCCGACAAGCCAGGACACACGATGCCCGCTCACCGCCGCGCTCAACGCTATTGGCGGCAAATGGGCCATGATTGCGCTTTACTGGGTCGCAAACGCGCCGCGCCGTTTCGGTGAGTTTCGTCGGCTCATGCCTGAGATATCGCACAAGGTGCTGACCGAAACACTGCGCAACCTGGAGCGCGAAGGATTGGTTACGCGCACCGTCGTTTCCGAAATGCCCGCGCACGTGGAGTACGCGCTTTCTCCTTATGGCGAGAGCGTGCGCCCGATCATCGAGGCGATGCGCCTATGGGGACGGGGCCATCTGGTCCACGCCGAACAGATCAAGGGGCGAGCAGACGAGTGACGCGCGCCCGAGTGACCGGCCCCCATTCGCGCGTCCGGGTTCAACGTTAGTTCATCGCGGCCTGAAGCGCTACCCATCGCTGGATCGTTTTTGGCCGGAGTCATCGGCCTCTTTTCGCCATGCCC